>Ga0209517_10000006_pt1 | contig 446409 bp, 437 predicted proteins | sample PeaSoiMetSII2010_FD_187695 | JGI IMG/M metagenome (GOLD analysis project Ga0209517, IMG submission 187695) | Peat soil microbial communities from Weissenstadt, Germany - SII-2010 (SPAdes) (version 2) | ecosystem: Environmental > Terrestrial > Soil > Wetlands > Peat | place: Germany... | reverse complement strand
GCGGCGGCAGTGCGGCAAAGTCTACCCTGTCGGAGTTCCGGCGGCACCAGCGACACCAGCGACACCAGCGGCACCAGCGGCACCAGCGGCACCAGCGGCACCAGCGGCACCAGCGGCACCAGCGGCGGCGAGTGTCACGGCGGGAACGCCTGGGCGCCAGCCATTATCGCGTCGAATCACGTCTTCGATGCGCCGTCTGTCAACGCGACGCTGCACGCACCGTTATGATTGCCTACTGGCTGTTGCATGGGTACTTGGCCAATGAAGGCGCAAAGTTACCGGCGCCTTGCAGGTCGTCGCACAGCGGTCCTGGCCGGCGTCACCGCCTTCCTCGTGGCCTGCGCTGCGCCGGCGCCGCGCACCGCTGCCGGCGCACAAAAGGCCGTGACCGCCATGCCTTTGCCCACCTTGCGCCGCGAGGACGTGCTGTGGATTGATCGGATAGGATTCGGTCTCGACAGTCAGATCGTGGCTGACTACCGCCGATTCGGCCGCGAAAGACTTCTCGCGCAACAGCTCGATGCCCGCAATAACACCCTGCCCGCAGCGATCGCGAGCCAGATCGATACCATGGATGTCTCACACGTCGATCCTGCGCGGCGGCTGGCAGACATCCAGGCAGGGTACAAGAGCATCAATGCCATGCCGGATGGGGCGGAAAAGGAGCAAGCGCGCAAAATGCTCAATGATGCAGGCAATAAGCTGGCGTATGAGGCCATCCGTCGTGATTTGCTGCGCGCCGTCTACTCGCCTTCGCAGCTGCAGGAGCAGATGGTCTGGTTCTGGCTCAACCACTTCAGTGTCCATCAGTACAAAGCCAATCTGCGCTGGCTGATTGGCGACTATGAGGAACACGCAATTCGCCCGCACGCGCTCGGGCATTTCAAGGACCTAGTGCTGGCAACCCTCGAGCACCCGGCAATGCTGCAGTACCTCGACAACCAGCAGAACGCCGCTGGTCACGTCAACGAGAACTACGCACGCGAGTTCATGGAGCTGCACACGCTGGGCGTCGAAGCCGGCTATACACAGCAGGATGTGCAGCAGCTGGCGCTTATCCTCACCGGTGCGGGCGTCAACGTCGGCGATGCGCCCAAGCTCAAAGCGGAGTGGCAGCCGTTGTATGTGCGCCGCGGCGCCTTCGAGTTCAACCCGGCACGCCATGATTTCGGCAACAAGACGCTGCTTGGCCACGCGATTGACGGCAAGGGCTTCGACGAAATCGAGAATGCCGTGACGCTGATCGTACACCAGCCCGCGTGCGCGCAATTCATCTCGCGTCAACTGGCATCGTACTTCGTGGCCGACAATGCGCCGCCACGGTTGGTGGAAAAGATGGCGCAGACGTTCCAGATGACCGATGGCGACATCGCTGCGGTGCTGCGCACAATGTTCCTCGCGCCCGAATTCAACTCCGCGCTCGGCGGCAAGTTCAAGGACCCGATGCGCTATGTTCTATCGGCGGTGCGCTTCGCCTACGACGGCCGCCCGATCAGCAACACGCGTCCATTGTTAAATTGGCTCAATGCACTTGGCGAGGGGCCGTACAACCGCCAGACGCCCGACGGCTACCCGCTCGGCGAACCGAATTGGGCGAGCCCCGGCCAGATCAGCCGCCGCTTCGAGATTGCGCGCGCCATCGGTTCTGGCAATGCCGGCCTGTTCGACCCGGAAGATGGCACTGCAGCTACGACCAGCGGTTTTCCGCAGCTGTCGAATCGCCTCTATTTCGAGGCGCTCGAGCCTTTCCTGGCGGCAAGCACGCGCGATGCCCTCAATCGAGCCAACTCGCAGCAGGAATGGAATACATTTCTGCTGTCTTCGCCGGACTTCAATTATGAGTGAACCTATATGAATCGTCGGGAACTGCTGCAACTCGGCACCGCCGCCCTTGCCGGCGTCGGCGTATCCGGTGGCCTGTATGCCGCCCCGGTCAGCGGTCCGCGCTTTCTGCTGGTGTTCCTGCGCGGCGGCTACGACTCGGCCAATGTCTTGATTCCCTACGCGAGCAGCTATTACTATGAGGCCCGACCCACCATTGCCATCGCGAAACCCGATGTCGCCATGGCTGCCGGCGCCCGCGCGCTCGATGGCAACTGGGCTCTGGCGCCCGCGCTACGCGACACGATCGGCACAATGTATCTGCAGCGACAGGTTGCGTTCGTGCCGTTCGCCGGCACCGATGACCTCTCGCGCAGCCACTTCGAGACCCAGGATAGTATCGAACTCGGTCAGCCCATCAATGGTGCGCGCGATTACCGCTCCGGATTCATGGCCCGCTTGTCCGACACTCTGATGTCCCACACAGCCGCCGGCTCGCCCGCCATCGCATTTACCGACGCACTGCCGCTTTCGTTCCAAGGCGCCACGCCGGTGCCGAACCTGTCGTTGAAGAATCTCGGTAAGCCGCCGTTCGATGAACGTCAGGTGCGCATTCTGACCGATATGTATGCCGGTCATCGGCTCCAGCCCGCAGTTGCCAACGGGCTCGAGCTGCGTCAGGAGGTGGCCCAGACCATGGCCGACGAGATGCGAGCCGCAAGCCGCGACGCCATCAACACCAAGGGCTTCGAACTCGAGGCCGAACGCATGGGCAAACTGATGCGCGACACGTACCGCATCGGCTTCATCGACGTCGGCGGCTGGGATACGCACGTGAACGAGGGCGCCTCGCAGGGCGTACTGGCGAGCAATCTCAGCGGCCTCGGCCGCGGGCTGCAGGCATTTGCGCAGTCCCTGGGCGCAGAATGGAACAACACCGTCGTGGTCGTGCTGTCCGAATTCGGCCGCACGTTCCGAGAAAACGGTGATCGCGGCACCGATCATGGGCACGGCACCGTTTATTGGGTGCTCGGCGGCGCGATCCATGGTGGCCGCATTGCCGGAGAACAGCAGCGCCTGGAGCGCGGCACGTTGTTCCAGGACCGCGACTATCCGGTGCTCAATGATTACCGCGCCCTGCTCGGAGGCTTGTTCCGCTCGCTCTGGGCGCTCTCGCCTGCCCAAAGCGAGCGCATCTTCCAGCAGACACCGCCGCTGGATCTGAGCCTCGTGTGACGTGACTGTGCGCGTTCGCGCGCGGCAGTACCGCCCGCATGCGGGCCACGCGCGCCGATGCGCTCATGACGGTCGTTTTAGTGTGTCGGCTCCGGTCCGTAGACGAGAATCCGAAAACTCCCCGGCACGATCGCCGGCCGGCTGTGCGGTGGCTCGCCGGCGGCGGCGTTCGGGGCCGGTGGCGCCGGCGGCGGGGGCACCAAGTCCGCCGTCGCCAGATAAATATTGTGCGAACTCGGGTCCAGCGCCATCGTGCGCGCACCGGTCTGCGTCTGTAGCGTCTGCACCACGCTCAGCCGCTCCGGTGTGTCCTCATGCGCAATCGTCAGCGTGCCCTCACCATTGGAGCTGAACGCAAGCTGCGTGCCTGGATCGAAGACGTTGGCGTCTACGCCCTTTCCGATCGGCACCATGGCAATCACGCGACCGTTGCCGGCGTCGAGCATGAGCATTCGCTGATTCCGGCAGCCGATGAACAGCCGGTGGTGTGCGGTGTCGATGCCCATGCCGGTCGCGCTCTCTCCGGGCGCAATCGGCCACTGCTCCGCAATCGTGTGGCTGTGTACGTCGATGACCACAATCAGGTTTTTGTCCTCAATGTTATCGTAGACGCGGCCCGCTGCCGGGTCGGCCGCCGCGAATTCCGGCTTGCCGGGCAGTGCAATAGTCGCGACCACATCGCCGCTTTGCGCATCGAACACTGTCGTCGAATGGTCGCGTCCGTTGAAGGTGTAGACCTCCTTGCGGCTCGACTCGTAGACAATCGCATCCGGCCCGGCCGCCGTCCCGACCCGCGTAATCGTCGCGAGGCTGTTCAGGTCGACGATGCTGGCTTGCGAGTCTTGACCATCGCTGGCGTAGCCCCGGCCAAGATCGTGCGCGATCGCAAAACCATGCACGCCCGGGGTACCGGCGATGCTGCCAACGACTGTGTTGTGATCGATGTCGAGTACGTCAACATGATCGCCATGCGCGACATAGAGACGCCGTGCCGTGGCATCGATCGACAGGTAATCCCAACCGCTGTCGCCAGCCAGCCGGATCTCCTTGATCAAGGCATAGTGCGGTGGCGGCGCCGCTGCCGCCGTCGCCAGGGCCGCTGCGCCGAGCAGCCCAAACTCCGATGCCAGCATCGCGCGGCGGCATAGCCCGCGAGCACGCGTCATGCCGCTGCCCCACTTGGGTGTCCGGTTGATATTCATCCAGGCTTCAAGGACCGTTCGACTGCCGATCGAGTGCATTCTGGCCACCGCTTTGACCCTGGTGCCGCGCGCCCGTTGCGCGCAGCAGCCGCGCGAGATACCAGACGATCACCAGGTTGAGCACCAGTGTCGCCGCGATCGCCAATCGACGCCCCGGCGGCCGTGTAATCAGCTCCCAGAGTTCGAACGGAATCAGCGAGCTGGTGGCAATCACGGTCAGCCATTCAGCCCAGGCGCGGCGCAGCCACAGGCCGGTCCCCTCGACCAGCACCACCGCGGTATACGCCACGGTTACCGCGAAGAAAATCTGAATTTTCTTTGCACCCAGCCCCTCGACCCAGGTCAACGCTCGCATCAGCAGCTTGCGTTCAAAGCGGTCATCGCTCAGGTCTGCCGACCAGTTGTACAGGCGTTCGACCAGCGCCGCGTTCAGCAGCTCGTGTACACCGTAGCTGGTCGCGATCAGCAGCAGCGCCTTGCCGAATTTCAGCAGGGCAATCAATCGCAACCCGTCGAACGTGCGAGGCTTCGCAGTCGCAACTGTGCTGCCGGCGGAAGATTGTGAATCCAGGTGCATGCGTGCGTAATCTTTGGGATTGCTCTCTACCCTAAGCGATCGAGCGTGGCCGCGCCACGCACCGGCACGCTCCGGCAGCTTGGAGTTCAGACTTCAACGGGTGTATCCGCGCGGGCGCCCCATTCGCTCCAGGAACCGTCGTAGAGGGCGCCCATCGGCAAGCCTGCCACTTCGAGTGCAAGGTTCAGCACTGCCGCCGTCAGTCCGGAACCGCAGCTGGTAACGACCGGACTGTGCTCACCGACGCCTCGCGCCTCGAAGTGCGCGCGCAGCTGTGCCGCAGGCAGCAGTGTCTGCTCGGCGCTCAACAATTCCGTATAGGGCAGACTCCGACTGCCGGGCACGTGACCCCCGCGCAACCCGGCACGTGGCTCGGGTACGCGCGCATGAAAGCGATCCGCCGCGCGCGCATCGAGCAGGAGCTCGCGCTGGGACCGCAGATTTTCCAGCACATCTCCCAAGCCACGCAGATAGCGCGCATTGAGGCTGGCACGAAACACCGCGGCTGCCGGCGTGGGCCCTGCACCGTGCTCCAGCGCGCGCCCTTCCCGGCGCCACTTCGGCAGACCACCATCGAGCACCGCACAGCGCTCATGACCGAACAGACGCATCAGCCACCAGCCGCGTGCCGACGAAAACACCCCCTTTTGATCGTAAAACACCACCCGGCTGGCAGCGCACACGCCGAGCGCACCGATCATGCGCTCGAACCGTGCCGCTGTGGGTACCATGTGGGGCAGCGCCGACTCAGTATCGGCGATCGCGTCGATGTCGAAGAACAGCGCGCCGGGAATATGCGCGAGCCGATATTCCGCCCGTGGATCGCGCCCTTCCGCAGGCATATACCAGCTGGCGTCGAACACGATCAGATCGCTCGACTCCAACTGTGCCGCCAGCCATTCGGTGCTCACCAACGCTTTCAAGTCCCCACTCCTGCGCAGACACGCTGCGTGCACGCTGGCCGGAATTCTACCCGTCACGGCGGCAGGCTACGACCGCCCATCAACGGGTTGTAGCCCTGATCCGCCAGCGCCGCCCACGCGGTCGCGCCCAGATGCTCGAGATGGAAATAAACCCGCGGCTTGGCGGGATCAGTCGCCAACATGAAGCCAGTGGGCGTGGCCGCCGCGCCACTCGCGTAGTAGCCGCCGTCCGCTGTGCGCTGGCCATTGATCGCGGCGCGAAGCGCGCGCGCGCGCGCCTCCCGATGCAGCAGCTCGAGCAGCACGGCCACTTGTGCGGTGCCCTCGACCCACAATCCGCTGCCGGCCTCGCTGTAGGTGTAGCCCGCCTCGAAACGCAGCCTTCGGTCAATGGTCTGGAGCACGGACGCAGGCTGTTTCACGCTCCCGGGCAATGCCATCAACGGCCACACCTGAGCGTCGAGTGCCAGCATCGAATTGACCGTCACGCCGTCCTCGGCCGTGCCCACCGCGAAGCAGGCACAACCAGCATTCCACATGGCAGTGACAAAGTCGGCTGCGATCCCCGCTAGCTGCTGCCAATGCGCATCGCCAGTCGCGCGCGCCAGCCGTCCGAAGGCTGCGGCCAGATCGGTGTTGTGCTCGGTGGACTTCCAGTGCAGGCGCTGCGGCGCGGGTTCATTGCCGAAGTAGCCGCCGATGAATCCCCCGGCACCGCGCGTGTCGAGCATGCCCTCCACCCAGCGTGCCAGACGCAGCGCGCCGTCGCGATATCGCTGATCGCCGCTGGCCGCATGCAGCGTCAGCAGCGCCAGCATGGCCCAGGCCATATTGCCGCTATCGCTGCCGGCCTGGTAATCGTCCTCCAGCCAGCGCTTTGATTTCAGGTCCCACCAACCTGCAAGTTTGAGCGGCTCGGCGCGGACCGCGCCCGCGGCATAGCCGTTGCGCAGACGGCCATCATGCCAGTAGCGATCGTGATCGAGTGCCAGCAGCAGCGCGTCGCCGATGCGGCGACCCTGCGCGATCTGCCCGCAAGCCACCAGGGCGATCGCCGCCACCGCATTGTCGTAAGTAAACGCCGCTTTGCTCAGAACGCCGCTGCGTTCGCTCGGATAACTCGCGAGCAACGCCGCTCCGGCCGGCTGCGCGGCCATCGACCGCGCCAGGTAGCCACAGGCCGGGACGATGGCAGAAGCGGCGTGCGCCTCAGCGCTCAGGATGGCAAGCACCACGCTCGCGAGCACCGCGACTGCCGTGCCAGCACACCGCCGCGCTTGGCAATAATCGCAATGCACGACTTTCAAGCGCCTAGACCATCTCCAGCGGCCGCTTCGAGCTCGGCGGCGGAAACGCCTGGTCGATCTGCTCGAGCTGCGCGGGGCTCAGGCGCAGGTCCGCCGCACGTAGATTCTCCTCGATGCGCGCTGCCGACGATGCGCTCGGCGCCGCCGTCGGCATACATCTGGGCCGTATCCCGCAACCGGTAGCCGATATCCAGCGCATGTTTCACCGCCGCGATTTCCTGGCTAACGTTTCGCGGCGGCAACGCCCGTCCCCCAGGTTCCAAGTCCAATGCGCCCCGGAAAATGTGTGGCGTCCCCGGGTGCATTCATAGCGCAGATCCTCAATCGGTCCGGAGATTTTGCTGGCAGCGCGAGCATAGCTCGAATAACAAAAAGGCCCGGATCGCTCCGGGCCTTGGTTCGCGTCCAGCGAATAGCGCGAGCCGCTTACCAGCGATCGCCGCCGCCGCCGCTAGCACCGCCGCTAGCGCCGCCATTGCCACGGAAGCCGCCACCGCCCGGACGACCCCCACCCGTGCGCGGTTTGTCTTGGGCTTCATTGACGCGCAGGGGACGGCCATTCATCGAAAAACCGTTGAGACTCTGGATCGCACGAGCCGCATCAGCCTGGCTCATCTCGACGAAACCAAAGCCTCTCGGCCGACCGGTCTCACGATCCGTCGGCAGCGATACGGCCTCGACGGCGCCATGCTGCGAGAACAAGGCGCGCACGTCGGCCTCACTAGCTGTAAACGGCAGGTTACCCACATAAATCTTCGCCATAAAAATTACGCTCTCCAGAACAGTTCGACCATTGCAGATCGTATAACACGGCAGGAACAACAGCCGCGGTCAGGGAGAGGACGTCTCACGAGCCGTCGAAGCGTAGATCCTGTCACCATGATCGCAGGCGGTTCGGGCCCGGAAAAAAGCAACACCGACTGTCAACGATCGCCTTTTAGTCTAGCACAGCCGCTTGAATTCCAAGCTGGCTCCCTGTAAGAGGGATCCGGCATTCCAAGCCATGGCACACCGGGGCAGTGCAATATTGCGGGACATGACCAGCGACGCCCCGAAACGTCTCAGTTTCCCCTGCGATTACCCGATCAAGGTCATGGTGCGGGTCGAGGACGGGGTACGCAGCCACGTCGATGCGATCGTTGAGCGGTACGCGGGACCGCTCGACCTTATGGCGGTGACGCAACGTCCGTCGGCGCAAGGAAACTTCCTCGGGATTACTTATGTCATCCGCGCCACTAGCCACGATCAAATTGCGCGGTTGTTCGCAGCCCTGAAACTCTGCCCCCAGGTGATGCTGGTGCTGTGAGCAGGAGTCATCCCGGCTCGGGCCGGCAACGACCGCGGCTCGATAATTCCCGGCGACCGGTCGCGACAGTCTCTTCAGGCAGCGATGCTCAGCGCACGGGTCGGTTCAGAATCGCGCTTGCGACCAGATTGAACAGCCCAAGGAGTAACCCCCCGACGAGCGCGGAGCCGAAGCTCGCGACCTGAAAGCCCGGGACGATCGCGCCGGTCAACATCAGCATCAGCGCGTTGATCACGATCAGGAACAGGCCCAGCGTGAGAATTGTGATCGGCAGCGTCACGATTATCAGGATCGGCCGAACGAGAAAATTCACCAGGCCCAGCACGAGCGCTGCCAGCAGCGCGTAACCGAAGCCGCCGATGCGAATCCCCGGAACAATCTGGCTGACGAGCCACAGCAGCAGCGCGCTGACCACCAGATGAACCAGCAGCTTCGTCATGGCAGACTCAATCGTAGCATCTCGGGTACCCGTTGTGCTCGATCCGCCATTGGCCACGCGTTGACCGGCCCCTAGCTGGCCGGCGTGCGCAGCTCCACCAACCGCGGCGTGACGGTAGTGCCGCAGATCTCAAGCTCCGCAACTGTGATCGGCAGCTTGAATCGGCGCGGTCCTGCGCTGCCCGGATTGACATAGACGACGCCATTGCGCTCGCGCACTGAGGCCTGGTGGGAGTGGCCCGACACGATGACCTGCACGCCGGCCGCAGAAAGTTCGAGCTCGAGTTCGTCGAGATTGTGGATGACATAGATTCTCACCGCGGCGAATTCGAGCAGCTGCGTCTCCGGCAGCGATGCCGCCCAGGCCTGCGTGTCGTTGTTGCCGCGCACGGCCGTTACCGGCGCCAGAGCAGCCAGCTGCTCGAGGATGTCCGGGCCACCTATGTCGCCGCCGTGAAGGATGTGATCGCAGCCCTGCAGGAATGCAGTGGCCTCCGGTCGCAGCAGCCCGTGCGTGTCGGATATCAAACCGATGCGCAGCGCGGCCGCTCGTTTGACACGGTTTGGCGGCATTACTCGCCTATCGGGCGGCGCTGACTGCTCCGTCCGATCTTGCGCGCATCGAATCGGTAGCCACGGCGCACCGCTTGCGCCAGTAATGCTTCGCGCCACAGCGCCACCAGACCGCGCGCGTCAAGGTACCTCGGATGCAAGGGCCACTGGCGCATGCTGCTCTCGTGCTCGGGACGCGATGTCTCGCCGCGCAGACAGCGGCCCTGCCGGCGCGAGCGAATCGTTCGGCGTTGTTATGGCCACTCCTCGGCTTCCTGCGCAAACTTCGCCGAGCTATTCGCCACCACACAGAAGCGATGCCCTGTCGGCGCTTCCATGACCCACCAGGTTCTCACCCGTGCGACACGCCTCGCTCCCAGCGCCTCCAGGCGCCGAACCTCCGCCTCGATGTCGTCGGTCTCGATGTCCAGATGGACTCGACTCGGATGCGTCACAGCCTGCACTTCGATGTGCAGTCTGCCCAGCGGATCATCGAGGCACACGTACTTGTCCGCTTCATCCGACGGCAACTGCCGCAGCTCCATGCCCAGTGCGCCGCCCCAGAAGTCCGCGGCGCTCATCAGGTCCAGAGTCTGACAATCAATGATGAAACCTACCAGTTTGCTCTTGTGCATGAGGGTCCTCGATGGTGCTGCGGCGCCCGCAGGCGATGAATGACGGCAGAGTCTTTCAATGCCGGCCGAACGCGACAAAATCGCCCGTGAAATGACCGACCTCCTCGCCGGCATAGTCGAGCGTCGATGCAACGGTGATCCGGGCCCTGCCCCTGCGTGTAAGCAGGCGCACGAACTGCGGCCATTCGCCGGGCTGCACGAGGGCGGCACGGGCGACAAATGTCCCGTGAATCGGCCGACTATAGCTCATGCTTTGGCGTTGAATCACGATGGAGACGGAGGGGAACGAGGCGCGCAGCCGCACGTGCAGCAGCGACCAGGCTGCGAGGATGGCGAGCGCGCTGGCGCTACCGCCGAACACCGTGGCACGGTGGTTGAGGTTCGGTGCCAGCGGCGCAGACAGTTGCACGGATTCTTCGGTCACATCGACGGCGGAGACCTGCATGGCTCGAGACAACGGAATCTGCTGGTGCAGGTACTGCTCGAGCGACTGCGGTGACATTAAACTTTCCACTGCTACCTCATAGCGCGTCTTTTGGCGCGCCGCCCCAACGCTCCGGCGGCGATCCAATATTCGTCGAATTCATGATGACCGATGATGAACGCGGCGACTCCACGCGAGCCAGCCAATTCTCGCCGCTCTCGGGCCGGCGGCTGCTGATCCAGCTGAAGGCGGCGGCGCGGGTCACCAGCACCACAGTTGTAATGCCTCCGCTTGAGCGTTGCGGCTACTCGGTCAAGCGATGCAGCGACCCCATTTACCGCTTCAACGCCAGGATCACCACACCCGCGCCAACCATGGCAATGCCAATCCACTCGCGCATGGACGGGCGTTCGGCCAGGAACAGGTAGGCGAAAATCGCAACCAGTACCAGACTGAATTTGTCCACCGGTGCAACTTTTGAGGCCTCGCCCAGCTTGAGCGCTCTGAAGTAGCAAACCCAGGACGCGCCGGTCGCGAGGCCGGATAGCGTCAGGAACAACCAGGTCTTGGACCCGAGTTCCGATGGGTTGCGCCATTTGCCCGTGACCCACACGAAGCCGGCCAGGGCCACGATGATTACCCCGGTTCGAATTAGGGTGGCAAGGTCCGAGTCCACCGCCTGCAAGCCCACTTTGGCAAAGACGGCGGTTAAGGCGGCAAATACCGCCGAAAGAATTGCCCACGCAAACCATGACCATGAGTCCGTCACGGCCATTCTCATCTAGGCGAGCGCAAAGCGACCTACCTGCATCGGCTTCATCAGGCAGAAGTCCCCGGCTGCGTTTCGCTGACTCGAAACTTTGCGAACTGCGCTTGATCATCGGCGATGACTACCCATGGCAGCTTGTCTTCGACCCAGATGTGCACCTCTGGCATCAAGGCTCCAGGGTCGTCCATGGTCGACAGTGTCACGTCGATTTCGCCGCTGCGATCATCATGGCGGTATGTCAGCGAAGTACCGCACTCAGCGCAGAAGCCTCGCGTGACCCTCGGCGATGAGCTGTATTCAGCCAGTCGACCCTGCACGATTGAGAAGTTCGCCGCCGCGAAAGTGCTCCATGGCACCATTGGTGCGCCAGTCGCGCGACGGCAGCTCGAGCAATGGCAGAAGCAAAGGTTCGTAACCTCACCTCTTGCCTCGTAGCGCACGCGCCCACAGAGACAACCACCTGCATAACTCATCTCATGCATAGCGCGCTGTCCTGTCATTGGGCCGAGGCGGCTGATGCCGCATTCCGGCTGTCTGAAAACCAGCGATCGATATGCGCCATCGCGTCCTCGAGCGAGGACAGCTTCATGTACGCCGAAGCGAAATCGTAGGCCTTGAGGTCGGGCACCATCACGACGCGAAGGCCGGCCTCATGCGCTGCCTTGGCGCCGTGATCACTGTCCTCGAAGGCCAGACAGCGGACCGGGGGCACCCCCAGCCGATCGGCAGCCAGCAGATACACCGCCGGATCCGGCTTACTGCGCGACACCTCATCGCCGCCCGCGACCGCCTGAAAGAAGTCGAGCACGCCGACCTTCGCCAGCCGGCGCCGCACTTCGTGCACATAGGTCGACGAGGCCACCGCACAGGGCACGCCCCGCTGCCGCAGCAGCGCCAGCAGCTGAAGTGCTCCCGGCTTAAGCGGAAACACGACCCCTGAGCGCGCGGTGAGCTTTGCACGCGCCCGATCCCGTACTAATTGAAAACTCCCATGTCCCCCGAGCAGCTTCGTCAGCTGGGCGTACGATTCCTCGGCTGCGCAGCCCACGACGAACAGGAAGTCAGGCTGGGAAAGGATGAGCCCCTCCTCCTCCGCTGATTCCAGCCATGCCTGCATGATGACTCTCTCGGAGTCGAGTAGCAGGCCGTCCATGTCGAAGATCGCGGCCGTGAACACTGTTAGGACCTGTCGATGGACATTTCAGCGACCGGCTCGTCAGGGGCGTGATTCGCCGACTGGAATCCGAAGCGTCTTTTCAAGCCGTACCGCATCGAGCACCCCACGATAGTATCGGGCGATCCGGTCTGTCTGCATATATCCATGCTTCAGATAGAAGGCTATTGCAGCCGGGTTGTCCGATCTTGCCTCCACACGAACCCGTTCGATGCCGGCCGTGTCGGCACATTTCTCGAGCCATGATACCAATTGCGCCGCGAATCCCCGTCTGCGCTGCGCCGGGTGAACGGCCAGAAGCGCCAGATGAGCCGTGCGCTCGCCGTAATGCATGATTCCAAATCCGACCACTCCGCCTGATTGATGCATTACCGCGACATTGGTTGACTGCTCGTGAATCGCGGCCGTAATGCGGGTCGGCGTCCAACTCCAGCCAAGCCCGTGTTCAATGTACTCCCTGGACATATCCGCTATGGCCAGCGCATCGGCGGCGGTTGCCAGTCGTATGCCGGGTACCAACATCATGGGTGCACGCAGCTATTCCATGAACTCACAGGCATGAACCCGAGCGGGCGGCCCCTGGACATTCACTCTCCGGCCTCGTAGATGACGTAGATCTTCTTTGTCGGCTCGACAACTTCCCATGTTCCGACGAAGCCGCTGGGAACTACCACGCTGTCACCCGCCGATACTGTCACGGCATTGCCGGCGGTGTCGGCAATGATGCTGATTCCTTGCAGGATCTGGCAGTACTCCTCCTCCGTGTAGGAGATGTGCCATTTGCCAACCTCGCTGCGCCAGACACCGGCGAAGAACTTTCCGCTGGCGTCGGCGTAGTGCTTCCAGACGCACTGTTTGGGATTGCCCGTGATCAGCTTCTCACTGGGCAGGAAGTATTCTTCGGCGAGTGCGCTCGAGGGTTCGAACTTACGGACTGGGTTCGAACTCATTGCAGACCTCCATGGTGTTGGCGGCGGCGTGTAAACACCTGACCCCTGGCCATCGCGCTAAGCCGCCGACCAAGGTCGCCGGCTGTGACGTGCCGGTTTGCGCAGAAAGTCAGGCATCGGCTTCACCGCCTTTCGGCCCCCAGAACACCGCCCAGGCACCGAAGCCCGGTGAGAATTCCACGAATCTGTGTTCCACACCCGCCGCAACAAAAAAGCAGTCGCCGGGGGCAAAAGTGTATCGCTTACCGGCAATCACCAGCATCCCGTTACCGGTATGGATGAAGTAGAGTTCGTCTTGATCATGCGGGGTCTGCGGATCCACTGCCACCGGAGCAAAAATCTCGACCGACATCGAGCCGTGAGCCATCCCTCTCACGAAGCGCTCGCCCATCGGCCATTCCTCGGTGATCTTGCCGGGAAGTCGTCGCAGAAGTTCGGATGCAGTTGCTTTCATCGTGTCCGCTTGACCTCGAAGACGAGCGGCAGCCGCCGGCTCAAACCATGCCGATATCAACTACACGATCCACTACGCCGCGATAGGCGCACAACCTGCGGGCTTGTAAACCCGCTTTGAGGAAGGCGGATTGTCAGCCAGCTTGGCGGCGGGACGACGAGGGCGAACGACTAATTCACCGCCGCAATTGGGGCACTTTCCAGCCAGGATGCCTTCTGCACAGGAGGCACAGAACGTGCATTCGAAAGAACAAATGCGTGCTGCTGCGGACTCAGGCGGCAGATCTGTGTTGCAGCATTCACAGTTGGGTCTGAGTTGAAGCATGGGAACACCTCCCGCTACGGCAGACTCATCCGCACGGCAAAATACCGGCGCGTTCAGTGGCTCTCATCCCTTGTCTCGTTCGCTGTTTCGGATTCAGGTTTCGGCTGCCCGTCGTTCGATTGCCCAACATGGCCCTGCGCAATGGTACACAGAAGCGGGTGTTCCTGAAACGCGCGCAGCAGCAATCTCGCCGCCCGCTTGTGCGCGGCGCTAGCATCTGAGTCATCGATGGCTTGCGCCAGCCGCTCGATCGCGACTGCGACGGTCTGCTTGGTTTCATTGGCCGGTGTCGCACCGGATGACGCCGACACCTGGAGGCTGCGATCCGGCGACAAATGGATTTCTATGGGCGCAGCCACCTTGCCCTCGACGACGTCAACTCCGGCTGCGGTTATGGTTCCCATGCCGCCACCGATGCCGCCATGTCCCATGTTCGCTCGCCAATGAATGAGGCCGTGATCGGCTAGCTGCCCTGCGATGTTCAGGATGTCCTGCTCGTTGAGCTTGCCGTCAAAGTCGGACGGCACCAGACCGATGAGACGCTCTTTGCGACGCTGATAGTACTTCTCCAGCAGCAGACCTCGAAGTTCGCTAACTTTCATCACTGATCCTTGCCGCCACATCATGAGCGCCCATGAGCGCTGCGGCTGGTCGCACTGTCAATGCACAGTAGCACGGTGCAGTCATAGCAGGTTCAGTGGGCGGCAGCGCATGCATCTGCGCGCCGCGGGTAAAGGCGGTCTGCGGGCGTCGCTGTCTGGCTGCGCGACGTGCGCTCGAGCGGACACTTTGCCAGTGCGTTCTTTTGAGTATTAACTGGCCTCGCAATGTAAGGGCAAACCCGTCGTAAGGCGGGGACGCAAAGCCTCCGGTCTTAGGTCCGATGGGGACATGAGATAGCGGGGTTGCCGGCAAGGAAGCGATGCGAGCGCATCGGCTCTCCACCGTCAATACCCGCTTCTCCCCTATCGGTACATACCTCGCCGGAGCGCTTCAAGGGTTTCCACCTGATAGCGAGGCGATGTGACATGCCTACCGATAAAAATTGGCGATTGCTGGGCTAAGGCCTGGCCGTTCTGACCCTGACCGCGGCCCTGGCGGCCTGCGGAGGCTCGAGCGACGCGAGCTCCAGCGACAGTGGCGCCGCAGCGGCCAGCGCGAGCGTGGCGAGCGTGAGCCCGAGCGTCTCGGGCACTCCGCCCACCACGGTGGCTGCGGATAATCGCTACAGCTCTCTCCCCACAGTGGCTAACCCCACCGGCACGCCCCTGAGCTTCAGCTTCCAGAACAAGCCCGCCTGGGCCAGCTTCGGTCTGGCCACCGGGGAGCTCTCGGGCACCCCGAGCGCGCCGGATGCGGGCACATACCCCAATATCGTCATCGCCGCCAGCGACGGCACGAGCACGAGCGCGCTGCCGGCCTTCTCCATCCAGGTCACGGCCCCCCCGCGGGCAACAGCCCCGCGAGCGGCTCCTCGGGCCCGAGCGCTTCGGCCAGCGGCGCCAGCAGGTCGGCGGCGACGCAGTCGGCGAGTGGGACCATGGTCCCGACGAACGCGAGGCAGATCACCGATAGCGCATGGGCCGTCTGGACGCTCAACGGCGGTGAGAGTTCCAGCGCCTATGCCTGGGCCGCCTCCAATGGTATCGGCTGCCTGCAGTGGGGCTGGAACAACTGGGGCGGCGCATCCAATCTCGACAGCCTGATCACCACCAATCCCTGGAACGCCGACGGGGCTCCAGCCCCTTAGATCCTTCAGTATCAAGAACTCTAAGCTTCGCGGCAGCGACCGGACCGCTACCGCCTCCGCCACTGACTGCGCGAGCCCGACGATAGCGCCCCGTGAAATTATGGCTATAACAACGGCACCGCCGGAACCCTCGCGGTGCTGGCGGCCGGCTACCCGATCTTGATTACCGAGCCCTATGGCTTCGACAATGCCTTAGACCCAGACGGCTCCAAGCATGCCAACGGCTACACCTGGGCGGCCTCGAACAACACCGGCTATCTTTGGCGGGGCTGGAACGACTGGGCAGTCAGGCCCTCAGCGCTGAGCTTACCTCCCCGCCCTGGTCCGCCAGCACTCCGCCTTGACGGCGGGTATCAGTTGGCGCGTCGCGAGCTAGCGATTGCCGCGTTGCCGTACCTGCAGCGCCGCGCTCGGAACACCAAGGTCGGCCAGCGGGCCGGCAATGTCTGCGGTCGTCAAACGCACCTCTTGGTTTCACCGCTCCTCTCACAGTCGGAGAGGACCAAATTGCCTCGCTTACTCGCGGTGGAGGGCGGATTCCTTCAGACGATGCTCTGCACAATCAAAGAATTATAGCTAGTCCATCACACGATGGCTCATGACGAAATATTTGTCACCTGTCATATTTTACAGGTGCGGCATCGATGATGACCGCGCATCCTTTGTATTCTTTTCAATCGCGTCGGCGGATGCGCCGCGCAGAATGTCCTCTGAATATAAGGCGTATCATCGATTGGGCCGCGTACGCGGGCCACCACCGGATGGCCGATGCAAAGTGAGGCAGTACGTATTCAATCGACGATCGCTGACCTGGCGGCGATCACGACTGATGCCGAACGCGTCGCTGAGCTGGCTGCCTCGACCTGGCGCCAGATCTATGCGGTATTGTCTTCAATCATTGGCCCAGGGGGCGTCGCCGCGCTCTACCAGCGAAGCCTGTACGTGACACGCGCCGCCTACCCCTGCCTGGGGGCTGTACGTGAAGATGCGCTGCGGCCCGCTCAGTTTGCTGGGTTGCAAGTGGTGCTGTCGCAGCAAAGCAATGTGCAGGCGGCCGCCGCAAATGGCGCACTTCTGCAGACCTTCTGCGATCTCCTGGCTAACCTGATCGGCGTCCCGCTCACCGAGCGGCTGCTGCGATCGGTTTGCAACTTGACTTCAGGCGGCCCTGCCGTGCAGGAGAGCTCGAGATGACTACGCGCAAAGCAACCATCAATCGCCTTGGCACGGGTGTGCCGGGGCTCGACGAGGTGCTCGGCGGCGGCTTGCCGGAGTTCTCGTTCAATCTTATTGCCGGGCCGCCCGGCAGCGGCAAGACGACGCTGGCACATCAAATCATGTTCGCGATGGCGACGAGCGAGCGCCCAGCGCTCTATTTCACGGTGCTCGGCGAACCGCCGCTCAAGATGCTGCGCTACCAGCAACAATTCGACTTCTTTGACAGCGACAAGGTGAATGCCTCGATCCGCTTCATCAACCTCGCCGACGATACGGCCACCGGAGATCTCAATAAGGTCCTGGCCCGAATCGTCGCGGAAGTCGAAGCGCACGGACCGGCGGTGGTGTTCGTCGACTCGTTCCGCTCGGTGATGCTCGCCGGCCATGGCGATGGCAAGTCGTCCATGGACCTGCAGCAGTTCGTCCAGCAGTTAGGCATGCTGATGACGAGTTGGCAGGCTACGACCTTCCTGATCGGGGAATATTTGACCGAGATCGATTCGAACCCGGTATTCACTGTCGCCGACGGGCTCATCTGGTTGCGCCAAAGCCTGCAGAACAATTCGATCGTGCGTAAAATGGAAATCATGAAGATGCGAGGGCAACGGACATTGCCCGGGCTTCACACCTTCCGCATCAGCGGCGCGGGAATCCACGTGTTCGCGCCGGTAAGTCTGGCCGCGCCGACCGAAGCGCCAATAGTGCCGCGCGCGGAGGTTCGGTTGCGGATGGGGACGCCGTTACTCGACCAGATGATGGGCGGTGGGCTGCCGCGCGGTTACTCGCTGTTGGTGGCAGGACCCTCTGGATCGGGCAAGAGCATCCTGGCTGCCGCCTTCCTGGTCGAAGGCGCGCGCGGCGGAGAGACCGGCATCATCGCCGCCTTCGAACAGCGATCCGGCGTGGCACGCGCTCGCAACCTGGCCGAATTGATTGGTGCCGACCGTGTCGGCGTGATCGATACACGGGCACCGGGTCTATCGGTCGACGAGATCGCAGGGCTGCTGATCGCCGAGATTCGTCGCCTGAAGGCGAGCCGCGTCGTCATCGATTCTCTATCGGGCTTCGAGCTGGCTCTAGCCCCAACGTTCCGTGATGGCTATCGCGAGTCGTTGGCGCGCCTGGTAGCGTCGCTCACCAGCACTGGCGCCTCGGTGCTGATGACGTCCGAGCTGGAAGACCGATACACCGATCTGCGCTTCAGCCCCTATGGAACGGCCTTCATGACCGACGCGATCGTGGTGATGCGCTACATTGAGGTAGAAAGCCGATTGAAGCGAGTGTTGGCCGTGGCGAAGGTGCGAGCCAGCAATCATTCAAATGAGCTGCGCCTGTTCGAAATCGACGACGATGGCATCAAGATTGGCGAGATGGTCTCGGGCCGTGAAGGACTGCTGGGGGGGCAACCGAGCCGAGCGCGTCAACGGAACGCCCCTGTCAGGGGCATCGGCGATGACTGAGCTTTCCACTGTGAGCTGATCGGCGTGAACGGGCATCCCGACAGAAGCGACGTGGTCTCGGCGGAACGGGCGCTGGCGTTGCTCAACAAACAGGCGGACCAGATCCGCGCGGAGATAGTCAGATCGCGGCAGGAGTTGGCGAAGGTCCAACACGACGTCAGCGGAGCGCGGGCCGCTCAACTGGTGGAAGCGAATGAGCGCTTAGTGCTGGCTGCACTCCAGGCCCAGACCGTGGCTGAGATGGCAAGGGCACATCTGGACGAGTTAGCCCGTTCCAGCCAGCGCGACGCGCTAACGGACACGCCCAACCGCGCGTTGATGCTCGACCGGCTTGAGAACGCCATCGCCTTGGCACGACGGCACGTCACACGACTAGCTGTGCTTTTTCTCGACCTCGACCAGTTCAAGGACATCAACGACACGTTCGGACATGCGGTCGGTGATGAGGTGCTGCAACTGGTAGCACGCCGTCTGGAGTCTGTCGTGCGCGCCTCGGACACCGTAAGCCGTTACGGCGGAGACGAATTTCTGGTGCTGGTGGGCGAAATCTCTCAGGCATCGGATCCCGCTGTGATCGCCGCGAAGATTCTTGCCGTCCTCACGGCACCCAGTCGTGTCGGCGATCACACGTTTCGACTGTCGGCGAGCGTCGGCGTCGCCATCTACCCGGAGGACGGCGAGGACGCGGCGACTCTCATCAGCCGGGCCGATGCGGCCATGTACCGTTCCAAGAGGCGCAGACGCGGCGGGTTCGAGCTTCACCGAGAGGAGTTCTCAGGCGTACCCAGGCCGGAGCACTCTACCATCGACGCACCGCGGCCGCCGGCGCCCCGCCACGAATCCGCGTTAGCCGAGCAGGAGCCCCGCTTTCGGGAGCTACGCGAGGCGAACGAGCAATTGGTGATTGCCGCGCTAACGGCGCAGCGAGTGGAGGCGCAGACGGAAGAAGCGTATACGCGCCAGACGAAGTTCCTGGCGATGGTGGCGCACGAGTTGCGCAACCCGCTAATCCCCATCCGAACCGCCGCTGAGTTGCTCAACCGCGCCCTCAGAAACGAGCCGCTGCTTACGCAGCTACAGGCGGCGATCAAGCGCCAGGTATCTCTGGCGTCAAGACTCGTGGACGATCTGCTCGATGGATCGCGGGTCAGCGCGGGCAAATTCCGGCTCGAACGCCGAATGGTGGAGATGGCCGACATCCTCAGCCTGGCCGTTGAGACCTGCCGGCCTGCGGTTGAGATGCGGTCACAGCGTTTGACGATCCGTCTGGCGCCTGCACCGCTTCTCGTGCTTGGCGATCCGGTGCGGCTAGGTCAGATCTTCGGCAATCTGCTGGACAACGCATCCAAGTATACGGCCAAGGGCGGCGAGATCTCGCTCACGGCGGTAGTACTCGATCGTGCGCTGGAGATCACCGTTTCGGACAACGGCATTGGCATCACGGCGGACGCGTTGTCCGCTATCTTCGATCTTTTCATGCAGGACGCGCGCGCCCTGGCCCTTGACGACGGCGGACTGGGCATCGGGCTCGCAGTCGTTCGCGATCTGGTCGAGGCGCATGGAGGCACGGTTGTCGCCAGGAGCCCCGGCCGCGACCTCGGCAGCGACTTTATCGTTACGCTACCGATGGCCACCAGACCGGTTCCAGCCGTCACCACATGAAACCGTGTGCGCAGATCGCCGCGTGCCACTGCACATCAGACGCTTCGGTCGACCAGTCGCACGCCGAGCTTTGACGAGATGTTCATAAGGATTCGGCAAATATGGTCATGAGTAAACCGGCACCGATCATGCGAGTGGTGTCGTTCTATCACAAGGTGAGCGGCCTGTTTCATGCCCGGCATCTGATGTCGTCCGACGCCAAATCGATCGAGCTCAATACGCCGCGCGATCACATTGCGATCGAAGGCGATCACTTCGACCGTCTGTCGCAACGCATCGATGTCAAGACAGGCCAAGTGATCGATCAACTGCCAGCGCAGCCCAGTGCCGATCACGAGTGGAACGCGACCGACCGGCGTTGGCAATTGAAGCCGGAAATCGTTGCCAGAGAGGAAACGCATCGCCGCACCATCCTGCGCATCAACCAGCTCGAGCTGAAGGGTCTACGCTCGTTACGCGAGTTGGCGTTGGGCGAGGCCAAGGCGGCAGATCGGCTCAAGGCGCTCGATAATGAAATCGCGACGCTGCGCAAAACTCTCACTGACTGAATTGCCGGTTGCTGCCGGCATGTGCTTGTGGGTAGTTCCCACGGCAACGTGCTGAAGAGCGAGCCGCGTGCTGCGAACCTGACGTAGCCGACGGGTTTGCCGTATCAATCCGTCGGCGCGATCGCGTGCGGCAGACGCTCGAGCGCGGCTGACACCATTCCAATGCCCCCACCGCCTCGGCCTCGGCCCCGGCCTCGAACGCCACCACCACGCCCACCGGGGGCTTCGGCATCCAGGTGCAGGGCAATGAATTGGTCAGCACCCTGGATGACAGCACGGTGCAGATCGTGGGCACCAACATCTCGGGGCTTGAGACCGGCATGAACTGGCGCTGGGCCCCCTTCAGTCATGCCGGGGCCGCCTTCTGGTCCCAGGTGCTCAACTGGGGCGGCTCGGGGCTCAACACCGTGCGCCTGCCGCTCAACGAGGCCTCCTGGCTCAAGTACAGCGGCTACGACTCGGGCACCGGGGCCTCGCGCGGGCTCTACACCGCGGCCTGCGGTGGCGGCTACATCCCCGATCCGGCCAGCGCCTACCAGGCCACCGTCAAAAAGGCGGTCGCCGATGCTATCGCGGCCGGCCTGTACGTGATCCTCGATCTGCACTGGGGCGCACCCAACAACGCCGCCGGCCAGCCGCTGTGCCCGATCGGCCAGCCCGCCTGTGCCGACAACGATCACTCCCTCGCCTTCTGGACGTCCCTCGCCGATGCCTTCAAGGCCGATCCGCCCGTCATGTTCGAGCTCTGCAACGAGCCCTTCGGCAGCAACGGCTATGACAACTGGGTCAACGGGGCGAGCGGGGCCGGCCCCGATGCCATCACGCTGCGCGATGGCGGGGCCTTCTTCCCCTTCCTGCAGCAGGACAACTCCAACTGCAATCTCATACACACCCTCTGCCTCACCTGGCAGGTCGCCGGCATGCAGGACATGATCAATACCATCCGCGGCGAAGGCGCCACCAACGTCATCCTCGCCTCCCCCATCGGCTGGGCCGGGGAGATCGAGACCTGGCTGGCCGCCAAGCCCACCGATCCGATCGGTCAGCTCGGCGTCGCCTGGCACGCCTAACGGCTACAACAAGGGCCAGAGCTTTCCGCTGGCCGTGCTCGCCGCCGGCTACCCGATCGCGATCACCGAGACCTATGGCCTGGGCGCCATCGGCGGCGACAGCTCGGTCGCCTCCCAGAGCATCGGCTACACCTCGCGGGGCTGGAACGACCGGGACGGCCAGGCCCTCAGCGCTGCTACCCCGCCCTGGGTCGACAGCACCGTACCTTGAACTGATTACCCCATCCCCCTCCACCCTCACCCGCCCCGCCGATCCTCCGACCCGCGGGGCTTTCCCTTGGCGAAAGCCTTTGTGCAATGCTTCGATCAGGCGGCGCAGCGATTCACATCGCAGAGCTTGGTCAGACCCCCCCGTCGCCGGCACTGATGATGTCGTGAAGATAGCCGATGCATTCGGGACAAATCATGGCCTTGCGTGACGCCACCATTCCCGGAACTTCGTCCTGGGTCTTGTCGCAAAAAGCACAGACCAAGGGGATGCTGTCCGTGGCTCGCGCGGTCGGGTCCGTGCGGCTGACATTCGGGGCGGCGGCCTCTTCCGAATCCACGATACGAACCTCCACGACGTCACCGGCGCATAACGCCGCGGCCAGCCATCTGGCGTCGGCAACAGGCTGGTCCTCCGGAGCAACCGAGCCCGCGACTTCGAGCCAACCTTCTTTCAAACCGGGGTAGAGCGACACGGTGGCGTTGATCAGCTCCGCGGCGCGACCGCCTGCCACGACTCGCAGCTGACCGTTGACGTTCACTTCAAGGCAAATCACTGCGGCTCGGCTCCCACATAGGTCGATTACTGAGAAAAGCCAACGCGGAACGCGCGAGCGATAAGCTTCCCATGCGCCACCAAACTATCGGGCCGCCCAGGGTTCTTCCGCGAGCACGATCCGCAGATGAAATCCGATTACTACGGTGCTGGCGTAGATGGCAAGAGTGCGCGACCAGAATAGCGTCGCCCATGCGCCCAAAAGGATCGCGACCCCAGTGTACATTGGGTTGCGCGAGTACCGATACCGGCCAGTGGTCACAAGCTGCCGCGGCGGATCCCAAGGCGCCAAAGTACCGCGCCCGGCAACCTAGAATTCGCGCACGCACCTCATCAGTCGCAGAGCCCCGCAAACCACCGGCACCAGCCCAATTGGCCGCAGCCGGAGTGCGCGGTGCGGGCGCGTGGTCGTACGTGCAATCAGAACGGATCTCGTGGCTAAGGATTCCCTTCCGCCGGAAGTTCCCCGGTGGATAGAAGGGTAAGTTCTTCATCGCTGAAACTGCGTTGTGACAGGGCCCACCGGGCCTGGCGAAGTTGCGAGGAGTCGACATAGACACGACACGGCGCGGCCTGGCCGAGAACGCTGGCGTCGGAATCGACCCGCACGACAATGCCGTCGGCGGCCAGCACGTCGGCAAATGCTTGTGCCGATGGCACATCGGAAAGCGTTATCAGCAGCTGCCACGCCGACATTACGGCCGACCTTCCGTCGCTCTGCGGAGCTCACGCCGTAATTTCAATTCGATTGCCCTCGGGGTCAAGCACCACGCTTTCATAATAGCCATCGCCCGTCCTGCGCACTGCGCCGCGCGGTGATTGCCAGCGCGGTCAGCTGCGCGCGAGGATCGTGGTCAGCAGAGGCGCGAACTCGGCGGCCACCTGCCGCGCATTGGCGGGACCGCCGAGGGCGGCCAGCTCGGTCATTTCCAGTCCGGCGTAGCCACAGGGGTTGATGCGGCGGAACGGTTCCAGATCCATGCTGATGTTGAACGCCAGGCCGTGATAGCTGCCACCGCGGCGAATGCGCAGGCCGACGCTGGCGAGTTTGCGTCCCTCCACGTAGACGCCCGGGGCACTGTTGCGGCACTCGGCTCGAATGCCAAAGCGCGCCGCATATTCGATGACAGCGCGTTCGAGCGCGGTGACGAGGTCACGGACCCCCAGACGCGCGCGGCGGACATCGATCAACGGATAGACCACGAGCTGGCCCGGTCCGTGATAGGTAACCTGGCCGCCGCGATCGATCTGCACGACGGGAATATCACCCGGCGCGAGCACATGCGATCGATCGGCGTTCATGCCGAGGGTAAAGACCGGATCGTGCTCGAGTAGCCAGATCTCATCCGGCGTCGCTGCATCTCGCTGCTCGGTAAAGCCTTGCATCGCGCGCCAGGTGGGCTCGTAAGGCGCGCGGCCCAGCCATTTGGTCGCGGGCGCCGCAACAGCGGCGGTCGCGCCGGAGGCGCCACGCCAGTCAGTCGCTGCCAGCGGCGCGTTCACGGCACCGTAGCGGCAGTAGTGGCTGCCGCGCCGGGGGCCAGACTGAGTCCGACGTTATTGCCCGCGAGCGCTTGCTCGGCGCGATAGCTCGAGCGCACCAGCGGGCCGGAAACACACTCACGGAAACCGCGCGCGAGCCCCCAGACACGATAGTGTTGGAACTGTTCGGGTGTGACAAATTTCTCCACGCTCAGGTGATTCGCGGTCGGCCGCAAGTACTGACCGAGCGTGAGGATATCGACCCCGACCGCCCGCAGATCGTCCATGCACCGGGCGATCTCCTCATCGCTCTCGCCGATCCCGAGCATGAGGCTGGTCTTCGTGAGCAGCTCGGGCCGGTGTCGTTTGGCGTGGGCGAGCACGGCGAGTGTCTGCTCATAGCCGGCGCGCGGGTCGCGTACCGGGTGCGTCAGCCGCCGTACGGTCTCCACGTTCTGCGCGAACACCTCCGGCCCCGAATCGATCACGGTCTCGACATCGCGCAGCATACCTTGAAAATCCGGCGTCAGCGCCTCGACCGCCGTATTCGGGTTGCGCTGTTTGATGGCGCGAATACAGGCGCCGTAATGCGCCGCACCGCCATCGGCCAGATCGTCGCGGTTCACCGAGGTCAGCACCACGTACCTGAGCTGCATCAGTGCGACGCTTGCGGCGACGTGTTGCGGTTCCTCGGCGTCGAGCCAACCGCGCGGATTACCGGTATCGACGGCACAGAAGCGGCAGGCGCGCGTGCACACGGCGCCCATCAGCATGATGGTCGCGGTGCCGGCGTTCCAGCATTCGCCTATGTTCGGGCACTTCGCCTCCTCGCAAACAGTCGCGAGCCGGTGCTCCCGCACCGTACGACGCACGAAATCGTAGCCCTCGCCGACCGCAAGCGGCGCCCTGAGCCAGCTCGGCTTGCCGGCGAGGCCGCGGCGATCGACCTCGCGGGGCGGCTTCATGCCGTCCTTGATCGCCGTAAAACCTTGCGGCGTCAGGTACTTCTGGCCACTGCGCACGCCCACGGCCGCGCCAGCTCCAGCGCCAGCTCCAGCGCCAACGCCAGCGCCGCCGGAAGCGATATCGATGACGACGGGGATTCCTTTTAGTGTGCTCATAGGAGCGTCATTGTAAGGCGGCGAGGCGTTCGACGCTGCCGACGTCGCTCCAGGCACCTTCGAACACCTGGCCATGCAGTCGGCGCCCCGCGATTGCCCGCCGGAGCAGCGGCAACAAGGGAAATTTGCCGGGACTGCAACCCTCGAACAATTCGGGCCGGTACAGGCCGATTCCCGAGTATGTCCAGCGCGCGCCGCCCTGCTCCTGCACGCGGCCGTTGATGAGCGCAAAATCGCCGTGCGCATGGTGCATGGGATTGGCAACCAGCACGAGCTGGGCCAAGGCCTCCGGGGCTATTCGAATCGCGCCGAAGTCAATATCGGTGAACACATCCGCATTCACGACCAGAAACGGCTCCGGGCCCAACCATGGCAAGGCCCGGAAGATGCCACCACCGGTCTCGAGCGCCTCGCCGCCTTCATCGCTATACCGGATCTGCATGTTCCACCGTGCGCCGTCGCCGAGCGCGGCACGGATGTGCTCGCCGAGCCACGCGAGGTTGATCACAACCTGCTTCACTCCCAGGCGCGAGAGCTTCTCGAGGTGGTAGACGATCAGTGGCTTGCCGCGAACCGTGAGCAGCGGCTTTGGGACTTGGTCCGTCAGCGGACGCATGCGCTCGCCGCGCCCGGCAGCCAGAACCATGGCGCAAGCGATGGTCACGGGCGGCCCGCCGCCAGCGCCCGTGCGTTGGCTGCGCCGAACACCGGCACCACGCGCCGCTGCAGCCACTGCGCGAAGCTTCGCAGCTCGGCATAGCGCCGCGCTGCATCCCGCACGTACTCGAGCGTGCGCGGCAGGTCGGACAGAAACCCATTCTTGCCGTCGCGATACCAGAGGCGCGCAAAGATGCCGAGTACCTTGATATGACGCTGCAGACCGATCAGATCGAACCAGCGCAGAAACTCCCGCTCGCTCGACCCCGCCAGCTCGCCGGCACCCCGCAACCGCGCCCGATAAGCGCTGACCCAGTGCTCCACCCGTGCGCGCGGCCAGTCGATGTAGCAATCCTTGAGCAGCGACACCAGGTCATAGGCGACCGCCCCGGCGAGCGCGTCCTGAAAATCGATAATGCCGGGGTTGCGGCTCGGCAGCAGCATCAGATTGCGCGAATGATAGTCACGATGCACGAACACCAGCGGCTGCGCGAGCGCCTCGACGATCAGGAACTCAAAGCTCTCGGCGAGGACGGTGCGGTCGGCATCGTCCAGAGTCAGCTGCAGATGGTGCGCGCAGAACCATTCCGGCATCAGCGCCATCTCGCGCTCGAGCACCGCGCGATCGTAGGCCGGCAGCTTGCGCGCGGCTTCGCGGCCCTGTAGCTGGATGCGCAGCAGCGCTTCGAGTGCGTCTCCATAGAGAGCATTTGGATCGGCACCCGCGCGCAGCTGCGTCAGATATAGATCCGATCCCAGGTCTTCGAGCAGCACCAGGCCGCGCGCGCCATCGGCCGCGTGGATATGCGGCACATGCACGTCGCAGGCCTCGAGCAGCGCGGCGACCTTCAGGAACGGTCCGATGTCCTCCTTGTCGGGGGGAGCATCCATCACCACGCGCGTCACGCCGTCCGCGCGCCAGGCGCGAAAGTAACGTCGGAAGCTGGCATCGGCCGACGCCGGCTCGAGCCGGACGAGGCGAAAGTCAAGCTCGCTTGTCAACCAATCCCGGATCTGCTGGACGCGCGCGTCGCTGCCTGTCATTGAAGCGCTTACTTCCTCTTGAGCATGCCGCGGCTCAAGCAGGACCGCGGCCGTGGCATCAGTCATTATAATAAGGGCGCACATGATTGCTTCCCCGCACCTGCGCGCGCTTCTGGGTGCAGCGCTCTGCTGTGCCCTGGTGCTCGCGGCGAAGGCCGCGGACGCCCCGGGAAACCCGGCCGCTGCGCAGACCGCCGCACCGTGCGGCGTGCCCTGGGATAAGGGCGCGCCGCCGCTGCTTGCGGCCGCGAGCACCCGGAGCAATCCGCTCGGCGCCCTGAGTAACGCCGGCTCTGCCAGGCTTGGCGCCGACATCACCACCAGCTCGGATCAACTCACCACCACGGCCGACGGCCAGACGGAGCTCACCGGCAATGTCGACGTGCACGTGGGCGAGCGGGAGATCCAGGCTGACAAATTGATCTACGATCGCAACAGCAACAGCCTCAACGTCAGCGGCCGGGTGCGCTTCCACGATCCGACAGTGCTGGTGCAGGGTGATACCGGGCGCTACGGCGATGACGGCGCGCTGTTCAACCACGCGCAATTCCAGCTGTTGCAGCAGTCCGGCCACGGCAGTGCCGATCAGATGTCGATGACGCCGAGCAACGTGATCACGCTGCATAACGTCACCTACACCAGCTGCCCGCCGCAGCGGGCCACCTGGCAGATCCGCGCGCGCGAGCTGCGCCTTGACACCGCCGCCGGTGAGGGTGTCGGTCGCGGCGCGATCGTGGACGTGGACGGCATCCCGATCGCGTACCTGCCGTGGATCTCGTTTCCGATGAGCGACGCGCGCAAGAGCGGCTTCCTGTTTCCGGAAGTCAGCACCTCGAGCCGCAGCGGCGCCATGGTCGCCACGCCCTGGTATTGGAACATCGCGCCGAACCAGGACGCCACCTTCACGCCGGCGTACTACACCTACCGCGGCCCCGACATGGGTGTCCAATATCGCTTCCTGAGCAGCTCGAACCGCGGCAGCATCAACGCCAGTTATCTTCCCAACGACAGCTTGTACTACGACACCGCCTGCGCCACAGCGCGTCCAGCGGGGGTACCGTGCAGTGCGAGCAGCGAGCGCAGCTACGTGCGCCTGATCGACCGACTGCAGCTCCCGGACAACACGCGCGTCGATACCAACGTCGATAGCGTCAGCGACACCGAGTACTTTGAGGATTTCGGCCAGGGTTCGCAGTCCACCAGTACGCCGTTCCTGGCGCGCAGCGTCGCGATCATCCACCGCGACGACATCTGGAACCTGCGTGCTCAGGTGCTGGGCTTTCAGACCCTGGACAATACTCTTCCGGACACCGGGCTCGACAATGAGCGGCCCTACATTCAGCTGCCGCGTCTGGCCGCGACCGGGCTGTGGTCACCACAGCGATTGCCGGCGCTGGTCACCGGCTTCGACAGCGAGGTGGTGAACTTCACGCGCTCGGTCAGCAACTCCTGCACCTGCACGGAAGGCTCCTGCAGCAGCTGCAGCCCGCCGCCATGTACCGTGCCGTCGACCGTCCGCAATTCAGCGCCCTGGGCCTGCGTCGACGGCTGGCGGCTCGATGCCAGGCCGCAGATTGGGCTCGACATCTCCGGACCCGGCTACTTTTTCCGCCCGAATCTCGCCTGGGATTTGACCCAGTACTCGCTGCGCGACAGCGGCACGCCCGACAGCTCGCCACAGCGCAGCCTGCCGATCCTGAATATCGATACCGGCCTGCAATTCGAACGCCTCGCCGGCTCCGGCGGCTTGCGCAGCATAACTCTCGAGCCGCGGCTCATGTACGTCTACATACCGTATCGCGATCAGACCCAGCTGCCGGTGTTCGACACCTCAACCCCGGACCTGAACACGATCGAGTTGTTTCGCCCCAATCGCTACGTCGGCATCGATCGCATCGGCGATGCCAATGAGCTCACGATGGGGGTGACCACCAAATGGTTCGAGAATTCGAGCGGCGTGCGCTACCTGAGCGCCACCATCGGTCAAAGCTTATACTTTCAGCCGCCGCGGGTCACGCTGCCGCAGCCGGCGCTCACGCTGCCGCCGTCAGCGCTCACGCTGCAACAGCAGCAGCAGATCACGCCGCCAGGCGAGCTGATCCAGCCTCGCGCGACCTCAAGTCTGATCGCTGAAATCAATCTGACCGCCTACCGCCACTGGAACCTGCAGCTTGAAGTGGCCTCCAACCCCGCCGTATCGAGCATCCAGCAGGCCGAGGTGTTGGTGCAGTACCTCGCCAGCAGCAAGCAGGTGGTCAATGTCGGCTATCTGTTTCGTGACGGCGTCGTGCAGCAGGTCGATGTGTCCTCGGCCTGGCCGGTCAGCGGCCACTGGGATGTCTATGCGCGCGCGGTGTATTCGCTGCTGGATCGCGCACCGATCGAGAATTTCGCCGGTTTTCAGTATCGCGGTGCTTGCTGGAGCATTCGGGCGGTGGCGCAAAGCTCCGTGAGTACCCGCACCGGACAGCGCGACACCGGTGTCTCGCTGCAGCTGGAACTCACGGGTCTGTCCAATGTCGGAAGTGGGATCGGCACTGGAAGTGGGGTAAGTACTTTCCTTGAGCAGTCGATTCGGGGATACTCCGCCTCCGCCACCAAGCCCTAGAATTGACTTAAGCCTTTGAGGCCAAAGAGAATTTAATGCACCGCAGCGTCCACCTTTCGTCCGCTTGCCTGACCCTCCTGGCGCTGGTCGCGGCGCCCTTCGCGGGCGTCGCCAAGGAGCTGTCAGACAAGGGCGTGCTGCTCGATCGGATCGTGGCCGTGGTCAACGAGGGCGTCGTGCTGCAAAGCGAACTCGACATGCAGACGCGCGAGATCGAGGCGCGTCTGCGCGCTCAGAAGGTCGCACTGCCGCCCGAAAGCGTGCTGCGCCAGCAGGTACTGGACCGCCTGGTTCTGGAAGAGATCCAGCAACAGCACGCTGATCGCGCCGGCATCAAGATTACCGATGAGCAGGTCAACGCCGCGATGGGGGACATCGCCAAGCGACAGAACATCACTCTGCAGCAGCTGCCCGAGAAGTTGGCCGCCGACGGCATCGACTACGCCCAGTACCGCAGCGACCTCAAGCGCGAGATTGCGCGTCAGATCCTGCGGCAGCGCGACGTCGTCCAGCGCATCGTCGTCACGCCGCGCGAACTCGATCAATACCTCGAGCACCAGAAGAAGACCGCCTCGGCCGCCAACGAATACAACGTCGCGCATATCCTGATCGCGGTGGCGCAGGACGCGAAACCGGCGCAGCTCGCGCAGGCCGGCAAGCTCGCGCACGAGGTCGACGATCGCGCGCACAATGGCGATGATTTCGGTGCACTCGCCGTCACCTATTCGCAGAGCGAAAGCGCGCTCGAAGGCGGCGCGCTTGGTTGGCGCAAGGGCACCGAGCTGCCGACATTCCTGGCGGACGTGATCGCGCGCATGAAACCTGGCGATGTCAGCGATGTGCTGCAGACGCCGAGCGGCTTTCATATCGTGAAGCTGGTCGACACGCGTGCGGCTGGCGGCCCGCAGATGGTGCAGCAGGTGCACTTGCGCCACATCCTGCTCAAGCCCACCGAGATCGAAGACGACGCCACCGTGGAGCAGAAGCTCGCCCGCTGGCGCGAGCAGGTCGTCTCTGGCAAGGAAGATTTCGCCGTGTTCGCCAAGACCTATTCGCAGGATAGCGCCTCGGCGATCAACGGCGGCGACCTGGGTTGGTCTGAAGCCAGCGTGTTCGTGCCGGAATTCGCCGGAGTGGTTGCGGGGCTCAAGGAAGGCGAGATCAGCCAACCGTTCCGGACCCAGTACGGCTGGCACATCGCGCAGCTGCTCGGGCATCGGAATTTCGACAACACCAATGAAGCCGCGCGCGAGCGCGCGTTCGAGGCGATGCGCGACAGCCGCGTCGAGGAAGCCACGGAGCTGTGGCTGCAGCAGATCCGCGACGAATCCTACGTCGAGCTGCGGCTCTGAAGCCGCGACCGCCATGCTGGCGCCGATTGCGCTGACCGCCGGTGAACCCTCCGGCATCGGCCCCGATCTGTGCCTGGCCGCGGCCGGTATGGCGCGCGCCTGGCCGCTGGTGGCTCTGGCCGATCGCGAGCTGCTCGCGCTCCGGGCGCGGCAGCTCAAACTGAAGGTAGAGTTCTCCGACTACCGCATCGGCGGCGACATCCGGTACGCGGCCGGTACCCTGAGCGTGTTGCATCAGCCGCTCCCGGCTGCGTGCGTCGCCGGACGGCTCGAGGTGACGAATGCCCACCAGGTGCTGGCGCTGATCGATCGCGCGGTCGACGGCTGCCTCGCCGGCGAGTTCTCGGCAGTCGTGACCGCTCCGGTGCAGAAGAGCCTGATCAATCAGGCCGGTGTGCCCTTCAGCGGACACACCGAATACATCGCGGCTCGCACCCATGCGCCGCTGCCAGTGATGATGCTGACCGCGCTCGACCTGCGTGTTGCCCTGGCGACGACGCACCTGCCGCTGCGCGCCGTCAGCGACGCGCTCAGCATCGATGGCCTGCTGCGGATACTGCAGATCCTGTCGCAGGGCTTGCGCCGCTACTGGCGCCTGCCGCAGCCGCGTATTGGCGTCTGTGGCTTGAATCCGCACGCCGGCGAAGGCGGCCATCTCGGCGATGAGGAGCTGCGCATCATCGGCCCCGCGATCGAGCAGGCGCGGGCCGCGGGCCTGTCGGTTGACGGCCCCTGGCCGGCCGATACCCTGTTCGTGCCGAGCCGTCTGGCGCCCTACGACGCGGTGCTCGCCATGTATCACGACCAGGGGCTGCCGGTGCTCAAGCACGCTGGCTTCGGCCACGCCGTCAATGTCACCCTGGGACTGCCGATCGTACGCACCTCGGTCGATCACGGCACGGCGCTCGATCTGGCCGGTAGCGGCAAGGCCGACCCCGGCAGCCTCTTTGCCGCGATCGAGCTCGCCGCGCAGATGGCATCTCGTCAGGAGTCTGTCTGAGCGTCCCACACGGCCGCGCGCGCAAGCGTTTCGGCCAGCATTTCCTGCATGATCCGGCCGTCGTCGCGCGTATCGTGGCGGCGATCGACCTCAAGCCGGGCGACGCCGCGGTCGAGATCGGGCCCGGCCAGGGAGCACTCACGCAGCGGCTGCTGGACGCTGCCGGACGGCTCGAGGTGGTCGAAATCGATCGCGATCTCGCGGCGCTGCTGCGTACGCGCTATGCCGATCAGCCGCGGTTCGTGCTGCACGAGGCCGACGCCCTGGAAGTGGATTGGCGCGCCCTGGCGGCGACGCGCGGCGCGCGGCTGCGCCTCATCGGCAACCTGCCCTATAACATTTCCACCCCGCTGCTGTTCCGTGTGCTGCAGGCCGCGGATGCCATCCTCGACATGCATTTCATGCTGCAGCGGGAGGTCGTGGACCGGATCGTCGCCGCGCCCGGAACCCCGGCCTACGGCCGCCTGACGGTGATGCTCGCGCCGCGGGTCACGGCGTCGCGCGTGCTCGATGTCGGTCCCGGCGCTTTTCGCCCTGCGCCCAAGGTCGCATCGAGCGTGGTGCGGCTCGTGGTGCTCGACGCGCTGCCGGACTGGGCGCGCTCGCCGCTGTACGGCGAGGTGGTGACGGCGGCCTTTGGGCAGCGGCGCAAGACCCTGCGTAACGCGCTGCGCCGTTATCTGTCAGCGCCGCAGATCGGCGCCCTAGGCATTGACCCCGGACTGCGCGCCGAGACCCTGACGCCGATGCAATTCGGCGCGCTGGCGCAGGCCGCCGCCGCTATGCTTCACTAATGCCTTCAGGCACGGCCCTGAGCTGCCGACCGGAGCCGACCATGACCGCCTACCGCCGCATCCTGGCCGCCATCGACCTGACCCAGGACAGTCGGGCTGTCGCCGGCCGCGCTTGTGAAATCGCGCGCGCCGGCAATGGCGCCGTGCAAGTTCTGCACGTTCTCGAATTGATGCCTATGGAGCCGATGAGCGACTCACTGGTGCCGGTGATGCAGATCGACGAACAGCTGCTGGCGCGCGCGCGCCAGCAGATGGAGACCCTCACACGCGAGCTGGGATTGCCGCCGAACGCAGGCAGCGTCGAAGCCGGCAACGCCAAGAGTCAAATTCTGCGTTATGCGCGTGAGCAGCGCAGCGACCTGATCGTGCTCGGCTGCCGCGAGCGCCACGGTCTTTCGATACTGCTTCACCGCACCGAGGACTCGGTGCTGCACGGCGCGCCTTGCGACGTGCTCGCTGTGCGGGTACTTTGAATGAGCGGACGGCAGCGGATATGACCAGCGTGCGCCACAGGATCAGCATCGACGTCGAGACCACCTATCTCGACGATCAGTCCGAGCCGCGCGAACAGCGCTACGTGTTCGCCTACACGATCACGATTCGCAACGAAGGCGAAGTGCCGGCGAAGCTGCTGACCCGCCACTGGATCATTACCGACGCCAACGGCCGGGTGCAGGAGGTACGCGGCGATGGCGTCGTCGGCGAGCAGCCCTATCTCAAACCCGGCCAGGGCTTTCGCTATTCCAGTGGCGCCGTGCTCGAAACGCCGGTCGGCACCATGCAGGGCAGCTACCAGATGATCGCCGACGACGGTGCGCAGTTCGACGCGCCCATTCCGGCATTTCGCCTTGCCATACCCGGAATGTTGCACTGAGCGCCGGCCGCGGGACCTGAGCACAGATGGCGCGCTGGGCAATCGGCGACGTACAGGGCTGCTGCGACGAACTCGAACAGCTGCTCGCGCGCATCCGCTTCTCGAGCGACCGCGACCGGCTGTGGTTCGTCGGCGACTTGGTCAACCGTGGGCCCTGCTCGCTCCAGGCGCTGCGGCTGGTGCGCAGTCTGGGCGACAACGCCGTCAGCGTGCTCGGTAATCACGATCTGCATCTGCTGGCGGTGGCGCTGGCCGGGGAAAAGCTGCGCAAGAGCGATACACTGAGCGAGATCCTCGCCGCCCCCGATCGTGATGGGCTGTTGGAATGGCTGCTGCTGCTGCCGCTGGCGTACTTCGAGCCCGATCACAGCGACCTGTTGCTGCACGCCGGCGTACTGCCGCAATGGACCGTGGCGCAGACGCTGCAGCTCGCGGTCGAGGTGCAGCAGGCGCTGCACGACGACCCGCGGGCGCTGCTATCGACCATGTACGGCGACCAGCCCGATCGCTGGCAAGCGACGCTCACGGGCCTGGATCGACTGCGCTTTGCGATCAATGTGCTGACGCGGTTGCGATTTTGTACGGCTGACGGACGTGTGGATTTCAAGCAGAAGGGCAACCCGGACTCGGCTCCCAAGCCCTGGCTGCCCTGGTACAAGGTGCCGGGGCGTGCCAGCCGTGAACAGCGCATCGTGTTCGGCCACTGGTCAGCGCTGGGCTTCTATAGCGAGCGCGGCGTGCTGGCAATCGACACCGGCTGCGTCTGGGGCGGTTCGCTCACCGCGGTGAATCTCGACGATCCGCAGGCCCCGCCGGTCAGTGTGCCGAGTCATCAGCCGCGCTCCATCGAAGCATGATCTGCGCGGTGTCGGCGTGGTAGGCGCTCGGTGCGAGCTTCAACAGCAGCGGCGCGCCCTGCGCCGGGACCCCATAGACCACGCGCTGCGCAGCCAGCACCTCCAGGCGGCCGATGCTGCCGGGCCGCACGCGGAATTCCAGCCGTACCGGCCAGCCCAGTGCCTTGATCGGCGTCATGATCGCGCCGCCCTCGCCGCCGACGGCCGTGAGGTCGAGCAGCAGCGTATTGCGGTCCCAGTACTGCACGATCGTCGTCGCAGCCACGGGCGCGTCCGCCACAATGCTGACTTGATGCACCGGCGGCGGCGGCGGGAGCGGCCGTCGCTGCCACGGCCAATGCATCGCACAGGCCGAAAGACTCAGCAACAGCATCGCGAGCAGCGCAATGTTGCGGCAAGTCGTGCTGCAGAGCATGTCCTTCATCATGGTCGGTTAACGTCCGCAGTCGCCACCTTCGGGCAATACGCTTACCATACGCGAAGCGGACGGCCTTTGGATATTGCCGGAAATCATCGACATGCGTGCTCTCATTCCCATCAATCTCAAGCAGTGGATCGATGCCAATCGCCATCTGCTGCGCCCGCCGGTTGGCAATAAAGTCGTGTACCAGGACGGCGAGTTCCTCATCATGGTGGTCGGCGGCCCTAATGCGCGCAAGGATTTTCACGTCGACCCGGCGGAAGAGTTCTTTTATCAGCTCGAGGGCGACATGCTGCTGCGCGTTGTCGAGGATGGCCGCATCGTCGATCTGCCGATTCGGGCCGGCAATATTCTGCTGCTGCCGGCACACGTGCCGCACTCACCGCAACGCTTCCCCAACTCGGTCGGCCTGGTCGTCGAGCGCCGGCGGCGTCCCGGCGAGCTCGACGGCCTGCAGTGGTATTGCGAGCGATGTGAGCGCCTGCTCTACCAGGATTTCTTTCCGCTGACGGACATCGAGACTCAGTTTCCGCCCGTGTTCAATCGTTTCTTCGGCAGCTTGTCGCTGCGCACCTGCAGGCACTGCCACGCTGTCATGGAACCGCCGCTGCCGCCGGCGGAAACACATGGCTCGCAATGAGCGTGCGCAGTGGGCGCAGCTGCATATCGATGGAGTAACGCTGCTCGCTGATCTGGCGGCCGGCGCCAGCCTCGCGCGCGTGCTCGATTTCGTGGGTCCGCAGCTGCGCTGCTTCGGCGCCGCACCCGCCAGCAGCAAGCCGCTGGTAATCGGCGATTTCACCGGCCACGTCGGCCGTGGCGCGAGCTGCAACTGCAGCGTCCTGACTCTGACGCCGCATGCCAACGGCACCCACACCGAAGGCGTCGGCCATCTGACGGCGGAGCGCGTCGATGTGCAGGGCCTGATACCGCGTCGCCTGCTCACCGCCGCGCTGCTCACCGTCGAGCCCGAACTCGCCGGCGACAGCGACGAAGGCAGCTCGCCGGCGCCGCGTGCCGATGATCTGCTGATTACACGCCGCGCGATCGAACGCGCCTGGCCACCGGCCCTGGCGCCGCGCCTGAATGCCCGCGCTGCGGTCATCCGTACCCTGCCGAACGAGCACGACAAGTTTGTCGAAGACCGCGCCGCGGCGGCGCCGTTCCTGTCCCGCGAGGCCACCACCTGGCTGGTCGCGCACGGCATCGAGCATCTGGTGCTCGATGTGCCCTCCGCAGACCGCAGCAGCGATGGCGGCGAGCTCGCCGCGCACCGCATTTTCTTCGGTCTGCCGCGCGGCAGCAGCGTGCTGCTCGAGGCTCAGCGCCCCAGAAGCACGATCACCGAGCTCGCCTATATCACCGACACCGTCGGCGATGGCTGGTACTTCCTGTCGCTGCAGTCGCCGGCCATAGCCGGCGACGCGGTACCGTCGCGGCCGGTACTCTATCCATTGCGAACGGCATGAACGTGGACGCCAGTTGCGAGCCGATGCCCGCGTCCGGCGGCCCCAGGTCGGGATCGCTCGAGAGCCGGCTCGATTGGGCCCGCTCGCAGGACGCCGCCGATGCACTCGCACCGTTGCGCGACCGCTTCGCCATTCCACGCGGCGCGGATGGCCGGCCGCTGCTGTATTTCTGTGGCCACTCGCTCGGCCTGGCGCCGATTGCCGCGCGCGCGATGATCGAGGCGGATATCGCGGACTGGGAGCGGCTCGGGGTGCTGGGCCACGAGCACGCGCGTAGCGCCTGGATCGGCTACGCCGAGCAGCTGCAGCAGCCGCTGGCGGGGCTGGCGGGCGCGCGGCCGCATGAAGTGGTGGCGATGAACTCGCTCAGCGTGAATCTGCACCTGCTGCTCGCGAGCTTCTATCGGCCCAGCGGCCGACGCCGCGCGATTCTGATCGAGGCGGGCGCTTTTTCTTCCGACCGGCACGCGGTCGCCTCGCAGATCGGCTGGCACGGATTCGACCCCGAGCGCGAACTGATCGAGCTTAGCTCCAGGCAAGGCGAGGATTTGATTCGCATCGAAGACATCGAGGCCTGCATCGCGGCTGAAGGCTCGCGTCTGGCATTGGTACTCTGGCCCGGCGTGCAATACCGCACCGGACAGCTGTTCGATCTGCGCCGCATCGCGCGCGCGGCGCACGCTGCGAACTGTATCGTGGGCTTTGACCTGGCGCATGCGATCGGCAACGTGCCGCTCTCGCTGCATGCCGACGATGCTGACTTCGCGGTCTGGTGCAGCTACAAGTATCTGAACGCCGGCCCAGGTGCGCTCGGCGGCGCCTTCGTGCATGAACGGCATCTGCAGGGCGCCGAACTGCCGCGGCTGACCGGGTGGTGGGGCCACGATCCGGGCACGCGCTTTGAAATGCGTCCGGGCTTCGTAGCCGCGCGCGGCGCCGCCGCCTGGGCGCTGAGCAACCCGCCGATCTTCTCCGCTGCGCCGCTGCGCGCCTCGCTGCCGCTGTTCGCCGAGGCCGGCATGCCGGCATTGCGCCGCAAATCGCTCGCGCTCACCGCCTGCCTGGAGTCGCTGGTCACCGAGCTTGCTGCCGGGCACCTCGCGATCATCACGCCCGCCGACCCGGCACAGCGCGGTAGCCAGCTGTCATTGCGCATCCGCAACGGGGCCGAGCGCGGCTTCGAGGTGTTCGAGGCACTGTCGGCGCGCGGAGTGGTCTGCGACTGGCGCGAACCTGACATCATCCGCGTCGCTCCCGTGCCGCTCTACAACAGCTTTGAGGAGGTGCTGCGCGGCGCCTGGCAGCTGTGCGAACTGCTGCGGCAATGACGCGGAAGCCCGGCTGCGCTACGCCGACCGATCGCGCAACCTGATGCCCCGCTACACCATTATCGGCGCCGGTCCGATTGGAGCCCTGATGGGCCTGATGCTCGCGCGGCGCGGTCAGCGCGTGCGCCTCATCGAGCGACGCCCCGATCCGCGCACGGCGCCACCGGTGCGTGGCCGCTCGATCAATCTCGCGCTGGCGGCGCGTGGCGTGGTCGCACTCGAGCATGCCGGTCTGTCGAGCCGCATCGCGCCACAGATGATCGCCATGCCCGGCCGCATGCTGCACGATGAGCATGCGGCGCTGCAATTCCTGCCCTATGGCCAGAACGAGCGCGAGGTGATCCATGCGATCAGCCGCGAGCGGCTGAACCGCATGCTGCTCGAGGCGGCGGCCGAGCATCCGGACATCGAACTGGGCTTCAACACGCGCTGCATCGACGTCGATCCCGACGCCGGCACGCTGCAGCTGCGCGATGAGCACAGCGGCAGCCCGCGCATCGAGTCTTTCGAGATCCTGCTCGCCGCCGACGGAGCCGGTTCTGCCGTGCGTGCGGCGCTGGTCGCGCGCGCCTTGAGCCGCGCCGAGGAGCAACCGCTGGCGCACGACTACAAGGAGCTGCTGATTCCGGCGATCGAACGCGGCGCCCCGGCCACCTATGTGTTCGAGCCGCATGCGCTGCATATCTGGCCGCGCGGCGGCTTCATGCTGATCGCTCTGCCCAACACCGACTGCAGCTTCACCGCCACGCTGTTCCTGCCGCGCCAGGGCGATCCAGGCTTCGATCGTCTCGAGCACCGTGGGGCCGTGCGTGAGTTCTTCCAGCGGCAATTCGCCGACGCCGCGGCGGTAATTCCGGATCTGGAGGAGCAGTTTGCGCTGCATCCTCAAAGCCAGCTCGGCACCGTTTACTGTGAAGGCTGGCAGGCCGCGGGGCGCGTGCTGCTGCTCGGAGATGCCGCGCACGCGATCGTGCCCTTTCACGGTCAGGGACTGAACTGCGGTTTCGAGGACTGCCGCGTGCTGGATCGGCTGCTCGTCAGTCACGGCCAGCCCGCGATCGCGCTGGCCGAATTTGAACGGGCGCGCCGGCCCAACACCGATGCCATCGCGGCGATGGCGCTGGAGAACTACGTCGAAATGCGCGACGGCGTGCGCTCGGCGCTGTTCGCGCAGCGCAAGCGGCTCGCCGCCGAGCTCGAACGCGCCTTTCCCGGCCGCTTCATCCCGCGCTATTCGATGGTGATGTTCCATCCGGAGATACCCTACGCCGAGGCGCAACGGCGCGGCGCGCAACAGGAGCGTCTGCTCGACACGCTCGCATCGTGCTACGGCTACGACCCGCTGCAGCCTGCCGCCCTGACGTACGCGCGGGCTCTGCTCGACGCCGCGGGCCTGTAGCGGCTGGCAACGCTGCGACTACCGTGTAACGCTTTAACCCGCCCGCATCGGAGCAGCGCACGTGCTGTTGATCCTGAAATACTGCAAGACCCTGCTGAGAAATCTGATCCTGCCGCCCGCGGGCCCGCTCCTGCTCGCCATCATCGGCGCGCTGTTGCTGCGGCGTCGTCCCCGTCTCGCGCGCGTCCTGCTGGCGCTCGGACTCGGGTCGCTATGGCTGTTCTCGCTGCCGTTCGTGGCCGACGCGCTCACACGCCTGGCCGAGCACTACCCGCCACTGGATCTGACCCGCCCGACGCAAGCGCAGGCGATCGTAATCCTGGGCGGCGGCGGGCAGCGCGCCTATGCGCCCGAATATGGCGGCCCGGCTGCCGAGCCGCTCCTGCTCGAGCGGCTGGCCTATGGCGCCTATGTCGCCCGCCACACCGGCCTGCCGGTTCTGGTCACGGGCTTTGGCATCGAGGCCGCCGCCATGCGCGAGTCACTGGCGCGTAACTTCGGACTCGAGCCGCGCTGGGTCGACGATCGCGCCTACGACACCTTCGAGAATGCCCGCAACTCGGCGCAACTGCTGCGGGCGCACGGCGTACATCGCATCGTGTTGGTGACCAGCGCCAGCCATCTATGGCGGGCGGCACATGAATTCAGCGCCGCCGCCATGGAGGTGGTACCGGCGCCGGCCGGCGTGTGGGCGGTGCGCGATGTCGGTCTGTCGCGCTACTTGCCGAGCGGCCCCGCGTTGGTACGCTCCTACTCGGCGACCTACGAATTGCTCGGCGAACCGGTGCGGGAATTGCTCTCGCTGGTGCATCTGCGCCGGCACTGAGCCGCCACTGGACCCTCAGCATTCAGGCAACTGGGCGGCGACATATGGGTGCTGACCTCCGAACACCTAGCCGGATGCCGGGCGAAGCGCATAGGACTCCAGCGAGAAGTCGGCCGTCCAGCGCCGAAATTGCTCCGCCTCGACCGGCCGGCAGAAGAAATAGCCTTGAATTTCGGTGCAGCCCATGGCGAACAGTGCTTCGGCTTGTTCCTTCGCATCCACGCCCTCGGCCACGGTCTTGATTCCAAGGGATCGCGCGAGCGAGATCGTTGCCGCGATCACGCTGTGAGTACGCGGGGACGCCAGCATTCTGATCACGAAGGAACGGTCGATCTTCAGCGCGTGGATGGGCAGGCTCGCCAGATAGCTCAGCGACGAATACCCAGTGCCGAAGTCGTCGATCGACACCAGTATCCCCTGATCCTTGAGCCGGACTAGCAGTTCTTGGCCCTTGGACGGCTCCTCCATCAATGTGGTCTCGGTAATCTCAAGCTCCAACAGCTCCGGTCTGACACCCCAGGTCCGCAGCGACTCCACGACCCGGCCCAGCAATTCCGGATCGTTGAAAGCGTGCACCGAAACATTGACTGCTACGGGCATGTCGAAGTCCTGCTCGCGCCATCGGTGGCACTGATGCAGGGCCGCATCCAGAACGTAGTAGGTCAGCGGCTTGATCAGGCCCGTTTGTTCCGCAACTCTAATGAACTCGCCCGGCGGAATGAGACCGCGCTCGGGATGCTGCCAGCGCACCAGGGCTTCGGCACCGGCGACCCGTGCGGCGCCGAGATCCACCTTGGGCTGGTAATGCAATATGAGCTGCTTGGCCTCGATCGCCGCGCGCAGCTCGCTGATGAGCGCAAGGTAACGCGGACCCTCCGATTCGGTCGGGCCACCGTACAGCACAAATGCCGTGCCGATCCGCTTCGCGTGCCGTGCCGCGATGCCGCTGCGCAGCAGCAGGGTCTCGGGATCGACGCCGTGCCCGGGAGCGATGGCAGCGCCGATACGCATCTGCACGCCGATCGGAAGTCCCGCCTGCTGGAACGGCTCGATCAACGCCTGCTCGATCCTGTGCCCGCAATCGCGCGCGCTGGCGGGGTCGGCATCGCTGAGCAAGACGGCAAATTCTTCGCCACCGATCCTCGCCAGCAGTTCACCGTGGCGCAAGGCACTCTGAAGGCGGGTCGCAAGCTGCCGCAGCACTTCGTCTGCCTGCCGCACGCCGATGCCGGCCTGGATCTCCTCGAAGCGAGCCACGATCAAGGTCAATAGCGCGAGCTGCGGTCTCCCGGGTCCCAGCTCCCCGGCGGCCTGCGCTAGAGATTCCATGAGCCGGCTGCGATTAGGCAGCTCGGTCAGCGTGTCGAAATAGGCGAGATGCGCGATCCTTTCCTCGGCGCGCCGGTGCTGCGCGCGCGCGCGTAGCGTGACGATTCCGAACGCGAGGTCATCGGCCAATTCGATCAGCAGCCGCAGCTCCTCGAAATCGAATGCGTCCGGCTCGGCAGCGTAAATCATCAGCGCCCCGAATGTGCCCGACGAATCCTTGAGCGGCAGCGCGATCGAGGACTCGTAGCCGCACTGCAGCGCGACGTCGCGCCACGGCGCCATGCGCGGGTTGGTGCGGAAGTTCTGGTTCACCTGCAGCGTGCCGGTCCGGATCGCCATCCCAGTGGGGCCGCTGCCGCTCACCTCTTCCGCCCAGCTCACGTTGACGCGCTCCAGGTAGTCATCAGCAATGCCGGACTGCGCCACCGGATGCACCGTCTTGGCCACGTCCTGCAGCGCGAACCCCACCCACGCCATGCGGTATCCGCCCAGCTCCACGCTCAACCTGCAGATCGCCTCGAGCAGTCCGGACTCCTCGTCCATATGGATCAGCTCGGAGTTCACGGCGCTCAGTACGCGCAGCGCGCGGTTCATCCTTCGCAACGCGGTTTCGGCGCGCTTGCGCTCCGTGATGTCATACAGCGTCGAGCGGCTCATCACGAACCGCCCGCGCTTGTCGGTGACGGCGGTGGCACTGAGCAGAACCGAGAGCGTACTGCCGTCCTTGCGCACCAGCTCGAACTCCAGGTTTTCGACCAGCCGGAGTGCCTTCAAGACAGGAAACTGGCGCTCGAAGAGCGGCAGGTTTTGGGGGCTGAGCAGATCCTGGATGCGCATCTTTCCCAGGACCTCTTCGCGCGTACGGCCGAGCCAGCGCAGTTCGGTGTCGTTGATTCTGACGATCACGCCGTTTTCGTCCAGCGAGTGGTAGCCGCAGGGCGCGTTGTTGTAGAGGTCGTCCGCCTCCGCGATGGCGCCCCGCAAGGCACGCTGCTCCGCGACATGCTTGGTGATATCCCGGGTGCTGACGAGCAGCCCGCCCACGCCGGGCGTGTCGGCGTAATTCTTCGCCAGGGTTTCGATCACGCGCAGGGATCCGTCCTTGTGCCGGTAGCGCAGCTTTGCCGGCACGATGTCGCCGGTGCCGAGCAAGTTCGCGAAGTCCTGGCGCCCCTCCACCCGGTCATCCGGATGAACGAATTCCAGGAACGACCGCCCGATGACCTCGATCGGCAGGTAACCCAGGACCCGCGTGATCGCCGGACTGACGTACATGATGTCGCCGTTCAGGTCGAGGACTGCAATGAAGTCGGGGGCTAGTTCCGTCAATGCACGGAAGCTTTCGTCGGCTCCATCGGCGAGCGACGCTGCATCGCTAGTCATGGCTGGATGGAGAGCGGTAGGTGGATTCTTGGCCAGCAGTGGCTTCTGACCCCATTCGCGGGCGGTCTTGATTCTGCTGTCGGGAATGCCGCCAGCAAATGCCTGCCACTGCGGCGCTTGAAACGCAAGCGAACGAGCGCTTTGGCTGCTGGGCGGCGACGATTTCCTGCCGCGTGTCACAAAAATCATTCACCACTCAGAGTATCCTGTTCACCAGTCTGAAGTACCCTGTCATTTTTGACAGCTGTGCTGAGCTGCCGTGTTAACGCCAAGGTCTTGCGTGCTGCCGAATTGCCGTGCTCAGGAATTGTCGCCCTCGGAGATACTGTGCCTCACCGATCAATGCTGGGCTGGCGACCACGACTTAAGTCCCCGCGCACCTGCCTGATCTGCGCTTTGGCGGGCCTCGCTGTATTGCCTCGCAGCAATAGCGAGGAAGTCTACAAGACCATCGATGCGTCCGGCCATGTGGCGTATTCCGATCATCCCACGTCGCCCGCGGCGGAAAAAATGTCGGTGCCGGTCAAAGAGGCGGATCCGAGTGAAGTCGCTCGACTTGCCAAACAGCGTGCGCTCGAAGATGTCGAGTACGCGCAGCGCAGCCGGCAGGAAGCCGACGAACAAAGCAAGCAGGCCGCGCAATCCAAGCAGCAGGCAGCGCGCTGCACTGGGGCGCGCAATCATTACTTTTCGATCAAGGACAGCCGCCGCCTGTACCGGCTCGACGCCGATGGCAATCGGGTGTTTTATTCGGACGAGGAGGCCGACGCCATGAGAGCCACCGCAAAACAGGTGATGGACCAGGCCTGCGGTGGGTAGACGGATTTTTTCGATGCCGCCCGGGCTGCGCGCCCTGTCATGGTCGATTTGCCTGGGGTTGGCCACTTACAGCGGCGTAGTCCATGCACAATCTTTGTATAAGTATCGGGATGCCCTAGGGGTGCGGGTATACACCGATCGTCAGCCGCCGGCCGGCACCGCAGCCGAAACGATGAGGGTCGATCTGGAGGCCAAGGCGCCACGCATCACGGTGGAGCAGGACGTCGATGACCGGCAGCTGAGATTATTGGCCATCAACGAATGCGGCTGTGAGGCCGAGTTTTCGCTGCAGATCACCAGCGCAGGAAATGTGTCGCTACCGCAGAGCGCCGACGCGGGAACGTACCATGCCGCGCTGCAACCGCACTCAAGCCTGCCGCTACTGACCGCAACCGTTGCCGGCGCGAGCGTCGTCGGCTTTGATTTCTCCTGGCGCGTCGTGCTCGGCACACCTGGGGCGACTCACAGACCGCAGGAACCTTATCGCGTTCCCTTCGCCTTGGGAGCCAGCTTCATGGTCTCGCAGGCGTATCCGGTGCGAATCACTCACACCACTGCAGACTCGGAGTACGCAGTGGATTTGGCCGTACCGGACGGCACGCCGATCTATGCCGCAAGAGAAGGTACGGTAATCAACGTGCATCACGACTTTTTCCGCGGTGCACCTGACCGGGCGTTGCTGGACCAGGCCAACGTAGTAGAAATCCTGCACGACGACGGCACCATCGGCATCTACGCACACCTGCATTGGGAATCCATTCGCGTGCAGCCGGGTCAGAGCGTGCGCAGGGGCCAGTACATCGCGGACTCCGGCAATACCGGCCTGACCACCGGTCCGCACCTGCATTTCGCAGTCGTTCGCAATGCTGGAATGCGCGCCGAGTCGGTCCCGGTGCAATTCGCCGGCAGCGGCGGTGCGGCGATTACGCCGCAGACCGGAATGTTGCTGACGGCCTACTGATGTCGGCGAGGCGATCTCAGCAGCGCTCCAGGGTCGCAAAGCTCATCGCGTAGGCATGCCGTTCGTCCGCTGCATGCGCCACAGACTCGATCTCGCGCCAAGCCGCAAAATCCCGCAGCGGGAAATAGACGTCGCCCGTCACGACGCCGTGCACTCGCGTCAAATAAATGCGCGTCGCCAGCGGCAGCGCGAGCGCATAGACCTCGGCGCCGCCGATGACACACAGCTCCACGGCACCCGCCGCCAGAGCGCGCGCCTGCCCGACGCTGCGTACGTATTCCACGCCGGGCGCATGTCCAGCCGCAGCCCGGCTCAGGACCAGATTGCGCCGGCCAGGCAATGGCTTGCCGATCGACTCGAAGGTCCGCCGCCCCATCAGCACCGGCTTGCCGAGCGTCACCGCCTTGAAGTACCTGAGATCGTCGGGCAGATGCCAGGGCAGTGCGCCAGCTCTGCCGATCACACCGTTGTCAGCCATCGCGACCACGAGCGCTACACGCGGCGCCGAATCGGGATGAGCCATGAGCACCGCCAAACTACACTGGAAGGTATCAAACTACATGAGGAATTTTTAATTATAAAAATTCCTCATGTAGTTTGATACCTTCACATGCAGTTAACAGCGCCCATGGCAGTCCGGTCCGATTCGGCCCCGTCAGAGCTCGACCTGCGTGGCGAGCACGATCACGCGCCGCTCGGGCATACGAAAAAACTCCGCGGCCTGGGTGCTGCGCCGCTGCATCCACGCAAACAGGCGCCGTCGCAGACCCTCGTAACCGCCCCGCCGTCGCGGCACCACCAGGTGCCAGCCCAGGAAGAACGAGCAGTCCTGCGCGAATAGCTTCAGCCCGCGGGCGCGGCATTGCCGCAGTGCCTCGCTGACGTCCGGTGTCTCCATGAAGCCGAAGCGCGCCGTCACCGCGTAGACCTCGGGCATCAGCGTTTCTATGCGCACGCGATCCGCCGGGTCTTGCCGTGGGGCGCGCGCGATATCCATGTTCAGGAACACGATGCGCTCATGCGCGACATGGTTGTGCTCGAGATTGCGCAACAGCGCCGTCGGCACGTACAGCGGATCGCTCGCCAGGAACACCGCTGTACCGGGCACCCGGGCAACTCCCGCAAGCAGCTTCGGCAGCTGCGACAGCGGTACCGCCACAGCACGCAGCGCGCTGCGCAACAGCCGCCGGCCGCTGCGCCAGACCATGAACACGCTGAACATCATCACCGCCAGCGTCAACGGCACCCAGGCACCCTGGGTAAACTTGGTCAGGTTGCCGACCAGGTAGACCAGATCGACGCACATCAGCGGCACGAATACTCCCACGACCTGCCAACGCCGCCAGCGCCATTGCGAGATCGAGAGTTGCATGCCGAGCAGCGTGGTGATGAACATGGTTCCGGCGACCGCTGCGCCGTAGGCGGCGCCTAGCGCGGCCGACGAGCGGAAACTGAGCACGAACGTGCACACCGCGATCAGCACGAACCAGTTCACCACCGGTACATAGATCTGGCAGTGCTCGAGCGCCGAGGTCTGCGTGATACGCAGCCGCGGCAGCAGATCGAGCTGGATGCACTGGCGCGTGACGGAAAAGGCACCGGTGATTGTCGCCTGCGAGGCGATGATCGTGGCCACCGTCGCCAGCAGCACCATCAGCGGCAATACGGCGGCCGGCACCAACTGGTAGAGCGGCAGATGCGCCGCGGCGGGATCGCCCAGTATCCTCGCCCCCTGGCCGAAATAATTCATCACCAGCGCAGGCCACACGATAGTAAACCAGGCTACGCGCACCGGCTTCTTGCCGAAGTGGCCCATGTCGGCATACAACGCTTCACCGCCGGTCATCGCCAGAAACACGCCGCCGAGAATCCCGAGCGATAGGCCCGGCCGGTGCCCCAGCAGCAGCAGGCCATAGGACGGGCTCATCGCCACCAATACCGATGGATTCTTCAGCAGCGCCGCCAACCCGGACACCGCCAGCACCAGGAACCACACCAGCATGATCGGGCCGAACAGGCGGCCGACCCGCTCCGTGCCGCGACTCTGTATGGCGAACAGCACGATCATGATGACCAGCGTCACCGGCACCACAGCGCGCCCGGTATCGGGACTCAGATTCTGCAGCCCCTCCACTGCGCTCAACACCGAGATTGCAGGCGTAATCAACGCATCGCAGTAGAACAGCGCCGCGCCGAGCGCCGCCAGCATGACAATTACCTGCCGCCGGCGACTGCCGGCGGCAAGAGTTCGCTGTACCAGGGCGAACAACGACAGGATTCCACCCTCGCCGTCGTTGTCGGCGCGCATGATCAGCACCACGTACTTGAGCGTGATCACGACCAACAGGCTCCAGAAGATGAGCGACAGCACGCCCAGTACGGCCATGCGGTCGGTCGGCGCTTCGGCGGCCGTGAGCGATGCCTCGAGTGCATAGAGCGGACTGGTGCCGATATCGCCGTAGACGACGCCCATCGCGCCGATCACGGCCGAGAGCGACAGGCGCGGAGTCTTCACGCCCTCTTCCCGGCGGGCGCGCTTCGTCTCCTGGCCGGCGGCTTGGCGCGCCGCTCGGCGCGCGCCTTGCGCTTGGGCGGCCACAGCATCGAGCCGCGGCATCCCCCGGCACCGCAGCGGCAGGCGAAGATGTCATCGACGTTCGGCGGATCGGTGCGATCGCGTCCGATCTGATAGTCGTAGGTCAGCTCCTCGCCGCGCTGAATGGTGCGGATAGCCTCGATGAAAACGCGGCGATCATCGATCAGCGACTCGCAATTCGGATCGCAGGAATGGTTGATGAAGCGCGCATCGTTGCCATTGACACCGCCGTCGATGACCACGCTGCGGTCAACGATGAACAGAAATGTGTGGTTGTCGGCAATGTCTTTGTGCTCGTAGCGCAGATCCGCTTGCCGGTGCGACACGCGGTCGCCCAGGTACTCGATGATTCGCGTGCCCTTGCGGATACGGCGCAGGGCAAACACGCCACGGCCATGAACGCGCGAGCGACGCACGCGCATCATCCCCGGTCGCGCCGGGATCGCGGTGACAATCTTCCGGCGCCGCGCAGCGCGCTGCTGCGTCCGCCTGGCGCGGCGCGGTTTCCCGCTGCGTTGACTCATACGGCGACAGGGGCGCGGATCGGCGGATGAAATTGATAGTTCATGAACGCAAAATCCTCGTACTCGTACTCAAAAATACTCGCCGGCCGGCGCCGGATCTGCAGCTGCGGCGCCGGTAGCGGCGTGCGTGAGAGCTGCAGGTCGGCCTGTTGCAGGTGATTGAGATACAGGTGGCAATCCCCGCCGGTCCAGATGAACTCGCCCGGTTCGAGCGTGCACTGCTGGGCGAACATGCAGGTCAGCAACGCGTAGGACGCGATGTTGAACGGCAGGCCGAGAAAAACATCGGCGCTGCGCTGATAGAGCTGGCACGACAGTCTTCCCGCCGCGACATGGAATTGGAACAGCACATGGCAGGGCGCCAGTGCCATCTGCTCGAGTTCGCCGACATTCCAGGCATTCACGAGCATGCGGCGCGAATCCGGATTGGTCCGAAGTTGCTGCACGATGGTGCTGATCTGATCGATCTGCCGCCCATCGGCCGCACCCCAGCTGCGCCATTGCTTGCCGTAAACTGGTCCGAGCTCGCCGCGATCATCCGCCCATTCGTCCCAGATGGTCACGCCATGCTCACGCAGGTAGCGCACGTTGGTGTCGCCGCGCAGGAACCACAACAACTCGTAGATCACCGAGGGCAGATGGATTTTCTTGGTGGTGAGCAGCGGAAAGCCGGCCGCCAGGTCGAAACGCAGCTGCTGTCCGAACAACGACAAAGTCCCGGTACCGGTGCGATCGTCCTTGCGGACGCCGCGTTCGCGCACCGCGCGCATCAGCTCCAGGTACGGTGTCATTTTGCCGGCACGAAATTACCGGAGGCGATCGGTTGGCGATAGGCCGCGACCCACAGCCCGATGCCCACCAGCAGCATCGGCACCGACAGCAGCTGCCCCATTGTCACCCAACCGAATGCCAGGTAGCCGATACCCACATCGGGCTCGCGCACGAATTCGACCAGGATGCGCGCGATCGAATAACAGACGAGAAATAGTCCCGACGGCGCATAGCGCGGTCGCGGCCGGCTCGTGAACCACCACATGATGGTGAACAGCACCAGGCCTTCGAGCGTCGCCTCGTACAGCTGGGAAGGATGGCGCGCGACGGGCGCACCGCCGTTCGGATCCGGCACCAGCATTGCCCACGGCACGTCCGTGGGCCGGCCCCAAAGCTCGCCGTTGATGAAATTGCCGAGGCGCCCGAAGAACAGACCGATTCCGGGCAGCGGCGCGGCGAAGTCGTACACGTCGAAGGCGTGACGCCCCCGCTGTCGGCCGAAGATCCAGGCTGCCGCCAGAACCCCAAGCATGCCGCCGTGGAACGACATGCCGCCTTCCCAGATCTTGAGTGGGTACCACCAGTCGCCGCGCCACAGCGGCAAGCCGTAGAACAATACGTAACCAATGCGGCCGCCCAGAATCACGCCGAGCATCGCGTAGAACAGAAAATCGTCCACATCGGCCGCCGTCCAGCTCGAGCCGGGCTGGGAGGCGCGCCGGCGCGCAAGCCACCAGGCCGCGGCAAAACCCAGCAGGTACATGACCCCGTACCAGTGGATATGCAGGGGTCCGACGCTCACGGCAATCGGATCAATGTTCGGATATCGAAGCATCGAGGAATTCTACCGGGTTGCGCCCCTTGCTGCTGCCACTGCCGCGGCCCGCCAGTCCGCCGCAATCGCGCCTCACTCGCGCGTGACCCGGCAAAAAAATGCCTTCAAGTAACGGGTTTCCGCAATTGCCGGGTGTACCGGATGATCAAACGCCTGACCGCCGCTATAGATCACCTGCACGAAGCGGCTGGTGTGCCGGGCCGCCGATTGAATCAGTCCCAGCAGCTCGTCGGCGCCCAGATGATAGGAGCACGAGCAGCTGACCAGCAGCGCATCGCGCTCGAGCAGCCGCATCGCGATCTGGTTGAGCTTGCGGTAGGCCGCCTGCCCACGCGGAATGTCCTTCTTGCGTTTGATGAACGCAGGCGGGTCGAGCACGATCGCATCGAAGCGCTCGCCGCGACGCACGAGCTCGTCGAGCACCTCGAACGCATCGCCGCGCTGCGTGCCCACCGCGACGCCATTGGCGCTGGCGTTGCGCGCCGCCACGCCGAGCGCGGCCTCTGAGGAGTCAACGCAAAGCGCCTCGCGCGCACCGCGCGTCAGGGCCATGATCGCCCAGGCGCCGGCATAGCTGCAGACATCCAGCACGCGCGCACCGGGGGAGATCAGTCGCCGCCATTGTTCGCGATTGCCGCTCTGGTCGTAGAACCAGCCGGTTTTCTGCCCCGCGGCCAGCGGGGCGCTGAAGCCGAGCCCGTTCTCGAGCACCTGCAGTTCGTCGGGCGCCCGGCCGATCGGTGTCAGCAGCTGCCGCGGCAGCTGCTCGAGCTCGCGCGCGCCGCCGTCGTTTTTCCATACCAGCGTGCGCGGCGCGAGCACGCTGCTGACCGCCGCTTCGATCTCGCCGCGCCACGCCTCCATGCCCGCGGTTGCGATCTGGCCGACCACTACATCGCCATAGCGATCCAGCACCAGGCCAGGCAAACCATCGGACTCGCCGAATACCACACGGTAGTACGGCGCGGTGTAGATGCGCTCGCGCAGCCCCAGCGCCACTTTGAGGCGATGTTCCAGCCACGATCGGTCCGGTGGATGTACCGGACTGCGGCTCAGGATCCGGGCGCAGATCAGCGCATGCGGATTGACATAAGCGTAGCCGAGGAACAGATCGCGGTCGGACAGTACCCGCGCCATGGCGCCGACGGCGAAGTCGGTCAGCGGCGTGGCATCGTTGTCCACCTCATTGGAGAACACCCATAGATGTCCGGCGCGCAGCCGCCGGTCTTCGCCGCGCTTGAGGCGCAGAACCGGCAGCGCGGCAAGCACGCTCGGCGTACCGGATTCTTCGGCGACAACTGGCATCGATGGGGTGACGATCCATTATAGTGGCACGCCATTTTACTGGAAATCAGCGGCGGGCCCATGGACAAACGCACGGCGCAGTCAGTGAACCGGCTCGCGGAGCAGACCAGCCCGTACCTACGCCAGCACGCGCACAATCCGGTGGACTGGTATCCGTGGGGCTCCGAGGCGCTCGAGCGCGCCCGACGCGAGCGCAAGCCGATACTGCTGTCGATCGGTTATGCGGCCTGCCACTGGTGCCACGTCATGGCCCACGAATCGTTCGAGGATGACGCCACCGCGGCGACCATGAACGAGCTGTATGTCAGCATTAAAGTCGATCGCGAAGAGCGCCCCGACCTGGATCGCCTCTACCAGTTGGCGCACCAGATGCTGACCGGTCGCGGCGGCGGTTGGCCGCTGACGATGTTCCTGATGCACGACGACCAGCGGCCTTTCTTTGGCGGTACCTATTTCCCACGCGAAGCACGTTTCGGTCTGCCGGCGTTTCGCGATCTGCTCGGCCAGGTTGCACGCTATTACCACGAGCACCTCGAACAGCTGCGGGTCCCGGCCGCCCAGATCGTCACCGCGCTCGAGGATCTCAATCCGCCACCGGCCGCCCCCGCGCCGCTGACGGCCGAGCCGCTGGCCGCATGCCGCGCGCGGCTCGAGCAGAGCTTCGACAGCGAATACGGCGGCTTTGGCGCGGCACCGAAATTTCCGCATGTACCCGGCCTGGCCCGGCTGCTGCGCGCCTGGCACGCGAGCGCGCGGGAAAGCGCGCCCGACCTGCAGGCGCTGTACATGAGCAGCCTGACTTTGACGCGGATGGCCGAAGGTGGGCTGTTCGACCAGCTCGGTGGCGGCTTCTATCGCTATTCGGTCGATGCACGCTGGGAGATCCCGCATTTCGAGAAGATGCTGTACGACAACGCGCTGCTGCTCGCGGTGTACGCCGAAGCGGCGGCCGCGACCGGCGAGCGACTGTTCGCCGACACCGTCGCGCGCACCGTGGACTGGATGCTGCGCGAGATCGGCGGCGGCTCGGCGGCCGGCCGTAATGGCGACGCCGACGACGGCGCGCTGTACTCGAGCCTGGATGCCGACTCGGAAGGCCACGAAGGCCGCTTCTACGTCTGGCAGCGCGAGACGGTGCAGCAGGCGCTCTCGCCGTCGGAGTGGGGCCTGTTCGCCACGCGTTTCGGCCTCGATGGCCCTGCCAATTTCGAGGGCCAGTGGCACCTGTGCGTGCGCTCGAGCATCGAATCCATAGCCGAGACGCAGCATCTGTCGATCGACGAGCTGCGCGCCGCGCTGCACAGCGCGCAGACCAAACTATTGCAGCTGCGCGCCTTGCGCATACGCCCCGGCCTCGATGACAAGGTGCTCTCGAGCTGGAACGCGCTGGCGATTGCGGGCCTCGCGACCGCGGCGCGCTGCCTCGGTCGCGACGACTACGCCGCTGCGGCCACCGCGGCGCTGCGCTATCTGCGCCGCGTACACTGGCGCGACGGGCGGCTGCTGGCGACCAGCGCGCGCGGCCAGGCGCGGCTGGCGGCCTATCTTGACGACTATGCTTTTCTACTCGATGCCATCCTCGAGCTCGCGAGCGTTCGCTTTTGCGCCGACGAGCTGGCCTGGGCCACCGAACTCGCAGAGGTCATGCTGCGTCATTTCGAAGATGCGAGCGCTGGCGGGTTTTTCTTCACCGCCGATGATCATGAGGCACTGATCAGCCGGCCGAAATCGTTCAGCGACGAGGCCATACCGGCCGGCAATGCGATCGCCGCCCGCGCCCTGCTGCGCCTCGGCTATCTGCTGGGCGAGCCGCGCTATCTGCAGGCCGCCGAGCGCACCCTGCGCGCGGCGTGGCCGGCATTGCTCAAGTACCCCGAGGCCCACGCCTCGATGCTGCTCGCGCTCGAGGACTATCTGCAGCCGCCGCAGATCGTGGTACTGCGCGGCCGTGCCAGTGCCATCCAGCCCTGGCACAGGCAGCTCAATGCCGTTTTCGCCCCGCGCCGCTGGACGCTCGCCGTGCCCGCCGGTGCCGCCGGCCTGCCCGCCGCCATTGCCTCCAAGCCTGCCGCTGATGGGCCCCTCGCCTATGTCTGCCGCGGTACGCAATGCACTGCGCCGATCAGCTCGCTCGACGCGCTGCTCGAGGAACTCGACGGCTGACGGCGACGGCCCGATCGGGCATCGCACCGTCAATCGAAGCTGCCGAGTGGCATATAATCACAGCCAGTAGCCCGCTGAGAATTCACCGGCCGTGGCCGCATCCACCGCATGCGCGGTCCGATGGGCGGAATGTCGTGACCGCACAGACCTCCATCATTGCAGCCCTGATCGCGGCCTTGCTGTTCGGCGCCAGCACGCCGTTTGCAAAGCTGCTGGTGGGCGACGTGCCGCCGATATTGCTCGCGGGCTTGCTCTATCTTGGCAGCGGATTGGGGCTGTGGCTGCTTCGCCTGGCGCGCGATCGAGGCCTGGCGGCGCCGAGGCTGCCGGCCCGCGAGTGGCCCTGGTTCCTCGGCGCCATCGCCTCGGGCGGGGTGCTCGCGCCGATGCTGTTGATGTACGGCCTGACGCGGACCTCGGCGGCCAACGCCTCGCTGCTGCTCAATCTCGAAGCTGTATTCACCGCGCTGCTCGCGTGGATCGTATTCCACGAAAACGCCGACCGGCGCGTGGTCCTCGGCATGGCGCTCATCGTCGCCGGCGGCGCAATTCTGGCATGGTCACCGGGCGCCATGGTTCAGGGTGCCGCGCACGGGGCCATTGCTATCGCCGGCGCTGGCCTGTGCTGGGGGCTGGATAATAATCTCACGCGTAAAGTCGCCGCGTCGGACGCGATGTTCATCGCCGCCACCAAGGGCCTGGTCGCCGGCATCACCAACTGCGCGCTCGCCATCGCGCTCGGCGCGAGCCTGCCGCCCCTGCCGCTGATCGCCGCCGCGATGACCGTCGGCCTGTTGGGCTACGGCCTGAGTCTGGTGCTGTTCGTCGTGGCTCTGCGCGGCCTGGGCTCCGCGCGTACCAGTGCCTACTTTTCAACCGCGCCATTCCTGGGCGCGGCCGTGGCCGTGATCGCTATCCACGAGCCGGCTGCGGCGGCATTCTGGCTCTCGGCGCTGCTGATGGCCGCCGGGGTCTGGCTGCATCTGAGCGAGCGTCACGAACATGAACATAGCCATGAAGCCCTGACACACGCGCACACTCATGTGCATGACGCACATCATCAGCATGAGCATGACATCGCCTGGGACGGCACCGAGCCGCATTCGCATCAGCATGATCACCAGCCGATCAGGCACCGTCATCGGCACTATCCCGATCTGCATCACCGCCACCGTCACTGACGGCTGCAGCCGGCCCCACGCCGGGAGCCACCGCGCGGCCCGGCGCGTTCAGCCCCAATGATGCGCGGCTCGCACGATAAATATCACTCCGAGAGCGGCGAACAGCGCGGATGCCGTGTAATTAATAGCTCTGAGCGGCAGACGATGGGCGAAGGCGTTGCCAAGAAAGATCACTGGCGTATTGGCGAGCAGCATTCCGCAGGTCGTGCCGCCGATCACTGCAAGCAGGTTCGGGTAGGCAGCAGCCAGCGCGACCGTGGCGATTTGCGTCTTGTCGCCGATCTCCGCCAGGAAGAACGCGACCAAAGTCGCGACAAAGGCACCGGCGCTGGTCGTAGTGGTGGCGCGCTGATCGAGCGTATCGGCCTTGAGGGTCCACAAGGCCATCGCGATCATGCTCACGCCGACCGCGGCATCGAGCATCGCCGGGGTCAGCTGCCTTCCGAACCACGCGCCGATCAATCCCGCGACGCCATTACTGGCCAGCGTTGCGCACAGGACCGCGGCGACTATCGGCCAGGGCTTGCGATAGCGGGCCGCCAATACCAGCGCCAGGAGCTGCGTGCGGTCGCCCATCTCGGCGGTGGCGATGCTGGTCAGGGATACAACGAAGGCTTCCATCGGGGCACTCCAGAGCAGGCCTTAGCGGCCGCGCATTTTCATTTCTATTCGACTAAAATCACTTTGCTCGATGTCCAACCGGCCTGCGTAATAATCGTAACGAATAACGGGGAGCCAGCAATCATGATTCGCCATCGAATACCATTGGTGTGTGTTGCCGCCTGCGTGATCGCCGCATTTGCCGCGAACGTGGACGCGGGTAACTCGCAACAGGATAAAATGACGGCCTGCAACGCCGAGGCCAAGTCCAAGAACCTGGCTGGAGACGATCGCAAATCCTTCATGAAGACCTGCCTCAGCGCAGCGCCGCCGCCCGCTGCCCCGATGAACAGTCAGCAGCAGAAGATGAAGACCTGCAATGCGGATGCGAAGACGCAGGGACTTACCGGCGATGCGCGCAAGCAGTTCATGAGCAACTGCCTGAAGGGGTCCTGATCATGGGACTCCTGGATGGGCTGATCGGCGGCGCGGTCGGCGCCGAGATGATCACGGTCGTCAATCAACTGATCGAGAAGCACGGCGGACTGCCTGGAATCGTAAGCCAGTTGCAGCAGCAGGGACTCATGTCGACCGTCGATTCGTGGATCGGCGCCGGCCCCAATAAGCCAATCTCGGCGGACCAGGTCCACCAGGCCTTTGGCCCCGAGGTAATACGCGAATTGGCGGCCAGGACCGGCATGACCCCGCAGGATCTGGCGCAAAAGCTCTCACAGGTATTGCCGCAGGTGATCGACAAGCTCACGCCGGCCGGCACCGTGCCGGCTCACTGACCTGGGGCACACTGACCTCAAAGCGCGGCGGGGGTGCTACTCCACCCCGCCCGCATCCCCCGGGCGCCGATTCACTGCCACCACGGTTGCCTTCGGAAAAAAATTGAACTCCGAAGCACTCGCCCAGGTATAGGCCCCCATGGCCCGGCCGACGATCAGATCGCCGGCCTTGAGCTCCGGCAGCATCAGGTTCTCGGCGATGACGTCGATGCTGTCGCAGGTCGGCCCGGCCAGCACCGATGGCAGCTGCGGCTCGCCCTGACGCAGCGATTCCACCGGGTAGCGTGCGTGATCGTAGAGCTGCCCGCTGTAGGAGCCGTACAGCCCGTCGTCGAGGTAGTACCACCAGTGGCCCTCACGCCGCGCGCGTCCCATGACGGTCGCGACGCCGATTGCCGACGGCCCGGCGATATAGCGCCCGGGCTCGGCGATGACCCGCACGCGTTTGGGTAGCTTGGCCAGCGCTGAGCGGATCGGGGCACAGAACCGCCGGATATCCACCGCGTGCTGCAGGTAATCGATCGGAAACCCACCGCCGATATCGAGCGTATCGAGCGTCCCGAGCCGCGCGCGTCGGGCCGTCGCCAGCAGCCCGGTGCACGCCTCGATTGCCTCGACGTGCTTGAGCGCATCGGCCGCTTGTGAGCCGACGTGGAATGAAAAGCCCTGCACGTCGACGCCGATCGAGGCCGCCAGCTGCGCCAGCGCCAGCGCATCCTCGGGATCGCAGCCGAATTTGCGCGACAGATCGCATACTGCGCCGGGGTTGCGGAACGAGACGCGCAACAGCAGCGCAGCGCGTTCACCGTAGGGTTTGAACTTGCGCAGCTCGTCGGTGTTGTCGGCGACAAAGGTACGCACGCCGAATTCGAGTGCGTTGCGAATGTCACGCGCGCGCTTGATCGGATGGGTATGTATGCAGCGTTGCGGATCCACCCCGAGCGACTGCAGCAGCTGCACCTCGCCGGTGCTCGCCAGATCCAGCCAGCCGCCTTGTTCGATGATCGCTCGCACCACGGCCGCGTGCGGCAGCGGCTTGAGCGCATAGTGCAGGTCCACGCCCGGCAGCGCCTGGCGCAATTTTCGGTACTGCGAGCGCACGCGCGCGCAATCGACGATCAGCAGTGGCGAGCCGAACTCGCGCACCAGCCGGCGAATCTGCTCCGGCTGGAACGGATCGATGGAGCGCGGCATCAGCGCGGCACGCGTACGGCCGCTCGGTTGCGCGCCGCGGCGTTCAAGGCAACACGCCTACCGCCACGGGATCGTTGCCGTCCGCCAGCTCGCCGGCGCTGGCCGCTGCCGCGCGGTGCAGGCGGTCGTAGGCGGCGTCCCAGCGTTCATCGGCCGGGACTTCCTGCACCAGGATGCGCGCGCAGCCGGCCTTGTCGAGCGCGCGCAGATGCGCGTACAGATCGTGCGCATAATTCTCGGGGCGCTGTCCGCCATTGATCCAGGTGGTCAATTGATAGGTTCCCAGCGGCGGATGCAACGCCAGTACGGCGACGCGCAGGCCGCCTTGGGTCAGCGCCGCCACCAGCCCCTCGAGCTCACCGCTGGGCACGACCGACAGCGGCGTCGTCGGCGCATAATGCGCGCCGGCACTACCCGGCACCCGCGGCGTCTGCGCCGATGTCTCTGTCACCACCTCGCCGACCACGCGCTCCAACTGCGACAGGGTCACGGCGCCGGGGCGCAGCAGCTGCACCTTGCCGTCGAGGCACGCGACAATGGTCGACTCGAGCCCGAGCCTGCATTCGCCGCCATCGAGAACCACGCGCACCTCGGCGCCGAATTCTTCACGCACGTGTTCGGCCCGGGTCGGGCTCAGGCGGCCGTAGCGGTTGGCGGACGGCGCCGCGATGCCACCGCCGAAAGCAGTCAGCAGCTGTTGCGCCATCGGGTGCGCCGGTACGCGCACGGCCACCGTATCGTGTCCGCCCGTGACCAACCGATGCACGTTTTCCGCGCGCGGCAATACCAGCGTCAGCGGTCCGGGCCAGAAGCGGTCGGCCAGCTTCTGCGCCGCCTCGGGCACCTCGCGCGCCCAGCGCGTCAGGTACCTGGGACTGTCGATGTGCACGATCAGCGGATGGGTGGTCGGGCGGCCCTTGAGCTCAAACACCCGGCGCAGTGCGGCCGGATAGCCGGCGTGGGCCCCCAGCCCGTAGACGGTCTCGGTCGGGAAAGCGACCAGCTCGCCGTCGCGCAGCGCCTGCACGGCGGTCGCGAGCTCGAGCGCTGTGGCGCGAACGACTCTTACCATGGCATAGATTGTACCGGCGGCGGGTGACGCTATTCGAGGGAATGTCGCTCCCACCCGGCGGCGGTGTGCCGCAGCTCATAGGCTGGCCAATAGTGCCGATCGAGCTTCAAGGTGATCACTTCTGCGGCCCCATTCCAGCCCAAGGTCTTGATTCGCAGCGACGAACGATCCGGCCGTCCGCCCACTTGTCGCAGAAATACGTCAAGATCGGGCGTGGGCTGGCCGTCAACTTCGACGATCCGCCGTCCGGGTACCAGCCCGTAATGCGCCGCCGGCGAGCCGAACTGGAAGTACGCGATATAGACGCCTTCCGGGGGAATGCCGCGCTGCGCGCTGATGGCCCGGTGCGGCGCCTGCAAGGTCGCCCCGGCCCATTGCACCAGGCGTTCGATATCGGCGCCCGAGAGAGTTGCCGTCTTTACCATAAGGGTCTTCTGCCCATCCACGCGCCACACGGTCGCGTTGACCACCTCTTTGTTCGCCACGGCGAGCTCGACATCGCGAAACTGCGTCACCGGCTTGTCGTCGATCGCGAGCAGTATGTCGCCCGGTTGCAGCATCCGGGCCGCATCCGAGCCGGCCACCAGCCGCGCCACGCTCAGGACCTCGCGTGCCGACGGGTTGGCCTTCTCGATGCGCAGCATCCAGGCATCGCTCAATCCCAATCGGCGCGCGCTCGCCAGCGACTGCGGCGTGAACTCCGCCTCCAGCGAATGCAGCGGCCGACCCTGGCGCACGATATCGAGCGTCTCGGCCACCAGGTCGCTCGACATGCCGCGATTTTCCTGTACCAGATCGCGGCCGTTGTCCGAGGCGAAGCTCGCCCACAGGCCGCGCACCCGGCCCACGTCGTCGGCCAGCACGCCGACGAAATCATCGGGTGCGTTCACCAGCGAGGCGACCTCGAGATTGCTCTCGCGAAACTGCACCGAACGCGACAGTGGCAGCTGCAGCGGATCGACGTCGGCAATGCTGGTGATACGGGACTTGAGTTCGCCGTTGCCATCCAGTCCGACCACGTTGACCGTCTCGCCGGCCTTCAGCGGCGCCGTATCGAGCCTGGCCGCCCTGACCGGCGTCGTACCAATGAGCTTCGGGTCGTAATGAATAACCGCAAGGTTATGCAGCGGGTGCACGTACACGATCTCGCCGGGAATCTCGATCGTGCCGGCGAAGGTCAGCCGCACGTCGCCCACCGACACTGGCACGGTATTGCGGTCGGTGATGATCAGGCCGCGCTCGGCGTCGATGATCAGTCCAGCGCCGTGGTAGTTGCGCTCGGTTACGCCCGATACCGCATACGGCATATCGAAGGTCATGAACACCAGCGACGGGGCGATCGCGGCCGCATACTTGTCATCGATACGCGGCAGCTGCGCCGAGGCGGGCGCAGGCAGTTCCACCTTCGCGACTGACGCCAGATCGGTGCATGGCCAGTAACCGATGCGGTCATCGCGATGACATTGGCGCGCCGGGAACCAGCGCCGATCGATGCGTATCGAGCGCAGCTGGCTGGTGTTGGGATCGTCGATGGTCACGTAGCGCACGGTCGCGCGCGCGCCGTCCCCGAGTTCGCCCACCGCGGCGGTGAAATCCGCCAGGTCATCGATCGTCTTTGAGTTCAGCTCGGTGATGATCGCGCCGCGGGGCACGCCCGCGGCATCGAAGATATAGCCCGAAGCGGCGACGAATGCGCCGCGCCCGGGACGATGAAACGCACGCGCCTCCTGGTACGACAGCGAATGCACCACTCCCTCGCCGATCTCGAGGAATGACGCCGGAGTGATCGAGTCCAGGTCATCGACCTTGAGCTTGGCCGTGTACAGGATTCCACCGCGTTGCAGCTGCAGCTCGACATTGCCGCCGACCGTATCGTCGAGCACGGCTTCCAGCGGATCGAAGCGGGTCACCAGCGCTCCGTTGACACGCACCAGGATATCTCCCGGTTCCAGTACGCCATCGCTGGGCGACCCCGGCTGCACATCCCATACCACCAGCATGCCGGTGCCATCGGGCTGCGATTTACGAGCCTCGGCCTCGGTGCCGCTCTGCAGACCCAGCCGCCGCAGTTCATCGTACGGCCGGTAGCGAAACTCCGTCTCCAACGTGCCGCGCGTGACCGGCTTGCCTTGCTGGATCAGCTGCAGCGCGCGCCGCACGCGGTCGAGCGGCAGATAGAAGCTCGACGCCGCACCGCTGGCGCCGCCGGCGTTGAGCGCCACCACACGGCCATGGATATCGATGACCGGCGACCCCGAGGAGCCGCCCGAAGTGCCCGACGCCGCCTGAATATAGAAGGTATTGAAGTCGTTGTAGCGGCCGAGACCGTAATCCGGAGCCTCGCGGTCGAGCCGCGCCAGCGTGCCCGCGAGTATCGACAACTGTTCGCCGGCGTTATTGCCGACGACGCGGATCTCGCGTCCGATCTGCGCCGCCTGCGGCGCCAGCGGCAGCGCCTTCGGGCTGATGAATTTCAGCTTGCTCGGATCGTAGCGATAGAAGCCGAAGTCATGTACCGGATCGCGGTAGATCGGGTACAGCTGTACCTCTTCGCGATTGAGAAACGTTGCCTCCGCGGTCACCGGACCGGGCGTCACGACGTGACGGTTGGTCAGTATGAGACCGCGTTCGGCATCGACCACGAAGCCGGTCGCCTGGGCCGACGTATTGCGCTCGGTATCGAATGAGAGCGCCTGATCGATCTGAATGGCCACGACGCTGCCGGCAATGCGCTCCAGCGTCACCGCCCAGTCAGCCGCCGACGCTTCCTCGCCGGCGGCAACCGCGACAGTCGCAGGCAGCTTTGGCGGCGCATTGGCAGCGGGCGGTGCGCCCTCGCCCGTGGCCGGCGTCGGTACCACGGCGGTCGCGGCAGGTGCGGAAGCCGCAGCAGGCGCAGCAGGCGCAGCAGGCGCAGCAGGCGCGGCGGGCGCGGCGGGCGCCGCGGGCGCCGCGGGCGCCGCGGGCGCCGCTGCCAATGCCGCCGCCGATGCGATCAGCGCAGCGCAACTTGCCAGAGCCCAGAGCCTGAATCTCATAGTGAATATCCAAAATCCGCGCGGAAGCGGTCGCGAAACTCATCGGGGCTGCAGCGATGCTGCTGCGTGCCGTGGTGCTCGATCTTGATCGCCGCCAGCAGCGCCGCCACACGTCCGGTCGTGTCCCAGTCCAGCCCCCGTGCCAGACCGAACAGCAGTCCGGCGCGATAGGCATCGCCACAACCGGTCGGATCGGCGATCCGCGCCGCCTTCGCCACCGGGATTTCTCGCAGCCTGCCGTCGGCGTAAATCCACGAGCCTTCAGCCCCGCGCGTGACGATCAGTGCCTGCACCCGCGCGGCGATTTCTCCCAGCGACCAGCCGGTGCGCGCTGACAGCAGACTCGCTTCATAGTCGTTCACCGCCACCCACGCCGCGCGCTCGACGAAGTCGCGCAGCTCGACCTCGCCGAACATCGGCAAACCCTGGCCCGGATCGAAGACAAACGGTACCCCCGCGGCGGCGAACTGCTCGGCATGCTCGAGCATACCCTGCCGGCCGTCGGGCGACACGATACCGAGCTTGACACCGCTGCTCTCAGTGATCCGATTCAGGTGCGAATAGTTCATCGCGCCGGGGTGAAAAGCCGTGATCTGGTTATTCTCCAGATCGGTCGTTATGTAAGCCTGGGCGGTGAATTGGTCGGCAACGATGAGCACGTGCGTCAATGGCAGGCCGCTGCGCTCGAGCCACTCGGCATAGGGTGCAAAGTCATGTCCTACGGTCGCCATGATCAGGCCGTCGCCACCAAGCAGCTGGAGGTTGTAGGCGATATTGCCGGCGCAGCCGCCGAAATTGCGCCGCATCGAGGGTGCCAGAAAGGACACGTTCAGCACGTGCAGGCGGTCAGGCAGGATGTGATCGCGAAACCTCCCCTCGAACACCATGACCGTGTCATAGGCCATCGAACCACAGATCAGTGCCGTCATCGATTGGGAACCCCTTTAGGCAAGTGTAATGTCCTGGTCGACCAGCGATCACACCGGCCGCGACCAAAGCGCACAGCGTCCGGTTACTGGCGTCCAGTCAGCACCAGCAGCCAGACTACGCCCAGCAGGATGAACGACAGCATTACGGCCGCCGAGCCGATGTCCTTGGCCAGCCCCGCAAGTACATGGCGCTCCAGGCCGATGCGGTCCACCGTCGCTTCGATGGCGCTGTTGAGCAATTCGACGATCAGGATCAGCAGCACCGGCCCCACGAGCAGCGCGCGCTCGACACCGCTGTGTCCGAGCCACAGGCCCAGCGGCAGCGCCAGGCAGGCGAACAGCAGCTCCTGGCGAAACGCCTGCTCCTCGCGAAACGCACCGACAAAGCCCTTCGCGCTCGAAACGAAGGCCCGCAGCATGCGCCCCAGGCCCTGAAGTTTCTCGCGCTTTATCACCCGGCCGGCCCCTGGTAGATGAGGTTCAGCTCCCGCGCCGCGCGCACATCATCCAGGCGCCGCACCGGCAGATTATGCGGAGCGCCATGCAGCTGCTCGGGATCCTCCTGCGCCTCGCGCAGGATCTGCGCCATTGCGCTGATGAACGCATCGAGCGTTTGCTTGCTCTCGGTCTCGGTGGGCTCGATCAGCAGACACTCGCTGATCAACATCGGGAAATACGTCGTGGGCGCATGGAAGCCCAGATCGAGCAGCCGCTTGGCCACGTCCATCGCCGTCACGCCGTAGTCCTGCTCCGCTCGCTTGAGCGTGAGGATGAATTCATGGCTCGCGCGCCGCTGCGGATACGCCGCCTCGAAGCCGATCTGCTGCAGCCGCGCCGACAGATAATTCGCATTCAAAGTCGCGTATTCGCCGACGCGCCGCATGCCGTCGCGACCGAGCATGCGCATGTAGACGTAGGCCCGCAGCAGCACCCCGGCATTGCCGCCGAAGCTGGTGAGCCGGCCGATCGACTGCGGCAGATCACGCTCGCCCAGCCAGCGATAGATCGGCTTGGCGGCGACGCGCTCGGCATCGGGCTCGCGCCCGACAATCGGCAGCGGCAGAAACGGCAGCAGCCGCGCCGACACACCGACGGGGCCCGCACCCGGCCCACCGCCGCCATGCGGCGTCGAGAAGGTCTTGTGCAGATTCATATGGATTACGTCGAAACCCATATCCCCGGGACGCGCCTTGCCGAGAATGGCGTTGAGATTGGCGCCGTCGTAGTACAGCAGGCCGCCGGCCTCGTGCACGATGCGCGCCAGCTCTTCGATACGCCGCTCGAACACCCCGAGCGTCGACGGGTTGGTCAACATGATGCCCGCGGTCTTCGGACCCACCGCCGCACGCAGCGCTTCGAGATCGGCGTCGCCATCAGCTCCCACGGCCACTTCGCGGGCAACGCAGCCGCACATGGTCGCGGTCGCAGGATTGGTGCCGTGCGCGGCCTGCGGCACGATGATCTCATCGCGCGCCAGATCACCGCGCGCGCGGTGATAGGCGCGAATCATGGCCACCCCGGCGAACTCTCCATGCGCCCCGGCGAGCGGACTCAGCGCCACGCCGCGCATGCCGGTGATCGCCTTGAGCATTTCCTGCAGCTCGTACATGCAGCTGAGGAATCCCTGGCCATGCTCTATGGGTGCGAGCGGATGACGCCCCGCGAACTCCGGCAGCAGGGCCGCGGCATTGCATGCCCGGGGGTTGTACTTCATGGTGCAGGAGCCGAGCGGATAGAAATGCGTATCGATCGAGAAATTCAGCTGCGACAGGCGGGTGTAGTGGCGCACCGCATCGAGTTCACTGACCTCGGGCAGCATCGGCCGGCGCCGGCGCCGCAAACCTTCCGGCAACGCGTCGACGGCCGCGCTCGCCGGCAGTCCCGGCCATTGGCCGCGCGCGCCGCGCCCGGGCCGGGAATACTCGAAGATCAGCTTCTCGCGCAGCGATAACGTCACGACGTGGCTATCCTGAGGGCCGCAGCGTCTATGCCGCGCGCGCCGGGCGCAGCGCCTCGGACAGCGCGCTCGCGTAAGCCTCGATGTCGGCGCTGCTCTTGGTCTCGGTCGCGCACACCAGCAGCGCTGGGCCGAGCTCGGGGTAGTGATCGATCAGATCGAGGCCGCCCTGAATGTCGCGCTGAGCAAGTGCCGCCAGCACCGGTGCCACGGGTCGATCCAGCGTCAGCACCGCTTCATGAAAAGTCGGCCGCGCGAATACGCGGCGCACGCCCGCGATGGCCGTCAGTGCTCGCACCAGCTCCTCGGTCCGCGCCATCGACGTCGCGGCCACGCGCTCCAAGCCTTCGGCGCCCATCAGCGACAGATACAACGTGCCGGCCATCATCAGCAGGCCCTGGTTGGTACAGATATTCGAGGTCGCCTTGGCGCGCCGGATATGCTGCTCGCGCGCCTGCAGCGTCAACGAAAAACCCGGCCGGCCGTCGGCATCGACCGTAGCGCCGACGATGCGCCCCGGCATCTGCCGCACGTGCTGCATGCGCGTGGTCATGAAGCCGAAGTACGGGCCGCCCGACGACAGCGGACAACCCAGCGGCTGACCCTCGCCGACGACGATATCCGCACCCTTCGCGCCCCATTCCCCCGGCGGTTTGAGCAGCGCCAGTGAGATCGGGTTCACCACCGCGATCACCAGCGCTTCGCGCGCATGCGCCCAATCGGTCAGCGCATCTACCTCCTCGATCACACCGAAGAAATTCGGCTGCTGGATGACCAGCGCCGTGAAGTCCTGTCCGTCATGAGCCGGGAACGAGTCGAGGCTCAGATGGCCCGCATCGCGCGCATACGGCAGAGTGTCGAATATCAAGCCCTGATTCAGGGCAGTCGCGAGCGTGACCGCGCGATAGTGCGGATGCAGGCTGCGCGGCAGCAGGATGCGCGCCGCTTTCGAGCGCCGGTTGGCGCGCACGGCCATCAGGCAGCCTTCCGCCACCGCGGTTGCGCCGTCGTACAGCGATGCGTTCGAGACCTGCATGCCCGTCAGGCTCGCCATCATGCTCTGGTACTCGTAAATCGACTGCAGCGTGCCCTGGCTGGCTTCGGCCTGGTACGGCGTGTAGGCGCTGTAGAACTCGCCGCGCGTGATCGTGGACCAGACGGCCGCGGGGATGTGATGCTCATAAGCGCCGGCGCCGATGAAGCACAACGCGCGCCTGTCCTGGCGCGCGCGCGCGGCCATGAGCTGCATCGCCTCGAGCTCGCTCAATCCCGTCGGCAGCTCATCCAGCGACTGCACCCGCAGATTCGGCGGTATCTCATCGAACAACGCCTCGATGCTCGGCGCACCGATGGCCGCGAGCATCTCGCGTTCGTCGTCATCGGTGTGCGGAATGAAAGGCATTCGGATCCTCAGCCTGCAGCCGCGAGCGCCTGGTAGTCGAGCGCCGACAGCAGCCCCGAATCGGCGCCCTGGGCCGTTGGTTTGAGCCGCATTATCCAGCCACGCCCATAAGGATCCTGATTAATCAACTCCGGCGACTCGGCGAGCTGCACATTGATGGCCACCACGGTCGCGGCGACCGGCGCATAGATGTCGGAGGCGGCCTTCACCGATTCGACCACCGCGCAGGCCTCACCGGTGGCGAGACTGCGGCCGACCTCGGGCAGCTCGACGAATACCAGATCGCCCAGCGACTCCTGCGCATGATCGCTGATGCCGATCTCGACGATGCCCTCGGGCAGCACCTTCAGCCATTCGTGGCTGCGCGTATATTTGAGGTCTGCCGGAATCTTGCTCATTAACGCTATTCCTCCCGAACATAAATCGCCGCAACCATTGAGCGCGTCGTCAGCAGCCGCTGCAACTAAAGCTGGATCAGGATTACGGATGGATCACGGCTACAGTGGGATCACGATCACAGCGGGATCACGATCTCAGCGGGATCATCGCCCGGCCGTGGCGCACGAATGGCGGCCGCACGGTCAGCGCTGGCAACAGCCGGCCGCGCACCTCGACCTGAACCGAAGCTCCGGTCGCCGACGGCACGCGCGCCAGACCGATGGAACGCGACAGCGTCGGCGAATACGTGCCGCTGGTGACCTCGCCCTCGCCGACACCGGCCACGATGACCCGTTGATGGCTGCGCAGCACGGCACGCTCATCGAGAACCAGCCCGATCCGCTTGTGATCGCTGCCGCGCGCGCGCACGGCTTCGAGCGCCGGGCGGCCGATGAACTCGCGCTGCGTCGGCGCGAAGGCCACGGTCCAGGCCAGGCCCGACTCGAGCGGATTTGTCTGTTCGTCCATGTCGTTGCCGTAGAGATTCATGCCGGCCTCCAGCCGCAGTGTGTCACGGGCGCCGAGGCCGCATGAGCGCACCCCGGCAGCATTGAGACCTTGCCATAATTTTCCAGCGTCGCCGGCCGGCAGCATGATCTCAAAGCCGTCCTCACCGGTGTAACCGGTACGCGCGATGAACCAGTCCGCGATCCGTGCGCCGTAAAACGGTTGCAGCGCCATCGCCGCCAGGGCTGCCTCGGACGACAGCAGCGTCGCGGTGCGCTCGCGCGCAAGCGGACCCTGGACCGCCAGCATCGCCAGATCCCGGCGCACGAGCAGCCTGACATCCAAACCGGCCGCGTGGGCGCCGATCCAGTCCAGATCCTTGTCGCGCGTGCCGGCGTTGACCACCAGCCGGAATTGATCGTCGGCGAGGTAATAGGCGATCAGATCGTCGATGACGCCGCCCTGCTCGTTGAGCATGCAGCTGTACAGCGCACTGCCCGACTCTGTAAGGCGAGCGATGTCATTTGCCAGCAGCCGCGACAACAGCTCGCGCGTACGCGCGCCGATCAGATCCACGACGCACATGTGTGATACGTCAAACACGCCGGCTGCATGCCGCACCGCATGGTGCTCCTCGATCTGCGAGCCGTAGGCGACCGGCATGTCCCAGCCGCCAAAATCGACCATGCGCGCCCCCAGGGCCACGTGAAGGTCGTATAAACAGGTGTGCCTGCCCAGACTCGTCTCCGCTGTGCGTCCGTTCCTGCTGTTATCAACGGGTATTGGAATCATAGCAGCGCTCGCCGCTTCCCCACTACGTTTTGCCATTACAATAGGAGCATGGTACGCAATCGCCATCCGACGCTGCCGGTCAAGGTCGCCGGCATCACGATCGGCGGTCAGGCACCGATTGTGGTGCAGTCGATGACCAACACCGACACCGCCGACGTCGAGTCCACCGCGCGCCAGGTGCAGCAACTGGCCGAGGCCGGATCCGAACTGGTACGCATTACGGTCAACACGGCCGAGGCCGCGGCAGCCGTGCCGCGCATTGGTGAGCGACTGCAGCAGCTGCGCTGCAGCGTGCCGCTGATCGGCGACTTCCATTTCAACGGCCATAAGCTGCTGCAGGAGTACCCGGCCTGCGCCGAGGTGCTCGCCAAGTACCGCATCAATCCGGGCAACGTCGGGCGCGGCAGCAAACGTGATCCGCAGTTCGCGGAGATGATCGAAATCGCCTGCCGCAATGGCAAACCGGTACGCATCGGCGTCAATTGGGGCAGCCTCGACCAGGACCTGCTGGTGCGGCTGATGGATGAGAACAGCCGCAGGAGCGAGCCCCACTCTGCGCAGGAAGTCATGCGCGATGCCATCGTCCGCTCCGCCCTCGACTCTGCCACCCGCGCCGTGGAACTCGGCCTGCCGCGCGATCGTATCGTGCTCTCGGCCAAGGTCAGCGCGGTGCAGGACCTGGTGGCCGTCTACGGCGAGCTCGCCGCCCGCTGCGACTTCGCGCTGCATCTGGGGCTGACGGAGGCCGGTATGGGATCCAAGGGCATCGTCGCTTCCTCGGCCGCGATGGCGATCCTGCTGCAGCAGGGCATCGGCGACACCATTCGCGTATCGCTGACCCCGGAGCCGGACGGCGATCGTACACGCGAGGTCATCGTCGCGCAGGAACTGCTGCAGACCATGGGACTGCGCTCCTTTACACCGCTGGTGACCGCCTGTCCCGGCTGCGGCCGCACTACCAGCACCTATTTTCAGACCCTGGCCGATCGCATTCAGCGCCATCTGCGCGAGCGCATGCCGGGGTGGCGCGGCGCCTATGACGGCGTGGAGGACATGACCGTGGCCGTCATGGGCTGCGTCGTCAACGGACCGGGCGAGAGCAAGCGCGCCAACATCGGCATCAGCCTGCCCGGCACCGGCGAGCGGCCGGTGGCGCCGGTGTACGAAGACGGCGCCAAGACGGTGACCCTCAAGGGCGAGCGTATCGCCGAGGAGTTCCAGGAGCTGGTGGAGCAGTATGTCGCGCGCACCTATGCGCGCAGAGTCCAGAGCTGAGGCAAGCCGCCGCCATGAACGAGCTGGTTGACCGCCGCTGCAAACCCTGCGAAGGCAATATCGCCGCTTTCTCCGCCGAGCAGGCGCAAGCCGCGCTCAAGCAACTCTCTGCCGACTGGCGCTTGATCGAAGACGGCAAGGCCATCAAGCGCGAATTCGCGTTCCGCGACTTCTACCGCACGATGAGCTTTGTCAATGCGCTGGCGCACCTCGCCAATATCGAGGACCACCATCCGGACCTCGAGGTCGGCTACAACTACTGTCGCGTGCGCTTCTCCACGCACGCCATCGGCGGCCTGTCCGAGAACGATTTCATCTGCGCAGCCAAGATCGACCGCATCGCCACGCGGTGAGCTGCCGCGCCTCTCGCCTCTCGCCTCTCGCCTCTCGCCCCTGCGCGGGCCGGGTCCGGGTCCGGGTCCGGGTCCGGGGTCCGATAAGTCATTGGTCGATGGCTAGGACACTATGAGCGGCATTTTCGTAATGAAAATGCCGCTCATAGTGTCCTAGCCATCAGCCATTAATCACCGGATACCGGTTCCGCGAGCCGGGCGCGCGCGAGGCGCGGCAGCTCCCCGGCCGTGCCCAGCGCCCGCCGCGCGAACGCTCGCTTGAGCGTGCCGCTGCGATTGACCACGCCCAGACCGCGATTGAGCAGCCAGGCGGCGGGACCGCGGGCGGGGCCAAAGGCGCTGTGGAATGCACTCATCGTCGCGTCCATAAACAGATTGTGCGTGCGGCGCTGCTGCTCATAGCCGCGCAGCACACGCAGTGCACCGGGGTCTTCGCGCTGCGCCGTCGCGCTCGCTACCGCCTCGCACAATGCCGCCGCATCCAGCAATCCGAGGTTTGCGCCCTGGCCCGCGAGCGGATGGATCACGTGCGCCGCATCGCCTATCAGCGCACAGCGCGGCGCAACGTAGGACTCGGCTGCCATGCTGCGCAATGGAAAGCCCAGGCGCTCGCTCGCGAGCGTGGTCGCGCCGAGCACGCCGTCGGCGGCCGCCTCCAGGCGCTGGTTGAACTGAGCGCCGCTGCAATCGCGGAGTTCCGGCGCTTGCGCCTCATCGACCGACCACACGATCGAACTGCTGCCGTCGAACAAGGGCAGGAACGCGAGCGGTCCGGTGCGCAAAAATCTCTGCCAGGCGGTATTCTCATGCGCTCGCTCCGTGCGCACCGTCGCCACGATCGCCAGCTGCCGATACTTGCGCGTGCGCACCGCCAGTCCGACGCGCTCGCGCACCAGCGACTGCGCGCCATCGGCACCGACCACCAGCCGCGCCGCCATCTCACGTCCGTCGCTGCACTCCAGTTGCGCGCCTTCGGCGCCAATGCCAAGGCTCGCCAGCCGACCCGTGATCAGCGTGCCGCCGGCCGCGCAGAAGCTGTCGATGCAGCCACGCAGCAGCGCGTTGTTCTCGGCGATGAACCCAAGATTCGGCTCGCCAATGTCGGCGGCGTCGAAGCACAGTGCCGCCTCGCTGGCGGCGGCCGTCGATTCGTGCCAGACGCGCATGCGTTCATAGGCGCACAGCCGCGCCTGATTGAGCCGCGGCCACGCCTCTGCCGCCCGCAGCACGCGCTCGCTGGCGCGCGAGATCGCCACCACGCGCAGATCCGGCGGCGCATCGGGCGCGGTCGCGGCGGGCAGCTCGCTCGAGAGCAGAGCGATGCGTTGCGGCTCGATGCCGGCATGGCGTACCAGCAGTGCCGCGGCGCAAGCGCCGGCCAGACCACCGCCGACGACCGCGATGTCATAGCCGGCCGTCATGATTGCAGCGGCAAGCCACGAGATAGCCGCGGCAGCGAGCCGCCAAAGCCCCAGCTCAGGCGCGACAGCGCACGCTTGGCCGGATGACTCAGGTCGAATAGCAGCAGTCCGAGATTGCGCGCCGCAATCGCCCCACCGCGCTTATTGCTGAATAGCTTCACCAGCTGGTCGGTAAAGGCGATCATGCCGCCGCGGTCAGCCGTGCGCCGGTGAGCGAACTGCGCGAGGAGTTGATCCGCACCCGGATCGCTCGCTGTGGCGATGAGTTCGGCGAGCGTGGCCGCGTCGCGCAGTCCCAGATTGAAGCCCTGAGCGGCCACCGGGTGCAGCGCCTGCGCGGCGTTGCCGATCAGCGCCACGCGCTCACCGGTGCTGGCCTCGGCGCGCACCAGCGACAGCGGGTAGCAGCCGCGCTTGCCGGCCTGAAGGATCTGGCCCGCGCGCCAGCCAAAGCTGTGCTGCAGCTGGCGGCAGAAGTCGCGGTCGTCACAGTCGCGCATCGCCTGCGCGATGTCGGGCGCCAGCGACCACACCACCGTGTAGGCGCCATCGGCCAGCGGCAGCAACGCCTGCGGGCCGGTGGCGGTAAAACGCTCAAAGGCGATGCCCCGCGCGCTGCGGTCGGTCCTGACATTGGCCACCACCGCCACCTGCTGGTAGTCGCTGGCGTTCGAGTCGATACCGGCCGCCTGCTTGACCAGCGAATGCGCGCCATCGGCGGCGACCACGAGGCGCGCCTGCACCAGATCGTCATCCTCATGCTGGCCTTCGCTTGCAGCTTCGCCCCGGACGGTGAGCTCCGCCCACTCGGACCCGAGCTTGACCGCCGTCACGCGCGCCGGGCTGCGCAGCTCGATCCGAGCGCAGCGCCGGAGCGTGCGCCACAGCACCGCGCCGAGATGTCGGTTGCTGACCGTGTAGCCGAAGGCCGCGAGCTCGTGTTCGGCGGCGTTGAGCCGCGCAAAGCCGAAGTGGCCGGCATCCGAGATATGAATCTCGCGTATTGGGGCCGCGCCGGCCGCGATCTCATCCCAGACCCCGAGGGTGCGCAGGATTTGCCGCGCGCCATTGCCCAGGGCAGTGCTGCGATCATCGAAGCTCGGCTGCGCGGGGCTGTCGGCGGCCACGGCCTCGATCAGCAGTACCTTCAGCCGCGTGCCGGCCAGCGCCAGCGCCAGACTCGCCCCGACCATGCCGCCACCGACGATGGCGACATCGCAGCGGCACGCAGCCGGCGGTTTCACGCGGCCGCCATCAACGCTTCGATCTCGTCCGGCTCCTTCGGCGCATCATCGGTCAGCACCTCGCAGCCGCCACGCGTGACCGCCACATCGTCCTCGATGCGCACGCCGATATTCCAGAAGCGCCGCGACACATTGCGCGTGCCGGCCGCGATGTAGATGCCGGGCTCCACGGTCAGCACCATGCCGGGTTCGAACACCCGCCATTCATCGCCGACTTTGTAGTCGCCGACATCATGCACGTCCATGCCGAGCCAGTGGCCGGTGCGATGCATGAAGAACGCCTTGTAGGCACCCGAGCGGATCAGCCCCGGCAGCGAACCCTTGAGCAGGCCGATGCGCTTGAGCCCCCGGGTGATGGCGCGCACGGCGGCCTCATGCGGTTCATCCCAGGAATTGCCGGGCTTGACCTTGGCAATCGCCGCACGCTGCGCCTCGAGCACGACCTCGTACACCGCTCGCTGTTCGCTGCTGAAGCGGCCGCCGACCGGGTAGGTCCGTGTGATATCGGAGGCGTAGTAGCCGAACTCGCAGCCGGCGTCGACCAGCAGCAGGTCGCCATCGTTGAGCCGCGCGCTGTTGTCGCGGTAGTGCAGCACGCAAGAATTGGGGCCGCCACCCACGATCGGATGGTAGGAGATATCGGCGCCGTGACGGTTGAACTCGTGCAGTAGCTCGGCCATGACCTCGTATTCCATGCGCCCGGGCCGGCAGAAGCGCATCGCGCGCACATGGGCACCGGCGGCAATCTCGCCCGAACGGCGCATCAGGCTCAGCTCGCCGCGGCTCTTAAAGAGCCGCATGTCGTGCAGCACATGGTCGAGTGCCACGAACTCCTGCGGCGGATGCGTGCCGCTGCGCGCCTGCGAGCGCAGCGTATTGACCCAGCCGACCACGCGCTGGTCGAACTCCTGGTTCAGACCCATGGTGTAGTACACCCGCGAGCGCTTCTCGAGCAGGCCCGGCAGAATCTCGTCGATATCGGTAATCGGAAAGGCGTCGTCGGCGCCGTAATCCTCGACCGCACCCGCGGGACCCGCGCGCTGGCCATCCCAGATCTCGCGTTCGCGGTTGCGTTCGCGAACGAACAGCACGTATTCCGCCGCCGCGCGCCCGGGGATCAGCACCGCCACCGCCTCCGGCTCATTGAGGCCGGTCAGGTAATAAAAATCGCTGTCCTGCCTGTAATTGTACTCGACATCGTTGTTCCGCTGCCGCACCGGTGCCGCCGGCAGGATCGCAATCGCATCGCTGCCCATCAGCCGCATCAGTTGCGTGCGCCGGCGTGCGAATTCGCCTTTGACTGGATCGGCCATGAATGCCTCGGTGACGGATTGAGAAGGTCGGGACAGTACAGCAGCCGTAAGGTTAGTGCAGTACGTGTCCAGGCGGAATGTGGCGCTCGCGCAGCGGCTCCAGCTCATCGAATACCAGCTGCACGCCTACGCGTACGAACTCCGTCAGTTCCGCCAGTGCGGATTCATTAGCCTCTTCGCCGTCGGTCGCATCGACGCCGGCACGCGTGATCTCCGTCAGATCGCGTACGATCTCGCCGAGTTCTCCAGGCAGGCGCTGCGGATCGGCGGTGCCGCTGGTGCCAAGCCCATAGAGGAAACCGGTGCACCAAGAGGTCAGCGCCTGGGTACGCTCCTCGATCGGGCGGTCATCCCCGGGAATCAACAGGTCGAAGTCCATGCCGTGACCGGTCAGCGCTGCGACCGTTCCCTCATAAAGAGTCTGCAGCACCGGATCGGCGTCCCCGGCACCCGTGCTGCCGCCAGGCAGGATCTCGGCCAGCCAGTCCTCGAGACGGTAGGGGACCAGCGCGCACAATGCCCCTGCCAGGGTGCCATGCGCCTCGGCCGGATCGGCCAGCGCATGCGAAGCGGCCAGCGTTTTCTGGATTTCGGAGTAATCGTGGTGCGTGGACACGCCAAAATGGTATTGCAGCCTTCGTATCGACCGCAACCCTGGTCACTACGCAGCCATTTTCATTGACCTATGTGTCTGCGCGGAACTATAGTTTTGCTATGACAGAAGCTAAGGGTACCGGGGCGATCGATCTGGAGCTCAAGCGCCTCGAGAAGCGCATCGATGAACTGCTCGCCACCGTGCAGCAGATCAAAGAAGAAAATCGTGCGCTGCGCCAGCGGCAGGAGACGCTCGCCGCGGAAAAGACCTCGTTGCTGAATCGGAGCGAGCAGGTTCGCACGCGCGTCGAGGCCATGATCGGCCGCCTCAAGGCCATGGAACACAGCGCATGACCGAGTCGCGCGAAGCGATACGCCCGCTGAGCGTGCGCATCCTGGAAAAGGAATACATCGTCGCCTGCAGCCCCGACGAGCGCACCGACCTGCTCGACAGCGCGGAGATTCTGAACAAAAGCATGCGAGAGATTCGCGACAGCGGCAAGATCGCGGGCCTGGACCGGATTGCGGTCATGGCGGCGCTGAACCTGGCGCACGAAGTGCTCAAACTGCGCGCCCGCGATACCGGTGCGGATCACGAGACCGGCCATCGCATCAAGGCTCTGCGCGAGCGGGTCGAATCAGCGCTGGAAAAGGGGCAACAGCTCGAACTGTGATCCCGTCAGCGGACTCGGCCAATCCACGGACAGTTGTTCAAAGTTTGGTGTACAGTGGCCGTAAGCGTCGCCTGCGGTGTTCGACAATCGGGCTGGGTTACCTCTCGACCCTAATTGAAACACCCAAGGGATCGATAGCCTTGCCGACAGCACTGTGCAGGTCTGCCATGCAGCAGAAAGCCTTACCTGTCGCAGGTGATCCCACTTGTTGCTCCGGTCGAGAGCAACGGTTCGTACCGGCATCTGCGGGTGACGCCCCTGGATTCCCTCATCAGTAGCGCCGGCTGCGCCACTAGCGCCACGGCGGGAGCGCGCCGCGGCCTGCGGCGTCGGCTCCGTGCGCTCCGCGCCGAATTGACGCCGGCGCAACGCACCGCCGCCGCCCACGCCATCACTTCGCACATCGGCGGCACCCGCTGGTTGCGTGGCGCACGTGCTGTCGGACTGTATGTATCCATCGGCACCGAAGTCCCTACCGAGCCGTTGCGGGCTCTGGCCCTGAAGCTCCATTGCCCGGTCTATCTGCCGTGCATCGTCGATTACCGCTACCGCCGCATGGTGTTCGCGCGCGATCATGGCATGCTGCAATCGATCAATCGCCTTGGCATCCCCGAACCCGATCCCCTACAGACCATTCCTGCGCGCGCGCTGTCGGTGGTGTTGCTGCCGGTGCTCGGATTCGATCGCCACGGCACACGCCTGGGCATCGGCGGTGGTTACTACGATCGGCTGTTTTCGTATCGGCGGCATCGGCAGAGTTGGCACCGGCCGCTGCTCGTCGGCATCGCCTACCGATGCCAGCAACTGCCGCTGATCGAGCGCAGCAGCCATGACGTTCCGCTGGATGCGGCGGTCACCGAAGACGGTGTGTCGATATTCACCGGTGCAGCCTGGTAGGGCGCGCGGGCGATGCAACATTGGCTCCTTAGGACCGAGCCCTCGACCTGCGGCATCGACGATCTGCAAGCCGCGCCACGCAAGATCACCAGCCGGGAGGGAGTACGTAACTACCAGGCGCGCAACTTCATCCGCGACCGGATCAAGAAGGGCGATGATGCCTTTCCTTATCACTCGAGCTGCGATGTACCCGGCGTCGTCGCGATCGTACGGCTAAAATGCCGATTTAAGCGCGTGATCACGCTGGTGGAGCTGCAAGCGCATGCGCGCGATCAGTTGGCCTCGATGATGATTCTGCGCGCGGGTAATCGGCTCTCGGTCACCCCGATCGAAGATGCGCATTGGCGATTCATCCTCTCATTCGAGTGAAATGGAACGTTGTGTGAGACAGATCACAGTGACGTGCGCCCCTACTCGTTTGCTTGTAATTTTGCAACGCGTGTATATACTCGGGCCCCGGACTAACCTGACATGGAGATATAGTCATGGCGAAAGCAAAGAAGAAGGCCAAAAAGAAAGCTTCGAAAAAGAAGTAAGGCCTTCATATACGGCGGGCTTGGATAACCTCCTCGCTCGCCGTACCTCAAGCTTCAAACAGTGCCCGCGTTAGCGGGCACTGTCGCATCTAAACTCAAATCATCGGATATCCTCACATGACAGAGCCTTCCGCAGCCATCACCGACCCGGGTCAGATCAGGAAACTGCACGCGGCCCGCGCCTCGCTAGCGATGTTGCGCGACGACATGATCCTCGGCATCGGCACCGGTTCCACCGTCAACGCCTTCATCGAACTGCTCGCAGTCGAAGGCTGGGCATCGCGGCTGCATGGCGCGGTGTCGAGTTCTGAAAGCTCCAGCGTAAGGCTGCGCGCCCTCGGCACACGCATCCTGGATCTGAACGAGGTACCCGATCTGCCGCTCTACATCGATGGTGCCGACGAAGCCACCCGCGCTCGAGCGCTGATCAAGGGCGGTGGCGCCGCATTGACGCGCGAGAAAATCATCGCCGCCGCGGCCGAGCGTTTCGTCTGCATCGTCGATGAGACCAAGCTGGTCGATACCCTCGGCCGCTTCCCATTGCCGGTGGAGGTCATCCCGATGGCGCGCAGCTATGTCGCCCGGCGCCTGGCCGAGTTAGGCGGCCGACCAACGTGGCGTCAAGGGATCACCACCGACAACGGCAACCACATTCTCGACGTTCATGACTTGTCGATCGCCGATCCGGTGGCGATGGAGGCGAGCATCAATCAGATCACCGGGGTGGTCACGGTCGGACTGTTTGCCTCGCGCCCCGCCGATTTGTTGATCATCGGCACGCCCAGCGGCGTCGAATTCATCTGACGGCACGAACTCGCAAGCGAGTGGTGGCTGGGGGACTAGGATTCGAACCTAGGTTAGCGGAGTCAGAGTCCGCGGTCCTACCACTAGACGATCCCCCAGCAGGATCAACGCTTGGAGTACTGCGTGCCGCGACGGGCTTTGCGGCGACCGACCTTCTTGCGTTCCACTTCACGCGCATCACGCGTCACGAACCCCGCCTGACGCAGCGGCTTGCGCAGCGCCTCATCGTAACCAATCAATGCGCGCGCAATGCCGTGCCGGATCGCGCCGGCCTGGCCGGTGATACCGCCGCCCTTGACGTGCACCTTGATATCGAACTTGGCGGTGAGCTGCACGACTTCGAGCGGCTGGCGCACGATCATGCGGCCGGTCTCGCGGCCGAAGAATTCATCGATCGGACGCTCGTTGATCGTGATGCGGCCGGTACCCGGCTGCATATAAACGCGCGCGGCGGCACTCTTGCGCCGGCCGGTACCGTAATTCGGAGTCGCTGCCATTGTGTCTTCCTGTCAGATATCCAGCGGTTTCGGCTGCTGTGCGCTATGCGGATGCTTGGCACCGGCAAACACGTGCAGCTTGCGGAACATGCGGCGGCCGAGGGTGGTCTTCGGCAGCATGCCCTTGATCGCGAACTCGAGCGCCCGCTCGGGGTGCTCCTTGAGCAGCTTCCCAAGTGCGATCGACTTGAGATTGCCCAGGTAGCCGGTGTAGTGGTGGTACATTTTGTCGTCCAGCTTGTTACCGGTCACCGCAATCATCTCTGCGTGCAGCACAACGATATGGTCACCCATGTCCACATGTGGGCTGTAATCGGCCTTGTGCTTGCCCTTGAGGCGTAGAGCGATTCGCGATGCCAGTCGGCCCAGAGTTTTTCCACTGGCATCAACAACATACCAATCGCCGCGAACAGTCGCCGGCTGGGCGAATTCGGTCTTCATCATGTCACTTCAGCCCGCGCCGCAGGCTGTCCCAAGAATGGAATTCGAAAAGGCGGGGGAGTCTACTCAAGGACCCCGAGCTTTGCAAAATTCGCTCCGGCCCAGCCAACGGCGGCTTCCCCAGCCACATGACATATAATGCGCGCATGCTGGCCAGCGACATCCTCGATTCGGCGCTTAAGGTGGCGGATGAAACGCTGCGCACGCTGTTTGCGCCGGCGCCGGGCGTCCGCAACCCCCCTTTACCGCCCGACTCCCCGCTCACCGAGGCGGAAAAGCGCCATGCCGCGGGGCTCATGCGCGTCAACCACGCCGGCGAGATTGCGGCCCAGGGCCTGTATCGCGGCCAGGCCGCCCTGTCACGCTCGAGCACCACGCGCGATTTCATGCGGCGCGCCGCCAGCGAGGAAGGCGACCATCTGGCGTGGTGCGAAACCCGGCTGCATGAACTCCACTCACGGCCAAGCCGCCTCAACCCGATCTGGTACCTGGGCTCGTTCGCGATCGGCGCCACCGCGGCGATGTTCGGCGATGAGATCAGTCTGGGCTTCGTGACCGAGACCGAGCACCAGGTCGAGGGCCACCTTGCAAGCCATTTGGACCGTCTGCCGGCGAACGACCAACGCAGTCGCCACATCGTCGAGCTGATGAAATCCGACGAGGCAGCGCACGCGCAGGCAGCGCGCGCAGCCGGAGCGGCGGCGCTGCCCGGACCGATCCCGACGCTGATGCGAGTTGCCGCGCGCGTCATGACCGGCACCGCCTATTGGTTCTGAGCGCGCCGTCAGGGGCAGGTGAGCGGCGCTGAATTGCCAATCTTGAACGGTCTCTTGCGGCCGGCACAATTTGGTAATAAAAAGCCGGCAGCGATCATCGAATTATCATTGAACGAAGGCCATAAAAACATGGAAGAGAATGTCAGACCGCTGAGCGACATTCCCGCTATCAATCGATTTCTGAGCTATTGCCGCATCCGCACGGTGCCTTCCAAGACCGTGCTGATCCATGCCGGCGATCTGCCTGATGTTCTCTACTACATCATCAGCGGCTCGGTCGAAGTGATGATCGAGGACGAAGAAGGCAATGAGATGGTGCTTGCCTACCTCAACAAGGGCCAGTTCTTCGGCGAAATGGGGCTGTTCTACGAACAACCTACCCGCAGCGCCTGGGTGCGCACTCGCAACGCCTGCGAGCTCGCCGAAATGACCTACCCGCGCTTCCGCCAGGTCGCGACCGAGAGCCCGGGCCTGATTTTCGAGCTCGCCACGCAGCTCGCGACCCGCCTGGATCGCACCAACCGCAAGCTTGGCGATCTGGCGTTCGTCGACGTCACCGGCCGGGTCGCCCATGCGATCACCAGCCTGTGCGATGAGCCCGACGCGATGACGCATCCGGAAGGCATGCAGATCAAGGTGTCGCGCCAGGAACTGTCGCGCCTGGTCGGTTGCTCGCGCGAGATGGCCGGTCGGGTGCTCAAAGTGCTCGAAGACCAGGGTCTGCTGCGCGCCACCGGCAAGACCATCGTGGTGTTCAATGCGCGGCCGAAGATGAAGACCCGGCCCGTGATCGTGCCCGCCAAGCCCACCAAGGACAAACCCGTCGCCGCGCCGAAACCGGCGTTCGATGATGATGACGACGAGGACGAGGCTTAAGCGCGGCCCGGCGCGGCTGGAAGCTTCATAGAGGCGGGCAACCAGGTTAGAGATATCGAATCACATGAAGCATTTTTATAATTAAAAATGCTTCATGTGATTCGATATCTCTAACCCGAATCCAAACCTCTTTGAAGATTACGCGGCCGGGCCGAGCGCCGCGCGCATCGCGGCGATGGTCGCCGGATAGTTCCTGCTGCCGAATATCGCCGAACCCGCGACAAAGGTATCGGCGCCGGCTTTCGCCGCGGCGGCGATGTTGTCCACCTTGATGCCGCCATCGACCTCGACCCGAACCGCGCGCCCGCTGGCGGCAACACGCCGCCGCACCTCCGCGATCTTGGGTAGCGCGCTGGCAATGAACTGCTGGCCGCCGAAGCCTGGGTTCACCGACATCAGCAGCACCAGATCGAGCTTGTCGAGCGTGTAATCGAGCCAGTTCAGCGGCGTCGCGGGATTGAATACCAGCCCCGGCTTGCACCCATGCTCTCGGATCAGTTGAATGGTTCGATCCACATGTTCGGTGGCCTCGGGATGAAAACTGATATAGCCCGCCCCGGCCGCCGCGAAATCCGGCACGATGCGATCGACCGGGCGCACCATCAGATGCACATCGATCGGCACCGACACGCCGCGGCGGTGCAGCGCCTCGCAGACCACCGGCCCGATCGTCAGATTCGGCACGTAGTGGTTGTCCATCACATCGAAGTGGATCAGATCGGCGCCGGCTTCGATCACCGCATCGACCTCCTCGCCGAGGCGCGCGAAGTCGGCTGACAGAATCGACGGCGCGATCCAGCGGGCGTTCTGGCCGCCGCTCTGGCCGGGTGGCTTGCTCATGCGGCTAGTTTAGCAGCCCCCGATGACGCGGGCTCCTACCGCATCCCCCGGCGCTCCCGGATCACCTCGTAGGCGGCCTGGATCTGTTGCGTGCGCTCCTTGGCACGCTCGAGCATCGACTGCGGCAAGCCATTGGCCTTGAGTTTGTCCGGATGATGCCGGCTCATCTGCCGCCGGTAGGCCTTCACGACCTCCTCGTCCGACATCTGGGCCGAGGCCTCGAGCAGGCTGTAGGCCTGCGCAATCCGCTCATTGCTGGCCGCCGCCGCGCCCCTGCCGGCACCCGCCCGACCCGCGTCGCCGGCGCCGCCCATCGCCGCCCCCTGACGAAAGCGCAGCAGGCTCTCGAGCCGCGCGAAGTCGCCGGCGGACAGACCCAGCAGCAACGCCACGCGCTGTAGCCGCGCACGCGGCACTGCCGACAGGCCATTGCCCGCGAGCGATGCCTGGAGCTGAATCTCCACGAAAAATTGCGCCAGATCCGGATTGCCCGCGATCGATGCGCGCAAGCGCGCCAGCGCGGCGTCGAGGTCGAACCCCGGCTGCTTGCCCTCGGTGAAATAGCCGATCGCGGCCTGGATCTGCGCCGGTTGCAGATGCAGCGCGTGCATGACGGCGCGCGCCGAGGCAATTTCCTGCTCGGTGACCCGGCCATCCGCCTTGGCGATGTGGCCCATGACCCGAAATGAGGTCGGAAAGAACAGCTCGTTGACCAGTCGGGCGTCGGGCCCGGCACCGAACATCGCGCCGCTGATCTGCCCGGTATCGAACAGATGGCCGATGAACGCCCCGAACGCGGCGCCGATGGGCCCCAACGCCAGCATGCCGAGCGTGCCGCCGATGATCTTTCCTCCCCAGTTCATGAATTGCGCTGCCGTTGCTGTGTGCTCATCGATTTCTCTGCGCTCATTGGTTCTCCGTCAGCTGTCGGGGCCTATGCCGACCGCCGGGGATGCCACGCATGCTTGACCCCGCCGCCGCGCGGGCGGCAAGATGCGCGCCCTTTTCTCGCACCCGGTATGGTAGCAAGCCTTGGCCACGACCCCCGGCACGGTTGCCGAAACCGCGGTCTATGAGACCGAATTGGCGGGCCTGACGCGGCTGCATCGCGGCAAAGTCCGCGACCTCTACGCGTTGGATGACGATCACATGCTGATCGTCGCCACCGATCGCCTGTCTGCGTTCGATGTCGTGCTACCCGACCCCATACCAGGCAAGGGCCGCGTGCTAAATGAAATTTCGCTGTTCTGGTTCGCTCGCACCGCCCATATCGTGCCCAACCATCTGACCGGTCTGCCGCTGAGTTCTGCGGTAACCGACGTCGAGCAGCGCAAGCTGCTCGAAGGCCGCGCGGTGATCGTCAAGCGCCTGCGTGCGCTGCCGATCGAAGCGGTCGTGCGCGGCTACCTGATCGGCTCGGCCTGGAACGACTACCGGGCCAGCGGCGCCATCTGCGGCATCGCGCTGCCGCCGGGACTGCAGCAGGCGCAGGCGCTGCCGACACCGATATTCACGCCTGCGACCAAGGCGGCCCGTGGCGAGCACGATGAGAACATCTCTTTCGAAGCCACCGAGAAGCTGATCGGTGCGCCGCTCGCGGCCGCGATGCGCCACACCGCGCTCGCGCTCTACCGCTTTGCGTCCGAGCACGCGCGCGCACGCGGCATCATCATCGCCGATACCAAGTTCGAATTCGGTGTCGACAGACAAGGCCGGCTGACGCTGATCGACGAAGTGCTGACACCGGATTCGTCGCGCTTCTGGCCCGCCGACACCTGGAAGGTCGGCACCAGTCCGCCGTCCTTCGACAAACAATACGTGCGCGACTATCTCGAAACCCTAGCCTGGAACAAGCAGCCGCCCGGCCCGCACCTGCCGCGCGAGATTATCGAGCGTACCGGCGAGAAATATCGCGAAGCACTGCGCCGGCTGACCAGCCCGTAGCGCATGAGTGCAATGCCGGACAGGCGCCGCGCCGCCGACAGCCTGCGGACTAGGCTGCAGCGCCTGCCGGACCGGCTGCTGTTCGGTGCCGAAGCCGAGAAACCGGGTGCGGGCGGCCTGCTGCGCCGCTTTGCGCGCTATCCCTACGCAATGCTGCGCGACCTGGCGGGCGGCAAGCTCAATCTGCACGCCATGGGTCTGGTGTATGCGAGCCTGCTCGCCGTCATCCCGCTGATCGCCTTCAGCTTCGGCATTCTCAGGGGCTTCCATGCCCAGGGCATACTGCAGCCCCTGGTGCATGACTTCTTCGCGCCGATGGGCAGCGCCGCCGACGAGCTCACGGCCCGCGTCATGGAATTTGCTAACAAAGTCCGCGGTGGACTGGTCGGCTCGGTCGGGCTCGCGCTGCTGATCTGGACGCTGATCGGCACCATGAAGAAGATCGAGGACGGCTTCAACTTTGTCTGGCACGTGGACGTGCCGCGCAACTTCGCGCGCCGCGTGGCCGAGGACGTGGCGCTGCTGATCACCGGTCCGGTGCTGCTCGCCGCGGTGGTCGGGCTATCGCGTCTCGCGGCTGAAAGCGAGCCGGTGCGAGCGCTGTCCGAGCTGCCGCTGATGGTTCGCGTGGTCGCGCTGGCCTTAATCCTCGCGCCCTACGTGATCGCCTCGGGGCTGCTCACCATCATCTACATGGTGGTGCCCAATACGCACGTTCGGTTCGGGCCCGCGCTCGCCGGCGGCATCGCTGCCGGCATTCTCTGGGCTGCGATCGGCCGCTTCTTCACCCTGTTCGTGCTCTACTCCTCGCGCCTCACCATCGTCTACGCCGGCTTCGCGATCATCATCGCCACGCTCGTCTGGATCTATTTCAACTGGATCATCCTGCTGCTCGGTGCCCAGGTCTCGTTCTATGCCCAGAACCCGAGCTATCTGCGCATCGGACTGCACGAGCCGCGTCTGTCCTGCGCCGACACCGAGCGGCTCGCGCTCGGCGTCATGTATCTGGTCGCCGAGCGCTACCGCGCCGGCGGCGAGGGCCTCACGATCCCGGTGCTGGCGGCCAAACTGGGCTATCCCGGCATTGCCGTCGCGCGCATGTGCGCCACGCTCGAAACCGCGGGCTTGCTCGCCGAGGCGGCGGACGAATCACTACTGCCGGGGCGCGACATCACGCAGATTGCCGTGGCCGAGATCATCATGGTGGCGCGGGCGCACAGCAGCGGCCTTATCCACACCGCCACCGCGACGCCACCAGTGGTGCTGCATTTCTGCGCCGAACTCGAGAGCGCCGCGCAGCAGCGATGCGCAGCCATGACACTGAGCGATCTACTGCAACGCGAGGCGTAACGACTGCAGGCGAATGATCATGGCGTCGATTGGCAGCTACGGGAGGGATTGGACTGTAGGGTGGGCTTATTGATTACAAAAACCCCACCCTATAGTCCAATCCCTCTATTCGCTGGCTGTCGTCGACGGCGTCATTCTCCGGCGATCGTCATTGCTTCGATTAGCAGCGATCCCGTCCGAATGGCGCCCTGCACATCGACGTCGCTGCCGACGGCCACGATGGAGCGCAGCATCTCGCGCAGGTTGCCGGCGATCGTGACTTCGTGCACCGGAAAGGCGATTGCGCCGTGTTCGACCCAGAAGCCGCTCGCGCCGCGCGAGTAATCGCCGGTGACGCCATTGACACCCTGGCCCATCAGCTCAGTGACGTACAAGCCGGTACCCATGCGGCGCAGCAGTTCTTCGAAGCTGCCGGTCTGGCCCGAGCTCACCAGCAGATTGTGGATGCCGCCGGCATTGCCCGTCGTCTTCAGTGCCAGCTTGCGCGCCGAGTAGCTGCCGAGCACATAGCCCTGCAGCACGCCCGCACTCACGAGGTCTCGATCCTGGGTCGCTACGCCCTCGGCATCGAACGGGCTGCTCGCCAGCCCCTGCAGCAGATGCGGGCGTTCCACGATGTTCAGAAATGACGGAAACACCGACTGTCCGGCGGCATTGAGCAGGAACGAGGAGCGACGATACTGGCTCGTCCCGCTGATGGCGCCGATGAAATGACCGAACATCCCGCGCGCCAGCTCCGGTGCGTACAGCACGGGCGCATGCCGCGTTGTCAGCCGCCGCGCCCCGAGTCGTCGCAGCGCACGCTGCGCCGCTCGCTTGCCGATCGCGCTGGCCGACTCGAGCGCCGCTGGGTTGCGGGCCACGGTATACCAATAGTCGCGCTGCATATCCTGGCGCTCCTGCGCCACCAGCGCACAGCTCAAGGAATGGCTGGTACTCGGAAAGCCCGCCAGAAACCCATGAGTGTTACCGTGTACACGCACGCCACTGTGCGTCGTGACGGTGGCGCCCTCGGAGTTCTTGAGTCTCGGATCGCAGGCCAGCCCGGCGGCCTCACACTCGCGCGCCAGCTGGATCGCCTGCTCCGGCTCGATATCCCAGGAATGATAAAGGTCCAGATCGGGAATCTCGCGGGCGAGGGCCTGCGGGTCAGCCAGTCCGGCGCATTCATCCGCGGCCGTGTGCTGCGCGATCGCCGAGGCTTTCACCACCGTATCGTGCACGGCCGAAGGCCGCAGATCCGCCGTGCTCGCCGAACCCTTCGACTTGCCGAAATAGACCGTGACCGACAATCCTCGATCGCGGTGATATTCGATGGTATCGACCTCGCCCAGTCGTACCGTCACCGTCAGGCCGCGCTGCAGGCTCACGTCGGCCTCGGCCTGGCTCGCACCGGTGCTCTGCGCCTGGCTGAGCGCGCTGGCGACCACTTCCTTGAGTTCGCCGAGCCTCGAAGCATCGACCTGCTGCTGCATTCCTGGAGTTCCTCGTTGCGGCTCGTTCGTGCTTAAGGCAACGCGCCCTGCCCTGTGCCATGATTTCGCTTCCGATTGTAACAGCGTGCCCTCGCGCCCCTGACCGGCTTAAGGAGCCTTTCTGAGTAAGCGAAGATCGACCGCCGGCGAGCCACCGGCGGCGGGCCTTGAGCATAGCGCCCCCGGCGCCGACGGCGGCAGCGATGAGGCCTATGAGCGCCCGAGCCGCTCCGCACGCAAGCGCCAGGCCGAAGCGCTGCAGAAACTCGGCGTGGCCCTGAGCAGAATGCGGCCCGCGCAGTTGCTGCGGTTGCAGCTGCCGGGAGAACTGCTCGAGGCCATCCTCGAAGCCCAGCGCCTGCGCAGCCGTGTTGCCCTCGGCCGTCAGCGCCAATACATCGGCCGCCTGATGCGTGACATCGATGCCGAGCCGATCGAGCGCGCGCTCGCGGCGTTCTGCAGCAGCGGTGATGCTAAAATGCCTGGATGAAAGCCCTGGTTGGCATCATCATGGGGTCGTCTTCCGATTGGGAGACGATGAGTGCTGCGGCCGAAATGCTCACCAAACTCGCGATCGCGCACGAGGCTCGCGTAGTCTCGGCGCACCGCACGCCCGATCTGCTGTTCCAATATGCCTCGAGCGCGGCCGCGCGCGGCCTGGAGGTGCTGATCGCCGGCGCTGGCGGGGCGGCGCACCTGCCCGGCATGACCGCGGCCAAGACCACGTTGCCGGTACTGGGCGTACCGGTGCAATCACGCACGCTCAACGGCCTCGACTCGCTGCTGTCGATGGTGCAGATGCCCGCCGGCGTGCCGGTCGCGACCTTTGCCATCGGCAGTGCCGGCGCCACTAACGCCGCCTTGTTCGCCGCCGCCATCCTGGCGCCGCGCTACCCGGAGGTTGCGCGGGCCTTGCAGAATCAGCGCGAGGCACAGACCGCGGCGGTGCTTGCAAAACCCGACCCGCGCAGTCCATGACGCAAGGCTTCTAGGTCCATGACTATAGGCATCGTGGGCGCCGGCCAGCTCGGCCAGATGCTTGCGCTCGCAGGCTACCCGCTCGGTCTCGACTTCCTATTCTTCGACCGCAGCGCCGACACACCGGCGGGCCGCATTGCGCCGCTGTTGGCCGGCGAGTTCCACGACCAGGCGCTGCTCGCCGAGCTCGCCCGTCGCAGCGACGTCATCAGCTTCGACTGGGAAAATATCAGCGTCGAGGCGCTGCGCCGCGCCGCGCGCGGCACCCGCATTGCACCACCGCTCAAAGCCCTTGGCGTGGCCCAGGATCGGCTCGCCGAGAAGCGATGCTTCCAGCGTCTGTCGATCCCGACCACGCGTTTTGCGGCGGTGGATAGCCGCGCCTCGCTGGCGCGCGCGGTAGACCGCGTCGGTCTGCCCGGAGTTCTCAAGACCCGGCGCTTCGGCTACGACGGCAAGGGTCAGTACGTGCTGCGCAGCCGCGCGGACCTCGACCCCGCCTGGGAGGCTCTTGGCAGCGCGCCGCTGCTCTACGAGGAGTTCGTGCCTTTCGAGTACGAGGTGTCGATCATCGGCGTACGCGCGCGCTCGGGTGCGATCGCCGTCTATTCGCTCAACCGCAACTACCATGTCGATGGCATCCTGCGCCTGACGCTCGCCCCCTGGGCAGCCCCGCGCCTCGCGAGCGCGGCACGGCGCAGCCTCAAGCGGGTGCTCGAGGACTTCCACTACGTCGGGGTCCTGACCATTGAGTTCTTCGTGCATCGTGGGCGACTCCTCGCTAATGAAATGGCTCCGCGGGTCCACAACTCAGGTCACTGGACCATCGAAGGCGCCGTCACCAGCCAATTCGAAAACCATGTGCGCGCGATTGCAGGCCTGCCGCTCGGCGATAGCTCGCCGCGTGGCTATTCGGCGATGATCAATCTGATTGGAACGATGCCAAATGCGCGCCGCTTCCTGGCCGAGGCCGGACTGCATTGGCACGATTACGGCAAGGAACCACGTCACGGTCGAAAGCTCGGCCATTGCACCGTGACCGAAACGACCGCTGCGCGCCGCACGGCACGCGCCAAAGAGCTACTGCCGCGGCTCTATCCGCAACTCGCGCTCAGGCCGTAGTATCATTTCGCAGCAATGAACCTGGAGCTGTTCAAACTCAGGGAACTCCCGTTCCGGCTCAGTCCGGATCCGCAGTTCCTGTATTTGAGCAAGGCCCACGCGCGCGCCAAGGCCTACATGGAGTCGACCGTGTGGTTCGCCGACGGCTTCGTCGTGATCACGGGCGAGATCGGCTGCGGCAAGACCACGCTGATCGAGACCTTTCTGCAGGAACTGCAGAACGATGTGATCGTCGCGCAGGTCAATCAGACCCAGGTCTCCTCGCTCGAGTTTCTGCAATCGGTGCTGGTGCAGTTCGGCTTCAAGCCGTTCAAAATGAAAAAGGCCGAGCTGCTCGCGACGCTCAACGACTATCTGGTCGAGCAGTACAACGCCGGCCACAAGCTCGTATTGGTGATCGACGAGGCGCAGAACCTGACCTCGACCGTGCTCGAAGAGGTGCGGCTGCTCTCGGGTATCGAAACGCCGAAGGAAAAGGTGCTGCGGATCATTCTCGCCGGACAACCCGAGCTCGGTGACAAGCTCGATGCCCCCGAGCTCGAGCAGCTCGCGCAGCGCATCCGCCTGCGCTTTCATCTGCCGGCACTCACAAGCATCGAGATGCGCGCCTACATCCTGCACCGGCTCGAGGTCGCCGGCTCGCACGGTCGTGAGATATTTGCCAACGACACCTTCGAACTGATCTTCCGCTACACCGGCGGCGTGCCGCGGCTGATCAACACGCTGTGCGACACCGCGATGCTGTCGGCGGCGAACCACAATCGCGACACCGTCGGCCGCGATGATGTAACGGCCGCGATCGAAGAACTGCAATGGCAGGAATACTCTTCACGTAGCGGCACGCGACTGATACGCATGCGCGGCGATGCGGCTACCGGCCACAGCGGCGACCCGCCCGCAAGACCCAACAATGGGGCCGACGCGCCGCTGGCGCGCATCCTGCTCGCATCCGGCGGCCGCACCGTCAGCGAGCGAGCGCTCTATCCGGGGCGCCTGATCATAGGCCGCACTGCCGCCAACGACCTGCAGATCGACAGCCGCTTCGTAAGCCGCCACCACTGCCAGATCATCACCACGGCCCACAGCTGCGTGATCGAGGACCTCAACAGCACCAATGGCATCTTTCTGCACTCCAAGCGCGTGCGCTACCACAACCTCAATGATGGCGATGTCGTCATGATCGGGCAGCACGAACTTCTCTACATCGATGAGCGCGCCCAGCACCGCACGCAGGGCGAGCCCCATAGCGCCTCCTCGGCAGCGGGTGAGCAACCGGTCGACACCGGCACCTGAAGGCCGCTCAGGGCTCTTCAGGGCTCCTCAGGGCTCCTCCGGGCTCCTCAAGGCATCTGCGGCGCGATCAGCGCTTGAACGCGACGCCTCGTCATCGCCATCGACGCTCGATGGCCCGTCTTGCGACCAATACTCAGCATGAGTGGCCCTGAAGTCGCGTCGCCGCAGCCATATGGCTGCCCCGCCAACCAGTCCCAGCGTGCCGGCTATCAGCAGCAGTACCGACAGGACGCCTGAATGGAGTTGATGGCTGGCTGCGATCAGCAACCCGCCGCCCAGCGCATACAGCCAGGGCAGGCTCTCATACACCGGCTTGGATAAATGCAAGCGCCCTCCTAAGACGCCTGCGGTGTCAGGCCGTCCCGCCCACCGTGAGTCCATCGATGCGCAGCGTCGGCTGACCTACCCCGACCGGCACGCTCTGCCCTTCCTTGCCGCATACGCCGATGCCTTCATCGAGCTTCAGATCATTGCCGACCATCGCCACGCGCGTGAGCACGTCCGGCCCATTGCCGACCAGTGTCGCGCCCTTGATCGCCGCGCCGAGCCTGCCGTTTTCGATCAGATAGGCCTCGCTGGCCGAAAACACGAACTTGCCCGACGTGATATCCACCTGCCCGCCGCCGAAGTTCACCGCATAGATCCCGCGCTGGACCGAGGCGAGGATCTCGCCGGGATCATAGGGACCGGGCCGCATGTAGGTGTTGGTCATGCGCGGCATCGTGACATGCGCGAACGACTCACGGCGGCCATTGCCGGTCGACTGTCCACCCATGAGCCGTGCGTTGAGCGAATCCTGCATGTAACCGCGCAACACGCCGTCCTCGATCAGGGTCGTGCACTGCGTCGGCGTGCCCTCGTCATCGATATTCAGTGAGCCGCGACGGGCCGCGAGCGTGCCGTCATCGACCACTGTGCAGCCGGGGGCCGCGACGCGTTCGCCGATGCGGTTGCTGAACGCCGAAGTGCCCTTGCGATTAAAATCGCCCTCGAGCCCGTGGCCGATCGCCTCATGCAGCAGCACGCCCGGCCACCCGGGGCCCAGCACCACGGTCATGGTACCGGCCGGCGCCGGCACGGCCTCGAGATTGACCAGGGCCTGGCGTACCGCCTCGCGCGCCAGCGACAGTGGCCGATCCTCGGCCACCAGCTCATCGAGCGTGTAGCGGCCACCGCAACCGGCATAACCCTGCTCACGCCGGCCGTTCTGCTCCACCAGCACCGTCACGTTCATGCGTACCAGCGGCCGCACGTCGCCGGCCAGCACGCCGTGGCTGTTGGCCACCAGTATCAGCTCGTGCACCGCATGCACGCTGGCCATCACCTGCACCACGCGCGAATCCATGCGCCGCGTCTCGCGATCCACGCGCTCGAGCCAGGCGATCTTCTCCTCGTCCTTCAGACTGATGAGCGGATCGACTGGCAGATAAAGCTGGTGTCCGGCCATCGGCCGCCAGGCCTGCACGGCACCCTGACCGCCGGCCACGGCGATGGCGCGAGCCGCCCGGGCCGCCTCTTCGAGTGCCGGCAGCATGATCTCGTCCGAGTAAGCAAATCCGGTCTTCTCGCCCGCCATCGCGCGCACGCCGACACCCTGCTCGATGCTGGAATTGCCTTCCTTGACGATCCCATCCTCGAGCGCCCAACTCTCTTCGCGCGAGAGCTGAAAATACACGTCGGCGGAATCCACGGCCGAGCCCAGCACCAGGCCGAGCGCCTGCTCGACCAGGCCGACATCCAGGCCGGCCGGCGCGAGAATCCCCTCACGCACGTAGCGCAGCGGGTCGAATGTAAGGGCTTTACTTGAGGCAGCCATCGCGCACCTATTGACGCTCACAATAGTCGATGCGTCAAGGCGGGAAAATTGCGCCTTGTTTCCGCCTGCGCCACGAGGTCCAACTCCGCGATCACCACACCGCTGCCGGCGCTCAAGCGCGCCAGCACCGTGCCCCAATAATCCACGATCAGACTGTCGCCGTAGGTCTCGCGGCCGTTGGCATGGCGCCCCCATTGCGCCGCCGCGACCACATAACTCAGGTTCTCGATGGCCCTGGAGCGCAGCAGCACTTCCCAGTGCGCCCGGCCGGTCGGCACGGTAAAGGCCGAGGGTATGGTGAACCACTGGGCGCCCGCCGCCGACAATTGCCGATACAGTTCCGGGAAGCGCATGTCATAACACACCGACAGCCCCAACAGCCCCGCCGGCGTCGGTACCAGCACCGCTCGCGAGCCGGGAGCGATGTTGGCTGACTCCCTGTAGCTCTCGGCTCGCCCCGGAATATCGACGTCAAATAAATGCATCTTGTCGTAGCGCGCCGCCCGGCGCCCGTCATCGCCGTACACGAGACATGCGGCGGCGATGCGCCCGCCGGCCTCCTGCGCGATCGGGGTCGTGCCGCCGACGATCCACAGCCCGAGCTCACGCGCCTGTTGCGACAGAAAGCGCTGCACTGGCCCGTCGCCGTCGGGCTCGGCGATGGCGCGCTTGTCCACATCGCGCAGGCCCATGAACGAGAAGTTTTCCGGCAACACCGCCACGCGCGCGCCGGCCGCCCGCGCCTCGGCCAGCAGACGCGCGGCAGCCTCGAGATTCACCGCCACATCCGCGGCCGAGGTCATCTGCAGCGCGGCAACCTTGACCGGCTCAGTGGAAACTATCGATGCCAAAGCTCATACCTCGCTCGCCTGTCTATAGCCCACCGGTCTCAAGCTCGGCCGTCTCAAGCCCGCGCGCTTGCCGCCGAGCACCATGTCGGCACTCCCGCCTCGGCCAGCAATCGTGCCGTCTCGAACAGCGGCAATCCCACCACGCCCGAGTAGCTGCCCCGCAACTCCTCCACGAACGCCGCGCCCAGTCCCTGGATCGCATAGGCGCCCGCCTTGTCGCGCGGCTCGCCGCTGTCCCAATAGGCCGCGCATTCCCGGGCGCTCAGGACCCTAAAACGCACCTCGCTGCGGGACAGGCTGGATTGCAACCCGCTCGCACTCGCCAGCGCGACTGCCGACAGCACCTGGTGGCATCGTCCCGAGAGCCTGGCGAGCATCGCCAGCGCATCGGCGCGATCGCGCGGCTTGCCGAGCAGCTCATCCTCGATCATCACCGCCGTGTCCGCGCCCAGCACCGCCAGCTCAACTGCGGCAGCGGAGCCCGCGACCGCCGCCAGCGCTACCTGCACCTCCAGCGCCTTGTTCCTGGCCAGACGCCGCACGCAGTCCTCGATCGCCTCGCCGGCAGCGCGCTGTTCATCGATATGAGCCGGCACTACGCGATGCGGCACGCCGATCTGCGCCAGCAGCTCGCTACGACGCGGCGATGCTGAAGCCAGGATTACGACCGGTACGGTCATTGCTCACTCACGCTCACCGTCACTCTCGCCCACGGTCACTCTGGCCGCCATCGCTTACGCCCGCGCTGACCGTCGTTGACACGCCCTCACGCGCAATGACACTCACTCCCGGTGATAAGGGTGTGCTGCAAGCAGGGTCGCGGCTCGATAAATCTGCTCCGCCAACACCACGCGGACCAGCCCATGCGGCAGCGTCAATCGCGATAACGACCAACGCAAATCCCCACGCGCCAGTACTTCCTCGGACAGACCGTCGGGTCCGCCGATAATAAACGCCAGATCCTGTCCCGACGCGCGCCTTTGCTCGAGCCAATGCGACAGCTCCATCGTGGTCCGCTCGGAACCGCGCTCATCGAGCGCCACCACGAAATCGCGCGGTGCCAGCATTGCCAGGATTCGCTGTGCCTCCGCCGTCATCGCGGCGCGCGCGGCACCGCCGCTGTGTCGGCGGCTCGCGGTCGGCAATTCGATGAGCTCGAGTTTCCACAGGCCGCGCATGCGGCGCCAATAATCACTGAATGCCGCGTCCACCCAATCGGGCATGCGGGTGCCGACGGCAATCAATCGCAGTCGCATGAGCGTATGCTGCCGCGCGTGGCGTTAGGATCTACACCGCGCGGGCGGCGCGGCGCTGCGTCCCCGAGGGCGCCTCCCACAGCTGCTCGATCGAATAGAACTCGCGTACCCGCGGCAGCATCACGTGCAGCAGCACATCCTGCAGATCCACCAGTACCCACTCGCCATCCCGTTCGCCCTCGACTCCGAGCGGCCGGCGCCCCGCCTCGCGCGCCTTTTCAACGACGCGTTGCGCGATTGCCCGCACGTGGCGATCGGAAGTGCCTGAGGCCACGATCATGGCGTCGGCGATATCGGTCAATCCGCGCACATCCAGCAATTTGATGTGGACTGCCTTCATCTCATCCAGCGCCGCGAGCACGAGTTTTTCGAGCACGAAGTTGCGTCGCGGTGCGCGGCGCGGGCGAGCGATTGTGGTCATGCGCGTCGGTTCAGCCTCCCTGACGATTACGCGCAGCATAGCACCCGCTGCGCGCGATGAGGTCGCGCACCGCGTCCGGCACCAGGTAGCGCAGGTCCTGGCCGGACATAATCAGCGCCCGCAGATCGGTCGATGCAATCTCGAGCTGCGTGACCGCGCGCACATAGATCCGTCCAGCGGCCGAGGTGTGCAGGTCGCGTACGCTGCCGGTACCGTGATCGACCATGACCTCGCCCAAGGGCCCGGTGATTGGCGCCCTCCAGCCCGGCCGGTGCGCCACCACCACATGACAGAGCTGGAAAATCTCGCTCCAGCGGTGCCAGGTCGGCATGCCCAGGAACGCGTCCATGCCGAGCAGCAGGCACAGCGAGCGCTCCGGGTATTCGCGCCGCAACTCGGTCAGCGTATCGATCGAATACGACACGCCGCTGCGGCGGATCTCGCGGTCATCGACGGTGAAGCCCGCCTGGCCGGCGACCGCCGCGCGCACCATTTCCAGCCGCAGTTCGCTCGCCGCCAGCGGCTCTTCACGGTGCGGTGGATTGCCGGTGGGCAGGAATCGCACCTGCGCGAGCTTCAGCGCCTGCAGCAGTTCGAAGGCGGTCCGTAAATGCCCGTAGTGGATCGGATCGAAAGTGCCGCCAAAGAGGCCGATAGGTTCTGCCATGTCGGCGCCAAGTCTGCTGGCCGACGCTGCGTTGCGCAAGCCGCGCCGCTCAGCACTCGGCCGCTCGCACGAGCGGCAGGCTGCGCAATCCAGTCAGCTCAACCGCCAGCAGCGCCAGCTCGTCCCAGGGATCTCCTGCGCTCAAACCCTTGGCCATGCGGTCGGCGCGGCCCGCGCGCATTGCGAGCCGCGCGAACGGCAGCCCCTGCGCTCGTGCGCTCGCGTCCGAGGGCGCAGCCGCCTGCTGCGCCCGTAACTCGCGTACTAGCGACCACAGCACCAGCACTGGTTCAGCGCCTTCGGCCCGAAGTCCGCCGAGGATGCGCAATGCCCGCGCGGCATCAGCGGAGCGCACCGCCTCGCCGAGCTGAAATACATCAAACCTTGCGCTGTCGGCGCTGCCGGCCGCGACCTCGGCGACGCTGACAGTCGCGCCACGCGGCAGTAGCATCGCCAGCTTGTCGATCTCCTGGCGCGCGGCCAGCAGATTGCCTTCGCTGCGCTCGGCGAGCAGTGCCAGCGCATCCGAGTTCGCCGTCAGTCCCGCCGCCGCGAATCGCGCGCGCAGCCATTCTGGCAAGCGTGCACGCTCGACCGGCCAGATCGGCAGCCAGGCGCCGCGTCGCTGCAGCGCCTGCACCCACTCCGAGGCCTGCGTCTCACGCTCGAGCTTATCGGCGATGATCACCACCAGCAGGTCCTCGCCCGCGGCCTCGAACAGCCGCAACAGCGCCGCCGCGCCGGTGACACCCGGTTTGCCACCCGGCATGCGGATCTCCACGATCCGGCGCGAGGTGAACAGCGACAGCGCCAGCGCCGCCTGCCGCACCTCGTCCCAGACCGCGCTGCTGCGCTCGATGAAAAACACCTCCCGCTCGGCGAATCCGCGCGCCCGCGCCCGCGCCCGGATCGCGTCGCTCGCTTCCCCCACCAGCAACGGCTCATCACCCGACACCAGGTAGACCGGCAGCAGCCGCTCGGCGAGCTGCGCGCTCAGGTTCTCGAGCGTGAGCTTCATCGGTAGTGCCCCATGGCAGTGTCCTGCGCCATCGCAGCCTGGTGTTCCATCGCGCTGTTGTGCTCCGTCACGACGATATCTTAAGCTGACCGGCACTTTCGACACTAAGCGGGCAGTGCTGTCATGCCGACACTCTTCGAGCGAATCATCGCCGGCGATTTGCCGGCGACCATCGTGTACAAGGACGAGCGCGTCATTGCCTTCCGCGATATCCACCCGCGCGCGCCGACGCACATACTAATCGTCCCCAACAAGCCCATCCCGACGGCCAACGACGTCACCGGCGAGGATGCCGCCCTGGTCGGCCATATGATCGTGGTCGCAGCGCAGATCGCGCGCAGCGAAGGCATTGCCGAGAGCGGCTACCGCCTGATCATCAACTGCAACCGCGACAGCGGCATGGAAGTCTCCCACCTGCACCTCCACCTGCTCGGCGGCAAGCCGCTCGGGCCCATGGTCGCGATTTGAAGCACCGCACCCGCTCCACCCGGCGCGCCGCGACCGGCCGGCGCGGCGTGGCTGCACGGACCGCAGCCAAACGCGCGCCCGGTGCCAAACAGGCCGCTGCAGCCAAACAGGCCGCTGCAGCCAAACAGGGCGCTGCCAGCGCGCTGTATCCGCCGATCCGGCCATTCCACAAGGCGCACCTGCGCGTCTCGAAGCTGCATGAACTGTACTACGAGGAAAGCGGCAACCCGAAGGGTAAGCCGGTCGTATTCCTGCACGGCGGCCCCGGCGGGGGCACCGACCCTGCGATGCGGCGCTTCTTCGATCCGAAGGGCTATCGCATCGTGCTGGTCGACCAGCGCGGCTGCGGCGCCAGTCGGCCGCACGCTGAGCTGCGCGAGAACAGCACCTGGGATCTGGTCGGCGACCTTGAGACGCTGCGCGCTCATTTGGGGCTCGACCGCTGGATGGTGTTTGGCGGCTCCTGGGGCTCAACGCTTGCGCTCGCGTACGCGCAGCGCCACCCCGAGCGCGTCACCGAGTTGGTGTTGCGCGGTATTTTTCTGCTGCGCCGCTCCGAGCTCGAATGGTTCTATCAGAACCCACTGGGTGCGGCTTCGATTTTCCCCGATCTTTGGGAAAAATATATCGCGCCGATTCCGCCGGAAGAGCGCGGCGATCTGATGCAGGCCTATTACCGGCGGCTGACCTCCGAGGATGGCGCGACCCGCGCGACCGCCGCCCGCGCCTGGACCAGCTGGGAAGGCGCGACCAGTTTTCTGCGCACCAATCCGGCCTACGTCGCCAAATTCAATAACCCTGACTACGCCGCGGCCTTCGCCCGCATCGAAGCGCATTACTTCGTCAATGGCGGATTCATGACGAGCGACGGCCAGTTGCTGCGCGACGTCGAGCGCATCCGTCATATCCCGGCGGTGATCGTGCAGGGCCGCTACGACATCGTCTGTCCGATGCGCAGCGCCTGGGACCTGCACCGCGCCTGGCCCGAAGCCGAGCTGCGCATCATCCCCGATGCCGGCCACTCAGCCTTCGAACCCGCCATCACCCGCGAATTGGTCGCGGCTACCGACCGCCTGCTACGGCGCTCGCGCACCAGCCGCTAGCCGTCATCGCTATCAAGGGGCTGGGGGTCGCATTGGCTGCTGCGACAACAGCTGCTCGATCTGCCCACCAAAGTACGCCTGCGGATCCGACGGCGTCACTCGCTCCGCGTGTTCGCGCGTGGCGATGGCCAATCTGGTGAGCGCGAAGGCGTCCTGAAGACTTCGCGCCCTGGGCAGCGCGTCGCGATAAAAGGCCTCACCGAAATACGTGAGGTCGCGGTCGTCCGAACATCCGAATGAAGTCCTATCCGCGGCGGCCGCGGTGATGAGCACGGTGTTGGGATCCTTGAGCGGCGCGATAAACGCGCCGGCGTGGCAGGCGGAGATCACGATGACGCGCCATTTGATCCCCGAATCGCGCAGCGCCGACGCGAGGTTATCGCCCGTCACCTGCTCGAGTGGCAATATCCCGTTCGAAACCGCTAGCAGCGGCTCGCGGGAGCCATGCGATGACAGCGACAGGAAGAGGATGTCGCGATCAGGCTGCATTTTCTTGGCGAGCTCGCCGAGCGCGTAGCGTAGCCCCGAGACCGTCGCCAGCGGATAGCTGTCGAAATCGCGGTGATCATTGATCAGCAGCAACTGACGCGAGACGGTGTCGAAACGCTCCCCGACGACGTGCGCCGCCAGCTTGATTTCCTCGGCGAACACTTTTTGGGAGGCCACGCCGGCAAAGCCGACAAAGAACATTGATGGCCGGCTGCTGGTGCCGCCGCCGCCGCCGTTGCTGCTGACGGTGCTGTGGGTGCTGTCGGCCACCGCCTCCAGAGCCTCATCCAGGCGGGAGCGCTGATCGAACAGCAGTGATTCGGCGACTTCCGCGGACATCGTCGTCGCGTCGTCGTCGCCGGCGTCGGGGCTCGACCACAGGGTCGGTTGCAGATAGACCAGCTGGCCGAGCCACAGATATCCGGCCAGCACCGCCGCACCGGCAACCACGGCCTGGAGCGGCACCGTGCCCGACAGGCCGCGCAATGACCGCACCGCGTAGAGCAACATGTAAACACCGAGAGTCACCGACGCGAGCGTCCTCCAGCGATCGGCGACAGTGGCGTCGATCAGCACACTCAAAATGATCAACAACGGCAGCGATGCCACGGCGATGAACAGGGTGCAGCGGATGGGCTGCGGCGGATTTGACAGTCGCGCCGTCACGTAGGCCAGCGCGAGCACCAACAGCGCGACCAACGCCAGCGCAGGAATGCCGAACGGGTCGAACTCCACAGCGCTACCTGCCTGCAACCGGTCGACGATGATCCATAGCGCCAGGGAAACGGCGCCGCAGGCCGCCACCGACGCATCGCTGGCCATGTCGGCCACGCTGTCTACCCTGCGCAGAGTCATCAGCCGCAGCAGTCTCACAAACCAATTTGAATTTCGATTAGTTCCAATGACTTCCATAAGGCTCGGCTCCAACGCCAGCACGGGGAAAACTGTACCGATATTGAGCCCGATTGGAATAGCGGCGCCGCGGCGGCTCGAGCAACAGCGCTTGTGGGTCTGGATCAAGCGCGCTTACGAGGAAATCGATCGCATCGGCTCATGATGGCGCCGAATGATGGCGCCGAATGATGGCGACGCCATGTCGCGCCGCCAGCAGCCGTCAGCCGGCGGCGGCCCGTCAGCCGCGCAGCGCCCCGGTCAGTCGCGCCCGCTCATCGATGAGGCCGCGCTCGAGCAGCCATGAGCGAGCGTCCGCCGCATCCTGCTCGAACCAGGCTTTGGCTGCGCCCAGACGAAAACTGTATCCCCACCGATCCATATCGGCATAGATTTGCTCGCGGGCGACGCCGGTGAGTGCATCGGCCATCAGGATCTGCAGGTAGCACACCGCGCCTTCCTCGGCATCATCGCCGCCGGCATCGCGGTCGAGCACGACGCGGCGCTCCGGGCTCATGCAGATAAAGTGTGCCGCCTCGTGCAGAACCGAGTGCAGCGGCGTGTCGAATCGAGCGAACAAGTCATTGCCCTGAAGCCCGGCCTCGCTCTCGCCCCAATATGAACCTGGGATAGGCTCGGCCGACGTGACCAGCCGCAGATCCAGCCCGTAACCGGCGAGCAGCCGTATCACGTGGAGGCGATCAATGGCGGACAGAAGCAGCATGGTCGAGGCTCGTCGCAACCTTTTCGGATCAGTACGCCCCGCCGCTCGACACGCCGGACAGGCTCGACAGGCGCCGCATCACCACGCTCACCAGATCGTTCGCAAGTGCTTCGCTGAGTATCGACTTCTCGCGCTCCTTCGCCAGCAGTGCACTTTCGCTGTAACTGTAGTCGCGCACCAATCGATGTTCTTCGGCGGCAATGAGCTCGTGTCCGCTCGAGCTCACGGAGAATTTCAGCGTGTAGGTCAGTTCATATTCAGTCGGTACGTTCAGGGTCGACACCGTGAGGATACGCTCGGCCGCGTTATCGCTGATGACATGGATGACAGCCGTCGACTCGTCCTTGCTGTCATCGTCGATGCGGGTGCCCGCCGCCAGCAGCGCCTTGCGCAAGCCGAAGTAGAAATCCGACTGCGTATCGGTGGCGTCGATGCGCACCACCGCGAGCGAACGCGGCAGTGGTACGCTGCCCTCCAGCCGGAAGCCGCAGCCACTCATCAGGCTGGCTACCGTCAGGCTTGCTAGCATCAGGCTGGCCACCGTCAGCGTGGCGGCGCGGCTGCTCATATCACCAGGTTCACGAGCTTGTCCGGAACATGGACCGCCCTGCGCACTTCCTTGCCGGCGAGGAAACGCTGCACGTTCGGGTCGGCGAGCGCCGCGTCCACAGCCAGCTGCCGCTGCGCGCCCGCTGGCAGCTGCACGCGGCCACGTAACTTGCCGTTGACCTGCACGATCAGCTCCACCAAAGCCTGTGCCAGCGCATCGCGGTCCGGTTCCGGCCATGGCTCATCGATCACCGCCGTGATGTGTCCGAGCGAATGCCACAGCGTATGACAGATGTGCGGCACCATCGGTGACAGCGCGAGCACCGCGATCTCCAGCGCCTCCTGCCGCACCGCCCGGGCGCAGTCGCCACCCTGCTGGTAATGGTCCACGGCGTTGAGCAGCTTCATGACAGCGGCAATGGCGGTATTGAATGTCCGGCGACGAGCGATGTCTGCGGTCACCTTGGCCAGCGTCTGGTGTGCCGTTCGACGCAGCTCGCGCGCTTCCGGCGTCAGCGCCGAGGGCTCCAGCGGCGGCGCGGCGCCGGCGGCGACTTGATCGTAGACCGCCTTCCATAGGCGCCGCAGGAAACGAGACTGGCCCTGCACGCCGTCATCCGACCATTCCAGCGACTGCTCGGGCGGCGCCGCGAACATCATGAACAGGCGCGCAGTATCAGCGCCGTACTTCTCGACCAGCGTCTGCGGATCCACACCGTTGTTCTTTGACTTCGACATGGTGCCCAGACCGCCGTACTCGACCGGTTGCTGATCCACCAACGACACACCGCCGATGCGCACCCCATCGGCGTCGAATCGGGTTTCGACCTCCGAGGGGTTCAGGAACTGCCGACGGCTATGGCCCGGGGCACGGTAATAAATATGGTTCAGCACCATGCCCTGCGTCAGCAGCTTGGCAAACGGCTCGGACAGCTCCACCAATCCCAGATCGCGCATGGCGCGGGTCCAGAACCGCGAATACAGCAGATGCAGGATCGCGTGCTCGATGCCGCCGATGTACTGATCGACCGGCAGCCAGTATTTCACGCGCTCATCGACCGGCGCGGCAGTCTGGTCAGCACTCGCGAAGCGCAGGAAGTACCATGACGAATCGACAAAGGTATCCATTGTGTCGGTTTCGCGCCGCGCCGCGCACCCGCATTTCGGGCACTGGCAGTTGACGAATGCGGCATCGCGCAGCAGTGGATTACCGCTGCCATCGGGCACCAGGTTCTCAGGCAGGACCACCGGCAGCTGCGCGTCGGGCACCGGCACGTCGCCGCATTGCTCGCAGTGGATCAGCGGAATCGGACAGCCCCAATAACGCTGGCGCGAGATACCCCAATCGCGCAGCCGCCACTGCACGCACTTTCGCCCCAGGCCCTTGTGCTCGAGCGTCGCCGCAATCGCATCGATCGCCGAGCGCGAATCCAAGCCGGAGAATCTGCCTGAATTGACCAGCACGCCATCCTCGGAGTACGCGCTCTGCCATTGCTCGCCCACAACCTCGTAGGCGCCGCTCGCGGACTTCACCACCGTGCGCATAGCGATGCCATGGCGCTGAGCGAATTCGAAGTCGCGTTCATCGTGGGCCGGCACGCCCATGACGGCGCCCTCGCCGTAGGCCATGAGCACGTAATTCGCGACCCAGACCTCGATTGCCTCACCGCTGATCGGATGGCGCACATGCAGACCGGTCGGCATACCGCGCTTCGGCGCCGTGGCAAGGTCGGCCTCCATGGTGCTGCCGCGGCGGCATTCATCGACAAATGCCGCAAGCGCCGCGCTGCGCGTGGCCGCTGCGCTCGCCAGCGAATGCTCGGCCGAGACAGCCACGAAGGTGACCCCGAACAGCGTGTCCGCGCGCGTCGTGAACACCTTCAGCGCTCCGTCGGCGCCGAGCTGCTGGCGCGTATCGCTGTCGTAAGGGAACGCCAGCTCCACGCCCTCGCTGCGTCCGATCCAATGAGCCTGCATCACGCGCACGCGCTCGGGCCAACCCGGCAGATCATCGAGCGCTGCAAGCAGCTCCTCCGCATAGGCCGTGATGCGCAGGTAATACATCGGAATCTCGCGCTTCTCGACCAACGCGCCGGTGCGCCAACCGCGGCCCTCGATCACCTGCTCGTTCGCCAGTACGGTCTTATCGACCGGATCCCAATTCACCACACCGGTCTTCTTGTAGGCGATGCCCCGCTCGAGCATGCGCAGGAACAGCCACTGGTTCCAGCGGTAATAGCTGGGGTCGCAGGTCGCGAGCTCGCGCTTCCAGTCGATGGCAAAACCGAGCGAGCGCAGCTGCCTGCGCATATAGCCTATGTTGTCGCGGGTCCAGACGGCCGGTGGCACGCCGTTCGCGATCGCCGCGTTCTCAGCCGGCAGACCGAAGCCGTCCCAACCCATCGGCTGCAGCACGTTGCGACCCTGCATGCGCATGAAGCGCGCCAGCACGTCGCCGATGGTGTAGTTACGCACGTGTCCCATGTGCAGCCGTCCCGAAGGGTACGGGAACATGGACAGGCAGTAATATTTTTCCCGGCTCGCGTCCTCGCGCGCCAGGTATGAGCCCTGTTGTTCCCAATATTCCTGCGCTGCCCGTTCCACAGCAGCGGGGTCGTATCGCTCTTGCATCGGGCAAGAATACACGACGACACGCCCTCCGCCGTAGGGCCGCCGGCGCGTGACGCCAGGGGGCGGCAAGCTACGTCGTAGGGTATTGAGGCGCACGATGCATTTCTATTATTAAAAATGCATCGTGCGCCTCAATACCCCTCAAAGCAGTGCGCTGCCTCTCATTGGCGAGCTCCGGCGGCCCTGCGGCGGACGGCGGGCGCCTTAGCCTATTGCAGCGTAATCGTTACGATCGACTGCTGGCCTTCGCGCTGGATCAGCAGCGTCGCGTCGTGGCCGGCGTTCTTGACCGCCTGTTCGAAGCCGGCAATGGTCTCGACCTTGATGCGATTGATGCTCAGAATCACATCGCCGCTGCGCAGCCCCGCCTCGGCGGCGGGTCCCTTGGCCTCGACCACGACAATGCTGCCGTGGGCCTTGAGCTGACTTTTCTCGGCGGCCGACAACGCGTGCACCGACAGGCCGATGCGATTGACCGTCGCAGCCTCGCCATCCTCGCCGCCGCCGCTACGGCGATTGCTCGCCTCGGCGGTCTTGTCCTTGAGTTCCTCGACCGTGACGCTGATGTGCTTGACCGCCTTGTCGCGCCAGACCTCGAGTTGCACCGCCTGCCCGGGCTTGATCTCGGCGATCATCGCCGGTAACTGCCCCGAGGTCTCGACCGGCTTACCGTTGACGCTGATGATGATGTCGAGCGGCTCAATGCCGGCCTTGTCGGCCGGGCCGCCGGACTCGACCGAGGCCACTGCGGCACCGCGTGGTCGGTCCAGGCCGAGGTTCTCGGCCGTGGCCGCCGTGACCTCCTGGATGGTCACGCCGATGCGCCCGCGGCTCACATGCCCGCTCTTGATCAGCTGTTCGGCAACGTTGTCCGCCACATCAATGGGAATCGCAAATGAAATGCCTTCATAGCCGCCGCTGCGGCTGTATATCTGGGAATTGATGCCGACCACCTCGCCGTTGAGATTGAACAGCGGACCGCCGGAATTACCCGGGTTCACCGCGACGTCGCTCTGGATGAACGGCACGTAGCCATTGCCGCCTTCACCGACGTTGCCGCGCGCGATGGCACTGACAACGCCCGCGGTGACCGAGTTCTCGAATCCGAACGGCGAGCCGATCGCGAGCACCCACTGACCGGGCCGCAGTCTGTTGGAGTCGCCGAGGCGCACCACCGGCAGATCGCCCTTGGCGACGATCTTGATGACCGCCACGTCGGTGCGCTCGTCTTCGCCGACGACCTTGGCATCGAATTCGCGCCGGTCGGTCAGCTTCACGGTGATCTTCGAAGCATTGCTGACCACATGCGTGTTGGTCAGGATGTAGCCATCGGGACTGATGATGAAGCCGGAGCCGATGCCGTGCACCGGCGCGTAATTTCTCGGCGCCGGCATATTCGGCCGCGGCAAGCCGAAGCGACGGAAGAAGTCGTTGAACGGATCGTCCGGGTCCTCCTCGCTGTCGTCCGGGTGCTGCGCGGTCGGCGCCTTCTGCACCACCTGTACATTGACCACGGCGGGACCGACCTGCGCCACCAGATCCGAGAAGTCGGGCAGGCCGCGCATGGCAGCCGCCGTCGCCGCGGAGGTGGGCGCGACCGTGGCGGTGGGCACGACGCGGGCCTTGGCCGGATCGTCGCTGGGCGCCGCCGTGGAGGACTGCGGCGAGCACGCCGCAAACAAGCTAACGAGTGCGATGGCGCCCAACAGACGCGGCCCCACGACCTGATTCGACATAAAGGGTCTACTCCGAGCGATAGATAGAACTGGTCAATGATAGACCGGGAAGCGTGGTCCCGGTTCCTGGGAATGGCGGCGTTTCACGCCGGCGGCTACGCCCAGGCCCACCAGGCTTAATACCACGATAAGCCAGTTTCCAGTCCGGGCATAGGGAGGTAGATCGACGCGTGGCTGTACGGTTCCGCGCAGCACGGCGGGCTTGAATTGTTCGGCTTGCGCCAATATCTCGCCGCGCGCGCCCACCAGGGCCGATATGCCATCGTTGGCAGCCCGCAATAGCGGTCGCTGCGCCTCGATCGCGCGCATGCGGGCGATCTGAAAATGCTGGTGACGCGCCCACGAATGCCCGAACCAGGCATCGTTGGTCACGTTGACCAGCAGCCCGGCGCTGGCCAGCGCCGGCAGATTGGCGCTGCCATAGGCGTCCTCATAGCAGATGCCCAGCGCGAGTCGCGTGCCGCCGGCGGCGACGGTCGGCTGCTTCGCCGTTCCGGGCGTGAAGTCCGAGTACGGCAGATTCATGAACTGCAGCCAGGAACGGATGAACCCGGGCACCGGGAAATATTCCGCGAACGGCACCAGGTGGTGCTTGTCGTAGAAGCTGACCCGATCCGCGAGCGTCAGGATCGAGTTGTAGTATCGGTCGTTCTCATCCACCCGCAGGATTCCCATCACCAGGTCCGAGCCATGCATGCGGGCGTTCGAATATTCCTCCCCGAGATAGCGCGGGATCTCATTCGCCAATTGCGGCAGTGCGGCTTCGGGCCAGACGATCAGGCGCGCACCGAGCGCCTGCTCATTGAGCCGCGTATACAGCTCCCGCGTCGGCTCGACATTGTCGGCCTGCCATTTGAGGTCCTGCGGCACCGCTCCCTGCAGGATCGCGACGCTGACTGCTGGCCCGGAAGGCTGCGTCCAGTAGACGCGCCGCAGCGCCGCGCCCAGCAGCCACGGCAGTACCAGCAACGCGATAGCGACCAGGCGCACCGGGCGACTTCCGCGTAGCAGCGCCAGGAGCGCGCCGCTGCCGATGAGCAGCAGCGCCGACAGCCCGTAGACACCGGTGAGCGGCGCCAAGCCGGCCAGCCAGGTATCGGTCTGCGAATAACCGAGTGACAGCCATGGAAATCCCGATACGAACCAGCCGCGCCACCATTCGATCAACAGCCAGATCGCGGGCAAGCCCACGAGCCAGCGCCACGGACCGGTCGCCGGCAGCGCCCATGCCGACAGAAACCCCAGCAGGGCGTGATAGGCCGCCATGATCGCAACCAGCGCCAGCACCAGCCCGAGCGCCAGTAGGATCGGCGCCTCGGCGACGTCGTGGATGCTGATGTACAGCCACCAGGTGCCGAACGCAAACGTGCCGGCGCCGAACCAAAATCCGCTCCAGGCCGCGCGGCGCGGTGTGCTGCCCTCCCACAGCCACATCATCAGCGCCGGGCACAGGATCGCGAACGGCCAGAGATTGAGCGGCGCGAACGCGCAAGGCAGCAGCACGCCGGCGGCCAGCGCGGTCCCATATACCAGCACCGCCTGGCGCACCGCCTCATGGCTGCTCGTGGCGGCCACGACGGGCGCGCCGGCGCTGGCGGCCGCCCCCGAAGCGCGCGGCAGGCTCACTCGGTGCGCGCCGTGGGCTCGAATTTTGACGGAACCGTCACCCGCAGGCTGTCGATGCGGCGCCGATCGGTGCGCAGCACGCGAAATTCCAACTCGCCAAGCGTCACGCTCTCGCCCCGGCGCGGCATGCGCCCGAACTGCTTAATGACCAGGCCGGCTATGGTGTCGAACTCCCCTGCCGACAACGCGACGTTGAAGAACTGGTTGAACTCATCGATCCGGGTGCTGCCGCGCACGTTGTACTGGCGATCGGCTTCGCGACGGATATTCTGATCGTCCTCGACATCAAACTCATCGTCGATGTCGCCGACGATCTGTTCGATCACGTCCTCGATGGTCACCAGACCGGCGACACCGCTGTATTCATCGACGACGATGGCCATATGGTTGCGACTGCCGCGGAACTCCTTGAGAAGCACGTTGAGGCGCTTGGATTCAGGCACGAATACCACCGGCCGCATGTATTCGCGCATATCGAACTTTGCCGGCGTCGCACCGGCGAACAGCCGCAGCAGATCCTTCGCCAGCAGAATGCCGACGACATCGTCGCGGTCGCCGTCGAGCACCGGAAAACGCGAGTGACCCGATTCGACCACGGCCGGCAGGATGCGCGCGATCGGATCGTCGCGGTACAGGCAGACCATCTGCACCCGCGGAATCATGATGTCACGCACCTGCAGATCCGCGACCGCGAGCACCCCTTCCAGCATCGCGAAGGCGTCGGCGTCGAGCACGCCGCGCTGCTGCGACTCGGCCAGCATCTCCAGCAGTTGCGCCCGATCCTTCAGACCTGCGGCCAGCGTTCGCGTGATGCGCGCGCGCCAGCGTCCGCTGACGCCAATGCGACCGGTGCTGTCTGGACCGTCCTTAGCCATGCCTGCGCGTGCTCCGGTGGCCGTCGCTATGCCGATCGGCGCGCCCGCGGCGCCGGTATGCGGTACGGATTGGCGACGCCGAGGCGGCGCAGCACCCGGACTTCGCGGCGCTCCATGCGCAGGGCTTCGTCCTCGTGCTCGTGGTCATAGCCCAGCAGATGCAGCACACCGTGCACGACCAGGTGCGCCCAGTGTGCGCGCGCGCTCTTGTGCTGTGCCCGCGCTTCCGCGCGCAGCACCGCCGGACAGATCACCAGATCGCCCAACAGACCCGAAGCACTTGCGGCGCTCGGCGGCGCCGGAAACGACAGCACGTTGGTGGGTAGGTCGCGGCCGCGGTATTGCGCATTGAGCGCGCGGCTGCGTCCCGGACCGACCAGCAACACCGAGATCTCGCGCCCGCGCGCCCGCGCACCGAGCGCCGCGCCGGCCCATAGTCGAAACTCGCGCGCTGCGGGCAGCCAGCCGCCGCGTACCCCGCGCACGATGCTGACCGCTGGCGCAGCCTGTCTCATGGCTCACGAGCCATCTCATGCGACTCGTAGGCCTGCACGATCCGCTGCACCAGCGGATGGCGCACCACGTCGCCCGCGTCGAAGAAAGTGAAGGCGACACCCTGTACGCCGCGCAGGATTAGCTGCGCGTGCTGCAGACCGGACATGCGGCCGCTCGGCAGATCGGTCTGCGTCAGGTCGCCGGTCACCACCGCCCGCGCGCCGAAGCCGATGCGCGTCAGGAACATCTTCATCTGCTCGATGGTGGTGTTCTGGGCTTCATCGAGAATGATGAAGGATTCATTCAGGGAGCGGCCACGCATGAACGCCAGCGGCGCCACCTCGATCGCATTGCGCTCGATGAAACGCGCCACGCGCTCGAAACCCATCATTTCGTACAGCGCGTCGTACATCGGCCGCAGATAAGGATCGACCTTCTGCGCCATGTCGCCGGGCAGAAATCCGAGCCGCTCACCGGCCTCGACCGCCGGCCGTACCAGCACAATGCGGCGCACGCGCTCGGACAGCAGCGCCTCGACCGCGCAGGCAACCGCCAGATAGGTCTTGCCGGTGCCGGCCGGACCTATACCGAAGCTCAGATCGTGGTGCTGGATGTTGGCCAGGTATTCGCGCTGATGCGCGCCGCGCGCGCGAACCGTGCCGCGACGTCCGGCACCGCCGCCTTCGGCCTCCTGCTCCGCGTCGGGCCCGGCGGGGGCCAGCGCGACGACGGCACCGCCATTGCCATTGCCCTTGCCATTGCCGTTGCGGTCGTTGGCGTGCTCCACCAGGCACAGGTGCACCTGTTCGGCGGTGAGCTGCTGATGTTTGGTTTGCGCGAACAGGTCGCGCAGCACCGACTCGGTCGCCGCTGCGCGCGCGCCCTTGATCCGGAATGCGTGCCCGCGCCGGCGAATCTCCACGCCGAGGCGCGATTCCACCAGCCGCAGGTTAGCATCGAGCGGCCCGCACAGGCTCGCGAGTCGCGAGTTATCGGCGGGTTCAAGAGCGAATTCGCGCAATGCAGCGCTACTGGAGCTCACGCGTTCTCAGGCCTCCACCGCGCGAGCCATTGGCATCTGCGCGCGGTCGAACGGCGCGGCGGGCACAGGGCGCACCGCATCCATGCTGTCAGGCGACACCGCCGAATCCGTGCCCGCAGCCGCGGCCGATGGCGCGATCGAGCCCGATGCCGGCAACACGCGGCCGCGCAGCGAGTGCGGGCGCGCCTCGGTGACGATGACGTCGACGAAGCGCTGCAGCAGCGAGTGCGGTCCCGGAAAGTTCACCCAGCGGTTGTTCTCGGTGCGGCCGGCCAGCTCCCCCTGACCCTTCTTTGCGCCACGCTCGACCAGCACGCGCTGCACGCTGCCGACCATGCGGCGGCTGATTGCCAATGCCTGTGCATCGAGCTGCGCCTGCAGCCTTGTGAGCCGTTGCTGCTTGGTCAGCAGTGGCACCTCATCCGGCAGCGAGGCAGCTGGCGTGCCGGGCCGGCGGCTATAGAGAAAACAGAATGACTGGTCGAACTGCACGTCGGCCACCAGCTTGAGCGTAGCTTCGAAGTCGCGCTCGGTCTCACCCGGAAAGCCGACGATGATGTCGCTGGAGATCGCAATGTCCGGCCGCACCGCCCGCAGTTCGCGGATTCGCTGCTTGTACTCGAGGCCCGTGTAGCCGCGCTTCATCAGCGCCAGGATGCGATCCGAACCGCTCTGCACCGGCAGGTGCAGGTGATTGGCGAGCTGCGGCACGCCCGCGTAGGCCTCGACCAGGCTGTCGCTGAACGCGAGCGGATGCGAGGTGGTGAATCGTATGCGCTGTATGCCGGGAACCGCCGCGACGTGATGAATCAGCGTCGCCAGATCCACCACCGCCCCGTCCGCCATGGCGCCCGCGTAGGCATTGACGTTCTGGCCCAGCAGCAGGATCTCGCCGACGCCCTGACGCGCGAGTGCGCGCACCTCCTCGAGCACCGAGTCGAACGGACGGCTGACCTCATCGCCGCGCGTGTACGGCACGACGCAGAAGCTGCAGTACTTGCTGCAGCCTTCCATGACCGAGACCGAAGCCCGAGCGCCTTGCGCCCGCGGCGCGGGCAGGCAGTCGAACTTCTCGATCTCCGGAAAGCTCACATCGACCACGGCGCGGCCCCGCGATTGGAGCTCATCGATCATTTGCGGCAAGCGGTGAATGGTCTGCGGCCCGAATACCAGATCGACGAATGGCGCACGCGCGGTGATGGCCTCGCCTTCCTGGCTGGCGACGCAACCGCCGACGCCGATGATCAGCTCCGGCCGCTGCGCCTTGAGCCCGCGCCACTCACCGAGCAAGGAGTACACCTTCTCCTGCGCCTTCTCGCGTACCGAGCAGGTGTTCATGAGCAGCACATCGGCCTGCGCCGGGTCCTCGGTCGCGGCAAGGCCCACAGTCGAGCGCAGCACGTCCGCCATACGCGCGGAGTCGTACTCGTTCATCTGGCAACCGAAGGTCTTTATGTAGAAGCGGCCGGTCATGGCGTGGCGGGATTGGACTGGCAAGGTTAACGGTTTTAGCCCGTACAGGGAACGCGGCCGACATCGGGTTGGCGCGCTGTGTGCGTAAAACTCTTTAAAATCAATTGATTATATAAATATCAGGCCCGGCTCAGGCCCCTGCAATCGAGCCTCAGGGACTTGCGATCGCCCGCTGAGAGGTTTCAAACACTTAGGAGAGTTTTTCGTAATGAAAAACTCTCCTAAGTGTTTGAAACCTCTCAGCGGTGGGCTATGGGGTCCCTAGACTCGAACACCGCGTCTAAAACGGGATGTCATCGTCGAAATTATCACGCGATGCCCCTGCGCCGCTGGCCACAGTCTCCGCGGCTTCCGCACGCGCTGCCCCCTCGCCAGAGCCGCCGCCACCGCCACCACCACCGCTAGCGCCGCCGCGACCACCGAGCATCTGCATGTCGTTGGCGACGATCTCGGTCGTGTAGCGATCCCGGCCTTCCTTGTCCTGCCACTTGCGTGTGCGCAATCTGCCCTCAATATAAACTTGAGAGCCTTTGCGCAGGTACTCGGCGGCGATCTCGCCCAGCCGCCCGAAGAGCGCCACATTGTGCCATTCGGTGCGTTCCTGCTGCTCGCCGGACTGCTTGTCCTTCCAGCTCTCGGTGGTCGCCAGCCGCATGTTGGCGACTGTCATGCCCGAGGGCATCGCCCGCGTCTCGGGATCCGCGCCAAGATGACCGATAAGGATGACTTTGTTGATGCCGCGCGCCATGTGCTGCCCCTGAATTGCCTGGCCGATGAGCGGTCCGAACCCACGGTGGGGCCGGGCCTTGAAGCGGAAGCCATTGTAGTGTTTTTGAGCGCAGGGCGCCGCTGCGTTTATAGTGGTTGTTTCGTCAATTGAGCCGTCGGCGTATCAGGAGCTTGTTTGCAAACCATCCGCGTGCGCGGTGCCCGCACCCATAACCTGCGCAATATCGATCTCGATCTGCCGCGCGAGCGGCTCATCGTGATCACCGGCCTGTCGGGTTCGGGCAAGTCGTCGCTGGCGTTCGACACTCTTTATGCGGAAGGGCAGCGCCGTTACGTCGAGTCGCTGTCGGCATACGCGCGCCAGTTCCTGTCGATCATGGACAAACCCGACGTCGACAGCATCGAAGGGCTGTCGCCGGCGATCGCGATCGAGCAGAAGACCGGCTCGCATAACCCGCGCTCCACCGTCGGTACCGTCACCGAAATCTACGACTACCTGCGGCTGCTGTATGCACGCGCGGGCATACCGCGTTGCCCGCACCACGGCATCGACCTGGCGGCGCAGACCGTGAGCCAGATGGTCGATCAGGTGCTGCAGGCGCCCGCCGGGGAGCTCGCACTGCTGCTGGCGCCGCTGATCGACGACCGTCGTGGCGAGCACGCCCAGCTGCTCAGCGGGCTTGCCGGGCAGGGCTTCGTACGTGTGCGCATCGATGAGGTCGTGCACGAGATCGACGCCGTGCCAGCGCTCGATCCCAAGCGCAAACACACCATCGAGGCGGTGGTCGATCGCTTCCGCGTGCGCCCGGAAGCCGCCCAGCGGCTCGCCGAGTCGTTCGAGACCGCGATCCGGCTCAGCTCTGGGGTAGTGCGAGTGGTGTTCCCGGAAAATCCGGCGCTGGGCGCCATGCTGTTCTCGAGCCGCCACGCCTGTCCCGAGTGCGGCTTCTCGGTGCCGCCGCTCGAGCCGCGCATGTTCTCGTTCAACAATCCGTCGGGCGCCTGCCCGACCTGCGACGGCCTGGGCTTTCAGGAATTCTTCGACCCGGAACGGGTGGTCGTGCACCCGCATCTGTCGCTCGCGGGCGGCGCCGTGCGCGGCTGGGACCGGCGCAACGCGCATTATTTCCAGATGCTGCAGTCGCTCGCGCGCCATTACGAATTCGATGTCGAGACCCCCTGGATCGAACTCGACGAGCGCGTGCAGCGGGTGCTGCTCTATGGCGGCGGCGAGGATCAGATCGATTTCCGCTACAAGGAAGGCGGCGGCACCGCACGCAAGCGCCACACCTTCGAGGGCATCGTGCCCAATCTCGAGCGCCGCTTCCGTGAGACCGACTCGCAGGCGGTGCGCGATGAGCTGCGCAAGTACCTGGGCAACCGCCCCTGCATCGATTGTGGCGGCGCGCGTCTGAATGAGGCCGCACGCTCGGTGCTGATCGAGGGCCGCAACCTGGCCGAGATTACCCGCCTCACGGTCGGCCAGGCGCGCGAGTATTACGCCGGCCTGACGCTGCCGGGTTGGCGCGCCGAGGTCTCCGCGCGCATCGTGCGTGAGGTCAGCGAGCGCCTGCGCTTCCTGGTGGATGTAGGCCTGGACTACCTGAGCCTCGATCGCGCTGCCAGCACGCTCTCCGGCGGCGAGGCGCAGCGTATACGCCTCGCCAGCCAGGTAGGCTCGGGCCTCACCGGCGTGATGTATATCCTCGATGAGCCCTCGATCGGACTGCATCAGCGCGACAACGAGCGCCTGCTGCGTACGCTGAAGCGACTGCGCGACCTTGGCAACACGGTCATCGTGGTCGAGCATGATGCCGACGCGATCCGCGCCGCCGATCACGTCGTCGATCTGGGTCCCGGGGCGGGCGCCCATGGCGGCCTGGTCGTGGCGGAGGGCACGCCGGCGCAGATCGAAGCCGATGCGGCCTCACTGACCGGCGCCTATCTCTCGGGCCGCGAGATCATTCCCTTGCCCGAGCGCCGTCGCAGCCCGCAGCACGGTCAATGGATCACCATCCGCGGCGCGCGCGGCAACAACCTGCGCAATGTCACGGTCGCGCTGCCGGTCGGACTGCTGACCTGCGTTACCGGCGTTTCCGGCTCCGGCAAATCAACTTTAGTGGACGACACACTGTTCCGCCACGCCGCGGCGCAGCTGAACGACGCCAGCGCTGATGGCGCCGGGCCGTGCGATGAAATCGAGGGACTCAAGCGCTTCGAGCGCGTGATCGAGATCGACCAGAATCCGATCGGCCGCACGCCGCGCTCCAATCCCGCGACTTACACCGGCCTGTTCACTATCATCCGCGAGCTGTTTGCCGCGGTGCCCGAGGCCCGCGCTCGCGGCTATGACGCCGGCCGCTTCAGCTTCAACGTCAAGGGCGGACGCTGCGAGGCGTGCCAGGGCGACGGCGTCATTCGCGTCGAGATGCACTTCCTGCCGGATGTCTATGTGCCCTGCGATGTCTGCCGAGGACGGCGTTACAACCGCGAGACGCTCGATATCCACTACCGCGGCCGCAATATCCACGAAGTGCTCGATACCACGGTGGAGGACGCGCTTAAGCTGTTCGAAAATCTGCCGGCGGCCGCGGTGAAGTTGCGCACCTTGATCGAGGTCGGCCTCTCCTATGTGCGCCTGGGGCAAAACGCCACCACGCTCTCCGGCGGCGAGGCGCAACGGGTCAAGCTGGCGCGCGAACTCGCCAAGCGCGGCACCGGCCGCACGCTCTATATTCTCGATGAGCCCACCACCGGCCTGCACTTCCACGACATCGCGCAGCTCTTGCACGTGCTGCACCAGCTGCGCGACGCCGGCAATACCCTGGTGGTGATCGAGCACAATCTCGACGTCATCAAGACCGCCGACTACGTGATCGACCTGGGTCCCGAAGGCGGCGATCGCGGCGGCCGGGTGGTCGCCGCCGGCACACCGGAAGAGATCTGCCAGGTGCCGGAATCGATCACCGGCCAGTACCTCAAACCGTTGCTGCGCGATCTCAGGGCGCAAGCCCTCAGCGTGCCCGCCGCGATCCGGACTCGAAGCGCTGGTGGACCTCGCCGTTGACGATGCGCTCCTGGTACTTGCTGCCCGTGTAGGCCGCCACCACGCGGCGCCAGAACTTCACCGCCGCCGCATTGAGCACGTGCTCGGTGATCAGCCACTGGCCGGTGAAGCGATCGAGCAGCAGCCGCACCGCCTGCGCACCGATTCCGCGCCGACGCCACGGCCGGGCGATGAAAAACTCCGCCATCGAATACTCGGGCGTGGCGGCCGGCGGTGCAGCCGCTCCTACCGCCGCCGCCATGCCGACGTCGACGGACTGCTGCAGCCGCTGGTTGACCATCGCAAAACCGGCCCGCTCGTCGCCATAGAGAATGACCATGATCTGCGCGTTCGGATCGGCATACCAGCGCATCAGCTGGTCGGGCACGCGGTGCCCGATCTCGCCGAGCATCGGGAAGATTCCGGTCGCCGCGGGCGCCAGATCGTTCAGGTAATCGCGGTAAACGCTCTCAATCCAGCGGCGATCGTCGCGCGATCTACGGCTATCCCTGACGCTGACTTGATTCATCGAAAGTGCCTTCAAACCCTGCGGGCTTAACCGTGTCGCCCTGGCTGATAAACAGGAAAGCCCGGCCGACCGGAGGCCTCCGGTCTGCTCGGGCTTTCCCGCGAGCTCGAAGCTCGTCGGCCTAAATCAACTCCGACTTACTTGGGCGGGGTCGAAGGGGCCATTGCGCCACTGCTGCTGTTGTCAGCCGGAGCGGCCATTGCGCCACTGCTGCTGCTATCAGCCGGCGCCATTGCCGGGGCAGCCGGCGCCATTGCCGGGGCAGCCGGCGGAGCCGGGGTTTCCGAGCTGCTGCAAGCGACGAGCATGACCGCCGCCGCTGCAAGAGCGCCAAGAGCAAGCTTTGTATTCATCGATGAATCCCCAAATTTGTATGAAATAACGGAGCTGATAATGAGAGTGCAAACTAGGTTGTCGGGGGCCTGTGACGCCCGATCTCGAATTCTATAGATTCTCCAGCACATTTTAAACTGCCGCCCTTCGTGTAGCGGCAGTTTTTACAGGCGCGCGGGGCAGCACTCGCAGTCAGAGCAGCAGTGATGACAGGCGCGGCGCGGCGCGCCAGGGCGCGATTGTCAGCGCTTGGCGAGCAGGTCGCGAATCTCAATGAGCAGCTGTTCCTCACGCGTCGGCGGCGGCGGCACGGCCGCAGCGGGCGGGGGCCGCTTCAGGCGATTAATGCCTCGAAGCGCCACGAACAGCACCAGCGCGATGATCAGGAAATCGAAGACGCTTTGCAGGAATACGCCGTAGGTGATGGCGACGGCTTTGCCGGCGGGGTCAGTGCCCAGATTCAGCGCCAGATCGGCGAAGTTGAATCCCCCGATCAGTTTGCCAAGAACCGGCATGAACACATTGCCGACCAATGAGGAGACGATCTTGCCGAATGCCGCGCCGATGATGACGCCGACCGCCATATCGACCACGTTCCCCTTCATCGCGAATTCTTTGAATTCTGACGCCAGGCTCATTGCAGGTGCTCCATGACCAGTATCCAGCCACTATTAAGCGGCGGCCGTCTTCTTCTTGCGCGTCCGCCTCTTGGGGGCCTCGGCGGCCGCGGCAGGGGCGGGCTCCGGCGCCTTCTTGCCGGCCTTTCTCTTACGAGGGCTGCCCGGCTTGCCCGCCTTCTGCTCGCTGTCCGCCGTGACGGCCCCGCCCGCCGGCCCGTCCACCAGCTGCATCAGCGCCATCGGCGCGGCATCTCCTGGGCGCGGCAGCAGGTGCAGGATGCGCGTATAGCCGCCCGCACGGGCCTTGAAGCGCCGGCCCAGGTCGTCGAACAGTTTGGTCACTACCACCACGTCGCGCAGCCGCGCGAACGCCAGCCGCCGGCGTGCATCCGTATCGGTCTTCGCCAGCGTGATCAGCGGCTCGACCACTCGCCGCAACTCTTTGGCCTTCGGCAACGTAGTGCGGATGGTCTCGTGCCGCAGCAGCGACGACGCCATATTGCGCAGCATCGCATGACGGTGCGGGCTATTGCGGGACAGTTGACGGCCGGAAAGCTTATGACGCATGTCTACTCTCTAATCCAATGAGCTGATCAACCCGCAGACTGGCTGCAGCGGTAAGCCGCGCAGATGCGCCCAGGGCTCCCCGCCGCGGCTCAAATCAGCCCGCTGCTGCTCTCCTCGTCGTGCCGCAGCCCGGCCGGCGGCCAGCCTTCCAGCCGCATGCCCAGCATCAGGCCGTGGCTCTGTAGCACTTCCTTGATCTCCGTGAGCGACTTCTTGCCGAGGTTCGGTGTGCGCAGCAGCTCGACTTCGGTACGCTGCACGAGGTCGCCGATGTAGTGAATATTCTCGGCCTTGAGGCAGTTGGCGCTGCGCACGGTGAGTTCGAGCTCGTCCACCGGCCGCAGCAGGATGGGATCGAACTGCATCTCGGTGGTCTTGGCGACCGCCTCGTCCTCGCCCTGCAGATCGACGAAGACCGACAGCTGATCCTTGAGGATGCCGCCCGCGCGACGGATCGCCTCTTCCGGCTCGATCGTGCCGTTGGTCTCGATGTCGATGATCAGCTTATCAAGATCGGTGCGCTGCTCGACGCGCGCGGCTTCGACTGAATAGGTCACGCGGCGCACCGGGCTGAACGAGGCATCGAGCAGCAGACGGCCGATCGGGCGGCTCTGCTCTTCGAAGGCGACGCGCTGCACCGCCGGCCGATAGCCGCGGCCGCGCTCGATCTTGAGCTGCATGTTGAGCTCGCCGGCCTTGGTCAGGTTGGCGATCACGAACTCCGGATTGACCACCTCGATATCGTGGTCGGCCTGAATGTCGCCGGCGGTCACCGGGCCCGGGCCCTTCTTGTGCAGCCGCAGCTCGGCGCTGTTGCGCGCATGCATGCGCAGCGCGACCGATTTCAGGTTCAGCAGGATATCGACCACGTCCTCCTGCACGCCCTCGATGCTGGTGTACTCGTGCAACACGCCGTCGATCTCGACTTCCGTGATGGCGGCCCCGGGCATCGAGGACAGCAGCACGCGCCGCAGTGCATTGCCCAGGGTGTGGCCGAATCCGCGTTCGAACGGTTCAATGACCACCCGCGCCTGTCGCGGTGCGACCGGCTGTACCTTGACGACGCGGGGCTTCAAAAATTCCGAAACCGATGCTTGCATGCTGCTACACCCCAAACTGAGAATGGACTCATCGATCCGCTGCCGCGCCCGCAGGCACGGCAACCGATCACTTCGAATACAACTCCACGACCAGGTTCTCGTTGATGTCCGGCAGCACCTCATCGCGCGCCGGCACCGCCTTGAACACGCCGCGAAACTCCTTGTCGCTGACCTCGAGCCACTCGGGGAAGCCGACCTGGGTCGCGATCGCCAGCGCGCTCTGAATGCGCAGCTGCTTGCGCGCCTTCTCGCGGATCTCGAGCACGTCGCCGGCCTTGCACTGATACGAAGGAATGCTGACCACTTGGCCGTTGACGTTGACCGACTTGTGCGCGACCAGCTGGCGCGCCTCGGCGCGCGTGGCCGCGAAACCCATGCGGTAGACCACGTTGTCGAGCCGGCACTCGAGCAGCTTGAGCAGCGTCTCGCCGGTGGCGCCGGCACGGCGCGCCGCGGCCTGGTAGTAATTGCGGAACTGGCGCTCGAGCACTCCATACATGCGGCGCAGCTTCTGCTTCTCGCGCAGCTGCAAACCGTAGTCCGACAGCCGTTGCCGCCGCTCACCCTTGATGCCGCCGGGGGGCACCTGCAGCTTGCACTTGCTCTCGAGCGGCTTGGAGCCGCTCTTGAGGAACAAATCCGTACCCTCGCGGCGAGCGAGCTTGCAGGTTGGACCGAGATAACGCGCCATGGTTCCTTGCTTCCTTCGCCGCCGTTAAACGCGACGCTTCTTGGGGGGACGGCAGCCGTTGTGCGGGATCGGCGTAACGTCCGCAATGCTCGTGATCTTCAGCCCGCAGGCGTTGAGCGCGCGTACCGCCGACTCGCGCCCCGGACCGGGGCCGGCGACGCGGACCTCGACGTTCTTCACGCCATGCTCCTGCGCGGCGGTGCCGGCCTTCTCGGCCGCCACCTGGGCCGCAAACGGCGTGCTCTTGCGCGAACCGCGAAAACCACAGCCGCCCGAGGTCGCCCAGGACAGCGTATTGCCCTGCCGATCGGTGATCGTGATGATCGTGTTGTTGAACGATGCATGCACGTGAGCGATCGCGTCGAGCACGTTCTTGCGCGCCTTCTTGGGCTTCTTCGCCCCGCCGCCGGCGCTCGGCTGCTGTGTCTTCTGATCAGCCATAAATGTGGGTGCCTGTGTACGTTCTCAAGGTCAAAAAACATTCCGCGAGGGTCTCGCGCCCTCAGGTCTTGCCCGGCGGTGCGTTGAGCTTCACGGCCTGCTTGCGCGGGCCCTTGCGCGTGCGCGCATTGGTGCGGGTTCGCTGCCCGCGCACCGGCAGGCCCTTGCGATGCCGCAGGCCTCGCCAGGTGCCTAAGTCCATGAGTCGCTTGATATTCATCGACACTTCGCGGCGCAGGTCACCCTCGACCGGCCACTTGGCGATATACGAGCGTATGGCCGCGACTTCGGCCTCCGTCAGGTCCTTGACCTTGGTGGTCGGCGTTATGCCGGCGCCCTCGCAGATCGCGACCGCGCGCGCCGGGCCGATGCCATAGATGTGCGTGAGCCCGACGCTCACGTGCTTGTTCATCGGAATATTGATGCCGGCTATGCGTGCCATGACTTCCGCTACCTCAACCTTGGTTCATGTCGGCTGTTCATCCCTGGCGCTGCTTGTGGCGCGCGTCGGAGCTGCAGATCACATAGACCACGCCGCGCCGCCGCACGATCTTGCAGTTCTTGCAGATTTTCTTGACTGATGGACGTACTTTCATCGTACACCTGCGCTATGGCCATACTGCCGGGCTAACTCTGCGCGGAGCCGCTACGGCCCCCGCCCAGCAGATTCGCCTTCTTCATGAGACCCGGATAGTGGTGCGACATCAGATGCGCCTGCAGCTGCGCCATGAAGTCCATCACCACCACCACGACGATCAGCAGCGAGGTGCCGCCGAACTGGAACGGCACACCCTGCGAGGACACGAGAATCTCGGGAACCAGGCAGACGGCCATGATGTAGATCGCGCCCCAGAGCGTCAGGCGAGTCAGCACCTTGTCGATGTACTCGCCGGTCTGTTGGCCGGGGCGGATGCCGGGAATGAAGGCCCCGGATTTCTTTAAATTATCCGCTGTTTCGCGCGAATTGAACACCAGCGCGGTGTAGAAGAAACAGAAGAAAACGATCAACCCCGCATACAGCACCAGGTGCAGCGGCTGGCCATAGCCGAGCGAGGTCGATATGTTCTGCAACACCTCGCTGAGCTTGGAGTCCGGGTTCGAGCCGAAGAAACTCGCCATCGTGGCCGGAAACAGCAGCAGGCTGGATGCGAAGATCGGCGGGATCACACCCGACATGTTCAGCTTGAACGGCAGGTGGCTGCTCTGGCCGGCATACATGCGCCGGCCGACCTGGCGCTTGGCGTAGTTGACCGTGATCCGGCGCTGCGCGCGCTCGACGTAGACGCAGAACGCGGTCACGCCGACGACGATGCCGATCAGCAGGATCGCGAACAGCGGGTTCATCTCGCCGGTGCTGACCGACTCGAACGTGCGGCCGATGGCGCCCGGCATGCCGGCGACGATGCCGGACAGAATGAGCATGGAGATGCCGTTGCCGATGCCGCGCTCGGTGATCTGCTCGCCGAGCCACATCAGGAACATGGTGCCCGTGGTCATGGTGATCGTGGCCGGCACATACCATTCCACGAAGCCCTTGGCCAGGGTCATGCCGCCATTCTGCAGCGCCACCGCGGCGCCAAACGACTGGAACAGCGCCAGACCCAAGGTGGCATAGCGCGTCATCTGCGTGATGCGGCGCCGGCCCGACTCGCCCTCTTTACGCGCTTCCATCAACGACGGCACTACCATCGACAACATCTGGATGATGATCGAGGCGGAGATATACGGCATCACGCCCATCGCGAAGATGGACAGTCGCTGCAGCGCGCCACCCGAGAAGCTGTTGACGATGCCCAGAATAGTGTTCGACTGGTCATTGAAAAAGCGCGCCACCGCGTCCGGATTGATGCCCGGGACCGGAATGAAGGTGCCGATCCGATAGACGACCAACGCGCCGACCAGGAACAGCAGCCGGCTGCGGATCTCGCCTTGCCGTCCGGCTTCGGCGAGCGCGGCGGCCGGATTCGTGAGGGCGGAATTGGCCATGTCAGTCCTCGAATCGGCCGCCGGCGGCGGCGATCGCCGCGCGCGCGCCCTTGGTGGCCGCGATGCCCTTGAGGGTCACCGGCTTCTTGAGCTCACCCGACAGCACCACCTTGGCCTGGTCCGCTGACGCCGGCACGATCCCCGCCCGCTTCAGCGCCGCCAGATCGATCACGGCGGCCGCAATCCCGGCCAGCTCGTGCAGGCGCACTTCGGCGCGCGTGGCCTTCATCGCCGAGCGAAAGCCGACCTTGGGCAGACGACGCTGCAGCGGCATCTGGCCGCCTTCGAAGCCCACCTTGTGATAGCCGCCCTTGCGCGCACGCTGGCCCTTGACGCCGCGGCCGCAGGTCTTGCCCTGCCCGGCCGAGGCACCGCGACCGACGCGCAGCCGCGGCTTGCGCGAACCGGCGGTCGGCTTGATGTCGTTCAAACGCATGTCAGTTCTGCTCCACTTTCAGCAGGTGCCCGGCGGCGTGGATCATGCCGCGGTTCTCCGCCGTATCGGCGATCGTGACGCTCTGGTGCGGCCGGCGCAGCCCGAGACCGCGCACCGAGGCGGCAATGTTCTTGAGCTGCCCGTGCACGCTGCGGGTGAGCGTGACCTTGATCTGCTTGCTGCTGTGCTTGCTGACGACGGCCATCAGGCGCTCCCGAGAATGTCTTCCACGCTCTTGCCGCGCTTGGCCGCGATGTCTTCCGGCGAGCGCACATTGGCGAGCGCATTGACCGTCGCGCGCACCACGTTGATTGGATTGCGCGAGCCGTAGCTCTTGGCGAGCACATTGCGCACACCGGCGCATTCGAGCACCGCACGCATGCCGCCGCCGGCGATCACGCCGGTACCTTCCGAGGCCGGCAGCATGAATACGCGGGTCGCGCCGTGCGCGCCCCTGATGGCGTAGTGCAGCGTGTCGTTGCGCAGGCTGACGTTGACCATGTTCTTGCGCGCCTGCGCCATGGCTTTCGATATCGCCACCGGCACTTCGCGCGCCTTGCCGAAACCGAAGCCGACGCGGCCCGCGCCGTCGCCGACCACGGTCAGCGCGGTGAAACCGAACTGGCGGCCGCCTTTGACGACCTTGGCGGTGCGGTTCACGGCCACGAGCTTCTCGACCAGCTCATCGGCGCTCTGCGACTTGTCCATTCTTGCCATATTGATCTGCCTTTAGAACTCGAGTCCGGCCTCGCGCGCCGCTTCGGCCAGCGCCTTAACGCGGCCGTGATATTGAAAGCCTGCGCGGTCGAAGGCGACGCGGGTGATGCCGGCGGCTTTGGCCCGCTCGGCGATGGTGCGGCCGACGCTCTTCGCGGCCTCGATGTTGCCGGTACCCTTGAGCCCTGCCGCGACGTCTTTCTGCAGTGTCGAGGCGGTGGCCAGTACGCGCTCGCCCTTGCCGTCGAACACCTGCGCGTAGATGTGGCGCGGCGTGCGGTGCACGGTCAGGCGCGCGACCTTGAGCGCGCGGATCTGCGCCCGGGCTTTGACAGCGCGGCGCTGGCGCCGCTCTTTCTTGGTGATATTCATGTATCTCTCGCCGCGCTACTTCTTCTTGCCTTCCTTGAGGGAGATCTGTTCATCCTTGTAGCGCACGCCCTTGCCCTTGTAGGGCTCGGGCGGCCGGATGTCGCGGATTTCGGCCGCGGTCTGACCTACCTTTTGCCGGTCCGTGCCTTTGACCAGGATCTCGGTGAGACTCGGTGCCTCGATGGTGATGCCCTCCGGAATCGGATAGGCCACCGGATGCGAGAAACCGAGCGTCAGGCTCAATACCTTGCCCTGCACCTGGGCACGAAAGCCGACGCCGACCAGCTCGAGCTTGCTCTCGTAACCTTTGGTGACGCCCATCACCATATTCGCCAGGTGCGCGCGCGTCGAGCCGGCGGTCATGCGCGCCTGCTCGGTGCCTGCATATTTCACCGACAGTTTCTTGTCCTGCTGTTCCACCGACACGCCCGGCCCGATCGCCATCGTGAGCGCGCCCTTGGCGCCCTTGACGGTGACGTTACCGGCGGCAATGCTCACGGTCACACCGCTGGGCAGATCGATCATTCGGTTGGCAACTCTGGACATGTTCAGCTCACCTTGTCAGTGCGCGCCGCATCACGCGACGATGCACAGGACTTCGCCGCCCTGGCCGATCGCATGCGCCGCCTTGTCGGTCATTACGCCCTTGGGCGTGGACACGATCACCGTGCCCATGCCGCCGAGCACGCGCGGAATCTCATCCTTGCCACGATAGATGCGCAGCCCGGGCCGGCTCACGCGCTCGATCCGGTCGATCACCGGACGGCCGTCGTAGTACTTCAGGTCGATCGTCAGCACGGGCTTGCCGTCGTCCTGGTTCAGGCCAAAGTCCGCGATATAGCCCTCGTCCTTCAGTACCTTGAGGATCGCCGTCTTCAGCTTCGAAGACGCGACCGTGACGCTGGTTTTGCGCGCGGATTGGCCGTTGCGGATTCGGGTCAGCAGATCGGCGATCGGATCGGTCATGCTCATCGTTACAGCTCCTACCAGCTCGCCTTGCCGAGTCCTGGAATCTCACCGCGCATCGCCACCTCGCGGATCTTGACGCGTGCCAGTCCGAACTTGCGATACACGCCGCGTGAGCGGCCGGTGATCGCGCAGCGCTGGCGCTGGCGGCTCTTGGACGCATCGCGCGGCTGCTGCTGCAGGGCGATCTGCGCCGCGGCGCGCTGCTCCGGCGTCGACTTCGGGCTGCGAATGAGTTCCTTGAGCTGCGCCCGCTTGGTCGCGTACTTCTTCACGACCCGTGCACGCCGATGCTCGCGCTCTATCATGTTGGTCTTGGCCATACCGTTTCCTTGAACCCGCTTGCTTGACGCTTACTTGCGGAACGGGAAGCTGAAGGCTTCCAGCAATGCCCGGCCGTGCTTGTTGTCGCGCGCCGTGGTCGTGATCGTAATATCCATGCCGCGCAACTGGTCCACCGTGTCGTACTGGATCTCCGGAAAAATGATCTGCTCGCGCACGCCCATGCTGTAGTTGCCGCGGCCGTCGAAGCCGCGCGGCGACATGCCGCGGAAATCGCGGATGCGCGGCATCGCGATCGTGATCAGGCGGTCGAGGAACTCGTACATGCGCGCGCCGCGCAGCGTCACCTTGCAGCCTACGGCCAAGCCTTCGCGCACCTTGAAGGCCGCGATGGCTTTCTTGGCCTTGCAGATGAGCGGCTTCTGGCCGGTGATCTTGGTCAGATCGCCGACCGCCGCATCCATGACCTTGCGGTCGGCCACGGCCTCGCCCACGCCCATGTTCACCGTGATCTTGGTGATCCGCGGCACTTCCATCGGATTGGACAGCTTAAGGTCCGCACGAAGCTGCGGCACCACCTTGCTGCGATAGAACTCTTGTAGCCTTGCCTTTTCTGCCATATCCGTTACTCGGTCGCTGTTGCCGAAGCGCGCGCCCTCAGAGGTCGATCACTTCACCGTTGGACTTGAAAAACCGCACCATCTTGCCATCGGCCAGGCGCTTGACGCCGACGCGATCGCCCTTCTTGGTGCCCGGGTTCCACAAAGCGACCTTGCACAGCGGCAGCGGCATTTCCTTCTCGATAATGCCGCCGGGCTGGTTGGCCTGCGGGTTCGGCTTGGTGTGCCGCTTGACGCGATTGACGTTCTCGACCAGCACCTGAGCGCCTTCGAGCACACTGATCACGGCGCCACGCCGGCCCTTGTCTCGGCCCGACAGCACCACCACCTGATCGCCTTTTCTGATCTTTTCCATATCGCTATCTCTGATTTCTCAGGCACCGTCGGCGCGCCCGCGGGCCTTTAGAGCACCTCGGGCGCCAGCGAGATAATCTTCATGAACTGCACGTTGCGCAGCTCGCGCGTCACCGGCCCGAAGATGCGGGTACCGATCGGCTCGAGCTTGTTGGTCAGCAGCACGGCGGCATTGCCGTCGAACTTGATCAGCGAGCCGTCCGGGCGGCGCACGCCGCAGCGCGTACGCACCACGACCGCATCGTAGACCTCGCCCTTCTTGACCTTGCCGCGCGGGATCGCGTCCTTGACGCTGACCTTGATGACATCGCCGACGGTCGCATAGCGGCGGCGCGTGCCGCCGAGCACCTTGATGCACTGGAGGGTGCGCGCACCGCTGTTGTCGGCGGCATTGAGCATGGTGCGTAGCTGAATCATGGTATCGCCTTCCTTTTCGCCGTCGCCTTCAGGCTCAAGCCGGAGTCGCGCGCTCGACGATCGCGAGCAGGCGCCAGGACTTGTGCCGCGACAGCGGCCGGCACGGCGTGATCGACACCGTGTCGCCCTCGCGCGCCTCATTCTTCTCATCGTGCGCCAGCAGCTGGGTGGTGCGGCGTACGAACTTGCCGTAGGTCGGATGACGCACGACGCGCTCGATCGCCACAGCGATGGTCTTGTCCATCTTGTTGCTCACGACCTGTCCGGTCAGGGTGCGCACGGCCTTGCCGGCATCCGTGGTCTCCGGGCTCATGATTTGCCTCCAGCACGCAGCGCGCGCTGCACCGTTTTCACGCGCGCAATGTTCTTGCGCACCTTGCCGAACTGGTCGGGCTTGACCGGCTGACCGGTGGCGCGCTGCAAGCGCAGCGCGAATTGTTCCTTGCGCAGCGACATGAGCTCGTTCTGCAGCTCCAGCGCCGACTTCTTGTGCAGCTCACTGGCTTTCATCAGCGCACCTGCCGCTTCACGAAAGTGGTGGACACCGACAGCTTGGCGCCGGCCAGGCGGAAAGCCTCGCGCGCGATCTCTTCGCTCACGCCTTCCATCTCGAACAGCACCTTGCCGGGCTTGACCTTGGCAATCCAGTACTCGACGTTGCCCTTGCCGCTGCCCATGCGCACTTCGAGCGGCTTCTTGGTGATCGGCACATCGGGAAACACCCGGATCCAGATCTGGCCGCCGCGCTTCACATAGCGCGCCATCGCGCGGCGCGCGGCCTCGATTTCACGCGCGGTCATGCGCGCGCGGTCGGTGGCCTTGAGGCCATAGTCGCCGAAGGCCACGGTACTGCCGCGCAGCGCCAGGCCGCCGTTGTGGCCCTTGAACTGCTTGCGGTATTTGGTTCGTTTTGGTTGCAACATAATTCGTTACTTACTGTGCCACGCCGCAGTCGCCTGCAGCCGCGGCCTGCTGGCGGCGCTTTAGCCGGCTACCTCGGCGCCTGCGGCAGCTGCGGCGGTCGCGACCACGGCGGCGGCGGCGGCCGGCGCGGCTGGCGCTGGCGCTGGCGTGACGGCGGCAGCGCTCTCAACCGCCGCCGGCTCGGCCGCCTGGCGATCGAGCTGCGCCTGGTCGAACACCTCGCCCTTGAAGATCCACACCTTGATGCCGATCACGCCATAGGTCGTCTTGGCCTCGGCCAGGCCGTAGTCGATGTCGGCGCGAAAGGTATGCAGCGGAATGCGGCCTTCGCGATACCACTCGGTGCGCGCGATCTCCGAGCCGTTCAGACGACCCGACATGCGCACCTTGATGCCGAGCGCGCCGCTGCGCATGGTGCTCATCACGGCACGCTTCATGGCACGGCGGAACATCACGCGCTTCTCGATCTGCTGCGAAATGCTCTCGGCGACCAGCTGCGCATCGAGCTCGGGCTTGCGGATCTCGGAGATGTTCAGGCGCACGTCGAGCATCGCCATGCCCAGCAGCTTCGCGGTCTCGCCGCGCAGCTTCTCGATATCCTCGCCCTTCTTGCCGATCACGATACCAGGACGCGCGGTCTGGATCGTGATGTTGACCTTCTTCGCGGCGCGCTCGATCAGAATGCGGCTCACGGAAGCGTCGGCCAGCTTCTTCTTCAGGAACTCGCGCACGCGAAAGTCGGTGTGCACCAGCAGCGGAAACTGCTTCTTCGAGGCATACCACTTCGACGTCCAGTCGCGCGTGATGCCCAGACGAATTCCGATCGGATTTACCTTCTGGCCCATGGGCTAGTCCTTCTTGCCGTCGCCGACTTCGAGCGTGATATGGCTGTTGCGCTTGACGATGCGGTTGCCGCGCCCCTTGGCGCGCGCCGCGAAGCGCTTCAGTACCGGCGCAGTATCGATCTCGATGCGCGTCACCTTGAGCTCATCGATATCGGCGCCGAGGTTGTTCTCGGCGTTGGCGATCGCCGACTCGAGCACCTTGAGCACCAGCCGCGCACCCTTCTTCGGCATGAATTTCAGGGTCGATAGAGCATTGCCCACGCCCTTGCCGCGGACCGTGTCGGCCACCAGCCGGCATTTCTGCGGTGAGATGCGCGCGTAGCGCAATCGTGCGGTGACCTGCATCGCATTACTCCGCGGTGGTCACTTTGCGATCACCGGAATGGGACTTGAACAGCCGCGTCGGGGAGAATTCCCCGAGCTTGTGACCCACCATGTTCTCCGTGACCAGCACGGGTATGTGCTGCCTGCCGTTGTGGATCGCGAGTGTCAGGCCGACCATGTCGGGGATGACCATCGAGCGGCGCGACCAGGTCTTGATCGGCCGGCGATCGCTCTTCTGCACTGCGGTCTGCACCTTCTTGGCCAGGTGCAGATCCACGAACGGACCTTTCTTCAACGAACGCGGCACGCTTAATTCCTCCGCTGCACGATCATGTTGCTGGTGCGCTTGTTACGGCGGGTCTTCTTGCCCTTGGTGTTCCAGCCCCAAGGCGACACCGGGTGCGGGTTACCCTGGCCGGACTTGCCTTCACCGCCGCCGTGCGGGTGATCGACCGGATTCATCGCCAGGCCGCGCACCGTCGGGCGCACGCCGATCCAGCGCAGCGCACCGGCCTTGCCGTACTTGCGCAGGTTGTGCTCATCGTTGCTGAGCTCGCCGAGCGTCGCGCGGCAGTCGATGTGCACCTTGCGCGTCTCGCCGGACTTCAGGCGAATGAAGGCATGTACGCCCTCGCGTGAGGTGTACTGCGCCGAGCCGCCGGCGCTGCGCGCGAGCTGACCGCCGCGACCGGGCTTAAGCTCGATATTGTGCACCACCGAGCCGACCGGAATGTGCCGCAGCGCCATCGCGTTGCCGGGCTTGATCGGCGCCTCGCTGCCCGAGCGCAGTTCGTCGCCATCTTTCACGCCCTTGGGGGCGAGGATGTAACGGCGCTCGCCGTCGGCATACAGCAGCAGCGCGATGTGCGCGGTGCGGTTCGGGTCGTATTCGATGCGTTCGACCACCGCGCCGACACCGTCCTTGTCGCGACGGAAATCGATCAGGCGGTACTTCTGCCGCGAGCCGCCGCCGATGTGGCGCGTGGTGATGCGGCCGAAGTGGTTACGCGCACCGGTCTTGCTCTGCGCGACGGTCAGCGGTTCGTACGGGCCGCCCTTGTACAGATGGCCCTTGCTGACACGGACCTGGAAGCGCGTACCGGGCGAGGTGGGCTTGAGTTTGATCAGGGCCATGGTTTGATTCGTCCTTGAAGCTTCAGCGCTTGGCCTGGGACTGGGCCTGCGCTTCGTAGTCGATGCTCTGACCGGCGGCCAGACGCACATAGGCCTTCTTCCAGTCCTGGGTGCGGCCATTGCGATTGCCAAAGCGCCGCTTCTTGCCCGACTCGTTCAGCACTTGCACGCCCTCGACCTTGACCTCGAACATCAGTTCGACCGCGCGGCGCACGTCGGTGCGGGTCGCATCGCGGCGCACGCGGAACGCATACTGGTTGCGCTCCTGCAGGCCCAGTGAGGTCTTCTCGGTCACGTGCGGGGCCAGCAGCACGTTCATCAGGCCTTCCCTACCCAGCGGCTTGCGAGCAGCGGTCATTGCAGGCGCGCCTCGAGCAGTTTCACGGCGCCGACGGTCGCCAGCACCTTGTCGTGTCGCGCCAGGCTCACCGGATTGATCGCCGACGCCGCCAGCAATTCCACATTGGGCAGGTTGCGCGCCGCCAGCGTGAGCTTCTCATCGGCCGCCTCGACGAGGATCAACACATCCTCGAGCGAGAGCGACTTGAGCTGCTGCAGCAGCAGCTTGGTCTTAGGCTGATCGACCGCGAACGAGGCGGTCACCACCAGCCGGTCCTGGCGCACCAGCTCGGACAGCATCGAGCGGATCGCGCCGCGATACATTTTGCGATTCACCTTCTGCGTGAAATCGCGCGGCTGGGCGGCAAAGGTGCGGCCGCCGCCGACCCAGATCGGGCTGCGGATCGAGCCGGCCCGCGCTGATCCGGTGCCCTTCTGGGCCCAGGGCTTCTTGCCGCCGCCCCTGACCTCGGCGCGCGTCTTCTGCGCCTTGGTACCCGAGCGGCCGGCCGCGAGATACGCATTGACCACCTGGAACACCAGCGACTGGTTGTACACGTGGCCGAAGTTCTCATCGGACACGGCGAGCTCGGCCCCGCCATTGGCAACTTTGAGCATCATGGCTGCGACTTCTTGTGAGGCTGAACGGTCTTGCGCGCGGCACGGCGCAGAGCCTTCACCGAGGCGCGAACGACCACGTCGCCGCCTTCCGAGCCCGGGATGGCGCCACGAATCAGCAGCAGGTTGCGCTTGCTATCCACGCCCACGACCTTCAGGTTCTCGGTGGTGCGGCGCACGACACCCATGTGGCCCGACATGCGCTTGCCGGGAAATACGCGGCCCGGGGTCTGGCGCTGGCCGATCGAGCCCGGTACGCGATGCGAGAGCGAGGCACCGTGCGAGGCCATGCCGCCGGCGAAGTTGTGACGCTTTTGGACGCCGGCGAAGCCCTTGCCGATGGTCACGCCGGTGACATCGACCGCCTGGCCTTCCGCAAACAGGTCGACCTTGAGCTCGCTGCCGAGCTTGAGGTCGGCATGGTCGTTGCCGAGGAGGCGAAACTCGATCAGGCCGCGACCGGGCTCGACGTTCGCCTTGGCGAAGTGACCCGCGGTCGATTTCGTCAGCAGCTGCGGGCGGCGCGTGCCGAAGGTGACCTGCACCGCGCGATAGCCGTCGGTCTCGACCGACTTGACCTGGGTGACGCGGTTCGGCAGCACCTCGATCACGGTCACGGGCACGGATTCGCCCGCGTCGGTGAAAATGCGCGTCATACCGCACTTGCGGCCGACCAGACCAATAGCCATGACTCTATATCCTCTCAACAGGCGCGCACTGCGGTCGGTGCGAGCCGGATCATTTCAGGTGCGACTACAGGAGGGCAGCGCACAAGGCGCTGATGCTCTCGAGTGGTCTTGGCCCGAAAAACCTCAGGCCAACCTCGCCCGATCATCCGCATTAAGCGGCGCCGCCGGAGCCGTTTCAGGGCGATCCAGGCGGGCGAAAAAGACCGCGCAGTATAGCAGCTAAATCCTTCAATTCAACCGGATCTGCACGTCCACGCCCGCCGGCAACTCCAGGCGCATCAATGCGTCCACGGTCTTGTCCGTCGGGTTCATGATGTCCATCAGCCGCTTGTGGGTACGCAGCTCGTATTGGTCGCGCGCGTCCTTGTCGGCGTGCGGCGAGATCAGCAGCGTGAAGCGTTCCATCTTGGTCGGCAGCGGGACCGGGCCACGCACGGTCGCACCGGTACGGCGCGCCGTATCGACGATTTCCCTCGCCGAATTGTCGATCAGGCGATGGTCGAACGCCTTGAGCCTGATGCGGATGTTCTGATTGGCCATGGTCCACTACCTTTGAAAAATCGTTACTTGATAACCTTCGACACCACGCCGGAGCCGACGGTGCGGCCGCCTTCGCGGATCGCAAAGCGCAGTCCGTCCTCCATCGCTATCGGGGCAATCAGCTCCACCGTCATCTTGATGTTGTCCCCAGGCATCACCATCTCGGTGTTGCCCGGCAACTCGATCATCCCGGTCACATCCGTGGTGCGAAAGTAGAACTGCGGCCGATAACCCTTGAAAAACGGCGTGTGCCGCCCGCCTTCCTCCTTCGTCAACACGTAGACCTCACACTCAAACTGCGTGTGCGGGGTGATCGATCCGGGCTTGGCCAGCACCTGCCCGCGCTCGACCTCCTCGCGCTTGGTGCCGCGCAGCAGCACCCCCACGTTGTCCCCCGCTCGCCCCTCATCCAGGAGCTTGCGAAACATCTCCACCCCCGTGCAGATGGTTTTCATCGTGGGCTTCAGGCCGATGATCTCCACCTCATCGTTGACCTTCACGATCCCGCGCTCGATGCGTCCGGTGACCACCGTGCCGCGCCCGGAGATCGAAAACACATCCTCCACCGGCATCAGAAACGGCTTCTCAATATCGCGCTTGGGCACAGGAATGAAATTGTCCATCTCCTCGACCAGCTTGATCACCGAGGGTACCCCAAGCTCGCTCTTGTCCCCCTCGAGCGCCTTGAGCGCCGAGCCGATGATGATCGGGGTCTTGTCGCCTGGAAACTTGTACACCGTCAGCAGCTCGCGCACTTCCATCTCCACCAGCTCGAGCAGCTCCTTGTCATCCACCATGTCGGCCTTGTTCATGTACACCACGATGTAGGGCACGCCCACCTGGCGGGCCAGCAGAATGTGCTCGCGCGTCTGCGGCATCGGGCCGTCCGCGGCCGATACCACCAGAATCGCCCCGTCCATCTGCGCCGCTCCCGTGATCATGTTCTTCACATAGTCGGCATGCCCCGGGCAATCCACGTGCGCGTAGTGCCGATTCTTGCTCTGATACTCCACGTGCGCCGTGGAGATCGTGATCCCGCGCGCCTTCTCCTCCGGGGCCTTGTCGATCTGGTCGTAGGCCACAAACGTGCCGCCATTCGTCTCGGCCATCACCTTGGTCAGCGCCGCCGTCAGCGTCGTCTTGCCATGATCCACATGCCCTATCGTCCCCACGTTCACGTGCGGCTTGGTGCGTTCAAATTTTTCCTTGGACATACGAGTAACCTCTGAAGAATCCCGCTACTGCACTCAATCGCCGGCTCGAATCATGTCGAACCGAACACCAACAAGTACTTGGCTATTTGCAGGTATGAACCATGCAGAGAATTTTTGTTATCAAAAATTCTCTGCATGGTTCATACCTGCATATCAGCCGATTACTTCTTAATAATCGTCTCGGCGATGCTCGCCGGCACTTCCATGTATTTCGCGAACTCCATCGTGAACGTCGCGCGACCCTGGCTCATCGAGCGCACCGTGGTCGCGTACTGGAACATCTCGGCCAGCGGCACTTCAGCCGTGACGGTCTTGCCCGCCGGCGTATCTTCCATGCTCATGATCTGGCCGCGCCGGCGATTCAGATCGCCGATCACATCACCCATGTACTCCTCAGGCGTCACCACTTCGACCTTCATGATCGGCTCGAGGATCACCGGCTTGGCGCGCCGGAAACCATCCTTGAAGCCGAAGATCGCCGCCATGCGAAATGAGATTTCGTCCGAGTCGACGTCGTGGTACGAACCGTCGATCAGCGTGACTTTCACATCCACGACCGGATAGCCGGCCATGACGCCGGTCTCGCAGGCCTCTTTGACGCCCTTCTCGACCGCCGGAATGAATTCGCGCGGCACGGTGCCGCCGACGATGCCGTTCTTGAACTCAACGCCCTTGCCGATCTCGTTCGGCTCGATCTTGAGCCACACGTGGCCATATTGACCGCGGCCGCCGGACTGCTTGACGTGCTTGCCTTCGGACTCGACCGTGCCGCGAATGGTCTCGCGATACGCCACCTGCGGCTTGCCGACATTGGCCTCGACCTTGAACTCGCGCTTCATACGATCGACGATGATCTCGAGGTGCAGCTCGCCCATGCCGGCGATCAGCGTTTGCCCCGACTCCTCGTCGGTCGACACGCGGAATGACGGGTCTTCCTTCGCCAAGCGCTGCAGCGCCATGCCCATCTTCTCCTGGTCGGCCTTGGTCTTGGGTTCGACCGCGACCTGGATGACCGGTATGGGGATCACCATCTTCTCGAGCGTGATGACCTTATCGAGATCGCACAGCGTGTCGCCGGTGATCACGTCCTTGAGGCCCACGGCCGCGGCGATATCGCCGGCGCGTACCTCCTTGATCTCACTGCGCTCGTTGGCGTGCATCTGCAGCAGACGGCCGATGCGCTCCTTGCGGTCCTTGGTCGGCACGTACACCGTGTCACCCGAGTTCAGCGTCCCCGAGTAGACACGGAAGAAGGTCAGGTTGCCGACAAACGGATCATTCAGGATCTTGAACGCCAGCGCGGCGAACGGCTCATTGTCATCGGCCTTGCGCGTGATCGGCTCGCCGTCCGAATCGATGCCTTTGACATCCGGCATGTCGATCGGCGAGGGCATGAACTCGATCACCGCGTCCAGCAGTGCCTGCACGCCCTTGTTCTTGAAAGCCGAGCCGCACATGCACAGCACGACCTCGTTCTTGATGGAGCGGGCCCTCAGGCCGCGCTTGATCTCCTCGTGCGACAGCGGCTCACCCTCGAGGTACTTGGTCAGCAGCTCCTCGTCGCCTTCGGCGGCCGCTTCGATCATCTTCGCCCGCTGCGCCTCGCACTGCGCCCGCAGCGCGGCTGGCACATCGCCGAACTCGAATTTCATTCCCTGGGTTTCCATGTCCCAGTAGATGGCCTTCATCTTGATGAGATCGACCACGCCCTCGAAGTCCTCTTCGGCGCCGATCGGCAGCTGAATCGGCACCGGGTTGGCCCGCAGGCGCGTGCGGATCATGTCCACGCAGCGCAGGAAATTCGCGCCGGCGCGGTCCATCTTGTTGACGAAAGCGATGCGCGGCACGGCATAACGGTTCATCTGCCGCCATACCGTCTCCGACTGCGGCTGCACGCCGGCGACCGAGTCAAACAGCGCCACGGCGCTATCGAGCACGCGCAGCGAGCGCTCGACTTCAATGGTGAAGTCGACGTGTCCGGGCGTATCGATGATGTTGATGCGGTGCTCGGGGAAGGTCTTGTCCATGCCCTTCCAGAAGCAGGTGGTCGCGGCGGATGTAATCGTGATGCCGCGCTCCTGCTCCTGTTCCATATAGTCCATGACCGCGGCCCCGTCATGCACTTCGCCGATCTTGTGCGACACGCCGGTATAGAACAGGATGCGCTCGGTCGCCGTCGTCTTCCCGGCGTCGATATGCGCCGAGATGCCGATGTTCCGATAACGCTCGATGGGCGTGACACGTGCCAAGATGTGCTCCTGCGGCCTGAGAAAATCACCAGCGGTAGTGCGCAAAGGCCTTGTTGGCCTCGGCCATGCGGTGTGTGTCCTCGCGCTTGCGCACGGCCGCGCCGCGGTTCTCCGCGGCATCGAGCAGCTCGTGCGCCAGGCGGAAGGCCATTGACTTCTCGCTGCGATCGCGCGCCGCCTCGATGACCCAGCGCATCGCCAGCGTCTGGCGACGGCTGGCCCGCACCTCGACCGGGACCTGGTAGGTGGCGCCACCGACGCGGCGTGACTTCACCTCGACCACGGGCTTGACGTTATCGAGCGCCTGCGAGAGCAGCTCGATCGCCTCGGCACCCTGGCGGCCGGTCTTCTCGCTGATGCGCTCGATGGCGCCATAGAGAATGTGCTCGGCGGCGGACTTCTTGCCGCTGTGCATGACCACATTCATGAACTTGGCCAGCATCTCGCTGTTGAACTTCGGGTCCGGCAGGACGGTGCGGCTCGGGGCCGCGGCGCGACGGGACATGCTTCAATACCTCTCTATTTCTTCGGCTGCTTGGCGCCGTACTTAGAGCGGCCCTGCTTGCGGTTACCCACGCCGGCACAGTCGAGCGTGCCGCGCACCGTGTGATAGCGCACACCCGGGAGATCCTTGACGCGGCCGCCGCGGATCAGTACCACCGAGTGCTCCTGCAGGTTGTGGCCTTCGCCGCCGATATAGCTCGACACCTCGTAGCCATTGGTCAGGCGCACACGCGCAACCTTGCGCAACGCCGAGTTCGGCTTCTTCGGCGTGGTGGTGTACACGCGCGTGCACACGCCGCGCTTCTGCGGCGAGGCACCGAGCGCCGGGACCTTGGTTTTCTCCGCTTTGGAGCGGCGCGGCTGACGGATCAACTGACCGGTGGTGGCCATTCAAACTCCAGCATTCCCAAATCGAATGATGATGCGGCGTATGAGAAGCGCCGGGCCGTCCCTTGAGTGGGGACGGCCCGGCGCGTCGAATCACTGTTTGGCGGCCAGGCTGTCGTTGGGCCGGACCGACAAAGGCCGGCGATTCTAGGTAGCGGCCTGTGTTTAGTCAACGTCATGCTGCTGTGCAGCAAGTGCCTCGAGACGCGCCGCGGCCTCCATCCATGAACTCTCCAGACCCTGGATGACTTTGCTCAGCTGCGCCTGTTGCTCGGTCAGCTCCATCAGGCGCTTGCGGTCGGTGTCGAGGCTCTGCGGCGGCAAGGCCAGTTCCCGCTCGATCTGCGTCCGCGTGGCCAGCAGCCGTTCGAGCTCACGCTCCTGCTCGGCGAGCGCCGCCTTCAGCGGACCCAAAGCCGTGCGCCGTTCGGCCTGCTGGCGTTTGCGTTGCTTCCGTGCCGCAGGAGTGCCGCGCGGCAGCTCGCCGGGCCGGGTTGCCGCGCCGCTCGCCGGGGCCGCCGCTTGCGGCACCGCGCTCGTGGCGAGCCAACGCGCATAGTCCTCAAGATCCCCGTCGAATGGCGCGAGGCTGCCGTCGTGCACCAGCAGCAGCTCATCCGCGACCACCCGCAGCAGGTGCCGGTCATGCGATACCAGCACAACCGCGCCCTCGTACTCCTGCAGCGCCACCGCCAGCGCCTGGCGCATCTCCAGATCCAGGTGGTTGGTCGGCTCGTCGAGCAGCAGCAGGTTGGGCCGTTGATAGGCCAGCAGCGCCAGCACCAGTCGCGCCTTCTCGCCGCCGGAAAACGGCGCCACCGGCTCGAACACGCGATCGCCCCGAAAGCCGAAGCCCGCCAGGAAATCCCGCAGCTCCGCTTCCGGCGCCCGCCGGCCCATGGCTTCACTGCAGTCGCTCAGATGCTCGACCGGGGAATCGGCGGCCCGCAGCTGCTCGAGCTGATGCTGCGCGAAATAGCCGATGCGCAGATCCCGTGCCTCGGTGCGGGTGCCGCTGAGCGCCGCCAGCTCGCCCGCCAGCAGCTTCATGACCGTGGACTTTCCGGCCCCGTTGCGACCGAGCAGCGCCAGCCGATCACCCGGTCCGATCGTCAGGTTCAGGCCTTCGATGACGGCGCGGCCGTCATAGCCGACCGACTGCCGCTCGAGCACCAGCAGCGGGCGCGGCAACTTATCGGGTCGCGCAAATGAAAATTCGAACTCGCTATCCACATGTGCCGGCGCGATGCGCTGCATGCGTTCCAGGGCCTTGAGACGGCTCTGCGCCTGGCGCGCCTTGCTGGCCTTGGCGCGGAAGCGCTCGACGAACGACTCCATGTGCCGGATCTCGCGCTGCTGGCGTGCAAACAGCGCGGCCTGCTGCGACAGCTCGGTGGCGCGCTGTTCCTCGAACGATGAGTAGTTGCCGCGATACGCCTGCGCCCTGCCGTGCTCGATATTCACGATCCGATCGACCACGCGATCGAGAAACTCCCGATCATGCGAGATCATCAGCAACGTGCCCGGATAGGCGCACAGCCAGCCCTCGAGCCAGACGATCGCATCCAGATCGAGGTGATTGGTCGGCTCATCGAGCAGCAGCAGATCCGAACGGCACATCAGCGCCTGCGCCACGTTCAGGCGCACCCGCCAGCCGCCCGAGAACGCGCTGACCGGGCGTCGCTCGTCGCTGCTGTGGAAGCCCAGGCCATGCATCAGCTGCGCCGCGCGACTGCTCGCATCGTAGCCGCCGATGCTGGCGTAACGCCCGTGCAGCTCGCCGAGGCGCACGCCGTCATCCGCCTGCTCGGCGGCCGTGAGCGAGCGCTCGATCTCGCGCAGCTCGGCATCGCCGTCGAGCACGAACTCGATCGCCTCGCGACCACTGGCCAGCAGCTCCTGCGACACGTGTGCGATCGCCAGCTGCGACGGCATGTCGAAACTGCCGGCCTCAGGCGTCAGTTCGCCCAGTACCAGCGCCAACAGGCTCGACTTGCCGCTGCCGTTCTCGCCGGTGATGCCGACCTTTTCGCCGCGAAACAGGCTGAAGGTGGCGCCGGTAAACAGCAACCGCTTACCGCGGCGCAGGCTGAGGCCGGCAAAGTTGAGCATGGCGGGGCGCGGAAGGCTTTAGACCCGCACCGCCGCGATCAAGGAGCAGGCCTCGAGCGGCGGCGAGCGATGACGCGCCGTTATTGCAGCGGACGCAGGACCGGCAGCTTCTGCGTATCGCCGGTGGCGGCGTACAAGGCCTGTAGATCCTTGTAGATAGTCTGCTGCTGCGCTCCAGCCAGCATGTGATCGCGGATGATCTTAAGCTGGTAGCGCAGATAGGGCAGCAACGCACTCATGGGCGCGGTTTCGCCGGCCTGTTCCGCGAGCAGTGAATCGCAATAGGCGCGATAGTATTCGCCATAGGCACTCTCGTACTTCTCCAGCGCTTCGCAGAACACTTCATCGCCGAGCACTACGCTGCACAGCGAGTCGGCGCACATGAGACTGCAGGCCGAGCTCACGTAAGCCTCGTGTTCGCGCACCAGGCAGCGCCCATAGTGCTGCTGGGCCCCGAAGAGTGCCTGGATCAGCTGGCGGCGCGCACGGCCCCTGATGTGCCGGTCGCGCAGATATTCGAACGGCGCCTTACGGTGCAACGTCAGGAACGTGACCTTGCGCAACTCCACCGCCGCCGCCTGCTGCGGTGCCCTGGCCACGGCCTGCATCAGACGGCCGTGCGTGTGTTCCCAGATGCGATACAGCGGCACGTTCTCCAGCAGGCGCGAGGCGAGTTGCGCCTCCGGGGACACTTCGGAACGCGCGGTGAGCGTTAGATGCCGCTCCGAATATTCCATCAGCCGCGCCGCGGTCCAACGTGCTGGTGCCGCGCGTTGCGTCGAAGCTGCAGCCATCACCGGCATATCACCCTTCCTGTTCAAGGGTCGAGACTTTCGGAGCACATGATGTCGCATTCTTCGCGTCGCTTCAACGCCTGTGCGCGCTCGCGCGGTAGAAAATTCATGGTCCCGCCTCCGCCACAATGCGACGATGCCGACGCCGGTGTCGCACCAAGTGAATACGCATGGACATAATGCTCGCGAGGAAACGGCGCTAAGCCCACAACCGGCGGTGGAATTCCTAGCAATTCGCTCGCCGCGAGCAGCGCTCAGACTCCCGCAGCGCAGCGGCAACTCACCGCCGCGCCGCGAAAACTTAGCGCCATGCCGTCATCAGCCCGCCGCGCTCTCTTCCTCGCCGACGCTGACTTCGTCCATGTCGCCGACCGCTCCGCCGACGTCCATGAAGTTGCGCCGCCCGCTCTCATCGAGCTTGCGCCGCCGGTGCGCGTGGGCCGCAAAACCGGTGCCCGCCGGAATCAGCCGGCCGACGATGACGTTCTCCTTCAGGCCGCGCAGATCGTCCTTGAGGCCACGAACCGCCGCTTCGGTCAGCACACGGGTGGTCTCCTGGAACGACGCCGCCGAGATGAACGACTCGGTGGCGAGCGAGGCCTTGGTGATGCCGAGCAGCACCGGTTGCAGCCGCGCCGCCTGCTTGCCGTCGGTCTGGATACGATCGTTGATGTCGAGCGCCCGCGAGCGATCGATCTGCTCACCGCGCAGCAGACTGGTCTCGCCGGCCGCGACCACCTCGGTCTTGCGCAGCATCTGGCGGATGATCACCTCGATATGCTTGTCGTTGATCTTCACGCCCTGCAGTCGATAGACGTCCTGGATCTCGCGCACCAGATAGTTCGCCAGCGCCTCGACGCCCTGCAGCCGCAAGATATCGTGCGGATTGGGCTCGCCGTCGGCGATCACTTCGCCGCGCTCCACGGTCTCGCCCTCGAACACGTTGAGCTGGCGCCACTTCGGGATCAGTTCCTCGTACTTCTCGCCGTCGTCGCTGGTGATCACCAGCCGCCGCTTGCCCTTGGTCTCCTTACCGAAGCTCACGGTGCCGCTCTTCTCGGCCAGAATCGCCGGATCCTTCGGCTTGCGGGCCTCGAACAGATCGGCGACGCGCGGCAGACCGCCGGTGATGTCGCGGGTCTTGGACGACTCCTGCGGGATGCGCGCGATGATGTCGCCGACCGACACCTTGGCGCCGTCCTCGAGGTTCACCAGCGCGCCCATCGGCAAGGTGTAGACCGCCGGAATGTTGGTGTGCGCGAAGGTGACTTCCTTGCCCTTGGCGTTGAGCAGCTTGATGGTCGGGCGCAGGTCCTTGCCACCGCGCTGCTTCGAATCGAGCATCACGGTGCTGGACAGTCCCGTGACCTCATCGATCTGCGTCGCCACCGTCAGGCCGTCGACGAAGTCCTGGAACTTGATGAAGCCGGCGACTTCGGTCACGACCGGATGGGTATGCGGATCCCAGGTGGCCACCACCTGTCCGCCGGCGACCTTGGAGCCTTCCTTCGCCGTGATGGTCGCCCCATACGGGATCTTGTAGCGCTCGCGCTCACGGCCGAACTCATCGACCACGCCGATCTCGCCCGAGCGCGACACCGCGACCAGGTGACCTTTCTCGTGCTCCACCGTCTTGATGTGGTGGAAGCGCAGCGTGCCCTTGTTGCGGATCTCCACGCTGCTTGCCGCCGCGGCCCGCGAGGCCGCGCCGCCGATGTGGAAGGTACGCATCGTCAGCTGCGTGCCGGGCTCGCCGATCGACTGCGCCGCGATCACGCCGACCGCTTCGCCGATGTTGATCAGCCGGCCACGCGCAAGATCGCGACCGTAGCAGTTGGAGCACACGCCATAGCGCGTGGTGCAGGTGATCGGTGAGCGCACCTGGATCTGATCGACGCCTTCCTGCTCCAGCAGCCGCACCATCTGCTCATCGAGCAGCGTGCCGGCGGCGACCAGCACTTCTTCCTTGCCGGGCTTGTGTACCTCGGTCGCAGTCACACGGCCGAGCACACGCTCGCCCAGACCCTCGACCACATCGCCACCTTCGACCAGCGGTGCCATCGCGAGGCCATTGGTGGTGCCGCAATCCTCTTCGGTCACGACCAGGTCCTGCGCGACATCGACCAGGCGGCGCGTCAGATAGCCCGAGTTCGCGGTCTTCAGTGCCGTGTCGGCCAGACCCTTGCGCGCGCCGTGCGTCGAGATGAAGTACTGCAGCACGTTCAGGCCTTCGCGGAAGTTCGCCGTGATCGGCGTCTCGATGATCGAGCCATCGGGCTTGGCCATCAGGCCGCGCATCCCGGCGAGCTGGCGGATCTGTGCCGCGGAACCGCGCGCACCGGAGTCGGCCATCATGAAGATCGAGTTGAATGACTTCTGCCGGTGCTGTGCACCCTTGCTGTCTACCGCCTCCTCAGTGCCGAGCTTCTCCATCATCGCCTTGGCGACCTGGTCGTTGGCCCGTGACCAGATGTCGACCACCTTGTTGTAGCGCTCGCCGTTGGTCACCAGACCCGAGGAGTACTGCTCCTGGATCTCCTTGACCTCGCGATCCGCCGCCGCCACCAGCTTGGTCTTCTGCTCCGGAATCACGATGTCGTCAATGCCGAAGGACACCGCCGAGCGGGTCGCGTAATGGAACCCCATGTACATCAGCTGATCGGCGAAAATCACCGTCTCTTTCAGACCGAGCGCGCGATAGCAGGCGTTGATGCACGCCGAGATCACCTTCTTGGTCATGTCCTGATTGATCAGGTCGAAGGACAGGCCCCGCGGCAGGATCTCGGAGAGCAGCGCGCGGCCGATCGTGGTCGCCACCAGGCGCCGGCGCGGCTTCAACGCGCCGTTTTCCATCACGTGCTCGCGCAGGCGCACCTTGATGCGGGCCTGCAGGTCGACCGTGCGGCTCTCATAGGCGCGATGCGCTTCCTGCACGTCGGTGAAGAACATGCCTTCACCGATCGCACCGATGCGCTCGCGCGTGAGGTAATACAGACCCAGCACCACATCCTGCGACGGCACGATGATCGGATCGCCGTTCGCGGGCGAGAGAATGTTGTTCGACGACATCATCAGCGCGCGCGCCTCGAGCTGCGCTTCCAGCGACAACGGCACGTGCACGGCCATCTGGTCGCCGTCGAAGTCGGCATTGAATGCCGTGCAGACCAGCGGGTGCAGCTGGATCGCCTTGCCCTCGATCAGCACCGGCTCAAACGCCTGAATGCCCAGACGATGCAGCGTCGGTGCGCGGTTCAGCAGCACCGGATGCTCGCGGATCACCTCTTCGAGGATGTCCCAGACCTCCGGCCCCTCGCGCTCCACCAGGCGCTTGGCGGCCTTGATGGTCGAGGCCTCGCCGCGCAGCTGCAGCTTGTGGAAAATGAACGGCTTGAACAGCTCCAGCGCCATCTTCTTCGGCAGACCGCACTGGTGCAGGCGCAGCGTGGGACCGACGACGATGACCGAGCGGCCCGAATAGTCCACGCGCTTGCCGAGCAGGTTCTGACGAAACCGCCCCTGCTTGCCCTTGATCATGTCGGCCAGCGACTTGAGCGGCCGGCGGTTGGTGCCGGTGATAGCACGGCCGCGGCGGCCGTTGTCGAGCAGCGCATCGACCGCTTCCTGCAGCATGCGCTTCTCGTTGCGCACGATGATGTCCGGCGCCGACAGCTCCAGCAGGCGGCGCAGACGGTTGTTGCGGTTGATCACGCGGCGGTAAAGATCGTTCAGGTCTGAGGTCGCGAAGCGGCCGCCATCGAGCGGCACCAGCGGCCGCAGGTCCGGCGGCAGCACCGGCAGCACGGTCATGACCATCCACTCGCACTTGTTGCCCGACTCGATGAACGACTCGATCAGCTTCAGGCGCTTGGACAGGCGCTTGAGCTTGGTCTCGGAAGCTGTAGCGCCCATATCCTCGCGCACCTTGATGACCTCGGCCTTGAGATCCATCGTGCGCAGCAGCTCGTACACGGCCTCGGCGCCCATGCGCGCATCGAATTCATCGCCGTGCTCCTCAATCGCCTCGAGGTACATCTCGTCGGTCAGCAGCTGGCCGCGCTGCATCGGCGTCATGCCCGGATCGATCACGACGAAGGCCTCGAAATACAGCACGCGCTCGATCTCGCGCAGCGTCATATCGAGCATCAGGCCGATGCGCGAGGGCAGCGACTTCAGAAACCAGATGTGCGCCACCGGGCTCGCCAGCTCGATGTGGCCCATGCGCTCGCGGCGCACCTTCGACTGCGTGACTTCGACGCCGCACTTCTCGCACACCACGCCGCGGTGCTTGAGGCGCTTGTACTTGCCGCACAGGCACTCGTAGTCCTTCACCGGCCCGAAGATCTTGGCGCAGAACAGGCCGTCGCGTTCCGGCTTGAAGGTGCGGTAGTTGATCGTCTCCGGCTTGCGTACCTCACCATAGGACCAGGCCCGGATCATCTCCGGCGAGGCCAGGCCGATCTTGATCGAGTCGAAATGTTCGACCGGGGCCTGCTGCTTGAAGAGCTTGAGTAGATCTTTCATGGGTTCACCTTAAGGCGTGTGCCTCAGTCCTGCTCGAGTTCCATATTGATGCCGAGCGAGCGGATTTCCTTGACCAGGACGTTGAAGGACTCGGGCATGCCGGCCTTCATTTCATGGTTGCCGTCGACGATGCTCTTGTACATCGCGGTGCGGCCCACGGTGTCGTCGGACTTGACCGTGAGCATCTCCTGCAGCGTGTACGCGGCGCCATACGCCTCGAGCGCCCAGACTTCCATTTCGCCGAACCGCTGGCCGCCGAACTGCGCCTTGCCGCCGAGCGGCTGCTGCGTGACCAGGCTGTACGGCCCGGTCGAGCGTGCGTGCATCTTGTCGTCGACCAGATGGTTGAGCTTGAGCATGTACATGTAGCCCACGGTCACCTGCCGGTCGAAGCGCTCGCCGGTGCGTCCGTCGAATAGCCAGGTCTGGCCGGACAGCGGCACTTCCGCCAGCGCCAGTAGGCCCTTGATGTCCTTCTCACTCGCGCCGTCGAACACGGGCGTCGCCATCGGCACACCGTCCTTCAGATTGTGCGCCAGTTCCGCGATCTCTTTATCATCGAGCTCATCGAGACGCTCCTTCTGGCCGCCGGTCTCGTTGTAGATCTTGCCGAGGAAGCCGCGCAGCTCAGCAGTCTGCGCCTGCGCCTCGAGCATGCGCCCGATCTTCAAGCCCAGTCCCTTCGCCGCCCAGCCCAGATGCGTCTCGAGCACCTGGCCGACGTTCATACGCGAGGGCACACCGAGGGGATTCAAAACGATATCAACCGGCGTGCCATCCTCCAGGTACGGCATGTCCTCCACCGGCACGATCGTCGAGATCACGCCCTTGTTGCCGTGGCGGCCGGCCATCTTGTCGCCCGGCTGCACCCGGCGCTTCACCGCCAGGTAGACCTTGACCATCTTGAGCACGCCGGGAGCCAGATCATCGCCGGCGGTGATCTTGGCGCGCTTCTCTTCCAGGCGCTTCTCGAACGCCTTCTGCTGCGTCTGCAGACGCTCGGCCGCGGCTTCGAGCTGGCCGTTGGCCTCATCGTCATCGAGGCGGATCTGGAACCACTCCTCGCGCGGCTGCGTATCGAGGTACTCGGCCGTGATCTGGGTGCCGGGCTTGAGCTTCTTCGAGCCTCCCGCGGCGGTGTGATTGAGCAGCATGCCGCGTACCCGCTGGTACAGATCCTCCTCGAGAATACGGCGCTGATCCTGCAAGTCCTTGCGTACCCGCTCGATCTCGGCCTTCTCGATCGCCTGGGCGCGCGAATCCTTCTCGATGCCATCGCGCGTGAACACGCGTACGTCGATGACGGTGCCGTCCATGCCGGGCGGCACCCGCAGCGACGTGTCCTTCACGTCCGAGGCCTTCTCGCCGAAGATCGCGCGCAGCAGCTTCTCTTCCGGCGTCAGCTGCGTCTCGCCCTTGGGCGTGACCTTGCCGACCAGGATGTCCCCGGCCCGCACTTCGGCACCGATGAAGGCAATCCCCGCCTCATCGAGCTTGGCGAGCGCGGCGTCACCCACGTTGGGGATGTCGGCCGAGATCTCCTCGGGTCCGAGCTTGGTGTCGCGCGCGACGCAGGTCAGCTCCTCGATATGAATGGTCGTGAAGCGGTCCTCCTGCACCACGCGCTCGGAGATCAGGATCGAATCCTCGAAGTTGTAGCCGTTCCAGGGCATGAACGCGACCAGCATGTTCTGGCCGAGCGCCAGCTCACCGAGGTGCGTCGACGGACCATCGGCCAGCACATCGCCGCGCGCGATCGAGTCGCCGGCATTGACCAGCGGACGCTGATTGATGCAGGTGTTCTGGTTCGAGCGCGTGTACTTCGTCAGGTTGTAGATATCCACGCCCGGCTCGCCCGCCAGCGTCTCGTTGTCGTTGACCCGCACGACGATGCGCGAGGCATCGACCGAGTCGACCATGCCGCCGCGACGCCCGACCACGGCCACGCCGGAATCGATCGCCACCGGGCGTTCCATGCCGGTGCCCACCAGCGGCGTCTGCGAGCGCAGCGTCGGCACCGCCTGGCGCTGCATGTTCGATCCCATCAGCGCGCGGTTGGCGTCGTCATGCTCCAGGAACGGAATCAGCGAGGCGGCGACCGAGACGATCTGCTTCGGCGACACGTCCATGTAGTTGATGCGCTCGCGCGGCATCAGCGTGAACTCGCTCTGGTAGCGGCACGACACCAGCTCGTCGCCGAGCTCGCCGTTGGGGCCAGTACGCGCATTGGCCTGCGCGATCGCGAACTCGCCCTCCTCGATCGCCGACAGGAAATCGATACGATCGGTGACGCGGCCGTTGTCCACGCGCCGGTACGGCGTCTCGAGGAAGCCGTACTGATTGGTGCGCGCATACACCGACAGCGAATTGATCAGTCCGATGTTCGGTCCTTCCGGCGTCTCGATCGGGCACACGCGCCCGTAGTGCGTCGGGTGCACGTCGCGCACCTCGAATCCCGCGCGCTCGCGCGTCAGGCCGCCCGGGCCCAGCGCCGATACGCGCCGCTTGTGCGTGACTTCCGACAGCGGGTTGTTCTGGTCCATGAACTGCGAGAGCTGCGAGGAGCCGAAGAACTCCTTCACCGCGGCCGCGACCGGCTTGGCGTTGATCATCTCCTGCGGCATCAACGGCTCGGACTCGGCGATCGTGAGGCGCTCCTTGACCGCGCGTTCGACGCGCACCAGCCCGACCCGGAACGCGTTCTCGGCCATTTCGCCGACACTGCGCACGCGGCGGTTGCCGAGGTGATCAATATCATCGACCGTACCGTTGCCGTTACGTATGTCGATCAGCACCTTGAGCACGTCGAGGATGTCATCCTTCGACAGGATCTGCGAGCCGGTGATTTCCTTGCGGCCAACCCGCCGGTTGAACTTCATGCGGCCGACGCCCGAAAGGTCGTAGCGCTCGAGGTTGAAGAACAGGTTGTTGAACAGGTTCTCCGCCGCGTCCTTGGTCGGCGGCTCGCCGGGACGCATCATGCGGTAGATCTCGACCAGCGCCTCCAGGCGCGTCTTGGTCGGATCGATGCGCAGCGTGTCGGAGATGTACGGGCCGCGGTCGAGATCGTTGGTGTAGAGCGTGTGGACCTCGGTGATCCCGGCCTCGACCAGTTTCTGCAGGCTGGCCGCGGTCAGCACTTCGTTGGCCTTGGCGATGATCTCGCCAGTGCCGGTGTTGACCACGTCGTGGGCCAGCACCTTGCCCTGCAGGTACTCGCGCGGAACGGGCAGCTGCTTGACGCCCGAATCCTCGAGCTGGCGTACATGACGCGCCGTGATGCGGCGGCCTTCCTCGACGATCACCTGATCGCCGATACGCAGTTCGAAGGTCGCGGTCTCGCCACGCAGGCGCTGCGGCACCAGGCGCATGGCCGCGGTCTCCTTGCCGAGCGTGAAGGTATTCTTCTCGAAGAAGGTATCGAGAATGTCGCTCTCGTTCATGCCAAGCGCGCGCAGGATGATCGTCACCGGGAGCTTGCGGCGCCGGTCGATGCGCGCGAACACGCAGTCCTTCGGATCGAATTCGAAATCGAGCCAGGAGCCACGGTAAGGAATGATACGAGCTGAAAACAGCAGCTTCCCTGACGAGTGAGTTTTTCCGCGGTCGTGATCGAAGAACACGCCCGGGGAGCGATGCAGCTGCGAGACGATGACGCGCTCGGTGCCGTTGACGATGAAGGTGCCATTGTCGGTCATCAGCGGCAGCTCGCCGAGATACACCTCCTGTTCGCGCACATCTTTGATCGGCTTCTTCGCGCCGGCGGCTTCCTTGTCATAGACCACCAGCCGCACTTTCACCCGCAGCGGCGCGGCATAGGTCAGCCCGCGCAGCTGGCATTCCTTGACGTCGAACACCGGCTCGCCGAGCCGATAGTTGACGTACTCGAGCACCGCGTTGCCGGAGTAGCTCGAGATCGGGAACACGCTCCTGAAAGCCGCGTGCAGACCGGTGACGTGCCGCTGATCTTCGGGCACCTGCGCCTGCAGGAAGCTGCGGTAGGAATCGAGCTGTATCGCCAGCAGGTAAGGCACTTCAAGAATGCTTTGCTGTCTGCCAAAGTTCTTGCGGATACGCTTCTTTTCGGTAAATGAATACGGCATCGTGTCACCCTCTCAAAAGCAGGCTCAGAAGCGTCAAGGCAGGCGCGCGGGAGCGCCGCCGGCACTGACCGGCGTCACTCCCGCGCGCATACGCGGTCCCAGATCGGCGCAGGGAAGTTATTTGACTTCCACCTTGGCGCCGACTTCTTCCAGCTTCTTTCTGATGATTTCGACGTCGGCCTTGGCGACGGCTTCCTTGACGGTCGCGGGCGCGCCCTCGACCAGGTCCTTGGCTTCCTTCAGACCCAGGCCCGTGATCTCGCGGATCACCTTGATGACGGTTACTTTCTTGTCGGCCGGATATTCCTTGAGCATCACGGTGAACTCGGTCTGCTCCTCGACCGGAGCCGCCGCCGCGCCCGCCGCCGGACCCGCCGCGATCGCCACAGGGGCCGCCGCGGTCACGCCGAACTTCTTTTCCATGTCAGCGATCAGCGCGACCACGTCGATCACACTCATCTTGCCAATCGCGTCGAGGATCTCGTCTTTCGATACAGCCATTGTCGTCTCCTGAAATACGTTGACTTAACCAGATCAGGCAGCTTGGGCCTGCTTCTGGTCGCGCACCGCAGCGAGCGTGCGCACCAGCTTCGATGGCGCTGCGGCGAGCGTGCTGACGAGCTTCTGGATCGGCGCCTTCATGACGCCCATCAGCATCGCCAGCGCCTGTTCGCGCGTGGGCAGACTCGCGACCTGGTCCAGATGTTTCGCCGACAGCAGTTGTCCGCCTAACGAAACCGCCGTCGTGACCAGCTTGTCGTTGTCCTTCGAGAAGGCCTTGACCACGCGCGCGGCTGCGCCCGGATCATCCTTCGAGAAGGCCAGCACCAACGGCCCCTTCAGCACCGGACCTAAGCATTCGAACGAAGTCCCGGCCACGGCCTTTCGCGCCAGCGTGTTCTTGACCACACGCATGTACACGCCTGCCGCCCGCGCCTTCGAACGCAGCTCAGTCATCTGCGTCACGCTCAAGCCGCGGTACTCGGCAGCGACCACGGACAGAGCCTTGGACGCCACCGCGCTGACCTCGGCCACCAGCGCCTTTTTATCTTCCAGGTTAAGAGCCATTCAAACCTCCTGGCCTTGAAGATCACCTCGAGACAACCTCATCCGGTTGCCCCAAACACGAAACGCGCCCTGCGCGGCGTTTCACCCTTAGACGGTGATCCTCACCAGGGACGGCCCTGGCTGAAGGTTTCACCATCATCTGCGCAGGCGGTCATTAAGAATCTCACTCGGGGTGTCCCGACGGATTCGCCTGCGGTCTTCGATGATGGCCGGCGATCGCGCCGGCCCGCACCAAACCAAAACTCGTGCCTTGCTCGTGCCTTGGGGGGTTACAGCCCCAGGCTCGCCTGATCCACCGCGATCCCAGGACCCATGGTCGAGGATACGGTGATCCGCTTCAGATAAATCCCCTTCGACGCTGCAGGCTTCGCCTTCTGCAGATCGCCGAGCAGCGCCACCAAGTTCTCCTTGAGCGCACTGGTCTCGAAATTCGCGCGCCCGATCGTGGCGTGCACAATGCCCGCCTTGTCGACCCGATAGCGCACCTGACCGGCCTTGGCGTTCCTGACCGCGCCCGCCACATCGGGCGTCACGGTGCCGACCTTCGGGTTCGGCATTAAGCCGCGCGGACCCAGGATCTGACCCAACTGACCGACCACACGCATGGCGTCGGGACTGGCGATCACCACGTCGAAATTGATTTCCCCGGCCTTGACCTTCTCGGCCAGATCCTCGAGCCCCACGATCTCGGCGCCCGCGGCGCGTGCAGCATCCTGATTCTTGCCGCTGGTGAACACCGCCACCCGCACCGACTTGCCGGTGCCGTGCGGCATCACGGTCGAACCGCGTACCTGCTGGTCGGATTTGCTGGCATCGATACCGAGATTGACCGCGGCATCGACCGATTCGGTGAACTTCGCGGTCGCAAATTCCTTCAGCAACGAAAGCGCTTCCTCCACCGGGTAATGCTTGCCCGGCGTGAGCTTGGCCTTCCAGGCCTGGGCGCGCTTCACGACGGCGGACATGTCTACAGGCCCTCCACATCGACGCCCATACTGCGCGCGCTGCCGGCGATGGTACGCACGGCGGCCGCGAGATCCGCGGCCGTGAGATCCGGGGTCTTGGTCCTGGCAATCTCCTCGAGCTGCGCCCGCGTGATCCTGCCAACCTTGGCCGTATTGGGGGCGCCACTGCCTTTTTCAATGCCGATGGCCTTGCGGATCAGCACCGAGGCGGGCGGCGTCTTCATGACAAACGTGAAGCTTCGATCCGAGTACACCGTGATCACGGTCGGTATCGGCAGTCCCTTCTCGAGCTTCGCGGTCTGCGCATTGAATTGCTTGCAGAACTCCATGATGTTCACGCCCTGTTGCCCGAGCGCCGGGCCGATCGGCGGCGACGGATTCGCCGCGCCCGCGGGCACCTGCAGCTTGATATATGCCTGGACTTTCTTGGCCATGTCTCATCCATCCCTTGGGTAGTAGCGCCGTGAAGCTCCCCAACAACTGTTAACGCATCCGGCGCGGCATACCGCCACGCCGTCTAGACTTTTTCCACCTGCGAGAAGTCGAGTTCCACCGGTGTCGATCGGCCCAGAATCTGCACCGCCACCTGCAGCCGGTTCTTCTCGTAGTTCACGCTCTCGACCACGCCGTTGAAATCGTTGAACGGGCCATGGACCACGCGCACCACCTGCCCCGGCTCAAACAGCACTTTCGGACGCGGCTTATCCACGCCCTCCTCAACCCGCTGCAGGATCCGCAGCGCTTCCTTCTCGGAAATCGGCGCCGGCTTGTCGCTGGTGCCGCCGATGAAGCCGAGCACCTTGGGCACATCGCGCACCAGGTGCCAGGTCTGCTCGTCCATCTCCATCTGCACCAGCACATAGCCCGGGTAGAACTTGCGCTCGCTGCGCCGTTTCTGGCCGTCGCGCATCTCGACCACTTCCTCGGTCGGCACCAGAATCTCGCCGAACCTGGCCTCGAGCCCGTCGCGCTTGATGCGATCCCTGAGCGCCTCGGCCACGCGGTGCTCGAAGTTCGAGTAGGCATGTACGACGTACCAGCGTAATGCCACGACTTTAGCCTCCCTGCCCGGTCAACATGCGGGTGGCCCAGGACAGGAACACATCCAGCACCCAGAAAAACGTGCCGGCGAGGATCACGAACAGGAACACCGCGAGGGTGGTCATGCCGGTCTCCTGCCGCGTCGGCCACACGACCTTGCGCAGCTCCACCCGCGATTCGACCACGAACGCCCAGAAAGCCTGGCCCCGCGCCGATGAGCCGAAAACGATGACGGCCAGCGCGACGCCTGCGACCACCGACAGCCAGCGCACCCAGTCGGCTTGCGCATGCAGCGCATAGAACGCGGCGATGCCTCCAAGCACCAGCAGGATCGCCACCACGAGCTTGGCCGTGTCGGCGCCGCCGCCGACATTGTGTTCTGGGACCGCTTCATTCATCGAGTTGATCGCCGCCTAAAATCCAAATGGGTCTCAAGAGAGCTGGCAGGCCAGGAGGGAATCGAACCCCCAACCTGCGGTTTTGGAGACCGCCGCTCTGCCAATTGAGCTACTGGCCTGCTGTGATCACTTGATAACCTTCGACACCACGCCGGAGCCGACGGTGCGGCCGCCTTCGCGGATCGCAAAGCGCAGTCCGTCCTCCATCGCTATCGGGGCAATCAGCTCCACCGTCATCTTGATGTTGTCCCCAGGCATCACCATCTCGGTGTTGCCCGGCAACTCGATCATCCCGGTCACATCCGTGGTGCGAAAGTAGAACTGCGGCCGATAACCCTTGAAAAACGGCGTGTGCCGCCCGCCTTCCTCCTTCGTCAACACGTAGACCTCACACTCAAACTGCGTGTGCGGGGTGATCGATCCGGGCTTGGCCAGCACCTGCCCGCGCTCGACCTCCTCGCGCTTGGTGCCGCGCAGCAGCACCCCCACGTTGTCCCCCGCTCGCCCCTCATCCAGGAGCTTGCGAAACATCTCCACCCCCGTGCAGATGGTTTTCATCGTGGGCTTCAGGCCGATGATCTCCACCTCATCGTTGACCTTCACGATCCCGCGCTCGATGCGTCCGGTGACCACCGTGCCGCGCCCGGAGATCGAAAACACATCCTCCACCGGCATCAGAAACGGCTTCTCAATATCGCGCTTGGGCACAGGAATGAAATTGTCCATCTCCTCGACCAGCTTGATCACCGAGGGTACCCCAAGCTCGCTCTTGTCCCCCTCGAGCGCCTTGAGCGCCGAGCCGATGATGATCGGGGTCTTGTCGCCTGGAAACTTGTACACCGTCAGCAGCTCGCGCACTTCCATCTCCACCAGCTCGAGCAGCTCCTTGTCATCCACCATGTCGGCCTTGTTCATGTACACCACGATGTAGGGCACGCCCACCTGGCGGGCCAGCAGAATGTGCTCGCGCGTCTGCGGCATCGGGCCGTCCGCGGCCGATACCACCAGAATCGCCCCGTCCATCTGCGCCGCTCCCGTGATCATGTTCTTCACATAGTCGGCATGCCCCGGGCAATCCACGTGCGCGTAGTGCCGATTCTTGCTCTGATACTCCACGTGCGCCGTGGAGATCGTGATCCCGCGCGCCTTCTCCTCCGGGGCCTTGTCGATCTGGTCGTAGGCCACAAACGTGCCGCCATTCGTCTCGGCCATCACCTTGGTCAGCGCCGCCGTCAGCGTCGTCTTGCCATGATCCACATGCCCTATCGTCCCCACGTTCACGTGCGGCTTGGTGCGTTCAAATTTTTCTTTCGACACGACGACTCCTCATGACCTACTGAACTTACTGGACTTACTGGAGCCCACGAGCGGGATCGAACCGCTGACCTCGTCCTTACCAAGGACGTGCTCTGCCAACTGAGCTACGTGGGCGGACGACACCCATGACCTCTGAAGCCTGAAGCTTTGTGCCGCGGCTGGCTATCACTGGCTCAAGCTATTGGAGCGGGTGATGGGAATCGAACCCACGTCATCAGCTTGGAAGGCTGAGGTTCTACCATTGAACTACACCCGCCTTAAGATGACGCCGAAGTACTCAATCCTGACCACCGAATCTGCCGGTCTCGAGTCCACCCCCTCATGGTGGAGGGGGTAGGATTCGAACCTACGAAGGCGTAAGCCGGCAGATTTACAGTCTGCTCCCGTTGGCCGCTTGGGTACCCCTCCGCGAAAAACGAGCCGGGTATTCTGATTTCCGCTACCTGGCCTGTCAATGCAGATTCCTGGCCAATTTGCCAATCCTTCAGGCCCGGTCAGGCCCGGTCAGGCCCGGTCAGGCCCGGTTGGCGGCCCTGAACCTCAGGCGAGGCGTACTTAATGCCAACATCGGGCCCCGCCTGGCCCCAAGCCGGCCGCTCCCACGGCAGGCCAGCAGTTGAGGCTACAGCCCGCGCGCGTTGAGATAGTGATCGACCGCGCTGCGCACTGCGGGCGCGATCTCCGGCGCGCTGAAGAAATCCACATCGACATCGCCGAACTCGTCGAGTCGCGCCCGCACCCGCAGCACATAGCTCCTGCCCTTCTGCACGGCGCTAAAATTCCAGACCCGTGACTGCTCGGCCGGCAGCGCGTCGATCTCCGCTGCCACCCGCTCCGCATCCCTTCTGACAAACCCGGCGTCAAACAGTTTGGCCACTTGCCTGAGTACCGCCGAGGCATGTTTGGCCTCAAAACTGCTGCTGACCCGCACCAGCGCCGGGACCGGGGCGGGGGCCGGGACCGCAGGGGCCGGGACGGCTGCGGGGTCCGGTGTCGGGGCTGGGGCTTCTTCGGCCGCTCCCGCGAATCGCCCCGAGCTCAGCGCCGCCAATGCCAGCATCGCGGCCATCAGCGGCAGCATCCGGCGGGCTCCCCCGCCGGCGGCCCCGCAGGTACCGCCTCGTGGACCCGCTATATAGAAGGAAAAGCTCACAACAGCGCCGCCTCCGCCGCCGCCATGGGCCGGCATTGCCCGGGCCGCAAATCCTGCGGCAAACGCACCGAGCCGTAGCGCAGCCGCGCCAGGCGGCTTACCTCGAAACCCGCTGCTTCCCACAACCGCCGCACCTCGCGGTTACGGCCCTCGTGCAATACCACCCGAAACGCGCTCTGCGCCGGCGCAGATTCGGCCGCGCTCCGCGCGGCGCGCGCAGCGCCCCAGGCAGGCGAGCACCCCGCCGCCTCCCGCACCGGCTCAATGCTGTCAAAACGCGCCGGTCCATCCTCGAGCATCAGTCCCTGGCGCAGTTGCTCCAGTACGGCTGCGGGCGGCGTCCCGCGCAGGCGCACCAGATACTCGCGCTCGACCTCGGACGACGGATGCATCAGCCGATGCGCCAGCGCGCCGTCGTTGGTGAACAGCAGCAGCCCGGTGGTGTTGACATCGAGCCGCCCGATCACGACCCAGCGTCCGGCGATCGGTGCGGGCAGGCGCTCGAACACCGTGGGCCGGCCTTCGGGGTCGGCGCGCGTGGTCACCTCGCCGGAGGGTTTGTGGTAGATCAGCACCTCTCTGGCCGTGGCCGCAATGTTGCTGAACTGCAGCGGTGCGCCGTCGAGCCGGACATCAGCGCCGGACTCCGCCCGCTCACCGAGCTCCGCGACATGCCCGTCCACCGTGAGCCGCCCGGCGCGGATCCATTCTTCGATCTGCCGCCTCGATCCGTGACCGGCCGCGGCCAGCAGCTTCTGCAGCCGTTCGCTCACAGCCGCCGGCTCATCGCGACGGCAACGAGATCTTGCGAAACAGCTCCGCCTGGCCGTCCAGATCGCGGGCCTCGATCGCCCGATCGACCAGGCGCCGCGTCAGATGCGGACCGAACAACTGAATGAAGTCGTAAGCAAAATTGCGCAGCAGCGTGCCGCGTCGAAAGCCGATCCACGTCGTGTGGATAGGAAACAGATGCGAGGCATCGATGATCGCAAAATCACTGTCCTGCGCCGGATCCACCGCGACACTGGCGACGATGCCGACGCCGAGGCCGAGTCGCACGTAGGTCTTGATGACGTCGGAATCGCGGGCGGTCAGCGCAACCTTCGGAGTCAGGCCCTCGCGCGCGAATACCGTGTGCAACGACGACGCGCCGGCGAAGCTGAACACATAAGTAACCAGCGGATATTGCGCCAGATCCTGGATCGTCACGCGCTCGAGTTTCGCCAGCGGATGATGCCGCAGCACGATGATCTGCCGATACCAGCGATACACCGGCAGCAGCACCAGCCCTGGAAACAGCCCTTCCGAGCCGGTGGCAATGGCGAGCTGCACGCGATCGGTCGACACCATCTCGCCGATCTGCTCCGAGGTGCCCTGATGCAGGTGCAGCTCGACCTCCGGGTAGCGCTCGCGAAATGCATGCACCACCGGCGGCAGCACATAGCGCGCCTGCGTGTGGGTGGTGGCGATCGACAGGGTGCCGCGATTGTCCTGGTTCAGGTCGGCGGCCACGGCCTTGAGACTGTCGATCTCGGCCAGGGCGCGATTGGCGTATTCGAGCACCTTCGCGCCCTGTGGCGTCACGCGCGAAAACGCGCGGCCCTCGCGCACGAACAGATCGAACCCGAGCTCGCGCTCGAGCGCCTTGAGCGCACGGCTGATCGCCGGCTGCGAGGTCCCGAGCGCCGAGGCCGCGTGCGTGACCGATAGGCCGTGCCGCGCAATCGCTACTGCGTATTGCAACTGATGGAAATTCATTGAGATGACGCCGCTATGTCCGATCGGGCCGCACTATGGGGGCAAAGTGGGCAGATAAATTATAACAATCCGTTATCATAAAATGGCCGCTTATTTATCGATTAGCGAGGGTGAGCGGACTAGAGTGCCGCCCTCTAACTTAAGATTAGGTCGGCGAGCCAATGATTTACGAGAGCATCCTCGGCACCATCGGCCGCACGCCGATCGTGCGCGTGCGCCACCTTGCGCCGCCCGACACGACGATCTACGTCAAGTGTGAGTTCTTCAATCCCGGCGCCTCGGTGAAGGACCGCCTGGCGATCGCTATCATTGAAGACGCGGAAGCCCGCGGTGTACTCCAGCCGGGGCAGACCGTGGTGGAAGCCACCTCCGGTAATACCGGCATCGCGCTGGCGATGGTGTGTGCCGCCAAGGGCTATCCGTTCGTCGCCGTGATGGTCGAGACCTTCTCGGTCGAGCGCCGCAAGATCATGCGTATTCTCGGCGCCCGCGTGCTGCTGACGCCGGCGGCTGAACGCGGCACCGGCATGGTGCGCAAGGCCGAAGAGCTCGCCAAGAAGCACGGCTGGTTCCTGGCACGGCAGTTCGAAAACCTGGCCAATCCCGCCTATCACCGCAGCACCACCGGCCCCGAGATCCTCTCGGATTTCGCCGGCAAGCGGCTTGATTATTTCGTGACCGGCTGGGGCACCGGCGGCACGCTCACGGGCGCCGGCGAGATGATCCGGCTGGCGCGGCCCGACGTGCACATCGTCGCTGCCGAGCCCGAGGCTGCGGCCATGCTCTCGGGCAAGCCTTTCAGCCCGCACAAAATACAAGGCTGGACGCCCGACTTCATACCCGCAGTGCTCAATCGCAGTGTCCCTGACCGCATCGTCACGGTCGGCGACGCCGAGTCGATCGAGGCCGCGCGCGCGCTGGCCGGTAAAGAGGGCATCTTCTGCGGCATTTCATCCGGCGCGACCTTCGCTGCCGCGGTCAAAGTGGCGCGCGAAGCCGCCGGCGGCGCGGTCGTGCTGGCGATGCTGCCTGATACTGGCGAGCGCTATCTGTCCACGGCGCTGTTCGAGGGGATCATCGATGGCTCAGATCCGGAACCCTGAAGTGGATCGCCGCGCCCGTGCGAGCGCGTCCCCCCGCAACCGGCGAGATCTGCCGCGTATGATCGAACCGCTCGCCGTTGCGCTTCCCGATCCGTTCGCGCTCTACCGCGGCGGCGTGCTGCACCAGGCGCGCATCGCCTATGAGTCCTGGGGTCAGCTCAATGCCGCGCGCGATAACGCCATATTGCTCTTCACCGGGCTCTCGCCCCCGGCCCATGCGGCCGCGACCGAGCGCAATCCTGCTCCGGGCTGGTGGCAGCCCATCATCGGTCCGGGCCTCGCCCTGGATACCAGCCGCTATTTTGTTGTATGCGTGAATTCGCTCGGCAGTTGCTTCGGCTCTACCGGGCCGGCATCGATCAACCCGGCCACCGGCGAGCCCTATCGACTCGAGTTCCCCGAGATTGCGGTCGAAGACATCGCGCGCAGCGGCTACGAGGCCATGCGCGCACTCGGCATCGAGCGGCTCGATACCGTGATCGGCGCCTCCCTCGGCGGCATGTCCGTACTGGCTTTCGCGACGCAATTTCCGCACGCCGCCGGTCGCCTGATCAGTATCTCGGGCAGCCCCGCGGCCTCACCGTTTGCGATCGCGCTGCGCGCGGTGCAGCGCGAGGCGATTCTGCGCGACCCCGATTGGCAGGGTGGTCAATATGCGCCCGAGCATCCGCCACGCAGCGGTATGCGCATCGCGCGCAAGCTCGGCACCATCACCTACCGCTCCGCCGCCGAATGGCGCCAGCGCTTCGGCCGCGACCCGATCGCCGGTAACACCCGCACAGTAAGCCCGTTCGCGCCGCATTTTGCGGTCGAGAGCTATCTCGAGGCGCAAGCCGAGCGCTTCACGCGCATCTTCGATGCCAACTGCTATCTGTATCTGTCCAGTGCGATGGATCGCTTCGATCTCGCCGAACACGGCGGCAGCTACGCCGCCGCCCTGCGCGAGGTCAGTGCCCGCGTACTGGTGATCGGCGTCGAGAGCGACATGCTGTTCGCGATTCAGGAACAGGCCGCCATTGCCGTGGCCTTCGAACAAAACGCCACGCCTACGCGCTTCGCCCGCCTGCCCTCGCTCCAAGGCCACGACGCCTTCCTGGTGGACATCCCGCGCTTCGACGCGGAAATCCGCCGGTTCCTCGCCTAGCCCGGCGCCCATCCCGGCTTGGCCGGGCGCCCATCGCCGCCTACTGGCGCCCTATGTGGCCTCAATAGCTCGGGCGTTGAGGCGGCAGGATTCCCCTTGTTCAATCAGCTACTTGGAACCCGATCCGGGCGCGAGCGCCAAGGCATGGTCGCAGCCGTCATCTACTCGCAACGCCCGCTTCACTGCAGCTGTATCTGCTCTGTACTGCAATACCGTTAGCGATAGGAACTATTTGTGAAACGTACTTTAGTGCAGAGGAGTTGAGCAATGAGTGAGCTGACCTTGAAACCTGAAGCCGCCCGCCGCCCGCCGCCAGCCGCCAGCCGGGAGACGGGCGACAGGCTGATCGGCGTGCGGACGCTGGACGATGCGGCCGCGCTTGGCGCTGCCGGGGGCAATGGCCACAGCGCCCATGCGGTGCGCCGTCGATTCAGTGTGACGCGCCTGGCGCAGCCGATCGACGACGGTTCGCACCCGTTGCGGGTGTACTGAGCTGCAGAGAAAATCACCGCTTTCGGACTCGCGCCAACCTGGCGCCAGGTCCGAAGGCGCGACCTGCCCCAAAAGCGAGCCCATTCCTTTAGCCGCCCTGCCAATCCTGGCCCTTTAGATTCCCCTTCGTTCGGCATCAGACTTATGTCAGGATTCCTGTCCGTGCCGCCGGCGAACAAGCCGCCTGATTATGGTTGAGTCGCGTTGGCAACCGCGGACAACTAGGCATAATAGACATGCGGTTGAGATTGCTACGACGCCGCTCGCAGTTTGGTCTCAAATTGTTTGGAAGCTTGGGGGCCTTGGATGGAACGACGACTGCACACGCGGCACCGGGCGCGCACTACTGTCTACATTCTCCTTCCGGACGGTCAACGTCGCCTTTGCAGAGCGGTCAATCTGAGCGCCACCGGCGTCTTCATCCGCACCGCCGGCTTAGGCTTGCGCAAGGGTCAGCAGGTCAGCCTCGCCTTTGCGATTGACCTGGGCGCGGTGACCAAACTACATCGCCGTACTGCCGTGGTCGCCCACGTCTCCGGCGGCGGCACCGGCCTGATGATGGATGCCTTCGCCGCCACTCGCTGATAGCGACCTCGGGAAGGCCCACTTTGAAATCCCGCGTCCGCGGGTCGCGGCCAACCGTCCAGGCTTCAGACGCTCCTACCCTAAGGCTCTCGAGCCCTCCTCGTGACTGCGCTGCGCGCGACCGCGGCCGAGCTGGCCGCATCGCGCCACCGCGGCCGCCCGGCGGCCTCGTCAACGCCAGGCTGCGGTGCGCGTTATTCAGCTGTATGTGACTGATTCGCGGCTAGGATTAAGCTTTATTTATCAGTGCCATTCGGCTGAACAATCCCGGGGCCAGAACAGTCGTATAATCAATACAGTGCCATTCGCTCACGGGGCGGATGCGCTGAACGGAGGACGACCATGAAGATCCTCGGCGGCGGTTCAGTTGCCTTAGGCGCAGCCCTCACACTGTTCGCTCTGACGGCATCCCCGGCATTTGCAACGGGACCGCATGGCGGCGGGGGGGGTGGTCATGGCTTCTCTGGCGGCCACGCTTCCTCTGGCGGTCACTTCGGTGGATCTCACTTCGCTGCGCGCGCACCCTCGTTCCGGGCCGGCTTCAGTGGCGGCGTGGTGCGTAATGGCGGTTATGGGATCGGCAGATCGGCCTCGGTGGGTCGCACCGTCGCGGGCGGATATGGACGCTCCGGAGTCGCCTACGCCGGCAGGGGCGGGGCGTTGGGCGCGCGTTATGGACGCTGGGGTGGCGGCTACTGGCGCGGCCGGTACTGGCCACCGATCTTCTGGGGTGCCGGTTTTGCGTGGTTCCTGCCCGTATTGCCCGCGTTCTGCGCGACCTACTGGTGGAATTCTGTTCCTTATTACTACTACAACGATGTCTATTACACCTATGACCCCGCAGCCAGCGGTTACGTTGTGACGACACCGCCCCCGGCCGCGGACGCTGCGCCTGGCGACAGCGAAGGTGCCGGCCCTGCCGGTGCGGGCCCTGGGCCCGCGCCCCGCGACCCGGCAAACGGCGGCCCCGCAAACGGCGATGGCTTGTTCGCTTATCCGAAGAACGGCCAGAGCGACGCGCAGCAGACGACCGATCGCAGTGAGTGCGCGCAATGGGCTGGCTCGCAGACCGGTTCCGAGCCTTCCGCCTCGGGTAGCCTCGACTATCGCCGCGCCCTCACCGCTTGCCTGCAGGGTCGAGGCTACAGCGTCGACTGAAACTGCAGCGTGAAGTGAGCTGTTCGAGTTCAGCGCTGTCGGACGGCTCGGTGATAAACATCCGATCGGCGCAGCCTGGTTAAACAGGCCCCCAAAGCTATAATTTGGGCGTGTCCTTGCGCCAGGTGTACCAGCGTCCCGCCGCCGAGCTCATCGGCTGCGCCGATTGCGGGCTCGTGCAGATTCTTCCGCCGGTGCCACCCGATGCCATCGCTGAGTGCGCACGCTGCCGCCGCGGCTTTGCACCTACCGCTCGCGGCAGCCTCGATACGGCGCTGGCATTGTCGGTCGCGGCGCTGCTGCTGTTGCTGCCCGCTGCCCTCTTGCCGCTGATGAGGGTCACCGCCTTCGGCGTGCAGCGACGCAACTGGTTGCCCACCGGGGTCGAGGCGCTGTGGAACGATGGCTACGCCTCGCTCTCCGCAGTGGTGTTCATGTTCAGCATCGCAATTCCTTTCATCTACCTTGGACTGATGATCTGGGTATTGGGCGGCATCCGCCTCGGCCTTGCGGCATCCCTCGGCAAACTCTTTCGTTGGACCGCCGGACTGCGTCCCTGGGTGATGATCGAGGTCTACCTGGTCGGCTGCTGCGTCGCCTACACGCGCCTGGAGTCCATCGGCACCGTCGATGTCGGCGTGGGCGGCTGGTGCCTGCTCGCCGCCACGTTCGCAGCGGTGATGGCGACGCTCAGACTCGATGAACAATCGGTGTGGGATGCACTGCCGCCGCGTAGTCCGCTGACCGCCGGCAAGCACTCGATCAGCTGCGGCACCTGTGAGCTGATGATCGATGCGCCGCGCGAACATGGCCCCTGCCCCCGTTGCGGCGCTACGATCCGTCGGCGCAAGCCGGATGCGATGCGACGTACCCTCGGTCTGGTGATCACCGGCTTTCTGCTGTATGTGCCGGCGAATCTGTTGCCCGTGCTCAGCATCGAGCGCTTCGGTCGCGACGACCCGAGCACCATACTGAGCGGCGTGCATGAGCTGATTACTGCGGGGCTGTGGCCGCTGGCCATCATCGTTTTCACGGCCAGCATCGTGGTGCCGTTAGTAAAACTGTTTGGCCTGAGCCTGATGCTGGTGATGACGCGCATGCATTCACGGCGCTGGCTCGTTGGCCGCACGCGCCTGTTTCGCCTGATCGATCGCATCGGGCGATGGTCGAACATAGATCTGTTCATGATTTCGATCCTGGTCGCACTGGTCCAGTTCGGAACGCTGACGAGTGTGCGTCCCGAAGCGGGCGCCGTAGCCTTCGCCGCGGTCGTAGTCATCACGATGATGGCATCGCGATGTTTCGATGCTCGGTTGATGTGGGACGCGACAGGCGGTGCGGCATGAGCGATGCGGACGAGATGCCTCCCGATGCGAGGCTGCGGCCACGGCGATGGTTCTCATGGGTATGGCTCGTGCCGGCGGTGGCCGCCGCAATCGTGATCGGGCTTGCGATCCGCGGGCTTGAAGAGCGCGGTCCGTTGATCACGATCTCGTTCACTGACGCCGAAGGCCTGCAGCCCGGCGACACCAAGATCCGTCACAAGGATGTGGACCTGGGCACCGTCGAGTCCGTGTACCTGACCCGAGATATGTCACGGGTAGTCGTACGGGCGCGCATGCGCCGCTCAGCGAGCGCGCATCTCACGGCGGGCACGCGCTTCTGGATCGTACGTCCCCGCGTCGGCTTCGGCGGCATTTCGGGACTGTCGACCCTCGTGTCCGGCTCTTACATTGAAATGTATCCGGGCGATGGCGCGCCGGAGCGCAACTTCGTCGGACTCGACGAGCCACCCGCACTCATCCCCGACACGCCGGGGCGTTCGTTTACGCTTCGTACTGGCGACCTGGGATCCCTGGTCGGAGGTTCGCAGATTTCTTATCGCGGCGTTCCGGTCGGCGAGGTTGAGGGCTTCGCGCTCGATCGCCAACACCACCAGATCGAGATCTACGCCTTCATCCGCTCACCGTATGAGAGCCTGGTGCATCCCGAGTCGCGCTTCTGGAACTCGGGGGGTGTCGATGTGTCGGTCGGCGTTCAGGGCCTGCGCTTCCGTGCCTCATCCTGGCAGCAGCTGGTCTCCGGCGGGATCTCTTTCGACACGCCCGACGCCGCGCTCGTAAAACCTTCGAGCGATCGCGGGTCGGTGTTTCGCCTGTACGACAACGAGGCCGACGCCGAGCAGGATCCGCGCGGGCCCACGCTCGTATACCGGGTGGATTTCACCGGAGCTGCAGCCGGCGGCGTGGGGCCCGGCACCACCGTCCAATTGCTGGGCTCCGGGATCGGCCAGGTCACCGAAGCCCGTCTGCAATACGACGACGCCACCGAGTCCATGCTCACGCGAATCACATTGCAGATCGATCCCAGCCGGATCGAGGTGGTGCATCGACGCGCAGGCGCGGCCACCGACCCACTCGCCGCGTTCGGCGCACGACTCGAGAAACTGGTGGCTCACGGCCTGCGCGCGCGGCTCACGACGGCGAACTTCGTGACGGGCATCAAGGTCATCTCGCTCGACATGGTCCGCGACGCCCCGCCGGCGCGCATCGAGCAAATGGATGGCTACGCACAGCTTCCGACCGGCAGCTCCACCGACCTCGCCGATCTTCTCGCGACCGTGAAGAACATGGTGCATCACGTCGATGCGGTGACCGCGGGTCCCGAGCTCGGGCACGCGATCAAGGAACTCGATCGCACGCTCACCAATCTCGATCGCCTCACCGCCGAAATCCAACCGCAGATCAAACCTTTGATGGACAGTCTGCGCGAGACTGCGGACGCGGCGCAGCGCACCTTGCAGGCAGCGAACAGCATGCTCGGCAGCAGCGCGTCCAGCGGCATGGATCTACCGCGCCTGATTCGCGAGCTCACCGAAGCGGCGCGCTCGATACGTGCCCTCACCGACTATCTCGACCAGCATCCCGAAGCCCTGATCCGCGGCCGCAAGGGAGACGATCGATGACCCGCACGTGGCTGCGTCCTGTCGGCTTGCTCGGCTGCTGCGTGCTGTTCGCCTGCGGTTCCAGCCCGCCGACGCGCTTCTACATCCTGAATGAGATCGCGCCCGGGGCGCCGGCGCCGGCCGTGTCGAACCAGATCCCGGTGCGCGTCGAGCCTCTCGCCATTGCGCCGGAACTCGATCGACCCGAATTCGTCACGCGCAGCGGACCGAACCGCGTGCATGTCGCGGGCTCGGATCGGTGGGCGGCGCCTCTCGTCGATCAGGTACGCCGCGTCCTATCTGACGACCTGTCCGCACGGCTGCCGCCGCTACTGGTGGCCGATCCGAACGAAGCCGCTACGAATGAGTCACGCCGACTGCTGACGATCGCGATCGCGGAGTTCTACGGCGATGACAGCTGCGCCGCGAGCCTGCGCGCCAGCTGGTCGCTGACGAATCCACACGCCAGGAGTCAGCGTGGAACCGAATTTGTACAGGTGCCCCCGAGCGCGCCCTGTGCCGGCGAACTAGCCGCGGCGATGAGCCGCGCACTCGGTGTGCTGGCTGACCGGCTCGCGGCGGTGATTGCCGCCGACTAGGGGCAGGCGTTCACTCTTTACCAATACTGTGGTTTGAAACGATTAGCTCGGCAAAAATCATGGGCTTACCGATGCGGACGAAGCCGGAGGACTCGCCGGTATTCAAAGTCAAGTACTAACCCCCGTAGTCTTAGAGCCCGGGTGGAGATCACCTGAATTCATCACCATTTCGCCTTGGAACAGCTGCAGCTCTTCCCATACGGTTCGAATTTCTTGCCCGTTATCGTTCTCGCCGGGCTCACAGCATGCAATTCAGGGTCGAGACTCAGGCTTGGCCAGAGCAGCGCGCAAATGGCCCATCGTGCACGAGCATGTTGGAACTATTTCCGACTTTGCCCCATATAGGCTGTCATGTCGTCAAATGAAAGAGGCTTGCTTATCAGATATCCCTGCATCTGATCACATCGCAACAGGTGCAGGATTTTCGCCTGGTCCTCGGTCTCAACGCCCTCGGCTACCACCTCCAGCTTTAGCGCATGGGCGAGCGAGATTATTGTCGATACGAGCGTCATCGCGCTCGGATCATCGAGCATCGCGCTCACAAAAGAGCGATCGATCTTGAGTTCTTCCACGGGCAATCTCGCGAGATACGCCAAGGAGGAATAGCCGGTACCGAAATCGTCGATTGCAACGCGGACGCCCATTTCCCTGAGGGTGGTCAGCTTGTTTATGCTGTCCACGATATCGTCCATGATGAGCGTTTCAGTGACTTCGATGTCGATGCCCGCTTCTCCGCCAGGCATTTTTAGGATGTTGGACGTGGTGCGAATGAAGTCCTCGCGGCGTAACTGTACCGTAGAGACGTTGACTGCCACCCGCGGCGCGTTCAGTCCTCGCTCGAGCCACCGGGAGCGGTCCATGCACGCGTGGCGCAATACCCACATTCCTACCTGCGCAATCATTCCCGTCTCTTCCAGGACAGGAATGAACTTCATAGGCGGCACGAGCTCCCCTTCCGGGCTTTGCCAGCGAAGCAGCGCTTCGACGCCCGTAAGCCGTCGAGTGATAAGATCCACCTTAGGCTGGTAATGCAGAACGAACTCTTCATGCTCAAGGGCGTGATTCAGTTTGATTTCCAGTGACAGCCTCTCCGCGATCCCTTCACTCAGTCCACGCGTGTAGAAGAGGTGTTTCTTACCGGTCGACTTCGCATTCTTGAGCGCTACCTCGGCATTTCTCGACAACGCTGTCGCATCGCTCCCATCGTTGGGATACATTGCAATGCCCGCGGTGGCGGCAAGCCGCACCTCTTGACCGTCGACGACAAAAGGCGAATCCAACCACGCCTTCCACCAGTCTTCGACCGTACGCGCTACATCGCCTTCATGCCGGACGTTCTCAATAACGGCGGCGAAATGATTCGTGCTCATGCGGCCGACTGCATTGGCGTTTCCCACGCACCTGGTGAAGCGCTCGGCAATTTGTTGGAGCACTCGATCCCCGACTTGGCGTCCGAAGGTATTGTTGATCGACTCAAAACGCTGCGGCTCTGCAATGATAAGCGCCAGTTTGCTGTTGCCACGTTGTGCGGTACTCACATACTGCGCGAGCCGTTCATGGAAGAATGTGGGGTTTGCAAGCCCCGTCACCGCGTCGTAGTAGGCAAGGTAATTCAGTCTCTCAGCCTTCTCAATATGGTCGAGCGCAAACGAGATATCCCCCGCAAGCTCAGTCAAAAGACGCATTTCCTCATCGTTTAAGAAAGCAAGCTCGTCGGTTGCGAGTGTTAGACATCCAACCGACCTGTCCGCTATGACGAGCGGCAGGACGACCAAGGCGCGGTGACCGCGCTCGATCATTGCTTGGAGATCGAGTACTCCGGTCACGGTGACTCCAAGATCCGTGCAGATGACGGGTTTCTGCAGGCGCGCGGCGGTCGTGAACACCGTATCGGCATGGGATTGGGACGCAATCTCCGGCCACACGCGCTGTACGAGATTGGGAGCGTCGCCGGCCCACGCAATCGGGGTGACTTTGCCGGTATCATCATTCCATCCGCACCAAGCGCTTTTGAAACCACCACTTTCGACGGCCACTCGGCACGCTTCTTTAAAGAGTTCATCCCGGTCGGTTACTCTCGCTATCAGCGAGGTGACGCCGCTCAGCATGGCGTAGACTCGATTGAGATGCTCGACCCTTGCCTCCGCTTGCTTGCGTTGAGTGATATCGGTTGCTACTCCGATAAAGCGCGCCGGGATGCCATTTTCGCCGGGAATCTGAAATGTCCGGGCGAAGATCCAGCGAACCGTGCCATCGGGTCGGACGATCCGGTATTCGAATATGTCGTTCGCCGAGGTGCCGCCGGTATCCCATCGACTCTCAGCGCGCATGCGTTCCCGATCGTCGGGGTGAATCGCGTCTGTCCAGGCCAGCGGGTTCTCATACAGGCTGCTGCGGGGGTGACCCCATATCTGTTCGTAGGCGGGACTCACGTACAAGGTCTGTGAGTAATCGGCCGTTATCACAAAGAAGGCGTCCGGAATGTTTTCCGCCAATTGCCGGAATCGTTCCTCGCTTTTACGCAGCTCGGTGATGGCGCGATCGCGATTGGCGATTTCGACTCGCAGCTGCGTGGCCTGACCTTGAATATCACGGTACAGCCTGCCATTTTCATAAATTCGGCCGGCTTGCGCGCCGAGGACGCGCAGCACTTGTTCGTCTTCAGCACTGAAGCCGTCTGCACCGACCTTGTCGGCGAGACATAGCCAACCGTATGTGTTTGCAAGCGAGGACAAAGGGACCGCAAGAAACGCGCCGGCGGGCGGATAGCCATCCGGCAATCCTGCATCGACGGGTTGACCGCCGCTGCCCAATACCCGCCACGACTGTCGCTCCGTCACGACCTTGCCGAGCGCCCCTGAAATAACGCGCGGGCGCGCCGGAGGACCACCGTCGGAGCTCAGTCCGCTGGTCGCGAACATCAGCGTGTCGTTATCTGTCATCTCCCTGACCGCCAGCACGGCGTATTTCGAACCAAGCAAACTTCGCGCGCCGCGACACACACTCTCAAGCAGCACGAGTGGATCGCGTTCCGAGGCGAGCCGCACGTTCAATTCAGTCAAGGCCGCCAGGCGGGAATTCGCAGCGCGCAGCTCATCTGCGTGTTGCGAGAGCTTGTTCGTAATCAATTGCAGATGTTCGCGCTCGAACTCCACGGTAGCGACATCGATCGCTCTGGGCGCTGTGCCTGCCAGCGCCTCCCGGACCGCGTCAAGGATCTCGGCCGCGGTGCACGGCCTCAGCAGCACACGAGCTACTTGACAGCTTTGCGCAAGGCGGCGCGCTTCGCGCTCGTGGTAATGCGCGGTTTGGAAGATAACAGCAGTATGAGCAAGCATCGGGTCCGCGCGCAGCTGGCGGACGAATTCGAAGCCGTCCATCGACGGCATGAGAATGTCCGAAATGACCAGATCCGGCCGCTCGGCACGGGCTATCGCCAAGCCGTCTGCGCCATCGACGGCCTCGAGCGTCACATATGCTTCATGCCCGAGGATCGCCGCCACCAGTTTCCGGTTGGAGGCGTTGTCATCGACGATCAATACCTTCGTCACGGTGTCAGGTCCACTCGCGGATTTTGTACGCCAAAACCCTCATGCGATATTGGCCCTTGGCAGCCTAAAGAAGCACGCTGCACCGCGGTCGACCATCGCATCGGCCCAAATGGATCCACCCAGGCGCGTCACGATGCGGTGCGCGTTCGCCAGACCGACGCCCGTCCCTTCGAACTGGCTGGTGCTGGCGAGCTGACGTGCGGCATCAAGATCGCCGCGCCGCCGTGGTTGCGCCTCGAGCTCCGGGCGCAGACATTTTATCTCTTCTTGCAGCTGCGCGGCGTTATTTTCTGCCTGCTGAAAGTTCGCTTCCAGTCGTTCACGCGCATTGGAGCGTTGCCGATTCGCGGCGAGCGATTGCCGAAGGTCCCCGGCCTGGGCTACGTATCGACCATTGAGGTCGAGAAGCTGCGCTTCTGCCGCCGCTGCCGCGCAGCTTGCCAATGCGAGTGATTCCTTGAGTCTATGCGGGCGACCTTCCCGAACGAAATAGACCAAGCCGCCAACAATTATCCCGGTAACGAAGTACCACGCTGCGATGTTCATGAACTTGTCCTAATCGAGTGAGAGCTTCGGATGACTGACTCGACAGAGACACGAGCGAGCTGGCGTCTACGATGGCGATCATTGCGCCACACACTCCACAATTTGCAAGAGCGGCCGCTTGCCAAATTCGAGACGGCATCATGGATATAGCTATGCTCGTAATTTGATTGCCTTTCCGCGGAGCAGATAGCAGCCATTTGTCTGGAAAGGTGGAGGCAACGGCGGTGGCGTAAGTCTTAGGATTTCGGCCATGGCACTTTGCAGCGGACCCAGCCCGCGCGAAACACCTGTCATTTCTTACAGGTTGGCGCGTGGTTCGATTTGCGAAATAGGAACGCTTCAGTCCCCATCGCGCCCGCGCGACGGCCGCGACCAATGCCATGGACGCCGGCGCCGATATCGCCAAAGTGCAGGAATGGCTAGGGCATGCGAATGTAAGTACCACCCGCGTCTATGATCATCGCAAGACGCGGCCGGAGGATTCACCGGTGTTCAAAGTGAAATACTAAGACGGCGTATTTATTCGCTAGCTGATGCCGGCAGAGAGATTTGAACTCCCGACCAACGGTTTACAAAACCGCTGCTCTACCACTGAGCTATGCCGGCGTCCCGTGAATCGAATCGGCGCGGATTTTATCAGCCGCCCGCAACTTTGACCGGACAGTCAGCGACCTGCAGGCCGGCGCCGCTCTGAAATTGCTTCGGCTGCAGATCGGGGTCCGAGGCCTTCAGATCCACATCAAGCCAGTGCACGCTGACGGTACGCTGGTGTATGTCCAGCACCGGCGTTAAGCCGAGTGCACGCACCTGCTCCGCGCGGCGCACGGCGTGCGACTGATCGCTGAAGAACCCGACTGACACGCGATCTGACTGCTCCGGTTGCGTCATCGAAGCAGCGTCGTGAATCCCGGCGGCATTGAGACGAGCCAGAACGTTGCGTTGAGCGGCCGCAGTCAGCTCACCGATGTAGACCCAATAGCCATCGGCTAGGCTCGTATCCACGCTGCGATCGCGCGGCTGCCAGCCATGGGCTCGCATGGCATCGGTCGCGGCGGCGAGCGCGGCCGAATCGGCAAACGGGCCAAGGCTGCGGCATCGGATGGCAGTGGATGCGCTGGGAGGCGGCACTTTCACGAGCTCGAGTGTCGGCACGGAAGGAGCGGCCGGAGCCGCTGCGGCGGCCACCGTTGGGTGCCCGACCCAATGCGACCAGGCGAGGAACGCCAGATTCAGGAACAGCAGCGCAAAGAAGAGGTTACGCACGCGCCGATTTTATGCGATCTGGCGCCATGGCGTCGGTGGCCAGTACCGCCAGGCCCCGCAGCACCAGGTCGTCCTCGCGCCAATAGCGACCGTGCAGTAGCGGCGTGATCGCGTCGGCCGCGCCGCCCGCCAGGATCAGTCGCGGCCGGCCTCCGAGTTGCGAGCGCGCCTCGCGCATGGCGTGCTCGATCAGGCCCGCACAGGCATGGCGCGCCCCGGCCAGCAGCCCCGCGTGCGTGTCGCGTGCAAACAGTGCGGCGGGCCGAGCCCGTGTCGCAGGCGATCTCGACCCGGCGCCTTTGCCCTGGCGCGCGCCGGGCGTCTGCGCGGCCGCCAACGCCAGATCGAAGCTCGCCGTAGCAGCCCAACCGCCGGCTCGGCGGCGAATGCCGGCGGTATGTTCCAGCAGCGACTCGATCATGAGCCGCGGGCCCGGCACGAGGCTGCCGCCGAAATGCCGGCCGCCCGCGTCGAGCAGATCGATCGTCATCGCGGTACCCAGACCGACGAGGCACAGGCTCTTGCCGGGATGCTCGTGATGCGCGCCGATCAGTCCGACCCAGCGATCCACCCCAAGGCGCCAGGGCTCGGGATAGCCATTGCGGACCCCGGCGGCGGCAGCCGCACTGCGCGCGAAATGCGGCGCTCCCAGCCCGGCGCGGCCTGATGCCGCACGTAGCTGCCGCTCCACCGTGGCACCGGCGACATTACAGGCGTAGATCAGGTCAGGCGTTGCGGCCGTTTTTAAAAGGCGTGACCAGCCGGCAGCCGAACCGCGCAGCGCCTCGACTTTCATGACTCCCTGTGCCACGAAATCCTGACGACGCCGATAACGTTGGTGCAGCACCGCCCATTTGAGCCGCGAATTGCCGACATCCAGCAGCAGCAGCTTCACGGGGCGGCTCTCGCCGACACCTCGCCGGTGACAAATCGCTGCAGTCCCTCGCGCGTCTGCAGGCACAGTGCCCCGCCGCTATCGATGCCGCGCGCATGGCCGGTGACGCTGCCGCTGTCGGAACTGATGACGACTGACTTGCCGGCCAGCGCATCGGCTGCGCGCCACTCGGAAGCAAAAACCCCGAAGCCGTCGCGCTCGAACTGCTCGAGCCCGGCGACCGCAGAGGCAATCAGAGCTGCCGCCAGCCGATTGCGGTCCGGGCGCTTGGCGCCCAGTCCGATGAGATCCGCGGCCTGCGTCCCGCTGGCCTGCACCTGCCGCAGCACCTCTGCGCCGAGCGCGACGTTCAATCCCAGGCCGACCACGACGTAAGCCGGTCCACCGGCTTCGGCGCGCAGCTCGATCAGGATGCCGCCGAGTTTGGCGCTACCGACCACCAGATCATTGGGCCACTTGAGCGCAGCCCCGGTCACACCGATCTGCGCCATGCCACGCAAGGCACAGACCCCGATGGCCAGACTGAGCGCACTGATATCCCGCGGCAGCGAAGCAAAGCACCAGCTGATCGACAGACAGATCGCCCCTCCTGGCGGGGCGAACCAGCTGCGCGCGCGCCGGCCCCGGCCCGCGGTCTGGTATTCCGCCGTCAGAAAGTCGAAGTGTCCTGCCGGAGGCGCGTCGCGCTGCAGAAGATCGGTATTGGTCGAGCCCGTGCGCCAGACGCACTGCCCCGTCCGCAGCCGGCTAGCTACCGCGCGCGGCAGCAGCTTGACGATGCGCTCGCGCTCCAGCAGCGCCGTCGCGGCGGGCAACCGATAGCCCCGATTTGGTACGGCGTGCACGGTGACACCGAGCGAGCGCAGCGCCGCGATGGCTTTCCAGATCGCGTTGCGGCTCACACGGCAATCCGCGGCCAACCTGGTACCCGAATGAAATTGCCCGTCGGACAGCAGGCGGTAGGCGCGTCTGGGCAAGGGCTGCAGATCGCTCATACCCGAGTGTCCGGTACTTCGGCCAGCATACAGCGCACGCTGCCCCCGCCCACGCTCTCGATGGTCGGCACCGCGGCCGCGAGCACCTGATCGACGCAGACGCGGAGCCTGTCCCAAGCCTGAGTATCCAGGTGTTGCAAGGCCGAGCGGGCCTGCTCGGACAGCACCAGCACCGAGTGCACGCCACCGCTCGCATCCTGGCCTGCGAGCTCGAGTATGTTGGCGGCGAAAGCCGACATTGCCGCGGCCGAGATCTCGATGATCTCGCGGCGGCCGGCGCGAAGTCGCTGCAACACGCGCCCGCGATCCGCCACGACGATCGCCTCGGCGCACACGACCGCCCAGCGCGAGCCAATGCTCAGCAGCACATTGGTGTGATAGAGCGGCGTGCCGTCGGCACCGCGCGCATCGAACAGCAGCGGCTCATAGTTCATCAGCGCCGACCATTCGCGAACGAGCGACTCATCAGTGCGTGCCGACCGGCAGGCGTAGGCGATCTTCTGCACGTGATCGAGCACCAGGCTGCCGGTGCCTTCGAGCATGCGCCCTTCCTGCTCATGCGCACGAAGGTCGACGAGGCGACGGCGTCGGAAATGCAGCCGCGTCTCGACCGCTTGCAGCACCTCCATGCGTCGCTCGGCGCGGCGATTCGGCGCCTGCATCGGGTACAGAACCACCGTACCATCACGGTGGAAGCTGAGCCAATTGTTCGGAAATACCGCATCGGGTTTGGCCGGCTCGCTCGTGTCATCGACCACGCAGACGCCGACCCCCGCGCCGTAGATGACCTGACACAGTGTCTCGAATTCGGTGCGAGCGCGAATGGCGGAATCCAACGATCGCGGGACAGATTGCTGGAAGCGATTGGTGGCCGCGGTCTGAGTGTTGTAGCCAAACTGCGCGGGCCGCACCAGCAGCACGCCTTCTGCGCATTGCGCGCCGGCATCAGCGGACTGTGCCATCAGGGCTTCCGTGGACGGCGCTGAACATCAGGTGGGCGCAATGCATGGATCAGGCACCGATCATACTGCAGCGGCACCAGTGCCGTGCGGTTGCAATCGCGCCTTAAGGAGCATAAGTTTTTGTTCTCAAGTGTTGCCAATGCCCGCGGAGTAGCGATAGATGCAAAAGTCGATCTGGTGGGCCGCTGGAGCCGTGATTCTGATCAGTGCAGCGGTGCTATTCTTTTCGTGGCGCGCGCACCGGCAGGCGCAGCCGCCGGCCGCCGCCGCCACGACCGTCGCGCCTGAAGCCGCGGTACCGGCCATCCGCAATCCGCTGCCCGAGGCTTCCGGTGGCGCGGCGCCGCCGCTGCCCGCGCTCGATGAGAGCGATGCTGCGCTCCACGATGCGCTGGCCGATGTGATGGGCAAACCGGCTGTCGACCGCTTCTTCAAGCCGGAGCTGCTGGTGCGCCATATCGTGGTCACGATCGATAACCTGTCGCGCCGGCATCTCGCCGTGGAGCTGCGGCCGACCAAGCCGCTGGATGGGGCATTCATCGCCACGGGCAACGACCAGCAAGGCACGATCGATCCCGCCAATTACCAGCGCTACGTGCCCTATGTGCAGGCCGTGCAGACGCTGGACATGAAGCGGCTCGCGGCACTCTATGTGCGCTTCTATCCGCTGTTCCAGCAGGCCTATCAGGCTCTCGGCTACCCCAATGGTTATTTCAACGATCGCGTCGTCGTCACCATCGACAACCTGCTGGCCACGCCGGACATTATTACCGATATCGCCCTGGTGCGACCCAATGTCATGTACCAGTTCGCCGACCCCAAGCTTGAAGAGCTCTCGGCGGGACAGAAGCTGCTGCTGCGCATGGGTCCGGCGAACGCCGCCATCATCAAGGTGAAACTGCACGAGCTGCGCGCCCAGGTGGCCGACCGAACGCGTGATGCCGATCGTTCGCGCGGCACCACGACACCAGTCGGCGGCAGCTCTTCCGGCGGCTACTAAGGGGGGCCGTTCAGCAGATTCGACGGCGAATACTGATCCGTTAAGACGCGCGCGCTGGGATCCCAGTCGGGGCGGGTTGAAAACAGCGCCAGCACCGACTGCGCTGCGAACCCATACGGCTCGAAGGCCGCGGTAAAGCGACGGCTGTTGCGCGTCGCCTCTTCGATCGATGGCAGCGGACCATTCGTTGCCAGGATCACCCGATTGCCGCTCCTGAGATTGTAGAACTCGCCGAACACGCTGCTATAGGTCACCGATTCATTCTGATAGAGCCGGCTCGACGAGAAGGTATTGGCCGCGACGATGCCTCCGGGCTGCAGCAGCGAGCGCACCTCGGTCAGAAATTCCCGCGTCAGCATGTGTTCGGGAATGTACTGGTGCTCGTAGGCATCGAGCATGATCAGCTCATAGCGCTTGCTGCCTCGCAGGCTCTGCCGCACGTACGCCCGGCCGTCCTGTACGCTCAGATGGACCCGCTCGTCTGGCCGAAAGCCGAAATACTGCCGGGCGACACCCACGACTGCGGGGTCGATCTCGACCACATCGATGTCGGCGTCCGGCAGCAGCTTCTCCAGCGTTCGCGGCAGCGTGCCACCGCCCAGACCGATGATAAGAATGCTGTGGGGATCGGGTTTCAGATACAGCGCGCCCAGCATCATCTGGGTGTACTCGAACACCAGGCGATCAGGCTGCTTCAGATCGATGCAGGTCTGGCGCCCGATCGCGCACAGCCTGGTAAAGCACAGGCAGCGGGTATTCCCGTCGTCGTAGACAAAGACCTCGCGATACAGCGAGTTCTCGGAATGGATCAGCCGCGGCGCCGCGGCGGCGGCCGCTATGCTCGCCAACAACAGCAGTGCCCCGGCCCATGCCCAGCGTTGCCGAAATCGCAAGGCGGTTACGCCTCAACCGCAGTAGGTCGCAGCCACGCAATCACCCCGACGACGGCCGAGATAGCCAGCAGCAGCAGCAGGATCTGGTTCACCTCGAGGTACAGCACCAGATAGAACGACGTCAGAATCGTACCGGCGGCGCTGCCAAACGTGGAGACGAAGTACAGCTTGCCGGCGAGATGGCCGGCGCTCGCCCGGTCCGCGACGAGCAGGCGGACGGCATACGGCGATACCATGCCCGAGATGCAGGTCGGCAGGAAGAACAACAGCGCGGCCGCGACCAGCGAACCGAAGCGCGGATCGCTGACCACTGCCGACAGGCGCTCGAGCAGGCTGTCGCCCAGCAGCAGTACCGGCAGCGTCGTCACTGCTGCGGCCAGCAGGATTAGCGCCAGGCGCTTGAGGCTCGGCGCATGCAGCGAGGCGCGGCCGCCCCACAGATAGCCGAGCGAGAGCGCCAGCATGAAGACCGTAATGATCGCACCCCAGACGTAGATGCTGCCCCCGAAGTACGGCGCCAGCAGGCGTCCGCTGAGCAGCTCGATCGCCATGACGAAAAAGCCCGACCAGCCGGCGATCAGGTAGAGCAGCCCACGATACATCGGTCAAGTCTAGCGCGTGCCGCCGATCCGTTTGACAGCATTGGCGGGCATCACTAGTGTCTGCGCAGCGCCTAGCCACAGAACGATCGGCGTTTTCACCAGTCCTAAAGCCTCGATGCCGCAACTCATCGCCCTCTCACGCCGCTGGCTCGCATCCCCGCTGATGGCAGCGCTGATACTGAGCCTCACCTCGGCCTGCGCCACGACGACGCCCGCGCCCACCACGCCGATCTTGTCCGGCCACTGGCAACTCGATAAGGCGGCGAGCGACCTGGTGGATACAAAAGTCTCAGCGGCAATTGCCGACACCGAGGCGCAGCTGCGCAAACACGCCGGCCAGAGCGGCTACGGCAACGGCGGTACATACGGTGGCAGCTCCGGCCGACGCGGCGGCGGCGGCCGGGGCGGCGGCGGCACGGCAGGAGGTGGTCAGGGTGGCACCGGCGACGGCACCGACAGCTCGGGCGAAGACTTTGACGCCTTTCGGCAACTGGGGCCGGATTTTGTGGAAATACGCCGCCGGTTGATGGGGGTATTGACCCCACCCGTCCATCTGCAATTCGATACCGGTACCGATCTAGTGCGCATCACGCCTGACAGCGTGCCGCCGTTCGACTACCACGCCGACGAAGAGTTTTCGCGCATCGACGAATACGGCACCGCGAAGATCGATGCCGGTTGGTCCGGCAATGCCTTTGTGCTGCGGGCGCGTTACTCGAGCCACGCCACGCTAGTCGAGCACTACAAGGTCGATGCGCGCACAGATACCCTCACCGTGACGTGTCACCTGCGCGATCCCATGGTGGGCAAAATCGACGTGAGCAGCGTCTATCATCGCGGATGAAGCGCGGCCTGGCCGCGGCGCGGCTCAACTACAGTGCGGAGTTATCGGTCTCGCCGGTGCGGATGCGGACCACGCGCTGCAGCTCGCTGACGAATATCTTGCCGTCGCCGACTTTGCCGGTCTTGGCCTTTTTCACAATCGCGTCGATGACCTGGTCGACCCGGTCGCTGCGTACGGCAATATCAATGCGCGCCTTCGGCACGAAATCGACCACATATTCGGCGCCCCGATAGAGCTCGGTATGCCCGCGCTGACGGCCGAATCCCTTGACCTCGGTCACGGTCATGCCTGACACACCCAGCTCCGAAAGCGCCGCGCGAACTTCATCCAGCTTGAACGGTTTGATGATGGCTGTGATCAGTTTCATGCCCGACTCTCCCTTTTCTTACACCCAATCTTATCAGCTGGCGCCATCCATCTGCGATTGGGTGTAGTTCTCCAGGCCCACTCGCTGCACCAGGTCGAGCTGCGTCTCGAGCCAATCGATGTGTTCTTCTTCGGATTCGAGGATTCTCTCGAAAATCTCGCGCGACACGAAGTCACCGAGCCGCTCGCAATCGGTGATCGCGGCTTTCAGATCGACGTGGGCGGCGCGCTCGAGCTTGAGATCGCAATCCAGAATCTCCGGCACTGTCTCACCGATCAGAAGCTTGCCCAGATCCTGCAGGTTCGGCAGCCCTTCGAGAAAGAGGATGCGTTCGATCAGCCGGTCGGCATGCTTCATCTCGTCGATCGATTCCTCGTGCTCGTGCTGCCGCAGCCGCTTGAGGCCCCAATTGCCGTACATGCGCGAGTGCAGGAAGTATTGATTGATCGCGGTGAGTTCGTTTTTCAGCACCGTATTGAGGTGCTGCACGATTCTGATATCGCCCTTCATCCCTGGCTCCGGCTACGCGCTGTTTGAGGATGCCGTCCCATGGTGGACAGCCTAGCACTCTGCGGTGCGCGCTGGGTCGGCAGGAGATCCTGGAAAGGCTAAGGCGGGGCCCGATGTGGGGCCGGAGGGCTCGGTAACTTAAGAGCTATGCGGCCACGGCGGTCGAGCCGCCGGCATTGCTGCGCTGGCAGTCGCGAATCACTTCGCGGGCGCTGTCCTCGCAGCGGCCGCAGCAGGCACCCACCGGAAGCTTCATTTGCACGTCGCCTAAGCTGCGCGCGCCCTGCTCGACGGCGCGATGAATCTCGCGCTCGGTGATGCCGTGACAGATGCAGACGTACATGGTGATTTCGGTCCTGCCGGGCTTGAGCCCATCATCAAACGCGACCTGACAATCCTACATGTAAATGCGAATGATTGTCAATACGATATGCCCGGGATGGCCAAAAGGCCCTCATTCGACCAGGTGAAAACGGACCCGCACCTTGTCATCCACGTCATCGTTCCATTCCTTGTCGCCGATGCCGAAATAGGCGCGCGAGATCTCGAAGGCGCCATCGAAGAGGATAGCCTTACCGGCCTGGCTGACGGTCACCGCCACCGTCAGGGTCTGCGTTTTGCCCTTCAGGGTCAGAGTCCCGGTGGCGTCGAAGTGTCCACTCGCGCCCGGCTTGATCGAGGTCGAAATGAAGGTCACCTTGGGATAGGTGCCGCTGTCCAACCATTCTTTCTTGCGCACCTCGGCATCGTAGTCCGGGGATCCCAGGTCGAGGCTGCCGGTATCGACTTCGAGGGCCGCCTTGGCGGCGCTGGGCTGCGCCGGGTCGTAGTCGATGCGGCCGTTGAATTTCATCAACGGTGCGTCAACCGGCACGCTTTCCTGTTTGAAGGTGGCGATGATGCTGCTCTTGGACACATCGATGGTCGGATCACCGGCAGCCGTCGCGACGAAGGCGATGGTCGGAGCGATCGAACCGATCAACAGCAGCGGATTACGTTTCATCGAGGGGTGCCCAGGTCCTAGGCTTTGTCGGCGCCCCACGGCTGGCGTGGCGCCCACGGGCGACTCGCCTCACGGGCGGCGCCCCGGGAGCATGCGCTTGAGCGTCGCATCGCGATCGAAAAAGTGATGCTTCAGCGCGGCGACCACATGCAGCAGCACCACGTAAAACAACGTCCAGGCCAGGAATCCGTGCACTTTGACCAGCACTTTGGCCAGATGCGCATTCTTCGACACCAGGTCCGGCAACTGCCACAGCTTGAGGTACACCACCGGATAGCCTGATGCCGAGCTGTAGAGCCAGCCAAAGATCGGCGTTGCAATCATCAACAGATACAGCAGCCAATGCGTACCGTGGGCAGCGATGCGCTGCCAGCGAGGCATCGGTTCATCCGGCGGCACCCGATGGGTCAGACGCCAGATCAGGCGAATCGCCACCAGGCCCAGCACAGTGATGCCGATCCACTTGTGATAGGAGTAGTGTCTGAGCTTGCGCGGGCTGATATGCAGATCCGTCATGGTCGCGCCGAGCGTAAAGCCGGCAGCAATCAACAACGCGATGATCCAATGGAGTGCGACGGCAGTACGGGTATAGGCGGTGCTGTGCTGCACGGAATCCTTCTTTACGTCGACTCCGATTGTCGCAGACAGCGCATGGTAGTAACTGGTGTCCATAGGGTCAAATAACTCTTGATATTCAAGTCGCTAGGTCCGTATCGGCATTCATGCGCAATAGCCGTTTCCGAGGTAACCACGGCCGCTCCAGCCGCTGCAGGTGGTGATTGCTACGGCCGAATGGCACAGGCACCGACAGCGCATTGAAGTACGGCGCCGAACCTGATGCCGGAGGACGCGAGCACGCCGACAGCACCCGCACGTGACATCGACGATGCTCGAGTCACGGCACGGAGCCGCAGCGCCCTGAAGGGCGATATGTCACTTTCACCGCAGGCCCATAACGGGACGATCGCGACGAATCAGCAAGCCGTGGTATGGCGCAGCCCAGTAAAGCCCGGGGAGAACGACAGGATCGAGTCGCTGGCAGGACAATTTGCCGGTACCCGGCAGATCGTTAATCAACTGCCGGTGATCGCTCCGTAGGGTAGCCCCGTCCGATCGTCGGTCATCTTTGAAATCCAGGTGCGTGGTCTCAAGCCACCACGGATGGTCCAGGATCGAATGCCGTGTTTGTTCGGTGGCCGCTGCCGCCGCGGAACAATTCCCCATACCGGGCATCTGAAGGAATGGCACCTTCAACTGAGTGCCAAGGCGACCCGGATGAGCAGGCGAGGATACGTGTACGCATTGACCTTCGCCCTCGTGCTGACGGGCGCTCTTTCCGGGTGTGCGGTCTATCGCAGATGCGGATTCCACGGGTGCCCCGGCGACGCGAACATCACGGCTGAGGTGTGGGCGGGGTTCGATCAGCATCCGGCATTGGGACCTCCAAATCTGCTCCACGTGCAGACGCTCGATCATGTGGTGTATCTGAGTGGTCAGGTCGCAACGGACTTGCAGCGCGAGATAGCGGAATCGGTTGCCCTCGAAGCCACCGGCGGGGCTCGGATCGTTAACTCGATCGCGCTCAGCTATGAGGGCAGATAAACGGAATCCCCGCTGCTGCTGGGATACTTCCGGCGCGACGCTGAGATTCTCAACTCGGGAGGCAGTCTTGTCCCGACGCTCTACGCGGCAGACGCAGGGTGGTTCGCTGGGCGCCGAATCACGGCGCACAACATTGCGTCGAGCGCAAACAGAATCTCCGCGAACTGCGCCGCGATTTCCACGCGCACCCCCTCGCGCTGCAGCGATAGCGAACGTGCAAATCACCCAGACGATGCCGCCACTTGCGCCGGTCGTCAGCAACGCGATCTATGCTGCCACGGCCCCTCGTGTGCGCACGACGCCGCTTTCCCGTGAGAGATACAGCGTCCAGCAGGTTCAGCGGAGACGTGTCCCGACGTGTCGTTGCCTCACCGACCTGTCGTTGCCTCACCGACGTGTCGTTATCTCACGCTGTAGCCGCGCCCTTCGAGACACGCCGTCTGGGCCCTCACGTATTCCTGACGCTTCGCCGGCCACTCGGCCGTGGTGGCTGCAGGCGTCGCAGCGCCCGGCTTCGTCGAATCCGCGGCGGCTACACCGCCGGGCTGCGTCGGATCGAATCCAGTCTGATCTATGGCCCAACGATGGCACTCGTATCGATCGCGCGCCTGCTGCTCGGCACTCTGACCGTTCTTCGGATAGGCGAATAAATTAGTGACGCTCGAGTCTTGTGCGGCGACCTGGCTTTCCAACCCCGGCGGCGGGCGCACCGTTTCGTACTCACCGACGGCACCGTTCCACATGTAGTAGTCGCCGGCCGCGTAATAGTACGGAACGCCGTCCCACCACAACGTCGAGTAGTAAAAGGGCAGTGCTCCAAAGAACAAGCCGTACCCCAAGCCACCCCAGCCCCATCCGCCCCATCCGCCCCATCGGCCCCATCCGCCATAGTAGCCATAGCCGCGCCAGCCGCCACGATAACCGTAGCCGCCGCGGAAGCCGTATCCGGCACGCCCGCCCCCGCCAGATGCAGCAGCATGGCTGCCACCGCCGCCGTGTCCGCCGTCAGCCGCACTTGCAGCAAACGTAGCGAACGCTGCAAGTATCACGATCGCGAAGATTCTAAGGCCACTGAGAGAAGACCGTGTGTTCATAAAGTTGCCTCGCGGCGATGATGGGACTCCTCAAAATCGACGTTACTGGCGGCAAATTGAGCCGAGCTGAAAACAATATTAAAACACTTCCCAATATGTCTAGTCTGAACGCTATGGGGCTTTTCGCCATCGGTAATTGTCCTAATCAAGTGTCGGAAAACGACGGCCTTTTGTCGAAACATGCAATTAGGAGCGCTTTCCAGTGGACAGTTTTGATAATTCCCGCCTAAATCAGGCAGTTGCTGAAGACCGGCTTCTTGCCTTCAGTTTGGCTTTTCCCCGAATCAATAAACCATTGTTTTCCCGCAAAACTTGGGAAACTATCAACAACAAACCGCGACACTCTGTGCGTTTCGGCAAAGGCCCCCAAAGATGAGCGGCCCGTGGGCCGCGGCTATCTGGAACTCACGGCCTACGACTGACACCTGTCACTGCGCTAGCGCAGCGTGGCGAGCGCGCCGCCACAGCAGTCGGTAGACGCCGACATTCATTGCGAGCACCAGCACACCGAGCAGCACCTGCATGGAACGGGTCAGTGCGCTGGGATAGAGCATGACGTTCATATAGTGAGCGATGCAGTCACCCGAGTACGTCGCCTCACCGGCTGCCGAGCGCAACCGGTTCTCGAGCAGCGTGATAGGACAGATCCAGCCGCCGAACTCGACCGCGGCGCCCCAGAGCGCCGCCGGCACGTGCAGCCAGATCAGCGGCCGCCAGCGCAGCACCAATAGCCCGCCGGCCGCGACAAACAGCGCGAACGCGGCATGCGCCATCAGCACCACATCAGCAAGACTTTCGGCGATCACGTCCGCGATAATGCGCCGCCGCGAAGGATTCCACATGACCGCGTACCTTTATGTCGACATCGAAGTCACCGATCCGGTGGCCTTTGAGGAATACCGCAGACAGGTGCCGGCCATGATCGCCGCGCACGGCGGGCGCTACCTTGTGCGCGGCGGTGCCGCCGAAGTGCTGGAGGGAGACGACTGGCAGCCCAAGCGCCAGGTGATCCTGGAGTTCCCGAACATGGCCCACCTAAAGGACTTCTACGATTCGGCCGAATACCAACCGCTGAAGGTCCTGCGCCAGCGCAGCAGCAAGGCAAGACTCGTGGCCATCGAAGGCTTGTGAGTCCGTCAAGCCGCGGGCAAACGTCGGCCGGCCTGTGCGCAAAGCCGCCCGCTTGTGCTAACGAACGCCAGCTTCTCGGTCGGCATTCCAGCCAGCGGTATGAAGCATGATTCCGTTCATGATCGAGTTCCGTCTTGCTCGGGCGGAATTGCCTGCTGACGGAGGCGACCACGAAGCGCCGATGGCGCTGAGAATCACCGCGCAGCGGCGGAACTGCCCAAGACAGATGGTTTGGCTCGAGAAGAGAATTTCGGGGCGATTCGCGGAGATAGCACAGGGTCAGGGGTCACGCGCCAGCGCCGCTCTAATGGCTTCCTAGGCGGTCAATTTTCCCACGTGGCTCAAAAAAGGCGGCGGACGGGCACGATGCCCGGGCTGGCGTTATTTCGTGTCAGCGTACGTCTCGCGCAATACCATCCGAACGTTTCGACAGGCGAGTACGGAGAGAAAGCGTCGCACCTTCGCAGTCGCCTCTAGCTGGGCCAATTCACGCTCATACAGGTCTCTGACGTGCGCAGGCTCGCTGCCAGTTTCCAGCGCGAGACGTTCTATAATCGAGCCGTGTTGCGCGGACTCGGGACCCTTTTGGTCGCCAGCTTGCATATCCAAGATTCCTTCTATGATTGCCCAGTCGTTCCACTACGCGCTCGCTTCCAAAGAGCGTTCACACCAAATATCCAGTGTGCATTCTACTACGGTCACGAACCCTGAGCACGTAGCCGGAACGCTTCTCGCTTGTATTTCTGTCGCTTCGCCACGATTTGCGTCGGATGCGTTCAAGAACTGGCCAGCGTGGCCGCTGTTTTTCGATTGAGCTCTGGATTAAGGGACGGTCGAACTCGAGCGGGCTCTCCTGTAAGACAGTGGCGACGTTTTTTTTAGCGACGGACGCGACCGAGTGAAATCCATCGCGTGTTGCGTGTTGATTGCAAGACAATTCGAACAAACCGCAGTATTAACCACTTCATTTGACCGTATACCGCACGCACTCGACATGAGGTCCATACTCCGCTCGCTCAGCCGCATACGAGCAGAGTTGGCCAGTGAATTTTTGCTGGCTATACGTTAAGCGCTAAATTTTATGAATGAGTCAAAGAACGCTTCTACCAGCCAACACGGCAGCACCAACCATACGGCGCCTTCGAAGAACATCGTCGATATGGCGATCGCAGCGGGCAATTTCACAACGCTGGTCGCGGGCATTAAAACAGCGGGTCTAACCGATAAGCTGACGGGGAAAGGCCCGTTCACGGTCTTTGCGCCAACCGACGAAGCGTTCAAAAAGCTCCCGCCTGGTGCGTTGGAGGCATTGCTCAAAGACTCCGCAAAGCTCAAGGCCGTTCTGAGCTATCACGTGGTCGCGGGCCATGTCTCGGCTAAGGACATGAAGTCAGGGGAGATGAAGACCCTTCAGGGTAGGCCCCTGACCGCGTCCGTATCGTCCTCGGGCGTGCAGGTCAATGGGGCCCACGTCAAGCAGGCCGATATCGCTGCGACGAATGGCGTCGTCCATGTCATCGATGCAGTCATCATGCCCAAGAACTGGCAATTGCTGGCGGCCGCTGCTTGACCATCGTCTGTCGCTGAGCATTTCGGTGCGCTGAAAGGCCCTGCTCGCAGGGCCTTTCATTTGGTGCGCCTTGCGGCGCACAAAAAGCGCGGATGGCTACCGAACGCGCCGCGGGCGGACGCGTGGGAGCCTTGCCGCGCCTGTGCCAACGCTGCCGTTCGATCATGTGTGGTGTCGCCGAAATTCCAAGTCCCCGAAATTTCCGGGCGGAAGCCGATGGTCACGGAAGGTTCGAGGATGCGCTTCTCTGCACTCCTGTCGGCGCTGAGCGTCGGTATCGCCGTAGCTCTGGTTTGGCCCGCCGGCGCCGCGGCCCTTGACAACGGTCCGGGTTTTTGGGCCCGAACTGCAAGGATTTGATTATCCCTGGCCCGTGCAGCATTTCCGCTTCACGTCGCAGGGCGATGCGCTGGACATGGCGTATATGGATGTAGTGGCGGCGAAAGCGAACGGGCGCACGGTGATGCTGCCGCACGGCGAAAATTTATGCGGCCACCTGGCAAGGCACCGTCGCGGTGTTGAGCGAGGCCAGCTATCGCGTGATCGCCCTCGATCAGATCGGGTTCTGCAAATCGACCGAGCCCGCGCATTATCAATTCAGCTTCCAACAGCTCGCGGCAAATACGCACGCGCTGCCGACCTCGATCGGAATAAACCGAGCGATCTTCATCGGCCATTCGACCGGCGGCATGCTCGCGGTCCGCTATGGGCTCATATATCCCGACACTGTGGACCGACTTGTACTTGTCGATCCGATCGGGCTCGAGGACTGGAAAGCCAAGGGCCTGCCGTGGCAGGGCGTGGATGCCTGGTACGCGCAGGAATTGCACACGACCGCCGACGACATCCGCAATTATGAGCGCACGACCTAACAGGCCGGAACATGGGAGCCGAGCTATGAGCCCTGGGTGCAGATGCTGGCCGGGATGTATCGCGGTCCCGGACGCGACATCGCCGCCTGGAATTCAGGGCTTCTCTACGACATGATCTATACGCAGCCGGTCTTTTACGAGCTCGGTCAGCTAACGATGCCGGTGCTGCTGATGATCGGCGACAAGGACACGACAGCCATCGGGAAGAACCTCACGCCGCCCTCTATCCGTCCGACATTGGGCAACTATCCGGCGCTGGGAAAGGCGGCGGCGCGAATCCCGCACGCCCATCCGGTCGAGTTCCCTGATCTCGGCCACGCGCCGCAGGTCCAGGCGCACGGCACTATGAGCACCTTTCGCATGGATTTTTTTACGGGCCTGGCTCCGCATGAGCAGATGCGCGTGCATCGAATTGCCGTAGCCATCCCATTTCGACGCGAATTGACCTCATCATGCACGACGATGGGCAAGATTTAAACTAGATTGACGTTGTGCAAGAGGCATCCGCAAATCAGTCCGCCAGTGCTGTCGATCTGCCGGCCGCCGGTCCACGGCCGCTGCTGGTCTATGACGGGGACTGCGATTTCTGCGGCTACTGGGCGCGCTATTGGGAGAAGCTCACGGGCGAGAGTGTCTATTACAGGCCGTATCAGGAAGTGGCGGCGCAATATCCTGCGATCTCACTCGCCGACTTTCAGCGCGCCGTGCAATACATCACGCCCGATGGACACTATGCGAGCGCCGCCGAGGCCAGCTTCCTGACCTTGAGCCACGCGCGCGGCAAGGGAATCTGGCTCGCGCTCTATAGAAAACTGCCCGGTTTCGCAGCCATTTCGGAACTGACTTACGCCTTCATCGCCGCGCACCGCTCGGCCTTTTATCGCATCAGCCTGTTTCTGTGGGGCAGGGACTACGGACCGCCACGACACGATCTCGTCTCATTCTTGTTCCTGCGCCTGTTTGGGCTGATCTACCTTTCGGCCTTCATCTCCTTCGGCGTGCAGGCGCAGGGGCTGGTCGGCAGCCATGGCATCTTACCACTGGCCGAACTGGTCGATGCCGTCGGCGGCCGTGTCGGCCCGGAGCGTTTCTTCCTTATGCCGATGGTGTTCTGGTGGAACGCCAGCGATTTCGCCATCCAGGCCGTGTGCTGGGCTGGAGCGGGGTTGTCGCTGCTACTGGTCTTCAATCTGCTGCCCCGCCTGAGCCTGTTTCTGCTCTATGTACTCTATCTCTCGCTCCTTTATGGCGGGCAGGCCTTCATGACTTACCAGTGGGACACGTTCCTGCTGGAGGCCGGATTTCTCGCGCTGCTGCTGAGCTTCGCTACGGCGCCGGGCATCTGGTTGCTGCGCTGGCTGCTGTTCCGCTTCATGTTCATGTCGGGCATGGTCAAGCTGCTGAGCGGCGATCCCAACTGGTGGGACCTGTCGGCGCTGTCCTATCACTTTCTCACTCAGCCGTTGCCCACGCCGCTGGCTTGGTACGCCGCGCATCTGCCGCTGCGCGTGCTGAAATTCGCCACCGGCGGCACATTTTTTGTCGAGCTGGTCCTGCCGTTCTGGATCTTCTGCCCGCGCCGGCTGCGTTTCTTCGCCGCCTTCGGCATCCTTGTGCTGCAAAGCTGCATTTTGATCACCGGCAATTACAACTGGTTCAATCTCCAGACCATGTTGCTGTGCTTGCCGCTGTTCGACGACGCGGCTCTGCAAAGGATAATCCCGCGACGCCTGATCCGGCTGCTGCCGGTACGCGCGGATCATCATGCGCCACGAAGGGCGGTTACGGTGGTCGTCGGCGCGTTGGCGCTGCTGATCGTGTTCTGTAGCCTTGTGCAGATGGATGTGCGTTTCGGCGGCAGCCCGCCCGCGGTGGCGCAGGCAGTCGACCGCGTTATCGAACCGCTGCACATCGTCGGCAGTTACGGCCTGTTCGCGGTCATGACCACGGAGCGCGACGAAATCGTCATAGAGGGTTCGTACGACGGCGTCGAATGGCGCGAATACGAATTCCGGTACAAGCCCGGCGACGTATCGCGCCGCCCGCGCTGGAATATCCCGCACCAGCCGCGCCTGGACTGGCAGATGTGGTTCGCCGCGCTCGAGGACCCGCGGCGTCTGAGCTGGTTTTCACGCTTCCTCCAGGGGGTGCTGGAGAATCAACCCGCAGTGACGGCGCTGCTGGAAAGGAATCCATTTCCGGACAAACCGCCGATGTATGTGCGCGCGCAGTTCTACGACTACAGCTATGCCGGCAGCGAGGACAAGGCTAAGGGCCTATGGTGGGACCGGCGGTTGCTGGGGCTGTACTTCCCTGTGGCGCATCTGAAAGGCAAATAACCTCGGTCGCTAAAATCGTGTCCTTGGCTACGGTGCTAGACCCAACAGTTGTGCCACTTGCCGCCATTCGAACCCATCAATCGTCCGCCCCTTGCTGCCCGTCGCGAGTGACCGGTATCGGGCCGTTGGGATCTCGCGGACCCTGTTGATGTCAACGCGAGCGAAGCGCCTTGATCATAGGCGCCGTGCAACCCTGTCGGCGGCCTCTTTTGAGGAGATGACGGGATAGACTTCGAATTCGACAATGTCGCTCCAGTTCGCTATCCATCGATCGAGCTGTTGGCGATCTTTGGTCTCCATTATTTGGACGCCGCGCTCAAACTTGTCGTCGACCCAACCCGAAATATATTGCAGGCCTTCTGGAGCCAGGCGCCCACGGTCACGAAACTGTCGGTAGATTGGGAGCGGGTCGCCATTCCTAAACTGTTCGACAATCATGAATAGCATCAAGAATCTCCGAGCTTTGTTTTGCTCAATGCCGGCATCCGCGCAAATGGCGCCGAATTCCTCTTCCACGGCCTAACGATCTATGTGAGGCGACTCCGTCGCCGAGTCGCTCCTGTGGACGACGGCGCATCACGATGTGCACCCGCACTCGATGTCACCGGTCTGCTTCGGCGCGCATTTCACGGTGCCGTACGAGCAGAACCCGCAGCAATCCCGCCGCCTTCGGCTTCAGCAATACGCCGCAGCCTTTGCGCTCGTAGAAATATTGGCACGTGTCCACGGGCATGAGTTCGACCTGCGTATGCGCACAGGCCGGACACGTAACCATTGACTCCATGACGAGCGCCACCATGTGTCGCACCACAGCGCTGGAAACCGGACTTGTGGCGTCACGTAAACCTAGGAGGCTACAGAGCATTGTGCCCGTCTCACTTCGACCGAGGTTCTGTCAAAACTCGCGTTGCTTGGTTCGAAGCGCGCTTTGAGTTTTGGTACAGCGTCGACCCAAGGCGGACATAAGATTCGAGCAACTCGCACCCGAGAACCAGACATTGGTTTGATTGTCGCACATCGACGGCTAGACTGAGGGCATCGTCTCCGAGGATTCCACCATGTCGATGCATTCCGTCTGTCGTTCTGATGAACTCGAGATCGGCCAGATGAAGGCTTTCGCTGTGGGCGGCCAGAGGATCGTACTCTTCCATCTGACCAACGGCTTCTTCGCCACTCAGGCGAATTGCACTCACATGTTCGCGCCGCTTGCCCGCGGCAAGATCATCGCGGACTGCAACGTGCAGTGTCCATTTCACCGGGCGCGTTTCGACATTCGTACCGGGCAGGTTGTTAAATGGGCGAACTTCCCGCCAGGCATTCAGTTGCTCAACGTGGTTCGGCCCCAGAAGGTGCTGCGCACGTTCGAGGTCATCGTCCAGGGCGGCGACGTCCAAGTGAACATCCCTACGACCTGAGTACTGCGGGCCACGCCGACGAGGGAGCACATAGGACCGGCACAAACTTGAAAAGCAACAACCGTATGCCTTGAAGAGTGTTCGATCAGGCCAGGCCGCCTTAATGAGCGCCAATTTGGCGCCGACTCTGAGCTAGCCGAGGCCTGTCGGCATTGAATGAGCATGCTCAGAGCAGATATTGGCGGATGATCCGTTTCGGCCGTGAGTTGCCCGTGTCGCTACCACGACGCAGAGCGCCTTCACCTTGCACCGCCCGCGCCAGCGAAAAACCGCTGTCACGGCCGGTGCTGCCTCGATCCATCCTGATCTTGCATCCATGAGCTGCGTTCGACTCCGGGCGGACCCTGCGCGGTCCGTCTGTTCGGTGAACCCGCTCGCATTGCTAACGATTCCCTGCGGACTCGCCCCCGATTACTTCGGTGAAGCAGGCGCTCTGGTGCGTTAGCGCCCCGGCGGCCGGTATTCGACGGACTTCTTGGCCGCCTTGTCCATTTCCTCCGGCGAGATCAGCACGACTGTCTTCACGGTCGCGGCGCCGCTTTGATTGACGGCGAGCGCGACGGCGGCGGCGGTAACGCTGTCGGGACAATCGACGATAACGTATGCGTCGACCGCGCCGAATGCGAAGTAGAAGGTTTCCAATCTGCCGCCCAGTCCCTCTGCCATCTTCGCCAGGGCCGCACGGCGCCCGGAGCCGCCCTCGCGGGCGACGCCTTTGGCGCCCTCCGCGGTGTAACGAGCCTCGAAGAGATACTTGGCCATGTTGTCCCCCTTGGCTTTGCTAAATGTGTAACGCCGGCTCGAACGTGCAGCGCACAAATTCGAGCACTGGTAAACATTATGCGCGTTCCGCGCATGAAGACCAGGCTGGGAGAGCGTACTTGCCCTGTTCCCTTTGACCCTACCACGTCTTATGTTTGGTCTAGGTGTGTCACCGGTCAGCCGAGCATCTGGTTTTGTATTGTCTGATCGGCGGGAATCGACCGACCGCGAGCACTTATAGGTAGGCGGCCGCTTTCAGGACGTGCAAGTTTCGAACCCGATGACACGAGGCCCTGCCGAATGAATTTGCGATTATAGGAACGCGTTGCTCTTGGATTCACCACAGTCTCGAGAGCGGTTTGCGGCATCGAGAAGTCGAGAAAGGCCAGGCCACAAACGTCACCGGTATTAAGCCTACTCGCAATTTGCAGGTCCTCGCGGGCCGACCCGCGTTAGCCCACCGACTGCGACACGGTCAGAGTATCAAACGTGTCGGGACGTACTATGGTGGCCCGTGAGAATGTAGTCCCGGCAGGCGTCCACGGCATCGGCATCTAGCAGACGACCGGCCATCGCCTGCAACTCGCCGAGCACAAAGTCCGGCAGAAAGGCGACGCGATAGCATCGGTTGGACGTCATCGCCTCGAACATGTCGGCAACGGCAAGGATTCTCGCCTCCAGCAGAATGCTCTCGCCGGACAGACCGCGTGGATAACCACTGCCGTCGAGCCGTTCGTGGTGCTGGAAAATAATCTCCGCCACGGGAAAGGGAGCCTGAAGGTACTGAAGAACATCGTGACCAATGGCGCAGTGCGTTTTGACTATGGCGTACTCGGGTTCGGACAAAGTGCCGGGCTTATCCAGAATGTTCCTTGGCACTCCAATCTTGCCGATGTCATGCACGATCGCGGCGAGGCGGAGCACCTCGGTCCTTGATGGGCTGAGTCCGAGGCGGACTCCTATTGCGACGGCCAGTTTGGCCGTTCGATCCTCGTGCTTGACCGTGATCGGGTCCTGATGCCGATGCGCGGCTGACAGCATCGCAACGCTCGGACGCATCGCTTCGAGCGGCCGTGCGTCCGCAAAATACGGGGCCCCTTCCGAGACCATGACTAACGATGCCTTGCCGGTGAACTGGCCGCTGGGTCTCTCTTATGGGCTGGAATTTGACATTTTTCAATGGGTTCCGTTGAAGCGTGTGTCAACTTGTGATGCTCGTCACAACGCGTTGTGGGCGAACCTTGGCTTGGCATCCAGCTTGCGCCGGAGCTCTGAAATCTCGCGATCGCGGCGATCGAGCATTGCGCGCACTTCGCGATAGGCCGCGTAATAATGATCAACAAGCGCTGCGAGCTTCGAAAGCTGCTCCTGAAGCAAAGAGTAGAAGGTTATTACCGCCATAGGCCGAGGGCTGCTGGGCTTCATCTGGGCTATGGGCGTTGAGCTCGAGCGCACGCAGACTACACAGGAGTTCAAGCGCGCCGCCTGAGGCGCCGCGACAGATTCCATGAACTCGGCACAGGCACAAATGGTCAGCGGCTGGGATGGCACACGGTGCAGGAGAATCCTCGACACCCCCTATGCGACCGGCCTTCACGGCCCGACCCGCGCTTTTAGTCCGAGGCAGCTCCCGACGAATCACGATCATGATGGCGAGTGCTCGCACTCGATCCATGAATATCAGACTGATCAACCGTCGATACCCGCTGCCCCGGCCGCTGTCCGCTTGTGCTTGGCCGAGCAAAGACGATGAACAGTTCAACTGAACGAACCACTTGACGGGTCGTTCCATATCAGGAGTTAAGGGAAATTCACAGGGCGAGTCCATAATATTGACTAGAGTGTACGTCAGCGCGCTATGAACGCTCGCGCGCCTGCGGCCACTGCTTGAGCCCCTTCGGAATCTCCACCCACGGCAGCTTGTCCTCGACGTACAGATGCTCGCGGGGCGGCATTTTCGCTGCGGCATCGTGGGTACCGATCGTGAGCCAAATGGACTCCGGGTGGTTACCGCCCTCGTAGCAGATGGGACTTCCGCAGTCGCCGCAGAAACCGCGCCGGGCGATGTCGGAGGAGCGGTAGTACTTGAGCGATCCTGTGATCGTCACGTCGGCACGCCGGTAGCCGGCGTAGGGCAGGCTCGGCGCGCCACTTTCGCGCCGGCAGATCGAGCAGTGGCAATCAGCGACCGTCGTGGGCATTCCCGTCAGCGTGTAGCGGATGGCTCCGCACAGGCATCGTCCGCTGGATGGCATGCCAGTCTCCTTGCAGTCTCGGCGTCCACGATTCGTCAGCGCTGGCGGGACTTCCAGGTCGGCACTCTCTATGCGGCGGCTCGCAAGCGGGGCGTGGTGTTCGATCGCCGGCCAGGCCAGCGTATGAAGTCTGACCTACGCTCCGCGAATGCTAAAAGACTCGTCGCTCAGGGCCAGTGCGAGGCATATCGGGGTAATCAGCCACCGATTCGGGTTAGGCAAGTATATGCTCCTCGGCATCGTCACGCGCGACCGCACGGCCTAGCGGCGGCCTATAGCGCGACTCTTGGCTTTTTTACCTCCGTTTCGTGTCTTCCCCCTCTCATAGACCCTGAGGCCGATAGCTTTCCGCGAAGCGCGCCTGAATCTCATCGAGCGCGGCAAGGATGTCGGGGTCGACCGGCGCCGGCTTGTGCCCGGCAAGAATGCGCCGCAAGTCCGCATCGATGCGCTCGAACAGATCGCGGTCAGGCTGCAAGCTCGTGCTCAAGGGGATGTGTGAGCCGAAATAGCGCGCATGCCACTGCTGGTCGCGACAGTGCGCCGCGGTGTGCTTCTGCGCGAGGTAGTTGCCGCGCGGTCCGACTTCGTGCGCGAGATCGAGCGCAATCGCCTCGGCATTGACTGCCATCCCCTGCCACATGCTGCGCAGCATGCCCGCGAGCTCGTCGCACAGACACAGCGCGTGCATTGAGAACGAGATCCCCTCATCGAGCGAGCCCAGGTAGTCGAGCGTCACGGGGCGACTGAAGAACGCCTGCATCATGCTCGCGCTGATCTCCCAGACCGCGTCCTGAGTGAACCGTCGCGCCACCGACTGTCCAGCGAATCCAGTGAATGACGGAATGCCAATGTGGCGCCGCACTTGATGCACCGCGATGTCGGCAAGCGAGGTATGCGTGAAGTTTCCAATGCCGCCAGTGGCCGGTTCCATGAAACATACGTCGGAGCTGCCGATGGCAAACGAGCCGCGCCGTGCGAGCTGCCCGAGCACCATGGCGGCGAAGTCGGTGGCGAGGCTGTTTACCAGGCAACCGGCCATCGTGATCGGCGTCGAGGCGCCACCGATTGGCAGCGTGCCAATGCTCATCGGGATACCGGCACGCGCACCGGCGATGATTTGGTCACTGTGCGTGCGCCAATAGCTCAGCGGCAGCGGCGTCACTATTTGCAGGAAGTACGGCTTTTCCTCGAGCGCCCGCCGCGAGCCGCGCACGGCAGCTGCCATCTCGATCACGACTTGGAAGGACTCCGCGTTCTCACACAGGTACTCGAGCGGCTTGGTCGTGTTCTGCACCAGGATCGCGAACTCGTTGACCTCGCCGTGAATGTCCGAGCGCGGCACGTCCTTGCAGGGCAAACATACGCCGTCCATGTTGGGCAGCGCGTCCGCGAGGCGCGTGATGGTCGCGAGGTCCTCGGCGGTGCTGTCGCGCAGCTCGCCGCGTTCGAGATCATAGACCTTGATGCAGGTCATGCCGGGCATGAACGATGTGTGGGCCGTGTCGAGCTCGAGGTAATGGCCTCCCGTGCGGTCCCAGAGCCGGGCACTTTTCGCAGTCGTCGCGATCGCCTCGCGCACGAGCGCTGGGTCGAAGCGCACGATGCCGTCGTGCTTCACTTCGCAGCCCGCCGCCTTGAGCAGGTCGATGGCCTCGGTGCCTGGCTCGAACGCGCAACCGGTGTCGTGCAGCAGCGCGTAGGCGGACTCGATTAGCAGCTCGATGTCCTGCTGTGGCAGCAGCCCGTAGGGATTGGTGAGGCCGCCGTGCCGGCCGCGGTCGATCGGTGCGGGAGCTGTCACCGGCGCGCGGGGACGCCGGTTTCGTGTCGATTCGCGCGGCATCGGCCGTCCTCTTCGCCAGTGACTCTTTATTATACGTTCATATAAAACTACTATATGGCCATACAAGATGCTTCGAAAACGTGGGGCACGGGGTCGCGCAGCCTCCCGAGGGCAAGCGAAATGAGAATCGAATCCCGTTACGCGCCACTATTTGAGCCGCTCCGGATCGGCCCGGTCACGGCCCCGAATCGTTTCTACCAAGTGCCGCACTGCACCGGCATGGGCCACGCCCTGCCGCAGACACTCGCCGCAATGCGCGGCGTCAAGGCCGAGGGTGGCTGGGGCGTGGTATGCACGGAATACTGCTCGATCCACCCGAGCTCGGACGATCACCCGTTCCCGTTCGCCTCGAATTGGGACGACGGCGACCTCGCCAACCTCGCCGCGATCGCGGATGCCGTGCACGCGCACGGCGCACTCGCCGGCATCGAGCTCTGGCACGGTGGCAGCTACGTGGCAAATCTTGCGACGCGAATGCCAGCCCTCGGCGTGCGCTCGATGCCGGGGCGCACCGACCCCTTCCAATCGCAGCGCATGGACCGCGCCGACATTCGGCGCCTCAAGCTGTGGCATCGGCAGGCGGCGGTACGCGCTCGGGCCGCCGGCTTCGATATCATCTATGTCTACCCGACGCACGGTTACCTCGTCTCCGAGTTTCTGTCGCGCAGCCTGAATGATCGCACCGACGAGTACGGCGGCTCGCTTGAGAATCGCTCGCGCCTGTTCCGCGAACTCCTCGAGGAGACCAAGGACGCAGTCGGTGATCGCTGCGCGGTCGTATCGCGTTTCGGCGCGAACGGTCATGGCGAGGAGCACTTGAGCAGCGATGAAGCACGCGACGTGCTCGGCATGCTCGGTCCGCTGCCGGATCTGTGGGATTTGGTGATCGCCGACTACGAGGAGGAGATGGGCTCCTCGCGCTTCGTCAAGGAAGCGGCACTCGAGGCGCGCGTGCAGTACGCGCGCGCGCTGACCGGGCGGCCGGTCGTCAGCGTCGGACGGTTCACCTCACCCGACACGATGCTCCGCCAGGTGAAAAGCGGTGTGCTCGACCTGGTAGGCGCCGCGCGCCCGTCGATTTCCGACCCGTTCCTGCCGACCAAGATCCGCGAGGGTCGTCTCGATGACATACGCGAGTGCATCGGCTGCAACATCTGCTACGCACACAACTTCCGGGGCTCGGCGTTGCGCTGCACGCAGAACCCTACGATGGGCGAGGAGTGGCGCAGCGGCTGGCACCCGGAGCGCGTGCCTTCCGGAGCGGGCTCAGTGCTCGTGGTCGGTGCGGGCCCCGCGGGCCTCGAGGCCGCGCACGTACTCGGCAAGCGTGGCTTCATGGTGGCGCTCGCGGACGCTGAGCGCACCGCGGGCGGGCGCGTGACCCGCGAAAGCCGCCTGCCCGGACTCGCTGAATGGGCGCGTGTACGCGACTACCGTACCGGCCAGCTGAACCGCATGCGCAATGTCGAGCTCTATCTCGGCCATCGCCTCACGGCCTCCGAGGTGCGCGACTTCGGTTCCGACTACGTGCTGCTCGCGACCGGTGCGCGCTGGCGCCGCAACGGCCTCGGCCGCTGGCACGTGACGCCGGTCGAGATACTGAGCGGCCAGGTCCTCACAGCTGACGACATCATGGACGGTGCGCGGCCGCAGGGCACGGTCGTAGTGTTCGATGACGACCACTACTACATGGGGCCAGTCATCGCGCTCGCGCTGGCACGCAGCGGTGCCCGGGTGTGCTACGTGACGACCGAGGGCAAGGCGGGCGACTGGAGCACGCACACGGCCGAGCAGGTCCGCACGCAACGTGAGTTGCTCGAGTCCGGCATCGAGATCGCCGTCAATCAGGCAGTCGCGGCATATGATGGATCGAGCGTTACGCTTGCGTGCGTGTATACAGGGCGCGAACACGCGCACCCGGCCACGAGCCTCGTGCTTGTCACGTCCCGCGAGCCGGAAGACGCGCTGTACACCGAGCTCGTCGGCGTCGAGGGCGAGGAGGATCGATCGCGGATCATCCGCATCGGCGACTGCCGTCAGCCTGCGATCATCGCAGCGGCGGTATACGCCGGCCACAAGGCTGCGCGCGAACTCGGCGGGGAGTTGCACGCAGTTCCCCGTGACCGAGAGCGCGTCGTGATGGATACCAGGCGGCCGACGTAGCGCGGCGGCCGTCACTTCATGGCGGCAGCCCGTTTGCTGCCCAGCGCGCCTGCAAACTCACGTCACCAACGAGCGTGACAGGAAAGGCACCATGCTCCCCGGTTTGGCCTCCGCTTGCATTTGATGTCAGAAGTCGTTTTAGGCGCTGCGGCGCACTGCCGGTGGCCGCGAAAGCATCCTTCGCATGCCGTAAGCGTCATGCGCCGCGCCCGGCTTCAGCCGGATTTGAGTTTTTCCTCGGCGTACAGCGACAACTCGATCATGCACTCGAGCAACTGATCGGCGGGTAGGCCCGGAAAATTCTTGAGGACGAGCTCTTTCACATAGCGCCTCCAAGACGGCGCTTGCCGGAATGCGTGACGGTGTGATCAAGATCCGCATCGCGGCGCCTGTCGCAGGAAAGTACTGAAAATCGACGGCGTGACCGGCGACGTGATCGCGGCTACGCCGGGATCGAGAGCTCGACCCCATTGACGGACTGCCGGCCAAGAGTCCAACATACCAGAGTTGGGAGTTCTCCATCGCCGCAACGAGCGGTAGACGGCTCCTCAGGGAAATAGATCGAGGCCCCGCCGCCGCCGTCAAGCAATGAGTGTCCAGCACGATGGACGATCTCGCCGCTGTGCTTGTACCACCGTGTCATCGCCCCCCTGACGGACCTCGCCGTTACGGCGCGATGCCAGCCGAGGTCAAGCCCGGGTCGCTAAGGGAGTAGGTGTGCTTCGAATCTGGGAAGCTACGTATTGCCACGGCCGACGAACCAGATAACAGTAAGCATGATTTACCATGACGAGGGGCAGGGTGGGTATGGCCTTCAATCCGCTACGGGCGATACAGGAATTCGGTCAGAGCATCTGGCTCGACGAGCTGCACCGAGAACTACTGCGGGGCGGTGACCTCGCTCGGCTGATCGACGACGACGGCATCAGCGGTGTGACGTCCAATCCCAGCATCTTTCAGCGGGCTATCGCCGAGGATCGAAGCTATCGGACCGAGATCCGCCGATTGCACGCCGGTGGTACTGCTCCCCGATACATTTACGAGCAGCTGATCCTTCAAGACGTCCGTGACGCTGCCGACGCCTTGCATCGCGTTTATCAGCGTTCCGATGGTCACGATGGCTTCGTGAGCTTGGAGGTGTCGCCATCGCTCGCCGGCGATACAGCCGGAACAGTCACCGAGGCGAGAAGACTCTGGCGGGCCTTCGATCGGCCCAACGCGATGATCAAGGTGCCGGCAACTCGGCAGGGCTTGCCGGCCATGCGGCGCTTGATCAGTGAAGGGATCAATGTGAACGCCACGCTACTATTCGGCGTGACTCGCTACCGCGAGGTGCTCGACGCGTTCTCGGCCGGTCTCGAGGATCGCAAGAGTGGGGGCAATCCCATTGACCGGATCGCCTCTGTCGCCAGCCTATTCGTGAGTCGCATCGATACGCTGGTTGATGAAAAATTGGCCGTGGTTCATGACGCGGACCGATCTGCCCGTGCGCGCATGCTGGTCGGTAAGGTCGGCACGAAGGTCGCCCGCTTTGCGTATCAGGATTTCAAGAAATTTATCGCCTCACCACGGTGGGGCGCGCTCGCCGCAAGTGGCGCGCGCCCGCAGCGCCTGCTGTGGGCGAGCACGGGCACGAAGAATCCCGCCTACAGCGACGTCAAGTATATCGACGAGTTGATTGGCCGCGACACCGTTACAACGGTGCCTCTGGCCACTTTGGCCGCATATCGGGATCATGGTAAGCCAGCACCGAGGCTAAATGACCTGTTTGACGTGGCGGAGTTGCCCGCGGATCTGCTCACGGTTGGGATCGATCTGGAACAGATAAGCCAACAGCTTGAGGCTGAAGGCGTCGGAAAGTTCTCCGCGAGCTTTCAGGCGCTCTTATCTAACATATCCGGGTAAGGCGACGGTCGGTAGTACGCATTCGCTGTTTCGCGACGCATCGGGTTGCCGGTCACAGACCGAACGGCTCGGGTTGCCCGGCTCAGCGGCTTACTGCGATACTCACGGCCGCCACGATCAGTCAGAGTGCGTGGACCGGATTCAGATATGGCTGGACACATCTCGGGGGACTCCTCCGCCGCACCGAAACCTGCCGTAGCAAGCAAGCCTGCCAGCGGCCTGCGTCCTCCACATAGGGAAGCGACTCTGCAAACTTCGACTCGAGACAGCGCTGCACGCTCTCAGGGTCGGCAGGCTCATCCTTCGACAAGGCTCGCAGGCCTTGTGCCGTTTGCATTACAGCTACGGCTCGCTAGGGTAGTTCGACGTATACGACCGCGCCGCTTCCGGGATGCTCGCGTTGATCGGGCAGCGTATTAGGGTGCGGTCTGTACAGACCGAGGGATTTGCCCTTCAAATATGCGTTTAATCCAGCAACTACGCGGCCCATGCTGAGGGCTTCGTCACGATCGAATCCAAGACAACGCGCCACCACCGCTGCCCACAGCGTCAGCACCGGCGCTCGATTCACTTGCACGTGCTCGATGGTCAAAGAAGTCGTACATCCTGCCTTGGAGCGAAAATGCCTGATGCCAAGTCACACCTGGAGACGCTTTCGAGGACTCCGGGGGGTGATCCATCAGCGCAGAACTGGGCGCACTACGCCAGCAGCACTATGCACACGCTCGTGCTGAACCGCGAGGTTCAAATACCCTGAGGCCACACGGATTTGAGGCCCCATCTCGCGCTGCGGTACTAGGCGCAAAGCGCGCGCGCCAGAATCGCCTCCTTGCGGACATGATGATCAGAGGGCAGGACCACCATCTGGGCACTGGGACCGCATTCGACGATATGCAGTAATGGCAGCAGAATTCCGTTGGCAACGTCGCCGCCCATTGACCAAAACCGTGAAAACTGAACTGGCGCATCATCACTCGCGTCCGGCGGAATTGCCGCCCACCACAATAACGTCCTTTGCGAGATCCACGGCAACGGTAGTAATCGGGTCCATAGGTTTCCCTCTCGGCGTTAGATTGCACACAGCAAGGTCAATCTGGGCACTTTGATGCCGCGCGGTTAATCACCGCTGCCGAGAGGGGAACTCCCTCTCAATTCGTTTTCCGCGCTGCGGTGCGGCACAGGTTGGCCGAAGAGGCCTCGTGCAAAGGAGCGCCACCGTTGCGGATAACCGCAAGGCCGCCGCGATCGAGGTCATTAGGAGCGCGGTGACGCGTGGACTCGCGCCCGCAGCTTCCGGTCGGGTATAAAGTCTACCGCTAATGAATTTGAAACGGTGCACACCCATGGTGGCGTACGTTCTGGAGTCAATGGTCACGTGTCCGGCCTGTGGGCATACGCAGGTCGAACTCATGACCGTGGATGCGTGCCAGTATTTCTACGAGTGCACGGGCTGCGGGGTACTGCTGAAGCCGAAGGCGGGGGATTGCTGCGTGTTCTGCTCGTACGGTACCGTGAAATGCCCACCGAAGCAGACCGGTGGCGTCGAGTGCGAAGGCGCATAATCATCCATCGGGCGTCGCCGAGCCCAGTCAGGCCGACGAACTCGTCGCGCGCAAGCCGCGAGAAACGCTGCAGCTCGTGGCTCTCTGCGTCCTCGATCACCTGAGCCTCTCTGGCAGCGAGACCCTCAGCGCGGAAAGGGGGCTAATATGAGCCCCAAAGGGCAACTGCCGGCCTATTTTCCCCCTTATTCTTGGCCCCAATGCAAGCCTTCCTGGCGAAGCGGTCAGCCTGACGCATGCTGCGGAGGGGTACGCACCTCTTCCGAAAAGTCGTGATCTGTCGCGGCACTTGTTGTCCGCCCGAGTCGACAGAAAAGCTGTCGGCTTGATTTCCGACGTGTCTCCGTGACACAACACGCCGGCGGATATAGTTGGCGTCAGCTAGGCATTAGGAGTTTTCTCGATCGTGCACCCTTCCGGCCCGGTGCCTAATTACGACGTGCGTTTCGGCGCGCCTGCTCACCCGCAATCAGCGCACTGCCGAGGCGGGCGCTGCGGACCCGCGAGGACCGGCACGGTGTTGCGAGCCGTAGCGATCGGTATGGTGCTCCGATCATGACCACTCCCGGCATCGGTCACGCCCTCCATGATCCCGGGTCCCGGGCGCGGCCGAAGGGCAGGTCCGCTTCCCATGCGCCCCGCGGCAGCGTCGCGGCATTGACGATTGCCGCGACGGGGATCGTGTACGGCGACATCGGCACTTCGCCGCTGTACGCCCTGGACCAGATCTTCTTGGGCCACGGCGGTGTACCTCTGACCCACGAAAACGTGCTCGGCGGGATCTCCCTCGTGATCTGGACGCTCACGGTTATCGTCGCCATCAAGTACGCCATCTTCGTGTTGCGCGCACAGAATGACGGCGAGGGCGGAGTATTCGCGCTCTACGGGCTGCTTCACAGCTACAAGCACCGCGGCATCATGATCTTCTTGTGGTCGCTGATGCTAGGGGCCGGGCTGCTCTTCGGCGACGGGATCATTACACCCGCGATCAGCGTTCTGTCGGCTGTCGAGGGGCTCGGTGTCGCGACGCCGGCACTCGGCCGCGCCGTGATTCCCGTCACGGCGCTCCTGCTCACGGTGCTATTCGCGGTGCAGGTCAAGGGCGCAGCGGGACTTGGCAGAGTATTTGGTCCGATTCTGATCATCTGGTTTATCGTGCTGGCCATTCTGGGCGCCTTTCAGATCGCGTATCACATAGAGATTCTGCAGGCATTCAATCCCGTCCACGGTCTCATGTTTCTCGGACGCGTCGGGCTGTACGAAGCGCTGCTGATTCTGGGTGCCTTGATGCTGGTCGTGACAGGCGGCGAAGCGATGTATGCCGACTTGGGGCATTTTGGGGCCCTTCCGATTCGGATCAGCTGGTTCGCGCTGGTGTATCCGGCCCTGCTGCTCAACTATCTGGGACAAGGCGCCTACCTGCTGAGCGGTACGCCGATTGTTGGCGGTAAGATCTTCTACAGCATCGTTCCACCAGGGTTGCTTTACCCCATGATCCTGCTGGCGACGACTGCAACGATCATTGCGTCGCAAGCGCTCATTTCCGGTGCCTTCTCGCTCGCCTCGCAGGCAATCGGCCTCGGGCTGTTTCCGCGATTGCAGGTGCTGCACACCCATCACGCTCACGCCGGCCAGATCTACATTCCGTTCGTCAACTGGGCTCTCTATGTCGGATGTATCGTTCTCGTCATCACCTTCGGGTCCAGCTCCGCGCTCGGCGCAGCCTATGGGCTCGCGGTTTCCGGCGTGATGGTGATTACGTCGTTGGCGATGTTCCCGGTTTCCAGGTTGTGCTGGGGCTGGGGCGCGATCGCGACCGTTCCTCTGTGGGGAATCCTTACGACAATCAATGGATCCTTCCTCCTGGCGAGCTCCCTCAAGTTTCTGGAAGGCGGATTTGTTCCCTTGTCGATCGGTATCGCGGTGTTCCTGGTCATGGCGACATGGCGGTGGGGACGCAAGGCGACCTTCGCCGCCTATTCTGAAAAGAAAACCATGACCATCGCGGAGTTGATCCAACTCCATCGAAGGAGTCCGTTTTTCATGGAGCGAACGGCGGTGCTAATGACTCCCAAGCCGCTGCGCGACGAATCGGACCGCACCCCGGCTCTGCTGCAATTGTTGTGGGACCGATACGGGGTGCTGCCCCGGAATCTGATCTTCGTCGAAGTCACGCATCGCAAAGTACCGTACATTCACGATGACCGCTATGTCGTCAGGGTATTCGACAAGGAAAGGAAGAACACGGGCAGCATCATTAGCGTGGAGTTGAGTTTCGGCTTTATGGAGGAACCCAACGTGGAGCGCGCGCTCGAAGGTATGGCCCGCCTGAAGGAAATTGACCTACCGATTGACCGGCGGCAGTGGATCGTCCACGTATCGAACGAAAATTTGTTGCCGGCGCGGTCCATGGGCCTCATCCGGCGACTCCGCTTGCGGCTGTTTATGTTCTTCCGGCTCGTCTCGCAGCCCGCCTACTACTATTACGGCCTGGGCGATGAAGTGCAGCTGTCGGCCGAGATACTGCCGGTTCGGGTACACTGACGGTGGAGCACTGGCTCGAGCAGGCATCGACAGCCCCGGAACTCGGCGGATGTATCAGATCGCGATCCGGGAGTTCATGCGCTTCACGGGGATGGTACGGCCAGAATTTCGAGACGTCGCGCGCTCCCACGTGATTGCCTGGCGCACAACGCTCATCCGGCGAGAGCTCGCCGGGCCCACCATCCGCGCCAAGTTCGCAGCACCGTCGTCGTTCTTGGAGTGCCTGTGCGAGCGCAATGCCGTCACGCGCGATTCCGTGAAAGGTGTCTCCCGGCGCAGGGTTCGAAGGCTATGAGGGCAAGACGCCGGCGATCTCCGATGCTCAGGTGCGGGAGCCGCACGATCATCGGGCCGTCAAACACTTTTCGCATTCACGGCAAGGGCGGGAAACTGAGGTACATCCCGGTGCATCTGGGCTCGTTGGAGGCAATCTCCGGGTAATTGGCCGCCACCGGTCATGGGAACGATCCCGCGGCTCCCCTCTTCCGGCCCGTTCGGGCCAACGCCATGGACTCAGCGATGACGTCCCCGCTCATGCCCGCCGGCGTCTACCGGATGGTGAAGCACTACGGGAAGGACGTCGGGATCGCCGTGAAGCGATTTGGGCCGCACGCGGCGCGCGCACCACCGCAGCGACCAACGCGCTCGATGCGGAGGCTGACATCGCCAAAGTGCAGGAATGGCTCGCTTATGCGAACGTTTCAACGACGCGCGTGTGTGATCATCGCAAGACCCGGCCGGAGGATTCACCCGTGTTCAAGGTGAAGTACTAACTCCGTGCCGGCACTAAAACCCGCGAGCAGTTCACTGGGCGTCGGTATTGCGAGGCGCATCTCGAACTCGTGCGCCGCGCGGTACTCTCCGGCCGGGCGAACGGCGCCATGAGCATCAGGTACCGCTGTCTTTAGTCGGGGTCACGCTCCCCAAAGCCGTTTGCCCGGCGAGCTGCCAGCTCTTCACCACGGCATCCGCGATCGAATTCGCTAGGCTCTCCTGGTCGTCGGCAATCTCCCTCCAGAAATCGAGTGCCGTGGCAGCGCGAAGCGTCAAGTGACCGTCGGCTTCGCCGTTCGATATCTCGACCGTCATGCCGATTCGGCGCGCCAGCGACAGCATCGGTAGGTTGCGCGCCAGGCAGTGAATGATCAGGGCTTTGAGCCCTCGCGCCCGAGCGTAGCTCGCAGAGCGGTACAGCAGGGCCACGCCGAGCCGTTTGCGCCGATAGCTGGGCAGAACCGAAAGGCCCACCTCCAGTTCGTCTGCAGACTGCGCGAGCTGGCAAACGGCGACGAGTGCGCGATCGGGATTGAAAATGCCGTAGGAAGGAATGCCGGCCGCACTCCACTGATCCAGGTATTCGGTCACGGCTTCGGGCTTGATGGAGTGGCAGAATCGATTACACAGATCCTCCGTACCGAGTGCCGCAAAATGTGCCTCGAGCGCGAGGCGATCGTGAGGCAGAGACAGGCGAACGATGGCCGTCACGATGAGCCCTCGCGTGGATATGGTGCGTAGTCGGTGCGACTCTGGATCAAAGCAGCCATTGCTCGCTCACGGACGCCGCTGGCAGCGCGGGGGCTTTATCCTGCGAATCGCCCCTGCAGAGCGCACGCGCAACCAGGTGGTGGGCGTGTGCAGCTCTGGCCGTCATCGTCAGTTCCCGCGGGCTCGCGTTGACCAGGCCATTGTGAAGGTAGTGTGATTCGCGGAACTTGATCGCACTCGTCCGCTTCGAGATGGAGGCCATGAACGCCGCGACGCAGCTATCCATCGCGGCCGGCGGGTTCACAGCGCTGAGTGCGATCTCCACCTGCATCCCGGCATTAGCTTGGTGTCCCGAGCACGTCGCGGCCGCCCCATAATAGCCTATATACTAGCGCCTCCGCAGCCACGCCAGTAACGAGAGGACCGCGCTCAGAATCAGCATGGTCGTGATTGGGAAAATGAACTTGAATCCCGTGCGATCGACGACGATGTCGCCGGGGAGATGGAACAAATGCATCCTCTCGAGCCAGGGCCAGAGCAGGCCGGCAGTGATGAATACCGTACCGAGCATGAGGAGAAATCGATTCATTGGCATTCGTGAGGTCCACGCCAATGCGTGCAATCAGCGGGCGAGACAGAGCTGCCGGCCTGATCAAGCGCAATCCTATGCACATAAGGCGCGAGGTATGGCGTTGCTCAATCTTCAAGAATTGTTTGCGCCCGAAGCCCTCATCGTGCTCTTCTCCCGCTGAATCGGCAGTGGCCGCCTCCGTGGGCACTTCAGCGTCGTGACTTACAGAATTCCGAATAAATGCAGGCTCTCTCATCAAGGATCTCGCGCATGGACCTCGTCGGCTGTCGGGCCTTGGCTTTTTGCACCGTGGAAAATCGCTCCGCGAGCCCGCGAATGCCGCTCGGGGCAATGGCATCAGCGAAGTGCGTCGCTCTGGCGGGGGCCTTCCTGGATTTCGACGCCAGGTTCCGGCCGAGGAACTGCGCGGCCCCCTTGGTCGGGTTCGTTACATTGAGTGTGCTCATGGTGACCTCTTCAATTTAGCGGCCCACCGCATCGTGTGTATTTAATAATGATTGTCCTGCATACTTCCAGTCGTACAAACCACCATCTCTACGGCGCCGACCATATCGCCGCACTGGCTTGGCTCGGTTGTACTTGCTGATCCTCTTGCTGTGCCTCTGCCTGCCTTGCCTTCTCCTGCTCGGGTCGGTCATTCACAGTGGGCTGCGCCATCTCGTCGCTCATACTATATCCCGTTCTCGAGCCATTGATTGTCTTTGGCCGGTGCTTGGCGGGGGAGACTGTGGGGAGACCCATCCGGGCCGGCAGTGTAGGAGCGCTGTCAAGCCGCGCCGGCGCCTGGGGGCTTGCTCCGAGCCAGCAGCAGCCAGCATGAAGAGCGTAAAGGTGACATAGAAGATTAGATATGTCATGAGCGCGGAGCGGGTCACCGTCCCGACGCCGGGCAACGTCGGGGGCGACGGGACGTTGGAACCAACCCGGCGCGGTAAGAGCGGGATCAAGCGAGCAGCAATCGTTGCGGAATCTGGGCGCGCCGATGGCCCAGCGGGTAGAGCTGCAATCAGCGAGGCCAATCTCCGAGTTGCGCTGTCCCCCGGCAACCGAGCTAATGTGGCAGCCTCCTCCCAAGGATCGACATCCAGTCGCGCCAGCGCTGAAAGGACGCTCAGCTGCATTGCAATATTGTCTTCACCGATCGGCGCCAAGAGAAAGTTGTCAAACTCGGAACCTGGGGAAGACACCAAAACCAGAACGCTTCATTTCGGTCGCCGAATGTTGCTGTCGCTATCGAACACGCAGAACCGACCACGTCGCCTGGGGCACAGGACCCGCCGGCCGACCTCATCGACCAACGCAGGCAGGCCTTTGTGACGCTCGGTCACTGTCAAAAGGCTGCCTACTGTCCCCGGACACGGGTGTTGATTCACCTCAGGCAGGTGTCCAGGAAAACCGGTGCAATGCCAGACGCTACATCACCTCGCCTGTGCCACTTTGGCCGCTGGCAGTTGCTTCTACACCGTACGTGCGCCGGGAAGGCAATTCATATCCTGCGCGCAACGTAGACAATGAGAAGGATGAGCAGAAGGGTTCCAAGAATGCCGCCACCAATATACATTTGCTTCCCCATTGATTTATGAGGTCGTATTAAACGCCGGATCGGTGGGCGCCGTCTGGGCGGTACCGCACCGATCGCGGAATCTTAGGAATGGAACGACCATATCTTTGCGCCATCCCTCCAGTTACCTTGAACCCGCGCGCTGACGCATCCTTGCGTCGCTGGTCGCGATGTTTCGAGGCTGCGAAGGCCATGGCCTTCAACACCGAGCCCACAGCTTTGCAAGCGGATTCGCCGGTGTTCAAAGTGAAGTACTGACGCCGCGATTGATTAGCCGATAGATTTGCAGAAGTCCATGCGCCCGTTACAAGACGCGTGGACCTCCCACTGCAACAGATGTGTTGGGGCCAAGGGCCACTCTGCTCGCCGTTGACGATGGGCTGAAACCAAGGGCCCTATTTCTTCGAGGAATCTTTCAGGTCTTGCTTGATGTCGCCCAACTTCTCTTGAACCTTGCCGAGATTCTTTTGAATGTTGCCTTTTGCTTCCAGCGTCTTGTCGCCCACGAGTTTACCGGCCGCTTCCTTGATCGTTCCTTTCGCCTCTTCGACGCGGCCCTTAACCTGGTCTTTGTTGATGCCCATGAAATGCTCCTGCTAACACATGCCGGCAGGCGGCCGGCGCGCGATACTTCAAAAATTTGTAAATTCCAAGTGTCACAAGAAGGGTTGCACGTGGATCTCCGTCGATCGGTGGATCCGGATACGCACCGAGTCAGCGGATTGTCACCTTAATGTTCCTGCCGACCCAGAGCTTATTTTAGGCCAGGTTGCCGCAAAAAGTCTCTACGCAATGGCACAGATGCACGACTCGTAAAGCAACAGAGTTGTGCGTTACCAACATTGAGCCCGGCAGCGGCGCATTAATGCCCGTCAGCGGCTCTGCGTTCGCGCCAGGGAGCCCCCATATCCCTTCGATATCGGCGATCAAACGACGCCGAAGTTCGCGTTATTTCGGAATCAGCGAACTCCAGAGATTCATCCTCTCTTTGACCAGGTCGCCGGTGACCCCTCGTATTTCGCCCGGATGGTCCAGATGAAGCATGGCGCGCGTCATATGACGTTCCCACTCGGCACTCGACACCAGTGCGTCGAGTTGCGCCGACTCGGCGCGGATCAGCAGGAAACCGTTCAGATCCCCCCCATGGGGCTGGAGGAAGACGGCGTCGAACGATTTGATTGATCCCTTCTGCTGCAGGCCGCCGAGATATTGCGTGAATTCGGCGAAATGCTCGGCGCTCAATTTCTCGCGACCGGGAAGCGAACGGTTCCAGCCAAACAACAGGACGTTAGTAGCCATTTTGAGTTTCCTCTCAAAGTTTATTTTTTCTCAGTGCGGCTGCGCCGGCGCATGACCAGCGGTTGCGCGACGGCCGGCGCACAATCTAACCCCACGCGGGAGTGCAAGCCATCCCTTCGGCTCTGCCCGGTCTTCGCCGGCCCAGTCTCTCGCGTCGCCATCATGGCAAAGACCTCTGGGAGAGGCCCATTGCTTTGCGCATCGCGGGCACCCGAGGCGCCCAATAGACCCCGGGCGCCACGTAACCGCCGAGCAATCTTCTTTGAGGCGTATAGATCCATTGGCCTGAGTGTTACAAGCACTCTCAATAAGTCTGCCGCTAAAGGCTCGGTCAATCCGCCACAAACCGGTCACCCAGTCGTCACGCGGCCTTCGCACCGGTGTCAACAACGCGGGTAGCCTTCATTTTGGATGGTCGCAACGGGAGGGTACTCGGATGAATATCGAATCCCGATTACGCAAGCTAGAGGCTCGCTATCGCGCCACGTTGAGCGCCGCAGGCGCGGCCCAAGCGCATTATTTCGCGCTGGCCGGCGAACCCAGCGCCACTGCTTCTGCGATCGAAAGAGCGAACGCACAATTGAAAGAGCTCGAATCACGCAAGCGGTCGATCGCTGAACGCATGGATGAAGTCGAAGGTCTCGAGCAGGACGCGAGCACTTAGCAGTCGATCCCGTCGGATATTCGGTCTCATCGTTAGCGGTCGGTGATATCAGCTTCACGATCATGCGTGCGTCCGGTCACGGCCCCTGCCTGCCCAGACATCGCGCGTTCAGGGAGCGTTAGGAAGCAGGCCATTCTCGACCAGCACGGGCGGATGCCTATGATGGGTCGCCTGTTCCCAGGCATAGGCGTACCCGAGGAGCTCGCCATCACTCCATGGCCGCGCGGAGAATTCGAGGCCGAAGGGAAGACCGCCGGCGTAAAAGCCACCCACGACGACGACTGCAGGGACGCCGATCATGTTTACCCAGCTGGTGGCGGAGTGCGGGCCGTCGCTCAGGTGGCCGTTCTGCGGCATCGTCTCGTCCGGCGGAGGCATCTGGATGGCGGGATAGACGTAGCCATCAAGGTGGAGCCGGTCGAGGGGCTCCAGATACGCCTCCAGGGTACGGCGTCGTGGGCCGTAGTAGTTGGCTTCGACATCAGGGTCATTCTCGACGCTGCGTTGGGAGATCAGAACATTGCCGAATTGGGCATTGCCCGGCTCCTCTCCCAGAATCGTGGGCGACAGTGGTGTACCGGTCGCATAGGCGTAATCCGCGGCAGAGTGGTACTGCGAGGGTCCAAAGGAGTTGAGGAATTTCTCCGTGCCCTCGCGCACGTAGGCATAGGTGCTGACTCGGCTGGCGATTTTGGCGAAGCTCTCCGGGAGGATGGAGTCGTCAATGATGACCGTGGCTCCGGCCGCGCGGAGCTCTTCGATGGCCTTCATGAACGCCGCGCGAGTCTCGGGCGAAAGCGGTATGGCCTGCTCCGCTTCCTGCCGTGCGGCAACGTCCTCTGGCAGTGCAGCAGGCAGTCCGTGAAACGGGACGCCGGACCCCTTGAGAATGAATGACGGCACGCCGAAGCGTTTGCCCCTGAGAGCATCCGGCTTGAGGTACCGCGTGTACGGGCCTGGCTGCGCGTTGCCAACGGAGGCAGCGGTAGGCGGGTCGAGCGAATCCTCTCCCGCCATGACGGAGAGAGCGATGGCCGCATCGGTCACATCGCGAGCAATCGGACCAGTGTTGTCGAGCAGCCAATCGAGCGGCGCAATGCCGGCGATGCTGACCAATCCACGCGTTGGAAAGACGCCGATGACAGCGCTCGTGGCGGCGGGCATGCGGATTGAATTGGCGGTATCGGTACCGTTGCCGAGCACGGCCATGTTGGCGGTCACGGCAGTCACGGTGCCGCCGGAGGAGCCTCCGGGGGAAAATCGGACATCGTACGCATTGCCGGTCCGGCCGAAGGAGCTGCTGCGGTTCGTATCGCTGTTGGCGAAATCGGGCATATTGGTGTGGCCGACCAGGATCGCGCCGGCGGCACGAAGCTTGGCGACGATGGTCGCGTCGTGGGGGGCGATGAGTTCATGCCCGGGGATCGTAAAGCCGGCCCAGCCGTCGGTCGTGATTTGGCCCTCGATGCTGGTGTTGGCCTTGATGACAATCGGTACGCCCCAAAGGGGGCCGCGGTGCGCGGTACCGCTGGCGGCGTCCGCGTCTTCCCGTGCCGCGGCAGCGAGGGCTTCTGACTGCATCACCGTTTCGACGGCACGATAGATGCCGTTATACCGGTGGATGCGGGCAAGGTGCCACCGTACGACCTGGGTAACGGTGTACTTATGGTGCGCGTAGAAACTTTCCAACTGCGGAATTGTGACTTCGAGGAGGTCCTTATCCATTGCCGCCTGCGACGGCGAATGCGGCTTCGCGAAGGCCGGAGCAGCGACCGAGAGTGAAACGATGTACAGCAGGACGGGGGGCAAGAGGCGAGACTTTCGCATGGCTGATATTCTCATTCAGGTAAGGCTGCGGGCCCGAATTGCCGACGCAGAGGGCGGAGCGCTTTCGTCAACGGTCCCACGTCATCACCTTCTTCTTTCGGGTACGGGATCTTAGCGAACGTTTGCTCGACTTGGCATGGTGGGAGGAGCGCGGTCTCCTGGGCCGAGCAGCAACAGCCGCTTTGCACAGAGAAAAGGCCCCAGTACTCTCGTACTGGGGCCTTCTTGCATGAGGAGCCTGGCAGTGACCTACTCTGGCATGGCTTGCAGCCACACTACCATCGGCGCAGGGCGTTTTCACTTCCGAGTTCGGAATGGGATCGGGTGGTTCCCGCTCGCCATTGCCGCCAGGCAAACCGGAAAACTCTTTGTTCGGACGCTTGTCGCGTTCGCCGATGCTTCGGACCGAAGTCCGAACATCAGCTCCATGCATCATCCTCTAAGGCAACAAACAAACGCCTTGAGGTTATATGGTCAAGTCTCACGGGCAATTAGTACCGGTTAGCTGAGCGCATTACTGCGCGTACACACCCGGCCTATCAACCACGTAGTCTTCGTGGGCCCTTTAGGGGAGTCGAGCTCCCAGGGAGATCTAGTCTTGGGGGGGGCTTCCCGCTTAGATGCTTTCAGCGGTTATCCCGTCCGCACATAGCTACCCGGCAGTGCCACTGGCGTGACAACCGGAACACCAGAGGTGCGTCCATCCCGGTCCTCTCGTACTAAGGACAGCTCACCCTCAAATCTCCAACGGCTACGGAAGATAGGGACCAAACTGTCTCACGACGTTTTGAACCCAGCTCGCGTACCACTTTAATCGGCGAACAGCCGAACCCTTGGGACCTGCTACAGCCCCAGGATGTGATGAGCCGACATCGAGGTGCCAAACTCCTCCGTCGATGTGGACTCTTGGGAGGAATAAGCCTGTTATCCCCGGAGTACCTTTTATCCGTTGAGCGATGGCCCTTCCATACAGAACCACCGGATCACTATGACCTGCTTTCGCACCTGCTCGACATGTACGTCTCGCAGTTAAGCACGCTTATGCCATTGCACTCTGTGCGCGATGACCGACCGCGCTGAGCGTACCATTGCACTCCTCCGTTACTCTTTGGGAGGAGACCGCCCCAGTCAAACTACCCACCATACATTGTTCCCAACCCGGATTACGGGCCAAGGTTAGAACTCCGAACTTATCAGGGTGGTATTTCAACGTTGCCTCCATGAGAGCTAGCGCCCCCACTTCATAGGCTCCCACCTATCCTACACAAACAAGGTCAAAGTTCAGTGTAAAGCTGTAGTAAAGGTTCACGGGGTCTTTCCGTCTTTCCGCAGCTACGCCGCATCTTCACAGCGATTTCAACTTCACTGAGTCTCGGGTCGAGACAGTGTGGCCAGCGTTACGCCATTCGTGCAGGTCGGAACTTCATGATCTCCACGGTTTCCCGCGGCATAGACTATACGTTCACCTGATCGCAACAGTTTGAGTTCACTGTCGCTGTTGATGATCAAGGCCGGCGTGTTATGGCCTTGCGGCCATCCAGGGATCTCATCCCCTGAGTCGTTACGGGGACTCGAATCACTTCGAGTCTTACCCTCGGTATTGCCCGCGACACACCTGCAACAGGTGCCGGTAGGGTTTCACCGATTTGAGCCGGTTGAATGGAACGGTGTTGCCACCGCCCCGGGCAATGTTACTTACCCGACAAGGAATTTCGCTCTGGTCTTGCCTCAGCAACATTGCGTCGCCGAGTGAGCGATGAGCACTTTCATCGCCCCTGCATGTCGCCATGCAGATGGGACTATATCTTCATCGACAAGATGCCGATGTTTGGCGTGTAGTCTCTGAGGATACTGATGCGAACATCAGTCTTTCCTGCTGATTGACTGCACCGGATGGATTGTCACCGCAAACGCGGTACCACCGGATACTCAGTTATTCCAGCATATAGCCAAATTTTACTAAGGCAGCAAAAACCTTAGGACCGTTATAGTTACGGCCGCCGTTTACCGGGGCTTCGATCAGGAGCTTCGCCTTGCGGCTGACCCCATCAATTAACCTTCCGGCACCGGGCAGGCGTCAGACCCTATACATCCACTTACGTGTTAGCAGAGTCCTGTGTTTTTGGTAAACAGTCGCAGCCACCGATTACCTGCGGCCTATTACAGCTTCCGGAGCAAGTCCGGTCACCATATTAGGCATACCTTCTTCCGAAGTTACGGTATCAATTTGCAGAGTTCCTTAACCCGAGTTCTCTCAAGCGCCTTGGGAGATTATCTCCCCACCCACCAGTGTCGGTTTGCGGTACGGTCGTCGATCATCTGAAGCTTAGAGGCTTTTCCTGGAAGCGTGGCATCAATCACTTCGGAGACCGAAGTCTCCTAGTACTCAGTTCTCGGGGATAGCGCACCTCCGGATTTTCCGGGAGATGCCCCCTACGGCCTTGAACGGCACTGCTGCCGCTGATCTAGCCTTCTCCGTCACCCCATCGCAATGATCGCCGGTGCAGGAATATTAACCTGCTTTCCATCGACTACACCTTTCGGTCTCGCCTTAGGAACCGACTCACCCTCAGCCGATTAACGTGGCTCAGGAAACCTTGGGTTTACGGCGAGCGGGTTTTTCACCCGCTTTAACGTTACTCATGTCAGCATTCGCACTTCCGATACCTCCAGCATGCCTCACAGCACACCTTCACAGGCGTACGGAACGCTCCCCTACCGCGTGCCTTGCGGCACACCCATAGCTTCGGTACTCGGCTTGAGCCCCGTTAAATCTTCCGCGCGAGCCGACTAGACCAGTGAGCTATTACGCTTTCTTTAAAGGATGGCTGCTTCTAAGCCAACCTCCTGGCTGTCTATGCCTTCTCACATCGTTTACCACTTAGCCGAAATTTTGGGACCTTAGCTGATGGTCTGGGTTTTTTCCCTTTTCACAACGGACGTTAGCACCCGCTGTGTGTCTCCCGGACTGTACTTCGAGGTATTCGGAGTTTGCATAGGGTTGGTAGGCCGAGATGGCCCCCTTCTCTAAACAGTGCTCTACCCCCTCGAGTAATCATCCGAGGCACTACCTAAATAGCTTTCGGGGAGAACCAGCTATCGCCAGCCTTGATTAGCCTTTCACTCCTATCCACACCTCATCGACGCACTATTGCAACAGTGGTTCGTTCGGGCCTCCAGCAGGTGTTACCCTGCCTTCACCCTGGACATGGATAGATCGACTGGCTTCGGGTCTATTCCCAGCGACTGTGGCGCCCTATTAAGACTCGGTTTCCCTACGGCTCCCCTACACGGTTAGCCTTGCCACTGAAAATAACTCGCTGACCCATTATACAAAAGGTACGCCGTCACCAGCTTGCGCCGGCTCCGACTGCTTGTACGCACACGGTTTCAGGTTCTATTTCACTCCCCTCACCGGGGTTCTTTTCGCCTTTCCCTCACGGTACTGGTTCACTATCGGTCGGTAGAGAGTATTTAGCCTTCGAGGATGGTCCCCCGATGTTCAGACAGGATTGCACGTGTCCCGCCCTACTCTTTGTCGCTCACCGATCTGGTCTTTAATCTACAGGGCTATCACCTGCTACGGCCAGCCTTTCCAGACTGTTCGACTAGACCTCGTCGGATTACCACGACTGGGCTGTTCCCCTTTCGCTCGCCACTACTCAGGGAATCTCGGTTGATTTCTTTTCCTCCGGTTACTGAGATGTTTCAATTCACCGGGTTTGCTTCTTCAGCCTATGAATTCAGCTGAAAATAGAGCCGAAGCTCTGGGTTTCCCCATTCGGACATCGCCGGGTCGAAGCTTGTTTGCCAGCTCACCGACGCTTTTCGCAGGCTACCACGTCCTTCATCGCCTTCTACCGCCTAGGCATCCACCATATGCGCTTATTCACTTGACCATATAACCCCAAGGAGTCTGGGGGTTATTTCGCTGATTTCTCATCACATACATGCGAACGCGACATCTTCAAGCAATAAAAACAATACAAAATAACTCGCTTGAAAACTTAGCGTCAAAACAAAGAATTTTCCAGATTGTTAAAGAGCAACACGGCTTCATGCTCACCGTGCGATCGAAAGATTGCTCTCATGAGCGTTGCGGCCCGTCAGAACAATCTCAATATCGCACCCGTGCGGTTTCCTGAAAGTATCGACGGCGACCAGAGCTGGTGGAGCCAGCCGGGATCGAACCGGCGACCTCCTGCTTGCAAAGCAGGCGCTCTCCCAGCTGAGCTATGGCCCCAGCCTTGGTTGGTGGGTCTGGGAGGAGTTGCACCCCCGACCTCACCCTTATCAGGGGTGCGCTCTAACTAACTGAGCTACAGACCCAAGCTGCAGCCCATAAGTAGATTAATTACAGCCTTCGTCCAGGGAGCTATGGGGCCGCTTCCTTCAGGAATCCAGGCAGGTAACTTGTGTGGAAACTCGCGCCAACTTGTCAAATGGATGCGAGTCTCTGAAAGGAGGTGATCCAGCCGCACGTTCCCGTACGGCTACCTTGTTACGACTTCACCCCAGTCATTGACCACACCGTGGTAGGCGCCATCCTTGCGGTTAGGCTACCTGCTTCTGGTGCAGTCAACTCCCATGGTGTGACGGGCGGTGTGTACAAGACCCGGGAACGTATTCACCGCAGCAATGCTGATCTGCGATTACTAGCGATTCCGACTTCACGGAGTCGAGTTGCAGACTCCGATCCGGACTACGACAGGCTTTCTGGGATTGGCTCCCGCTCGCGCGTTGGCTTCCCTCTGTACCTGCCATTGTAGCACGTGTGTAGCCCTGGCCATAAAGGCCATGATGACTTGACGTCATCCCCACCTTCCTCCGGTTTGTCACCGGCGGTCTCCTTAGAGTTCCCAACTGAATGATGGCAACTAAGGACAAGGGTTGCGCTCGTTGCGGGACTTAACCCAACATCTCACGACACGAGCTGACGACAGCCATGCAGCACCTGTCTTACGGTTCCCGAAGGCACTTCCGCATCTCTGCAGAATTCCGTAGATGTCAAGGCCAGGTAAGGTTCTTCGCGTTGCATCGAATTAAACCACATGCTCCACCGCTTGTGCGGGTCCCCGTCAATTCCTTTGAGTTTCAACCTTGCGGCCGTACTCCCCAGGCGGAGAACTTAGCGCGTTAGCTACGACACTGGGAGGCTTACCCTCTCAACGTCTAGTTCTCATCGTTTATGGCGTGGACTACCAGGGTATCTAATCCTGTTTGCTCCCCACGCTTTCGTGCCTGAACGTCGGTGCTGGACCAGGAAGCCGCTTTCGCCACTGATGTTCCTTCCGATATCTACGCATTTCACCGCTACACCGGAAATTCCGCTTCCCTCTTCCGCACCCAAGCCTTGCAGTTTCGAATGCAATTCCCAGGTTGAGCCCGGGGATTTCACATCCGACTTACGAAACCGTCTACGCACGCTTTACGCCCAGTAATTCCGATTAACGCTCGCACCCTCTGTATTACCGCGGCTGCTGGCACAGAGTTAGCCGGTGCTTTTTCTGTAGGTTAGGTCAAGACCCAAGGGTATTAGCCCTGAGCTTTTCATCCCCACTAAAAGTGCTTTACAACCCGCAGGCCTTCTTCACACACGCGGCGTCGCTGGATCAGGGTTGCCCCCATTGTCCAATATTCCCCACTGCTGCCTCCCGTAGGAGTCTGGGCCGTGTCTCAGTCCCAGTGTGGCTGGTCGTCCTCTCAGACCAGCTACGGATTGTCGCCTTGGTAAGCCGTTACCTTACCAACTAGCTAATCCGACTTCGGCTCATCCAATAGCGCGAGGTCTTACGATCCCCCGCTTTCACCCATAGGTCGTATGCGGCATTAGCCAACCTTTCGGTTGGTTATTCCCCACTACTGGGCAGATTCCGAAGCATTACTCACCCGTTCGCCGCTCGTCGCCAGGATTGCTCCCGCGTTACCGCTCGACTTGCATGTGTTAGGCACGCCGCCAGCGTTCAATCTGAGCCAGGATCAAACTCTTCACTTAAATGTCTTGAGCTTAAGTGATGAGTGAATCCAAAGGCCCATTGCTGGACTTTTGGTCACTCGGTCAATGGCATCCAAAGGACGTATCAACGCGAGTTCCCACACAAGTTACCTGCCAAATTTTTAAAGAACAGCTGCGGCGCTGGGCCGCAGCAATCTACGGCCGAAAGGGCCGCAGAAAGGGCCGGGAAGTATAGCCCTGCGGGCTTTCCCGTCAACATAAGTAGTCAGCGCAATGTCCGCTCAGGTCCCGCTGCACGGGAACCTCGGGGGCTCGAAGCTGAGGGCGCGCATTATAGGTGGAGAAAGGGCGCTGTCAACGAGTTGTCACGAATATATTCGTACGTTCGCAAGCACCTGAAGCCGCTACTTTTTTTCCAACGACACTCGAGCGAAGCGGCGCGGACCGAGTTGCAGAATGTGGATTTGACCAACATCTAACCGCGTCGCAGCATCGGTGACCTTTTCGCCATCGATCCGTACCGCTCCCTCGGCGATTTTTCGCCGCGCCTCCGAGCCGCTGGCGGCCAGGCCGGCGGCGGTCAGCGCCGCCGCGAGGCTTAGCTGCCCTTCCGGGGCCGCGAGCCTGGTCAACGGCAGATCCGCAGGCAGGACCTTTTGCGCAAAGCGCGCCCGGAAATTGGCCTGCGCCGCCTGCGCCGCGGCTAAGTCATGGAATCGCGTGACTATTTCGCTCGCGAGCTCGAATTTAACATCGCGTGGATTGCGGCCCTCATCCACCGTGAGCTTCAGGGCGGCAATCTCGCCCAGCGGGCGGAAGCTCAGCAGCTCGAAATAGCGCCACATCAGCGTGTCGGAGATCGACATCAGCTTGCCGAACATGTCGTCGGCGGCATCGTTGATGGCGATGTAATTGCCGAGCGACTTCGACATCTTGTTGATCCCGTCGAGGCCTTCGAGCAAGGGCATCGTCAGCACGATCTGCGGTTCCTGGCCGTAGTGCTGCTGCAGCTGACGGCCAACCAGCAGATTGAACTTCTGGTCGGTACCGCCAAGCTCGACGTCCGCGTGCAGCGCCACCGAGTCATAGCCCTGCACCAGCGGATAGAGAAACTCGTGGATCGCGATCGGCTGATTGCTCCTGAAGCGCTTGGAGAAATCATCACGCTCGAGCATGCGGGCGACCGTATGCCTGGCGGCGATTTCGATCAGCCCGGCGGCATTCATGGAACCAAACCATCGCGAGTTGAAATCAATCCGGGTCCGCGCGGGGTCCAGTATGCGAAAGATCTGCTGCTCGTAGGTGCGGGCGTTGGCCTGTACTTCCTCGGGGGTGAGCCGCGGCCGTGTCGCATTGCGCCCGCTCGGATCGCCGATCAGGCCGGTGAAGTCACCGATCAGGAATATGACCTCGTGCCCGAACTGCTGGAACTGCCGCATCTTGTTGATCAGTACGGTATGCCCCAGGTGCAGATCGGGCGCCGTGGGATCGAATCCAGCCTTGATCTTGAGCGGCGTCGCGCGCTTGAGCTTGGTTTCGAGCTCGGCGGGCAGCAGCAGATCCTGCACGCCGCGTGAGAGCTCGGCCATCTGCTCCTGGACTCGTTCGTTGTTGTTGCTCATACCGATCGGCGTAACTGTAGCAGGATGCGTGGCCGGCGCCGTTGACGCAGCGCCGTTGACCCGCGGCCTGGCCTAAGGTTACGGTCGCGCATGACCCTCTACCTCGGCCTGATGTCCGGCACCAGCATGGACGGCATCGATGCTGCGTTGCTCGAAATCGACGATGCCGGCATGCGTCTGCTGTCTGCCGTTTGCCGTGACTGGCCGCCGGCGCTGCAGCGCCGGCTGCGCCGCCTGGCAGAAGACTACCAACACATCGGCCTGGTCGAGCTCGGCCAGCTCGATACCAGCGCGGCCAAGGAATTTGCGCAGGCCGCCGAGCAACTGCTGCGGGCCAACGAGCTGCCGGCCAGGGCCGTGCGCGCGGTCGGCAGCCACGGTCAAACCGTGCTGCATCAGCCGGAGGGCGAAGCGCCATTTACCCTGCAGATCGGCGATCCCAACATCATTGCCGAGCGTCTGGGCATCGATGTGGTGGCCGATTTCCGCCGCCGCGACCTGGCGGCTGGTGGCGAAGGCGCGCCGCTGATGCCGGCGTTTCATGCCGCGGCTTTCGGGGTCCCCGGCGAGCGACGCGCCGTGGTCAATGTCGGCGGCATCGCCAACGTGACGCAGCTGGCGGCGGACGGCAGCGTTTCCGGCTTTGACACCGGACCCGGCAATTGCCTGCTCGACGCCTGGGCGCGACGGCATCTCAGCCATGCCTACGATGCCAACGGTGCCTGGGCCGCCACCGGCACCGTGCACGCAGCGTTGCTGACACGATTTCTCAGCGAGCCGTATTTTTCGCGGGCGGCGCCCAAAAGCACCGGCCGTGAGACTTTCAGTGACGACTGGCTCGACCGGGCACTCAGCGGGCTGTCGCTCGCACCGGCCGACGTGCAGGCGACGCTCAGCGAGCTCACGGCGCTCAGCATCGCCAACAGCCTCCAGGCCGGGTCCGGCACGGATCCCAAATGCGTGCTCATCTGCGGCGGCGGCGCCTTCAATGCCAACCTGATGGGGCGCCTGGCGCGCGCCATGCCGCGCTCCGAGGTGGACACGACTGCGGCTGCCGGCATCGCGCCGGAACATGTGGAGGCGGCTGGATTCGCCTGGCTGGCGCACCGTTATGTGTCCGGACTGCCGGGCAATTTGCCGTCCGTGACCGGCGCGAGCCACCCGGTGCCGCTTGGAGCGCTCTACCGCGGTTCCTTGCCGTAATACCTTCTTAATCATTGTATTAGCCATATCATGGCTAGAATGGCTGCATAATGGCTACGAAACGCGCCCCACTCGCCCAGAAAATCGCCCAGGCCGCCATCGTGGACCAGCCCGCCCTCCGCTCACCGCAGCATTTCATCAACCGCGAGTTGTCCTCGCTCGAGTTCAACCAGCGGGTGCTCGCGCAGAGCCTCGACCCGCGCGTGCCGTTGCTCGAACGGCTCAAGTTCCTGTGCATCTCTTCGAGCAACCTCGACGAATTCTTCGAGATCCGCGTTGCCGGCCTGAAGCAGCTGCTCGAGCTCGGCTCCGCGCAGGTCGGCCCGGACGGGCTGGCGATTGCCGATCAGCTCGCGGCCATTCATCAGCGCGCGACCGGCCTGGTGCGCGATCAATACGCCTGCCTGAACGACGTGCTGCTGCCGGCGCTTGCCGATGCCGGCATCGAGGTGGTAGACGAGGTGGACTGGGACGCGGATACGCGGGCCTGGGTCGAGCATCACTTCCTGGCCGAAGTCGAGCCGGTATTGAGCCCGCTCGGCCTCGATCCGGCGCGGCCGTTCCCGCGCATTCAGAACAAGAGCCTTAATTTCATCGTCCGCCTGTCGGGCAAGGACGCCTATGGCCGCGACAGCGAGCTCGCGATCGTGCAGGCGCCGCGCTCGCTGCCGCGCATCGTGGCGCTGCCGGAAGGCGGCGGCCACGGTCGATTCGTCGCGCTGTCGACCATCGTCGAGAGCTTCGTGGCACATCTGTTTGAGGGCGTGCAGGTACTCGGCTGCTACCAGTTCCGGCTCACGCGCAACAGCGACCTGTTCGTCGACGACGAAGAAGTCGATGATTTGCGGCGCGCGCTCGAAGGCGAGCTAGCGCAGCGCCGCTACGGCGCTGAAGTGCGGCTCGAGACCGCCGCAAATTGTCCGAGCGACATGGTCGATTTCCTGCTGCAACAGTTCGCGCTGACACCGCTCGACTGCTACCAGGTTCCGGGCCCGGTCAATCTCAATCGCTTTTCCGCCATCTACGATCTGGCGCAGCGTTCCGATTTGAAGTACCCGCCGTTCACGCCCGGGCTCCCCGCACGCCTGGTCGGCGCGACCGACCTGTTCTCGGTCATTCGACACCGCGATGTGCTGCTGCATCATCCTTATCGCAGCTTCGGGCCGGTATTGGACCTGCTGCGTCAGGCCGCCACCGACCCGGGCGTGCTCGCGATCAAACAGACGCTCTATCGCACCGGCGACAATTCGCCGATCGTCGATTCACTGGTCGCGGCGGCGATGGCGGACAAGGACGTCACGGTCATCATCGAGCTGCGCGCGCGTTTCGACGAGGAAGCCAATATCGAGGTGTCGACGCGGCTGCAGGAAGCCGGCGCGCACGTGATGTACGGCGTCGTCGGCTACAAGACCCACGCCAAGATGACGCTGGTCGTGCGTCGCGAAGCCGACGGCATCCGCCGCTACTGTCACCTCGGTACCGGCAACTACCATCCGCGTACTGCGCGCGCCTACACCGACTACGGCCTGTTCACCTGCGACGAGGACGTCGGCTCGGACGTGCACGAGATCTTCCTGCAGCTGACCAGCCTCACGCGCACCTCGAAGCTGCGACGGCTGCTACAGTCGCCGTTTAATTTGCATGAATCGGTTCAGGCGCTGATCGAGCGCGAGAGCGCTCACGCGCTGGCGGGCAAGAGCGCCCGCATCATCGTCAAGCTCAATGCACTGGTGGATCCGCAGATCATCGAGGCGCTCTACCGCGCATCGCGCAGCGGCGTGCGCATCGATCTGATGATCCGCGGCGTCTGCGCCGTGCGCCCCGGCATTCCCGGCGTGTCCGACAATATTCGGGTGCTGTCGGTCGTCGGCCGCTTCCTCGAGCACTCGCGTGCCTATTGGTTCGAAAACGACGGTTCGCCCGAGCTCTATCTGTCGAGTGCGGACTGGATGGAGCGCAACTTCTTCCGTCGCGTCGAGATCGCGTTTCCGGTGCTGCACACGGATCACCGCAAGCGCATCTTCAAGGACCTGGAGACCTTGCTGTCGGACAACACCAACGCCTGGGAGCTGCAGGCCGACGGCACTTATGCCCGGCTGAACTCCAACCAGTCGCCGCCGGTTGATGCGCAGGAGCTGCTGCTCGAGCGCTACGCCGGCTTGCCCGCGCCGGAGGGATAGCGAAGACACTGCGGCAGCGCTCCTGTCATAGGCCGGTCCCGGGGATTGCGCGGCGCCGCGCACACTACTTTAGCCCGGGCGATTGTGCTCAGCCGGGGCGATTGTGCTCAGCCGGGGCTATGGTGCTCAGCCCGGGCTATGGTGCTCAGCCCGGGCGATTGCCCGAGAACACGCGCAGCCGGATCCCCTGCGGCCGCAGGAATTCGATCTCGAGCTGCAGATCGGCGACCGTCAGCGGGTGCTCCTTTAGCCAGCGCGCCGGAAAGCGCAGTTCCAATGTTCCACCGCGCGCGCTGAGCTCGATATTCGGCAGCGCCACCGCGCTGCGGCCACGATGCAGCAGCACCGCGAGCCGCAGCAGCACGATAAGATGCAGCGCCAGCCGATCCCAGGGCGGAATGAGATCCTCCAGCCCCTGCACCGTGAGCTTGCGCCGATGGCTGCCCACCAGCCGCGCGAGCAGTTGCTGCTCCTCGCGCGCGAAACCCGGCATGTCGGCATTCTCGAGCAGATAGGCGCCATGGCGGTGATAGCCGCTGTGAGCGACGTCGAGCCCGATCTCGTGCAGTCTCACGGCCCACTTGAGACTCAGCTCGGCGAGCGGATCGCCGAGATCCCAGGGAGTCTTGATCTGCGACAAAAACTGCAGCGCCGTGACCTCCACCCGTTCGGCCTGCTCCAGATCGACATGGTAGCGGCGCTGCATAGAGCTGACGGTGCGCTCGCGCGCGTCCGAGCGCGTCATCCGGCCCACCATGTCGTACAGCAGACCATCGCGCAGCGCGCCTTCGACGAAGCGCAGCTGTTGAATACCGAGCGCATCGATGATTTCGGTCATGATCACCACGCCGCCCGGAAACACCGGCCGCCGTTCGTCGGTGACCGCGTCGAGATCGAGCTCGCGCGTATGACCGACCTCGCCGAGCCGTTGCAGCAGCAGCTCGTCGCCCGCGGGCGTGATGCCAGTGGCGGCCGGATCGAGCTCGCGGATGCTGTCCGCGATTGAGCGAATGGTCCCGGAACTGCCGAACGCGCGCACCCAGCCACGACGCAGGAACGCCGCCTGGATCGGCTCGAGCTCCAGCCGCGCCGCGAGCCGCGCGCGCTCGATGCGTTTGGGCGACAAGCGTCCATCGCCGAAAAAGCGCTGGCTGAGCGTCACACAGCCGATCTGCAAACTCTCGAGCTCCAGCGGCTCAAAGCGCTCGCCGATGATGATCTCGGTGCTGCCGCCGCCGATATCGATCACCAGCCGGCGTTCGTCTTCGTTCGGAAGATTGTGCGCCACGCCTGAATAGATCAGGCGCGCCTCCTCCATGCCGGAGACGATTTCGATCGGAAAACCCAGTGCCTCGCGTGCGCGCTCGAGGAAAGCCTGCTTGCGGCGCGACACGCGCAGCGCGTTGGTACCGACGACCCGCACATTGCTTGCGTGCATGTCGCGCAGACGCTGGCCGAAACGTTCGAGGCAGGCGAGCGCGCGGGCTGCGACCTCCTTATCGAGGCGGCCATCCTCGCCGATACCCGCGGCCAGGCGGACCATCTCGCGCAGGCGGTCGATGATTACCAGCTGGCCGTGCGAATAGCGCGCGACCACCATATGAAAACTGTTGGAACCGATGTCTACCGCCGCGATGACTTCATCGGTGGCGGGGGAACTTCGACTCATGGCCACGTGAGTCGGTGGGGTTGTGGACTAGCTAGCCGGCTCATGGCCGGGAGATTTGATGGCGCCGTAGACTGGATACCCGGCTCACGCGCATGCAAGTGGCAGGCGTCGCCGGGAAGGAATCAGACGCTGAACGAGGACCCGCATCCGCAGGTGGTCTGCGCGCTTGGATTGCGAATGACAAACTGCGCGCCGTCGAGGTTGTCGCGGAAATCGATTTCGGCGCCGCTCAGGTACTGGAAGCTCATCGGATCGATCAGCAGCTTCACGCCCTGCTTCTCGACGCAGGTGTCGCCGTCCTGGACCTGCTCGTCGAACTCGAAGCCGTATTGCAAACCCGAGCAGCCGCCGCCCTGCACGAAGACGCGCAGCATGAGCTTGGGATTGCCTTCACCAGCAATCAGCTCACTGACCTTGCGGGCCGCTGCGTCGGTGAAGAGCAGCGGCGCCTCGCCGGTCTCGGGGACGGTTGCTGTAACTGTATCAGTCATATCTGGCAGTCTAGGCGTACGGACCGGGTACGTCAAAGTGCGGGGCTGAAAGTGAGTACTGGTCTGCGGGTTATGTCCTGAGCTTATGCTTAGCGATGCACACCGACCCCGTATGCGGCATGACGGTTGCCCCCGATGATGCCATGTCGTTCGAGTACCAGGGTACTCGGTATTACTTCTGTTGCCAGGGCTGCCTGACGAAATTCCGGGCAGACCCGGGCAGGTATCTGCAGCCGGCATCATCGGCGCGCGCCGCCGGCGGTGACGTCGCCGCTGCGCCGGCGCATACGCCCGCCGCCGACGATGTCCTCTATACCTGCCCGATGCACCCGGAGGTTCGGAAAGTCGGTCCCGGCACTTGCCCGATATGCGGCATGGCGCTCGAAGCGGTCGTGGCGACACTGGCGCAGGACCATGCCGAACTGGACGACATGACCCGGCGCTTCGGCATCGCCGTCGCGTTGACGCTGCCGGTGCTGGTGCTGGGTATGAGTGAGATGGTGCCGGCACTGAATCTACAACCCTGGCTTGCAGCTGCCACGGCCGCGTGGCTGCAGGCCCTGCTGGCGACGCCGGTGGTCTGGGGGGCGGGCTGGCCTTTGTTCGTTCGCGCCTGGCATTCGTTCCGCAGCCGGCGGCTGAACATGTTCAGCCTGATCGGACTGGGTACCGGCGCCGCGTGGTCGTTCAGCGCCGTAGCGCTGCTGTTTCCGGCACTGCTGCCGCAGGCCTTCAAGACCCATGGCGCGGCGCCGTTGTATTTCGACTCCGCCGCGATGATCACGACGCTGGTGCTGCTTGGCCAGGTGCTGGAATTGCGCGCCCGCTCCCGCACCAGTAGCGCCATCCGGTCGCTGCTCGCGCTGGCGCCGAACAGCGCCGTGCGCATCGAGGCCGACGGCCGCGAGCAGACCGTGCCCCTGGACCAGGTGCATGCCGGCGATCGTCTGCGCGTCAGGCCCGGCGAGAAACTGCCGGTGGACGGCGAGGTACTCGAAGGCCGCTCGAGCGTCGATGAATCGATGATCAGCGGCGAAGCGATGCCGGTCGAAAAGATGCCTGGCTCAAAGCTAAGAGCCGGCACCTTGAATCAGAGCGGCGCTTTCATTATGCGCGCCGAGCAGGTCGGCAGTGAGACCTTGCTGGCGCAGATCGTTCGCATGGTCGGCGACGCCGGTCGCTCCCGCGCGCCGATCCAGAGACTCGCGGACCGCGTCTCCGCCTGGTTCGTGCCAGCCGTGATCGCCTGCGCGATCATTGCATTCGCGATCTGGGCAACCGTGGGACCGCCGCCCGCACTCGCGCACGCACTGGTCGCGGCCGTCGCCGTTCTCATCATTGCCTGTCCCTGTGCACTCGGCTTGGCGACGCCGATCTCGATCACGGTGGGTGTCGGCCGCGGCGCGCAGCAGGGGGTGCTGATCAAGGACGCGGAAGCGCTGCAGCTCATGGAGCAGGTCGATACGATCGTGCTCGACAAAACCGGGACGCTCACCGAGGGTCGGCCGCGGGTAATGCGCGTGGTTGCGGCGCCGCCGTTCCACAGCGTCGATGTGCTGGCCTACGGCGCCGCGCTCGAGCGCGCCAGCGAACATCCGTTGGCGCGCGCCATACTGGAGCACGCCGCCGAGCAGGCTGCGCCTGATTTGCAGGTCACTCGATTCGATTCGGTGACGGGACAAGGCGTGCGTGGCGCTGTTGCCGGTGTCGAGGCGGCCTTCGGCAACGAAGCCCTGATGCGCGCCTGCGGCGTTGAACTTCCGAGTTCGGACCCGGCGGTGTCGGCAGCGCGCGCCGCCGGCGAGACGCTGATGTTTCTCGCGCTCAAGGCACGCTACACCGGCTTCATCAGCGTGGCCGATTCGGTCAAACCTCATGCGCAGCAGGCGGTGGCAGAGCTCAAGGCCGAAGGCCTGCGCGTGGTCTTGCTGACCGGAGACAACGCCGCCGCAGCCGCGGTCGTCGCCCGGTTTACCGGCATCGACGAGGTGCAAGCCGGCGTGCTGCCGCAGGACAAATACCGCCGTATCCAGGCGCTGCAGCAGCAGGGCCGCGTGGTCGCGATGGCGGGAGACGGTATCAACGACGCCCCAGCGCTGGCACAGGCGCAGGTCGGCATCGCGATGGGTACCGGCACCGACATCGCGATGAACAGTGCGCGCATCGTCCTGGTCAAGGGCGACCTGCGCGGTATCCTGCAGGCGCGCCGGCTCAGTCGCCGCACCATGCGCAACATTCGCCAGAATCTGTTCTTCGCCTTCGTCTACAACATCATCGGCGTGCCGCTCGCGGCCGGCGTGCTGTATCCGCGCTTCGGGTTGCTGCTCAGTCCTATGATCGCCAGCGCGGCGATGGCGCTGAGCTCGGTATCGGTCATTGCGAATGCGCTGCGGCTGCGCGCGCGCTAGCTTTTCCGGGTCGCGATCACTGGCGACGCCGCTGCAGCTCCTCGAGCTTGAGTTTCAATTGCTCGAGCTTCTGTCCCGCGTCGCCGAGCTTGCCGGCGGCGGTCAGCTGCTGATAATCGGACAGATCGCGCGCGGCATCGGAGATCAGCGCGTTGAGGTCCTCCGGCCCGGCGCTGGTCTTGCTTGCGGCGGCTGCAGGCGTCCCCGGGGCGCCCGGCGAGACCGGCGATGCGGGCAAGACCTGCGACGAAGACTGCGCGCTGAGCGTGGATGGGGCACCGCCGAACATTGCGGCCATCGCCGCATCGAAGGTCGGCCCGTAAGCGAGTCGGTCCTGCACCGCGAGCACTACCAGCCGCAGTTCGGGCATCGGACTGCGTTCGGCCTGCAGATAAATCGGCTCGGCGTAGAGCAGCGCACGGCCGATCGGGATCACGATCAGACTGCCGCGGCGCACATGCGAGCCCTGCTGGTTCCATAATGTCAATTGTCCCGAGAGCTGCGCGTTTTGATCGATACGCGCCTCGATCTGCAGCGGCCCGTCGATCAGCCTGGTCTTGGGAAAATCGTAGACCACCGCCTGGCCATAGTGTTCGCCGTCGCTTCGGCCGGCAATCCAGCCGATCAGATTATTCCGATTGGCGGGCGTGAACGGCAGGATGCCGATGAACTCGGTGGCGCGCTCTCCGGGTAAGGTCATCAGCACGAAGTTCGGCTCCAAGACCTGTTGCCGCTGCTCGGCGGTGCCGATCTCCGCGGCAACAGTCCACAGATCCTCGCGGTTGTAGAACACGTCGGGATTGGTCATGTGATACAGACCGAACACGGCCGCCTGCACTTCCAGCAGCAGCTCCGGGTAGCGCACATGCTTGCGCACGGCGGCAGGCATCGCCGATGCGTCGACGAACAGACTGGGAAAGACCATACGATACGCGGCGATGATCGGATCCCGCGTGTCGAACACATAGAACGTAGTCGCGCCGGTGTAGGCATCGATCACGATTTTCACGCTGTTGCGGATGTAGTTGATCGGATCATTGGCGAGCCGGTAGCGGCGTGCGTACGGATAAGTCGCGGACGTGGTAAAGGCGTCCATCAGCCAGTAAATCCTGCCGTCCTCGCCGACGACGACGTACGGATCCGGATCCAGCGTGAGAAACGGCGCCAGCTCCTGCACGCGATCGCGCAGGCTGCGGCGCATGAGCAATCGACTCTCCGCATTCACGTCGTCGCTGAAGGGCAGCTTGGTCAGGTCGCCGCGATCAAAGGCGATCAGCGTTCGGCGCAGCAGGCCGCCCAGGCGGATGCCGCCATTGCCCTCGTACGAGGTCAGATTGTTGCTGTCGCCCTGCGGGTAATTGAATTCCTTCTGGCGCGTCTTGACGTAGACGTCGGTAGTCGTGAGCTCGCCGAAATAGATCTCCGGCCGCGTGACCGTGAGTTCCGCAATCGTGCTCTGTATTGGCATGTTGCTGAGCACCAGTGTCGGCAGGCCTTCCGGCGTGAAGCCATTGACCGGATTCATCGTGACGCCGTAGCCGTGGGTATAGATCAGCTTCTCGTTGATCCAGTTGCGGCTGCTCGCCGGTAGCCGGTCCACATTGAGCTCGCGCGCGGCGAGCATCATCTGCCGCACCGAGCCGCCGACCGTGTAACGGTCGATGTCGATATCGGGGAAGTCGTAGTAGGTCCGAATCTCCTGGATCTGGCGCAGTGTGTCCTGCAGCGCCCGCCAGTCCCATAGCCGGATGTTGTCGAGCGTGGTTTGATTGTTGGCCGCATCGAGCGCCGCGACCGTCGTCTCGGCGGGAAACGGGTGCGGTTCGATGCGATCGAGCGCGTAAGCCCGGCGCGTCATCTCGATGTTGTGCTCGATGAACGGCCGCTCGCGCACCAGTTGATTCGGCTTGACGATGAAGCTGCTGACGTACCAGCCCACGAGGCCGACGATGACGTAGCAGGCGATCGCCGGAACCGCCGATGCCAGCAGCCACCGCGGCCCTGGCGCATAGGTCGCGCAATACGCCGCGATCGCCGCGCCCACGACCAGCGCCATACACACGATCAGCATGCCGGTCAGGGTGATGTGCGCATCGGTGTAGCTGACACCGGCAAAGATGGTGTTGTCCTGGAACAACCGCTCGAAACGCCCGAGGTAGACGTGCAGCGCGAGTATCAACAGCAAGGCCGCGACGGCGATCGACAACCCGCGCCACAACCTGATCTGCGCGGCGCCAAAGCCGCGCTCGATCACGCCGCGCGCGCGCGCGGTGGCAAGGACGAACAGGCCCGCGATCACGCAGGCGATCACGCTTAAGGTCAGCAGCCAGCCGGCGATGAGCTGCAAGGCCGGCAGCGTAAACAAATAGAAGCCCAGGGGCCGCCCGAATATGGGGTCGAGCGTCGACGTGTCGGGCGGCGCATGCCAGAACAGCGCGAATGTCGTCCAGCTCGCCATCATGCCGGCGCCGTTGGCCGCCGCGATCGCGAGCGCCAGCCCGAGCACGACCAGCTTGAGCACGGGCTCGATCGGCAGCTGCACCCATTGTTGGTTGATGAGGATCCGGCCGCCGATCAGTTGATCAAACCGTGCGGGCTTCAGCGCCAGGAACGCACCATAGATCGCCACGAAGCTGATGATCGCAAAGGCAGCGAAAGTCAGGGCCTGCAGGTTGATCCTGGTCCAGAACACCGCGGCGTAGCCCAGCGAGTCGAACCAAAGCGCGTCCACATAGTAAGAGACGACCGCGCCGCCGCCGAGAAACACGGCCGCCACAATGGCCAGAAAAATAACGCCGCCGCGCCGCCGGCGGGCCGGTGCGTCATGGCCGATGGCGCGGGTACGGCCGTTGCTGCGGTCAATCATTGCAAAAATTTCGCGGCACCGATCGCCCCACCGCAACCACAGTTCAGGTCTGAACTCATCCAAGCTAACCGGTTTCGATGGCCGGTACTAGCAGCCGCTGCGGGTATTGTGCGTGGCTGCGGCCGGTCGGCGCTCACGCTCAGGGCTCAGGGCTCAGGGCTCAGGGCGAATAGAAGGTCGTCAGCACCGCGGTGGTTGACAATACCGCGACCATCAACAGGTACTCCATCGCGATCGAGCGGCGCAGCGCCATCGGCGCCGCCCACGCGTCGCCGGCCGCCATCGCCGGCACCGCTCGCCAACGATTCCAGGCGGCCAGCAGCAGCAGACCGAACGCGCCGAGCTTCGTCAGCAGTAACAGTCCATAGGCTGCGCGCCAACCCTTGTGACCCGTGAGTGCAAAGGCGCAGGCCACGATCACCGCACCGGTATTGGGCACGCCTGCCGCCCTAGGCCAGCCGTTGCAGCGCGGCATGGCATCCCAGCCGGCGGTTGCGGTGCTCGGATCGCGCCAGCCATGAGCCGAATAGCACCACGAAGAACGCCGCGCCCGCAGCCTGGACCACACGGGCAAGAGCCAGTGTCCGCGCAACCGCCGACAGCAGGTCAGGGCTCACGCAGCCGGAACTTGATGCTGCCCGAACATGATGTGGCTGTCGTCGCAACGCGCACGGCGCCGGTATAGTTCACCGCCAGTTCGTCGATCGACAGATCGAACTGCGTACCCGACAGCAGCTTCGGTGCTGCCGTCGGCGTGCGGCCGAACAGCCTGCCGGCGCCGAGCAGCAGCGTTCCGGCCGCCATCCCCTGCACAAACCGCCGCCTGCACATGCGCGACGGCTGCGCGCCACCGCGGGCGATGATCCTCATATCAACTTCCTCTCGAGTCCGGGCGCCGGCGGATGCGCTGCCCCGGCACAGCCGCAGGACTTAGTCCGCCTTCGACGCCGCCTGCTTGTCGCTGCACGGCACCAGCTTGCCGCTGATCTCCGCGCCGAGGGCCATCTCGATGACCCCGTAGTGGACATTGCCGCGCACCCGGGCTTTGCTGCCCAGAACGACACGTTCGCTACCGAAGATGTCGCCGTTGACCCGGCCGTTGAGTACCACGTGCGGCGCCTCGACCGACCCCTCGACCACACCGTGCTCGCTGACCGAAAGCGAGGCGGCAGCCCCAGCGGTGGCACGTACGCTGCCGGCAATGCGGCCGTCGATATGCAGGCCGCCGGCGAACTCGATATCGCCCTGCACGCTGGCACTCCTGCCGATCAGCGTATCGATGCGGCCCACAGTTTCTCTTTCCCGCCGCTTGAACATGCCCACCCCGCTGCGCGCGCGTCAGCTCGGATCGACGGTCCAGACGAACGTGCGCCGGTAGGGTGCCGTGCCCTTGCGCTCGGGTCTGACTTCGATCGTAACGCGATCAGGTTTGAAATCAGCCGGCAGTGTAACTGGCTGATCTATGCCGGTGGTGTAACGAAAATTGAAGCCCAGTTCGTTCTTCCCGCCGGTCAGCGACGCCAGATCGGCGCTGACTGGGCCGCCGTCGCGCGTACCGTCGACCGTGATCCCGAGCGCGCCGCTGATCGGCTCTCCGGGCCGCTGCAACCGGCTCAAGCTGAAGCGCAACGCGAATTTCTGGCTCCCCGGTAGCGGCGCGATGTGAAACTGCTGCACCCCTATGATCACCGTGGCTTGCTGGCCGGGCTGCGCCAGCACACCGCGATAGAACTCGACATCCTGCTGCTGGGTTTCGACCTGCGCCTGCAATTCACCGATCGTACGCGCCAATTCCGAGCGCTCGCGCACTTCGGCCACGCGGCCTTCCTGAGCCGCCGCCAGCTGCACCCGGGTCTCGCGCTCAGCCTGCTGCAGCTGACCGATCTGCAGCTGCAATGCGTCGCGCTCGGCCGCTGCCTGCATGGCATCGTAGCCCGCCTTATAACGCCCCAGTTCGAATGCGACATATAGCGCCAGGCCGCTGAGCAGCACCAGAGTCGCGAACATGATCCAGCGCCGCGCGGGCGCGTAGGTACGGACGACCAGTCTGCCCGGGATTTCCATCGCTTTGACCGGAGCTTCAAAGCGCCGTCGGCGCTGCTGGCGATTGCGTTTCGGGGCGTTTGCGCCACCACGCCGGATAGGGCGGCGGTCCGCCGGGAAACGCCAGCGGCCCGAGCTCGTGCAGCGCCCGCGTGTAGACCGCGCGCTTGAAGTAGATGACTTCGCGGATCGGCTGCCAGTAGTCCACCCACCGCCAGCGGTCGAATTCAGGCTGCGGCGTAACGTCGAATCGAAACGGTATTTCCGGGTGCCGCAGCCGCAATAAGAACCAGCGCTGTTTCTGCCCCAGACATAAGGGCTGCAAATTGTGACGCACGTACCGCGACGGCAGGCGATAGCGCAACCAGTGGCGCGTGCGGCCGATGATCTGTACATCGCCGGCGGCCAGCCCGATTTCCTCCATGAGCTCACGAAACAGCGATTCCTCGTCGGTCTCGCCGCTGCGCATGCCGCCCTGGGGGAACTGCCAGCCACGGCTGCCGGCGCGGCGCGCAATAAAGAGCTTGCCGTCCCCGGACATCAGCATCATGCCAACGTTGGCGCGGAAGCCGTCGCGATCTATGACGTCGCCCATGGAATACTTTTACCCCGGCGGCGCGGGGCGCTCAAGCCACGAACCGGGTGGTTGCGACGTGCATCCGGTACGCTAAGGCCATGATGCGAACTCAGTACTGGTGGGGGCTGGCCGGACTGGCGCTGCTGGCCACGGCCACTTTCTGCGCCGCGTTGCTGATCGGCTCTGCCGGCCTGTCCGGCGCCGGGGCGGTGCGGGCCCTGTTCGGTGGCGGCGATGAGTACAGCCGCATGATCGTGCAGACGGTCCGGCTGCCGCGCGCGATCGCTGGCTTTGCGGTGGGCAGCCTGCTGGCGCTGGCGGGGGTGCTGTTACAGGCGCTGTTTCGCAATCCACTGGCCGACCCGCTGGTCCTGGGCGTCTCTGGCGGCGCGGCGATCGGTGCCCTGATCGGCATGCTGACCGGGGCCGGCTTTGCGGCCATGCACTCCTATGCGACTGCCGGCGGCACGCTGATCGCGCTCGCGGTCCTGCTGCTGGCGCGGGGCGGTGGCGCCACCCGGCTGCTCCTGTGCGGGGTCGTGCTCGCGAGCGCCTGCGGGGCCGTGCTCACGGTGCTGCTGACCCTGGCCGATAACGGCCAGCTACGCGGCATGGTGTTCTGGCTGGCCGGAGATCTGAGCTGGACCCAGCGGCCCTCGCTGCTGCTCGCATCATCGGCTATTGCCTTATCTGCTGCGTTTCTCGGCGGCCGCTGGCTCAATGTGCTCGGCTCCGGCGAGCTGCGCAGCGCCACGGTCGGGATTCCGGCGGGAGCCGCGCGCCTGGGGGTGTTTGCGTCCAGCGCGGCGCTCACCTCCATCGCCGTCATCGGCGGCGGCATGATCGGCTTCGTCGGCCTGATCGCGCCGCACCTGGTGCGCCTCGGGCTCAATACCAGCGATCACCGCGTGGTCGCCCCCGCCGCGGCCCTGGCCGGCGGCACCCTGCTGTGCCTGGCCGACCTAATCGGCCGCACGGTGGCGGGGCCGCGCGAGCTGCCGGTAGGTGCGGTGATGGCGCTGATCGGCGCCCCGGTATTCATCGTGCTGCTGCGGCGGCAGACGCGCTGAGCGGTAAGCCGGCGCACCCGCGCCGCTGGACCCGCCTGGCCCTACACGCGCCGCGCGGCGGTGTCGCGCCTTCCCTTTACATATTCATGCCCCTGGCGCATCAACGCCGTAAATCGGGCCTGATCGCCTGAGAACACCGCGCTGCGCACCGCTTCCACGGCGCGCGCTAGCGCATTGAGGGATTCGGCGCCGAAGTCATTGAGGCGCTGGATTTCGTAATACAGTTCCGGGCTCTCCGCTGCCACATCACTGGCAATGTCGAACTGCGCATCGAAGGTCGTACTGGAGAGCTGCACCAGCCGCGGCGCGGCCTCGCCGCTCTCGGCGAGCGCCGTGAAGAAGGCGATATTGAGCGCATGCGACAGACCGAGCACATAGGCGATCAGTCGATCATGCTCGTCGAGCCCCATGACCACCTGCTCCGCCATGGTCGGCGCAAACAGGCCGCGCGCCTGAGCCAGCGCCTCGGCGCTGCCCAGATCGATGAAGATCACATGCCGGCCGGACAGCAGTTCGGTATCCGGTCCGAACATCGGATGTATCGACGTGACCGCGACACCGGCCGCGCGCAGTGCTTCGAGCCCGGCGCGCAGCGGCGATTTCAGCGAGCCCAGATCGAACACCACGCCGCGCGGCTTGAGCTGCGCGATCTGTTGCAGGATGGTATTGGTCGCGCCCAGCGGTGCGGCCACGACGATGTAGTCATGCGTCAACGGCGACTCGCGCCAGTCGGCAATGGCCTTCACGCCGGACCCCGCGGCTTTCGGATCCGCCACCTCGACGTCGAAGCCCTGCGAAGTCAGGAACTGCGTAAACCAGGCACCCATCTTGCCGGCGCCGCCGATCACCAGCGCGCGCCGGCCGCTGCCGCTGCCGTGCGCCGCGACGCTGGCCTGCTCCTGGGTCGTCAGCGAGGAGCGAATCAGCAGCCGTACCACGGCCTCGGCGACATCGGGCGAGACACCGATTTTCTCGGCATTGCTGCGCGCACCGACGATCACGTCGCGTTCGCGCGCGTAGTCGCGCGTCGGATAGCCGGTGGCGCGCTTCACGCGCGCGATCTCGCGGCTCGTCGCCTGCCTCTCGGCGATGATTTGCAGCAATTGTCGATCCAGCTCATCGAGATGCCGGCGTAGCTCGTCGAGAGTCATTTCGACAGTCCTGTCGGATGCGGTGCGCCTTTGTATAGTCAGACCGTGTTGGCCGCAAGTCGCGCGAACGGCAACCCCACCGGTGCACATCGTCGCCGGGGCGGCTACCATGTACCGATGGCTCTACACAAAGAACATCTGCCGGACCAACTGCCAGCCGAGCCGCTGACGCTGGTCGCGGACTGGCTGTCGCAGGCTGCGCGCGCCAATGTGCAGCCCAATCCGAATGCGATGGTGCTCGCCACCGTGGACGCGCAGGGCGCGCCTTCGGCGCGCGTCATATTGTGCAAGGAAATTCGGCCCGATACCGGCTACATCACTTTTTTTACCAACTACCTGTCGCGCAAGGGCGCCGAGTTGAGCGCCAACACGCGCGCCGCGGTGGTCATGTACTGGGACGTACTGCACCGGCAGGTGCGGCTCGAAGGTCGGGTGACGCCGACCACGGCGGCTGAAAGCGACGCCTATTTCGCATCGCGCACCTGGCAGAGCCGCATCGGGGCCTGGGCCAGCGAACAGAGCGCGCCGATCGCCTCGCGAGCCGAACTCATACAAGCCACCGACGCTGCGGCGCGCCGCTTCGGCGCGCCGACGCCGACGAGCCGCGATGATGCCGCGCCGGATCCCGGTATCGTCATACCGCGTCCGCCGCACTGGGGCGGATATCACCTCTGGGTGCAGACGGTGGAGCTCTGGGTCGAAGGCGCGGCACGGCTGCACGATCGAGCGCGCTGGACTCGCACCCTTGAGCCGGAAGGCGGCGGCTTCAAGGGCGGCCGCTGGAGCGCGACGCGGTTGCAGCCTTAGAAGGCATGGCCATCGACGAACCCAAGAATCCCCTGACTGTCGCCGGCCTGTCGATCGTCGCGGGTGCACGCGCGCTGGTGCAGAATCTGTCGCTGGCCGTGCGTCGCGGCGAATTCCTCGCCATCCTCGGTCGCAACGGCAGTGGCAAGACGCTCACGCTGCATGCGCTCGCGGGCCTTAACGCCGCGCATAGCGGCCGTGTGCTGCTCAACGGCGAGGACCTGGGCGCAATGCCGCGCCGCCGGGTCGCACGCCGCTTAGGGTTGCTGCTGCAGGATCGTGAAGAGTCGCTGGCGCTCAGCACACTGGAATCGGCTCTGGTCGGCCGCCATCCGCACCTGAAGTTCTGGCAGCGCGAAGGCGAGCAGGATCTGGCGATCGCGCAGGCGGCGCTGCAGCGCGTCGGCCTCGCCGATTTCGCGCGCCGCTCGGTCGCAACGCTTTCGGGCGGCGAGCAGCGCCGCGCGGCCATGGCCTCGCTGTTGACACAGCAACCGCAGATTTATCTGCTGGATGAACCGACCAATCATCTCGATCCGCACCATCAGATCGAGGTGCTCGAGGTGTTTCGCGAGCTGTGCCGCGAAGGCGCCAGCGTGGTCGCCACGCTGCACGATCCGACGCTCGCCGAGCGCTACGCCGACCGTGCGCTGCTGCTCTACGGCGACGGCCGCTACCGCCTCGGCCCGGTAGCCGAAGTACTCACGCCCGAAGAGCTCTCAGCGCTGTACCTAACGCCGATCTGCGCCATCGGCGCGTCGCCGCGGCGCGCCTTCATCGCCGCATAGCCTCGAGTATCGGCGCGTGCAGCGCGCCGTTGGTCGCCAGTACGGTGGTGGTCTCGAGGTCGAGCTCACGGCCCGCCAGATCGGTGACTGTGCCGCCGGCCTCGCGCACGATTACGGTCAGCGCCGCGATGTCGAGAATATTTATGTCCGATTCGAGCACGGCGTCGAGCGCGCCGCGCGCGAGCAGATGGTAGTGCAGAAAATCGCCGTAACCGCGTAGCCGATTGACGCGGCCGACCAATGCGCCAAAGCGCGACCAGTCCGCGCTCGATGCCGCCAGCGTCTTAAGATTTCCGGTCGAGAGAATGGCGGCGTCCAGCTCCTTCACGGAACTCACGTGCAGCGGTTGGCCATCCAGCCGCGCACCGCCGCCCAGCTCGGCCCAAGCCATCTCGCCATAAGCCGAGGCGCAGGAGACGCCGAGCACCAGTCGCCCGCCGCGCAGCAGCGCGATCTGCGTCGAAAAGAACGGGCATTCGCGCACAAACGACTTGGTGCCATCGATCGGATCGACCAGCCAGATGTTGTCCGCATCCATCGCGTGCCGGCCGGTCTCCTCGCCGTAGAAACCATAGCCGGGGAAACGCGCGCGCAGGATCTCCCGGATCGCCTGCTCCGCGCGTACATCGGCCTCGGTGACCGGCGATTTGTCGGCCTTGATCGTGACTTCGAGATTGCGCCGGTACAGGCCCTGGATGACTACGGCGGCGGCATGAGCGGCATCGATCGCGGCCTGCAGTTCTTTGGATGCCATGATCGTGTTATCTCTTCATTGCTGATAGGGACAATGGCGGCACTGGCTGCCACAGCAGTAGCCGCGCCGCAGGTGATTGGCGGCGGTAAATACCATACGGCCGCCTTCGAGGTAAAAATCCCCGTCCTGCAACGACAACGGCTGCGCTGGCGCCGATGCCGGCCCCGGCTCGAGTCGATTCCCTGGCGTCGTCTTCATTTGCCATTGAATCCTATACGCGTTGACACCGGCGGCTGTGCTTGCCTAAAGTCCGTCCCTCGTCAGGTGCTCGGGAAGCCGGTGACGCGCGATCTTCGCGCCAGTCCGGCGCTGCCCCCGCAACGGTAAGCGATACGACACTGCATCAGTAGCCACTGCGCCCGCAAGGTGTGGGAAGGCGATGCAGCTGGCCCCCAAAGGGCCGCGTGCGCAAGCCCGGAGACCGGCCTGGCGAGCTTGTTCCCAGTCGCGCGGTGGGCGTCGGGCTGGCGCCATGCGCCTCGCCTTCTCATCCCTCGCAGCGTCCGGGTGTCCATCGCTTCGGACCATGCGGGCGTGCATGGAAGGGGTACGCAATGATCGCTCATCGTACGGCGGTACTCATCGCCATCCTGGCTCCTGTCATCAACATCCGAGGCGCGCGCGCCGACGACGACGCTGCCGCCGGCGCGGCGGCGGCTGCCGATCTGCAGCAGGTCGTGGTCAGCGCCACGCGCACCGAGCAGCCGCTCGACCAGACGGGCAGCTCGCTGTCGGTCATCAATGCCGCAGAGCTCGACACCCGGCAGACACTGATCGTCAGTGATGTGCTCGCGCAGATACCGGGCCTGACGGTGTCGCGCACCGGCGGGCCTGGCCAGACGACGAGTCTGTACATCCGCGGCGCCGAACCGGGCGAGTCGCTGGTGCTGATCGATGGCATACGCATCAATGACCCGAGCACACCGGACGGCGAACCGGTGCTCGGTGACCTGCTGGTGAATGACATCGCTCGCATCGAAGTGCTACGCGGCCCGCAGTCAACGCTCTACGGCAGCGATGCCATCGGTGGCGTGGTTAATATTCTGACCCAGCGCGGCGGCCCCGACGCCTTCGCGCCGCGCATCGAAGCGCAGGGCGGCACTTACGGCACCTCGCAGCTCAATGCGGCCTTGAACGGTACCGCCGGTCCCCTCGAGTACGGCAGCGCCATCAACTATTACAACACCCGTGGCATTTCGGTGGCCGACAGCAGCAACGTCGACTTTGAACCGGATGGGGACCGCAACGTCGGCGCCACCGCCAACCTGCGTCTGCATGCCGGCGATCAGATCAGCGTGGATCTGCGCGGCTTCTACATCCGCTCGCGCACCGACATCGCCGACTATCCGCCGCCGGACTACACCCTTGCAGCCACTGAGGAATTCGTCCGCGACAGCCTGCTGGCCGGTTATGCCGCACTCAATGCCTCGCTGTTCGAGGGTCACGTCACGCAGCGCCTGGCGCTGATCAGCAGCGACAGCGACCGACGCTTTTATGGCCTGTACACCCCATCGGCGAGCAATCCGGAGATGTACTTGTTTTCGCCGGGGGAGAATTTTTATGCCCAGGGCGGTGCCACGCGGCTGGAGTATCAGGGGGTGATCGAGGCCAATGCCGCCAACGAGCTGACGTACGGCGCCGAAACCGAGCTCAGTACGCTCACGACCGACAGTCTGCCTGACCCCGCCAATACGCCGATCACGGGGCGCGATCGCTTGAGCGGCTATTACGGCCAGTGGCAAAGCACGCTGGCGCGACAGCTGACGCTGACCGGCGGCCTGCGTTACGACGACGACCTGCAGTTCGGCGCTCACACCTCGGTCAAGCTTGCCGGGGCCTGGCAGCTGTTCGAAAGCGCCACGGTGCTGCGCGCCAATTACGGCAATGGCTTCAAGGCTCCCACGCTCTACCAGCTGTTCTCGCCCTACTCCAATCCGCTGCAAACGCTGGCGCCCGAAACCGCCGTGGGCTGGGAGGTCGGCGCCGATCAGCTGCTGCTTGACCGGCAGCTGCGCGCCTCGTTGACTTACTTCGACCGCCATGAGCACAACGAAATCGACTTCAACGAGTGCTTCCCCGCCATTGGCATCGCCTGCGCCGAGCGACCCGGCGGTTACTACTACAATGTCGGGCGCACCAATGCGAGCGGCATCGAAGCCGAACTGGTGGCGCGGCCGCGCGGCCCGCTCAGCGCCTGGATGAATTACACCGATCTGAAGGCGATCGACGAACTGACGGGTCTGGAGTTGGCGCGTCGGCCGCATATCTCGGCCAACGCCGGCCTGACCTGGACGGCGCGAGCCAACACCTCGCTCGGCGCCAGTCTCAGCTACGTCGGCTCACGTTTCGACGATGATGCCAATACGGTGCCGCTATCGAGCAGCAACACCGTCAACGTCTTCGGCAGCTACGCCTTGACCGCCAAGCTGCAGCTGTTCGCGCGCGTGGATAATCTGTTCGACCACCGCAGCGAGTCCGTGGCCGGCTACCGGGTGCTGGGACAGGCCTTCTATGCCGGGGTGCGCGCCACACTGTAGTCGCGCCACGCTGTAGTAAAGTAGCCGCCATGGGCCATCGCCTCTCCAAGATCGTGACGCGCACCGGCGATGATGGCACCACCGGGCTCGGCGATGGCACGCGTGTCTCCAAGGTTGCACTGCGCGTGGAGGCGATGGGCAGCGTCGATGAACTCAACTGCTCGCTCGGCGTGCTGCTGTCCGGCGGCGTCCTGGGCGCGAGTGTCCAGGACTGCCTGATCGAGATTCAGCATGACCTGTTCGATCTGGGGGGCGAGCTGGCGATCCCGGGGACGCGGCTGATCGACCCGGCACGAGTGGCCTGGCTCGAGACGCAAGCCGAGCAGTTCAATGCGGTCCTGCCGCCGCTCAAGGAATTCGTGCTGCCGGGCGGCGGCGGCGCCGCCGCGGCCTGTCACGTGGCGCGCGCGGTCTGCCGTCGCGCCGAGCGGCGCTGTTGGGCGCTGGCGCGCAGCGAGGCCGTGGGCGCAGCGGCGCTGCAGTACCTCAATCGGCTGTCGGACCTGCTGTTCGTGCTGGCTCGAGTGCTCGCGCGTGCGCACGGCGGCGGCGAGCCGCTGTGGCGGCGCAAGCGCGGCCAGGCATCCGACGACGACCAGGGCTCAGGCCAGCAGCGCCCGTAGCTTTGGCCAGTCGAAGGCCGGCCCCGGGTCGCTCTTGCGGCCGGGCGCGATATCGCTGTGGCCCGCCAGGCGCTCGACGCTGAGTGTCGGATACGCGCCGCACAGCGCCACTATCAACGGCGCCAGCGATTGATATTGCGGCTCAGCATAAGGGATTTGATCGGCGCCTTCGAGCTCGACGCCCACCGAGAAATCGTTGCAGGCGGCGCGTCCCCTATAGCTCGACTCCCCCGCATGCCAGGCGCGCGCTGCAAACGGCACGTACTGCGTGATCGTGCCATCGCGGCGGATGACCGCATGCGCTGACACCCGCAGCGTCGATATGTCGGCAAAACTCGGGTGTGCGCCGGCCGGCAGGTTGCCGGTGAACAGCCGATCGATCCATGGACCACCGAATTCCCCCGGTGGCAGGCTGATGCCGTGCACGACGATCAGCGCCGGCAGCACTCCCGGCGGCCGCTCGTCGAAATGCGGCGACAGGACCTGGCGCACACCGAGCAGAAGCCCGGCGGCCGCATCAATGCTGAGCGTCTTATGCATGACAGCCTCGCATGATGCCAAAATGCGTCCATGAGCACAGTGAACAATTCCTCCCTGGCGGCGCGGGACCTGCAGCACATATGGCATCCGTGCACGCAGATGAAAGACCATGAAGAGCAGCCGCCGATTCCGGTGCGCCGCGCCCAGGGAGTATGGCTCGAGGATTTCGATGGCCGCCGCTACCTCGACGCGATCAGCTCCTGGTGGGTCAATCTGTTCGGCCACGCGCATCCGCGCATCAACTCCGCCATCACCGCGCAGCTGCAGCAGTTCGAACATGTGATGCTCGCCGGTTTCACCCACGAGCCGGCGATCGCGCTGGCCGAAGAGCTGGTGCGAATCACGCCGCCCGGACTGACGCGCTGCTTCTTCGCCGACAGCGGCTCGGCCGCGATCGAGGTGGCGCTCAAGATGAGCTTCCACTACTGGCAGAATCAGGGCCAGCCGCGCAAACGCTGCTTCGTCACGCTGAGCAACGCCTACCACGGCGAGACCCTGGGCGCGCTGGCGGTGGGCAATGTCGAGCTCTACAAGAGCACCTATGCGCCGTTGCTGATGGACGTGCTGACGGTGCCGTCGCCGGACTGCTATGGGCGCGAACCCGGAGACAGCTGGGCCGAGCACACGCGGCGCAAGTTCGCTCTCATGCAGACCGCGCTCGAGCGTTACGGCGAGGATATTGCCGCCGTAGTCATCGAGCCGCTGGTGCAATGCGCCGGCGGCATGCGCATGTACGATCCGGTCTATCTGTCGCTGTTGCGCGCCGCCTGCGATCGTTACGGCGTGCATCTGATCGCCGATGAAATCGCGGTCGGCTTCGGGCGCACCGGCACCATGTTCGCCTGCGAGCAGGCCCGCATCAGCCCCGATTTCCTGTGCCTGTCCAAAGGCCTGACCGGCGGCTATCTGCCGCTGTCGGTGGTGCTGACCAAAGAGTCGATCTACGAGGCGTTCTATGCCGAATTCACCGCGCAGCGTGCGTTTCTGCATTCTCATAGCTACACCGGCAACGCCCTGGGTTGTGCGGCGGCCCGCGCAACGCTCGGAATCTTCTTCAATGGACCGGTGCTGGAGACCAATCGGCGTCTGGCGGCATACATGGCTGAGCGACTCGCGCCGCTGGCGGCTCACCCGCACGTGGCGGACGTGCGCCAGACCGGCATGATCGCCGCGGTCGAATTCGTGCGCGACCAGGCGACGCGTGAACCCTTCCCCTGGCAGGAGCGCCGCGGTCTGATCGTGCATCGGCATGCGCTCGAGCGCGGCGTGCTGCTGCGGCCGATCGGCAATGTGGTTTATTTCATGCCTCCCTATGCCATCACGCCCGCCGAGATCGACCTGATGGTCGACGTCGCCATCGAAGGCATCGACCGGGCATGCGCCTGACGCGCTGCTACGTGCCAGCGCCGTTGCATACCGGGGACACCCGGCTGCTGCCCGGGGACGTATCGACGCACGTGGCGCGCGTGCTGCGGGCACGCGCCGGGCAGATGCTCACGCTGTTCGACGGTCGCGGCGGCGAATACGACGCGCGGATCGTGGAAATCGACCGCCGCGGGGTGCACGTGCAGATCGACATGCATCGCGCCATCGAACGCGAGTCGCCGCTGGCCGTGACCTTACTGCAGGCGCTGGCACGCGGCGAACGCATGGATTTCATCGTGCAGAAGGCCACCGAGCTTGGCGTCGCGGCGATCGTGGCCTTGGCCGGCGAGCGCAGCGTGGTGCGCCTGGATGCACAGGGGCTGGCGCGACGCTGCGAGCATTGGCGCGCGGTGGCGATCAGCGCCTGCGAGCAGTGCGGACGCAACCGCGTGCCGTCGATTCAGGCCGTGGCCGATCTCGCGAGCGCCTGTGCGCAGTCCGGCGCCACGAGCTTGCGTCTGCTGCTCGCCCCCGAAGCCGATCAGTCTCTGACCGCGGTTGCCCGGCAGGCATCGAGCATCAGCTTGGCTGTCGGCCCCGAAGGCGGCTTCAGCGACGAAGAACTCGCGCTGGCGCAGCACCATGGTTTCCAATTCTGCCACCTGGGGCCACGGGTGCTGCGCGCCGAGACCGCGCCGTTGGCGGCGCTGGCGGCCATTCAGGCGGTCGCGGGCGATTTTCTGAGTTGATCGCGCCGCCCTTACGGGGCGGCCGCGCCGGTGTCGGCCACGAGTCCGGCCGCGTGAATACCGGCGACCGCGCAGGCCTCGTCATTGTCCGAGCTCTCGCCGGTGACACCGGCCGCTCCGAGCAGCGACCCCGCCGCATCGCGAATCAGCACCCCGCCGGGTACCGGCACGAAGCCCTGCGGCAATATGCTGGCCAGCGCATCGTAGAAGGCTGGCGCCGCCTGTGCGCGCCGCGCAATCTCACGGCCGCCGAATCCCATGCCGAGGCAGCCGGCGGCCTTGGCAGTGGCGATCTGCGGCCGCGAGAACGACGCGCGCTCCTCGCGCTTGAGCGCCAGCATGTGGCCGCCGGGATCGAGCACCACGATGCACAGCGGCTTGAAGCCTGCTCGGCGCGCATGCGCCAGCGCGGTGTCGATGATGGTCGATGCTTGATTGAGTGTCAGCGTAGTCATAGTGAGTCTCCGGGTATTCTCCTATTTTAAGGCATGCTAGCAGGATGTCGGCCACCGCCATTGAGGTCTTCCGCTCTACGCGTCGCCCGGATTGCGATGAGCGCGCATTCGTGCTCGCTGCCATCGGCATCACAAGCACGATCCACTTCGATGGCCTGCAGTTCGTGCTGGAGGTGGATGCGGCCGAGGCCGCGCGCGCCGCGACGCAACTCGGACAGTACGAACTGGAGCGCCGCCCTGCCCCGCCGCCGCCGCCGCCACCACCCCATCACCCCTATGCCTGGGTCGGTTGCATCGTCTATGTCGTGACGTTGGTGGCCATCGGGCTGATCGTCTCGAACGGCCTGTGGCGGCTCGATGCCTTCGACATCGGCGCACTCGACGCCGGACGCGTGCAAAGCGGGCAATGGTGGCGGGCGTGGACCGCGTTGACGCTGCACCTGGACGGCGCTCATCTCGCCGCCAATCTCGTGGCCGGCGTCTGGTTTTGTTATCTCGCGGCCGCCCAGATCGGCAGTGGCAGCGCATGGTTCCTGATCGTGACGGGAGCGGCATGCGCCAACTTGCTCGAAGCGCTGCTCGGGCCGCCTACGCACCTGTCAGTGGGCGCCTCGACCGCCGTGTTCACCGCACTGGGTTTATTGGCGGCACATTCATGGCGCCTGCGCTCTTCCTATAGGCAGCGATGGGCGGTGCGCTGGGCGCCGCTGGTCGGCGGCGTGGTGCTGTTGGGATGGTTTGGCTCCGGCGGCGGCGAAGATCCAAATGCCGTCGCGCAGATCGACATCGTCGCGCACGCTGCCGGGTTTGTCGTCGGCTGCATGCTGGGCGCCCTCGTAGCGCAGCCATGGGCGCGTCAAACGCTCGCTCGCGCACCGCAATGGCTTTCGGGTCTGGCAGCACTGGCATCGATTGCGATCGCGTGGGCGTGCGCGCTCGCCAGTTGAGACGCGCGAGCCTGGATTGAAGCCGGCCACACCAGGGGTCGGATGAAACCTGTGTTCGGTGGCAATTGCTCAGAGATATCGAACCATAGGGCGAATTTTTATTATTAAAAATTCGCCCTATGGTTCGATATGTCTCAACGGTCGGTACCGAACACAAGCCTCATCCGGCGTCGCGTTCCGGCAGTACTGACGTTTCCTCCGCAATCATCGCTTCCAGCCGCTCCAGATCCGGCACCAGCGGCGTCTCGTTGAGCATGCGCACCTGGCATAGCACCGGCGTGCGTTCGGGGAAACTACGCGAATTGTCCGGCCGCACGACATCGTTGCTGACGCGTACCAGCTGCGGGAATCCCTGCGATACGATGGCGATGTAGCCGGACTCGGCCCGGCCGGCAAGCGCGTGGAACACCACGATGCGCGAACGATTGTTGGTCAGCGGGATCATCAGACCGCACGCGCCTTCGAACGACACCAGCGGCAGCGTGCGGGCGTTCCAGTTCACCAGCCCGAGGTACCAGGGCGGCGCATTATCCATCGGCACCGGCGTCTGGTAACCGATCACTTCGGCCACGCAGGCCCGCGGTACCAGTAGTCTCGCATCCGCAAGCGGGATCAACAGACTGTAGACCTCGGCGATGCGCTCGGTCATCGGCCGGCGCCTGAGGCACGGGAACGCGCGCGGTGCTGCGCCACCAAAGGCGTGATCGCGTCGATCAGCTGGCTCTCCTGATAGGGCTTGCCGAGATAATCATTGACGCCCAGCTCGATCGCCCGGGCACGATGCTTCTCGCCGACGCGCGAAGTGATCATGATGATCGGCACATCGCGCAGCCGCGGATCGCTACGCACGTACGCGGCCACCTCGTAGCCGTCCATGCGCGGCATTTCGATGTCGAGCAGGATCACATCCGGCACGCTTTCGGCCAGCAACGTCACTGCATCCATACCATCGCGCGCCGTCATCACCCGCATACCATTGCGCTCGAGCAGCCGCTGCGTCACACGGCGCACGGTGATCGAATCGTCCACGACCAGCGCTAAGGTGCGCCGGTCGGTGCGGTCACGCGTGATGGTTGGCGCGGCGCGCCCGCGCCATTCGGCGCGCACCAGCGCGCCGATGTCGAGGATGATCACGATGCGCCCGTCGCCCAGTACCGTCGCCCCGGAGATGCCGCGTATGCCGGAGATCTGCGGGCCGACCGGCTTGACCACGATTTCGCGGCTGCCGATAAGCTCATCGGCAACCAGGCCGGTAGAATGCTCGCCGGCGCGCACCAGCACGACCGGAATGGTCACATCCTGATCCGGCAGCGGCGAGGCTTCAATGCCCACGTACAGCTGCAACGGCTGCAGGCGGTATTTCTGGCCGCCGTGGTTGAAGCTGGCACTATCGGCCTGCAGATGCGTCATCACCTCGTCGCGCGTCAGCCGCACCACACCTTCCACGGTCGGCAGCGGCAGCGCGTAATACTCATCGCCGGTGCGGACTACCAGCGCGTGACTGATCGCGAGCGTGAACGGCAATCGGATGGTAAAGTGCGTGCCGCGGCCCCGCTCGCTCTCCATGTGCAGCGCTCCACCGAGCTTCTTGACCTCGACGGCAACCACATCCATGCCTACGCCGCGGCCGGCGTGCTGCGTCACCGAACTCGCGGTCGAGAAGCCTGGCTCGAGCACCAACTGCATGACGTCCTCGTCCGACAGCGCCTGATCGGCGCGGATCAGGCCCAGCTCGAGCCCCTTGGCGCGGATTGCCGCAAGATCCATGCCAGCGCCATCGTCCCTGACTTCGACGATGACCTCGGCGCCCTCACGCTTCAGGCTCAAATGAATATGCCCGGTCTCATCTTTGCCGGCCGCGACCCGGTCCGCGGGCGACTCGATGCCATGAACCACGGCATTACGCAGCATGTGCTCGAACGGTGGCAGCATGCGCTCGAGCACCTGCCGATCGAGTTCCCCCGAGGCGCCCTCGACGATCAGCTCGGCGCGCTTGCCGGTATCGCTGGCGGCCTGGCGCACGATGCGCGCCAGGCGCTGCACGTGCCGCTGGACCGAGACCATGCGGGTGCGCATGAGCCCGTTCTGCAGCTCGGTGATCGTGCGCGACTGCTGCTGCAGAAGATTCTGCGCTTCCGCGATCAGGCTCTCGAGCAGTCCCTGGATGCTCCCGACATCGTTGGCCGATTCCGCCAGTGCGCGCGAGAACTGCTGGATCGATGAATAGCGGTCGAGTTCGAGCGGATCGAACTTCTGGCGGTGCCCCGCCTCGTTCTCATGCCGGTGCAGAATCTGCGCTTCGGTCTCCATCTCAAGCTTGCGCAACTGCTCTTTGAGTCGTGTGACGGTGCGCGACAGCTCGCCGAGATTGAACTCGATCGAGCCGAGCTGCTGCTCCAGCCGCGCACGCGAAATGCTCACTTCACCGGCGTTGTTGAGCATCTGGTCGAGCAGTTCGGCGCTGACACGCGCCATGTCCACGCGGTCGGCTGCGACGACCACGGGTTCGCGTCCGGGCGGCAGCGGTGCCGGTGGCGCCGGCAGTTCCGCGGCGATCGGTGACGCAGCAATCGGCGCCGCGCCCGGCGGCGGCGCCGCGGCTGGCGGCTCGGTCACGCCCGCGCTCGGCCCGAAGGCGATCGGCGCCAGCACTACCGTCGGTTCCACAAATTCCATCGGTGCCGCTGGTTCCACCGGCATCGTCGGTGCCAGCGGTTCCGCGGGCGGGACAGGCGCCGCGGGCGCGACCAGCAGCGATGGCGCTGCGCTGAACACATCGCGACTGATCGGAATTTCGATATCGCCTTGCGCGGCGCTCGCTGCCGCGGGAATCTCAAGTACCGGCGTCGGCGGCAGCTCTGGCATCGCCTGAGGCTCTGGCATCGCCTGAGGCTCCATCATCGCCTGAGGCTCCATCATCGCCTGAAGCTCGGGCGTCGGCTGCACCTCTGGCCCCGGCTGCACCTCTGGCGGCGCCTGCGACTCTGCCGTCGGCTGCAACTCTGGCGTCGGCTGCAACTCTGGCGTCGGTTGCGTCGGCATTGGCGCGGCGGCGACCGGAGCACCGATGGCCTCGAGCGGCGCAGGCGCTGTGGCCGGCATGACTGGTGCGACCGCCGGTGGTGCGGGCGGCGCCGGACTCTCACCCGCGGCAACCGAGCGAATGCGTGCGACCAGCGCGGGCGCGCCGGCTGCCGGCCTACCCGAAGCGGTGGCCTCGCGCATGCGCGCCAGTTCGTCGAGCGCTTCCTGCGCCACGGCGCGTGCGCCTTCATCGGCGCTGGCAAGACCGAGCTCGATGCGACCGATCAGGCTTTCGAGTTCGTGTGCGAGCTCACCCATGGCATTGACCCCGGCCATGCGCGCACCGCCCTTGAGCGTATGCAGCGGCCGGCGCAACGCCGCCGCCTGCTCGCGGTCGCCGGGCGCCGCGTTCCAGGCGGCCAGCGCGAATTCCGCTGCTTCGAGCAGCTCGACGGCCTCTTCGCTGAAGATCGCCGCGATCTCGGGGTCGAAGTCCGCATGCTCCACTTCGCTCAAGGGTGCGACCGGCATGGGAGCTGCGACCGGCGCTGTCATGGCCGGCGCGGGAGGTGTGGCCGGCGACGGCCGCATGACGGCCGGCGGCGGAGCTTCCCCAAACAGTGGCGGCGTCGATGGCAGTGGCTCCGACAGCAGCGGGGGTACCGACAGGCTGATGCTGCTGCGCCCGGCAAACTCATTGGCCTCGGCGATGCGGCGGTCCAGATCAAGCTCAGCGCGCGCGATGCGCCCGCGCACCGTGTCGTGCAGCACGAAGAAGCCGGTGCCTTCGTCGAGGTGGCCGGCGACCGCTTCCATCGCGATCATGCAGTCGCCGAGCAGCAGCAGATCAGAATCGTCCAGGCCGACGCCGCTATCGAAAGCCTTGCGCAACCAATGGTTCATCGGATCGGCCAGGCGTATGCCGTGGCGGGCCTCGGCCATGGTCGAGCTGCCGACCAGCGTGTGGCAGGCACGATAGACCTCTTCGGGCAGGACATGCGGCCCACCCACGCGCCGCTCACGCACCATCCATGCACGCACGGTGCCGACGTGACTCGCGGTCTCACGGGCATAGATCTCGCGCAGCGCCGTATCAGGCTCCGGTGGCGCGGGCGCGGCGGTGGGCGCGGCGGCGGCGACCGCCGCCTCCGGCGGCTCCACGTGGTGCCGGGCGCTGGGCGGGGTCGCATCGGGCGCCCTGGCCGGGCCCGGGGCCGCGGTCGCGGCGGCTGCCGCAGCAACCGCGAGGTCTTCGCGTCCACTCGCGAGCGCATGTGCCCGTGCAGCCAGCGGCGTCAGGTCGGTGCGGTCGGCGCTTCCGGATTCGAGCTCTGCGACCAGCTGCGGCAGCGCCGTTATCGCCTCACGCAGCGTCTGCAGCACCGCCGGTGAGCGTTGCAGCGTGCCATCGAGGATGCGATTGAGCAGATTTTCGGTCGCCCAGGCGAAGTCGCTGATGGCGCGCGCATTGACCATGCGGCCGCTGCCTTTGAGCGTATGAAACGAACGCCGTACGATCAGCAGCGCATCGCTCTCGAGCGGATTGTGGTCCCAGATCGGGAACTGCTGCTGGATCTTCGCCAGCTCCTCCTTCGCTTCCTCGACGAACAGCTGGATCAGGTCCGGATCCGGTATCGTTTCGGCGAGGGGCGAGGCCGAGCCGGCGGCGGCGGCGGCCAGCAATGGCGGCGACATCGCCTGCAGCTCGAGCCGGCCTATATCGGTGGTATCGCCCGAAGGCGGCAGCCGGTCGATCAGCTGTGTCTTGGCATAAGTGCCGGTGGTGGCCGCCGTCACCGTGGGCAGGACGCGTTCCGGAGCGCGCTTGAGCGCATCAAGACAGCTGCGCGCGTTGTCGAGCATGTACCAGGGATCACTGCGACCCGCCTGCAGGGTCTCGATGTAGTACTCGATGCTGACAATCGCGTCGGCCAGCCGATCCAGATAATCGGGCGCCAGGTTAGTGCCGCCGGGCTGCATCACGCGCTTCAGGTGCAGCGTGATTTCCTCGATGATCTCGACTGCGCGCGACTTGCCGAGCATCAACAAGCCGGCGTTGATACCGCGCATGAGCTCCGGCCAATTGTCGAAGCCGGCGGTATCGAGCGTGCCGCTGACATTCTGCGCCACGTATTCCTTGATGCGTGCGAGATTGACCACGCACTCGCGCAGCACCGCTCCCTGGACCTGCTGGAAGTCCTGGTCGGACGACTCGCCATCGCCTGGCGCGCTCTTATTGCGCGGCAGGATCAGTCCGACCAGGTCGTCGTCGAGATGATCCTCGACCTTGATCAGGCCCGCCGCCACCTGCACCAGCGCCGACTCACCGCTGGTCTCGGTGCCGGCGATGATGCCCTCGAGCTTTGCGGTTGCCTCCTGCACGCGGGTGCGCAGCCCACCCAGGCCCAGCACGCCGAGCGTGTCGCCGATCTTCTTCAGCATAGCGACCTGGGGGACCAGCTCTTCGGCCTGGCCGCCGCCGCGCCGGACATAGATATCCATCACATCCTTGACCTTCGACAGATCCTCGCGGATCGCCGCGGCCACGGTGTGCATGAGCTTGATCGAGGGCGCGGATAGATTTTCGCGCTCCTGCTCGATCGATTCGTCGACCGGCAACAACTCGTTGAGCCGGAACGAGGCGCGCACGGCCGCGACCCGCGGGCCGCCGCTGTCGGAGCGGGCGATGTAATACAGCAGGTTATTGAGCAGTTCTACCGGCGGGTGCTGCGCGTAGCGTGCCTCGCCCTGATCAAACAGCCGCTTCATCTCGCGATCGGCGAGGCCAAGCAGCCGTTTTACCGAGATACTGCCATCGATGCCATTCTCGCGCAGCGATTCGATCAGTGCCCCGACCACCCACCACAACTGGAACACCGGCTGCGATGCCGCGACCTGCTCCAGGCGCGTTGCGACCGCGGCCATGATCTCAAGGCTCTGTTCGGTGCGCTCGCCGCGTATCCAGCCGATCAGGCCGGTCTGGAAACGGGCACGCAGCCGCCGCGCCCACTGCCCCACCGACAGCGGCGGCTCGCCCGGTGCCGGTGCCGCCGGCTGCGCCTGGCGATCGGACTTGAGATTGAGCAGCAGCAGCGTGCCTTCCGACAGCAGCGCGCTGCCGCGCACTGCCCGCAGATCATTCAACAGCGGCAACAGCACCAACGCCAGATCGCGGCCGCCCGCGAGCACGCGCTCCAGATAGCCGGGCAACTGCACCATCGAGCGCATCAGCGCGTCGAGTGCCTCGTCCTGATTCTTGCGTTCGCTGCCGAGGCTGATCAGGTAGCGCGCCACCTGCTCCATTTCCTCGGCCAGCAGCGCCGCGCCATAGATCTCGAGCAGACGCAGCACGCCCTGTACCTGGTGCAGCTCGCGGCGGCAACGCTCGAGCAGTTCCATGTTGCCGGGCTGCTCGACGTGCGCCTCGAGCGCTGCGCGGCCATCGGCGAGCGCAACGCTGATTTCGCGCGCGACGGTGTGCAATGTTTGCGTTGCCAGCTCAGTCATGCTGCATATTCATTGGCTGCCGGCGCGGCACTCAGGAGCCGCCGAGCACCTTGACCTTTGGGTTCGCATAGGCACCTGGGGCCGAGGGCACTGCGGGAGCGGATAGACCGGTAGCTCCTGACCTCGCGGTCTGGGTCGGGGTGGGATCCGGCAAAGTGCGATGCCTGCCGCTCATCTCATTGCCGCTGGGCAGGCGAAAGCCCGTGATGGACTTGCGCAATGACGCCGACAGATCGGCAAGCTTGGCGATCGCGTGCGAGGTGGCGCTGGTCGAATCGGCCGACTGCGCACTGATCTCGCGCAGCACCTGCATGTTGCGTGCGATGTTCTGTGCCGCCGTGGACTGACTGCGCGCGCTCGCGGAAATGTTCTGCACCAGACTGGCGATCTGATTCGACACTTGCTCAATCTCCTGCAGCGCGGCACCGGCATTTTCCGCCAGCAGCGCGCCGCCGACCACATCGGTAGTGCTGCGCTCCATCGATACCACGGCTTCATTGGTATCGGTCTGAATCGTACGCACCAGCACCTCGATCTGCTTGGTGGCATTGGCGGCGCGTTCGGCCAGACGTTGCACCTCGTCGGCCACCACCGCAAAGCCGCGGCCGGCCTCACCGGCCATGGACGCCTGGATTGAGGCGTTGAGCGCGAGAATGTTGGTCTGCTCGGCGATGTCGCTGATCAGCTCGATGATGTTGCCGATCTCCTGCGAGCTCTCGCCCAGCCGCTTGATGCGCTTGCTGGTCTCCTGAATGGTCTCCCGAATCGTGTTCATGCCATCGATCGTGCGCCGCACCGCATCGCCGCCCTTGTGCGCCACGTCCACCGAGTGGCGCGCCACATCGGCGCCCCGCTCCGCATTGCCCGAGACTTCTTCGATCGAAGAGGCCATCGCTCCGATCGATTCGGTCGCCGAGCCGATCTGTTTGGACTGCGCATTGCTGGCGCGCGCCAGGTGCGAGGCCAGCGCCTGCGTCTGCCGCGCAGCGCCGTCGAGCTGGATTCCGGACTGACTGATGGTCGTCACCAGCTTGCGCAGCGCCTCGACCGCGTAATTGACCGAATCGGCGATCGCCCCGGTGATGTCCTCGGTCACGGTCGCCTGCACCGTCAGATCGCCCTCCGCGAGGCTCGACATCTCGTCCAGCAGACGCATGATAGCCTGTTGATTGCGTTCAGACTCGAGCCGCTTCGTCTCGGCCACGCGCTGTGCCTGCGCGGCCATCTCGGCAGCACGGCGCAGATGCGAGAACAGCATGGCGATCGGCACCAGCGCGAGCAATGCCAGCAGCGCGGGCAACACTGCCAGCGCCTGCGGCAGTCGCAGCAGCGACAGTACCACGCTGCCGCTCGCCGCCAGCACCACCAGTACGGCCGCGATCAGCGCCAGCCGCTGCGGCCGCCGGACGCGGTCCGTACCGCCGGCGCCGATCATGTACTGGCCTCGGTAAAGGCCGGGTCTTCGACCAGGGCGCGCAAACCGAGCACCGGCCATTGTTCGTTGCCACGTCGGAACGAGCCGGCGATGTAGCGCTCGCAGCGCACGATGGTGGGCGGCACATCGGCGGTGAATTCGGCATCGGCGAATCGCCGAAAGCCCAAAACTTCATCGACCACGAGACCGGCCGGAATATCACGGTGATTGACCACGATTACGCGCGAAGCGCGTGCATTGGGCGTCGGGCCACTGCCGAGATAGGCGCGCAGGTCGATGATAGGCAGCAGCTGACCACGAACGTTGGCCAGGCCGAGAATCCAGCTCTTGGCGCCAGGTACGCGCGTGAGCGGTGCCGGCACTCCCAGCACCTCACGCGCTTCTTCGCGTGCCACCAAATAAAGCTCCCCGGCCATACGCAGCGCCACCCCTACCCACTCGCCGGCCTGCGCCGCATCGGCGGCGGCGCTCGCGGTCACCGCGCGACCACGCCGCTCGAGCTCGGCGAGCAGTTCGAACGGCCGATCGCGCAGACTCTTGAGCGCTGCCCCCTCCTGCATGTCAGGCGGCAAGCGTCGCCTGTGCCTTCTCGACCAGTTGGTCGGGCGACACCGGCTTGATCAGATAGTCGACCGCACCCTGCCGTAGCCCCCAGACGCGATCAGCCTCATGGCCCTTCGACGTGACCATCACGATCGGAATCGCACTCGTGTTAGGGTCGTTCAACAGCGTCCGAGTCGCCTGATAGCCGTTGATTCCCGGCATCACGATGTCCATGAAGATCAGATCCGGACGCATCTGTCGGGCGAGCCGGACGCCTTCCGCACCGTCGGCGGCGACCGCGGTACGGTAACCGTGGCGCTCCAGCGCCTTCTGCATCACATGCACTTCGGTCGGCGAATCATCCACGATAAGGATCAATGCCATGGTTTCATCTCCCGACGTGCGACTCGATCGCGCCGAGCAGTTCATCTTTGGTGAACGGCTTGGTCAGGTAGTGCTCCGACCCGACGATGCGTCCGCGGGCACGATCGAACAGGCCGTCCTTGGAGGACAGCATGATCACCGGGATGGCGCGGAAGACTTTGTTGTGTTTGATCAGCGCGCAGGTCTGATAACCGTCGAGCCGCGGCATCATGATATCGACGAAGACGATATCCGGTTGATGGTCGGCGATCTTGGCGAGCGCGTCGAAGCCGTCGACTGCCGTGAACACTTCGCAGCCCTCCTTGACCAGCAGCGTCTCCGCCGTGCGGCGGATGGTCTTGCTGTCGTCGATCACCAGGACTTTCAGGCCCTTGAGCGTCGAGCCGCCGCTTGGCGTGGCCGTCCCAGCCCGCTCTTCTGTCGTCGATCCCATGCTCAAAGAACCTCCGGGAGAGCCAGACACTCGAGGCCTTAAAACCCCTCCAAGCGCTACCCTGGCGTGCGCGCAGTTAGCGTTGTGTTTTAACATATCGGCACAACCCCTGCTATGCCGTCTCCGTCACGTTTTTGAGAGCCCAGAAGCGCTCCGCGGAACATAATCTTACGAAGCCCGTTCCCCTGTACGCTGCGGCGCGGGTTCTGGCTTCAAAGGAGCAACGATGGGCACCAATGTTCGCCTGGCCGTGGTCATGGACCCGATCGAGCGCATCAAGTTCGCCAAGGACACCACTCTGGCGATGTTGCTCGCGGCGCAGGGGCGCGGCTGGGCGCTGAGCTATCTCGAGCCCGGCGACCTGCGATTGCGCGATGGCGTGGCGGAAGGCAGCGTGCGGCCGCTGTCGGTTAAGGCCGATCCGCAGCATTGGCACACGCTCGGTCCGCCGGCGGTGGAACCTCTGGGCGCCTTCGATGTCATTCTGATGCGCAAGGATCCACCTTTCGATACCGAATTCGTCTACATCACCTACATCCTCGAGCGCGCCGAGAGCGCCGGGGCGCTGGTGGTCAATCGCCCACGCGGCCTGCGCGACATGAACGAAAAGGTCTACACCGCCTGGTTCCCGCAATGCTGCGCACCGACGTTGGTCACACGCGATATGCGCGAGATGGCGGCGTTCGCGCGCACGCATGGCAAGATCGTCTGCAAGCCGCTGCACAGCATGGGCGGGCATTCGATCTTCGTGCTCGAGCCGGGAGATAAGAATTCGCGCGTCGTCTTTGAGACTCTTACCGATGGGGGCAGCCGTTTCGCGATGGTGCAGCAGTACCTGCCCGACATTGTGGTCGGCGGCGACTCGCGCGTGCTGCTCGTCGACGGCGAGCCGGTGCCCTATGCGCTCTCGCGCATCCCGGACGCCGCGGACAACCGTGGCAATCTCGCCGCCGGCGCCACCGGCGTCGGCCGGCCGCTCAATGAGCGTGACCGCTGGCTCAGCCAGCAGATCGGTCCGGCCTTGAGCGAGGCCGGTGTGCTGTTTGCCGGGCTGGACGTCATTGGCGGCTACGTCACCGAGATCAATGTCACCAGTCCCACCGGCGTGCGCGAGCTCGACCGCCAGTTCGATCTCGACATCGGCGGCGGGCTGATGAGCGCTATCGAGCGCCGGTTGTCGAGTCGGGCGCGCTGAACAGGCCTGATTGGCGGCTATACTCATCGGCGTGACGGCCTCTTCGCAGCTCAAGCAGGGCACGCCGGGTCTGCCGCTACGCGAGGGCCGACCTCCGGTGCGCGAGCGGCTGACGGCGATGCTGCTGCTGGCCGCGCTGCTGCATGCGACCGTGATCCTCGGTCTGACCTTCGCCACCGTAGGGCACGGCGGCGGCGGCGATACGCCACAGCTCGACGTGCTGTTAGTCACGGACGAAGTCCCCGAGGCGCAATCCAACGATCAGGCGGTCTACCTCGCGCAGCGTACCCAGCTCGGCAGCGGTAACACCGACGTGCCGCTGCCATCTGCGAGCCCCGCCAGCCGCGGTGCTCCCTATCCACGCCAGGACGCAGGCCACGGCGGTGGCAACGCCGGCCACGCCAACCGTGTGGATAAGCCGGTGCTCGCCAGCAGCGCGCCCAGCGCGGACATTCGCTACTTTGACGCGGCCGCGGCGGCGCCGGGCGCCGATGCAATGCCTGAATTCATCGGCGACACGGTGGGCGAGGCCCGCAGTGGCCGTGGCGATGCGGTCGAGCTGCTGCTTCGGGGCAAGGCCAACGATGAGCATTGGGTCACACCCAACACCCGCACCTCCAAGCTCGCACCCTATCTGGCGGCCTGGAAGCGTAAGGTCGAGCGCGTGGGCAACGTGAACCTACCCTCCGCCGTCCGCAATGCCGGGTTATCGGGTAGCCCGGTGGTGGAGGTCGAAATCGCCGCCAACGGTCGCTTGCAGCAGGCGAGTGTGCGGCGCAGCAGCGGCTCCGGCGCCCTCGATGAGGCGGCGCTCACGATTTTGAAGCTTGCGAGTCCGTTCGAGCCGTTCCCCGCCGATCTGGCCGCCGGATACTCACAATTGCGCTTCGCTTATCAATGGGATTTCGTCGCCGGTTCGCTGCAATCGGGGGCTGTGACCGTATCGTCAGATACTTCAACGGGACCTTGAGAGCGTGCGGTACTGCCCGCATACTCGCTTATATGGGCACTACCGAATCGTTAGCCAATCATCTGCTGATTGCGATGCCCTCACTGTCGGACGGCAACTTTGCCCAGACGGTCGCGCTCGTATGCGAACACAGCGATCGCGGAGCGCTCGGCATTGTGCTCAACAAGCCTATGGGCATGAAGCTCGGCGACGTGATGGCACAGATGAAGCTCGAGCCCTTCGACATACGCATCAGCGAGCAACCAGTGTTGCGTGGCGGCCCGGTGCATACCGATCGCGGCTTCGTGCTGCACCGGCCGGGCGGCTCCTGGGATTCCACCCACCGGATCTCCGACAACGTGCAGGTCACGACCTCGCGTGACGTACTGGCGGCGATCGCGTGCGGCGAAGGCCCGCATGGCGCTGTCGTGGCCTTGGGCTATGCGGGCTGGGATGCCGGACAGCTCGAGCGCGAAATGCTGGACAACGCGTGGCTGAGCTTGCCGATCGACGAGCGCATCGTGTTTGAGCTGCCCTTCGAAGATCGCTGGCAGGCAGCGTGGCAGCTGCTCGGCGTGGACAGCTCCCGCGTCAGTTTCACTGCGGGTCATGCCTGAGGCGCAAACCCGTGTCGTCCTGGCCTTCGATTTCGGTCTACGTCGCATTGGAGTCGCCTCGGGCGATACCGTCAGCAACGCCGCTGCACCCCGTGCGGCGGTACGTGTGACCGACCGCGGCATCGATTGGGCCGCCATCGAGCGCCTGCTGCACGAGTACCAACCGGAGCTGCTGGTCGTCGGTAGTCCGCGCCACGCCGATGGCTCACTGTCCAACTTAGCCGCCCGCGCCGACCAATTCGCCGCCGCTCTTGCCGCGCGTGCGCAGCGGCCGGTGCACCGCACCGACGAATACGCCTCCTCGATCGAGGCCGCGGCCGAGCTCAAGCGGCAGCGCGCCAGCAGGCAGCGGCGTCGCCGGGTCCAACATGCTGACATCGACAGCGCCGCAGCCGCTATCATTCTCGAACGCTGGCTCAGAGGTGAAGGCCGCATCGATGATTGAGCAAAGGCGCGCAGACGGCTCCCTGCGTCACCTGATCACGCTGGAGAGTCTGCGCCGCGACGAAATCGAGGCGCTGCTGCAGCGCTCGCAGCATTTCGCCCGCGGCATCGGCGAACGGCCGCCGACCGGCAACACCCTGCAGGGCGTGACCATTGCGAATTTATTCACCGAACCGTCCACACGCACGCGCGTGTCCTTCGAACTCGCGGGCCGGCGGCTCGGTGCCGAAGTGGTCAATCTCGAGCTGCAACTGTCCTCGCGGGTCAAGGGCGAGAGCATGCTCGACACGATCTTCACGCTGCAGGCGCTGCATTTCGACGTGTTCGTGATCCGCGATGCCGAACCCGGTGTGCTCGCGCATGTGTCCGCGCATGTCGCCCCCAGGGTCAGCGTACTCTCGGCCGGCGAAGCCCATCTGTCACATCCGACCCAGGGCCTGCTCGATGCGCTGACCATCCGCCAGCACAAGGGGAGCATCGAGGCGCTGCGCATCGCCATCGTCGGCGACATCCGCCATTCGCGCGTCGCGCGCTCGGCCTATCAGGTCTTTCAGATTCTGCAGGCACGCGAGATCCGCATCGTGGCGCCGCCGGCGTTGATGCCCGAGCCGCAGGAGTTTGGCGGCTGCCCGCGCTTCCAGACCCTCGAGCAGGGACTCGAAGGCGTCGATGTGGTGATGATGCTGCGAATTCAGAAGGAGCGCTTTGCCGAAACCGCAATTCCCGACGGCGAAGAGTATTTCAACCGCTACGGACTCACGCCGGCACGCCTGGCGCGCGCGCGCGCCGATGCGATCGTGATGCACCCGCAGCCGATGAACCGCGGCATCGAGATCGCCTCCGAAATCGCCGACGGACCACAATCGGTGATCCGCTCCCAGGTCAGCAACGGCGTCGCGGTACGTATGGCGCTGCTGGAGACCGTCGCCGGCAGATTGGCGCCGTGAGCGTCGCGGCCCCAGTGAATGGCGCCGCGGCCGCCGCAGCCGCCCGGCCCCATCGCGGCACGATCATGCTCGAAGACGCGCCGGTCCTGGCGCATACCCACTTCGAAGGCGAGCAGCATGTGCTGCGTCTGCAGTCGCCGCGCTGTGCGGCCCGGGCCACACCCGGCAGCTTCGTACATTTGCGCTGCGCCGCTGACCTGCCGATGCGCCGGCCGCTATCGATCATGCGCGCCGACGCTGCCGCTGGCTGGATCGAGGTGCTTTACAAGGTCGTCGGGGCCGGCACGCGCGCGCTGTCCCGCGTGGAGCCGCAACAGCAGCTGAGCGTGCTCGGGCCCATAGGTCAGGGTTTTGTGCTGCATCCGCAGCGCCCGCGCGTGCTCGCGGTCGGCGGCGGCGTCGGCATTCCGCCGATGGTATTCCTGGCCGAGCAGCTGCGCCCAGGCGCCGGGGCCGCCTGGAAACCCCTGGTGCTGATGGGCTCGGAGATCCCCTTCCCGTTCCGCACGCGGCCCTCGACCATCATGATTCCAGGCATGCCCGACGCGGTGATCGCCGGCATGCCGGTGCTCGAAGAATGGGGTGTGCCGTCGAGGCTGGCCACGCTATCGGGCTTTCCGGGCTGTTTCGACGGCTACGTGACTGAGCTTGCGCGCGCCTGGCTGCGTGCGCTGTCGCCGATCGCGCTCGCCGAAACAGAAATCTTCGCCTGCGGCCCGACGCCGATGCTCGCCACCACGGCCCGTCTGGCGCGTGAATTCTCTGTGCCCTGCCAGGTCGCGCTCGAGGAATTCATGGTGTGCGCGGTAGGCGGCTGTGCCGGCTGCGCGGTGGCGGTGCAGACGCCGGCGGGGCCCGCGATGAAACGCGTGTGCGTCGATGGCCCCGTATTCGAGGCCAACGCTATCTTCCCGGCTGAACCGGCTGATTAGGCATAACGGGAGCGTCGATGACCTACGCAGATAAGGACTACCTGGCGCGATTTTTATAATTAAAAATCGCGCCAGGTAGTCCTTATCTGCATGGGGGGCCGGTTCCGCCCGCTGCGTCTAAGCAGCCGGTTCAGCCGAAGTTGATCTTGGCCTCGAGATTGGTACGCGAATCCGCGTGGGCCAGCGCCTCGTCCAGGCTGATGCGGCCTTCCTGGAAGAGCTTATGCAGCGAGGCATCGAAGCTGAATACTTCCCTGTCGCCGCTCCGCATGATCGATTCTTTGATGCCGCTGACGTCACCACGCTTGATCAGCTCGGAGATATGCGGGGTGTTGAGCATGACCTCCACCGCCGCGACCCGCTTGTTGTCGACGCCCATAACCAGCCGTTGCGCCAGTACCGCGCGCAGGTATTGCGAGAGGTCGAGGGTGACCTGCTTGTGCTGGTCGAGGGGAAACATGTTGATGACGCGGTCGAACGTCTCGGCGCAGTTGTTGGCATGTAAGGTCGCCAGCACCAGATGTCCGGTGCCAGCCAGGTTGATGGATGCCTGCATGCTCTCGCGATCGCGGATCTCGCCGATCAGGATGACGTCGGGCGCGGCGCGCATCACCCCGCGCAGCGCGCGATCGTAGCTCTTGGTGTCGAGACCGACTTCCCGCTGGTTGATGATCGAGCGCTTGTTGGTGTGCAGGAATTCGATCGGATCTTCGATCGTGACGATGTGATCAGACGCGTTCTCGTTGCGATAGTTGATCATCGCCGCCAGCGTGGTCGATTTACCGGATCCGGTAGCGCCGACCAACAGGATCAGGCCGCGCTTGAGCATCGATAGCTCGATCAGCGTGTCCGGCAGGCCCAACGAATCCAGTCGCGGCATATCGGCCGTGATGTACCGCAGCACCATGGCCGGATAACCGCGCTGATAGAAGATATTGACGCGGAAGCGGCCCAGACCAGGCTCGGAAATCGCGAAATCGATCTCCAGCTCGCGCTGCAGCGCTTCGATCTGCTGCGGCGTCATCAGACCGAAGCAGATCGAGCGCACCGCCGCCGGTGGCAATACCTGCTTGTTGATCGGGTAGATCTGGCCTTCGATCTTGATCTTGATCGGCGCGTTCGATGTAAAAAAAAGATCGGACGCCTTGCGCTCCACCATCAGCTTGAACAGCGGCCTGGTGTTGACCGCCGGCTGTGTGCCGGGGCCGGTGATTTCGAGTGGATCTGCTGACATGCCGGACCTAGAAATTCTTACCGTCAACTTCTTCGGCGATGCTGAGGTCGCCGTCGGCCTCGACCGGCTTGTTCTCGCGCTTGCTCTCCAGCTTCACGCGCAATCGCAGCTCATTCTTCGAATCCGAATTGCGCAGGGCATCTTCATAGGAGATGTGGCCCTGCTCGTACAGCTCGAACAGCGCCTGGTCGAAAGTCTTCATGCCGATTCGGTTCGAGCGCGACATGACTTCCTTGATCTTGGCGACCTCGCCACGGAAGATCAGGTCCTGGATCAGCGGCGAATTGAGCATGATTTCCATCGCGGCGATGCGGCCGGTGCCGGCTTCGCGCGGAATCAGGCGCTGCGAGATCAGTGCACGAATATTGAGCGACAGATCCATCAGCAGCTGCTCGCGCCGCTCTTCCGGGAAGAAATTGATGATGCGATCGAGCGCCTGGTTCGAGCTGTTGGCGTGCAGTGTCGCCAGCACCAGGTGGCCGGTCTCGGCGAACTGAATGCCGTACTCCATGGTCTCGCGATCGCGGATTTCGCCGATCAGGATCACGTCGGGCGCCTGGCGCAGGGTGTTCTTGAGCGCCGCGTGCCAGGATTCGGTGTCGACCCCGACCTCGCGGTGCGTAATTACGCAGCCCTTGTGCTGATGCACGTATTCGACCGGATCCTCGATGGTCACGATATGCCCGCGGGTCTTGTCATTGCGGTAGCCGACCATCGATGCCAGCGTGGTCGATTTGCCCGAGCCGGTACCGCCGACGACCAGCACCAGGCCGCGTTTCGACAGCACGACTTCCTTGAGGATCGAGGGCAGGTCGAGCTCCTCGAACGATGGGATCTTGGCGTTGATCAGCCGGATGACGCAGCCGACGTGGCCTTGCTGCACGAACGCGCTGACCCGAAAGCGGCCTATGCCGGGCGGCGCGATCGCGAAATTACATTCCTTGGTGGCGTCGAATTCCTTGGTCTGGCGGTCGTTCATGATCGCCCGCACCAGCATGCCCGACTGCTCGGCGGTCAGCGCACGCTCCATCTGCGGCCGAATCTCGCCATCGACCTTGATCGCCGGCGGGAAATTTGCGGTGATGAACAGGTCGGAAGCGGTCTTCTCCACGACACGCTTGAGCAGTTCCTGCATCAGTTTGATGGCTTGGTCGCGATCCATGACGGCCTCGTTAATGCGTGCTTAGGCCTTAAGGTCCGCGTTAGCAGCGCTATCACATCGCATCCTTGTTGGATGCCTTGTACCGGGCTTCTTCCTTGCTCACGACGCCCTTCGCTACCAGTTCGTTCAGGCACTGATCGAGCGTCTGCATGCCCGCCGACTGGCCGGTCTGGATCGATGAATACATCTGCGCGATCTTGCCTTCCCGGATCAGATTACGGATCGCCGGGGTACCGATCATGATCTCGTGCGCGGCCACGCGGCCGCCGCCGGTGCGCTTGAGCAAGGTCTGCGAAATTACCGCGCGCAGCGACTCCGACAACATCGAGCGCACCATGTCCTTCTCCTCGCCCGGGAACACATCGACTATGCGATCGATGGTCTTGGCGGCCGAACTCGTGTGCAGGGTGCCGAACACCAGGTGGCCGGTCTCGGCGGCGGTCAGCGCCAGGCGGATGGTTTCCAGGTCGCGCATTTCGCCGACCAGGATGATATCCGGATCCTCGCGCAGCGCCGAACGCAGCGCTTCACTGAAGCCGAGCGTGTCGCGCTTGACTTCGCGCTGGTTGATCAGGCAGCGCTTGGACTCATGGACGAATTCGATCGGATCCTCGATCGTGATGATGTGATCGGGACGATTGTCGTTACAGTAATCGACCATGCCTGCCAGCGTGGTCGATTTACCCGACCCGGTCGGGCCGGTGACCAGAACCAGGCCGCGCGGCAGCATGCATAGATCGCGAAAAATCTTCGGCGCCGCCAGGTCGTCCAGGCTCAAGATGACCGAGGGAATATTACGAAACACCGCGCCGGCGCCGCGGTTCTGGTTGAAAGCATTGACGCGGAAGCGCGCCAGCTTCGGAATCTCGAAGGAAAAATCGGTTTCGAAAAACTCCTCATAGGCCTTGCGCTGCTTGTCGTTCATGATGTCATACACCATGGCGTGCACTTCCTTGTGGGTAAGTGCCGGCATGTTGATGCGCTTAATGTCGCCGTCGACGCGAATCATCGGCGGCACACCGGCCGACAGATGTAGATCGGAAGCGTTATTCTTGACGGCGAACGCCAGCAGTTGCGCAATGTCGACAGCCATTCGGGTTCTCGCTCCTCCCGCTGGTGATAGCGGCCGGCCGATGCAGTATAGCGGAGGTACTCGATCACCAATATGTTAATCGCTCCGCAAATTTCGCCAGTCGATGAGGTTATCGCGGCAAACCTGCAGGCGCTGCGCACCGAGATCGCCGCCGCCGCCGCCGCCGGTCACCGGACTGAGGACTCGGTCACACTGGTGGCGGTCAGCAAAGGGCATGGCGCCAAACAGGTGCGCGCCGCCGCAGCCTGCGGCGTGACCGATTTTGGCGAGAACTACGTGCAGGAGGCGCTGCCTAAAATTGACGCGCTGCGCGATCTGGCGCTCACCTGGCACTTCATCGGCCGCATCCAGGCGAATAAGAGCGCTCTTATTGCCGAGCGCTTCGACTGGGTCCATGGCGTCGATCGGCTCAAAATCGCCGAACGGCTGTCGGCACAGCGCCCGCACTACGCGCCGCCGCTGCAAGTGTGCATCCAGGTTAATATCGCCGGCGAAAGCGGCAAAGCGGGGGCCGAGCCGGGATCGGCATCGAGCCTGGCGCTGGCGGTGCGCGCACTGCCGCGGCTGCGGCTTCGCGGCCTGATGTGCATGCTGCCGGCCGGCCAAAGCGCGCCGAGCAACCGCCACGCCTTCCACGCCCTGGGGCTGCTGTTGCAGCAGATCAACGCCCAGGGCGGCGGTCTCGATGCGCTGTCGATGGGAATGAGCGCGGATTTTCGCGAGGCCATACAGCAGGGCGCGACGCTGATTCGGGTCGGAACGGCGATTTTCGGCCCGCGACCGAGCAGCCCGCCTGACGGTTCGGCCCGATGATTCCGCCCGAGCCGCGCAGCTACAATCAGGCGGGCTCCGTCGCGGACCTTGGATAGAATGCAGCGGATGCAGCCCAGGGAATCGGCCAGAATCGCCTTCATTGGCGGCGGCAACATGGCTCGCGCGCTGATCGCTGGCCTGTTGCGTCAGGCCGTGCCGGCGCATCGGATCATCGTCGGTGAGCCGGCGGCCGAGGCCCGAGCGGCGTTGCAGCGCGAATGCGAGGTCGAATCCAGCGGCGACAACGCCGAGGCGGTCCGCAACGCCACTCTGGTGGTCCTGGCCGTCAAGCCGCAGGAAGCCGGCAATGCGCTGCGAGCGCTGCACCCGGCGTTGCTCGAACACAAGCCGGTCTTGTTGTCGATTGCCGCGGGCCTGCGGATCGCGGACCTGGCGCGCGCCTGTCCGGCTGGAATAGCCGTCGTGCGCGCGATGCCCAATCGGCCGGCGCTGCTCGGCGCCGGCGTCACGGGTTTCTATGCGCCGCCATCCGTGACTGCAGCGCAACGAGCGCTTGCCGAACTGGTCGGCGCGGCGGTCGGTCGCGCGGTCTGGTTACGCACTGAAGCCGAGCTCGACGTCGTCACCGCCCTGTCCGGCGGCGGCCCGGCTTATTTCTTTCTGCTCGCCGAGCAGATGGCGCAGGCCGCCGAATCGCTGGGCCTGGAGCGCAGCACGGCCGCGCTGCTGGCAGCCGAGACGCTGCACGGCGCCGGCCTGCTGGCACACGAGGGCACGCCGCTGGCCGAACAGCGCGCGGCGGTTACCTCCAGGGGCGGCACCACGGAGGCGGCGTTGCGCGTGCTCCACGAGGGCGGATTCGAGGCCTTGATTGCGCGCGCGCTGCAGGCGGCGAGCGAGCGCAGCGTCCAGCTCGCCGATATGCTGAGCAGCGCGCAGCATACGGAGCACCAATGAAACCACCGCTGAAAGTCCAGCCGCCGCGAGTCCATCGATGGCCGCACTGATCTACCTGATTGACACCCTGTTGAGGCTGTGCCTGATAGCAGTTCTGTTACGGCTGCTGCTGCAATGGTCGCGCGCCGACTTCCGCAATCCGCTGGCGCGCTCGATCATTCACCTGACCAATCCGATCATCGTGCCGCTGCGCCGCTTGTTGCCCTCGATCGGACGACTGGACACGGCCTCCTGCGTCGCGGTTGCGGTGATCGCGCTGTTGCAGGTATCGGTTTCATGGCTGCTCAGCGGCTTAGGTCCGCCCCCGGCGCTGATCTGGTTGCGACTCGCGGCCTTCGAAATCCTGCGCACGACGCTGTGGACCTACTTCTTCGCGATCCTGACCTACGCGCTGCTGTCGCTGATTGCGCCCGGCACCTACTCTCCGGCGCAAGGATTACTTATAGCGCTGTGCGAGCCCGTGCTGCGCCCATTCCGACGCGTGATTCCGCCGCTGGGCGGACTTGATTGGTCACCGCTGTGGGCCATCATCGTGATTCAAATGCTATTGATTCTGGTGCCTTGACGCGCACAGTTGCGGCGCAGTGTCGGCGCGTGCCGCACCACCGGCGGCGCCGCTTCTAGACGCGATGCGCGCGGGCCTATAAAAAAAGGCATTTGCGCAGTGCGTGTTACCGAAAAAAGATTTGCGTTGGCGCAGCGGTGTGCTATGTTGCGCGCCGTTTCATACCGCTTTTGATCCTTTCGCGTCGACCAAGACAGACGTCCGCATACACTTCAGGAGATTCGCCAATGGCAAAAAAAGGTGGGGCACCGACTAAGTCGGAAATACTGGCCCAGATATCCAAGGACTCGGAACTTTCCCGCAAGCAGGTGAGTGAAGTCTTCGAGTCACTCAACGGCATCATCAAGAAAAGCCTGCGCGGTAACGGCCTATTCACTCTCCCCGGTCTGCTCAAGCTGAAGGTGGTGAAGCGCCCCGCGACCAAAGCGCGCGATGGCATCAACCCTTTCACCGGCGAGAAGATGACGTTCAAGGCAAAGCCCGCCAGCAAGAAGGTGCGCGCGCTACCGTTGAAGAACCTGAAGTCGATGGTGAACTGATCAGGCTTCGGTTCGCATTGGTTTAGGCGAACTGCTTTAAGAAAGCCCGGTAAGGCTCAGCTTTACCGGGCTTCTTCATCTGTGCGCCGGCGGGCTGTCGGCGCATTCATGCCGGGGCCAGAAACGCGAATGCGGCATCGCGCAACTCAGTCAGCCGGCCGTGAAAGAAATGCCCTGCGCCCGGCAATACGATCAGCTGCGGCGGCGGCTCGAAACGCGCCGCGAAGGCCTGCACCTCCCGACAATCGATGATCTCGTCGGCGTCGCCCTGTACGATCAGCCAAGGACAGGGCGGCCGTGCGATCGAAGCAAACTCGGCACGTGTCACCGCGGGCGCGACGCTGATCAGCCGCGCCGGCGCTGCTGCCGCCGCGGCGCACAGGCTGACCATGCCCCCGAAGGAAAAACCCGCGAGCATCAGCGCGGCATCCGGCCAGCGCGCCCTGCCTGCGGCCACCACCGCCAGCGTATCCTGGGTCTCGCCTCGACCCTCGTCGTAGCTGCCGGCACTGGCGCCTACCCCGCGGTAGTTGAAGCGCAGCGTCGGCATACCGCGCTCCTGACAGGCCCGTGCCACCGTATGCACAACTTTGTTGTGCATGGTGCCGCCGTGCAGCGGATGCGGATGGCAGACCACGCCGAAGGCGCCAGGCGGTGAAATCCGCGGCTCTTCCAGTACGGCCTCGAGCACGCCGGCCGGGCCGCCGATCAGCAGCGGTTCGGCGCGCGGCCGACGCAGACTCAAGGTTTCGGGGCGCCCGCGAACCCGAGCGCCGCCGAGTTGATGCAGTAACGCAGTCCCGAAGGATTCGGTCCGTCCTCAAACACGTGGCCCAGATGAGCGCCGCAGCCCGCACAGGTCACTTCGGTGCGCGTCATGGCATGCGAGCTGTCCACATGCGTGCGCACCCGGTCGGCCGCGAGCGGCAGCCAGAAACTCGGCCACCCGGAACCGGAGTCATACTTGGCGTCGGAGCTGAATAGCTCCTGGGCGCAGCATACGCAGCTATAGACGCCGGTGTCCTTGTTGTAGGCGTATTTGCCGCTAAACGCCGGCTCCGTGCCTTTCTTCTGGGTCACGTGGTACTGCAGCGGCGTCAGTCGGGCGCGCAGCTGCGCGTCGTCGGGCGGTTCAGTGCTCATCGCGACACCCCCTCGAGTTGTGAGCTTCCGCTCCTGAGGTTAGCGCAAAGGCCACAAGCCTGTCAGCGCCTGGCACAGGCAGCGCGGCTCACGCGATTCACGTGGCTTTGGCTCCCGCGCTGCCCGCGGCTCCTGCGGCTCCCGCGGCATCCGCGGCACCCGCGGCAGGCTCGGACCGGCCCACCACCAGCCGCACCAGCAGATTGTTCAGCCGGCGGCTGAAGTCTGCCGGGTTCGCGACCTGGCCCTCTTCCGTCATGGTGGCCTGGTCGTAGAGCAGCAGCGCGAGCTCCTGGAACTCATCCGCCGGCTTGAGCGTGTCCATATGCCGTACCAGGGGGTGCGCGACGTTGAGCTCCATTGCTGCCTTGGTCGCCGGCGGCGCCTGTCCGTTAGCCGCCAGCACGCGCCGCATCTGCGCCGACAGCTCGCCCTCCCCGTGTACCAGGACGGCAGGAGAGCCACGGAGCCGCTCGCTGACCCGGACCTCGAGCACCCGATCCCCGAGCGCATCCTTGAAGCGCTTGAGCAGCGCCTTGTTCTCCTTTCGCTCCTCGTCGATGCGCGCGCGTTCAGCCTGATCGGCGAGACCTCCGAGCTCGAGACCGCCGCGCGACGCGTCCTTGAAGCGCTTGCCTTCGAATTCGGTGACCTGGCCCATGACCCATTCATCGATGCGATCGGCCAGCAGCAGCACCTCGACGCTCTTCTGCTTGAGCAGCTCAAGGTACGGGCTCTCCCGCGCGGTATCCAGGGTGTCGGCGATGATGTAATAAATGCGCTCCTGCCCTGGGCGCATCCGCGCGATGTAGTCGCTAAGACTTACCGTCTCGTCGTTGGCAGCGCTGGCGGTACTGGCGAAGCGCAGCAGCGGCAGCAGCCGCTCCCGGTTGCCTGGATCCTCGCTCAATCCCTCCTTGAGCACGCGGCCGAATTCGCGCCAGAACTGCTGATACTTGTCGGGTTCGTCTTTGGCCAGCCGCGCCAGCAGCTCCAGCGCCCGCCGAGTCAAGGCCGCGCGCATCGCCTCGACCTCGCGATCCTGCTGCAGCAGCTCGCGCGAAACGTTCAATGGCAGATCGTTCGAGTCGACGATGCCTTTGACAAAGCGCAGATACAGCGGCAGGAACTGCTCGGCATCGTCCATGATGAAGACGCGCCGCACGTACAGCTTCAGTCCGCGCGTCGCCTCGCGCTGCCACAGGTCGAACGGCGCGCGTCCCGGAATGTAGAGCAGGCTGGTGTACTCGCGCTTGCCCTCGACCCGGTTGTGGCTCCAGGCCAACGGCTCGGCGCCATCGTGGGCAATATGGCCGTACAGATCGCGGTATTCCTCCTCCTTGATCTCGCTGCGCGGCCGGGTCCACATTGCCTGCGCCTGATTGACGTCCTCGTAATCGAGCGTCGCGGCGCCTTGCTTGAGCATGCGCACCGGGAACGCGATGTGGTCTGAGTAGCGGCGTACCAGCGCACGCAGCCGCATGGGGTCGGCGAATTCCCTCGCGTCCTCCTTCAGGTGCAGCACCACGCTGGTGCCGCGCTCTGCTCGCGTTATGGTCTCGACCGTGAATTGCCCATCGGCGCTCGACTCCCAGCGCACCGCGTCCTCGGGGGCGGCGTCGGCGCGGCGTGTCAGCACCTCGACGCGCTCGGCGACGATGAATGACGAATAAAACCCTACGCCGAACTGACCGATGAGTTGCGCATCCTTCTGCTGATCACCGGTGAGACGCTTGAAGAATTCGGCGGTACCGGACTTGGCGATCGTGCCCAGATGCGCGACCGCCTCCTCGCGACTCATGCCGATGCCGTGGTCGCGTACCGTCAGCGTTGCGCCTTTGGGGTCGCTGTCGATCCAGATCGCGAGATCGCCATCCTTGCCGAGCAGTTCCGGATTCGACAGCGCGAGAAAGCGCAGCTTATCGTTGGCATCCGAAGCGTTGGAGATCAGCTCGCGCAGGAAGATTTCCCTGTGGCTGTACAGGGAATGGATCATCAGATTCAGCAGTTCGCGGACTTCGGCCTGGAAGCCCAGCGTTTCGCGCGCAGTTGGCATGTCGTCCACCGTCTCCACTCGTGGGGAAAGCGGTGATATAGGGCCTGGCGCTTAAGGTTTCAAGCCATCGAGCGGCCGAGGAGATGCCGGGCAGCGCTCAGCCAGTCGTCCATCTCGTCCCAAAACTGAAGGAATACTTCCAAGGGCGCATCCGCGTTACAGGCTATGATGGTCATGCTAGGCGGTGTGGCCATCGCTCGCCGTGTTGCGCCTCACAGGCCGGTCGATGAGACGGTGGGCCCCGCCACTTTGGCGTGGATCCGTGAACAGCGCAGCATCCATCCGACGCGCAATCGTACGACCCGCTTCTCAGAACTCATCGCGCGGCTTGCGGCGCGGCCGGCCTATGCGTAAATTGCAGAACGACATAATATCCGCGCAAGACAGGGACATTCATGCAGCGTATCGTCGTGCTGAACCCAAAGGGCGGTTCTGGCAAGACAACCGTCGCCATCAATCTCGCGAGCCACTTTGCTCTGCACGGCGAGCGCCCGGTATTGATGGATTATGACCCCCAGGGCTCATCGGCCCACTGGGTCCACAAGCGTAATAAGACTCAGGCGCGTATCCACCTGATTTCGGCGTTCGAGCGCGACCCGCGTGTCACCCGCACCTTTCAGCTGCGCATCCCGGAGGGCACCGGCCGCGTCATCGTCGATACGCCCGCGGCGCTCGAAGCACAGGAAATGCCGGAGCTGACCCGCACCGCCGACAAGATCCTGGTGCCCGTGCTGCCTTCGGACATCGACATCCACGCCTGTTCGCGCTGCGTGCAGAATCTGCTGCTGATCGCGAAGGTGCATCGAAATGACAATCGCCTGGGGATAATCGCCAACCGCGTGCGCCGCAATACCGCGATCTATCAGTCGCTGTCGCGATTTCTGGGCACGCTCGGCATCCCGATCGTCGCCACCTTGCGCGACTCGCAGAATTACGTCCGGGCCGCGGAGTTGGGATTGGGTCTGGAAGAGATGAAACCGTATTACGTCGCCGAAGATCTGGCGTCGTGGCAAGCGTTGCTCGATTGGCTGGAGGTGCCGTCCAATCGCAGCAGCGCGCCAGCCGGCATGGTGCAGTCGGTGCGCCTGGCCTGATGACTCCCGGGTCCTTCGGACTTCTAGGACTTCTCGTCCTCGGCCAGCCAGTCGTGGCGCACTTTCTCCGCCCAGCTCTTGTAATTCGACCAGGTGTAGAGATGGCGCGTGATCGCAGCGTGGCGAGTGCGAGTGCGCTGCATGTGCTCGAGCCAGCGGGCGTAGGCTTCCGCGCCGCTCGGCGGCGGCTGTGTCCGCGCCAGCGCTTCTTCCGCGGTTTCGACCTTTGAATCTTCCTTGCTCATCGTGTGCACTCCTAGTGGTTAAGAGACTAGGTCGCCACAATCTCGCTCGACAGGAATTGGGTCACACCGGATTCGCCTCGGCCGGCTCGCGCGTCGCAATCCCGCGGCGGCGCGAATCCCGACTACGCAAGGGTTAAATGCAATCCGGGCGGATCACGTCAGATCTGGTCGGATCCTGTCGTATCCTGTCGTATCGGGGCAGGTGGAATGCCGGAGCGCGCGCGCTGATTCACGCGGCCTATGGGGCAGGCTACGCCACCAGGCGGTAGCAGGGACGATAGGCGCTGCCGGGCAGCTTCATGCGTCCCTGGGCGACGAAGCCGGTCAATAATTCATCCAGCAGCCCCATGATATCGGCATCACCCGCAAGCTCGTACGGCCCTTGCTGCTCGATCGCGGCGACGCCATTCTCTTTCACGTTGCCGGTAACGATCCCCGAAAACGCCCGGCGCAGATTGGACGCCAGCCGGTGCACCGGCTGCGCCCGGTGCAGTTCCAGCGCACGCATCGACGCGTGCGTGACCAGGAACGGCTGCTGCAGCTCGTACGGCACACGCAGCAACCAGTTGAAATTGTATGAGTCGTTCTGGTTGCGACGGAATGCACGCACTTGCTCGAAGCCCTGCACCATGTGGCGCGCGACGCCGGCCGGATCGTCGATGATGACCTTCAGTCGCGTGAGTGCCACGGCTCCGAGCGTGCCGTCGATGAAATGCGCAATCTTGTCGAAATAGGCCGCGCTGGCGCGCGGCCCGGTGAGCACCACCGGCAGCGGCTGCTCCTCATTGGCCGGATCGAGCAGCACGCCGAGCAGATAAAGGATCTCCTCGGCGGTGCCGACACCGCCCGGAAACACCACGATTCCATGCGCCAGGCGCAGAAACGCTTCGAGCCGCTTTTCGATGTCCGGCATGATGACCAGCTGATTGACGATTGCGTTCGGCGGCTCGGCGGCGATGATGCCGGGCTCGGTGACGCCGAGAAAGCGCCCATGCGTGATGCGCTGCTTGGCGTGACCAACGCCGGCACCCTTCATCGGCGCCTTCATCGCACCCGGGCCGCATCCGGTGCAGACATCGAGGGCTCGCAGGCCGAGCTCGTAGCCGACGCGCTTGGCGTACCGGTATTCGGCGTCGCCGATCGCATGGCCGCCCCAGCACACCGCCAGGTTGGGGCGCGTCTTGACGTCCAGCACGCGCGCGTTGCGCAGGATATGAAAAACGGCGTTGGTGATCGAGGCTGGATCCTGGCTGTCGAGCCGTCCGGCGCCGATGATCTCATTAGCCGTATAGATGATGTCGCGCAGCACCGCAAACAGGTGCTCCTTGATACCGTGGATCATCTGGCCGTCGACAAAGGCGGCCCCCGGCGCATTGGTGATCGCGAGCTTGATTCCCCAGGCATGGCGCACGATCTGCACGTCGAAATCGCGGTAATGCTCGAGGATCTCCTTGGCATTGTCGTTGTCGCTGCCCGAATTGAGCACCGCCAGCGCGCAGTTGCGGAACAGCGTGTAGAGACCGGTATGGCTGGTGTCGAGCAGCTTGTCGATCTCGGCCTGCGACAGGATCTCGAGGCTCCCGCGCGGTCCGACGCGCGCGTCGACCGACTCGGCTATGACGACACTGTCCACGGCTTGCCCCCCGCCGCCGGGACTTGCGCCACCGGCGGCCTGCGGAAAAGATGGGGCAGCGCTCAAGGCCGGATTTCGATCGGCGTGTTGTCTTGAACCATGAGCCACAGTTCCACCATATCCGAGTTCGACATGCCGATGCAGCCGTCAGTCCAATCCGCCGCCGCATAATAGTCGGGCGGATGACGCTGATAATTCGGCAGGCCATGGACCATGATCGAGCCGCCCGGATTCACGTGATCACGCCGCGCGCGGCGCAGGTCCTCGGCGTTCGGGTAGGAGACCTGGATCGAGAGGAAATAGTCGCTGCGCGCGTTACGGCGCGTGAGCTGATAGCGTCCTTCCGGCGTACGGAAATCCCCGGAGCGCTCTTTGGGGCCCTCGGGCATGAGCCCGAGCGCCACGCGGTAGCTGCGCAGGACCTCACCATGGCGCAGCAGGTAGAGTCGACGCTCCGATTTGCGTACCACGACATCATCGGCAATCGGTACCGTGGCCGACAGGCTGGGCGCCCTCGGCGCCGAAGACAGACCCGAGGCGACGTCGGTCGCCACGCCCGACGGCGCCACCACCACGCTGGCCACGGAACTAATGCCCGCCGTCTCCGGGCCATCGCACAGCGCCGCGCCCGAGGCGGCGAGCAGCAGCGGAACCGTTATTAGTGCAGACAGTCGCATTGCCGCAAATTATAGGCATGCCGGTTTTGAACCGCGAGCGTGCAGGCTTCACAACGCCGAGACATCTTCCACCTTGGGCAGTGAAATCTGTGTGCCGGGGCGCAAATCCCTGAAATCCAGGTCCGGGTTGTACTGCTGCAACAGCCACACCGGCACTTTCAGAGATTTCTGCGTGATGCTCCAGAGCGAATCGCCGCGCCGCGCAATGTATACCTCGGTACCCGCGATCCGGTGCGAGGCGAAATAAGCCGCCTGCAGGCGCTCATGGTAGTCACGTCGGCGCTCCTCGAACTGGTCATGCGTCGTGCCGGCAAATTCCAGCTTGATGCGCCGGCCCATGACTACCGGCATGCGCCCGTGCAGATGGTTGATGGCACGCAATCGCGCCGCAGTAGTGCCAATCCAGTCGGCGTAATGACCGAGTGTTTCGGCGGCCACGACCCGGATGCTGCCGTCGGCGGCGACCGAGTAATCCACCGGGTCGGCCGATACCGGCCCGGTGGCGCCGGGCACCAGCTGAGGACCCTCGGCCTGGGCTTGCGCCTTCGACACCGGCTCGGTCTTCGCGGCCAGTCTACTCGCGGCCGCGACCGCCGCGTCTTCCTCCAGGCTCTCCTGCACCGCCGCCTGGGCCGCCGCGACGTTTGCCCGAGTGGTCAGAGTCTCGGGTTCCGCTGCCGCCGCCACCAGGCGCAGGTGCTGGCCCTCGTAGATATCGTCCTGATCGCGCATCGAGTTGAGGGTCATCAGCTTCGTGACCGACAAGCCGGTGCGCGCCGCGATCGCCGAGGTATCGTCGCCGGCCTGTACCACGTAATACTGCGAACTCTCAGGCACGCCATTTGCGGCGCTCGGCGATGCGCTGGCGGCCGCTGCCGACGCGACTGCGGCGGCTGCCGCGGCTGGCGCCGCGGCAGCCATGACTACCGGGCTGGTTCTCGGCGCCGGTGTGGATATGGGTACGGTGGCGGGAGCGGCAGCGGGGGCAGTCCCGGTGGCGGCGGCAGCGCCCTTCGCCGGCTGTGAAATCTCCGCGACGGTGCCGGCCTGCGGTGCACCCAGGCGTTGCGCCAGCAGTTCCGCTGTCCACCGGGAGCCAGCCTCCGGCAGTCGCAGCACGTAGCCCGCCGGCACGACGCGCTGCCCGCTCCATACGGCCGGCCGCAACGCCGGATTGAGGCTGCGCAGTGTTTCGCGATCGACACCGAGTGCCCGCACCAGCGTGCTCAGGCTGGCTGTCGAGGGCATCTTCAGTTCGTGAAACCCGAATTCGCTGTTGCGGTCGATGCCGCCAAAGTACTTTTCCGGTTTCTGCACAATGGTTAGCGCGGCCAGAAACGATACATAGAAGTTCCGTGAGGCGAAGCCAAAGCTGGGGCTGTGATACTCGCGCACGATGCGCACGATGTCGTCGGTGCCGAGCTGGTCACGGGCGCGACGTACGCCCTCAGCGCCATGGTTGTAGGCCGTGATCGCCAGCGGCCAACTGCCGAGCAGCCGGTAGTTGTAGCTCAGCAGCTGCGCCGCGGCTTCGGTCTCACGGTACGGATCGAGCCGCTCATCCACGGCAGCGTCGATGCGCAGAAATCGCCGGCCAGTCGAACGCATGAATTGCCACAGGCCCGCCGCCCCGACTTTGGAATACGCGTACGGATCGAATGAGGATTCCACATGCGGTAGTGCCGCGATCTCGGCCGGCAACCCGAGGTTGGCCAGTACTTCGGCAATATGGGGCTCCCAGGCGCCCGACCGTACCAGGCCGGCGCGAAAGCGGTCAGACTGGCCGAGCTGGAAGCGCACATCCGAGGCGGCCAGTTCCAGCTGCGCCGGTGTGACCTCATCGCCCCAGAGCGCTCGCACCCGCCGCTCCTCATCGTCGCGCGGCTCGGCGCCCTGCGCCAGGCGCTTGAGGATGGCCTCAAAGCGCTCGCGCTCGGCATCGACCTTGCGCGCGCGCTCCGGCGAAGGCGTATCGGCGTCGAAGTGCAGGGTCTCATAGACGACCGAGAGCCGATGCTGATCGTGAATCAGGCCTTCGTTGGTCGACACCTCGGTGTAGACGCGAATCCAGAACTGGACGTCCGGCTCGAGCTCGGGCGGTCGGGGCAACAGTGTCTCGGCGGCAGTCGCGAACCGCGACACGGAAAGCAGGACGCACAACAGCAGCAGGCGTTTCATCGGGCGAATGATGTTATGGGCGTGAGCCCTTGGGAGCAACCATGATATGTCAGAACGCGGCCTTGAAAGATGCGCCGCTTCACAGACGCCCAGGCAAGTGCGGCTGACACCGGTGCGCGGCGGCGATCGACCGGAGAATTCGAGTTCCAGAGTGTATTTCTATAACAAAAAATACACTCTAGAACTCGAATTCTCCCAACGGTTCCGGCAGAACGCCGGTGTCAGCCGCACTTGGACTCGCCGCAGTTCAGGCAGGTCATGCAGCCGTCCATCATCACCACTGCGGCCGTGCTGCATTTGCTGCACAGCTGAGCGCCTTCGGGAAAATGCGACTTGGCGAACGCATCCTGCTGGCGTGCGCGCGCCTCGAACTCGGCGCGCTTCTCATCGACCAGCTTCTTCTGATGCACATCCAGTTCGGTCTTGCGCATCAGGCCGATGCTCTGCAGATGCTTCTCGATCACGTGGCCAAGCTCGGCGATGATCGAGGGCATGAATTTCCCGCCTGGCTGCCAGTAGCCGCCGCGCGGATCGAACACCGCCTTGAGTTCGGCGACCAGGAACGCGACGTCGCCGCCCTTGCGGAACACCGCCGAGATGATGCGCGTCAGCGCGACGATCCACTGGAAGTGATCCAGATTCTTCGAGTTGATGAAGATCTCGAATGGGCGGCGCTGCTCGTACTCGGTACCTTCGTTGAGCACGATGTCGTTGATGGTGACGTACATGGCATGGTCCGAGACCGGCGTCTTGATCTTGTAGGTCGAACCGATCAGCATCTCCGGGCGCTTGATCTCCTCGTGCATGCGGATGACTTTGGCGGTGCGGCCATCGCGGCCGTGCGCCAGTTCTTCCGGCGGCGCGGCGTTCCTCGCGGCCTCATTGTCTTCCGGCTTGAGGACCCGGTACTTGACGATGCGCTTGTCGATGCGTGTGCTGCTCATGTTCAGAACTTCCCGTAATAGCCTTCCTTCAAGGCGTCAAACAGATTGGCGGCGCTGTGCGTCTCGCCGTCGTACTCGATCTCCTCGTCGCCGCGCGCATTGATCTCGGTGCCGTCCTCGAGCGTGAACACATAAGTCGTATTCTTGAGATCCTCCTCCTTGACCAGCACACCCTGGAATGCCTCCGGGTTGAAGCGGAAGGTGGTACAGCCCTTCAGCCCCTGCTCGTGCGCATACAGATATATGCCCTTGAACTGCTCGTAAGGGAAATTGGTCGGCACGTTCGCAGTCTTGGAGATCGACGAGTCGATCCACTTCTGCGATGCCGCCTGGATATCCACGTGCTGGCGCGGCGTCACCTCATCCGCCGAGGTGAAATACTCCGGCAGCGCCTCGGCATCATTGCTCGCCCCCGGCAGCGCGCGCGGATTGACCAGCTCGCGGTACGCCAGCAGCTCGAAAGAGAACACGTCGATCTTTTCCTTGGTCTTGCGCCCGGGGCGGATTACGTTGCGGAAGTAGTGATGCGCGAACGACGGCTCGATGCCGTTACTGGCGTTATTCGCCAGCGACAGCGAGATCGTGCCGGTCGGCGCGATCGAAGTGTGATGCGTGAAGCGCGCGCCGATCTGCGCGAGTTGTTCGACCAGATGCGGCGCCGCGCCGGCGATGCGCTGCATGTAGCGGCTGTAGCGCGCATGCAGCAGGCGCCCCGGAATCTTCGCTCCGGCCTTCCAGCCGTCGCGCGTCATCTCCGGACGCTTGCGCAGCATCTCCTTGGTGACCGTGAACTCCTCGTTCATGATCGGCGCCGGACCTTTTTCACGCGCCAGTTCGAGCGCGGCCTCCCAGCCCGCCAGCGCCATCTCGCGCGACACGTCTTCGCTGAACTTGATCGATTCGCCCGAGCCGTACTTCGCCCCGAGCAGCGTGATGGTCGAGCCCAGACCGAGGAATCCCATGCCGTGACGGCGCTTGCGCATGATCTCATGGCGCTGCTGCTCGAGCGGCAGGCCATTGATCTCGACCACGTTGTCGAGCATGCGGGTAAACACCCGCACCACATCGCGATACTCGTCCCAATCGAAGCGCGCCTGCGGCGTGAACGGCTCGCGCACGAAGCGCGTGAGATTCACCGAACCGAGCAGGCAGTTATGTACGACAACTCCATTTACGATCAACGTATGTGTGGAATATTCCTCGATGTCGTAGACCCGCTGCATTCCCAAGGGTCGTATGCTCTGCACTCGCGCCGTGCGTACTGCATCCGGCTCTCGCCAGCGTTGCTTGTCTCGCAGGTGGCGCTCAAGTTTGTCCTTTTTAGTCGAATTGAAAGGGAATCCGATGTAACGGAAATATCGATAGCAATCTTGCTGTGCTAGGAGCAGCGAATAAAAAATGTTTCCCTTAGAAATAGATGAATGAATGCAGCCGTGAATTCCGAAATTCAGCAACAGCAGCTGAATATCCTGTAGCCACTCCTTGGACGCCGAAACTAGATTCACCATGGGCTTTTCCGCCGAAACTCCGCCGTCAGCGCAGAATACAGCTGCAAGAAATGAAGCCTGTTGCAAAGTCGTGGCGCGAAAAATCTTCTCAGGCACTCGCAAGTTCTTGGAGCGGAAGTCCTCTAGGCCAAGAGTCCGGCGTAGGTCGCTAATCGCATCTTTGCGATAACAAGCAATTGAATGCACATCTAGCGACTTACCTTGATAGGTCCGTCGAAGTGCGCCGTCTGTGCCGGTCAGCCGCTTGAAGTGCGGGGCGAGCAGTTGCATTGCGATATTGTCGTGATCGCTAAATTGCATGCCCGCCGAATCCGTGAGCCAACCGTCCGCGAGCAGCCACCCGTACATCCCATAATCAAGATCAATGGATTGCCGCTGAATTTGCGGAGCAACGATGGACGTCTCTGGCAAGAGCAAACGGTATCGATTCTTTTGCGAGGTCTCATTAGTGACGTCACGCGGATCGAACTTCTTGCGATGACACACGGGTGCGCGACACAGGATTTCCAGGCGTCGATACGCCATGGAGAGATCGCTACACTCCTGCTCGGTCGCGTACACGGCGCGTTTGCCTTTATACCGAGCCGCAGTGGCGTCGGCAGCGTACACATAGCCTTCGAGCGCTCGACGCTCGGCCGTGACGAGATCGAGGCGATCGAGCTCCTTCACAATAGGATGATTGCGAGAAATGTGGAGCCCTTTCGATCGATCTGTGTAATTGACATGCAGCAAATCGAGAATTGGTCTGAGCAAGGCGCGTCGACTGCGCCGAGTGACCACTAATTCGTCGCCCTGATACCGCGGCAACAGATACTTCAGAGCTCCAAGATAGAAGGGCTCTACTAGCTGTAATGACGACAGCTCGCGGGCCTGTACATGTACCTCGCTGCCGACGGCGAGTTCACGTACTTCACGCCAACCCGCTGGCGTATATACCCGATGATCGGCCGTCAGCTCGATTCGCTGGCCGTTATCGTAGGCAACCTCGAATATCTCTCGCGCGCCGTTGCAGATGACTGAGCAGGGCCGCAGATCAGTTTTGTTGGCGCTGAAAATGTCGTCGACCGCAACCCGTAATTGCTCGCCTTTCTGCATTAGTGAGAATGCATCCTCAGTGCGAATGAGCCCAAAATTCGTGTTAAGGCGCATCGCACCGGTCCAACACGAGCCATAGGCCGGTAACGGTTGTTCGCCGCACGGGTTAGTGGCTCGAATGTTCTCGCACCACCAGTTGTTGTTCATCTCGTTGACGCGGTCGATCAGGATGAATCCCGGCTCGGCAAAATCGTAGGTTGAGGACATGATCACGTCCCACATGCGCCGTGCCGGCACGGTCTTGTAGACGCGGCAGGCCACCAGACCTTCCTCATTGACCACGTAACCGTCGTGCACCGGCCATTCGCGCCAGACGAAATGCTGCGCGTCGCTCAGATCGGGTTGCTCGGCCTCGTACTCGCGGCGGCCGATCGGGAACGCGAGCTTCCACTCGCGATCCTCTCGCACCGCTTGCATGAACTCGTCCGTGACCAGTAGCGACAAATTAAACTGCCGCAACCGGCCGTTCTCGCGTTTGGCGCGCACGAAATCCATGGCGTCGGGATGGCCGACGTCGAAGGTGCCCATCTGGGCGCCGCGCCGGCCACCGGCCGAGGACACCGTGAAGCACATCTTGTCGTAGATATCCATGAACGACAGCGGGCCCGAGGTATAGGCGCCGGCGCCGGAGACATAAGCGCCGCGGGGCCGCAGCGTCGAGAATTCGTAGCCGATGCCGCAGCCGGCCTTGAGCGTCAGACCCGCCTCGTGCACCCTGCCGAGGATGTCGTCCATCGAATCCCGGATCGTGCCCGATACCGTGCAGTTGATGGTCGAGGTCGCCGGCTTATGTTCCCAGGCACCCGCATTCGAGGTCACGCGCCCGGCCGGAATCGCGCCGTGGCGCAACGCCCATAGAAAACGCTCATACCAGCGCTCGCGGATGTCCTCGCGCTCGACGTCGGCCAGCGCCCGCGCAACTCGTTTATAGGTGTCGTCCATGCTGCGGTCGATCGGCTCGCCGTCCTTCGCGCTGAGCCGATACTTCTTGTCCCAGATATCCAGCGAGGCTTCCTGGAACGGGATGCAATTGATGTCGCTGGTGACGAGTCTTACAACGGAATTCATGGTGGCGGCGGCTCCCCTTTCCGCAGAATCGGCCACACAATGAGACCGGCACCCGCTACAAGATCTAGTTGTGTGGAACGCGGAGACTAATCAAGCTGGGAGCCCGTCGTCAAGATTATGCAACACTTCGGTTCGGCTATATTTGCATTTATAAATCAATAAGATAGGACACATATGCCTGTACTTTCTTTAGCAGAAAACTTGAAGCTAGGCGCTTAAGTTTCATATCGCGCCACATCAATAGGTTGTGTCCACCGCCCATGCACCGATGGTACACAGCGCGCCCACAGGCTATCCACAACTCAACCGTCATACGCCGCTGCACTGCGGGCCTTGAAACCGCGCAATCCGTCACCAATTCATGTGCATGCAGTCGGGTCACGCTGGCCCGCGGCCCCTAACCCAAGCGGAGAAAGACTATGGTACTTGTACGTTACGAGCCCTGGAGCGCCGTGGAGCGTCTCCATCGCCAGATTGGTCAGATTTTTGGTGATAACGTTGATGCGGCGGCAGCGAGCGGCGAGGCCGCGGCGAGCAACGGTGAAGCCGCTGTGAATTGGATCCCGTCGGTCGACGTCTTCGAACAGCCCGAGAGCTTCGTCGTACGCGCCGATCTGCCGGGTATCGAGCCGAAGGACATCCAGATTACGGCCGATAAAGGCGTATTGACCGTGACCGGCGAGCGGCGGCTCGAGCGGCCGGACGACCAGAGAGCCGTATCCCGCCTGGAGCGGGTCGAAGGCCGGTTCCTGCGCCGCTTCACGCTGCCGGAGAATGTGAAGACGGATGACATCAGCGCGCGTCATCTCAATGGCGTGCTCGAGGTGACCATTCCGAAAGTGGTGGCTCCGGAGCCGAAGCGGGTCAGCATCGAGACCCATTGATCGCTGCGCGGCGTTGTGCGGTACTGCGCGGTATGCAGTACCGCATCGCGCCGGCTTTCAGACCATGAGCGCTCCGATCCCGATGATCGAGCGGCCACGAAGCATCTGCATTGCCGGCGGTACGGGCTTTGTGGGCCAGGAGCTGGTTTACCGCCTGACCCGCGCGGGCCACGAACTGCGCGTACTGACGCGCGCGAGCAGCCACGCCATCGATCTGATGCCGTTGCCGAGCGTGGAGCTGGCGGTCGGTGACGTCTATAATCCGGACTTCCTTCGTCGCAGCATCGATGGCTGTGACGCGGTCATCAATCTGGTCGGGATCCTCAACGAGCGCGGCTTTGGCGGGGCGGGATTTCGCCGTGCACATGTCGAATTCACCGCGGCACTGCTGCGCGCGATCGCTCAGGCCCGCGTACCGCGGCTGCTGCACATGAGCGCGCTCAATGCCGATGCCGAGCGCGGCCGCAGTCACTACCTGCGCACCAAAGGCGAAGCCGAACAATTGATACGCGCCGCCGGCGCTGCCCTCGACTGGACCATATTCCGGCCGTCGGTGATCTTCGGGCCGCGCGATTCGCTGACCAATCGCTTCGCAAGGCTGCTGCGCCAGACGGCCGGCCTGTTGCCATTGGCACGCGCCGGCACGCGCTTCGCGCCGATCTACGTCGGCGATGTCACCGCCGCCTTCACGCAGGCGCTGCCCGGCGGCGCCGCCAGTCATCAGAGCTACGAATTGTGCGGCCCGGAAGTGCTGACACTCGAGCAGATCGTGCGCATTACGGCACACGCGGCGCAGGTGGCCTGCCACATCTACCGGCTGCCGGATGCGCTCGCGCGCGTGCAGGCGACTGTCATGCAGTTCCTGCCCGGCAGGCCGTTTTCCACCGACAACTACCGCTCGCTGCTGACCGACAGCGTATGCCGGCGCGATGGCTGCCAGCAGCTTGGCCTGCGCACCGCGAGCCTTAGTGCGCTGGCACCGTTGTGGCTGGCGCCGAACTCGCTGGCGCTGCCGCGTCCGGCGGCGTGAGCGCCGTAGCAGCATGCCCGTCACGGGCGCTGCACAGCGCGCGGCGGGCAGCAGCATCGCCTCGCATCTTTCTGACTGCCGCGTAGAACGCGGGCAGAGTGCCGCCGTTCGCCTCGAGCAAGCGCTGAAAGCCGGGCACGCAGTCGAAATAAGTGCCGACCGAAGCCAGGTGCGCATTGTTCAGGCCATCGGCAATCCACTGGTCGTAGCCGGTACGCAGCTTGAACCGCCGTTCCACCGCCAGCACCTGCGCACCGGTGGCGGCGAGAATCTCGCGCTTGCGCCCACGCCGTTCGTCGATCGGCAGCGGCGGCGAGAGCGCATACAGGGTCGCCAGCCGCCCACGTCCGTCGGCAAACGCCTCGATGATGGGCTGCTCGGCCTGGCGTCTCTGTAAATATTCCTGCAGCTCCAGGCTGCGTCCGCGCGCCGCCAGCCAGCGTCGCAGCCCCTCCTGTTCCACGCTCACCGCGAATGATTCATTGAACTCGGTATCGCCGCGCACGTAGATCAGTTGATGCGCCAGCTCGTGAAAGATGGTCGACACCAGCTCCAGGTCACCATAACGAAGCATGGTATTGAGCACCGGGTCGGCAAAATGCCCCAGCGTCGAATAGGCCGCCACTCCCCCCAACATGACGTCATTGCCGCGCGCGGCGAGCGCGTCCGCCATCCTGCGGGCGTCACGCTCGCGGAAATAGCCGCGGTAACTGAGGCAGCCGGTGAACGGGAAGCACCAGCGCTGCGGCTCGACTGAAAACTCCGGCGCCGCCACCACATTCCAGACCACGTAGGGACGTTTCAGGTCGCTATAGCTGCGATAGCTGCGATTGTCCGGCAGGCCCAGATCGCTGACCGCGAAGTCGCGTGCGTCCTGCACCACGCGCAGCCGGGCCTTGAGTTCCTCGCTAGCGGCCGGATCGGCGATCACGCGCTCGATCGGGCGGCGCGCTCGCATCAGGCGCCATTGTCCCTGCGCGGCCTGCGTCAGATAGCCGAGCGTGCAACCCGGCAGCGTGGCGCCGATCAGCGCTACGACCAGCAGTCGGGGCTTCAGTGCGGTAAGGCTTCGGCTCTCGGTTAACATGCGTTGCCATGCAAGTGTATCTGGTGGGAGGCGCGGTCCGGGACGAGCTGCTCGGCCTGGCCGCATCCGAGCGTGACTGGGTCGTGGTCGGCGCCACGCCCGACGAGCTGGAGCGAGCCGGATTTCGCGCCGTCGGTCGCGAGTTCCCGGTGTTCCTGCACCCGGACACGAATGAGGAATACGCGCTCGCACGGGTGGAGCGCAAGACCGGACCGGGTTATCGCGGCTTCGAGACGCGGTTCTCGCCTGAGGTGACGCTCGAACAGGACCTGCAGCGCCGGGATCTGACCATCAATGCGATGGCACGCGCGCCGGACGGAACGTTGGTCGATCCCTACGGCGGCCGGCGCGATCTCGAGCAGCGCCTGCTGCGCCATGTGTCGCCGGCCTTTGTCGAAGACCCGGTGCGGGTCCTGCGCGTCGCCCGCTTTGCGGCGCGCCTGGCCGCCCTGGGGTTCAAGCTCGCGCCCGAGACCCGGGCGCTGATGCGCCGCATGGTCGACAATGGCGAAATCAACTCCCTGGTATCCGAGCGTGTCTGGCGCGAGATGCAGCGCGCGCTCGGCGAGGCAGATCCCGAGGTTTTCTTCGACATTCTGCAGGACTGCGGCGCGATCGCGGTGCTGCTGCCCGAGCTCGACTGGCGCACGCCTGCGCGAAAGGCCCTGCAACGCGCGGCGCAGATCAGTCCCGAGCCCAGCCTGCGCTTTGCCGCACTGCTGGCCGACACCGCAGCGGAGGCGATCACGGCATTGTGCGAGCGCCTGCGCGTGCCCAACGACTATCGCGAACTCGCGCTGCTCACCGCGCGGCTGTGGCTGCGTATCGCGGACGCAGGAGCGCTCGATGCGGCCGGTGTGCTCGAGTTGCTGGAAGCCGCGGACGCGTTTCGGCGGCCCGCTCGTTTCGAACTGCTGCTGCGCGCGGTGCAAGCGCGATCCGACCGCGACGACACGCTCACCGCGGCACTCGCCGCCGCCGCCGCCGTGACGCTGCCGGGCGAGCGACTGTCGCAGCTCAGGGGCCCTGCGATCGCCGCCGCCTATCGTGCCGAGCGCCTCGCGCGCCTGCAGGCCCTTCAAAGCGAGCGCCGCAAGTCCTGATACTCGAAGCCGCGCAGGGGTGCATCGGCGCCGCGCGTGAGCGCCATGACCTTGAAGCTCTCGCCCATTTCTCCCGGCAGCAGCAGCTGCCGCGCCTGCGAGGCCAGTCGCGCGCGCTCCAGCGTCGCGCCGCCGGCCGCCAGATCCGACTCGATCCCGGTCGCCAGCAGAAACGCCGCCTGCGTGCAGTAGCCGGCGACCGCGAGCGTCGCATCAGCCGCCGCTTCGGCCACGCGCGTGAAGTCCACCCACGCGCTGATGTCCTGCAGGCCCGGATGCAGCAGTGGATCCTCGTGCGCGCGGTGGCGAAAATGGCAGCGCAGCGTGCCGCCCGAGCGCTGCGGGTGATAGTACTCGCGCCGCGCCAGGCCATAGTCGATGATCAGGGCGACGCCGCGGCTGAGGGCCGCGCTGAGGGCCACGATCCAGGGCTGTAGCATCGGGCACAGCTCGGATCGGTAGCCCGGCGGCAGCGGCCAGGGCAGCGAGACAGCAATACGCCCGATGTCCGCCTGCAGTGCCGCGTCGGCGGGCCGATCGGCCTCGAATAAATCGCCCTGGGGCGACACCGCCACACCGCGCTCGAGCGGCGCCTCGGATGTGACGACGAAGCGCTTGAACGGCAGCGCGTCAGCGACTTCATTTGCCAGTATCACACCGGCGATCGGCGCCGCGGGCAGCGCATCCAGCCATTGCACGCGCACGCGCAGTGCTTCGGGCAAGCTCGCAAGCCGCTGCTGCTGGCGCGCGCGCAAGTCGGCGCTGACCTCGAGTATGTAGTAGTGCTGCGGCAGCAGCTCGAGTTCACGCAGCGTCGTCAGCACGCTCGCGGCCAGCGCACCGGTGCCGGCGCCCAGTTCCAGGACATCGCCACCGGCGCGCTGCAGTATCTCGGCGCACTGTCGCGCCACACAGCGGCCAAACAGGCCCGACAGCTCCGGTGCCGTTACAAAATCCCCGCCGCCACCAAACTTCGCGCTCCCGGCGCTGTAGTAGCCCAGCCCCGGCGCATACAGGACAATGCGCAGATAGTCGTCGAACGCCAGCCAGCCGCCATGCGTGGCAATCGCATCGCGCACCGCGTGCAACACCGCGGCGCCGTGGCGCGCCTCGTCCGGCGGCAGCTGCGGCAGGATTGAGACTGCATCGCCTGGCGTCATAAGCTGCGCTCATGGCAGGCACGCTTTACGGGCCGGAGACGGCATCGGGCATCGAGCGCAGTCAGCGCCTGGCCGGGCGCACGGCGCTGGTCACCGGTGCCGGGCGGCGTGTCGGTGCCGGCATCGTGCGCGCGCTGCATGGCGCCGGCGCCCATGTGGTGATCCACTGCCACCGCTCGCTCCGTGCCGCGCGGACGCTCGCGGCTGAACTGGAAGCCGCACGAGCGGATTCCACGGCGGTCATCGCCTGCGATCTGCTCGACGCGGCGGCGCTGCCGGGCCTGATCGCACGGGCCCGCGAATGCTTCGGAGCACTGCATCTGCTGGTCAACAACGCGTCGACTTTTTATCCCACGCCGTTCGGCGGCATCAGTCTGGACCAGTGGGACGATCTGCTCGGCACCAATCTGCGCGCACCGCTGCTGCTGGCGCAGGCCGCGGCGCCGGAGTTGCGGCGCACGCAGGGCGCGCTGTTGAACATCGTCGATATCCACGGCCTGCGGCCGTTGCGTGATCATATGGTCTACAGCGTGGCCAAGGCCGGACTGATCATGCTCACGCGAGCGCTCGCGCGCGAGTTGGCGCCGGAAGTGCGCGTCAACGCCATCGCTCCCGGACCGGTGCTCTGGCCGGATGCGCCCATGGCCGAGGAGCGGAAGGAAAAGATCATCGAGCGCACGCCGTTAAAGCGGCACGGGTCGCCCGATGACATCGCGCGGGCGGTGTTGTTCTTTGCCAGCGAAGCTCCGTTCGTGACCGGCCAGATCCTCGTGATCGACGGCGGTCGCAGCATCGGCTGGTGAGCCCGGCTGTCATGCGCGGCAAATGGCGGCGCAGTCAATGGCGGCGCATCACAAGGCATTGAGGTCGAGCTCCAACGGCGCGAGTACATGCTCGGACTGCGGGAACTGCTCCCAGAGCCGCGCAATCGTCGGCCCCGACGGCGGGTAGAGCCAGTCGGGAGCCAGCTCCGCCAGTGGTCCGAGCATGTAGACCCGCCGCCGCAGATCTCGCCGCGGCAGCGTATAGCCGCGTCCTGCGCCGACCACATCGTCGTACAGCAGCAGATCCAGGTCCATCTTCCGTGGCCCCCACCTTGGATCGGCGCGCCCGCGTCCGCATCGCACCTCGATCTCTCGCAGCGACGGCAGCAGTGCCTCGATCGGCAGCGTGGTGGTGAAGCCCGCCACGGCGTTGTAGAAATCGGGCCCTTTGAAACCGAAGGCCGGATTGCGATAGCAACGCGAAAAGCGCGCATCGGCAAAGCGCTGCTTGATCGCACGCGCCGCCTGCAGCATGCGCTCGGCCGGATCGACATTGCTGCCGATCGCGACAAAGGCCTGGACCATCTCCCGCGCCTCGGCCATAACACGGCCTGGCTCATCGTCCAGGCGCAGCGCCTGGCGCGCTCTGGGCGGCTTCGAGCGGCGAGCGCCGGCGCTCGATGCAAACCCCGACGTCGCGCGAATGGCGGATCGCCCCGGGCTTATTCACGCTGACGCGCACCCATTCGAGTGGAAACTCCGCCAGCAGCAGCAATGCAAGTCGATGGGCCAGCGACTCGACCAGATGGAACTGCGATGCCTGCACCCAGGCTAGAACTCGCTTGGCGACGCTCTTGTAGTCCACGGTATCGGCGACGGCATCGCGCCGGGCGGCGCGCTCGCAGTCGCAGGGAAGTTCCAGATCGATGACCACGGTCTGCGGCGCGCGGCGCTCCCAGTCGACGAAACCGATAATGCATTCGGTGGTCAGGCCGCGCAGAAAAATGCGGTCCTCGCTATCGTGCTGGCTCATGCGCAAAGTGTAGCCACTCGTCGGGGCGTTGTAGCAGTTTCGTGTCGCCCGGGGCTACTTGGCAGTCCCTGAGAGTGATCGAGCTAATCCAAGCATTTTTAATTGCAAAAATGCTTGGATTAGCTCGATCACTCTCAGGGGTTGTTAAGCCGCCCCGGGCGCGCGCAGTTCCGACAGTGGCCAGCGTGCCCTGACTTCAATTCCGCCAGAGGTCTGTTCGTGCGCGCGCAGCCGATGCAAGCCGGCCACGGCGATCATCGCCGCGTTGTCGGTGCAGAACTCGAGCCGCGGGAAATACACCTGCGCCCCGAGCGCCGCCGCTTCGCGAGCCAGCCGCGCGCGCAGCTCTCGATTGGCGCCGACACCGCCGGCCACGACCAGCGCGCGATGCCCGGTGAATTCCAGCGCCCGCAGCGCCTTGGCACACAAGGTGGCGACGATTGCGTCCTGCACGGCGTAGGCCACATCCGCACGCGCCTCGTCGGACAGCGGCGCGGCGCGCACCGCCCGCATGACGGCTGTCTTGAGTCCGGAAAAGCTGAATTCGAATCCTGGCCGATCGAGCATCGGCCGCGGAAACAAATACCGGCCCGGCCGTCCGGATGCGGCCAGCTGCGCCAGCTGCGGGCCGCCCGGATACGGCAGGCCCAGCAGCTTGGCGCTCTTATCGAAGGCCTCACCCGCGGCATCGTCGCGGGTCTGTCCGAGCACCCGGTATTCGCCGATGCCCCGCACCTCGATCAGCATCGTATGGCCGCCGGATACCAGCAGCGCGACGTGCGGGAATGGCGGTGGCGGCTTTTCCAGCATCGGCGCCAGCAAATGGCCTTCGAGATGGTGGATGCCGATCGCCGGTACCTTCCAGCCGAAACTCAAAGAGCGGGCCAGTGCCGCGCCGGTCAGCAGTGCGCCGACCAGGCCGGGACCGGCCGTATACGCGACGCCTTCGATCTCATCGGCGCGGGTCCCGGCGTTCTCCAGAGCGGTGCGCAGCAGCGGCAGCAGGCGGCGCAGGTGATCGCGCGAGGCGAGTTCCGGGACCACGCCGCCGAAGGCACGGTGCAGATCGATCTGACTCCATAGCTCGTGCGCGAGCAGCCCGCGGTGTTCGTCCAGCACCGCCACGGCGCTCTCATCGCAGGAAGTCTCAATGGCCAGGATACGCATGATCTGCGGCCATTTTGCCTTTTGCTTGCAGTCTCATTAGAATCGCGGCCCTTGCCCTGGCGCCCTGACGGGGAGGAAACAATAAGTGGCTTATAATCAATAGGTTGGTATTTCGATGCCGAGTGTTCGAGTCCGCGAGAACGAGTATTTCGACGCCGCCCTGCGGCGCTTCAAACGGGCCTGTGAGAAGGCAGGCGTTCTCGCCGAGCTGCGACGGCGCGAATTCTACGAAAAGCCCACGCAGGAACGAAAACGCAAAAAGGCCGCCGCCGTCAAGCGGCATATGAAGCGCGTGTCTCGCGACTTCGCACGCCCCGCCCGCTGATCCTAGGGCGCTCAGGCCGGGCTTGCTGCCTGCATCAATCGCCGCTTCCCCGCACTTAGGACCGCAGCCGATGAGCCTTAAGGAGCGCATCCAGGAAGACATGAAAGCAGCGATGCGATCCGGTGAGAAGGATCGCCTCGGGTGCATTCGTCTGATACTGGCCGCGGTCAAGCAGCGCGAAGTCGATGAGCGCATCAGCCTCGATGACGTGCAGCTGCTCAGCGTGCTCGATAAGATGGGCAAGCAGCGTCGCGAGTCGATCGCGCAGTTCCAGGCCGGCGGGCGCGCCGATCTGGTCGCGAAGGAAAACGCTGAGCTAGCGATCATCAACGCCTATATGCCCGCGCCGCTCAGCGACGCCGAGCTCGACGCCCTGATCAGCGAGGCGATCGCACAGACCGGTGCGGTCTCGATCAAGGACATGGGCAAGGTCATGGGCATCATCAAATCAAAGGCCCAGGGCCGGGCCGATATGGCCGCAGTTGGCACACGCATCAAAGCCCGCCTTTCCTCAAAGTTGCCCTAGACTAACGGCCAGTATGGCCGGCCGGATTCCGCAAGCCTTTATCGATGAGCTGATCGCCCGCGCCGATATCGTGGATGTCATCGGCAGCCGCGTGCCGTTGAAGCGCGCCGGTCGCGAATACAAGGCCTGCTGCCCGTTCCACGACGAGAAGACACCATCGTTCTGGGTCAGCCCCGACAAGCAGTTCTACCACTGCTTCGGTTGCGGCGCCCATGGCACCGCCTTGGGCTTCCTGATGGAGTACGACCGGCTGCCGTTCCCCGAAGCGGTCGAGGATCTCGCCAACCGGCTCGGGCTCAGCGTGCCGCACGAAGCCACCGGCACGCCCGGCTCATCGCCGGCCGGGGGCGGCGCGGCAAGCCCAAATGATACGGCACCATTGTATGAGCTGCTGGCGAAGGTGACGGACTTTTATTGCTCGGCTTTGCAGCGCGGCGAACGCGCCCAGGCTTACGCCGCGCAGCGCGGCCTGCAGCCGGAGACGATCGAGCGTTTCCGTATCGGCTACGCGAACGATGCCTGGAACGATGTGCTGCGGCGATTCGGCGCCGGCGAGCGCGATCAGCAAGTGTTGCTGGCGGCTGGCCTGATCGTCGAGCGCGAACGCACCAGCAGCAGCGGCGCCAGTGTCGGGAGCAGCCACGGCAGCGATGCTTACTACGACCGATTCCGCGACCGGCTGATGTTTCCGATCCGGGACACGCGCGGTCGGGTGATCGCCTTTGGCGGTCGCGTGCTCGGCAACGGTGAGCCGAAATACTTGAACTCACCCGAAACGGCGCTGTTCCATAAAGGTAAGGAGCTCTATGGACTCTACGAAACGCGACTGGCGCGCCGCCCGCTGAAGCGCCTGCTGGTGGTCGAAGGCTACATGGATGTGGTGCGCCTGCATCAAGCGGGGGTCACCGATGCGGTCGCGACGCTGGGCACGGCGACCACCGCCGAACACTTGCGCCGCGCGTTTCGCCTGGTGAGCGAAGTCGTTTTCTGTTTCGACGGCGATCGCGCCGGGCGCGCCGCCGCCTGGCGCGCGCTGCAGCAGGCGTTGCCGGAAGCGCGCGAAGGTCGTGAGCTGCGCTTCCTGTTTCTACCCGAGGGCGAAGACCCCGATTCGCTGGTCGGCCGCGAGGGCGGCGAGCGCTTCGCGGCGCGACTGGACGCTGCGCTGCCGCTGTCCGAATACCTGGTGGCACAGCTGAGCGAGCAAGCCGACGTCAGCCACGCCGACGGCAAGGCGCACTTCGTGGCGCTGGTCAGACCGCTGCTGGAGAAAATCACACCCGGGGTCTATCGAGAGCTATTGCTCGATCGGATTGCCGTAGCGATCGCCCTGCCGGCCGAGCGGCTGCAGCAGTGGCTGGCAGCGCCGGAAGGCCCGGGCGCGTTCCTGCCGCGCGCAGCGGATAGCCCCGCAGCGCGCGGGGCGCGTGCCCGGGCGCGGCCGCCTGGCCGCGGCAGCCTGGTGACGCAGGCGATTACGTTGCTATTGCATTTCCCGGCCGCGGCGGCGGCAGTGGACGAGCAGCAGCGGCTGCAACTGGCGCGGATGAATCAGCCCGGCGTCGCCGTGCTGCTGGCGCTGCTGGAGCAGCTCAGTGCCAGCCCTGCCGGCACCATGGCACAGACGCTGGAGCGCTGGCGGGAACGGCCCGAATACCGGCGGCTGTGTGAGCTGGCGGCCAGCGAGCCGCTGGTACCCGACCAGAGCGCAGCTGGCCAGGAGCTGCGCCAGGGGGTGGCTCGCCTGCTCGATGCGGAGCTGCGCCGCAGGTTGGAAGTCTTGATCGAGAAGGCGCGTGCCCAAACCCTCGATGAGTCTGAGAAACTGGAACTTCAGGCACTGACCGTGGCCCAAACCAGAGTTGGAGGCGCCTGACGGTCCCGATCGCCCCGGACCGCCAAACCGCCGATCGCGCGGGGCGCACATATATCGAGCTCTGGCGGCAGCGACCGGCCAGCGCGCCGGCCGGTCGCTCGAGCTTGGCTCGACTTGATTACGTTCAAGTCCTAGCTTCAAGCGCCGTTACCACCGATATGGGCTTGAATACTGGCACGCGCGTATCAATTCTGGTTATCATATTCAACTTTTCCATGAACGACCCCACGACCACAGCCCTTCGTTGCCAAGCGACGAAACGGGCCGTTATGTCTGAAACTCGAGTCTTGGAAACATCCCCAGAGACGCCATGACACGCAAGCAGCCGCCGAAGCCCGCCCCGTCCGCCCGCAAACCCGCTGCGCGCGGCGCCGTTGCCGCCGCCAGCTCGGCGCATCGCAAGAGCTCCCCCGTGCCTGCGCGTCGCGCCGGTGGCGCCATCGCAAAGGCGCCTGAGCTGCATAAAAAGGGCGCGCCGGCGCTGAAATCGACCGCGGCCCAGGAAAGAGCTGCTGCATCGCACAAGTCGAAATCGCACCCGGGCGCCGCGAACGCGGAGCCGCGCCGAGGCAATGGCCTGCCGGAAGACCGTCAGTCGCAGCTCAAGCTGCTGATCGCGCGCGGCAAGGAGCAGGGCTATTTGACCTACGCCCAGGTCAATGACCACTTGCCGGCGGAAATCGTCGATCCGGAGCAGATCGAAGGCATCGTCAATACCATCAACGACATGGGTATTCCGGTGTACGAAAAGGCACCGGATACCGAGTCGCTGTTGGCCAGCGAGCCGGGCTCTGCCGCCGACGACGAGGCCATCGAGGAGGCCGCCGCCGCGCTGGCGGCGCTTGACGCCGAGCTCGGCCGCACCACCGACCCGGTACGCATGTACATGCGCGAGATGGGGACGGTCGAGCTGCTGACTCGAGAGGGTGAGATCCGTATTGCCAAGCGGATCGAAGAAGGCTTGGACGCAGTGCGCACCGCACTCGCCAAGTACCCGGCCACGCACGAGCACCTGCTGAAGATCTATGAGCTGGTCAAAGCCGGTCAGGCGCGCCTGATCGATCTGGTCGTCGGCTTCATCGATCCCAATGCGCCTGACGTCATTGCCCAGCCGCAGAATCCGACCAAGCTCGAGCTCGTGACCGACGTCGAGGAGAAGGACGACGAGGCCGAGGATAGCGACGACAGCGAAGAGGAAGTTATCGATACCGGTCCGGATCCGCTGGAAGTCGCGCGCCGCATGGGCTCGATCCACAAGCTGCATCAGCAGGTGCTGGCCTGGATCGCCAAGCTCGGAGCCGACGACCCCAAGACCCAGAAGCTGCGCAAGAAGCTCGCGGCCGAGTTCATGGAGCTCAAGCTCTCGCCGCGCATGTTCGATGCATTGACCGAGCAGCTTCGCTCCCACATCAATGAGATCCGCCAGATCGAGAAGGAGATCATGATCATCGCGGTGCGCGACTCCGGCATGCCGCGCAAGGATTTCATCGCCACTTTCCCGAAGAACGAGACCAGTGCGCGTTGGCTCGCGAGGCACATGAAGGCCGGGAAGAAGTATTCCGCGCCGCTGGCGCGTCTGAAAGACGAGATCGAGCGACGGCAGAAGAAATTGATGGAAGTCGAGCAGCGGCATCACCTCTCGATCAACGACATCAAGGAGATCAACCGTGAGGTCTCGATCGGTGAGGCCAAGGCACGGCGCGCCAAGAAGGAAATGGTGGAGGCGAACCTGCGCCTGGTGATTTCGATTGCGAAGAAGTACACCAACCGCGGCCTGCAGTTCCTGGATCTGATCCAGGAGGGCAACATCGGCCTGATGAAGGCGGTTGACAAGTTCGAATACCGCCGCGGCTACAAATTTTCGACCTACGCGACCTGGTGGATACGCCAGGCGATCACCCGCTCGATCGCCGATCAGGCGCGCACCATCCGCATACCGGTGCACATGATCGAAACCATCAACAAGTTGAACCGCATCTCGCGGCAGATGCTGCAGGAGATGGGGCGTGAGCCCACGCCGGAAGAGCTGGCGGTGCGCATGGAGATGCCGGAAGACAAGGTACGCAAGGTGCTCAAGATCGCCAAAGAGCCGATCTCGATGGAGACACCGATCGGTGACGATGAGGATTCACATCTTGGCGATTTCATCGAGGACCAGTCGGTGGCCTCGCCGATCGATCAGGCAACGATGGAGTCGTTGCGCGAGACCACGCACTCAGTGCTGGCTCAGCTCACGCCGCGCGAAGCCAAGGTGCTGCGTATGCGCTTCGGTATCGACATGAATACCGATCACACGCTCGAGGAGGTCGGCAAGCAGTTCGACGTCACGCGCGAGCGCATCCGCCAGATCGAAGCCAAGGCGCTGCGCAAACTGCGGCATCCGAGCCGCAGCGAGCAGCTGCGCAGTTTCCTGATGGACGATTAGGATCATCGACCGGCGCATCGGCGCATCGGCGCGCCGGCGATTCTCAGACCTTTCCTGAGCCAGCCGCGCTTTGCGTAGTACCTGCTGACACGCTTGCGTCGGCTGCGGCGTGGCCAGCCGCAGCGCAGCCCGCCTGCTCACGGCGCACCCGCGCCGATGCCAGCGATGCCAGCAGACGCGCTTCACCCGCGGGCAGACCGCAACGCGCGGCAATCTCCTCCGGCTTTAGGCCATGGGCAGCCAGCGTGGTCGCGTTCAGATAATCGTTGGTGTCGATCGGCGGCGCAACGACGAAGTCCAGCGCCGTCGGCTCGACCACCGGCCGCTCGACCGTCGGCGGGGCGGCCAATGGCCGCTCGAGCATCTGCCGCTCGACCAGTAGCGGCTTTGCGGGCGCCGCTACCGGTGGTACGCGCACAGCGGCTTGGGCCTGTGCCTCGAGCATTTGCCGGGATTCTGCGCGCAGCATTTCGAGCTGCTCGAACACGCGCCCCAGGTTGATGTCCACGGATCGCCGCAGTCGGGAAAACGAACGCAGCTCGAGCAGAATGACCAGACCGAGGATAAGCACGGCAGCAGCCAGTGCCGTCTGCGAGACATCATGTAGCAACATCATTCACCTCTTCACGTGGTTATGTGAGGCACATCTGGCTAGCGCAGGCCGTCGGCAGTGCCGTCGCGATTGAAGATCAGCACCTCCACGCGCCGGTTGGCATTGCGGCCAGTTACCGTGGAGTTGGGCATCGTCGGCCGAAACTCTCCGTAGCCGACCACCGCCAGGCGCCGGGCTGCGATGCCGCGATCCATGAACAGATGCACGACACTGGCGGCGCGCGCCGCCGAGAGCTCCCAGTTCGAAGGAAAGGCAGCGGTGTTGATCCGGCGGTCGTCGGTGTGCCCTTCGACGCGGATCGCATTCGGAAATGTCTTCAGCGTGTCGGCCAGCCGCTGCAGCGCTTCGATGGCCGGAACGGACAGCCGTGCGACCCCGCTGCCAAACAGAATGTCGGTGCTGATGTCGACCGCGACCCAGGAATCATAACGGCGCACGCGCACGTGTCCCGAGGCGATCAGCGATGACAACGCGGCGCTGACGTCTTCGGCGACCCGATTGAGGTCGCTGCCGGGCGTGGCAATGCCCGTTTCGACGGAGGATGCGGCGTCGTCACTGGACGACGGATCGGCCGGTGCCACGGCGTTCTGAGACTGCCGCGGCGGCACTGGCGCGTTCGCCGCCGGCACAATGTGCCGAACCGGCAGACTGGAGGCGATCATCCGATGCACCTGCGTCAGCGGCAGTTGCTCAATCGGCTGCAGGTATGTTCTGCCGGCTTCGATCGGCTGCGGTGAACGTGGCGTGCCGTGAAAGGCTTCCGTGAGCGAGTCCGACAGCACGCGATACTTGCCCTCATTGACCGATGACATCGCGTACATCACGACGAAAAACGCCAGCAGCAAGGTCACGAGATCGCCGTAGGGGATCGCCCAGGCCTCGTGATTATCGTGATCGTCGTGTCGCCTGCGTCGTGCCATGAGTGTCTTCCGTCCCAGTTATCCGCTCAGTGCAGAAATCCGAGCAGCTTGCCCTCGATGATGCGCGGGTTCTCGCCCTGCGCGATCGCGATCAGACCCTCCACCTGCATTTCACACAGATGACTGCGCGTATGCACCACGACCTTGAGCTTGTTGGCGACCGGCAGGAAGAACAGGTTCGCCATGCCGATGCCGTACACGGTCGCGGTGAATGCCGCGGCGATGCCGTGGCCGAGCTTGGACGGATCGTCCAGATTCTGCATCACGGCCATCAGCCCCAGGACGGCGCCGATGATACCGAGGGTCGGCGAATAGATGCCCATACCCTCGAACACCTTCGCGGCTCGGATGTCGGCCGCTTCGCGCGCGTGCATGTCGAACTCGAGCGTGCAGCGGATGGTGTCCGGTTCGCTGCCATCGACCACCAGCTGCAGGCCCTTATGAAGAAACGGGTCGGCCTCAAACTCCAGCAGCGCCTCGAGCCCGAGCAACCCCTGGCGGCGCGAGATGTTACTCCAGTCGATGATCTTGCTGATGACGCGCTCCGGGTCGTGGGACGGCGGCCGAAGTATCCAGGGAAACATCGTCAGTGCCCGTTTCATGACGTCCATCGGTGTCTGCACGCAGATGGCCGCGACCGTGCCAACCACCACAATCATGAAAGCCGCCGACGATACCAGCGCGTGGATGCCGGCACCCTTGAGGATGGCGCCGAGAATGATCGCAATTGCGGCGAGCAGCAGGCCGGTGATGCTGAGTATGTCCACCGCCGGGCCTCTAGCTGTGCCACTCGCTCAGCTGCGCCTTCAGGCGCAGCAACGCCTGCCCGTGCAGCTGACAGACGCGCGATTCGGTGACTTTGAGCACCGCGCCGATTTCCTTCAGGTTCAGCTCCTGTTCGTAATACAGCGACAGCACCAGACGCTCGCGCTCGGGCAGCACCTGTATCGCCTCGATGATCGCCTGACGCAGCGACTCGTCGAGGGCATTGGCCTCGGGATCGGGCGCGCCATCGGGCAGGCGATTGAGCGAGGATTCATCGCCGTCGTCGGCATCATTCAGGCGCAGCAGCTGACAGCCGAGGGTGTCCTGCACGATGCGCTGGTATTCGGTCAGCGACACGCCCATATACGCCGCGACATCGGCCTCGTTGGCCTCCGAGCCACGCTGTGCTTCGACTTCACGCAGGGCCTGCGCCGCGGCCCGGGCCTTGCGATGCACCGAGCGCGGCGCCCAGTCGAGCTTGCGCAAGGCATCGAGCATCGCGCCGCGAATGCGAATGCCGGCATAGGTCTCAAAGCTCGCGCCGTATCCGGCGGCGTAGTTCTGCGCGGCCTCGAGCAGGCCCATCATGCCGGCCTGCATCAGGTCTTCGACTTCCACTTGCGGCGGCAGACGCCCCGCCAGGTGATAGGCAATGCGCTTCACCAGATCGGCATGCTTGCGCACCAGCGCGTCCATATCGGGCGCCGGCTGCGTGCTGGCATAGGCGCGGGCGCCGGTGTTCATTTGAGAACCTTCAGGCGCGCCGCCGGTCGCCGCAGCATACGTTCCAGAAAAAATTCCAGGCGGCCGCTCGCACCATCGGGCAGCGGCCAGCGGCTGGCCACGCTCGCCAGCCGATTGAAGGCCTGGGCGGCCGGGCTCAATGGAAAGACCTCGAGCACCGGTCGCTGCGCCTGTACGGCCTTTTGCAGCGCGCCGTCCTCGGGAATTTCGCCGACGAAGTCGAGCGCGACCTCGAGGTAGCGATCGGTCACGCGCTGCAGCCGCCGAAACACGCCATCGCCCTGACCGGCATGGCGGGTCATATTGGCGAGCACGCGAAAATGCCGCACGCCGTGGCTGCGGCTCAGGACCTTGATTAGCGCATAGGTGTCGGTCAATGAAGTCGGCTCATCGCGCAGCACCACCAGTATCTGTTGCGCGGCCTGGCAGAACTGCAGCACCGATTCGCCGATGCCGGGTGCGGTATCGACGATCAGCACATCGAGCGATCCGTGCAGAGTACTGAACGCGCGGACGATGGCGGCCTGTTGCACGGCGCTCAGCGCCGCCATCCTGGCCACACCCGAGGCTGCCGGCACTACGCGGACGCCCGCCTTGGTCTGGAGTATCACCTCCTCGAGCCGGCGTTCGCCGCTGAGCACATGCTCGAGCGTGCAGCGCGGCGTCAATCCGAGCAGCACGTCGACGTTTGCCAGCCCAAGATCGCCGTCGAGCAGCATGGTCGTGCGTCCGGCCTTGGCAAAGGCGGTCGCGAGATTCACCGACACCGCCGTCTTGCCGGCGCCGCCCTTGCCGCCGGTCACCGCGATGACCTGCACTGGCGGTGGCGAGAGATCTCTGGCGCGGACTTCAGGCTGCTGCATGGACACTGCGCCCATAGCGGCGGGCGAGCAGATCGTCGTCAGCGCAGGTTTGCGCCTGACGCGAGAGTTCGATGGCGCGGGCGACCAGCTGATGGGCCCGGGCCGGCTTGAGATCATCCGGGATGCGGGGGCCATCGCAGCAATAGGCGATCGGCAGTAGCGAACGTGCCAGGGCCGAGAGCACACCGCCCAGGCTGACGGCCTCATCGATTCGGGTAAGCGCACAGCAGATCGACACGCCAATGCCAAAATTGTCGACCGCATCGTCAACCACACCGCCCTGGGCGCTCGAGGCCAGCACCAGCATCGTCTGCAGTGCCTTGCAGCGCTCGCGCAGCGCGCGATATTGCGCGGCCGCGCCCAGGTCGCGGCTCACCGCTCCCGGCGTATCGATCAAAATCATCCGGCCGGGCAGCGCCTCGATGCGCGCCGCCAGAGCACTCAGTCCGACCACGGTTTCAACGCGCACGCCGAGCAGCCGGCCGAGACTGCGTAGTTGTTCATGCGAGCCGATGCGCTCGTCATCGGCGGAGATCAGCAGCAGATTGGCCGCGTCCTGCTCAAGCACATAGCGCACCGCAAGCTTCGCCAGTGTTGTGGTTTTGCCGCCGCCCGGCGGCCCCACCAGTAGCAGCGCGCCGCTGCGCTCCACCGGCGGCGCGCACACCGGGATGCGCCGCGCCAGCATCGCGTACGACGTGCGCTGCAGTTGTTCGCCGCTGATGCCGCCGGGCAGGTCGGCGACGATCTGCAGTGCCAGCGCGCGATCCAGACCGAGATTGGCCAGTTCCGCCAGCGCCCGCGCCTTCAGCGGCTCACGGCGCGTGAAGTCATTCCAGGCCAGAGCCGCGAGCTGCTGCTCGAGCAGCGCGCGCAGGCTGCGCAGTTCCTCGCCGATCGAGCGATTCGGGCCGGCCTGCTCCGCACTCGCAAATATATTGGCAAACGGCGCATCGTCATCGACCGGAGCTTCATAGACCGGCCTGAGCGCAGCCGATGCACTCGCGGCCACCTCGGTGGCCTCGCGTTCCAGCTCCTGCAGTGCGGTGCGCTCGAGCTGCTTGAGCTCCGCGGTTTCGGCGAGCGTGCCCTGCCCTGCCGCCAGCTCCACATCGACCGCGGCGCAGACTTCAACGCCTTGCGCAGTCGCGCGGCTGCTCAGAATGACCGCATCGGGTCCCTGTTCTTCGCGGATGGCCCTGAGCGCATTGCGCATATCGGCCGCCACGTATCGTTTGATCTTCATCAGAGCTGCATCTCCTGCTTAACGACCGACCGCCGCCACCAGGCGAACGCGCCGGTTGTCGGGAATTTCGTTCCAGGCCAGCACGTGCAGGCCCGGCACCGTCGAGCGCGTGAAGCGCGCCAGTGTGGTTCGCAGTTGCGGCGCAACCATCAGCACCGTGGCCTCGCCCGCGGCCTCCTGCCGCACCGTGGACTCAGCCAGCCGCGCCTGCAGTCGCTCGGCCAGCCCCGGCTCGATCGCGGCATTGCTGCCGCTCTGACCTTGAAGCGAGGCCTGCAGCAGCTGTTCCAGTTCAGGTTCGAGCGTGATCACCGCCAGCTCGGCGCCGCTGCCGACGATGTCCTGCACGATCTGCCGGCCCAGCGCGATCCTGACCTGCGCTTGCAGCACCGACGGATCCTGGGTGCGCGCGGCGTGCTCGGCGAGCGCTTCGACGATCGCGCGCAGATTGCGGATTGGAACCCGTTCGGCCAGCAGGCCTTGCAACACGCGCACCACGACGCCGAGCGACAGCGTCTTCGGCACCAAGTCTTCAACCAGCCGCGGCGCGGTCTTGGCCAGACCGTTGAGCAACTGTTGCACCTCTTCGTGACCGAGCAGTTCGTGCGCATGCGTCTGGATCACATTGCTCAGGTGGGTGGCGACCACAGTGCTGGCGTCCACCACGGTGTAGCCGAGTGTCTGGGCGTGCTCGCGCTTGGCAGGCTCGATCCAGACCGCTTCCATGCCGAAAGCCGGATCGCGGGTCTCGATGCCCGGCGGCTTGCCGTAGACACGGCCCGGATTGATGGCGAGTTCGCGGTCGGGATAGACCAGGCCATCGGCGATGGCGACCCCGGCCAGACTGATACGGTAGGAATTCGGTGCCAGCTCGAGGTTGTCGCGGATGTGCACCGACTGCACCAGGAATCCCAGCTCTTGCGACAGTTTGCGGCGTACACCGCGGATGCGCGCCAGCAGCTCGCCACCCTGGGCCTTGTCCACCATCGGCACCAGCCGGAAACCGACTTCCAGTCCGATCAGATCCACCGGCTGCACGTCGTCCCAGGACAGCTCACGCTGCTCCGCATCCGCAGCGCTTGGCCGCGCGGCTGGCGAGGCCGCGGCGGCGGTCGCGGCACGCTTGGCGCCGCGCTGCAGATACCAGGCGCCGGCACCGCAGGCGCCGCCGAACAGCAGGAACGCGACGTTAGGCATGCCGGGTATCAGACCCATGACGCCGAGCAGACTGCCGGCAACCGCGAGTCCACGCGGCTGCCGGAACAGCTGCTTGGTCAACTCGCCGCCCAGGTCCTGGGCGCGCGACATACGTGTCACGATGATGGCGACGCCGGTCGACAGCAGCAGCGCCGGGATCTGCGCCACCAGGCCATCGCCGATCGTCAGCAGCGTATAGACCCGGGCGGCCTCGGTGAAGCCGAGGCCATGGCTCAGTGTGCCGATGGCAAGACCGCCCACCACATTGATGATCAGGATCAGAATGCCGGCGGTCGCGTCGCCGCGCACGAATTTGCTGGCACCGTCCATTGAACCGTAGAAGTCAGCTTCGGCGCGCACTTCCGCTCGCCGTACCCGCGCTTCATCCTGATTGATGAGGCCAGCATTGAGATCGGCATCGATTGCCATCTGCTTGCCGGGCATCGAGTCCAGGGTAAAGCGCGCACTGACCTCGGAGATGCGGCCGGCGCCCTTGGTGACCACCACGAAGTTGATGATCGTGAGAATCGAGAACACGACGATTCCGACCGCGTAGTTGCCGCCGACCACGAACTGGCCGAACGCCTCGATAACATGCCCCGCAGCAGCGGTGCCTTCATGCCCGTGCAGCAGCACCACGCGCGTCGAGGCGACGTTGAGCGCCAGGCGCAGCAAGGTCGCGAGCAGCAATACCGTCGGGAAGATGCCAAAATCGAGCGGCCGGGCGATATTGACCACCGCCATGACCACCAGCACCGACAGCGCGATGTTGAACGTGAACAGCACGTCGAGCGCCACCGGCGGCAACGGCAACACCACCATCGCCAGGACGGCCAGCAGCAGCAGCGGCGCACCGACACCCCGCTGCAGCATCTTCAGCAATCCGGTCCATGGAGCTGCTGCCGCGGCGGTGTCATTGATTGCAATTTCAGCCATGTTTCCTCAATGGAGCAATTCTTGTGCCGCCGGCAGCGACAGATTCCCGGCGCGCAAGGCTCGACTAATGCGACGCGGGTCACAAAAATCGCCCGCCGCTCACTCCTCCGGCAGCTCGACGCGCGGCTGCGCGGGCGCCGGTACGCCGCGCCGGCGTGCGGTGCGCAACTGATAGACGTAGACGAGAATTTTTGCGACCGCGGAATACAGCCGCGCCGGAATTTCGTCACCGAGCTCGCAACCGGCATGCAGCGCGCGCGCCAGCGGCGGCGCCTCGACCAGGGCGACCTTGTGCTCGGCCGCGATCTCGCGGATGCGCAGGGCGATGAGATCCCGGCCCTTCGCCACCACCACCGGCGCGCGCATGCGCTGGTCGTCGTATCTGAGCGCCACCGCGTAGTGCGTCGGATTGGTGATCACGACGTCGGCCTTGGGCACTTCCTGCATCATGCGTTTGCGTGCGATCAACTGCTGCGTCCGGCGCACGCGTGACTTGACCTCGGGACTGCCCTCGGTGTCCTTGTGCTCCTCTCGAATCTCTTCGCGACTCATTCGCAGCGATTTGTGGTGCTGCCAGATGGCGAGCGGCACATCGACTACGGCGATCGCGGCGAGCGCGCCGCCCAGCGCGATCAGCGCTGTACCGACCAGCGACAGCGCGTGGCCGATCGCCGCCCGGGTCGGCTCGGCGCCGAGACCCGAGAAGCTATGGAACTGCTTCCACAACAGCACCGTCGCCACCAGCGCCACGACCATGAAGCGCGCCAGCGATTTGACGAGCTCGATCAGGCCGCGAATCGAGAACACACGCGCCAGACCCGACGCCGGATTGAGTCGGCCAAAGTCCGGAACGAGGGCCTGGCTGCTGAAAGTCCAGCCGCCGATGGCCAGCGGTGCCAGCACCGCGGCCGCGAGCAGCAGCCCCAACAGCGGTGCCGCGGCGAGCAGACCCCGCACCGCCGCGTGCTCGAACTGCAACAGCATTCGGGCGTTGTCGAGCGCATCACCGCGACCGAACGACAGTCCATCGCGCATGATCGACAGCAGACGACTGCCGGTGACGGATCCCAGACTGTACAGGCCCAGGCCGCCGGTCAACACCACCGCCGCGGCGCCCAGATCGCGCGAACGCGGTACCTTGCCCTTGGCGCGCGCCTCATCGAGCCGCTTCTGAGTCGGACTCTCGGTCCGATCGCGATGGTCATTCCCGGCCACGGCGGTGCTCCTATGCGGCGCCGCCCAGCGCGCGCAGGAACTCGAATGCCGAGTTCAACAGCTCCAGAAAACCGGTCTGCATGCTGGGCAGTCCGAGCCACACCACCACCAGTCCGAATACCAGCGTGACCGGCAGACCGACGGCGAACAGGTTCAAGCTCGGTGCAGCGCGGCTGGTAACGCCGAAGGCGAGATTGATCACCAGCAGCGCCGTCATCCCCGGCAGTGCGATGCGCACCGCGCCGAGGAACATCTGGTTACCCCAATCCGCCAGCGATTGCATTACCTGCGGCGAGAACGCACTCGGCCCGATCGGCAGGCCGTGGAAAGTTGCGACCAGGGTTTCAATCAGCGCGACATGGCCATCAAGGGCGATGAAGGTAAGGGTCCCGAGTATCACGTACAGTTGCCCGAGTGCGGGGCTCTCGACGCCGCGCAACGGATCGATATTGAAGGCCAGGCCCAGACCCATGCCATTGGCGAGCAGCTGACCACCCAGGTTGAGCGCGTCGAACATGAGCTGCAGCGCAAATCCCATCGCCACGCCGATGACGAGCTGCTGCACGGTGGTGATTACACCATCGCCTGACAACAGCGTCGGGCCGTCGAGCTTCGGAATCAGCGGCAGAGCGACCAGGGTGATCGCGCCGGCGAGCACGATGCGCACGCGCGGCGGCACATAGCTGGCCCCGAACAGTGGTGCGACCATGAGGCAGGCGCCGATGCGCAGGAACGGCCAGAAGGCGACCCCGATCCAGCTCTCGATCTGTGAGTAGGTATAGACCGGCATGGTCCCGTCGCCGCCACCTTGGGTTGAAGCGCCGGCTAAGGGCTCAGCCGATCAACGACGGAATGCTCTCGATGAGCATGCGCGTGTAGCTCACCAGTTGCTTGAGCATCCACGGGCCGGCGATCATCATTGCCGCGGCCATGCCGATCAGCTTCGGAATGAAGGACAGCGTCATTTCGTTGATCTGCGTCGCGGCCTGAAATATTCCGACCAGAAGACCAATCACCAGTGCGACCAGCAGCAGCGGTGCCGCCAGCAGGACGGTCATCTCGAGCGCGCGCTGCGCGATTGTCATTACGGTTTCGGGTGTCATGCGGTGATCTCTTTGCAGTGGTCGGCGCCGGGGGGCTTCGGCTCAGTGGTAGAAGCTTGAAGCCAGCGAGCCCATGACCAGCGTCCAGCCGTCCACCAGCACGAACAGCATGAGCTTGAATGGCAGCGAGATGAGCACCGGCGACAGCATCATCATGCCCATGGACATCAGCACGCTCGCGACCACCAGGTCGATGATCACGAACGGAATGAACAGCAGAAAGCCAATCTGGAAAGAGGTTTTCAGCTCGCTGGTGACGAATGCGGGCGCCAGTATCGTCAGCGGTACCTCCTGCGGACTGGAAAATCCCTTGCCGCCGGACATACGCACAAAGGCCGCGATATCGCTTTCGCGTGTCTGCTCGAGCATGAAAATCTTGAGCGGCCCGACGCCGCGCTCAAGCGCCGTGGTGGTATCGATGGTGCCCGCCATGTACGGCATGACGGCATCGGTGCGGACTTTGTCGATCACCGGCGACATGACGAACAGGGTGAGAAACAGCGCCAGACCGATCAATACCTGGTTCGGCGGCGACTGTCCGGCGCCGATAGCCTGGCGCAGGATCGACAACACAATGATGATGCGCGTGAATGCGGTCATCATCAGCAACGCCGCCGGCAGCAGCGTGATCGCCGTCATCAGCGCCAGCAGCTGGATCGTCAGTGTATAGGTCTGGCCCCCGCCGCTGTTCTGGACCGCGAATGCAGGTATGCCCGGCGTCGCGGCCGTCGCGGCCGTCGCAGCCGTCGCGGCTTGCGCCATCAATGGCAGTACCAGCGGCAGCAGCGCCAGCACTACTGTGAGCGCCAATCGGGGTTTCGGACGCAGGCGATGCACCGGCGGCTCGATGTTCATTTGCCCAGGCTCTTCAGCAGCAAGGACTTGAAAGTCGGCCGGGCGGCGGTCCCGCTCGCAGGCGCCTCGCCAAGCTGCGGCGTTGACGTGGCATGCATCGGCGATGGCGGCTGCTCGAGCACATGCAGCATGCGCACATTGCCCGGCGCCACGCCGAGCAGTAGCTGACAGTCGCCGACTCGGACCAGCACCGCGCGCTCGCGCGTACCGAGCGGCAATTGCGCCAGCAGCTCAAGGCTCGAATTGCCGCCGCCGCCGCTGAAGGCACGCATGCGCCGCGCCAGCCACGCGGCCGCAAGCACCGCGGCAAGTACTACCAACAGTGCCACGGTCACGCGCAGCAGCCCGCCGGCGGGACTCGGCGCCGACTGTTGCACCGGGGCTGCGAATGGGGTTGCCGAGGCGGCATACAGCATGCGGCTCGCCCCGCCGATCGCCGTCAGCAATCCCAGCGACAAGCGGGCACGGCGCGCGGCGCAGCTGCGAGCAGTGGCGTTCAAATGAAAGCGGCTCCGTACAATTTGACGATACGCGCGATGAGGAGCAACGCGCATGCCACCGAGCACGAGATGCGGCTAAGTTGTTCTGCGGATTTGATTTGCGGCGATCCGCCCGATGTGATCCGGATCACAGCGGTGGTCGATGCCGGATATTTGGCGCTGTGCCGCGACCGCGTGAACTGCCGCGCGATGGCTGTCGCCGAAGTCCGACAGATCGAGCCTGTCTTTCGCGCGCCAGTGCATCGGCGTCAACCGAATCGCATTTCGACCGCTGTGCTCCCCACGACTCGCAGTCCCGAGGCTGCGGCGAGCTTGAGAACGTTATGGAATATTCACTGGAGGCAAGCTTATGAGACTCACGATGCTTCGCTACGCCGCGTGCACCGCCTTGGCGGCAGCGGTCGCTGCCTGCGGCGGCGGCGGCTCCGATTTATCGTCGATGGGCAGTTCCGGCGCCATGATCCAGTCGGCCAGCGTGCCGCTCATCGTGAGCGATGCCTCATCCGATGACTGGGCGCTGGTAGGCGTCCAAGTGCTGAGCATTGCCCTGGTGCCGCAGGGCGGCGGCGACAATGTGACGGTATTCACGGCAAGTTCGGATGCGCCGTACCTGAATCTCGAGCAACTCGATAATCTCGGTGAGATTTTGGGTAACGTCTCCGTGCCGGTGGGCACGTATACAGGAGCGGTGGTCACCGTCGGCGGCAATCCCGGCGACGTATTACTCACCGTGGCGGCGGACCCGGAGGCCGGCTTCGCGGGTGTGGCGGGATCGAGCATCCCATCCGCCGCTATCCAGATCCAGCACACGATTGGAAGTGGTTCCAATCTCACGGTGCCAATCGACGTCAACTTCGATTCACCGCTGGTCGTCAACTCGAGCGGCACGCCGAACGCCGCACTCGACCTGGAATTCGATCTGTCGCATCCGGCCTTCATCGTTGGCCACCAGCCGCCCGGTGCCGGCACCACGCTGTGGGCGATCAATTTCAACGGCCCGGTGCGCCGCCATCCGATCGCCGATATTACGCGGCTGGTGCTGCGTCACATGTATGGCAACGTGATGACAGTGGCGAGCGACGGCTCCTCGATCACGATCACCAAGGACTACCCATTGCTGCCGGTGGCATCGCCGGAGACGGCGGTGGCAAGCACGCAGCAGCTGACAATCCTCGTGGATGCCACCAACGGCACGCTCTTCTATGATGTCGACGCCAAGACCAGCACGACTATCACCAGTTTCTCCAGCGAGACCAACCTGGCTGGCAAGTACGTGCGAATTGCGGCCCGATACCAACAGAATGGCACGCTGGTAGCGACCCGGATCTGGGCCAGCAACACCTTCAACGATGTCTGGTTGAGCCCGGAGGGTCACGTGTTGCACGCCAACACCACCAATCAGACCATCACGGTCGCGAATGAATCGGGTGTCCCGGTACTGCTGCAGATCGACGCCAATACGCAGTTCTATTTCCGCCAGCCCTGGTCCGCGGTCGCCGATGCGACGCCGATCGGCACCGGCACGGCGTTCCTGGACGCCGGCGATCTGGTGCGCGGCTTCAAGGTGCACGCCAGTGTGGTCGATCCGCTCGCCACACCGCTGGTGGCGCAGAGCATCGACATCGAGACGGCCGCCTACTCCGGCGCCATCTCAATGGCGAATGCGACCGGATTCACCTACACGCGCGACTACCCGCATGTGTCCGATGACTACGTCGTCACGCTTGACTATATCTCTCCGAGCAGCGCGAACGGTGACGACTCCAATGGCAACCCGATCATGGGGTTCAAGTACTGGAACTTCGCCTTTCCGACATTGTTGACCGACGGCAGCATGGCGGTGACCGACTTCATCGCTGCCACCAGTGGCATGGTCAGCTTCGGCGGCAGCGCGCAGCCGGTCGCTGTGGTTGGCCTGAGCGCGGCCAGCTGGGCCGATCCGGCGAACCCGACGGGTTGGAGCGCACCGTGGACGGTACTGGCACCGGTGCCGCTGCCGCTGGCGCTGGTCGCAACCGGCATCGCCGGCAATGCCTTTAGCATTGCGGTGGCCAATGGCACGCAGCCGGTCACCGTGGATTTCAACGACACCAGCGGCTCGGCGACCCTGGTCTACCAGGTCGATCGTGTCGGCAATATCGTGACGGTGAGTTCCGTGGATATCACGACCTCGAGCGGCCTGACGACCTTCACCAATGCCCTGACCGCCGGCACGCCGGTCAAGGTCTACGGCATTGCGCAGTCCGACGGCACGCTCAAGGGCTACGTGGTGATCTACTTCACCGGCGTGGCGCCTATGAGCTGAAGCCGCCTCGTCCGCGCGAGCGCGGATCAAGGCCAGATACGTAACACGACATTCAGCCCCGACGGTCACAGACCGTTCGGGGCTTTCTTTCGCACTGTCACAATATCGTATCGCTCATGCGTAACGCAGCGGCCGTGCGAGCTTGCGCGGGTCATCGGCCAGGGCGTCCGGGAAATGTGCCACGCCTACCGGAACGCGAACCCGCTCACCGCGCTTGAAGTAATGCGGCCGCCGGCGGTTTTCCCAATACAGCCTGACGGCGGAAGGCATCGATTACGTGTACCAATAAAAGGGATACACATGTCAGTAACTCATCGCGAGTAAACCGGCGCTCAATGTCGCCATCACAATCGCTCCACGAACGGAATTTATCGACGATCCACGCGGCCAGGCCCACCGGCGAGTAGAAATGTATCGTCCATGCCGAGCGTCCAGCCTGCACCGCGGACAACCGACGGCTATCGCGTCGCGCGCGGTCGCCGTCGTAATTCCTCAATGTCCGCTGGATCAACGGCAATTCGGAATGGCTCAATTCGCATCTGTCGCCCGAACAGGCTCTTCAGGTTTCGTATTGATCGTGGCGACGGAGCCAGGCCATGGGTCGTGGCAACCCCGCTTCATCACGGCCCTTCGGAGCTAGATCCATGTAGTGATAAGCGCCGTTCAACATGTCGAGCCCGCGTGCGTAACACGAATAGGTACGAAACACGTCGCCCCCCTCATCCTGGTAAAAGACGCTGATCCCGGGCGCTTCCTCGCTCGGAAAGCCTCGCTTGTGGAAATTGTAGATAAAGTCACGTTGCTGCATTTCCTCGGGTGTGAATGAAACTCCAAAGTCGTGATTGAAATCGTTGGCGAACGACGACACCCATTCGAATTGCCAGCCGAGGCGCTTCCTGTAGGCTTCCAATTTCTCCACCGGCGCTCTGGAAATTGCGACCAACTGTATATCACGATGCTTCAGATGAACCGTGATGCCGTTGAAATTGTCCGCCCAGAACGAGCAACTTGGGCAACCGGCCTCCCAATCTGGCCCAAACATGAAGTGATACACCATGAGCTGGCTGGACCCTCCGAACAGCTGCGCCAGGGTTACCTTTCCGTTTAGGCCATCGAAGACATATTGCTTCTCGACTTTCACCCATGGCAGCGCACGCCGTTCCTCACTGAGCCGGTCGCGCAGCCGGGTGAACTCCTTTTCCTTGGCGAGATGCGCCTTGCGCGCGACCAGCCATTCGTCATTGCTGACAATCTTATGCTTCTGCATGGAATGCTTCCTCAGCTGAAGGGCAGGTTATCGCCGCGACACACTCCAGGTCGTCGCAACCACACTCGGGCGCGCGTTCATAAAGTCGCTCACAATGATTTACTTTCTTTCGACGCTTCAGTCACAAAAAGACCGAGCAACGTCGGCCAGCCGCCGTCGACATCTTTGCGCATGGTTTCGCCTTCGGCCGCACCCATGCGTTCGAAATTCCGATGCTCGAGTTCGACTCGGGTGCGGCCGTCGGTTTCGGCAATAAATCGCACCGCAACCTCCGAGGCGAGCGCGACCCGCGCATCCGGTTTCCACGCGGCGCTGATCTCCCAGGTCACGACGAAGTGCGCACCCGGCTGCCAAACGCGCACGTGCCCCACGATCACCTCGCTGCCGTCCTCGCATTTGGTGTACCAGCGTCCGCCGACAAACGGCTCGATGAACGATTCCCGGATCGGCGTGGCACCGATGCCATGCGATTTCGGCCACCAGCAATCAATGCGCGCCGTGAATACTTCAAAAGCCCGTTGCGGAGTCGCCTGCACGACTACGGATTTACGTACCGGCGCGATGTTGACAGTTGGATTCATGGTTTCTTCCTCAGCGGTGGCGTCTTAGGCCTTTCTGCTTCGTCTTTGAACGCTTCAAGCGCGCCGTCCCAGAATCCGTCGAGCCAACGCCGCAGCTCCCCGAGCCCGGCCGGATCGATGTAATAGACTCTGCGCGCGCCTTCGGATCGATCTTCCACAAGCCCGGCGTCCTTCAGTATTTTGAGATGCTGCGACACAGCGGGGCGACTCACCGGCAATCCCTTGGCTAGTACGCCCACCGACTTAGGCCCGCTGCGCAGTCGCTCAAACACCCGACGGCGTGTGGGGTCGCTCAAGCATTGCAATGCTGTTCCGTAAGACATGACTTACGGTAAGCTGTAACTTACATGATGTCAAGGATTGCGAAACATTCCGGGTACCAGGGGATTGAGCGACCGCTTTCGGGCAATTCAATGACGGCTTCGAATGACCGGTCTATTCGGTGACGGAACTTTTCTTGCCGACTTGGCTCGGAATCCGCTGCCCAGGAAAGGCCCAGCCATGGCGCGCGTGCACGCCTGCCGCACAAGAGTGCACAATGTCGCCGTGACTAGACGCACCGGGAGCGCCGATCTGCCGCTGCATGGCGGCCACGTGCCGTCGTGGCTCGCCGCGCGCATGGCGGCGCTTGGTCGTGTCATGACCGAGGCGATCGTTCATCACTACGGCCGCGACGAGCTGTTGCGCCGGCTCGCCCATCCGTTCTGGTTTCAATCCTTTGGTGCTGTCATGGGCATGGACTGGCACTCCTCGGGCATTACCACCAGCGTTGTCGGCGCGCTGCAGCGGGGGCTGGCGCCGATCCGTCACGAGCTCGGGGTATACGTCTGCGGCGGCAAAGGTCTACGGGGCCGCGAGACTCCCGCGCAGCTCGCCCGGCTCGGCGATGAGACCGGGCTCGACGCCGCGGCCTTGACGCGCGCCAGCCGGCTGGTGGCAAAAATCGATGGCGCGGCCGTCCAGGATGGCTTTGATCTGTATCTGCACGCGTTTATCGCGACCTCGGCAGGCCGCTGGTGCGTGGTGCAACAGGGTATGAATGAGCGCCGGCGCGAAGCTCGACGTTATCACTGGCTGTCGGAGCGTCTCGACAACTTTCTCGACTCACCGCATGCCGCGATCGAGGGTCGCAATCAGGGCGTCATCGTCAATCTCGCGGATGCGCGGGCGGCACGCAACCGAGCTGCGAGCCTCGAGCTCGTGCTCGGCGGACCGGATCGCACCGTGGCGATATTGCGGCGCCTGCGCGCATCAGGCGATGCGGCACTCAGCCTGTTTCCGCATCTCGATCCGCAGATCGAGCCCGCGGGGCTGCTGCCTCACCTGCAGCTGCCGGCACATCACGACCTGCGGGCATCGGATGTGGTGCTCAGGCGCCTGCACGCCGCGCTCGGCGCCGCGGCCGAGCGGGGACCGAAGGATTTCAGCGAATTGCTGCTGACATCGGGCGTCGGAGCGCGCACCGTGGCTTCGCTGGCGCTGGTGGCTGAAGTGATCCATGGGGCGCCGTCGCGCTTCTCCGACCCGGCGCGATTCTCCATGGCGCACGGCGGCAAGGATGGGCATCCGTTCCCGGTACCGCTCAAGGTTTACGATCAGACGATACGCGTGCTCAAGCAGGCGGTAGCCCGCGCCAGGCTCGGAAATGACGACAAGCTATCGGCGGTAGCGCGCCTCGATGCGCAGGCGCGCTGGCTCGAACGAGCGGCGGCAGCCGGGCCCAGCTTCGACGCCTTGATGGGCGACGAGCGCTCGCGCTCGCCGCAATATGGTGGACGGACGGTTTCCGGAGCGGCCCGCGGCCTGGCCGCCAGGCTGAGGCGCAGCTCCTAGCCGAGCGCGGCCCGCAGCGTCTCCATTTCGGTCTGCGACTCCAGCATGATGCGCACGAAAGCGGAGTCGGTCAGTCCCATCGCCGCCGCCGCCGGCATCTTGACCAGCGCCGCATCATCGGCGGCGTTGTTTGCCATCTGCGCCGCCAGATTCACCGTGACGATCAACAAGTCCTGCAGGTCCGCCGGTCCACCGTGGCAGCGCTCGATCTCGAGCTGGCCGCCCACGGCCACCGCAATCTCTTCCGGCAGCTTCCAGTTCTCAATCAACGCCTGGCCGATACCCGGGTGCCAATCGCGCAATACGGCGTCATCTACGTGGACGTTGCTTGCGTCCTTGGGTGTGCGCGCGATGATGTAAACCTTGCCGATGTTGTGCAGCAGGCCGGCCAGCAGCGCCTCATCGGGGCGCATGAGTCGTGACTCCTTGGCCATGGCGTGCGCCAGGGCGGCTACACGCACGCCCTCCCGCCACAATCCCTCGAGATCCCTGCGGATATGCGCCAGCTCGGCGGCGTGGCGCACTTGCGCCGTCGCGTACGCCAGCGCCGCGGCGCGGATGCTGTCGTGACCGATGCGGGTGATCGCAATCTTCAAATCGGTGACGCGCGAGCCGCCGCGGTGTAGCAGCGTTGAATTGGCCATGGTCAGAATGCGCGCCGCCAGGCCGGCGTCGGAACTGACGACGCGCGCAATGCGCTCGCTGGTGATGCTGTCATCGCTCAGCACATGCTGTACGCGCGCGACAGCATCCGGAAACGAGGGCAAATCGACCCGGCCCGCGGACAGTTCCCTGGCCAGATCGCTCAGAAACTGGAACGGCGATCCGCTGGATTCGGACTCCGCAGGCCGCGATCTGCTCGTCGCTGACACGATGGGCTTCTCCGAAAATCTACTACCGCCTGTAGTATCGGCACGCGACCGCTATTCTTGAGGCCGGCTACTTCAATTGACGAATTCGTTCGGCCGGGCTGATGACGTCGGTCAGACGGATGCCAAACTTGTCGTTGACCACGACCACCTCGCCATGGGCAATCAGCGTGCCATTGACATAGACGTCCAGGGGCTCGCCGGTCGTCCGGTCGAGCTCGACCACAGAGCCTTGGTTGAGCTGCAGCAGATTGCGGATGCTGACTCGGCTGCGTCCAACCTCCATCGACAGTGTGACCGGTATATCCAGCACCACATCGAGGTTCAGTTCACGGTTTGCGCCGGCTTCCGGCGCATCGGGCTTCAGATTGCCCAGTGGCGCCGGCTGCGGTTCGGTCGCATTCGCTGTCACGGTACTCATAACTTTCCACCTATCACGACATTACTTAACACCGGCGGTTTGTGCCGCGAAATTCTCTGTGTGACCTTGACGGCCTGCTGTCCGCGCGAGGCGCCGTAGCTGCCGCGCAGCACCGGGACACCTTCCGCGTACAGCGTCACGTTACCGTCGAAATCGCAGGGAATGACGTCGCCGGGCTTGAGGTCCACCAGCCGCCCGACCGACAGCGAGCTTCGGCCCAGCACCGGCACAATGTCGACCTCGGCCTCCTCGATGTCCTCGCGCAGCGCATGGGTCCAGCTGCCGTCGCGATCCATGCGATCGCTCTGCACGCCGGAATCGAGCTGGTCGCGTATCGGCTCGATCATCGCGTACGGCATGGTCACATGCAGCTCGCCGCCGCCGCCTTCGAGCTCGACCTTGAATGAGGTTACGACCACGATCTCGGATGGACTGACAATATTGGCAAAGTGCGGATTGATCTCGGAGTTCAGATACTCGAGGCTGACGTCGGCAACGATGTTCCACGCTTCCGTGAGATAGGCAAAGGCCTGACGCAGCACCATCTGGATGATGCGGCCCTCGGTCATCGTAAATTCGCGGCCTTCGATTTTGGCGTGGCGGCCGTTGCCGCCGAAGAAGCTGTCGACGATGGCAAATACCAGTGTGGCATCGAGCACCAGCAGTGCCGTGCCACGCAGCGGGTTGAGCCGGATCAGATTCAGGCTCGAGGGCACGTGCAAGTTCTGCGCGTATTCACTGAACTTCTGCACTCGTACCGGCGCGACGCTGATCTGCGGGGTGCGGCGGATCATATTAAAGAGCCCGATGCGGAACTGCCGGGCGAAGCGATCATTGATCATCTCGAGCGTCGGCATGCGGCCGCGGACCAGTCGCACCTGCGTCGCAATATCGTACGATCGTACCTCGGCGGGATTCTCCGGCGGCGGTGTGGTCGGCACCGCGCCGTCGTCGACGCCCTTGAGCAGGGCGTCGATTTCATCCTGATTGAGAATTTCGGCGCCCACACTCATTGGATGACGAAGCTGGTGAAATACACCGCTTCGATGAGCTTGCCATTGCCGCCTTCGCTGTCGAGGACCTTGCGGATGATCGCGAGCGTCGCTGCGCGCAGCTTCTCCTTGCCATCCACCGTCATCAGCGTGGCATTATCCTGGCCGGAGAACAGCATCACGAGGTCGTTGCGCACGGCCGGTTCGAAATTCTTCAGACTCTCCATGACCGCCACGTCGCGCGACATCGCCTCGACCGTAACTTGCAGGTAGCGCGCGCTGCCTTCGCCGCCAAAATTGACCACGAATGCCGGATCAAACTTGTAGTAGATCGGTGCCGCATGCGGTGCCGCCGGTTTGTTGGTCGCGGCCGCGCCCTCGGGCTGGGCACTGGGCTTGAAGGCAAACCAGGCGCCCGCGCCGCCGCCGCCCAGGATCACGGCGATGACGATCCAGAGCAGCTTGCCCTGTTTCTTGGGTTTGATCGGCTGCACCTTCGGTGCAGGTTCTTTCTTGGCGGGTTCGGAAGCCATGTTCGGTGGTGCTCGCTGCGTTGCTGACGATCAGTTCAGGGTGCTCTTCACCAGAGCAAGCGTTGTGCCAGCGCGACTTTGCTGATAACGACGGAAATCTGTCGCTGCCGCAGTGCACATTCAGGCGTACTCATCGACCAATCCGAGCGGATGGACGGCCGTGACTGCGACCGGTTCGACAGTTTGCGCATGGGCGAAAGCTGCGCGAAGCGGAATCGCGCTGGCTTGGGAACCCGGTCGCGGATCCTGCTGCACATTGGCCTGGCCCAGGGTCAGACCACTGCTGGCGAAGATCTCCCGCAGGCGTGGCACGGTCTGCTCGAGCGCGACACGCGTCTCGGCGTGCGCCGCACTGAAGCTTACGTTGACCTGCGACTCGCGTACATCAATGCGCACCTCGACCGGACCCAGATGTTCGGGGGAGAGTCGCAGGGTCGCGCTCTGCACGTCGTTGTTGACGAACCAATGCACCTGCGCGGCCACCGCTTGCGGCCAGCCGCCATTGGCGAGCGGTACGGAAATCGTGGCTTCGACCGCCGGAGTTTGCGTGGCGCTGTTGGCAAAGCTGTGCACCAGCTCGGGCAGACCCGTGGAGTCCGTCATGATCGACGGTTGCGCGGTCGGGGTATCGGGATTCACGCTTTTGGCCTGTAGTGGTGCGGACTCGTCGGGGAATCCGGCGCCACGAGCAGTAGATGAGTTCGCCGCATCGAGCGCCGGCGGCGGCGCATCGCGCGCTTGCTGTGATGACGCGAAGACCGCCGAAGTGTTGGCGGCGCCGACCACGGCCGCAGACTCGGCCGCGGGCGCAGAGTCGGCCGCGGGCAGGCCCGCGCTGAATTTCGCTGCGGCGCCGGCCACGGCCATAGCCGGTTCGCTGTCATCGCCTGCATTCGCCGGCGCGCCGCTGGCGCCGTCGGTTGCGGTGCTCGCGCCTGCGTAGCTGCCCAATTGCATGCCGCTGGCGGCAAGCAGCATCGCCAGCGCCACCGGGTCTGTCGGCACCATCGACGCATTGTAGATCCCGGCCGTACGCCCGCCGCCGCTGGTCTTGGCGGCAGCCCTGCCGCCGCCCGCTCTGCCCGCCTGAGCGCCTGCGGAGGTTATCGAGTTCGCCACGGTCGGGCTCAGCTCCGACGATGCATTCGCGCTGATGTCCGGCCCGCCGGCGGTGACGGCCGGGCTCGCACCGCCAGTCACGACGGCCGCAGTTGTGCTGCCGGGGCGCTCGCCAGTGCCGGTGTTGATGCTGTGACTGGCGTCGGCCGCGCCATCCGCGTCGGCCTGGCTGCTGTCCCGGATGTGTGCGTCTGCTGCTTGGTCACCCGAATGCACGGCCTCGGCCATCGCCGAGGAAAAACGGGAACTGGATGCGGGGCTCCAGCCGGGGTTTGAGCCGGAGCTGGATGAGCTGCGCGAGGCAGGCGCCGCGCTGACACCATCCGAGCCCGCATTGCCTGCGGCCGCAACTGTGCCTGCTGCCGGAGCGGGGTTGCCGCCGGCGATGCTCGCGCCGGCGCTGGCGGACGACGCTGTCGACACTTTGCCCGACATCACCGTGCTCCGCCCAGTCGCTGGGCATGCTCGTCCGATTCTTTCTGGCTGCGGCGCTCCTCGAGCTTCTGGTCCTCGGAGCGCACGTTGGCAATGACTCTGCGCACCGCGCTTTTGCGCGCTGCCGCCTCGAGCCAGCGGGCGCGGGCGCATTCGCAGTCGGCTTGCAGCTGCGCGATCACGCCGTCCTGCTGCCGCACTGCCTCGCCCAGTCGGGCGATGAAAGTCTGGTAGTCGCGCATGCCGGTGACACCCATGCTGGCAGCTGCGCGCCGCCGGAACATGTCTTGATATTCGCGCAGATAGCGCTTCAGCTCGACGCAGCGACGCTCCGCATCCGCCAGACGACCTTGTACGCTGGCCACCTCGGCCGCGCACCCACGCTCGACCTCGTCCGCCAGTGCGCCCACCGGCTCCAACCGTTTCGATCGCTTCACTTACGTCCTCATTTGGGTCTGGGGGCTTCGGACGTCTCCGCCATCGTCGCCGCCAGTTGGGCTGTGCTGTCGGCGAGGCTCACGCGCTCGCGCATATCCTGGCGCAGATAGCTCTCGATCTGCGGCCAACGCGCGATTGCCCCATCGATACGCGGATCGCTGCCGCGCTGGTAGGCCCCGATGATGATCAGATCGCGGTTGTGCTCATACAGTGCCGTTATCTGCCGAAAGCGGCGTGCCAGCTCGAGTTGCGGCTCAGGCATGATGTCGTGCATGACACGACTGACTGATGCTTCGACATCGATGGCCGGATAACGCCCGCCATCGGCGATCCGTCGAGCCAGCACGATGTGGCCATCGAGCACCGCACGTGCGGCGTCGACGATCGGGTCGTTCGGGTCGTCGCCTTCCGCCAGCACGGTGTAGAAGGCGGTAATCGAACCTTCACCGGCGATTCCATTGCCAGCGCGTTCCACCAGTTGCGGCAGGCGCGCAAATACCGAGGGTGGGTAGCCTTTGGTCGCCGGTGCCTCGCCGATCGCCAGCGCGATCTCGCGCTGCGCCTGCGCGAAGCGCGTCAACGAATCCATGATCAGCAATACGTTCCGGCCGCGGTCGCGAAAGTACTCCGCAATCGCCGTGGCCAGCCAGGCGCCGTGCAGCCGCATCAGTGGCGGGTAGTCGGCCGGGGTCGCGACGACGACCGAGCGCGCCAGACCCTCGCGGCCGAGAATACGTTCGATGAATTCCTTCACTTCCCGTCCGCGCTCACCAATCAACCCGACGACGATGACATCGGCCGCCGTGTAGCGCGCCATCATGCCGAGCAGCACGCTCTTGCCGACTCCGCTGCCGGAGAACAAGCCGACACGCTGGCCGCGGCCAATCGTCAGCAAGCCGTTGATCGCCCGGATGCCGACATCGAGCGGCTGCGTGATCGGCTGCCGCAGCAGTGGATTGATCGGAGCGCCGGTGAGCCGCACGCTGGCCTCGGCTTCGATCGGACCCTGACCGTCCAGCGGCCTGCAGGCGCCGTCGACGATGCGGCCGAGCAGCTTCGGTCCGACTCGCACGGTGCCGGCGTGCGTGCGCGGCACCACCCGTGCATTGGGTTTGAGCCCGTGAATGTCGCCGGTCGGCATCAGATAGAGCCGCTCGCCGGCAAAACCGACCACCTCGGCTTCGATACGCGAATCGTCGGCGCTGACGATCTCGCAGCGATCACCCACCGCAGCCTGACAACCGGATGCCTCGAGCGTCAGTCCGACCATGCGCGTCAGACAACCCGCCACCACCGGCGGCGGCACGTCGCTCAGGCGTTCCTGGTAGCGCGCCAGGGCGCGCGTCCAGCGCCTGGCCGCCGGCGCGTACATCGCATTCATCGCGTTGCCTCACCCGCGGCGGCGCTGCGCTCGTCGCCGAGCACGGCGGCAATCGCGGCACCGAGACGCTGTTCGAGCTGCGCGTCGATGGTCGAGCTCTCACTGGTCACGCGGCAGCCGCCGCGCGGCAGAATCGGGTCTTCGGTGATGCTCCAGGCGCGCTCGCTGGTGACTTCAGCCAGCCGCGAGCGCACCAGTTTCGCGTCTTCCGGATTGAGATGCACGCGCACGTCGCGCGCTGTGACCGGCAGCAGCGACACTGTGTCGCGAATCACCGCGATGATGTCGTCTGGATGTATCTTGAGCTCGCGGCGTACAATCTGACGCGCGATCGCGCCCGCGAGCATGGCCAGCTGCCGCTGCACCTGATCGTCCACTTCGGCGAGCGGCTTGGCCATGAATTCGAGGATCGAGCCGAGGTGTTGCACCCGGCGATCGCTCTCCGCCAGCGCCGACTGCTGCTCCTGCAGCACGGCCGCCAGGCCGGCCTCGCGCCCTTCGGCATAGCCCTTGTCCCAGGCCTCGCGCTCGATGACGTCGAGGTCGGCGCCGCGGCGGCGGCGCGCGACCACCGGTCCATCGATCGGCGGCAACTCCCACACCGCAGCGCCCGCGACATCAGACATATTGCTCTCCGCCTTTGCCGCCCAGCGACAGACGGCCTTCGTCGGCCATGCGCTTCGCCGTCATCAGAATTTCCTTTTGCGCCGCCTCGACCTCCGAGAGTCGCACCGGACCCTTGGCTTCGAGGTCATCCTTCATCATCTGTCCGGCGCGTTCCGACATATTCTTGAAGAATTTCTGCTTGAGCGTCTCGTCCGCTGCCTTGAGCGCAGTGATCAGCTTGTCTCCCGGCACTTCGCGCAGCAGCTCCTGCATGCCGCGATCATCGACCTCGTTCAGATTCTCGAACACGAACATCAGATCCTGCAGCTTCTGGCTCAACGGTTCGTCCACCTTGGCGATCTGGGCCATGATCGTGCCTTCCTGTGCGGTGCCGATCAGATTGAGAATCTCCGCCGCCGCCTTCGGTCCACCGAAGCCGCCGGCAGTCTTGCCAGGGCCGGCGCCGGAGAACTGTTTCTCGAGCACCTCGTCGAGCTCGTTCAGTGCCGTCGGATGCACACCGTCGAGGGTCGCAATGCGCATGAGAATGTCGGCGCGCATGCCTTCCGGCAGGTGTGTCAATACCTCTGCCGCCTGATCCGAGTCGAGGTAGGACAGCACGATCGAGATGATCTGCGGATGCTCGTAACGCAGCATCTCGCCCACAGCTTTCGCCTCCATCCACTTGAGGGCTTCCAGTCCGCGGCTGCTACGGCCACGCAGAATGCGGTCGATGACTCCGCCCGCCTTGTCGGCGCCCAGCGCCTCGTTCAGCACCTTGCGGATATATTCATCAGTGCCGACACCGAATGAGGTCTGCTGTTCGACAGTGGTGGAAAACGTCGACAGCACGGTCGACACCTCTTCGCGCGACACGGCAGACAGCTGCGCCATGGCGGCGCCTACGCGCTGCACGTCCTTCGCCCCGAGATGCCGCAGCACCTGCGCGGCGTCCTGCTCGCCCAGGGCGAGCAGCAGAATAGCGGCCCGGTCAACCCCCGAGCGCGACAGCTGGCCTTCACTCATTGCTCGCCTACCCAGGTCTTCACGACCTGCGCCACGCGTTTGGCATCCTGTGTGACCAGACCGCGCGCCTGCACCAGCTGCTGCTCATAGGCGAGCGGCTGTCCAGGCGCCGCCGACGCCATCGGTCGTTCGTCCTGAGCGCGGCCGCCGGCCGGCAGCAGCTCCGGCGCCGCGGCCGACATCACGTGACTGGAGAGATTCTTGATCAGCGGCCGCAATACTCCGAGCGCGAGCGCCGCCAGCACCAGCGCACCCAGAATCAGGCGCGCCACGTCGCGTACCCAGGGCCGCTGCCATAGCGGAATCACTTCCGGTTTGAGCGTCTCGGTGAGCTGCGGCAGGAACGGCTGATTGACGACGTTGACGCTATCGCCGCGGGCTTCGTCGAAGCCGACCGCGTCCTTGACCAGGCGCGTGATGTCATCCATCTCCGCTTTGGTCAACGGCCTTTCGACGGCTTTGCCGTCGGCCCCGACCTGGCGAATGTTGTCCACCAGTACCGCTACCGTCACTCGCTTGACGCGGCCGGCTGGCTGCCGCGAGTAGCTGACGGTACGATCGATCTCGTAATTGCGCGTGTTCTGCCTGGATGTGTTCTCCGGCGTTGACGCTGCGGCCGCGATGGCGGCGGCGTTACCGTTGGCAGCGGCGCCTTTGGCGGCGACGCCTTTGGCGGCGGCGGCGCCCGCGGCCGTGCCGGCCGGCTTGGTGTTGTCGAGCGCGGTGGCCACTCCGCCGGCGGGCGGCTGGTTGGTCAACGCGCCTGGAATGCCGCCGGACGCGGCGCTACCCGAGCGCGAGACCTCTTCCGCGCTCTGCTCGCTGCGCACGATGGCGCTCTCGGGCCGGTACTGCTCACGCGCCTCCTCGGTCGCGCCCGCGTCCAGATCCACCGTGACCTGTGCATGCACCCGGCCATCGCCCACCAGCGGCGCAATCAGCTGCTCAATGTGCTCGATGTAGGTGTCTTCGACGCGATGCGCGGCCTCGAACTGTTCGGCGGTGATCGCCGCCTCGGAATTCCTCGGCGACGACAGCAGCCGACCCTGCTGGTCGACCACGGTCACATTATCCGAGTCGAGCTCCGGGATGCTCGATGCCACCAGGTGCACAATCGCCGAGACTTGTTCGGACTGCAGCCGGTTTCCGGGACGCAGCTGCAGCAGCACTGACGCGCTGGCCGGACGCCGATCGCGTACGAACGCTGACTGCTGCGGCAACGCCAGGTGAATGCGCGCCGCCTCCACCGCCTGCAGCGATGAAATCGTGCGCGCCAGCTCGCCCTCGAGGGCGTACTGGTAGCGGGCGTTCTCCATGAACTGGCTGACGCCGAAGCCCGGATCCTTGCTCATCAGATCGACGCTCGCGTTCTTGCCCTGCGGCAGTCCCTGTCCCGCAAGTTTCAGGCGTGCGTCGTGCACCCGTTCCGCCGGCACCATGATCGCGCCGCTGGCGTTGTCGAGCCTGTACTCGATCGAGGCGGTCTGCAGCGCCTGCACGACGCTGCTCGCATCAGCGTCGGACAGATTGCCGTACAACAGGCTCCAGCTCGGTCCCCGCCACCACAGCACCACCGTGACGCCGGCGGCTACGGCTGCGGCGATGCCCAGCAGCAGCATCAAGGGCCGGAGATTGAGACCGACGCGGCCGGAGAAGGCCGCAGTCTGATTATTCGCCATAACCTGTTCCCATCAGCCGATCAGATCGACATGTTCATGATGTCCTGGTACACGCTGACCAGGCGGTTGCGCACCTCAGTCATTGCGCGAAAGGAGACCGAGGCCTTCTGGCTCTCGATCATCACGCGCGCCAGGTCGACCCCCGAGACGCCGCGCTCCCAGGCATCGGCCAGGGCGCTGGCGCTCTGTTGACTGTGATTGACCGAATCGATGCCCTGCTTAAGCAGATCGCCAAAGGCCGGCCCGGAAGCCGCGCCGGCGCCGCCGGACGCGCTGGCCGCTGCTTGCGCGGCCGGCTTGACGCCGGCCCCCGCTTGCACCGACATCGAACGGATCTGTGCCAGCACCTGATCGATCGCGACGTTGCTCACGCTATACTCCCGGCCATCTGGACCTCATTCGACAAATCAACTCCGGCAGCACGCAGTCGCGCGAGCTTGTAGCGCAGGGTGCGAGCGCTGATGCCGAGTTGCTCGGCCGCTCGTTCGCGGCTGGCATGCGCACGCAATGCCTCGAGAATGATCTGGCGCTCGGCCAGCGCCAGTGAATCTGCCAGCGCGCCGCCGGGCAGGCAGGCCGGGGCTACCAACGCGGGCTGGTTTTGCGGCATGTCTACAGTCGCTGCACCATGCGACGCGGCCGCGCCGGCGGCGCGAGTCTCGGCGCCCGCGGGCTCGAACGCGATATGAGCGGCGCGAATCAGGTCGCCCTCGCACAGCACCAGCGCTCGCTGCATGACGTTTTCCAGCTCGCGTACGTTTCCAGGCCATTCATAGGTCAGCAGCAGTTGTGCCGCATCAGGCAGCAACGCCGGTATGCGGGCACCGGGCTTGCAATGCGAGGCCAGCAGGCGCATCGCCAACGGCAGCACGTCGTCACGCCGCGCGCGCAGCGGAACCGGCGTCAGTGGAAACACGTTCAAGCGGTAATACAGATCCTCGCGGAAACGCCCCGCGGCGACGTCGGTACGAAGATGGCGGTTGGTCGTGGCGATGACACGCACGTCCAGTCCGATGGTCTGTCTTGCGCCCAGGCGCTCGACCTCACGCTCCTGCAGTACACGCAGCAGCTTGGCTTGCAGCGACAACGGGATCTCGGAAATCTCATCCAGCAGCAGGCTGCCGCCTTGCGCTTGCTCGAACTTGCCGGGATGAGCCGATTGCGCCCCGGTGAAGGCTCCCCGCTCCCATCCGAACAGAATTGCCTCGAGCATGCTGTCCGGGATCGCGGCGCAGTTGACCGCGACGAACGGCTGGGCGGCCCGAAGGGAATGGCGGTGCATGTAGCGCGCCAGCACTTCTTTACCGGTGCCCGATTCGCCCGCGATCAGCACCGTGCATTCGCTGCGTGCGACGCGACGCGCCAGCTCCATCAGCCGCATGGAGACTTCGGCGCAGGCCACAGGCTCGTGAACGTACATTGAAACTGTCATTGCCTCTTCAACTTCGTCGTGTCGACGAAGATAGGAGCAATTTACGTGCCGCCTTCAATCTGTGACGGGGCTCACGATGACGGGCGCTTGCCGCCGCCTCAACGTCAAGTTTCCGACGCCACCGTATCACTGCCCGCAAGCGAATACTTGCGCAGCTTCTCCACCAGGGTCGTGCGCCGCAGACCCAGCAGCCGGGCGGCCTGAGCCACCGTGCCGTCGGCGACCCGCATCGCCCGCACGATCAGCCGCTGCTCGAGCGATTCGAGGTAATTGCGCAGGTCGAAATCATGGGGGATCTCATCGAGCAATGCATCGGCCAGCTGCGGATCCATCGGCGACGGCTCGTCATCTTCCGCCTCACCATCGCCCACCGCGGCCTGCGGGGCAGCGGCCGGCAATCTCCCCAGGTTCCCCGATGCATCGCGCGACAGCGCCTCGAGGGCCGGTCCGAGCACGCTCAACGCGGGAGCTGAGGCGATCAATTCCTCGGCGGCGGGCGCGGCAGCGGCGGCCGGACCCCAGTCCAGCGGCCGGTAGCGCTCCGGCAGATCGGCGATCGTCACCGCTCGCGTACCACACTGAATCGACATGCGCTCGATCAGGTTGCCGAGCTCACGAACGTTGCCGGGCCAGCGGTAGGCTTTCAGGGCATCGATCGTCGCACGCGCGAACTGCACCGGCGGCCGGCCCGCGGCGCCGGTGCGCTGCACGAGATCGGCGATCAGCAACGGCAAATCCTCGCCGCGATCGCGCAACGGCGGCATCTCGATCGGCACCACGTTGAGCCGATAGAACAGATCCGCGCGGAACGTGCCCTTGGTGATGGACTCTTCGAGATTGTGATGGGTCGCCGCGACGATGCGCACATCGCAGCGCTGCGAGAGGCAACTGCCGACGCGTTCGAAGACGCGCTCCTGCAGTACCCGCAGCAGCTTCACCTGCATGGTGGGATTCATATCGCCGATCTCATCGAGAAAGATCGTACCGCCTTCGGCGATCTCGAACCGGCCCTTGCGGGCGGCCAGTGCGCCGGTGAAGGCGCCTTTCTCGTGCCCGAACAACTCGCTCTCGAGCAGCTCCGCCGGAATGGCGCCGCAGTTGATTGGTACGAACGTACGCTGGCGTCGCGGCGAGGACTGGTGAATCGCGCGCGCGACCACCTCTTTGCCGGTACCGGATTCGCCGAGGATCAGGACGTTGCTGTCGTACGCGGCAACCTGGCCAATCAGATGATTGACGTCGCGGATGACCGCCGAGTGCCCGGTGGGCAGAATCGGTGCGCTCGACCCGGGTATCTCATACGGATGGCGTGCATCGGCAGTGACGAATGCCCCTGTCAGGGCGGCTCTTTCAGCCATGGAATTTTTGTCCCCTCAGATGTCGAAGGAACAGACTAATTTTTGGGTTATGGAAAAAAGAGGAAATCGGTCACACTGGCCCTGAGCACAGCGTCGCATTTTCCTTAATTACGAGAGTTTCATCCCCGCGCTTTGCGCACATCGGCGACGTGCCGACGGTGGCGCACGAACGCGAGCCGTTGAATCAGCTCGGCCACGCCCTCCGACAGGCTGGGGAATTTCACTTTAGCCATGCTGCCCTCGACAGAGGTGACCTGCGCCGGCAGTTCGAGCGGCTGCGGCAGTGAGCTGCGCAGCTGCACGCGCAGCAAACCATGCCCACCGACGGGGGGCGTCTGCCCGACACAGGTCCAGGATGCGCCGAGGCTGTTGAACAGGATGGTGGTCGCGGGCGGCATGCGATCCTTCGACACCAGTTTGGCGAGCAGCTGCATCACCAGGTTGAGCTTGAAATCGAGCCGCGCGATCTCGCCGGCGAGCGGCCCCAGATCTTCGTTCTTGTCGCGGGCCGGATGTTCCTCGACCGCAATACAAGCCTGAAGCAGCAACAGATTGGCTTCCTCCAGGCCGAGCAACTCGAAGCGATCCGGCGGCTCCCACAGCGCCATCCACTGCACGGGCAGCACGTCCTGATACGCGAGCTCGTTGTCGAGCACAACCGTATCGACGCCGTCCTCCATATGGGCTCCTTGGCGCACCGACGCGGACACAGGGCCGCGTCGGTCGTATTCTACGCGCTCGGCGGCACCACCCGCGCCATTTGCCGCACCTCGGGCCCGATGGCTACCCAGGCGCTGCGAATCTCCGCCAGCAGGCTCAGCACTTCGGAGATAAAGGCGGGGTTGTTGTCGACATTGGCGCGCAGCAGCTGGCGCATCATGTAATCGTAAAGATCGCTCAGGTTCTGCGCTATCGCGCCGCCTCGAGCCATGTCGAGGCAGCCGCGCAGCTCGGCGATGAGGCTGATGCAGCTATGCAGTAGCTTCGCCTTGCGCACGATGTCGCCGCGCTCCATGCAGCCGCGCGCCGTGGTCATGCGTTCCACGGCCGCATCCATCAGCATCAGCACCAGGCCGTGCGGATCGGAGTTCGCGACACCACCGTGCACCGAAACGCTCTGGTAGGCCGCCAGCTTGGAATTTCGCACATAGCCACTCACGTCGCCGCACTCCATCGAACTTCGATGGTTGATGTAACGGCCGAATCAGCTCCAACTTGAGCCTGCGGCGCGCGCCGGCCGGCGCTCAGGCTTGAGGGACGCCCTGCACCGTCGGCAGGCTGGCGAACTGCTGCGACAGATAAGCCGACGTGGTCTGCAGCGAAGACAGCAGCGTATTCAAAGCCGAGTATTGCTGCGTCAGGCTCGCGGTCAGAGCCGTCATCTGGTCATTGAGCTGATTTTCCTGTTGGGTCAGCGCATTTTCCTGCTTGACCAGGGTGCTGCTGGTCGCAGCGATCGCTCCCGTGGAGTTCAGAGCAGCCGTGAGCTGCGAATTGAGCGTGGCGGCAACGCCGCCGCTGCCGCTGAACAGCTGGCTCACGGCGCTGAAATTGCTCGACAGCGCATTCGACAACGTGGCGTTGTTGAGGCTGAGCGTGCCGTCGGCATTGGTGGTAATGCCGATGCTCGCCAGCGAGTTGTAGGTCGACGAGCCCGTGTCGACGATACTGTAGAGCGCCTGCTGAATCTGATTGTTGGTGCCGGAGAGCAGCGCATTGCCCAAAAGCGGTCCGGCGGTGTTGGTGGTCGCATCGTAGCTGCCAAGCGGACCGATTGCGCTCACCAGCGTATTATAGGCAGTGACGAAGCTGCTGATATTCGTTTCGATCGTGGCGGTGTCGTTGGCTACGCTCAGCGTCGCGGTGCTGCCGGTGGCGGTGGTAGCCAACAGACTCAGTGTCACACCGCTCAGCGCATTGGTCACCGTGTTGCTGGGGCTGGTGTAGGCGACACCGGAGATGCTGAATGCTGCGTCCTGCGCGGCTGCTTCCTGCGTGTAGTTGGCAGCGTTGCCGGTGCCGTAGGTCAAGGCTGCCAGGCCGTTGCCGCCGTCGGTTTCGGCGACCTGAATGGTATTGGCGGCGCCGGTGAGCGATGACGACAGCACCAGGTGGGCACCATCGGTACCCTGCAGCACCGTCGCCCCGATCCCTGGATTTCCGGCCGCCCCATCGATGGCCGCGGCGATGCCGGCCAGGGTGTTGTCGGTAGCATCGATGGTGACGTTAAAGCTGGTGCCCCCGAGTGTCAGCGACAGGATGCCGGTGCCGACGGGCGCCGCGCCTCCCGCCACGAACGGCTTCGACAGCAGTTGCTGCGCCTGCGCCAACGCACCGACCGTCACGTTGTATGTACCGCCGGCCGCGCCAGCGCTTGCCGTCGCCGTGAACGCCGTCTGATCGGTGCTGTTCGCGGTCTGCGCGTCGAACGCGCTCGGCGTGTCCAGCACCCCCAGCGATGACTGGAAGGTCGACAGCGCACTCTTGAGCGTACCGATGGCGGATATCTGCGTGCTCACCGCCTGCGTCTGCGCCGAGATCTGCGCATCCTGAGGTGCACGCGTCGCGGCCACCAGTTGCGACACCAGCGAGCTGACGTCGATGACTGAGCCCCCGGCCGCCTGGCTGCTCGAGCTGCCCGCTATTGAGACGACCGGTGCGGCCGTGCTCGTACCGCTGATGCTGCTCGTGGTCATCGTGAACTATTCCTTCAGACGTGAAACGACGCAGGGTGGGCGCCTTCTAGCGCCCACCCTGCGTGTCCTTTTCAAGTACCCTGAACTGTCGATCCATCGTCTTCCGTTACGGCAGCTTCTGCAGCAGCGACAGGATGTTCTGCGGAATCATGTTGGCCTGTGCCACCATCGCGGTGCTGGCCTGCTGCAGGATCTGCGCCTTCGACAGATTGGACGTCGCCTGCGCGTAGTCCGTGTCCTGAATCGAGCTGCGGGCGCTGGTCAGGTTGGTCGCATCGGTGTTCAGACCGGTGATCGCAGCCTGGAAGCGGTTCTGGTACGCGCCGAGCTGCGCGCCCGAGGTCGCCATCTGTTGCAGCGCAGAGTCGATCTGCACCAACACTTTGTTGGAGTTATCGACCGTCGTCACAGAGGCGGTGCCGAGATAACTGGTAGGGGCAGCCACCGTGGCTGCAGTCAGATCGTAGGCGGCGTTGACGCCAAGCGTGGCAAGGCTTTCCGCGCCTACATCGACTGCGCCGGCCGTATAGGCGACAGCGACGGCCGCTGCCGTGTTGGCGGTGCTGCTCAGGTCGATGCCGGTAGCCCCTACGGTCGCAATCAGACCGCCATCCGAGCCCGACAGCTGGTTAATCGCCGCGGCAACGGTTGCTGCATCGGTCGCGGCAACGCCGGTGAACGTCATCAGGCCGGTGGTATGGTTAACTCCATTGCCATCCGTGATCGTAAGCGTGCCGGTGTCGCCCGCTGTGGCACCAGTACCCGCAGCGGTACCTGCGGAAGTATAGAGGCCGCCGATCTTATTGCTGTTCGCGCTCGCGACCGACGATACCGCGATCGTCTGGCCGGCATTCGCGCCCACCTGGAAGGTGGCGCCCTGGAACGTGCCGTCGAGCAGGTTCACGCCGTTGAACTGCGTGTTGGTCGCGACGCTGTTGACGTCGGCCATGAGCTGCTGGAACTGCGTGTTCAGATCCGCGCGGTCTCCTGCGCTGTTGGTCGCGTTCAGTGACTGCACGGCGAGATCGCGCATGGTCTGCAGATCGCTGGTAATCTCGGACAGCGCGCCCGAGGCCGTCTGCGTCAACGACACGCCGTCGCTGGCGTTGTTGGCAGCCTGGTTCAGGCCGTTGATCTGTGAGGTCATGCCCTGGGTAATGGCGTAACCCGCGGCGTTGTCGGCGGCGGTGTTGATGCGCAAACCCGAGGACAGCTGTTGCAACGCAGTCGCCAGCTGGGTGCCTGACGAGCTCAGACTGTTCTGCGCCAAAAGTGAATCGATGTTCGTATTTAGGACCAGTGACATTGCCTGTTGCTCCTGATGTTGATGTCAGACGCCGGACACCAGTCCGTCGCACTGTTGCCTCTCAGACGACCCCGCGGTCGCTTCCTGTTCAGGCCCGTTATCGGTGCCCAGCGGCCGAACTTGAGTGTCGGAGCGCGAGATTGCTGAAAGTGCGCAACAGGTCACAATCAATTCCTGGATGCTGGATGGCTATTGGCGATCAACTCTAAAGAGTCAGATATTTAAACAGCGATAACTGCGCGATGGCTGCATAGGACTGCTCGGCAGCCTGCAAACCCACCATCTGCTGGCTCAGGGTGGCGGTCGCCGCGGCGTAGTCGACGTCCTGCAGGCTGGACTGCTGGGTGGTCAGGGTGGTGCTGGTGGCGGTGTTGGTCGTGGCCTGCGCGGTCAGCAGATTGATGCGTGCGCCGACGCTCGCCGATACCGTAGAGAGGTGATTGATACTCTGATCGAGATTGGTCAGGGCACTGCCCAGACTGGTCGCGAGCTGCGCCTTGCTGGCCGCGGTGTCCGCGGGTTGGGACAGCGCCGCCGTCAGCTGCGTGAGCGTGGCGAACATGCTCTGATTGCCGCTCCGCGCAACCTTGAACGAATCCCCGGCGGCGGGCGAGCCGGTCACGGTCACCTGCACACCTTCGAACTGAATCGCGGTGCCGCTGGTATAGGTTCCGTTCGGGACTACGGTCGTCCCCGTGGTGTTGTCGGTGATCTGATAGTTGGCCGGACTGGTGAACGTCAGCGTGTAGTTATCGGGCACCCATTGCGTGCTGTCGACCACCGAGCCGGTGTCGATGATGCCGCTGCCAGTATTGGCCGCATTGGCCGCGGTGGTAAAGGTGCCGTTGCCGGCCGTTATGTTCATGAAGGCGGTGGCACCGGTATCGCTGTCGGCCACGCTTTGGTTGGCGCTGATCTGAATCAGCCGATTGCCGGCATCACCCTGATAGCTGACGTTGCCGCTGCTGTCGCTCGCGAACGGCTGGGTCTGCGCGGCATAGCCGGAGAACAGGTACTCGCCGTTGGAATCCTGGGTGTTGGCGGTGCCCAGCAGTGACTGAATCTGGGTCTGGATCTGCGTGGCGATCTGCTGGCGGTTGCTGTCGTTGAGTGTGGGATCGCCGGCCTGCACCGCGAGGTCCCGAATGCTCTGCAGATTGGCGGTCGCGGTCGACAGCGAACTCTCCTCGAGCGTCAGGCGGGTCTGGGCCGACTGCAGATTGCTGCCGTATTGCGTGAGCTGCGCTTGCTGTTGCGACAGCTGCACGATCTGCGCTGCCGCGACCGGATCGTCGGCCGCGGTCTGTACGGCCAATCCGCTCGAGAGCTCATTCTGCGTTTTCTGCAGCGCGCTCGATTGATTGTCGATCGCCAGGATCGCCTGCGCGGTGAATTCCGACGTCGAGATGCGCATGGCTCAGCTCTGCACTGCAGTCAAGACAGACTGGAACAGGTTCGCGGCGACCTTGATCACCTCGGCTGCCGCCTGGTACGCCTGCTGGTACTGCACCAGGTTGGCGGCCTCTTCATCGAGATTGACGCCCGAGACACTTTGCTGGGCATTGGTGGCATCGGTCAGTACCGCCTGCTGTGCGGTGGCGCCGGTCTGCGCCTGACTGGTCTGGATGCCGATGTTGGTGACCAGGTGATTGACCGCGGCGTTGATCGACGTGGTGCCGCCGATCAGGCTCTGGTCGAGCAGGCCCGCCATCGCGGTCGCGTTGCGGTTATCGCCGCTGCCGTTGGCATTGTCATCAATCGAAAAGCTGTCGCCGCTCGCCGGTGCGCCCGAGACCATCACCTGGATACCGTTGAAGGTGATTGGACTACCGGAGGTATAGGCTCCGTTGCCGACCACGGTACCCGCAGCGTTGGTCACCTGATAGGTCGTAGCGCTGGTGAAACTCAGGGTGTAGTCGCCGCGCACCCAGGTGGCGCTGTCGGGCACAGATCCCTGGTCGATGCTGCCACTGCCGGTATTGCCGCTGCTGGCCGAGGTCAGCAGCGGAGCGGCGGCGGCGAGCTGGCCCGGATCGGTCAGCAGCACCTGCATGCCGGACACCGCGCCGCGCGTAGGCTCGATCTGATAGCTGTCGCCGGCCTGAGCGCCGGCACCGACCACCAATGACAGGCCGTCGGCCATGAATGGGCTGGCGTTGCTGCCATTGCCGGTCATCGCCACGCTAGCCCCCGAGCTCGCATCGCTCAGGGTCCAGTTGGCGCCGTCGTATTTCAGAATGTAGTTGTCGGTGGTAATCGCGTTGGCATCACTGACGGTCGCGGTGATCGCGCCGGTACCGGTGTTGCCGCTGTTGGGCAGTACCCCTACCCCGCCGATCGAAAATACCGCTTGACCGGGATTGCCGGACTGATCCAGTCCTGCCTGGTTCTGCGCGTTTACGGCGTTGGTCAATACCACGGCGATCTGGCCCAGGCTGTTGCGTGCCGGATCGAGCATCTGGCTGCGAAACTGCAATGTGCCACCGAGCGTGCCGCCGCTGATCTGCTGGGTCACGTCGATCGCACCCGCGGCGGTGGTCAGCGCCAGACCGTCCTCGGACGGGTCGTAGGAATTCGGGATCGTCGTCAGGCTGGCGGCGGTAGTGGCGGTCACCAATGTCTGGCCGGAACCGAGGTAGACATTGACCGAACCATCCGACTGCTGCGTCGTGGTGACGGTAGCATAGGTGGCGAGCTGATTGATCAGCTGGTTGCGCTGATCGAGCAGACTGTTAGGCGCCTGCTGGCTCTGCGAGGTGTCCGCCATGATCTGCTTGTTCAGGGTCGCGATGCTTTGCGCCAGCGATGTGACCTCGCTGGCATCGCTGGTCAGCTGGGTATTGGCCTGTAGATTGAGATTCTGCAGACTGTTGTCGTCGCCCTGCAGATTGCTCACCAGCTGCTGCGCCTGGCTGATGAAAGCCTGGCGCGAGGCCGACGACGTCGGCACGTTGGCGACGGTCTGCAGTGCGCTCGCCAGGCTCTGCAGCTGCGAGGACAGGCCATTGCTCGTGCTGCCCAGAAGATTATCGACCTGGGCGGCCTGGGTCGAGAGGCTGTTGAGCTGGTTGTAGGCGCTGGTGGCTGATACCACTTGCGAGGCGACGGTCTGGTTATAGACGCGCTGCACACTGCTGACCTGCACGCCGTCGCCAATCGAGAGATCGCCGATATACGGGCCCGGCACGCTCACCAGATCGGTGGTCTCGCGGCTATAGCCGGCCGTGCTCGCGTTGGCGATGTTATTGCTGGTGGTATTGAGCTCCTGCTGGAACGCCATGAGGCCGGATACCGCCGTATTCAGCATGTCGGCCATGATGACTCCTGCACGACACCAGGCTCGGTGCGCTTCACGCCGAATCTCCGTCCACGGTTTTCGGCAGCGCGTCTCACGACTTGAGCGCCGCCGCGCGCAGCTGGCGCAGTGTCGCGACGGTCGCGACCAGCTTGTTCACATAATCGGGGTCGGTGGCATAGCCGCCGCGCTGCAGCCCGCTGCCGAAGGCCTGGACGTCGGATCCGGCGCCCAGAGCGCTCGCGTAGCGCGGACTGGCGCGCAGCAACGAGACATAATCACCGACGCTCTGGGCTGCATCGCCGTAGCTGCGAAACGCCGCCCGGGTAGTGCTTGGCGTGCCTTGAGCATACTCGGTGGTCGTAGCCTGTACCGCAGCGCCTCGCCAGGAATCGCCGGCCTTGACCCCGAACAGGTTGGAGCTGATGCGCCCGTTGCTATCGACCGGCATATTGCGGCCCCATCCGGTCTCCAGCGCCGCTTGCGCAATCAGGGTATCCGGTGCCACGCCGAGGCTGTTGCCGGCGCTTTGCGCCAGCGGCTCGAGCGTACGTACGAAGTTCACGCGCTGCGCACTCGAGATCTTGTCGCCACCGGCAGCGCTCGTCGCCGGTGGTGCCGCGGCATTGGCGCCGGCGCTGGAACTCGGCGCCGCAGCCGTGCTGTGCGCGGCATTCGCACGCGTCAGCTGCTGCATCAGCATCTCGGCGAGCCCCAGACCCTTGCCGTGTGCCATCTGCAACGAAAGCTGCTGGTCGTACATCTCCTGATAGGTCTGGGTTTCCTGGCTGTCGCCGAGCCCGCCGCCGAGGGAGGCCTCGCGCATCGATTTCAGCATCATCGCGGTGAACAGACCCTCGAACTGGCGCGCCGCCTCGCGCAGCGCCTGCGGATCCTGCCGCGCTGCCGAGGCGCGCAGCCGGTCCAGTCCCTGGAAGTCGGCATAGAAACTCGGTGAGACGGTCGCGGAGCTCATGCGATCAGATCACGACGAGTTCCGCGCGCAGCGCGCCGGCTTCTTTCAATGCCTCGAGAATCGCCACCAGATCGCCCGGGGCCGCACCAACCTCATTCACGGCACGCACGATCTCATCGAGGCTCACACCGGCGTTGAATACGAACATGCGCGCCTCGGGCTGGTTGATCGAGATATCCGAACGCGGAGTGATCTGTGTCGTGCCCTGGCTGAAGGCGTTGGGCTGGCTGACATCCTTGCGCTCGGTGATCGTCACGGACAGTGAGCCGTGGGCTACCGCCGCCGGCGTCACGCGCACGCGTGAGCCGATGACCACCGTACCGGTGCGCGAATTGATGATCACCCGCGCCGGTGCATCCCCCGGCTCGATTTCCAGTTCCTGCAGCACCGATACAAAGGCGATGCGTTGATTGGCGTCGGCCGGCGCCGATACCTTGACCGACACCGGATCGATCGCGACCGCGGTATCGCCGCCGAGCAACTTGTTGATGCCCTCGCTCAGATGAGTCGCGGTGGTGAAATCCGGGGTGTTCAGATTGAGCATCACGAACGATTGCGTCCCGAAGTCGTTGCGGACCTCGTGTTCGACCGTGGCACCATTAGGCACGCGGCCGCCGCTCGGAACATTCACGCTCACGCGCGAGCCGTCCTTGCCCGAGACGCCGAAGCCGCTGACCACGACGCTGCCCTGAGCCATGGCGTAGACCTCGCCGTCGGCACCGCGCATCGGCGTCATCAGCAGATTGCCGCCCCGCAGGCTGCTGGCATTGCCGATGGAACCGACGGTGACGTCGATGGTCTGGCCGACCTTGATGAATGGCGGCAGTTGGGCGGTCACCGTGACCGCCGCGACGTTCTTGAGCTGCGGACTGACGTTGGGCGGAATCGTGACGCCGAATTTCTCCAGCATGTTGACGATGCTCTGCACCGTGAACGGCGTCTGCGTAGTCTGGTCGCCGGTGCCATCGAGCCCGACCACCAGTCCGTAGCCGACCAGCTGATTGCTGCGCACGCCGGAGACGACCGCCAGATCCTTGACCCGCTCGGCCGGCGCCAGCCCCGGCAGCAGACACAGGGCGATCACGAAGCTAGAGCGAAATCTGTGCATGAGTGGCGCCACGGCTAGAACGGCATGTAGGGCGAATCGAAGAAGCGTGCGAGCCAGGACTTGGTATTCGAGTCCGCCAGGGTGCCCTGGCCGCCATAGGAAATGCTCGCATCGGCGACGTTGTACGAGGGCACGACGTTGTCCGGACCGATATCCACCGGACGTACGATGCCTTCAATCCGTACGTATTCCCGGCCTTGATTCAGCGTGATCCATTTCTGGCCGCGTACCAGCAGGTTGCCGTTGGCCAGCCGCTTGGCCACCGTCACCGAGATGAAGCCGGTCAACTGATTGCTCTGCGCACTGGTGCCCTCGCCATCGAATTGACTGCTGTCAGCCAACGAGCCGCTCAGCACGTTGCGCCCGTGAATCGTCAGCGTTCCGCCCAGAATATTTGCGCCCGGTAGCGTCGTGGTGGTGTTCTTCTTGGTGGTCGTGACGGCACTCTTGGATGCGTTGGTATTCTCCAACAGCTGAATCGTCAGAATGTCGCCGACGCGTCGCGCGACCGCGTTATCGAACAGCGCCTGATCGTGTCCGAACTGATAGATCGCGCCATTGCCGGCGCTGACCTCGGGAATCTCCTCGGGCAGGGTCGAGGCAAAATCCGCCGGCGGCGCATGCGCGGCGGAGCAGCCGTCGAGGGCCGCCACCATGCCGATCACGCCCGCGAACGCCGCCGCCACGCAGGCGCGCGGCCGTTGGCCGGCGCTCCGCATTGAGAAATGCCGGTTGATCACAGCGAGGTGCTCAAGTTCTGCAGCATCTGATCGGTGGTCTGGATCGCCTTGCTGTCCATTTCGTAGGCGCGTTGGGTCTCGATCATGCTCACCATCTCCGAGACCACATCGACGTTGGAACTCTCGGTGGCGCCCTGCTGCAATGTGCCCATGCCCGACAAGCCGGGGTTGGCGGTCTGTGCCGTGCCGCTGGAGGCGGATGGCACGAGCAGATTCTGGCCGAGCGGCTGCAGGCCCGCCTCGTTGACGAAATCCGCCAGCTGCAGCGTGCCCACGGTGGTCGGCGCGGTCTGCCCCGCCACCAGCACGCTGACGGTGCCATCGTTGCCGATCGTGATCGACTGCGCGCCCTGTGGAATCGTGATCGCCGGCTGCAGCACGTAGCCGCTGGCAGTGACCACCTGACCCTGGGCGTTGGTCTGGAAGCTGCCATCGCGCGTGTAAGCCAGAGTGCCGTCCGGCGTCAGCACCTGAAAAAAGCCGCGCCCGTTGATCGCCACATCGAGCGAGTTGCCCGTCTGGTTGACACTGCCCTGGGTGTAGAGTTTTTCCGTGGCCACCATCTGCACGCCGGTGCCGAGGTTCAGGCCGGTCGGCGCGAGCGTATCCTGCGAGGTCGAGCCGCCCACCTGGCGCACATTCTGGTAATAGAGATCCTGAAACACCCCACGGGACTCTTTGTAACCGGTGGTGTTGACGTTAGCGAGGTTGTTGGCAACCACCGCCATCTTGCTCTCCTGGGCATCGAGCCCCGTCTTCGCCGCCCATAGTGCGCTGTTCATGGCTTCATACTTCCTGTCATGGGATTAGCTGCTGGTCTGCAACAGCTTGGTTGAGGACGCGTCGTTGTCTTCGGCAGACTTGATCGACTTGAGCTGCAGGTCGTAGCTGCGCGCCAGCTCAATCATGTTGGTCATCGCCGCCGCCGTGTTGATGTTGCTGGATTCCAGGGCGCCGGGCACTAGCTGCACCGTGGCGTCAGCCGGGGCATCGCCGCCGCTCTGCAGTCGAAACAATCCGCCATCGGTGCGCTCGAGCGAGTCACTCGGAGGATTCACCAGCTTGATGCGTCCGCACACCGCGATGGTCTGCGGTGTCTGTCCGAGTGGAACGATGGCGATCGAGCCGTCGTGCCCGACCGAGATCGACGCATACGGCGGCACCGCAATCGGACCTGAATCGCCGAGCACCGGGTAGCCCGCGGCGGTGGTCAGCTGGCCGTTGGGATCCACGCGCAGATCGCCGGCACGCGTGTAGGCCTCGCTGCCCTCCGGACTCTGCACGGCGATCCAGCCTTGCCCTTGTACCGCCACGTCGAGGTTGCGCCCGGTCTGCTCGACCGTGCCGCTGCCGGCATCCCAACCGACGGTGCCGTCGGTGGCATAGGCGCGCGAAGGCAGGCCGGCACCCTGCACCTGCTGCGACTGGAACGCCGACAGATCGGCCCGAAAGCCGACCGTGCTGACATTCGCCAGGTTGTAGCTGTTGGCCGTCTGGGCGCGCAGCGTTTCCTTCGCGCCCGACATAGCCACATAAACGAGACGGTCCATGAGCGTCCGCGCTCAGCTCAGGCCTGAGTCGGAATCTGGATCACGGTCTGCGTGATCTGATTCTGCGTCGAGATCATCTGCGCGTTGGCCTGAAAGGCGCGCTGCGCCGTGATCATGGCCACCAGCTGCGCCGTCACATCGACGTTGGATTCCTCCAGAGAACCGGATTCGACCTGGCCCAACCCAGCCGTGCCCGCTTGCCCATTCAGTGCCTGGCCGGAGGCCCCCGTTTGTCCCCAGTCGGAATTGCCCAGCTGCGCCAGGCCGTCCGGATTGGCGAAACTGGCCAGCGCCACCTGCCCCAGCTGAACGGATTGGCCGTTGGTGTACTGGGCTTCGACCACGCCGGCGGTATCGATGTTGATGCCACTGAGCGTGCCGGTGGTGAAGCCATCCTGCTGGATCGAACTCACGGCGAACGCATCGCCGTACTGGGTGGTCTTGCTGAGATTGAAGTTCATGGTCAGCGCGCCGGCGCCGGTGGTCGGCGCGTAGGGACCGAAGGCGATAGCCCCGTTTGCCGGCGTGGTCAGTGCGCCATTGGCGGAGAAGGTCAGCGCCTGCGCCGCGCCCACGGTCTGACCGTCGACGGTAAGGTAGGCATTCCACTGGTTCGCGGCGGCGGTCTTAGCGAAATAGACGGTCGCGGTATGCGCGGCGCCCAGCGAATCGTAGACCGTCGCGGTGGTGGAATTATTGTAGCTGTTGACGTCAGTCGGGGCGAACACCGGGTCCACCGGCACGGCGGCATTGGCCGGCAGGTCGAGCGTTAGATTGACGTTCTGGGTCGCCACCGGGGCGCTGTCGCCGGCCGCGATCTGCAGCCCGGTCGTCGTGCTGGTGTTGAAGCCGCCGTTGGCCGTGGGTGCGTAGACCTGCAGCACCTGACCCTGCGGATTGACCACGAAGCCATCGGCGTTGGTCGAGAAATCTCCGGCACGCGTATACGACAGCGCGCCGCCGTTGCTGACGGTAAAAAAACCCTGGCCGCTGATCGCGAGGTTCAGGTTATTGCCGGTGGTTTGCACCGAGCCCTGCGAAAAGTCCTGCGCGATCGCCGCCACCTGCACGCCGCTACCGACGGCGTCGGCGGCAACGCCGTTCTGCGAACTCGCATAGAGACCGGAAAACTCGGCCACCGACTGCTTGAAACCCGTGGTATTCGCATTGGCGATGTTATTGGACACGACGTTCAGATCCGTCTGCGCGGCGTCGATGCCAGTCAAAGCGATGCCAAATGACATGTTAATGGCTCCTGTTCAGATATCAGTGTGAAAATCGGTATCAATCGACCTGTAGGACATTCGCCAGCGAAATCGCGCCGAGCTGCGGCGTATTGACCGTGACGCCGCCGCCGCCGGAGGCGAGCGAGACGCTCGACACGGTACCGGCCAGATAAGTCGGCGCTGCCACCGAGCTGCCATTGACGTTCGCGATCGCCTGCACGCTGTAAGTTCCGGAGGGCGCCTGCGCGCCGCTCAGGGTGCTGCCGTCCCAGGTAAATGAGGTCATGCCCGAACCGGCGCTGAGGTTGATCTGCTGCACCAACGTGCCGCTGCTGTTGCTGATGTTCACCGCGACGCTGCTGGCGCCGGTCGGCGCCTGCACCGTGCCTGCCAGCGATTGACCTGCGGTGTACTGCGCCGAGCTCGCCTGGGTCAGCACCGAATGGCCGACCAGGTTGGCGCTGGACAGGGCCTGGTTCGACAGCAACGTGGAGCTCAACGTCGACAGCGAGGCCTGCATTGAATCGATGCCGGACACGGTACCGAACTGCGCCAGCTGCGTGACGAAGGTCGAAGGATCGAGCGGTTGCGACGGATCCTGATTCTTGAGCTGCGCGGTCATCAGTGTCAGAAAGTCGTTGACGCTCAGCGCCGACACCGAAGCCGCGGCGGCGGCGGCCGCCGCGTTATTGCTGGCGTTGGCCGAGTTCGTCTGGCCGTTGTTGTTCGATACTGTGGGAATCGACATGCAGGTGCTCCGTGGGTATGCGTTCAGCTCTGACCGAGCTTGAGGGTGTCGAGCATCAGATTGCGGGCCGTGTTCATGACTTCCACGTTGTTCTGGTAGGAACGCGACGCGGAAATCATGTCGGTCATCTCTTCGACGACGTTGACGTTGGAGCTATAAACATAGCCTTCGGAATTGGCCAGCGGATTACTGGGGTCGTAGCGCGCCTCGGGCGCCGCCTGATTGGCCGCGATGCCGAGCACCTTGACGCTGGCACTGGCTTGTTCCGCGCTCTGGCTGGCCGCGGCGCCGAGCGCCTGCACGGTCTGAAATACCGGGTGCTTGGCCTGGTAGACCTGAGTCGGATCGCCGCTGACGCTGTCGGCGTTGGCCAGGTTGCTGGCCACCGTATTGAGCCTGACCGACTCGGCGCTCATGCCCGAACCGGCGATGTCGAATACTTTGAATGAGGACATGTGCTCTCCGCTGGCCTTACTGGCCGACGATCGCGGTCATCAATTCCTTGAGACGCGCATTGAGAAAGGTGAGCGTGGCTTGATATCGGACTGCGTTCTCGGCAAAGGCCGCCTGCTCGAGCTGCGAATCGACGGTGTTGCCGTCGAGCGAGGGCGCCATCGGCACGCGGTACTTGAGATTGGCGCCGATCGCCGCATCCGCGCCGTCGACGCTTTGAGCGCCGAGGTGAGCGGCATTGGTGGCCGAGACTGCAAGTGTGCCACCAGGGGTGCCGCTGCCGGGGCTGCCGGCGGCGGCGGCGAGCGCCGCCTTGAAATCGATATCGCGCGCCTTGTAGTTCGGCGTGTCGGCGTTGGCCATATTGGCCGCCAACAGCTCGGTGCGCTGTGCTTCCAGCGTCAACGCCTGCGCATGTACGCCCAGATAGCTGTCCAAGTTCAGTGCCATGCGGTCCTCGTGCGAAAACTCACTCGGGCGTGAAGGAGCAAGGCTTGTGCCACGGTGCGCGGATGCCGTTCATCACAGCCAAATGTGTGATGCAATACCGCCCACGGCTGCGAACGCAGCTATCGGGCATGGTAGGTGCGGCCAGATGTTGCCGCTGATCGGCAACGCCCGGCCGCGCCGCGCGCGCACGGCATGGACAGGGGCTACGTCGCCGTTATCGACCGCCTGCGCCGGCGCTTGAGTGTCAGAAATCCGACGCCGCCGCGTGGCACGGCAATTGCTCCTTAGCTTTGCCAGGACTATGTACGAGTCATTTATGAATTCGATGCACACCCGCAGGCCGCGTTTGATATTGCTCGGCCTGGTAGCGGCCGGTGCTGCTGTGAGCGCCCCGATCGCCGACATTCCATCGCTGCAGACGGCGGCCGAGCAGGCCGTGCGCCGCGCGATCCCGCACGGTGATGGCCAGGTCACAGTGCGCGCGCAAAATCTCGATTCGCGCCTGCGATTGGCCGAATGCGACCGGCCGTTGAATGCGGCCATCGCCGGCGATGGACAGGCGCGCGCGCATACCACGGTCGCGGTGCGCTGCGAGGGCACGGTACATTGGACGATCTATCTGAGCGTGAGCATCGACTCGGAATTTTCCGTACTGGTAGCCAGGCACGCGATATCGCGCGATGCCGACCTCAGCCCCATCGACTTCGAACTGATGCCGCGGCATTTGCCCGGTCTGACCGCCGACTATGTGACCAAGCCGGCGATGCTCGCCGGTCAGCGTCTGCGACAAGCCATCGCCAGTGGCGAAACCTTGAGCCTTGAAGCCATGACGCCGAGCAATCTGATCCATCGCGGCCAACAGGTCACGCTGATCGCCGGCTCGGGCGGCTTCCAGGTGCGCATGAGCGCCGTCGCTCTGTCTGACGGGCGCCTCGCTGATCGCATTCGCGTACAGAATCTGAGCTCACAGCGCGTGGTCGAGGGCATCGTGCGCTCGGACAATGTCGTCGAAGTCCCATTATGACAATCCCCTGAGCGACTAAAGTTTGACGGGCGTCGGCCGATAGCGACTTCAAGGACTTCCAGGAGACTGTAGTGGCAGACCGGATCAAAGGACTGGATAGTAGTTCCCTCGGGGCCAGCAGTAGTGGCAGTCCGATCGAGCAGATACGCGCCAGCACTGCGGTCAGCACGGCGACCAGCGCGCCGCAGCCGAGCGTCGACAGCGTGAATATCACCGATTCGGCACGTCGGCTATTCGCTCTGGCGCAGGCGGTACAGGATTCGCCCGAGGTCGATACGGAGCGCATTGCGGCGCTGCAGCACGCCATCGCCAGTGGCCAGTACACCATCAACCCGGACCGCGTCGCCGACCGACTGCTGCAGATGGAGCAGGATCTGGTTGCCGCTCATTAATCCGCCGACATGACGCTGCAACGTGCCGACGTCCGCCAACATCTGAGCCGCATTCTCGACGAGGAGTCGCGCCTGCTCACCGAGCTCGAAGGGTTGCTGCAGGACGAAACTGCAATCCTCGGCCGCGACGACGTCGAAGCGATAGCGCGGATCGGCTCGACGCGGCAGCGCTGCATCGATGCGCTGACGCGCCTCGACGGGGAACGTGCGGACACCTGCCGCATGCTGTCTTTCGGCCAGGGGCGCGGCGCACTCACCAAGCTGTACGGTTGGTGCGACCCCGGCGGCGCGCTCGACGCGGCGTGGCTGGCCAATCTGAAGATTGCCCGTCGCTGCCAGCGACTCAACGATACCAATGGCGCCATCGTCACCGCCAGGCTCTCGCGCGTACAGCAGCTGCTGATGGTGGTTCGGGGCACGTCCGCGCCACCGGTGTATAGCGCCCGCGGCTCGCGCTACGGCGTGCTCGGTACACGCGATCTCGGTCGCGCCTAGGGCGCCCAGTACACCGCCACCGGCACGCGGTGTTGCCGCAGCAGCGCGCGCACCGGCATTTCCGCCACCGGACCACTCATGGCCGCGCGCTCATAGGTGGCCCATTTGCTGCTGCCGACGATCAGCAGCGCAATGCGCCGCGAGTCGAGCAGCGCGCTGAGATTCAGACTCAGGCGCGCGCGCGGCGGCACCGGCGCAATCATGCCGACAAAACCGGGCGGCTGCAGCGGATCGAGCGCCACGCCCAGCTCGGGCGAATCCGGAAACAACGAGGCGGTGTGGCCGTCGTCGCCCATTCCGAGCAGCACATAGTCGAAGGGCCGCGGTAGCTGCGCGATCGCCGACCAGCTCGAGGCAGCACCGCCGGCCGGGTCCGCCGCACCACATTTCAGTCCGACAAAATTGGCTTTCGCGGCCGCATTGCGCAGCAGGTGCTCGCGGACCAGGCGCTCATTGCTGTCGCTGGCCGTGGCCTCGATCCAGCGCTCATCGGTCAGCGTCACCCACACGCGGCGCCAATCGAGCGCAATGCCCGAGAGTTTCTCGAACAGCGCCACCGGCGAGCGGCCGCCCGCCACCACCAGGCTCGCGCTGCGGCCGGCTCGCAATCCATCTTCCAGCGATGCGGCGATGTCCGCCGCCAGTGCCTCAGTCAGCGCGGCGGCGTTGGGGAATCGTCGCACGCGCGTGTCAGATCTCGCCGTGCCAGGCATAGCCATCCCGTCCGATCAGAGAACTGGCGGCCGCGGGGCCCCAGCTGCCGGCGGTGTAACTCTTGGGGCGCTCGTCCGACTGCATCCAGGCCTCGCGCAGCGGATCGATCCAGCGCCAGGCCGCATCCAGCTCGTCGCGGCGCATGAACAGCGTGAGATTGCCTTTGATGACGTCGGTCAGCAATCGCTCATAGGCATCGAGCTGTGGCATCTTGACGCTCTCGGCCATATCGAGCCGCAAGTCCACCGGACGCAAGCGCATGGTCTCGCCGGGATTCTTCGCCAGAATGGTCAGCGTGATCGAGTCGCGCGGCTGCAGGGAAATGACCAGCCGGATCGCGGTCGCGGAAGGCGCGCGCTCGAAAATCGAATGCGGCACGTCCTCGAAGTTGATCACGATATCGGCGATCTGCTCCCGCAGGCGCTTGCCGGTGTGCAGATAGAACGGCACCCCGGCCCAGCGCCAGGTATCGATGTGCGCTTTGATCGCAACATACATCTCGGTGGTGCTGCCGGGCGGAATACCGGGCTCGTCGAGATAACCCACGACCGGTACGCCGTGGACCGCGCCGGCACGGTACTGGCCGCGCACGACGTTGGCATCGACGGCGGCGCCCTCGAGCGGTTTCAACGCGCGCAGCACCTTGAGCTTCTCGTCGCGCACCGCATCGGCGTGATTCGATACCGGCGGTTCCATCGCCATGCTGCACAGCAGCTGCAGCAGATGGTCTGCACCATGTCGCGCAGTGCGCCGGTCTGGTCATAGAACGCGCCGCGCCCTTCGACGCCGAGTTCTTCGGCCAAGGTGATCTGCACATGACGAATCCGGCCGCGGCGCCACAGCGGTTCGAACAGGCTATTGCCGAAGCGCAGCGCCAGCAGGTTCTGCACCGCTTCCTTGCCCAGGTAATGATCGATACGGTAGATCCGGGGTTCCGGAAATATCGCACCGACGTTCTGATTGATGTTCTCGGCCGAGGCGCAGTCCTGGCCCAGAGGCTTCTCGAGTACCACGCGCGCTCCGGGCATCACCAGTTGCGCGGCGGCTGGATTGCGGCAGATGGTCTGGAATAGCGCCGGCGCGGTGGACAGGAAAAACACCCGCACCTGCGCCGGATTGTTCACCAGCGTGACGGAGAGCTTCTGGCAGTCGGCTGAATTGGTGGCGTCGAGGCAGACGTAGTCCAGGGTAAGGGTGAAGGCGGTCCAGCGCATCGTATCCAGACCCGCGGGCAGAAACTTCTTGCTGCTCTCCTCGACCTGTGCGCGGTAATCATCGGGTTCGATGCTGCTGCGCGCGACGCCCACGGTTCGTGCATGCGCGGGGAATTGCCCCGCGAGGTAGCGGCGGAACAGCGCCGGCAGCAACTTGCGCATCGCCAGATCGCCGGTGCCGCCGAAAAGCATCAGATCGAAGTCCGGCAGTTGCATCGCCGGCGTAGAACGGTCCTTGGAAGAAGCCAAGCGCACTCCTTATATAATATATGGTCACATCCAGCCTGGGCTGTACCATATTCTGGGGAGAGCGGATGCGCGTACCGCACCAGTGACCCAGCCTAAATTCCCCATCGCGCCGCTGCACACCGGCGTCGCCGAGGTGACCGAGCGCATCGGGGCGCGCAGCCAGCACACCCGACATGATTACCTCGGCCGCATGCAGGCGGCCCGCAGCGGCGGCCCACGCGCGGCGGGCTTCAGCGCCTGCAAGCTGTTCCCGGCACAACAAGCCGGCGGCATCGGTATGCTCAAGGCCCTGGGCGGACCCTTTCCCGATCACGTCTTCTGTCCTACCGGCGGCGTCACCCGCGCCAATGCCGTCGACTACCTGGCATTGCCGAATGTGCTGTGCGTCGGCGGCTCCTGGTTTACCCCGCCCGCGGCGCTGCAAGCCGCGGACTGGGCGACGATCGAGTCGCTGGCGCGCGATGCGGCGGCGCTAGGCGGCGCTCAGCGCTGAAGCGGGTGCAATGCGCTATACTCAGCGCCGCTTGAGACTATCCAGGCCCGGAGCTTGAACATAACTGGAGCACTGAACAGGCTACGACGCCGGCCCCTGCGCCGGCTCATAGCGCTGATTGCCGTGTTCGCGGTGTTCGGCGGCGGCCTGGCGCAAGCGGCGCATTTTCATAAGAACGAGAGCGCCCGTCACGCCGAGATGCATCTGCAGTGCCTGCTGTGCATGCATGCCGACCGCTGGGCCGGACCGCCCGAGCTGCCGCAGCAGACCGGTCCGACGCTGGCAGTCAGCACTGTCATCGCGCCGCTCACTACGGCCCAGCCAAGCCGGCCACGCGCCGGCTTCTACGACGCCCGCGGTCCACCGCTAGTCTGATCCTGTCCGCCCGCCCGTCGCGGCGGGGCTCCGGCAATCGCCTGCGCTATACGGGTTCGCCCGTATGCGCCCCATTTGGCTTACACAGGATTAGATCAATGTCATATCCGAATGCCCGTATAGCGCTGGCCGTGGCGGTGAACTGCCTGCTGGCCGCGCCGCTGCTGCATGCGGCCGACACCGCCGGCACTGCCAGTAGCGCCGGCGGCGATGCTACGGCGGGGACCGAGGACGTCACGCTACCGACGATCGTGGTCACCGCCGAGCTGCTCAATGAGAAGCGCGCCAGCATCGAGACCCAGACCGGGGCGTCGACTTACATCATCGATGACGCCGCGATTGCCGCAGCACCCGGCGGCAGCAACGTGCTGCTGAATCAGGTCCTGCTGCAGGCGCCGGACGTGGTCCAGGACTCATTCGGACAGATCCACGTGCGCGGTGATCACAACGACCTGCAGTACCGCCTCAACGGCATCATCCTGCCCGAAGGTATCAGTGTCTTCGGTCAATCGTTGAGCCCGCGGCTGATCTCATCGCTGAGTCTGATCACCGGCGCGCTGCCGGCAGAGTACGGTCTGCGCACTGCCGGCGTCATCGACATGACGACCGGCAGCGGCTTACTGCAACCCGGTGGATCGGTCTCGGTCTATGGCGGCAGCCACGGGACCTTCGAGCCGAGCGCGGAATACGGCGGCAGCTCCGGCAATCTGAGCTATTTCGTGTCAGCCGACATGCTGCGCAATGATCTGGGCATCGAATCCCCCGATGGCAGCTCCGATCCGCTGCACGATCACGCCACCCAGATTCACGCGTTTGGCTATTTCGAGGACATTCTCGATCCCGATAATCGCCTGTCATTGATCCTCGGCGCATTCAACGGTCAATACCAGATTCCGAACCAGCGCGGTCTGCAGCCAAGCGGCATCGGTGGCGTCACCGGCCTGGGGCCCAATGGCGTGCTGCAGGTCAACGGCCAGAGCACATTCCTCAGTGACAGTCTCAATGAGAATCAGCACGAGCTCACGCAGTACGCGATCGTGAGCTGGCAGCACGCGCAGGGCGCGCTCGACTGGCAGAGCTCCGTGACTGCCCGCTATACCAGTTTGGACTTCGAGCCGGACTGGACCGGCGATTTGCTCTACAACGGCATCGCCCAGAACGCCTTCAAGAAGGATACGGCGCTCGGATGGCAGACCGACAGCGCCTACCATCTGAACAGCACGCACACACTGCGTGCCGGGTTCTATCTCCAGCACGACAGCTCCGTCAGCGAAACCACCTCGCAAGTGCTGCCGATCGACGTCAGCGGCGCCCAGATCAGCGATGTTCCGGCCGCCGTCCCGGACAACGGTTCGCAGACGCAATGGATCGAGAGCCTGTATCTGCAGGATGAGTGGAAGGCGCTTTCGAACCTCACGATCAACTATGGCCTGCGTGCCGATCATTACAATGCCTATTCGAGCGGCGGCCAGCTCAGCCCGCGCGTCAACGCGGTCTGGGAACCCCTGCCGGGCACCACGGTGCACGGCGGCTATTCGCGTTATTTCACGCCGCCGCCGTTCGAACTGGTGGGGAGCGAAACGTTCACGAAATTCAGCGGCACCACCGCCGTACCCCCGGGGTCGGTCACCGCCGATACCCCGCCGCTGGCCGAACGCGCCGACTACTACGACTTTGGTGTGCAGCAGAAGCTGCTCGGCAAGAGCCTGACGCTGGGCGTCGACAGTTTCTACGAGTCATCGCAGCATCTGATCGACGAAGGCCAGTTCGGCGCTCCGATCATCCTGACGCCGTTCAACTATCGCTTCGGCAAGATTGCGGGCCTGGAGCTCACCGGCAACTACACCATTGACGCCTTCTCCGCGTACGCCAATCTCGCATTTCAGAGCGCCAAGGGTAAGGCCGTGGAGTCCTCGCAGTTCAACTTTACCCAGCAACAGCTCGCCTACATCACTGACAATTACATTCATCTCGATCATGAGGAGCGGGTCTCGGCATCGAGTGGCGTCTCCTACCTGTGGCACGACACCCGCTTCAGTGCCGACATGATATTCGGCACCGGTTTGCGCGATGAACTGGTGCTCCCCAGTGGTTTCAACATTCCGAATGGCGATCACACGCCGAGCTATGCGGAGGTCAATCTCGGCCTGAGCCACGTCTTCCACCTCGATCGCGCGGGTGCTCTGACCGCGCGCTTCGACGTGATCAATCTGACCGACAAGGTCTACCAGATCCGCAGCGGCAGCGGCATCGGCGTCTTCGCGCCGCAATACGGCGCGCGGCGCGGCTTGTTTTTCGGCCTGTCAAAAACGCTCTAGGACCGGTTCGCTGACGTCAACGGGGCGGCCGGCCATCGGCCGCCGTTACGTTGTGATGTGAGGGATGATCTCTACGGTCACATGGGACAGAATCTTGTAGCGTGCCAATCGCTCACGATAGTAGTTCGCCTGCCGCGGTTGGCTGGTCACCACGGAAATTATGGCCGCGAGATGTCCCGGACCGACCCGCCAGAGGTGCAAGTCGGCCAGCCGATCGCCCTCGGCTTCAATGGTCGTGCGTAGGTTCTCCGCCAGCTTTGGGTCGGGATTCATGTCGAGCAGGATGGCTCCGGTATCGCGCACCAGGCCATAGGACCAGCTGGCGATCACGCATGCACCGGCGATGCCCGCCAGCGGGTCCATCCACAGCCAGCCAAACGAGCGCGCAAGAACCAGGCCCACGATCACCAGCATGGATACCGCCGCATCGGCCGCGACGTGAATGATCGCGGCGCGCATATTGTTGTCGCGGTGGGCACCGGCGTGCCCGTGGTGCGGCTCCGCAAACACGACGGAGTACTGCGCACCCGTGCCCATGCGAACCATGGCGGTGAAATCGTGCGGCTCGGGAATCTCGTCGACCGACTCCAGGTAGTCACCCTGATGCCTCATCGCGAACAGCCGATGCGCGCCCTGCGGCCGGATGGTCTCGATGGTCGTGCTGTTGGCCGGCAGCCGTGCCGAGTCTTTCGCACGCAACCGAAAGCGCGGCGGGACGCCGTCTTCGTGGACCATAAGAGATAAATCGCCGCCGTCGGCTGCGATGGTGTGCTCTTCGGCGCCGGCATCGTGCGCCTGAGCATCGTGTCCGTGGGGATGGTGGTGGCCACCACTGCCGCTGAGAAGCCAGGCGCTGGTGATGTTCACGGCGAGTCCGAGACAGGCGATCGGTATCGCCTCGGCGAAATGAATGGCTACGGGTTGCCACAGGCGCGCGATCGACTCGTAACCTATGAGCAGGGCGATCATCGCCAAGATGATGGCGCTGGTGAACCCCGCCAGATCCCCAAGCTTGCCGGTGCCAAAGCAGAAGCGGGCGTCATTGGCATGCTCGCGTGCGTAGCTATACGCCAGCGCCGCAAGCAGCAATGCACCCGCATGGGTGCTCATGTGCAGACCGTCGGCCACCAGCGCGATCGATCCGAACAGGAGGCCGCCGACGATCTCGGCTGCCATCATCACGCCGCACAATGTGATGACTGCCCAGGTCCTCCGTTCACTGCGCTCATGGTCGGCAGCCAGAAAGACGTGACTATGCGCGTGCATGAGACCGTCAGCGGCGTATTCACTCATGATGATGCCCCCTACTTGAGGTAGGCGTGTACCACCTCGACCAACTGATCCGCCGCACCCGTCCCCGATGCCCCTCGCTTGCGGTCGGCATCCACCAAATGGGTGCGAACGTGATCCTCCAGCACGTCGGCCATCAGACCCGAGGTGGCCCCCCGCACGCCGGCGATCAGGTGCATCACGGTTTCGCAGCCGGCCTCTGCTTCCAGCGCACGCTCGATGGCCTCCACCTGTCCGCGGATACGGCGTATCCGGGCCAGCAGCTTGTGCTTTTCGCGGATGGTGTGCGACATCGGCCCATCGTAGCAGACTATAGGATAGGTGGGTACCCTATATGTGCGACCCCTATTGAGTCCACTTGAACGCCACGATGACGGGCGGGCACATCCGATACGGTCTCGGCCCGCACCGCGGATCTGTTCCTCGGCCGGCCGAAGGACCTATAGCAACACCGGCGGGCACGGTATAGTTGCCCGACATCCATGGCGAGGGTGCGCGGTGCCGGTGCTACTTAAAGTATTCGTGCTGGCGATTGTGCAGGGATTCTGCGAGCTACTGCCGGTGTCAAGCTCGGCGCATGTGATCATGGCCGAGAAGCTCATGGGACTGGATCCGACGACACCGGCGATGACATTTCTGCTGGTCATGCTTCACACCGGCACCATGCTGGCCGTCATCGCGTACTTCTGGAATACCTGGCGCAGCCGTTTTTTTTCCTCGGCGAGAGCATTCCGGTCGTTCGCGACCAACGTTGCGGTGGCGACGGCATGCACCGGCTTGCTCGGTCTTGGGCTGACGCTGCTGATCGAGCGCGTCATCCTCGGCGGTGTGGCCGGAGCGGATGTTGAACAGCTGTTTGGCAACACGACGCTGATTGCCGCGGCTCTGGCGGCGGTCGGCGTCATGATCATTGTGTCCGGGCTGCGCCCCGCCGCAGCCAACCAACGACCGTCGATCCTGCTCACCGATTCGATCTGGATCGGCGCGGTGCAGGGATTGTGTCTGCCGTTCAGAGGCTTCTCGCGCTCGGGGGCCACCATCTCGACCGGATTGTTCTGCGGTCTGCGCAAGGATCTGCTGGAGGATTTCAGCTTTGCTCTGGCGGTCATCCTGACGCCGGCGGTGATCGTGCGCGAAGGCCATCGACTGCTCAAGGCTCAGCACACCGCGGCCATCATCGGTGACACCCTGGGGCCGATCTGGCCGAGCCTGGTGGGCATGCTATTGAGCTTCGCGGCCGGCTGGGTAGCGCTCAAGTGGCTGTCGCGCTGGCTCGAGCATGGCCGCTGGCATCTGTTCGGCTATTACTGCCTGTTCGCGGCGGGGGCAGTGGTTATCGCCGGCCAATTCCTGGCCGGCCCGGGGATCTGACAAGCCCGGGCCGGCACCCGCATGCGCATCCTGCGGGCACCTCGCTGGCATGCGCGCCTGCGCTCGCGATCAGATCGCGTCGCGCTGGCCTCAAGCATCACCGATGAAATTAAATGTTGTTAACCAATCAATGATTTACAGTGTGTCGAGTTAACTATCGCGCGCACTGATGGTCAGCGCGATGATGATATCCAAGGGACCCGCGGGCACGAGCCCAGCGCGCCTGACGGGTCGAGACGGAACTACACATGAGCCCACAACCTTCGCCGAGCGACGTCGCCGACGGTAAGCGCAGATCTCGCGGTCCGAGAATGATCTGGTGGATCATCGGCGGCATCGCACTGCTGGTGCTGATCGTCATTGGGGCCCGCTATCGCGCCGCTACCCCGGCCACCACCGTACGCAGCGGGCTGAACGGCCCGTTGACCGTCGGCGTCGCCAGCGTCACGAAGGGCGATATCCCGATCACGATCAATGCGCTCGGCACGGTGACGCCGCTGGCCACGGTCACCATTCACCCGCAGATCAGCGGGCCGCTGGTCAAGATTGCCTTCATTGAAGGGCAAATGGTCAAGCGGGGCGACTTGCTGGTGCAGATCGATCCTCGACCCTATCAGGCCGCTGTCGATCAGTCCGCCGGCCAGCTAAAACGCGACCAGGCAGCGCTCGCCAACGCCAAGGTCGATCTCGACCGCTACAAGACTCTGCTGGCGCAGAACTCGGTTTCGGATCAGACCTACGCCACGCAGGTGGCCACGGTTGCCCAGGAAGAAGCCACGGTAGCGACCGACCGGGCCGCGCTCGAAGCCGCGCAGCTCAACCTCGACTATTGCCGCATTACTTCACCGGTGCCAGGTCTGGTCGGACTACGGCAGGTCGACATCGGCAATCTGATGCAGGCGAACACAACTGCGATCGTCGTTGTGACGCAGCTACAGCCGATGTCGGTGCTGTTCACCGTGCCGGAGGACAGCCTCAGCAATGTCCTGCAGCGCCTGCGAAGCGGCCAGAAGCTCGCGGTCGAGGCCTTTGACCGCAGCCTCACCAACAAAATCTCGAGCGGCACGCTCTCGAACGCTGATAACGAGATCGACACCACCACCGGCACGCTCAAGCTGCGGGCAATGTTCGACAATTCAAAGTTCGAATTATTTCCCAACCAATTCGTCAACGTGCGGCTGCTGCTCGATACCCTGCACGACGCGATCGTCGTGCCCGGCGCGGCCATGCAGCAAGGCTCCTCGGGCAGCTACGTCTACGTCGTCAAGGCCGACGGCACCGTGAGCATGCGCGCGGTCACGCCCGGTCCCTCGAGCGGAGACTTGATCTCGATCACGAAAGGCCTGCAGGCCGGCGAACGGGTGGTTGTGGACGGCGCCGATCAATTGCGGGACGGCGCGCGCGTGATGGTGCCGGGAGCGGCAGCGGCCGCGGGCAACGCACCGCCTGACACCGGCCAGCACATGCATCGCCAGGGCGCCGGCGCCGGCAACTACAGCAGCGGTGGCGCAAGCGGCGGCGCAAGCGGCGGCGGCCACTACCGGCAGCGCCAGCAGAACCCCGGCAATCCAGGCGGCCCGCCGCCGCCTTGAGCGCTCGCTTTGAACTATGAATCCTTCACGCCCTTACATCTTGAGACCGGTCGCGACTTCGCTGCTGATGGCGGCGATCCTGATCGTCGGCGGCATCGGATATTTCTTTCTGCCGCTCTCGGCACTGCCGGAAGTTGACTACCCGACAATCCAGGTGCAGACCTTTCTGCCGGGGGCAAGCCCCGAGGTCATGACCTCGACAGTGAGCGCGCCGTTGGAGCGCCAGTTCGGCCAGATGCCGGGCCTCAAGGAAATGTCTTCGCGCAGTTCCGCCGGCGCGTCGGTGATCACGCTGCAGTTCGATTTGAACCTCAACATCGATATCGCCGAGCAGGAGGTTCAGGCGGCGATCAACGCCGCGGCTAATCTGCTGCCGCAGAGTCTGCCGGCGCCACCGATCTACGCCAAGGTCAACCCCGCCGACGCGCCGATCCTGACGCTCGCCGTGTCCTCGACCTCGATGCCGATCACCCAAGTCGAAGACCTCGCCGATACCCGTATCGCGCAGAAAATCTCCCAGATCGCCGGCGTCGGCCTGGTCAGCATCAACGGCGCGCAGCGTCCGGCGGTGCGCATTCAGGCCAACCTGCAGGCGCTCGCCGCCTACGGCCTGAACGTCGACGATCTGCGCACCACGGTCGCGAACGCCAATTCGAATGCGCCCAAGGGCAGTTTCGACGGCACCGCGCGATCCTATTCGATCGACGCCAACGATCAGATTGCGAGCGCCGACCAATACGGCAGCATCATCGTCGCCTATCGTAACAACAGCCCTGTGCGCCTGTCGGACGTCGCCACGGTGACGCAGAGCGCGGAGAACAACAAGCTCGCCAGCTGGATGAATACGACCCCGGCAATTCTGCTCAACGTGCAGCGTCAGCCGGGCGCCAATGTGATTGCGGTGGTCAATCAGATCCGCAAGGTGTTGCCGGAAATCCGCGCCTCCATGCCCGCCAATATCGACGTCACCGTGCTGTCCGACCGCACCAACACTATTCGCGCTTCGGTCAACGACGTCGAGTTCGAGCTGGCGCTCGCGGTGGCGCTGGTGGTGCTGGTGATCTTTCTGTTCCTGCGAAACGTGCCGGCCACGATCATTCCGAGTCTGTCCGTCCCGCTGTCGCTGATCGGTACATTCGCGGTGATGTATCTGTGCGGCTTCAGCCTCAACAATCTGTCGCTGATGGCCCTAACGATCGCCGCCGGGTTCGTGGTGGACGATGCCATCGTGATGATCGAGAACATCTCGCGCTACATCGAGAAGGGCGAGAAGCCTCTGGCCGCGGCGCTCAAGGGCTCGGGCGAAATCGGCTTTACCATCGTATCCCTGACCGTGTCGCTGATCGCGGTGCTGATCCCGCTGCTGTTCATGCGCGAAGTCGTGGGACGACTGTTTCGCGAATTCGCGATTACGCTGTCGATAGCGATCCTGATCTCGGCGGTCGTCTCCCTGACGCTGGTGCCGATGCTGTGCGCCAAGATGCTGCGATCGCATGAAGAGACCCGCGCGCGGCGTCAAAGCGCGATCGCGCGCAGAGCCGAGCGCGCCTTTCAGCAACTGATCGCGCAGTACGACCGACTGCTGACGCGGGTATTCGATCATCAGCCGCTGGTATTGTGGATTGCCGTGGGCACCGTGGTGCTGACGGTCGCCCTCTACGTCATTATCCCCAAGGGCTTCTTCCCGCTGCAGGACACGGGCATCGTCCAGGGCACGACCGAAGGGGCGCCGGCAATATCCTTCACCGCCATGATCCAGCGCCAGCAGCAGCTGGCCGATGTGATCCTGCGTGATCCGGATGTCGACAGCCTATCGTCTTTTGTCGGCATCGACGGCACCAATACCACGCTCAACAACGGCCGTTACCTGATCAACCTTAAGCCGAAGAACCAACGCAGCGACGACATCCAGGCGACCATGGCGCGCCTGAGCAACGCGGCGCGCGGCGTGAGCGGCATCAAGCTGTATCTGCAACCGGTGCAGGACCTCACGATCGACTCGACCGTGGGTCGGGCGGCCTATCAATTCATCCTGGAGGCAGCCAACTTCGCCACCCTGCGGCCCTGGGTGCCGAAGCTGCTCGACCGCCTTGCCCGCGCCCCGGAACTCGCCAACGTCTCGACCAACTTCGTGGATAGCGGCCTGACCGTACAGATCGATATCGACCGCGATACCGCGGCCCGCTTTGGCGTGACTGCGGCGACGATCGATAATGCGCTCTACGACGCCTTTGGCCAACGCATCATTTCGACCATCTACACCCAATCGAACGAATACCGGGTGATCATGGAAGGCGATCCGAAGCTGCAGACCTCCATCGAGTCGCTCAACGACATCTACGTACCGTCGGGTACGTCCGCCAATGGTGGCCAGGTCCCGCTGGGCTCGATTGCGCGCATTTCGGTACAGGCCGCGCCGCTGGAAATCGACCACTTGGGCCAGTTCCCGTCAGCAATGTTCTCGTTCGACGTCGCACCTACGGCCTCGCTGGAAAACGCCGTGGACGCGATCCGCGCCGCCGAGCGCGATATCGGGCTGCCGGTGGGCATCACGACGACCTTCGAAGGAGCGGCGCTGGCATTCCAGTCCTCGTTGCGCAACGAGGTGCTGCTGATCCTGGCCGCGATCGTCACCGTCTATATCGTGCTCGGAGTGCTCTATGAGAGCTACATCCATCCACTGACGATTCTATCGACGCTGCCTTCCGCCGGCATCGGCGCCCTGTTGGCACTGATGATCGCCGGGCTCGATCTCAACATCATATCGATCATCGGCATCATTCTGCTGATCGGCATCGTCAAGAAGAACGCGATCATGATGATCGACTTTGCGCTCACCGCCGAGCGCGAGGGCGGCAAATCGCCGCAACAGGCGATCCATGAGGCTGCGCTGCTGCGCTTTCGCCCGATCCTCATGACTACGGTCGCCGCCCTATTTGCCGCGCTGCCGCTGATGCTGGGCGCCGGCACCGGCTCGGAACTGCGCGCACCGCTGGGCATATCGATCGTCGGCGGGCTGCTCGTGAGTCAGCTGCTGACTTTGTTCACGACGCCGGTGATCTACCTGTACTTCGACCGGCTCGCGGGCGCCGTGCGTCGGCGCCGTGTGCGCGCCGATCACTCCGACGACACCGCGCGGCAACCGGACGGCGAGCCTGCCCCGCAGGTCGACTGAGCGCGCGCCATGAGCATCGCTGCGCCCTTCGTCCGTCGACCCGTCGCCACGACGTTGCTGACGATTGGGCTGGCGTTGGCCGGCGGCGTGGCCTTTTTTCTGCTGCCGGTCTCGCCGTTGCCTAACGTCGATCTGCCAACCATCGTCGTGTCGGCCTCGCTGCCGGGCGCGAGCCCGGAGACGGTCGCGACCAGCGTGACCACTCCGCTCGAACGGCACCTGGGCACCATCGCCGGTGTGACCGAGATGACTTCGCAGAGCGCCGTCGGCAGTTCGAGCGTAGTGCTGCAGTTCGACCTCAGTCGCAACATCGACGGCGCGGCGCGCGACGTGGAAGCCGCGATCCAGGCGGCGCGCATCGATCTGCCGAGCTCGCTGCGCAGCAATCCGGGCTATCGCAAGCTCAACCCTTCCGACGCCCCGGTCATGATCCTGGCGTTGACCTCGGACACGCTGACCGCGGGGCAGATCTACGACTCGGCCTCGACCATCCTGCAGCAGAAATTGCTACAGGTTCAGGGCGTCGGCGACGTCACCATCGGTGGCAGTTCGCTGCCGGCCGTGCGTGTGGAGCTCAATCCGCGCACCCTGTTCAAATACGGCATTGGTCTCGAGGACGTGCGCGCGGCACTGTCGGCCGCCAATGCCAACAGCCCCAAGGGCGCGGTCGATTTCGGCGAACAGCGCTATCAGATCTATGTCAATGACACCGCCACGCGCGCGGCCCAATACCAGTCGCTGATCGTCGCCTACCGGGACAACGCGGCCGTCAGGCTACAGGACGTCGCGACGGTCAGCGATGCGGTAGAGAACATCCGCAACCTCGGGCTGGCCGATGGCAAGCCCGCGGTACTGCTGGTGCTGCACCGCCAGCCCGGTGCGAACGTGATCGATGTCGTGGATCGCATCCGCGCGCTGATTCCGGAGCTGCAAGCCTCGATCCCCGCGAGCATCCGTATCATTCAGACCAACGACCGCACCGAGACCATCCGCGCCTCGCTGCGCGACGTTGAGCGCACGCTGTTGATCGCCATTGCGCTGGTCGTGCTCGTGGTATTTATCACACTGCGCAATGCCCGCGCGGCATTAGTACCGAGCGTCGCCGTTCCGCTGTCCTTGATAGGCACATTTGGCGTCATGTATCTGCTGGGCTTCAGCCTCGACAACCTGTCGTTGATGGCGCTCACGGTCGCGACCGGCTTTGTGGTCGATGACGCCGTGGTGGTACTGGAGAACATATCGCGGCATATCGAGCAAGGCATGCCACGCGTCCAGGCCGCGCTGCAGGGAGCCAGGGAAGTCGGCTTCACCGTGCTGGCGATGAGTCTGTCGCTGATTGCGGTTTTTCTGCCCATACTGCTGATGGGCGGGATTGTCGGGCGCACCTTTCGTGAATTTGCGCTGACGCTCGCGGTCGCGATCCTTATCTCGCTGATCGTATCCCTGACGACCACACCGATGATGTGCGCCCAAGTGCTGCGCCGGGAGACGGATCCTCAGGGCCGGTTCATGAGCGCAATGGAGCGCGGCTTCGATGCCATGCGTAATTTCTACGCCCGCACGCTTGGCGTTGCCCTGGAGCATCCGCGCACCGTGATGATCGTGCTCGCTGCTACCGTGGCGCTGAACTTCTACCTGTACACGATCATCCCCAAAGGATTCTTTCCGCAGCAGGACACGGGCACGCTGACCGGGAATCTGCGCGCCGATCAAAGCATCTCGTTTCAGGCCATGGCGCAGAAGCTGCGCAGCGCCATGGCCATCGTCCAGGCCGATCCGGCCGTTCAGGACGTGGTCGGCTTCACCGGCGGGGGCGGCGGCGGTCCTGGCGGGGGCGGCGGCGCTACCAATACCGCCAACATATTCGTCGGCCTGAAGCCACTGTCGGTGCGCAAGGTCACGAGCGACCGCGTCATTGCCCGGCTGCGGGTCAAGCTCGCCGACATCACCGGTGTGCGCTTGTTCCTGCAGGCCATCCAGGATATCCGCGCCGGGGGGCGCCAGAGTAATTCGCAATATCAGTACACCATCCTGAGCGACGATCTGAGCGAGCTGTTTCTGTGGACGCCGAAGATCACCGAGGCGTTGAAAACCGTGCCGGAGATCGCGGACGTGAACTCTGATCGCCAGGACAACGGTCTGGATATCGCGCTCAATATCGACCGCAGCACGGCGGCGCGTCTGGGCATCAACCTATCCGAGATCGATAACACGCTCTACGACGCCTTCGGCCAGCGACAGGTATCGACCATCTACAATGACATGAATCAGTATCACGTCGTGATGGAGGTCGCTCCGAGCTTCTGGCAGAGTCCGGAGACGCTCAAGGAGGTCTGGGTGAGCACCTCAGGTGGCGCGCTCAGTGGTACGCAATCCTCGGCGGGGGCGGTATCGGACTTTGCAACCGTCGCTGCGGGCGGCAGCACCGCGAGCAGTAGCGCTACCACCACCGTTACCGCTGCCACCGCCGCGACCGGCGCGAGCTCCTGCCCGACCACCGGCATCAGCCCCACGCCTTCGAGCGCTGCCGTCGCAAGTGCCGGCACCACGACCAGCGGCACCACGAGCAGCAGCACCGCGACGACCGGCATTGCGAGCTCGACCTGCAGCAGCACCAGCAACCTGTCGCAGGCTCCGGTTGCCGCCGTGCAGAATCTGGCGCTCAATCAGCTCACCAATAGCGGTCGCGGCGGCGCTTCGACCGGCGCCTCGATTGCCACAGCTGCCGAGACCACGGTGCCACTGGCGGCGTTCGCCAACTATGGACCGAACAGGACGCCGCTTGCGATCAATCATCAGGGCCCGTTCGTCGCCACGACCTTTTCATTCAATCTGCCCGAAGGCGAATCGCTCAGCACGGCCATCCGCGCGATCCAGCGAACGATGCAGCAGATACACGTACCGATCTCGGTGCATGGCGCCTTTGCGGGAACGGCGCGGGTATTCCAGCAGTCGCTGGCGAATGAACCGTGGCTCATCGCCGCGGCGATCGTCGCGGTCTATATCGTGCTCGGGATTCTCTACGAAAGCTATGTCCATCCGATCACCATTCTCTCGACCCTGCCCTCCGCGGGAGTCGGCGCTGTGCTGGCGCTGCTGCTGTTTGGCGCCGATTTCAGTCTGATCGCGCTGATCGGCGTCATCCTGTTGATCGGCATCGTCAAGAAAAACGCCATCATGATGATCGATGTCGCGCTCGAGACCGAGCGTCAGCGCAATGTCGATGCTCGCACCGCCATCTACGATGCCTGTCTGCTGCGGTTCCGTCCCATCATGATGACCACGTTCGCGGCGCTGCTCGGCGCCATACCGCTGGCCGTGACCACCGGCAGCGGCGCGGAGTTGCGCCAGCCCCTGGGCATCTCTATCGTCGGCGGTTTGATCTTCAGCCAGGTGCTCACGCTCTATACGACCCCCGTGGTCTACATCTATCTGGATCGTTTCCGTCTTTGGCTTCGCCGCCTGGCGTCCCGCCGCAAAGGCACGGTGATCGGCGGCGCCCCGAAGCAACAACCCACATGATGCAGTACAGGCCATTCATGAATTCGTTGCAATCCTTGGCAGCATCGCGAGCAGCGCGCACGCTGCCCGCGCTCGCCGCTGTGCTGGCGCTGGCGGCGTGTGCGGTCGGCCCCAACTACCGCCGCCCCGAGGCCCCGGTCGAGCCCGCGTTCAAGGAAGACCAGGGCTGGAAACCCGCCACGCCGGGGGAAATCCAGGGCGATAAGCCCTGGTGGTCGATTTATAACGACCCATTGCTCGATAGCCTGGAACATCAGGTCGAGGTATCCAACCAGACGCTCAAGGCCGACGAGGCCGCGTATCGCGCCGCCGTGGAAGCGATCGGAGTGGACCGCGGTTCGCTGTTCCCGAGTGTCACAGTCACGGGTGCCAATACCCGCAGCGGCAGCGCCAGCGGGGTCAATCAGGCCATTACCACGGCCTCCGGCACAACGGTGACGACCGGAACCGGCGGCAACGGCCGGCGCAGCATCTACAGCGCGGGGGCCCAGGCGAGCTGGTCGATCGACATCTGGGGACGCATCAGGCGTCTGGTCGAATCGGATGTGGCCAAGGCGCAGGCGAGCGCCGCCGATGTCGCCGCCGCGCGCCTGTCGGCGCAGATCACGCTCGCGGAGGACTATTTTCAGCTGCGCGCCGCCGACGAGCAGACGCGGCTCTACCAGACCGAGATCGACGATTTCAAAAGCGCGCTGACGATCACCCAGAATCAGGTCAGGGCCGGAACCACGACGCTGGCCGACGTCTATGCGGCCGAGACGCAGCTCGAGAGCACGCAGGCGTCGGCGGTCGGTGTACAACTCACGCGCGCCAAGTTCGAGCATGCGATCGCGGTACTGATCGGCAAGCCGCCCTCGGAGCTCGCCGTCGACGTGGGGAGCTTTACCACCACGGTGCCGGTCGTGCCGGCCGGCATTCCCTCCGCGCTGCTCGAGCGGCGGCCCGACATCGCCGCGGCCGAGCGCTTGGTGGCGAGCGCGAACGCGCTGATTGGCGTCGCCGAGGCCGCCTGGTTTCCGAGCCTGACACTGACCGGATCCTATGGCTTTAGCTCCAGCGTTCTGCCGGGACTGCTCAAGGCCGGCAATTCGCTGTGGTCGTTCGGCCCGTCCCTGGCCGAGAACGTATTCAACGGCGGCGCCACGTTGGCGCAGACTCGCGAGGCCCGCGCCAATTACGATGGGGCGGTCGCGACCTATCGCCAGACCGTGCTGTCGGCGTTCCAGGCAGTCGAGGACGACCTGGTGACTCTGCGCGTGCTCGAGCAGCAGGGACAACTGCAGGAATCCGCGGTCAAGGACGCGCGGCTCTCGGAGCAGCTGATCCTCAATCAGTACAAGTCCGGTATCGTTGCCTATTCCAGCGTGATCACGTCCCAGACCACCCGATTGGTGGACGAGATCAGTCTGCTGAGCATTGAAAGTCAGCGGCTGGTGTCGAGCGTCGATCTGATCTCCCAGGTCGGAGGCGGCTGGGACGCCGCTCAGCTCAATCAAACCGATCGAGGTGTGCCGTCTCATTGACTCGCATGACCTGCACTTGCGTGCCGTCGACGACCACCTCGCTGATACCACAGGGCTGTTGCTGCAGCACCCAGTAAGCCGACAGCGGCTGATCCAGCAACTGCAGCAGCAGTGCGCGGTTGACGCTGTCGTGGCCGACGAGCACGACCGTGTCGCCGCCATGCTGCGCGAGCACATGACACAGCGCGCCGGCCACCCGCGCCACCAGGTCCTGCAGCGATTCGCCGCCCGGAAAGCGCATCAGCTGCGGCGCGGCGTGCCAGCGCTCGAATAACTCCGGCGCCGAAGAGCGTACCTGCGCGTGAGTCTTCCACTGCCAGTCGCCATAATCGAGATCGCTCAGCGCTTCGAGCACCGCGCTGGACACGGCGCAGGCCGACGCGATGGCGACCGCGGTAACCACACAGCGCTGCAGCGGACTGCTGTAGACGGCGCCGACCCGCCAATGCGCGGCGATTCGCTGCGCCGTCGCCTCTGCCTGCCGCCTGCCAAGCGGCGTCAGCGGTATGTCGGCCCGGCCGCGGAAGCGCGCGGGGTCGATGCCCTCGACGTGGCCGTGCCGAATCAGCAGCAGGCGGGTCATGCTACTTGCCAAGCGACACCGAAATCCTTGAGCATCGGTCTGGCTCCTAAGGCTTTGAATCCGGAGTAGCCCCATGATCTGGCAGGGATTGGCGGTCGGCATCGGCGCCGCACTCGGCGCATTGCTCCGCTGGCGTCTCGGCGCCTGGCTGAATCCGGTGTTCCCCACCATACCATTCGGCACTCTGGCCGCAAACCTGCTCGGGGGTTTCATCATGGGGCTGTGCATGGAATATTTCACACGCACGGCGGCAGTGCCGCCCGAGCTGCGGCTCGCAGCGACCACGGGCTTCCTCGGCGGACTGACGACCTTCTCGACCTTTTCGGCCGAGACCACGGTACTGTTGTTGCGCCGTGATTTCCCGTGGTCGGCCGCCATCATTGGCGCGCACCTGATCGGATCGCTGCTTCTGACCATCGTTGGCGTATATTGTGTACGGGTGCTGCTTGGCTTCAGGGGAATCGCATGAAGGCAACGGTACTGCGGCTGTACATGCACGAGAGCCGCCGTTTTCACGGCATGCCACTTTACGATTGGCTGCTCGAGCAGTCGCGCAAGCTCGGCGTCCACGGCGGCTCGGCCTTTCGCGCCGTCGCCGGGTATGGTCGCCATGGCGTCCTGCACGAACAGCACTACTTCGAGCTGGCCGGCGAATTGCCGGTGGTCACGGAATTCATCGTCAGCGAGTTCGATGCGGAGCGCATCCTGGCGCTGGTGCGCAAAGACAATATTGATCTGGTCTACGCGTCCTGGCCGGCGGAGTATTGCGCCACCAGCGCCCCGAGCGCGCCGGACGCCACAGGAGGCACGCCGTAGTCGGCGGCGCCGCGGGCCTGCTGCGCGACTCCCGGAGTAGGGACCGCGCTCAGGCCCACACGGGTTCCTGGCCCGCTTTCCATTTGATATTGCAGCCGACGCTCGGAATCTGTTCTTTTATCGCCCGGCCCGCGAGCACCGCGTCGGCTGCGGCGCGTAGATCCGCCCCGGTCACCGGCTGCTTGTTGCCCGGCCGGCTGGCATCGAACTGCCCGCGATAGACCAGTCGGCGCGCCTGGTCGAACAGATACAGGTCCGGCGTGCAGGCGGCCTGATAGGCCTTCGCCACCGCCTGCGACGCATCGTACAGGTAGGGAAAATTGAATCCCTTCTGCGCCGCAAGCTTCGCCATGTTCGCCGGGCTGTCTTCCGGATATCGGCTGGCATCGTTGGAGTTGATCGCCACCACTGAGACGCCCTGCGCTAAGTAGTCGCGCGCAAACTGCGCCAGGCCGTCGAGTATGTGTTTCACATAGGGGCAGTGATTGCAGATAAAAGCGACCAGCAGTGCCCTCGAGTCTGCGAAATCCTTCAGCCCGTGGAGTTTGCCGGCCGGGTCAGGCAGCGAGAAGTCCGGCGCGGTCGTGCCCAGCGGCAGCATGCGCGACTGCGTCATTACCATGCAACGAGTCCCAGGTTCATAGCGATGCTCCTTGAGCTAAGACGACATTTACGCCCGATAAAGAGGGCTGCACATTACCCGCCCGCATTCCCCGCGACAAGGTCCCTAGCAATGGTCAAAGGCAGCCACGCCCGTCGTGCCGCGCACGCAATCGATTCGATCTTCATCGACCGCCACTCGGACGCGCAGTAATTACGAACATGCGACATATCGCGCAGCAGATCGACAGTCTGCAGAGCCGTATCGAGGAGCGCCGCTTCAGGCGCGACCACATCGATGACAACGAGAGTGTCCCTGGGCCGTAGCACGCGCACCACTTCGGCCGCGGCTGCCGGCATCGACGGCGAGTGATGAGCGGAATAGCGCCTGACGACCAGATCGAAAAGATCGGCGTTTATTCTAACGAGGTTTCCGCGACCGGCACCACGGCGATGGCATGGGCACTGCGCGTGCGCGTCAGTGCCGCATGGCCGGCATGTCCTGCATGTCCTGCATGTCCGGCATATCAGCACCGGCATCGGGTTGGCGAAGTACGAACGTTACTGTCACAGCAGCAATGCCCACGAAGCTCAGCGTCACCGACACGCGATCTCCAGGCTGCAGCTTCTTCCTGGGTCGTTCCAGCATCAGATGATAGCCCTCGGCCGCAAATTCGAGACTGGAATGCGCCTTAACAGTGATCTTATCCACGGGCATCATCTGACTGGTGCCCGCCACATTGCGGCTGCGATGCAGCGACACCACCCCGTAGTCTGGGCACGAAGCCGCGACCAGGCTCATCGGTTGATCGCTCGTGTTGACCAGCGTGACATAGCCGCCGGCGGGAAGGTTGCCAGGCAGCCATCGAACCCAGGCGTCCTTGACCTGCACTGTAGACGCATTCTGAGTGTCGAGCGCGCCGGCCGAAACGCCCATCCAGCCGAGCATGCAAGCCGCGAGGACCATGTGCCTAGAGTGCATCGTTTGCTCCGACCGCGGCCGTCCAATGCGGAAATAATTGACAGGTACCCACGGCATAGCCCATGGCGCCATCGGCGCTAAGCGTGCAGCAGGCGGCGCGGTGCGCCGAGTCATACGGCGGCCATCTTAATGATATTTTGAATAGGCCGCTCGACGGCCCGATGGCGCGTGTCGGCATGCCCGGCACCGGCGTGGCAGGATGTAGCCCGTGGCGCTGGCGCCGTGCTTCGAACAACTTCCGTGAAAGTCATGCGCATTCATCCGTTGCCGCTCGTGGTGCTGCTGGCCGCATCGGCTGCCGGTGAGGTCTCGGCCTTCGAAGCCACCATGCGAGCGGCGGTGGTCAGCGCCGGCACAATCCAGGTTCGAGACGTCGTTCGACCGGTCGCCGGGCCTGGGCAGGTGCTGGTGAAAATTCGCTACGCCGGCGTTAATCCCGCCGATTGGAAGACGGCGGGAGGCTCCGCAGACGATCCAACTGCTGGCGCCGGATCAGGCGCCCCCAACGCCGGTGCCTCGCCGATCCCGGGCTTCGACGGCTCCGGCGTGATTGCGGCTCTGGGGCGCGGCGTCGTCGGCTACAAAATCGGCGATCCCGTGATCGTCTGGTCGCAGGCTCGCGGAACCTATGCGCAGTACGTCGCCGTGCCCGCGGACACCGTCGCTCGCAAACCAGACAGCCTGTCGTTTGCCGAGGCCGCGGGCGTTGCGCACGCCAGCCTCGCGGCCTGGAACATGCTGATCGATCTGGCCAAGGTGCGTTCCGGGCAGAGCGTGCTGGTGCTCGGCGGCGCCGGCGGCGTCGGCTCGGCGGCCGTGCAGATCGCGAAGAACAGAGGTGCGCATGTGATCGCGACGGCGTCGGCGCGCAACGTCGACTACCTCAAAGCCCTGGGTGCGGATACAGTGCTCGACTACACCGCGCAACATTTCGAGGATCAGCTGCGCAATATCGACATCGCGATCAATACGGTGGACCTCGACAACGCCTATCGCGCGCTCGCCGTGGTCAAGCGAGGTGGATATCTGCTCTCGTCTGTCGGCCTACCGGCGGGCGAGCAGTGTGCGGCACGCGGCGTAATCTGCTCCGGCCGTACCCTGACCGGCACGCCGTTTCACCTGGCGCTCAAACAGATCGCCGACTGGTCGCGAGCGGGTCGATTCAAGGTCAACATCGACCAGACATTCGAGCTGACCGACGTGCTCAAAGCCTGGCAATACAGCGAGGGCGGCCACACCCGTGGCAAATCCGTGATCAGGATAGGCGACTGAAATCAAACACCTGAGCGCCGTTGGGATGCATTATGACGCAGTAAATCGCCGATTGCGGGCCCGCGGCCCGACGGTACTTTGGCACAGGAACTTTGGCACAGTGAGTTCCGTCTCAGGATAATCCGAGAGATTCTGTCAAGCTGTGCGCCTTTGAACTTAAGGGAGCCTCGAACCCTACGTGAAACCCTATAATCTGCGCACTGCGCTCGCGCTGGGCGCTTTCAGCCTGTTCGGCGCGCTGTTGCTGCAGACGCCGGCGGCGGCACATCTGGGCGGCGATGCCGACTCCGTCAGCGCCGATCGCGACGTCCTCCATGCCGAACTGCGCAGCACCCCGATGCAGCAATACACCCTGCATGAAATCACCACGATCGCCGGCACGGTGGTGCACGAGTACGCGACACCCCAAGGCATGGTGTTCGCTGTCACGTGGCACGGTCCACTGCCGCCAAACCTGCAGCAGCTTTTCGGCAGTTATTACTCGCAGTACCGGAGCGCGGCCGCAGCAAACGCCCGACCCGGGATGCATCGGCAGCTGAACTTCGCGGGCGCCGATCTGGTGGTGGAGTCGACCGGACGCATGCGCAGTTTCCTTGGCAAGGCATATGTCCCGAGTCTGTTACCGGCCGGCGTCGCCGTCGCCGATATTCAATAGCGAGGCGTCGCATGAGCCACGGTTTTCGTTGGACCCTATTGCTTGGCCTGTGCGTGCTCGCCGGCTGTGGCGGCGGCGGCGGCAGTGGCAGTACCAGCAGCTCCAGCAGCAGCTCCAGCAGCAGCTCGAGTAGCAGCTCGAGCGGCGCGAATGTCGTCACGCTCACCGTCGGACCGGGGCCCGCTGCGGCCATGGGTGGCAGTTTCAACAGCTCCTACGTCAACGTGACGCTGTGCAATCCGGGTACCAGCACCTGCGCCACCATCGATAACGTGCTGGTCGACACGGGCTCCTATGGCCTGCACATCATGGCCTCGGCTCTGGCAGCCGCCGGTCTGACGCTGGCCGACACTGCCGATCCCAGCAATAACAGCAACACCATCGCCGAATGCCAGCCGTTTGTGGACGGCTATACCTGGGGGCCGCTGACGACGGCCGATGTCAGCATTGGCGGCGAGCACGCGCCCGCCCTGGCGGTCTATATCATCGATGACGATGGGTCCTATGCGCCGACGGTGCCCGCCAGCTGCTCCAGCCAGGGCCACGGCATTTCACTGAATTCGGTGGTCGCATTCGCCGCCAATGGCGTACTCGGCGTCGGCCCCTTCGATCAGGATTGCGGCGCGTCATGCGCCGAATGCGCCAGCGCCAGCGGCGGCTGCACGGTCAACAACGACATCTATTACAGCTGCAACGCCGGCACCAACAGCTGCAGCTTCACGCCGGTGACTCTGACGGCGCAATTGCGAAATCCAGTGGCGCTGTTCGCCGTCGACAACAACGGCGTCATTCTGCAGCTGCCGACCATTCCCCTGGCCGGGCAGGTCGGGGCGAGCGGCACGCTGATTTTCGGCATAGGAACGCAGAGCAACAATGCTCTCGGCAGCGCCACGGTGCTCACGCTCGACGGCAGCGCCAATTTCACCACGATTTACAAGGGCCAGACGCTCACCGGTTTCGTCGACTCCGGTTCCAATATTTATCTCTTCGCGGACAGTTCAATCCCGGTGTGCGCGAACACGGCTTCCAATCCGAACGCCAGCGAATTCTACTGCCCCACGTCGACACAGATGCTCACGGCCACCAACCAGGGCCAGAACGGCTCCAGCAGCGGGGTGCAGTTCGAGATCACAAGTCTGAACAATCTCAACGGTAGTTTCTACGCGACCGATAGCATCGCTGGCCCCGTGATCTCCAACGCGAATCTGGGCAGCTATTTCGACTTTGGGCTGACGTTCTTTTACGGCAGATCGGTGTTCACGGCCATCGACGGAAAGACAGCCGGCAGCGCGACCGGCCCTTACGTCGCTTATTGAGCAGCGGCGCACTTGTCGTCGACCAGCGGCTGGTCGAGTCCTGCGCGGAATCTGCCGGTGCGCGCGTGAATATACTCTACAGAGATCTCGTGCCGGGCCTGTGGATCGCCTGGCTTCTTTACTGGCGTATTTCGGCGACCGCGGTCAAACCGGCCCAGCGCCGCGAAACGCCCGCATCGCGCGCCGCGCATATCGTGCCGATGCTGATCGCCGCTATTCTGCTGTGGGTGCAGTCCATTCCAGGCGGCGGAGTGCTGTTCGAGCGCTTCCTGCCGGCGAGCCACGGCAGGTATTGGGCGGGAACACTGCTGCTGGCGCTGGGACTCGCCTTCAGCGTCTGGGCACGCGTCTATATCGGGCGTAACTGGAGCGCGACGGTGACCGTGAAGGAAGGCCATGAGCTGATCCGTCACGGTCCGTACGCGCTCGTGCGCCACCCCATCTACACCGGCCTGCTGCTCGGCTTCATTGGAACCGCTATCGTGCGCGGTGAGTGGCGCGCAGTGCTCGCGGTGCTGATCGTGGTTGCGGCACTATGGCGCAAGCTGCGGCTCGAGGAGTGCTGGATGAGCGAAACCTTCGGTGACGAGTATCGGCGCTACCGCGAGCACACCGCAGCGTTGATACCGTTTCTGCTCTGAGCGGCGTCGCCGCAACCGCGCAATCCTTCAGCCATTTCCGCCTCGCTCGCTATCGAGCAGGCGCATCTGCTCCCGCCCATAGCGGTCGCCGGCCACGGCCGAACTCGGCACCGCCGCGGCGATGCGCTGCAGATCGGCGGCGCTCAGCTCTATCTGCGTCGCGGCCAACGATTCCGCCAACTGGCTACGCTTGCGTGCGCCGATCACCGCTACGATCGATGGCGATTGCGCCAGCACCCAGGCGATCGCCAGCTGCGAGGCCGGCAGCCCTTTCTCGGCGGCGAGTCGTTCGAGCGGCGCCATCAGGGCACGGTTGCGCTGCAGATTCCCGCCGCTGAAGCGTGGCAGATGCGCACGAAGATCCCCCGCTTCGCTGGGGAGCGAACCGCTGATCAGTCCACGCGACAGCACGCCATAGGCCGTAATACCGATGCCGAGTTGCTGCAGCAGCGGAAAAATCCCGGTCTCGGGTCCTCGACTGAGCAGCGAATATTCGATCTGCAGATCGCAGATCGGATGTACGGCATGAGCCCGGCGAATTGTCGCCACACCGACTTCCGACAAACCGATGTAGCGTACGTAGCCGGCCTTGACCAGATCGGCCATCGCGCCGATGACTTCTTCTATCGGCACCTGCGGATCAAGGCGGGCCGGCCGGTAAATATCGAGATGCTCGACCTTGAGCCGCTTGAGGCTGTAGGCGGCGAAATTCCTGATGGCCATCGGTCGCGCGTCGAACCCGCCCCAGCCGCCGTCCGGCGTACGCAGCGCACCGAATTTGACCGACAGCAGCACCCGGTCGCGCCGGCCCGCGATCGCGCGGGCGATCAGCATCTCATTGTGACCGCTGCCGTAAAAATCGCCGGTATCGAACACGGCGACGCCGGCGTCCAGCGCTGCCTGAATGGTGGCGATGCTCTCGGCATCATCCGACGCACCGTACATCCCGGACATGCCCATGCAGCCCAGCGCCAGCGGGAATACCAGCGGCCCGGCGCTGCCGAGCCGACGCAACGCAGGCACTGACGTGGTCGTCGATGTCACTGGACCGATCGTGGCGAGGTGAGCAGGGGAACGCCGATGATCAACGCGTGTAGGCGGAGGATGAACAACGTGTACAGTGCGACTCCCAGCACGACCGCGATGAGGTCATTGTACCGTGAGGGCGGCGCGCCACGGGCCGGCACCGGGACGCGACGCTTGAGCGAAATGCGGACTGCGACCGCCCAGACCAGAAAGCTCCCGAACAGCAGCACATCGGCCAGCGTGCCGTTGACCAGCAGATGCGCCGTCGCCCATATCTTTATCGCGGCCAACATCGGGTGCTTCGCCGCGGTTTGAATTCGTCCGGGTAAGTAGGCGGCGAACAGCAGCGTAAAAACCGGCAGCATCATCACCCAGGTAAGGTCGTGCAGCCATGCCGGCGACACGTACAGCACCACGGGCGAGCGTCGTGCCTGTGCAAAACCAAGCACGATGAGAATCAAACCGGCCGCACTGATCAGCGAGTACGCTCCCTTCCACGACAGTGCGCGCAGATGCATCACCATGCGATCGCGCCAGCTAGGGGCGACGATGGCCACCGAATGCGGCCCGAAGAACAGGATCAGCCCCGCAATCAACATCAGCATCGTGAAATCCTCGCCCTCGCCGACAGGCCAATAGAGCTCGTGTCCTATGATGCGCCTTGTGGCAATCGATTTGCGCGTATCCGAGACGGCTGACCGACGTTTCGCCGCCTGCCCGAAGTGATAGCATCGCGCTCAGGCAGCGCTGATTCTCGGGCAATTGACGGGAGATAATTCATGGCTGACATGCGTTCGAGTCTGTTATCGCTGCGGCCAGTCTGTATCGCCGCCCTCACGCTGACATTTACAATCGGTGCCGCAGCGGCTGACAGCGCCTTCAGGCTGCGAAGTCCAACCGTGGCGCCGAATGGCACGCTATCGAACGATCAGGTCTACAGCGGCTTTGGCTGCAGCGGCAAAAACATTTCTCCGGAGCTCACATGGAGCGGCGCCCCGAGCGGCACCAAGAGCTTTGCGGTCACCGTCTATGACCCGGATGCACCCACTGGATCGGGCTGGTGGCATTGGCTGGTCTATAACATTCCAGCCAGCGTCACCGCGCTGCCCGTGGGCGCCGGTAACGCCGGCGGCAAACTGCCCGCGGGCGCCGTGCAGAGCCACACCGATTTTGGGACACCCGGCTTTGGCGGTGCCTGCCCGCCCGCCGGCGACAAACCGCATCGCTATATCTTTACCGCGTATGCGCTCAAGTCCGAGACCATTGACGCGCCCGATGAAGCCAGTCCGGCCATGGTGGGTTTCCTGATTCTCGCCAACACGCTGGCGAAGGCCAGCCTGACGGCGCACTACGGGCGCTGACCGCGAAGGATGCCGATGGCAGCGGCAGAGGTGGAAATCCGCAAGCTCAAAGTTCACGCCGATGGACGCGGCGCGGTTTTCGAGCCGCTCGAACCCGCGCTTCTGGCAGGTTGGCGCAACGTGCACACGGTGGTCTCGGAGCCGGGAGCGATCCGCGGTAATCATCGGCATATGTTCGGCACCGAAGTCACCGCGGTACTGGGACCCGCCCTGGTGCGCTATCGCACCGGCGAGCGGACCGAGGAACTGCATGTGCCGGCGGGCGAAGTCTGGCGCTTCGTGTTTCCTCCCGGTACTGCGCATGCGTTCAAGAACACCGGCGCTCAGCCGATCGTGCTCGTGTCCTTCAACACCGAAGAACACGATCCCGCCCGACCGGATGCAGAGCGCGAAGAGCTGATTGCCCTCTGAACTTAAGGCCGCCGCTGAGGTCGCGATCACGCGCCATGCTCACACCGACTGTTTGCGTCAAGGGCGGATTCATCACCGTCCTGATCGTGATGGTCACTAGCGTTGATGCCGCCGGCATTTGGCCTGCTCCGGGGCCCGGCTCGACCACCAGCACAGCGCTGGCCACTGCGCGCAACCTGCGCAGCCAGGGCTGTGGCGGCCACCCCGGCATACGCGTCGCGCTGGGGGACAGCGGCGCCTTGAATGCGGCCGCATTGCAATGGTCGCGCGGAGCATATCTTAAGTCCGCGGTCGAGCAGTCCGGCTACCGCGAGCAGCAGTCGGCCGCGCTGCATGTCAGCGGTGATGCGGCTGCCGTGCAGCAGGCCCTGAGGAGCAAGCTCTGCGCCGAGCTCACCGACCGGAGCTTTATCGATATCGGCAGCGTCCAGCGCGGCCGCGACACCTGGGTCATCATCGCGGCGCCATTCGCGCCCCCCGCACGGGCCGATGCTAATGAGATCGCCGGTGAACTGCTGCAGCGTATCAACCGGGCGCGTGCCCAGCCCAGGCGTTGCGGTAACAAGGCCTTCTCGCCGGCACCACCGCTCCAGTCGAGCATGCTGCTGCGCCGCGCGGCCGAAGTGCACACGCAGGACATGCTCAACCACAATTACTTCGCGCACCAGGGCTACGACGGCAGCACTCCGGCGCAGCGCGTCGCCGCCACCGGGTATCGCTACCAGATCGTCGGCGAAAACATCGCCTCAGGACCGGAGACCGCGGCTGAAGCCGCCGAGGGTTGGCTCGCGAGCCCGGCTCATTGCGAGAACATCATGGATCCGCGCTTCAGTGAATCCGGCATCGCCTACGCGGCCAATAGCAGCGGCACGCCGCGCATCTATTGGGTCCAGGAATTCGCTGCGCCGCGCCGATGATCGCCGCTTAGCCGCGCGGCTGCAGCGCGAAATTCGCCTTCTGAAAGCCCAGCGCATTGCCAACAATCGACACGATTGCGAACTCGCGCAAGCACGATGGGCATGCGCTAAGCTTCGCGGCCGTAGTCACGCCAGCGCACGTCCCGGAGGAGTGATGGCTCAGTATTCGGCCGAAGTCATCTGGGAGCGAGGCGATGCGGTTTTCATCGACAACCGTTACCCCCGTAGACACCGCTGGCGCTTCGACGGCGGCCTGGAGGTGCCGGGCTCGTCCTCGCCGCAATCGGTGCCGGTGCCATTGTCGGATCCGAGCGCCGTCGACCCTGAAGAAGCCCTGATCGCCGCGCTCTCGAGTTGCCACATGCTCTGGTTTCTCGCGATCGCCGTCAAACGCAAGTTCCGGGTGGATCGTTACCGCGACCAGGCCGGAGGGATTCTGGCGAAAAATGCCGACGGCAAGTGGTGCATCAGCATCGTGACACTGCAGCCCGAAGTGCAGTTTTCCGGCGAGCCGCTACCGACCAGGGAGCAGATCGAGGCCATGCACCACAGCGCGCACGCCGAATGCTACATCGCCAACTCCGTGACCGCGCAGGTACACGTCGAGCCCGTATGGCCGAGTCCGGCTTCAGCCTGAGCCACGGACCTTCATCTAGCCTACCAAACTGCTAGAACAGCGATAGTTCCGCCGGCAGCGCATGCGCCGGCTCGCGCGCCGCTGAATCGCTGCGTACCAGGCCGGCGACCTTGACGCCGAGCAGGCGCAGTCGGCGCTCGAGTGGCGCGCGCTTGAGACACAGCCCGGCGGTACGCCGAATCAGCGTGGCATCGTTGGTATAGCCATCGATGGTCTGATCGCGCGTAGCGCGCTGAAAATTGTCATAGCGCAGCTTGACGCCGATGGTCTTGCCAACGTACCCGTGGCGCTGCAGATCCTCGGCTAATCGCCCGCACAGCGTGGTGAAGAGCTCGCGCAATTGCGCGCGGTCGCGCACGGCATGCAGGTCGCGCTCGAACGTGGTCTCGCGGCTCATCGACACCGGCTCGCTCTCGGTCACCACCGGGCGATCGTCCCAGCCCCAGGCGGCCTCGTACATCCAGGTGCCGTGATTGCGGCCGAATTGCTGCACCAGCCAGTCGCGCCCACAGCGCGCCAGCTCGCCGATGCTCCGGATGCCAAGCTGCTCGAGCCGTGCGCTCATCCGCGGACCGATGCCGTGGATCCTGCGGCACGGCAGCGGCCAGATCCGGTCGGCCAGATCCGACTCGAAGACGATGGAAACGCCGTTCGGCTTCTGAAACTCGCTCGCCATCTTGGCGATCAGCTTGTTCGGCGCCACGCCGATCGAGCATGTCAAGCCGGTGCGCTCGTAAATGGCGCCCTGAATCCGGAGCGCGAGCGCCCTGCCGCCCAGCTCCTGTCCGCCCTCGGCAGCGCCGAAGTCGATATAAACCTCATCGACTCCGCGATCCTCGATGACCGGCGCCAGTTCGGCGATCACGGCCTTGAACAATCGTGAATACCTGCGGTACTCGTTGAAATCCACGGGCAACAGCACGGCCTGCGGGCACAGCCGTGCGGCGTTCATGAGTCCCATCGCCGAATGCACACCAAACTCGCGCGCCGCATAGGTCGCCGTCGTTACCACGCCTCGACCGACGTAGTCGCGCAGCCGCGCATCAGCCCTATGCCCGGTATCGCCTTGGCCCAGCCCTCGGCGGCTGCCGCCAATCACGACCGGCAGTCCGCGCAGATCCGGGTAGCGCAGCAGTTCGACCGACGCGTAAAACGCGTCCATATCCAGATGCGCAATGCGGCGAATTGCCGGCATCGGGTGGCTCTCGTTCATTCGGCGCCGATGATAGGCGCATCGGCGTGCAGCCGCCAAAGCCGGCGGGCGCGACCGCCTCCGGCCGAGGTTGAGTAAATCTCAAGGCGACTTGAGCACTTTGCAATCCACGGCCTGCGGGCCCGCGCATTCTGTCTGCCAGCACTTTCACGCAGAACAGGAGACTTACATGTCCGCCAACACCAAACACCTGATCGCCGGCCTCATGGCATTGCTACTGTCCGCCGGCCAGGCAGCGCTGGTCGCCGTCGATACATTCCCGGCCCAGCTGCAGCGCTCGGTCACCGTGCACTATGCGGATCTGAATCTGGATCGCCCCGCGCTCAGCGCTTACCATGAACAGCAATCGGGGCTTGCGCCCCGGCGCGATTCGACCATCGCGCAGCGCTAGCGGCCACGGCGTCGGAAAGTTGTGGCGCGAGGAGTTGGAGTATCGCGAGCCAAAAGCACGCCAGACCGGTTCGCACGCGGGGCATGCCGGATCGGTCATCGGCTCCCTCTGTGCGCAGGCTGCCCTTGGGCAGCCTGCGCGTATTTATTGCGGTCGCACACCACCTGAGTTTCACGCTCGCGGCCGATGCACTCGGGGTCACTGCCAGTGCCGCCAGTCTGCAGATCCGGTCGCTGGAGGAATATCTCGCACGGCCACTATTCCGCCGCAATGGCCGCCAGGTGCGTCTCACGGACGAAGGGGCGGCGTTGTTGCCGCGCGTGCGGCAGGCGCTCGAGCAGCTCGAACGCGCCGTCGATGACGCACGCCGTGACCGTAGTGCCGGTCCGCTGCGGGTCAGCACCCTCGTCTCGTTTCTGCAGCAGTGGCTGCTGCCGCGTCTCGAGCGCTTTCGCGTTGCCTGTCCCGAGGCCGATCTGCATCTGCATACCTCCAACGAGCTGGTGGATTTTGTACGCGAGGACTTTCACGCGGCGGTGCGTTTCGGCAAGGGCGGTTACCCGAATCTGCACAGCGAAAAACTGCTGGATGAGTGGCTGCTGCCGGTCTGTACGCCATCCCTCTACCAGAAGTTCGGTCCACTGCGCGATGTGGACGACTTACGGCGCTACCCGCTGCTGCACAGCCTGAGTGAGCCCTGGACCACCTGGCTATTTGACGGCCGCACCGGCGGGGCGGCGGCCGGATTGCGCGGCGCGACGTTCGATGCCTCCCTGGCGGTGGTGCGCATGGCGGTGCAGGGTGCGGGTCTGGTCCTGGCCCGATGGAGTTTGGTCGCTGATGAAATCGCCAGTGGCCTGCTGGTGCGTGCCAGCGAGCGAGCGCTGCGCTTGGAAGAAGGCTACTGGCTGGTCTGTCCGCCGCGCGCTCAAACCCTGCCAACCGTCAGGGCTTTCAGGGATTGGATTCGGGTCGAGGCGGCAGGCTTTTCAACGCCCGAGCGCTGATCGAAGAGGAGGCCCACGCCATCGCAATGATCGCTGTTGTATCTTCGGTGAAACATTAATGCGCTTTTTCTGAACGCTTATTGTCATTTATGGAATAACCGGCCGTCCTGCCGGCGACAAGACAGTACCGCAATCGCTGCTGCCACGGTCCCTGGTTTGGCGGGCTATGGGTCATTCGACGGCCGCGGCGGCGGCGCCATATCGCTGATAGCCTCAAGCAGCCAAGCCAACGCGAACATCAGCGGCAGGGTCAGTGCCAGCAGCGGCAACAGCAGCATTGGAATCGCAACGCGGGTGATCATTGTGGGGATCTCATGGCAGCTGCAGTCTGGTCCCATGCCGCTGAACGGAAACTGAAGCGCGAGCACCGGCCAATATCGAGCATCGTGGCCATCGAGCTAAGCAGCGGGATCGCTAAGCGTTTCAGGACTATTGCCAACGGTCAACCGAGAGGGTAGACGGATCGTTGTAAAATACAGTTCGACGCTATGAAATTTGACCGCGCGCCCGCAGCAGCGGCGTGGGAGCGCGGTCTGACCGAGATCAGTTTTGCATAAAGGAGCATTGATAATGGCTATGCGCAAACTATTGCTCGCCACGTTGTGGCTGGCCGCGACGGCAAGCATTGCACCCGCGGTGAGCTCAGCTGGCGTAAGCATCGACATCGACGTGGCGCCGCCGCCGGTCCGAGTCGAAGTGGTCCCGGGACCGCGTGCGGGTTATGTTTGGGCGCCGGGATATTGGGAATGGCGGGGTCATGAGCACGTATGGGTTGGTGGCCATTGGATCAGAGAGCATCGCGGCTATCATTGGGTACCCGATACATGGGTCGGGAATGGCCCGCACTATCATTTCCAGCGGGGGCATTGGGAGCGCTGATCGCAGGCACGGTCCGCTCACGGCCTCCACTGGCCACCCCCGCGCGACGGGTGGCCAGTCTTTAACCGTCGAATGAGGGTTGCAAGCCTCGCGGGATCGGCAATTGCTCGAGGCCTTGAAACGCCGCCATGACCGGTAAGGGGAGGTCGGCGGCCGGAATCGCGCCTTCGAGAATCAACGGCAGATCATCGAACCGTAGGCCGGTTGCTGCTGCCGTTGACGGCGTTGACGGTTCCGGAATCGAAACGAAGGTCATGTAAATCGCCGCTTCTGGGTATGATTTCTACACCATGGATACGATTGCCTGGACCCCCGGCCGTGGACCCGTGCCGTCGTGTTGAGACGAGTCCGCACCTGGTGGAATTTCCGGCAAGCTGTGATCAAGGCCTCGCGGGTGGACTTGACGCGCCTTCCTGGCGACAAGGATGTCGTAGTGCTTCCCTGCTGGCGACGCCCGGAATTCCTATGGCATTGCCTGGATAACCTGACGCGCGCCGAAGGTATCGGCGGCGTGCATGTGCTCTTCAGACCGGACACCGGATTTTCCCCCGACAACCTCGAAGTCATCGATTCTTTTGCCGACCGGCTATTGAGTTTCGAAGTTCAGGTGGCGGACCCCTGTCCATTCCGCCGTACCAAGCCGAGCGCCAACTTTCTGTTGGGTCTACTGCATGCCGCAGCCACGGCGAAGCAGCTCGTGTTTCTCGTGGAGGAAGACATCATGGTGGCGCGCGATTACTTTCGCTGGCACCGTGCCGTGCATGCAGCGGCAGGTCCGCTGTTTTGCTCGATTCCCGTGAAAAATCCCAACCGAATTTTGACCCTGCCGGATGATCCCGAAGCGTATTACTTGAGCAGCGGCGATTCCTGCTCCAATGGCATGTGCTTTGACAAGCACGTGCTGCAGAGCCTGATCGCGCCGCATGTGAATATGGCGTACCTGCGTCGGCCAAAGAGATACATTCGTAGACAATTCCCCGCGAGTTCGATCGGCCTTGGATTCGTCGAGCAGGATGGTCTGATACGACGCATTCAGGAACAGTCACCACTGCCGATCGCCTGGCCGTGCGTGCCGCGCGCCTTTCACTCCGGCTTTTTTGGCGCTCGCGGTGGTTGGCACAACTTCACCCATCCGGGCGGCGCTGGGCAATCGATTGGGGATCGTGTGCAACTGCTGACCGACACCATCTTTAGCGCAGACGCCATGCGCCGGGCGGTCGTGCGTAATTCGGGCGAGCGTCCGGAATTCATCGACAGCTGTATGCCCTGTAGTCTCGAGCTGCCGGCCTGGAAAGTCCTGCACCGGATAGTCGTCCCGCCACCGGCGACGGTCCCGGCCTCATGAACGGCACCTGGAAAGGCGTAAATCTCCGGTATTGCCTGTCGCGGGTGAAAAATCGTGGCTACGGTCTCGGCAACGAGCTGCTCCCCTGGGCGCGAGCCTTCCTCGCCTCGCAGGTACTCAACGCAAAGCTGTTGCCGCCCGCATTCGGCATGAACCGGCGCGCCTATTGGTGGCATTTTCATACAGCGCCGGATGATTGGATCTATCACCGCGCGCTCGAATACCTGCTACCCGTGGTCGAGTTCACGGAGTCGGATTACCTGACGCACGGCGGGGGCGACGTGGTGACGGCGCTCAAGGGCTTCGCAGCCGCCCATAAATTGCACGATCGTCGTGCCTACGTGCTGGTGACGGAAGGGCTCTGGGGCGGCTACCACCACGTCGCGGCGGCGCGTGATTTCATCCGCTCCACGCTCTATCAGAGCCGTTACGCCGCGCACAACCTGCTGCAGCTGCGCGAGCGCATCGACCCGCACAAGATACTCGTGGGCATGCACGTGCGACTCGGCGACTTCTCGGCGCCCGGCATTCCCCGTGACTATCACCGCGCTTCCAATATCTCGCTGCCGATCGAGTGGCTTTACGCGCTTGCGCGCTCACTGGATCGCGCGCTGGGTGATAGCTGGCAGTTGCTGTTGATTACCGACGGCACCGAGGAGCAGCTCAAACCTCTCACCAGTCAGTGGCCGTGTATCACGACCAACGATCTTCCTCCCGGTGACTGCTCGGATGTGCTGGCGCTGGCGAACGCTGACTTGCTGGTCTGCTCGGTGTCTTCTTTCAGCACCCTGGCGGCCTTTCTGTCAGATTCGCCGTATCTGTGGTTCATGCCGAATCTGTACCGGCACCCGGAGGGGGTCTATTCACAGGGCGACTACGACACGCAGCGGGACCAGCCAGGCAATCCAACAACTGCTGCCTTGCAGCGATTGGCGAACGCGCCGGCCGACCTGCTACCCCGGGGAGTGGGCGTGGATCTGGACGGCGAGATCCCCGCCGCGGTGATTCAGGCGGCGGTGGTGCGTCACCGGTCGCGGCTCTGGGAATCGGACCTGGTGCGCTCAGGTGTGGCGCGAGTGAGCAATCTCAACGCTGCCCAGCAACCGCGACGTGCCTGACGGCTCGGATATCGATTGCAATCAAGGCTGGGGCGCTGGCCGGGGCTTTGGTAAGCTGCTGCCAGGCATAGCGGAGGCGGGCGATGGCATCGGAGAGCGACTCGCGGGCGGGTCTGTGGGATGCGTGGTACGAGGCCGAAGTCGGCGCGCCCAGGATGTATGGCGAGGCGACAACAGCCAGGCTCGCCGGCGAATGGCTCAACATCCCATCGATAAAGACGGTCGAAGATTGGGGCTGTGGATTCGGCGGGTTCCAGCAATATATCGGGGCCCATCAGACCTACGTCGGGATCGATGGCTCCAAGTCGCGCTTCGCCACTGCCATCGCTGACCTCTCGAGCTACCGCTCGACGGTGGACGCCATCCATATCCGTCACGTTCTGGAACACAACCCGGCGTGGCGCGACATCCTGCGCAATGTCCTCGCCAGCTTCACGCAGCGCGCCGTCGTGACCCTGTTTACACCGCTCGCCGAGGCGGAGAAGACCATCGCCCGCTATCCCAACTTCAACGGCACCGGCGTGGAGATGGTCGACATCTCGTTGCCTGAGACCGAGCTCGACCAGGCGTTTGCAGCCTCCAGCCTCAAGGTCGCACGCAAGCGTCTGCGCACCAAAACGCAGTACAAGGTGGAACACATGTACCTGCTTGCCCGGGACTAGAGGCGCCGGGCAGGCATAAGCGAGCGACTTCAGCCGGCCTGGGCTAAGCCGGCGCGCGTGACCTTGCGCAGTAAGGCGTTGTGCGCCTGCCATTGCTGGTGCGGCGGCATTTCCCGGTGAAACTGCACCTCACCCGCGGCGTACGTGGCTACCGGAACGCCGTCCTGCAACAACAGGCGATTGCCCGCGAGCGCAGCCAATCGCGGGCCGGGCGTAACAATTCCCGCCAGATTCAGCGGATCGGCGCCACTCACGGCGACCAACGCGCCATCGCGTGGGCGCTTGCGGACGGTCCGTAGCGCGCCGACGGCCTCGGGCAGCGCGTACTGCTCGCCGCTCATGCCGCCGACAAAGCGCCCGCCACGGATCAGGCCCTGTGCTTCGAGACGGCGATAGGCGCGCAACAGCTGGTGCCACGGCGGCAGCCATTCGGCTTCGCGTGCGAGCAGGCGCCGAAACACTACTCCATAGCGCCGCAGCAGCAGCCACGCGAGCGCCTCCACCGCTTGGTCTGACTCGGCGGCATCGGGGATCGGCTGCGGCTGTACGCCGGCCGGTGGCAGCGCACCAGTCGTGGCGGCAGACGCCGTCATTGAGCGCCGCACCAGACTCCAGCGCCCGGCCTCTTCCAGGCCGAACAGTGCGGCGCGACGTCCGCGCGCCGGGCGCTTGCGCTGCATCGGCGTCAGCAGCGCGCGCAGGCCGCCGAAGCTATCGGCACTCGCCAGGCCTGCGGCCACCAGTTCGCCCAGAGCACTCTCTGCCTGCGCCGGCAGCAGGCCGGCGCCCTGCACGATCTCGTCGAAAAACGAGGCGCCATGGCACTGCAGAAAATCCACCATTGCGCGTGCACTGGCCGAGAGCTGCGTCTCCTGCCGGCGCGCACCGCACAACTGCCGCCACAACGCCCGATTCTTGCGCGTCAGCAAGGTCATCGGCGTGGCGCGAACCGGCGCTGCCGTTGCACTCTCCGGTGGAACCAGACGCGCCCAGAATGCGCGCCCCGAAAGACACAGACTGTCGAGCCAGGCGCCGTCGTAATCCTGCAGGCGCGCCGCCAGCACGTCGCTCTCCCAGGCGATCGCCGGAATTTCGAAACCTTCGAGCTGCTCGATGATGCGCTCCAGACTCGCCACGCCTTCTGGCCGCGGCTGCGCCGTCACGCTCTGCCAGTCCAGCAGGAAGCGCATGAAATCCCCGCTCGCGACCGGCTCGATTTCGGCGCGCAGCGACTTGACCGTGTAACGATGAATGCGCGCCAGGAGCCGGCGCTCGCACCACTCGAGTTCCTGGCTGCCGGGAGTGAACTGGCCGCGCATCACGAAGCCTTCACTCTCGAGTGCGCACAGCGCGGTGTCGATCGCGGCACGCGGCAGCGCCAGAATCCTCGCCAGCGCACTGGCGCTCGTCGGTCCCGCGGCTTGCAGACGACCGCGCAGCAGCTCGCGCAGCGCCTCTGCCGGATCCCACCGGCGGATCGCATACTCCGCCGGTACGCTGAGCTGCGGCGACAGCACGCTCGGCGAATACAGCGCCCCGACCATCGGCAGCTGTTCGACCGCCACCCAGAACCTGCGCTCCGATGTGCGCAGCTCGGTTGCCCGGCGCTCCCGCACCAGGGCGGCGAATGCCGCATCGAGATTGTCGGCCGCGTCCCAGCCAGGGTCCATGATGCCAAGGAGCATCAGGGCATCGTGCAGTTCATCGGCGCTCTCGGCTATCGGCCAGGCTTCGGCGCGGACCGCCTCGATGGCGGCCGCGTCGAGCTGACCAAATTGTGCGGCGGTCTCGGGGTCGAGCCAACGCCTTGCACTCACGGCCTGAGTGCGTCGCTCTTCGAGCGGTGCATCGTCGAGATAGGCATATGGCCGGGCCCTGAGGATCTCCTGAGCCAGGGGCGAGGGCTGCGGTAGATCGCGTGTAAGCACCTGTACCTCGCCGCATTCCATCGCGGTGAGCAGCGCTACCAGCCCGTCGATATCCATCGCCTCGTGCAGGCTGTCGAACAATGTCTGGCGTACCAGGGGATGATCGGGTATCTCGCGCTCGCCGCGCAGGTTCTCGGCGCATGCCAGCTGATCGGGAAACACCACCGTGATCAGGTCTTCCGCCGCCATTCGCTGCAGCGGCGCTGGTGTCTTCTTGCCGGCACGCGAGCGCTTGATGGCCAATGAGATGGTCGCGTTCCAGCGCCAGCGCGTGCTAAACAGCGGCGCGTCGAGCAGCGCCTGGATCAATACCTGCTCGACGCTGCCGCGACCGAGGTATCGGGACACCTGTTGCAATTCGAAGCTGTGAGTCTCACCGAGCGACAGCACGATCGCGTCCTCGGTGGCAGCCGCCTGCAGCTCGAAATTGAAAGCGCGGCAGAAACGCTTGCGCAGCGCCAGGCCAAAGGCACGATTGATGCGGGCGCCAAACGGCGCATGAATCACCAGGTGCATGTCGCCGGCCTCATCGAAGAAGCGCTCGAATATCACTCGCCGCTGCGTCGGCAAATGGCCGAACACAGCCTTGGCCGCGGCCAGGTACTCGACCAGCTGCCGTGCCGCCGATTGATCCAGGTAATGGCGCTGCATCACCTGCTGCAGGCAATGCGAAATTGCCGGCGCGTCGATCACCGGCAGCGCCGCGTCGATCTCCGCGCGCAGCGCCGACACCGCGGCCGACAGTTCGGCGCTGCGCGCCGGGGCTTCGCCGAGCCAGAACGGCAGCGTTGGCGGCTGCCCCTTGGCGTCTGCGACACGCACGCGTCCGGCCTCGACACGCAGAATGCGATAGGAGCAATTGCCGAGTTGAAACACATCGCCGGCAAGACTCTCGACGGCGAAGTCTTCATTCAAGGTGCCGATGAAGGTGCCGCTCGGCTCGAGGACCACCTGGTAATCGGCATTGTCGGGAATCGCACCGCCGCAGGTGATGGCGGTCAGGCGCGCGCCGCGGCGCGCGCGCAGCCGATGATTCACTGCGTCGCGGTGCAGATAGGCGCTTTGGCGTCCGCGGCGGGTAGTGAAGCCGTCCGCGAGCATCCGCAGCAGCTCGTCGAAGTCGCGGCGCTGCAGCGCGCGATAGGGCCACGCACGCCGCACCAACGCGTACAGCTCCTCCTCGCCATACTCGCGGGCGCTGACTTCGGCCACCAGTTGTTGCGAGAGGACATCGAGCGGCTGCGGTGGAATGCTCAGGGCATCGAGCCCACCGTCGCGCACCGCGTCGAGCAGCGCGGTGCATTCGACCAGATCGTCACGGCTCAAGGGAAACAGACGGCCCTTGGGCACGCCGTTGACGGCATGATTGGCACGGCCGACACGCTGCAGGAAAGTTGAGATCGAGCGTGTAGTACCAAGCTGACACACCAGCTCGACGTCGCCGATATCGATGCCCAGCTCGAGCGATGCGGTGGCCACGAGCGCGCGCAGCGCGCCGCCCTTGAGGCGCTGCTCGGCATCCAGGCGCTGCTCTTTTGCCAGGCTACCGTGATGGGCGGCAATGCGATCATCGCCGATGCGCTTGCTCAAGTGCCGGGTTACGCGCTCGACCATGCGACGAGTGTTGGCGAAGATCAGCGTTGTACGATGTTGCTCGATCAGTCGCGCCAGCTGGTTGTAGAGGTTTTCCCAGACCTCGTTCGACATGATCGCCTCGAGCGGCGCGTCGGGCAGCACCAGCGCCAGATCGCGGCCGCGCGCGTGACCGCTATCGATGATTACGCAGTCCACGGCCGAGTCGTCCGCCGCCGCGCCGCCGACCCTGGCCGTCGCCCGCACACCGACCAGGAATCGGGCCACGTCTTCGATCGGCTTCTGCGTCGCCGACAGGCCGATACGCTGCAGCGGCGGCCCGCACAGGCCTGCGAGCCGTTCGAGCGACAGCGCCAGATGCGACCCGCGCTTGGTCGGCGCCACGGCGTGAATCTCATCGACGATCACGGATCGCGTCGTGGCCAGCATTCTGCGGCCAGACTCGCTGGTGAGCAGCAGATACAGCGACTCCGGTGTGGTCACCAGGATATGCGGCGGCGAGCGGCGCATGGCGGCGCGTTCCGCCTGCGGCGTATCGCCGGTACGTACCTGAGCGCGAATATCCACAGTCGGCAGGCCCATCGCCTTGAGCTCGGCTGCGATGCCCTCGAGCGGCAGCTCGAGGTTGCGCCGGATATCGTTCGACAGCGCTTTGAGCGGCGAGACGTAGACCACCTGCGTGGTGTCCGCGAGTTCGCCGGCGACCGCCTGCCGGACCAGTGCATCGATTGCGGCCAGAAACGCCGCCAGAGTCTTGCCGGAGCCCGTGGGCGCGGCGATCAGCGCGTGACGGCCGCTTGCAATTGCCGGCCACGCCGCGAGCTGCGGCGCAGTCGGCACCGGGAAATGCTTCGCGAACCAGCTCGCGACCGCCGGGTGGAAATTCTCAAGCGGCATGCGCCGAAGTCTACGCTCGGTCGCTCCGGCCGGCACCTTGCGATTGACGGCGCTGGCAGCGGGGCCACGGCGGTATACTCACTGCGCCCCGGGGCCCGATTTGCTCACCATGCACGATTTGGCATACACCCTGTTTCGGACTGCCATTGGCGCTTGCGGCATCTCCTGGGGGGCGCGCGGCGTCGTGGCCGTGCAGCTGCCAGAAGCCACCGAGTCGGCGACGCTGGCACGCTTGCTGCGCGTGCACTGCGGGGCCGCTGCGCGTCGCCCCGCCTTCGCGATGCAGCGGACCATCGACGACATCGTGGCTTTGCTTGCCGGGCAGCCGCGCGATCTGCAGTACGTCCGGCTGGACTTGGCGCAGGTGCCGCCATTCCACCAGCACGTCTACGCGATCGTGCGCCAAATCCCGCCGGGACAAACCCGGTCCTACGGCCAGGTGGCGGCGCTTTGCGGCGACCGCCAGGCGGCCCGCGCGGTCGGCCAGGCCATGGCACGCAATCCATTTCCTATCATCGTGCCCTGTCACCGCGTACTCGCGGCGGGCGGCAAGAGCGGTGGCTTTTCCGCTAGAGGTGGGGTGAGCACCAAGCTGCGCCTGCTCGCCATTGAAGGCGCGCTGCCCGCAGCGGTTGCCCCCGCAGCTGGCAGTTTCTCGCTGGGGTTCTGATTCGCGCCGCGACCTGCGATGCGAGACGTATTTGATAATGCGGCACCTGCACTGCTGTCCGCACAACGCTGGAAGGCTCGTATCCTGCTGAGGCCGATGTATTGCGCCAGGGCGCAGCGCTACGCCTGAATGGATCATCCGCGACCCGTTGCCGTTGGCATTACAAGGACCGCGAGCGTGCAAAGTAAAAAGACGAATCGGGCGGTGTTCGCATCGATTGCCGCCGTATTGTTCGCTGGCCTCATGGCCAGCGACCGCACTGCCGGCGCGGACTCGACACCTGCTGCCGCGGCGCCGGCTCTCAGTACGCTGATTGTGGCGCCGGACCTGGCTGGCGAGCTCGCGAAATTCCAGCGCGTACGAATGCCCTTCGACGCCACGGCTTTGAGCGCGCGCGGGCGCAAGATGGCCGGCAAACTGGTCGAAGCCTGCCGCTATCTCGACCGGATATACTGGCAGCAGAGCGATCCGGCCGGCTGGCAGCTCTACCAGCAGTTGCGGGGTGAGCAGAGCGTCGGGGCGCGGAATCTGCGCCGCTTCCTGCGCATTAATGGCAGCCGCTACGATCTGATCCGCGACAATGCGTCTTTCGTCGGCACCACGCCCTGGCCGCCGGGCCGCAATCTGTATCCTGCCGACCTGACGCGCGACGAATTCGACCGCTATGTCGCAGCGCATCCCGATCAGAAAGCGGCGCTGTACGATTCGCATACGGTCATCCGACGCCACCGCGCCGTGCTGGAAGCGGTGCCCTATCACGTCGCCTACCGCCAGTGGCTGGAGCCGATGGCCACGCTGCTGCGCCAAGCGGCCGTGCTGTCCGAGGATGCGGCGTTCGCGAAGTTTCTGCGCCTGCGCGCCGACGCGCTGCTCAGCGACGACTATTTTCCGAGCGATCTGGCCTGGCTCGATCTCGACAATCCGAAAGTCGATGTGATCTTTGCGCCCTGCGAGAGCTATCTGGACGGACTGCTCGGTGTGAAGACGTCCTACGGCGCTTCGGTGCTGGTTCGCAACGATGTCGAGAGCCGCAAGCTCGACGTCTATCAGCAATACGGGCCGGACATCCAGGACGCGCTGCCGCTCGCAGCCGAAGACCGGCCATCGAAGAAGGGCCTGCGTTCACCGATGGAGGTCATGGTCGCGCCGTTTCGAGCCGGAGACCTGCGGCACGGATACCAGGCCGCCGCGGACAACCCGCCCAATGATCCGCGCGTGCACGAGCAGCGCGGCTCGAAGAAGATCTTCTTCAAGAATTTCATGGATGCACGCGTCAATCAGGTGATCCTGCCGATCGCACGGCGGCTGCTACGGACCGATCAGGCCGTGCAGGCCTCGCCGGAGGGCTACCTCGCGACCACCATGCTGCATGAGATCTCGCACGGTCTCGGTCCGGCATTCGCGAGTGTTGACGGTAACAAGCGGGACATCCGCGCCGCGATCGGCACGGCGTATTCAGGGCTCGAAGAAGCCAAGGCTGATATCGTCGGCCTGTTCGGGCTCAAGTGGCTGGCCGATCACGGGGGCGTGCCGCCGGAGAAGCTCTACGGCTACCACATCTCTTATGTTGCCGGCATTCTTCGCACCGTGCGTTTCGGGGTGGCAGAGGCGCACGGCCGCGCCGAGATGATGGAGTTCAATTATCTCGCCGGTCGCGGCGTGCTGGCGCGCGATCCGAGCACGGGCCGCTACGGTATCGATCTCGATCGCATGCCAGGCGCCGTCGCGGATCTGGCCACGGAATTGCTGCAACAGGAGGCTACCGGCGATCGAACGCGCACCGAGGCCTGGTTTGCCAGGTACGGCTCGATGCCGCCCGAGCCGGCCAAGGCGCTCGAGGCGGCGCACGACGTGCCGGTGGATATCGATCCGGTGTCGGATTTCGCCGAGGACTAGGCGCTGATCCCGCGCGCTGCGCTATCCGAGCCTTCGCGTGGAGCGACAGCGATTTTCCGCACTCGAGGACGCTCATCAGACCGCTAAGGATTGCAGGCCAGCCGTTCGAGACCCCCTCCAGCGTCTTGCTGCCGGGTTCGAACTCGTCATGAACGAGCGTCAACTTGGTCACTTCTCCCGTGGGTTGGAGCTCGAAGATGACGCGGGATGGCCGCTCATGGAGCATGTGCTTGTGCGTGGTTGAGTTTTGCACCCAGCGGCCCCACTCCACCCCGAAGCTATAGGACAGCAGCTGCGGCGGCTCGCTGCGCAGCACCTTGCCGCTAAAGTCCAGATCGCCTCTGGATTCATCGATCCAGTATTTGACGATCGAGCCGACGCGCCAATCGGATTCGACGCAGCGGCCAAACCAGTACTGGCGACTGAATTCGGCCTGAGTCAGGACTTGCCAAACGCGCTCAGGAATTGAGGCAATAAAAATGACGTACACGAATTTACGTGCGTTCACGGCTCCCCCAATCCTTTCTTGAGCTTCGCGAGCGCCCACAGATGATGGCGCTGGAACTTGCCGATCCAGCGTTCATAGATCTCCTGATAGATCTCCTGAATGGGGACCGGGTTGAGGTAATGCAGCTTGTTGCGCCCACGCCGTACCGTCGCCACCAGATTGCAGGCCTGCAGCAGCAGATGCTTGGTCACCGCCTGGCGCGACATGTCGAGGTGCTCGCAGAGCTCACTCAAGGTCTGGCCATTGCGCTCCTGGAGCAGGTCCAACAAGCGCCGGCGGCTCCGATCAGCTAGCGCCTTGAACACTTCGTCTACGGATGTCCTTATATGCAACCATATGGTTGCCTCTCAAGGCCCGACAAATTGTGCCGCCGCGGCCGGCGCTCTAAAATGCGCGTCCCCCAAATCCAAGGAGAAGTCCTGATGCATCCGTTGAGAATAGCTGTCACGGCCTCTTTCATATCAGCGATCCTCGCCACCGCGGCATTCGCGGCGCCGACCGTCTATACCACCGATGCTAATCACACCTTCGTGCGCTTCTCGTACAACCATATGGGATTCTCGACGCAAGAGTCGCGCTTCAACAGCGTCAGCGGTACGGTGACCTACGACCCGGCGGACAAGACTGGCTCAGTGGCTATCGTCATCAACGCCAAATCGGTTGATACCGGCTCGGATCCGTTCAATAAAAACATTCAGGGAGCCGATTATCTCGATACGACGGAATTTCCCACCGCCACCTTCAAATCCACGGCGGTCAAGTTCGACGGCGACAAGCCGGTCAGCATCGAAGGCAATCTGACACTCAAGGGCGTTACCAAGCCTGTCACCCTTACGGTGACGTCATTTATGCACGGGCTGAACATGCACAAGAAAGACGCGATCGGCGCCAATGCGACCGCCACCATCAAGCGTGCTGATTTCAATATGGCCAAGTACACGCCGATGGTCAGCGATGAGATGAACTTGGACATAGCGATCGAAGCCGCCGCTCCCTGACGGCTCCAGCACTCCGGCACAGGCGCGCGGCGGCAGTCGCACGGCTGGATAGCCTGGAGGTTGGCTTTCGTCACGATCTCTTCGAGATCGTTCAGCTCACGGCGAACGCGCTCAGTTATGCGGACGATGACCGCAATCTGACGGCTCTGACCCAGGCCTATGCGGAAATCAGGCCATTCTCCCTAAATGCTTGGCGTTCACGGCTGAAGCTCGGCGCTTTCAAGGCGCCGATTTCGCCCGAGAACCGGCTGCCGGGCTGGCACAGCGCCTATTCCCTGTCGCCATCGGCGATCAACACCCGGATCGGCGAGGAATTTCGCACCACCGGCGCCGAATACGATCTCGATTGGCTCGGGCGGCAGCATGGCCACGACCGGGAGCTCGGACTGAGGGCTGCTGCCCACGACTGGAACGACTGCTCCGGCCAGCTGATGGCACAGCGTGGGAAGTATCTCGACGCGCTCGAGCTGCGCGCGCTGCATTACGGCAACCACGTCAACCCAGATGCGTATTCATACAAATTCAACATGTTCGGTTGGCATACCTGGTTCGGCAGCGCTGGATTGCGCTGGAGGCCATCGGATCGATGGACCGTCATATCGCAATGGCTTGCCGGCACCGCTCTTACGGGCGATTCGGATCCAGCTCTATCTCCAGCGACGTGTCTAGCTGAGGGAGCTGTCAGGTCGCGAAATCACGCGCGGTTCCGTCGGTGTCCTGATCTCCACACGCACTTCTCCGCAAGCTCGCAACGGTGAGCCATCGCTCGGCGCGGATCGTACTCTGACCTGCCGCGCCCAGGTGACCGCCAGGTCATCAAAGCGTCGATCGCCCGAAGACTCCATGACATCAGAACTGAGGATAGTACGGTCCGGAGCGACGCAGACCTTGACGATAGTCACTTCACCCGCTGTGAAGCGAGGCGCTGCGACCACGAATGATATTGGCGCATCGTCAAAGGGCGGCAGTGCAACACGCGCCGCAGGGCTCGGCCGTGCCATCGGGGCACAGCCCAGCACGGTGGCGATGCACGCTGTGATGACGATAGCGGTCCGCATCGATTTCCCGCGCTCGAGCCGCAGTATCGGCTGAAGCTGACCGCACAATGATACGCTGGTCCACGCGGCCCAAAAGCCGGTGAGCTCGCTACTCGAGAGCCGGGGCGAGGGCTGGGGCGGGGATTGTGCGCCTCTTCCGAGTCGCTGCATTTTCGATGAAAAATCAAACGCTTGGGAATCTCACCGCCAACGGGCGTCCCGCGTGAGATTGCAAGAAGAAATATTCAGTGCCTGCGCAGGCTGAGAATATAGCGTGAAACAGCCACCCTCTCCTCCTTCGTCAGCATTTGAGCCGGCATGCTCATCGGAACGCTCTTCATGTCCCAGTGAGTCGTCGCGATGAAATGCTGCAAAGACTTCTCGCTCGTCTTCGGCCGGTTGGCGATTTCGTCAAAGCTTGGCGTCGGAAGCTTTCGAAGTGGCGGAAACTCCTGGTCGCTGGCCACAACGTGACACGCCGAACACTGCGATCGCGCGAGTTGCTCACCACGTGCTGCCACGGCATCACGCGCAGCCTCTCCAGCGTTGGTTCGCATGCCAAACAATCCAAATAATACTGCGCAGACCGACCAGCCCACGAACCTCCGCAGACCGCTCCTCACGTGCGCTGTGTTTGATCTCATCGATGCCATCTAATCCTCAGCTAATAGCGTCGTCGACGCTCGAATCCTCTAGTATCCGTACTTTCCGTTAGATGTCGTCGGATAAGTGGGCCGATACTCGCCCCCGTTGTCGCGTCGAACGCGGGTGAGATGGCCGGCTGAGACCGAGCCTTGGACTATCCTGGGCGTCGCTACGGAGAATCATTCTTGATGACTGATTTGGAATGAGTGAAGCGCTGCACATTGTCTGCCCGCATTGCAATACGGTGAATCGGCTACCGGCCGGACGCCTCGCGCACAGGCCGAAGTGCGGCAAGTGCTGTCGGGATTTGTTCACGGGACATACCATTGCACTGACCGGCGCCAACTTCCAGACCCACGTCGATCGTAATGATATTCCGCTGGTGGTGGATTTCTGGGCGCCTTGGTGCGGTCCGTGCATGACGATGGCGCCGCAGTATGCCCAAGCCGCAGGCATGCTGGAACCGCGGGCGCGCTTGGCCAAGGTGGACACCGACGCCGAGCAGCTACTCGGTACCCAATTCAGTATCCGCAGCATCCCGACGCTGGTGTTATTCAAAGGCGGCCGCGAAGTGGCCCGCCACCCAGGTGCCATGAGAACCGCTGACATCGTGCGCTGGGTACAAAGCCGGGTTTGAAGTGCAATGTGAACTAAGGTTCGGCAATTGCCGTGCGCCAAATTGTGAACGTGCGCAAGGCGCGTCTGTACCGATTCCTAAGCCGTGGCGTGTATCGAGATCGCACGTTCAGGCTCCACCGCCCGGTTATGAATGCGGAAAACCCGTATTTCGAGCACACTGCCGAGGTCCTATAAGATTATCGTTCTGGTCGGCTGCGAGTAGCGAGATATCAGACGAGGAGATGGATATGAAGACAGACACACAGCTCCGGCACGACGTCGAGGCTCAGCTCGACTGGGATCCACGCTTCGACTCACAAGGAATCGGCGTGGCCGTCAAGAATGGCGTCGTCGCTCTTTCAGGCCACGTTAACTCCTACGCCGATCGGTGGGCGGCCCAGGATGCCACGCAATCCGTCGCGGGCGTCAAGGCGATTGCCAATGAGCTCGCTGTAAACCTTAGCTCGGATGCCACGCGCAGTGACCCGGAAATTGCCGAAGCGGCACTGCACGCTCTCAATGCAAACGTGTCAGTCCCCGGCACCGGCATCAAAGTCGTCGTCCACGACGGCTGGGTCACGCTCAGCGGGGAGGTCAGCTTTTGGTTTCAGAGAGATGCCGCGGAAAGGGCGATTACCCACCTGCGAGGCGTAAAAGGCCTGGCGAACGACATCACGATCAAGCCGCAAGCCTCAGTCACAAATATCAAGGCGAAGATAGAAGACGCATTTCGGCGCCATGCGAGCCTCGATGCGCAGAAGATCCGCGTGCAAACCGCGGGCGGTACCGTCACTCTGGAGGGTGAAGTCAATTCCTGGCAGGAGCGACAGCACGCCGAGGCGGCCGCTTGGGCTGCGCCAGGCGTTTCCATGGTGATGGACCACCTGAGCGTGCGCTCGTAGACAACACTTGCCGGAGGCCACACCTGCCCTTTCCCTTCGTTTCCCGCAGAGGATCGGAGGGAAAGGCGGCGTAAACGGCGCGCCAGCGTCCAATGAGGGAATTTTATTGGCCACTGACGGGTGGCCCGAGCCCCGATAGATAATCGGCCACGCCCTGGAATTCGGGGCGCGCAAAACCACTCAATAACAGCTGATGGCCGGCCAGATTTGGGCGCCGATGGTCGAAGGTGTAATACATCTCCCGCAGCAGATACTCGTAATGCTGCCCTGCGAGCCACGGCACGCCTTTCTGCGTATCCCCCTGTGCCGACGCACCATGGCACGACGCGCACAGTCGCTCGTAGACCGTCATGCCGTGAGCGCGGAACTGGCCATCGCCCCTGCCGGGGTCGGTTATTCGCGGCAGACCGCTGACATACGCTGCGATATCGGCCAGATCCTGGACACCGGAGAGGTAATGCGACTTCGCAATTCCCTCCATGCGCACATCCCAACGTTTGCCGTAGTGGAAGTCAACAAGCTGACGCACGACAGCGCGCCAGTACTGTCCAGCGATCGCCGGGACGTCTCCATTGCGCGAGCCGCCGCCATCGGAGGCGTGGCAAGCGACGCATACTTTGAATAGGTCTTCGCCGCGCTGTACGTCGGGCTTGGCGCGCAGCGCCGCATCCAACTGCTGCTGCGCCACGGACGCAGGCCATGCCACCGCCGGCAGCGCGAACAGCACCGCCCAAGCCAAGGCGTACGTCCTCGCTGCTCGAAGTCTTGTCAATGTTGTCTCCGGCATCCACCGGGCGGATATCACCAACTCACGGGGCGATCTTGGTTTGATGGCTCGGTTCCTATCGGCCGCTATCATCGCAGTCTGCGGCCGTAGCCGCGATTCAGGAATGTACCTACGGCGCGCCGCGGCGACGCCATCATACTGCGGAGGAGACATAGAATATCAGCGATCGCGATCACATATCATCTCGTCCATGAAAAGATCATCGGGCGACCACGCTATCTGGTACTGCAGCTTCGCCATTCCCGCCAGGTGTTCACTCCGGAAACACGGCCGCTAGGCTTCGATGATTACTTTGAGCGCACGCGTGCTCGCCGCGCGTCCGAAAGTGTCGTAGGCGTCCAGAATTTGATCGAGGTTGAACCGATGCGTGATCAACAACGTCGGATTGATCTTCTGAGACCGCACGGTTTTCAACAGCATCGGTGTCGTGACGGTGTCGACCAGGCGCGTCGTAATGCTGATGTTTTGCGACCAGAGCCGTTCCAGATGCAAATCGACCTTCACACCGTGGACACCGATGTTGGCAATGGTGCCGCCGGGCGCGATGATGTCCTGGCAGGTCTCAAACGACGCGGGCGTACCGACGGCCTCGATCGCGGTATCCACGCCGCGACCGCCCGTGAGTCGGAGCACGGTACCGGCTGGCTCCCCATCCGCGGGATTGACCGTGGCAGTCGCGCCGAAACGCTTCGATACTTCCAGCCGATTTGCGTCCAGGTCGATCATGATGATCTGGGCCGGTGCATAGAACTGTGCCGTCAACAATGCCGCGAGGCCTATCGGGCCAGCCCCAATGATTCCGACGGTGTTGCCAGGTGCAATCTTGCCGTTGAGCACGCCACATTCGAAAGCTGTCGGCAATATGTCGCTCAGCATCACCAGCGCCTCTTCATCCGCACCCTGCGGGATCGGATAGAGACTGGTGTCCGCGTGCGGGATGCGCACATATTTCGCTTGCGTGCCATCGATCGCGTTGCCGAGGATCCAGCCGCCGGTCGCGCAATGCGAATACATGCCTCTGCGGCAATAGTCGCATTTGCCGCAAGCCGATATGCAGGAAATCAGCACGCGGTTGCCCCGCTGAAATGCCGTCACGCCGGCGCCCACCTGCTCGATGACGCCGATGCCCTCGTGGCCGAGGATGCGGCCCGGCGCGCAAGTCGGAACGTCGCCCCTGAGAATATGCAGATCGGTGCCGCAGATCGTCGTCTTGACGATTTTGACTATGGCGTCGCCAGTCGATTGGATCTCGGGCATCGGCCGCTGATCGAGGGCTTTCTTGCCGGGCCCTTGATAGACAAGCGCTTTACTGATCATCTCCCGCGTGATTTGCTGTGGCCGTAGTCTAGCGCTTGCCGCCGCGCCGGCAATCCGCGAAATCCACCGCGCCGATAAGTACATTCCCGAATCGCCGTCAATGTCCATCGGCACTAAAGTTGAATTAGGTTTCACCATCTATGAAGGGGGATCGTCATGAGCTTAATTCGCTGGGAACCGTTTGGCGGCATGGATGAGGCGTTCAATCGCCTGCTGGGTCCGGCTGCCCGCTGGAACCTGCCCGAGAATCGCGGCGGTGCGCGCTTCGAGTGGGCTCCATCGGTGGACATCAGTGAAACCGGCAAGGAGTATTTGATTCGCGCCGAACTGCCTGCCGTGAAGAAGGAAGACCTGCAGATCACCTTTGAGGACGGCTTGCTCACGGTGAGCGGTGAGCGCAAGCAGAGACAGGAGGACAGCGGTGAGAAGTTCCACCGCGTAGAGAGCTTCTACGGCAAGTTTTCGCGCACTTTCACGCTGCCCGAAAGCGTCAATGCGGCGGCCATCAATGCCGAATCAAAGGACGGCGTGGTCACGATTCACGTGCCAAAGATGAAGACAGAGGCCAGAAAGCCGATCGAAATCAAGGTGCAGTAGCGGCTGGCGCTGTCGGCAGCATAGCTGTGCGATGGGAGGCCGCTGCTTCACTCACATTTTCAGGCGGGGCGCGTCAGGCGCCCCGCCTCCGGTCGCGCATGGGGAACCTGATGCGCGGCTCCCCCTCACGCGAGCTCAAAAGGCGAACGACGTTCTGGCTGCCCGGATCCAGAAACGTCCGAACCGCTACGCGGGTCTCGCGCATCTGCCGCTACAGGATCCCACAGCGGCTGCGGACGAGCTGGCACGGTGTGTTCACGAGTTCGATTTCCGGGGAGCGATGATAAACGGCCACAGCCGCGGGCACTATCTCGACGAAGAGATCTATTCCCCGTTCTGGGAGCGCGTGCAGGATCTTGAGGTGCCGATCTACCCGTATCCCTGCGATCCCTATGACATGCCGCATATGTACCTGGGCCGCCCGGAACTATTGGGCGCAACCTGGAGTTGAACCGTCGAGACCGCCACGCACGCCCTGCGCCTGGTCTTCGGCGGCACCTTCGATCGATTCCCGAAGTTGAGGCTCATCCTCGGCCACATGGGCGAGACCTTAGCCTATCTGCTGTGGCGACTGGACAGCCGTTCGCGTATCCAGTCGCGACACGGCCCCGGTCAGGACAGAATGCCGTCCGAGATCACTCGAAAGAACATTGCAATCACCACTGCCGGCGTCTGTTCCCATGCAGCGTTGCTGTGCGCATTAGAGGCGCTGGGGGAAGACAACGTCATGTTCCCGGTCGACTATCCGTACGAGGACTGCGGCGTCGCGGCCAGCTTTGTGGAAACAGCCCTTAAGCGAACCGCAGCGGACGAAGCTCTGTTACGGAAACGCCGAACGGCTGCTGGGTCTGTAATCGACGCCACAGTTCACTGATATAGCCCGGTCATGCATGCAGCCGTGATCGATATCAGTCGTGCCAGACACCAGTTCCCCGAGCTCTAAGGTCGCACCGCGGTCCGCGACCCACGGATCCCGCAGGCGCATTGCCCTCGCCGGTAAGTACATTCGCGGATGCACTTCGCGGGGCATGTGCATAGCCTTTCCCGCAGTCGCGGCGGCCCTGCAATCAGCGAATCGAAGGAGCATTAGTCTGTGTCCCTCTTTGTGACAAGCGCCCGCGATAGATCGAGGAAACAATCGTGAGCGACGAACGATCAGCGGCAACGCCTACCGACCTATTCGAGCCGGTGCAACTCGGCAGGTGTTCGCTGTCGAATCGCATCGTCATGGCGCCGCTGACGCGAAGCCGCGCCAACGCCGACGGCACCCCCACGCCGATGATGGCGAAGTACTACGCACAGCGCGCCTCGGCCGGCCTACTCATCACCGAAGGAACCAATATCTCCCCTCAGGGGCGAGGCTACGCATATACGCCTGGAATCTATGACACCTCGCAGATCAATGCCTGGCTGGCCATTACGGCGGCCATTCACGCCAAGGGTAGCCGCGTATTCGTCCAGCTATGGCACGTGGGGCGGATTTCTCACCCTTCACTGCAGCCTGGTGGTGCGCTTCCGGTCGCACCCTCTGCAATTCGCCCGGAGGCCACGGCCTACACGAGCGCCGGCTTCCAACTCTGCACGACGCCGCGGGCACTCGAGACGGCGGAGATCCCCGGCATCATCGAGCAATATCGTGGTGCCGCGCGCAACGCATTGGCCGCTGGATTCGACGGTGTTGAGATCCATGCTGCTAACGGCTACTTGATCGAGCAGTTCTTGCGTGACAGCACCAACAAACGTAGGGACGCTTATGGTGGTTCCGTGGAGAATCGGGCGCGCTTGCTGCTAGAAGTCACCGAGGCAGTGGCGGCCATTTGCGGAGCAGGTCGCGTCGGCATTCGACTCTCGCCTGTAAGCCCAGTCAACGATAGTGGGCGGGACGGTGATCCGGAAAAGACCTACTCGCGGGTCGTGGAACAACTCAACGCGTTTAATCTAGCCTACTTGCACTTGATCGAAGGAGCCACGCAAGGCTCTCGCGAAGTTGCCGATGGCTTTGACCTGCAGATCCTGCGTCGAGCCTTCAACGGCCTTTACATCGCCAACAACGGCTACGACTTGGCGCTAGCCTTGCACGCACGCCAGCACAAGCTCGCCGATCTCATTGCGTTTGGCAGACTGTATATCGCAAACCCTGATCTCGTGGAACGCCTGCGCGCAGGTGCGCCGCTAAATGTGCCCGACCGCGCGACTTTCTTCGGTGGTGGCACACATGGCTACACCGACTATCCGTTCTACGCGTCGGCGGACTTGGGCTCGACCGAAATGGCCGAACCTCAAGCCGCTCCGAAATCCAGCGTGGCCGGGAGGCGTTCGTGAGCCGCCCCGTGGTCAACGCGGGTATACTTTTCCGAGGGACTCATGACATGAAGACCGACGATGCCATTGGGGCCGATGTGATCGAGGAGTTGCGCTGGAGCCCGGATGTCGACGATACCGGCATCACCGTGGATGTCCGCCATGGTGTGGTGACCTTGTCGGGCCACGCGCGCAGCGCCTTGCAGAAATATCGCGCAGAGGTAGCCGCCAAACGCATCGCCGGCGTCGTCGGCATCATCAACGAACTCTCCGTCCGCCTGCCGCCTGGACCCAGTCCGAGTGACGGGGAGATTGCAAGGCAGGCGGTCGTTGCCCTCGAGGCTCATCTGCCCTCGATGTGCCGCCACATCGACATCGCTGTCGATCGAGGCCGCGTTTCGCTGACGGGCGAAGCCGAATGGCGCTATCAGCGCGACGTGGCGGAGAATCTGGTGCGTGCAATCGCCGGAGTGACCGGGATTGACGATGCCATCAGCATCGCGCCACGCGCTGCTCCAGCGCAGATCAAGCGCGGAATAGAGGCCGCTTTTCACCGCAGCGCGCAGATTGATGCCGATGCGGTTTCGGTGGCTGCCGAGGGCGGCAACGTCACGCTGCGAGGCAGCGTGCGCTCGTGGAGCGAGCGCGAACGAGCGGAAGATATCGCCTGGTGTGCGCCTGGCGTCCTGAGCGTCAACAACGAGATCGACGTCATTCACATCTAATCGTAGCCTCGTCAAACGCCAGCCCTGGATGCACCTGGACGCGGGCGCGCGTGGCGAACGTGGGATCCGCGGTATAAACTTCTCTCGGGGCGGCGCAATCCTGTCGCCAACCCACGAAGCTTCATTGCATGACCCAGTCTTTGCACATGCCGGTCATTTTCGTCGGGCACGGCAATCCGATGAATGCGCTCGCTCGCAATCAGTACACCGATGGCTGGCGACAGCTTGGCATCGGCGTGCCGAAACCCCGGGCGATTCTGTGTGTCTCGGCGCATTGGTATGTACCCAAAGTGGCCGTGACGGCCATGCAGCGGCCGCGCACTATTCATGACTTCGGCGGCTTTCCGCGAGAGCTCTATGCTGTCGCTTATCCGGCGCCCGGCTCACCCGAATTGGCGCGCCGCATCGCGGAGGTCCTGGCGCCGCTTCCGGTCGATCTGGACCAAAGCTGGGGACTGGACCACGGCACCTGGTCGGTGCTGCTACATGTCTATCCTGACGCGGCGATCCCCGTGGTCCAACTGAGCATCGACGAGACCAAGGATGCCGCAACTCACTTCGAGATCGCCAGGTGCTTGGCGCCTTTGCGCGACGAAGGCGTGCTGATCGTAGGCAGCGGCAACATCGTGCACAACCTGCATGCATATGCCTGGGGCAATCACTCCGCCGCACCGTACGAATGGGCGCTGAGATTCGAAGGTCTCGCGCGGGAGCTGCTGGCTCAAGGGGATTTCGCGGCGCTCGTGGATTATGAGTCGCTGGGCCACGATGCGCTGTTATCCGCCCCGACACCCGATCACTACCTTCCGCTTCTCTATGTCATCGCACAGCGGCAACAGAACGAACCGGTAAGCTTTCCGGTGGCAGGATTTGACGGCGGCTCGATCTCGATGCTGTCAGTCCGCATCGGATGAGCACGCCGGCATCTGGCAGCCCTGACTTGCTCCCTGCCGCACTCCAGTCAGTGTTATGTTCATGTTCCATGGACGAACATCGACTCACAGAGTTCATCGAGCGATATTCCCGCCTGTTCATTCTCACCGGCGCCGGCTGCAGCACCGAATCCGGCATCCCTGACTACCGCGACGCTGACGGCGGGTGGAAACGCGCCGCGCCAGTAATGTTCCAAGCATTTATGGGCGACCCTGCGACCCGCCGGCGCTACTGGGCGCGCAGCCTGCTCGGCTGGCGGCGTTTGCGCGGTGCGCGGCCCAACGATGCGCATCGTGCCCTGGCGCGCCTGCAGCAGCAGGACCGTGTCGAGCGACTGGTGACGCAAAACGTCGATCGCCTGCACCAGGCCGCCGGCAGCGCCGAGGCGATCGACCTGCATGGCAGGATCGATATGGTTCGCTGCATGAGCTGCCAACGACGGCTGCCGCGCGAACATCTACAGGCCGATTTTCTAAGACTCAATCCGGCGTGGGCCGAACTCGATGCGCTCCAGGCACCCGACGGCGACGCCGATCTCGAAGGCCTGGATTTCTCGGGCTTTCAGGTCCCGCCCTGCTCGCTGTGCGGCGGTGTACTGAAGCCGGATGTCGTGTTCTTCGGCGAGAGCGTTCCCCCGGATCGGGTGCAGACGTCGATGTCGCACCTGATGCAAGCCGACGCCATGCTGGTGGTCGGCTCCTCGCTGATGGTGTATTCGGGCTATCGCTTCGCACAGGCGGCGGCGCTGGCCGGCAAACCGATCGCCGCGGTGAATCTCGGTCGCACGCGAGCGGACCCGTTACTGACGCTGAAAGTGACACTGCCCTGCTCGGCGGCGCTGGCCTTCCTGTTGCAACCAGAGGGCGGCGTGCAACGCCCGCGAGCGGCCCACTTCAAAGCAAATTGGTGACGGCTTGCAGCTCGCCGGGTGTCAGCTGGAAGTCGAAGATTTCCAAATCCTCGCGCATATGCGTTGCCGACGTCGTGCCAGTCAGCGGCACGATGTCGTTCTGGGTCAGGTAGCGAAACAGGATCTGCGCCGGCGTGCGCGCGTATTTCGCGGCCAAGATCGCAACGTTGCCGTGGGCCAGTAGCTGTGGATTCGCCGTCAGCGTCCAGAAGCTCTGGTAGAGGATTTCGCGCCGCCGGCAGAACTCACGGATCTCGCGATCGTAGCCGGTCTCGGCGTAGAAGCGATTCTGGACCACCGCCGGCTTCACCTTGGCCACCTGGTACAGCATCTCCAGGCTTGCCGGGCTATAGCAGTTGCTGATGCCGAGCTGCCGTGCGCCGCCGGCGTGGAACAACTGTTCCATCGCGCCCCACACCTGCGACATCTGGCTTGGATCGGGGAGCGCGGAGTGCAGGATCAGGCAATCGACATAGTCTGTCTGCAGGTTGCGCATCGACGTCTTGAACGACTGCGCCACCTGCTGCGCCGGCGGCGCGCTCGGGTCATAGGGGATCCGCTTCGGGTCGTGACCCGATAGCGGCGTGAATTTGGTCTGCAGATAGAGGTCGCCGCGCCGCAGGTTGTCGTTCAGACAGGCAGCCACGGCTGCCCCAACTCCGGCTTCATAGTAGTGCTTGGGCTGGCAGGCGGTGTCGATGCCGCGAAATCCTCTCTGGATCGCTGTGCGCACCAGCTCCTGCGTGCGCATATTCTTCCAGGCCGTACCATAAATGATCCTGGGACTGCGCACACCGTGGCTGGAAATTACAAACTCGTTCGCCACCATTCGCCCGTCAGGCGGTGCGCGAAGATTGCGTTCTGGAGTGGGTGAATCCCGGCGTCGCCTCGTCGGCCTCCGGCAAGAGTCGGCTCTGCAGCAGCCCAAGCGCTGTCGCCGGATCATCGGCGTACTGGAACAGCTCGAGATCCTCGCGATCGATCATGCCATGACGCACCAGTGCGTCGAAGTTAATGATCTCAGTCCAATAGCTGGTTCCGTACAGAATCACCGGGATCGGACATTCGAGCTTGCGAGTCTGTGCGAGGGTCAGAATCTCGGTGAGTTCATCCAGCGTGCCGAAGCCGCCTGGAAACACCACCAGCGCGCGCGCGAGGTGCACGAACCACAGCTTGCGCATGAAGAAATAATGAAATTCGAACTCCAGATCATGCGCCACATACGGATTGGGCCGCTGTTCGCGCGGCAGACTGACGTTGAGCCCGATTGTCCGGCCGCCTGCGTCCGAGGCGCCTCTATTGGCCGCCTCCATGATCCCGCCACCACCCCCCGAGCAGACGACGTAATGGTGAGCGTGTGACGACAGGCCTTTCGACCAGACAGTGAGCAGGCGCGCAAGCTCGCGCGCCTCCTGATAGAAGCGCCCCAGAGGGCCATCGGACGCCAGACGCGCCGATCCAAAGAAGACGATGGTGTCGTGGATATTGGCGCGACGAAAGCGCTGCAGCGGCTCCAGGTATTCCGCGATGATTCGCAGGGGCCGTCCGTCGTCGCTCGACAGGAAATCTTTGTCCTCGTAGGCGAGCCGGGAATCCGGGGTGGTGTTGGGTTGCATGGATCTATGGTAGCCGTTCGAAATCGATGAAGCCGCGCTCGACATTCGTATCGACCAGGGTCACGCGCACGCGATCGCCTACGTCAATTCCTTCAAAGCCCTTGACGACCTTACCCTCGGCCGTCGGCGCGCTGATTCGGACCCAGGTTCCCTTATCCGAGGCGCCCGTGACTATCGCGTCGAAGCGCTGGCCGATGCGCGCCGACAATAGCAGCGCCGCTGCAGACTTGCGCAGCTGCCGCTCCACCTTCGCGGCATTGTCCTCCTGCGTCGTGCAGTGAACGGCAATTGTCCGAAGCTCCTCTTCGGCATAGGGCGCCGCCCGGCGCTCGAGCGCGGCCTTGAGCAGGCGCTGCATGATGACATCGGGAAATCGCCGGTTGGGAGCCGTAGAGTGAGAGTAGTCCCCGACCGCCAGACCGAAGTGTCCCTGCATATTCTCGCCAGGCGACGCGAGCGCATATTCGCCCCTGCCCAACAACTTGATCACCGCCAGGCTGAGATCAGGAAATCGCGCAGGATCGGCCTGGCGACGCCTGGTTAGAAACTCGTTGAGCGCCTGAGCGCTCGGTGCTGCCGGCAGGCGTTCGCCGACGCCGATGGCCAGCGCGACGATGCGGTCCCATCTCTTCGGAGTTCGCAACACCCGGCGCAGCGAAGGCAAGCCCCTGCTGGCGAGGTACCTTGCGGTCACACCGTTGGCGGCGATCATGAAGTCCTCAATCAGCTCCTTGGCTCTGTTGCGCTCGTCGGGCCGCAGATCCTTCAGCAGCCCGCCTTCGAATACCGGTCGGGCCTCGATGGTATCGAGATCCAATGCGCCGCGCGTATGCCGCACTCGCTTAAGTGTCTGGGCAACATTATCCTGGATCCGCAGCTGCTCGGCGAGGCCCGATACGGCCGCCAGCGGTGCCGGGGCCGGTCCGGTGCCCGCAAGCCACCCGGCCACGCTGTTGTAGGCAAGCTTCGCATGATTCAGAACGACGGCGCGATATACATCTGACGCTGTCACTGCGCCGTCGGCGTTGACCGTCATATCGATAACGATCGCCAGACGCTCCTGGCCTTCGCCGAGCGACGTGAGGTTGGTCGACAGTTTCTCGGGCAGCATGGGAAAAATCTGCGCCACGGTGTAGACGGAAGTGGTGTTACTGCGGGCGTGATCGTCGATCGGCGAGCCGCGCTGCACAATAGCGTCGACATCGGCAATCGCGACCAATACCTTCACCGTCCCGGCGCTCAGGGGCTGCGCGACCGAGAGCTGATCGAGGTCCAGGGAATCATCATTATCGATCGAGGCCCACAGCAGGCTACGCAGATCTCGGATTGCTGCGTCGGCGTCCCGCGCGGCCCCGGTAATGGAATTCGTCTGCGTCAACGCCGTCGCGGAAAAATCCGGCAACAAATGTCGCTCGAGCATCGCCCGGCGGGCGATCTGCCTGAGCAGCTCCAGGCTTGATTTGTCCGAGGTATTCATGGGCCGATGATACTGCGGCTCGGCATTCTCCTCGGCCGATATTGCGTCCAGCCGCTGTGCCAGACCGGTCGCAGCGAGTCGTTCGGGTTCTCGCGGGATTGACCCCGGGCTTGCGGCTACTGGGCCGCCAAGAAGGATAACACTGCCGCGAGGCAGAATGGTGGCACCAGCGTACTGTGATAGGCGTTCGCGACCGCACTCGCTCCACCATCGCGGGCTGCCTGCACGACTGCCAAGGCGGCCACCGCCTGTCTCGCCACTTCGACTTTCTCTGCAGGGCCGCATACGGATCAGTAGGCGTTTCCGGGGAGTCGAGATCGAGCACGCTATAGGCACTCGATGAGTGTGCGTGCGTTGTCAGGTAATCCTGCATCGGTTGCGTGTTGATCCAGAAAACGGTCGGATCCTGATCGCCGCCGCACAGCAGAGTCGGCGCCATCGGGGTCCAGATGCGCAGGTCATTCTGCGTGAGCGCCTTGCGCAGAGCCAGACCCGGGCTCACGGCCGCCACATTGCTTGTCACCGTGGGGAAGCCGCCATCCGGATTGGCCTGCGCATCCTGCAGGTAGCTCAGGTGAAAGCTATTCTGGATCAGATTGCCGAAGCCAAAGCCCATCGCGAAAATTGGCGCCAGGTCGACCGGCGTCGTGGCTGGCGTGATATCGGCATATGCAGGATCGGGAGGTGTCGCGCTGAACAGCGCATATTCTGGCAGCTTGCCTTGCGCGAATCACTGGCTTCTCCGGGTCGCACTCGGCGGCAAGGAATTTATGCCGGTCGAATATGCAGCCGTAATGATATCGCTCGCGTTGGCGTAGATGTTGCCGTATGAATGCTGATACCCCGTCACTAGCAGGGTCGCGACTACCGGCGCATCCGAGCTGACCTCACCATAAAACTCGGCCTCGACGAACGCCGCCAACGTATAAGGGCCCGACATGGGCGCCGATGCGGTGACCGTCATGCCCGCGGCCGGCGTGGCCCGATGCGTCGGCATCGCCACGAAGCCGCCTTGCGAATATCCGGTAATGAATAGCTGACCGCTGTCAGTCGTCAGCGGTGCATCCAGGGTCGGCAATGCGGAGCGCGCTGCGGTGAGCGCATCGATCATATCCTTGGACTGCTGATCGGCGAGCAGGAACGGATGGTATGCAAGCGTCGAGGTGTCGTAGCCGGCGTAATTGGGAGCGACCACAATGTCGCTGCGCGCAGCAAAGAGCGCCGCCGGCAGCAGCCCTTCGGCGTTCTGCGGATTGTTCAAATCCGCGATGCTGAATGGGCGATCGGTGGTCGTACCATGCGCATACAGGACTATCGGGTGCGGCCCGCTGCAGCGCGAATCCGCGCCGGTTGGCACCATCAGTGCGCTGGACGCGGTGGTGGCTTCGTTGGCGCCGCCGACGCTGTTGTACTCGATATGGTAGACCGCGATGTCGCGGATCGGCGCGCCGCTGAAGGTCAGCGTCTGCTGGTTGGCGGCTGCACTGAGTTCCACCAGCAGCGTTGCAGCAGGCACGGTGGTAAGTAGTTGCGGCGGATTCTGCAGCAGCGTGCCGCGTGCCGTACTCGGCGTACCAGGACCGGAGTTGACGCCGGCATTGGTGCCGCTATCGCTACAGGCGGCCAGCACCAATGCGGTCAGGCCGGCCAATAGCGGACGATGATTGCGGCGGACCTCACTGCCGCGCCGGGTCGTGGACCGCCGCTCGGCTCCGGTAAGATTCTTCAAGCGTACCCTTGGCCTGGGTTGTCTGAAGCTCGCGAGAGCTACAGTGCGACCCACTGCCGCCGGGACAACGGCAGGAAGGATACATTTGCTGTAGGCCTTCCTCCGACTCGGCAGTCGGCCCGCCGTGCGTAGCTTCCGCCACGCTTGAACCGAGGGCTGCGCATGCGGCACTTACCCTACGGAGGTCTCCGGAAGCGGGCCAGGAGCAAGGGCGAGCCGATGAGAAGCGCATCATGGCTATTGCTGCCGCTGACTCTGCGGCGGACGCAGGCGGCGGATATCTATCGCCTGGATCCTGTCAATACCCGGATTTCCTTCGACATTCAGTATTTCGGCATGCTATGGGTCAGCGCTCGTTTTCCGGACTTCGGCGGCGACTTCGTGCTCGATCGCCAGGGCGCGGCGAGCCGGGTGGACGTCAGCGTACAAACGGCTTCAGTGGACTGCAGCGACTCGGGCTGGAATGCCCGCCTGCGCTCTCCCGATTGGCTCGACGTGCAGCGCTACCCGCAGATGAGCTTTCACTCGAATCACGTCGAATTTGACGGCGACCGTCGAGCCCTGGCGAGCGGGGATTTAACCCTGCACGGCGTCACCCAGTTGGTCGGCCTGGAGATCAGCCAGTTGAGCTGCTCGGGTGCCACCGGGTCGAGCGACACCTGCAGCTTCGTCGCCCACGCGCGAGCGATGGTGCGACAAATCCACGGCCCAAGTTACCGACAAGCGGCTTCAGGCCGCTTCCGTCGCACATACAAACAGCTGCGCAGGCGGTAGATTGCGCCGCTCGAAGCTGCGACGGACATCGCCAAAGGTTCGCTGCAGGACCGGCAGGACCCGGCTCGTAAACTGGTATACCAGGAACGCGCCACCCGGCTCGAGAGCGGCGCGACTCTTGGCGACGATGTCGGCCCGCACGCGCTCCGGCATGCTACCGAGCGGAATGCCGGAAATGATGTAGCTGGCCAGCGGCAATCCGAGCCGCCGCAGCACGGTCTGGACCTCGGCGGCCGAGCCGTGCACAACGTGCAGGCGGGGATCCGGCAACGACGTCGGCAGGAACCGTACGAAGGCGCGATTCGTCTCGATGGCGACCAAATGTGCATCGCTATGCATGCGGCGCAGAATCTCGCCGGTGATGGTGCCGACGCCGGGCCCATACTCCACGATTACTCGGGCTCGCTCCCAGTCTATTGGCTCGAGCACCTGATTCACCAGGAAGCGTGAGCTGGGAATGATCGAGCCGAGCATGTACGGGTGGCGAAGAAAGTTACCGGCGAACAGCAGCATCTCCGTAGTCCGGGATCGGTTCTTTTCATTTGACATGGCAAGCCTCACACGTCGAAAGATTCGTACAATCAAGTACTCCCGCCCCGTGGACGGTCCGGTCGGAGCAACGCAAAGGGTGGCCTCCCCGGCGGCGAGTGGCCGCCCCCGCAGGCTCGCGCTGCCCAATCGCAACCGTGTACAACCCGGGCTACGAAGAATCTTAAGGGATTCAAGGGCTCATTGCTACGAGCACGATCGCCGCCGACGAGGGCCATCAGACCGACACGCCCACCCAGCCGGCGCTCGTCTGCCAGAGAGATTCCTGCAGCTGCACGTCATTCGCAAGCGGCGCCGCAGCTCGCGGAACCTGGTTTTCGTCGAAGTAACAGCCACTGATGCCAGCGACTTCATCCGACAGTGCAAGGTGCAAGCTCGTGCGCGCGCCGCGTTCGGAATTAAAGATGACGCGGCTGATTAGCGGCTTCACCACGCGCAGCCACCGAGGCAGCAGATTGGTCGCGACCACTCCCGGATGGAGGCAATTGGCACATACGCGCGTGCCGGACAGGCGACGCGCCAACGCGAATGTATGCAATACATTTGCGAGCTTCGATTGGGCGTAGGCAGCCACGCCGCTGTAGCGCGCGCGCGGATCGGTAATCCGGCCGAAGTCGATCCGGCCGCGGTAGTGGGCCCTGGATGCGACGTTGATGACGCGCGCGGTTTCGTTCAGACGGTCCGACAACAAGGCAGTGAGCAGGAATGGACCCAGGTGATTGGTGGCAAAGGTGAGTTCGAATCCATCCTCCGACATCCGGTGCCTGCTACTGACCATTCCCGCATTGTTGATGAGCAGACCGATCGGGCCGAACGTTCGGCGCACGACGTCGGCACTGTTGCGCACCGAGACGAGCGACGCCAGATCGCAATGAACGACATGAACGGTCGCTCCAGGTACCTGTTCCGTGATCTCGTCGCGCACTACATTCCCGGCCTGAACGTCACGGCACAGCATGACGACGGTGCGTCCGGCAATTGCGAGCCCACGGCTGGTCACGCGGCCGATTCCGTGAGTGGTGCCCGTGATGACGGCAACTTCATTCACGCGTCAGCCTTCGAGCTCGAGCAGAGGCTCCCCCATGCGGATGATGCTTCCCTGCCGCAGGCGGTCGCACAGCGCGAAGCCCTCCGGTGCGAAGGCGATGATGGTTGAGCCGTGCTGGAACCAGCCCATTTCGTCCCCCTTATGCAGCGACGCATCGCAGGGTATCGTATTTGGGCCGCGATATCGCAAATGCAGCAGCACGTCCAGAAAATGCAGCCGGACGCTTGCCACCAGGATTGCCGCAACCGCCACGAGCGTAATCAGCTGGCCCGAAGGAACCAGCCTGCAGCGAATGATGGCGCGCTCGTTTTTACAAAACAATTTCTCGATCCGCTTGAGCGCGATCGGATTCACGTTCCAAGTGTCCCCGGAAATGTACGTGACCTGCTCCACACGACAGTCATACGGGGCGTGGAAGCGGTGATACATGCCGGAGGCGAGGCGCAACGTGACATAGGATCCGTTCAGGTAGCTGCGAACCAGTTCGTCGTCGCCCAACAGATCCATCAGCGTGTAAGGAAACCCCTTGGCCTGCAGCACGGATCCGGCGGCAACCCGACCCATTGCGCCGATAATTGCATCACAGGGGCTCACGAGAACGGCAGGGTCCGGATCAACGCGTCGGGCCCCATCTTTGAGCTCGCGCGTGAAGCACTCGTGGAGACTCTTGAAGTGGGTGGCCCGCGCTTCGCTCAGATCGAGCTCCGAGAACAAGCGCCAGATGGCAATACAGAAATCGCGTACCAGCGGCTGCTCGAGCCGGCTCAGCCAGCCGGTGAAGAGCGTCAACCAGCGGCGCGGGAGGCGATTGGTCAGCAGGAAATTCAGGTCTTCCTGTTGCGTGAGCTTGGCGATAACCGATCGTGGCGTCATCGAACTGTCACTGAACCGCAATACTTTGCGAGCGGGGCCATCCGTACCCGACATGAATGGCCGGCACGCGCGTGTTGCCGTTTCTCAAGACCGGTGCCGGTCAGTTTCGGGTGCGTCCTTACCGGGCCCCATAGGCGAGCACAATCATGCTGTGGTACGTTGCCGGCGCGTTGATATTGGCGATCTTGCTGCGCAAAGCGCAGCTGAGACTGGCATTGTCGCGAGCCAAGCACCGCTCCATCGCCGGGCATTCCCGCATCGCGCGGCGCATCGCCGCGCTGATCCCGTACTACGAGTACGACGACGCAGGATTCTTCAGCGCCGATGACGCGCCACCGGAGGTCGCGGCGAAGCGGCACGCCGGATTCATGCAACTCGCGGCCCTGTACGCGGAGCGCTACCGCAAGAGTGTGGCGTTGACCGACCAGGTCCAGGAAACACTCTCCGACGTGCAGTTTACAGCTCGCTATCGCGTGCCGTTCCAATTCAGCCGGATGGTCCGCGAACACCTGCAAGCCAGCGCCTTCCTGCGATCGTCGTCGGGCACCACGGTGACCGATATCGACGGTAATTGCTTTTTCGACTTGACCGGCTCCTACGGCGTGAATCTGTTCGGATATGACTTCTATAAGGACTGCATCGAGCGCGGCAGCGAGCGGGTTCGCGACCTCGGCCCGGTGCTCGGCTCGTACCATCCGGTCATGGTCTACAACGTGGAGCGATTGCGCGAGATTTCCGGACTCGACGAAGTGTCGCTGCACATGTCCGGCACCGAGGCGGTGATGCAGGCCGTGCGCCTCGCGCGCTACCATACCCGGCGCAAGTACCTCGTACGCTTTTGCGGCGCTTACCATGGATGGTGGGGCGACGTTCAACCAGGAATCGGCAACCCGATCGCAGCGCGCGAGACCTATACTTTGAAAGACATGGATGAAGCTTCGCTGCATGTATTGCGCACGCGCCGGGACATTGCCTGCGTGCTGGTTAATCCCCTGCAGGCGCTGCATCCGAATGCCAGCGCGCCGGGCGATTCCGGGTTGATAGACAGCGGACGTAGCGCGCACTTCGATCGTTCGGCCTACGCCGCATGGCTCGCGAAGCTGCGTGCGGTGTGCTCGGAGAGGAATATCGTTCTGATCTTCGATGAGGTCTTCGTGGGTTTCCGGCTTGCCCCGGGAGGAGCCCAGGAGTATTTCGGCGTTCGCGCCGACATGGTGACCTACGGCAAGACGCTTGGCGGCGGCTTGCCGGTCGGAGCGGTTTGCGGCCGCGCCGACCTGATGAAGCGATACCGCGAGGACCGACCAGCGGACATCTGCTTTGCGCGCGGCACGTTCAATTCGCATCCGTACGTCATGGGCGCCATGTATGAGTTCCTGCAGCGCCTTGAGAGCGAGCCCGTGCGCGCCATCTACCGGGGTCTCGACGAGATATGGGATCGGCGCGCTCGTCAGCTCAATGAGCGCTTGCGTGCGGCACAAGTACCTGTTCAAGTATCACATCTCTCGTCCATCTGGACCATCAACTACCTGCGGCCCTCACGCTACAACTGGATGTTCCAGTACTACCTGCGCGCAGCAGGCCTGGCCCTGAGCTGGGTGGGCACGGGTCGCCTCATCTTCAGCCTCAACTACACGGATGCCGACTTCGCCGCGGTAATTGACCGGATGCTGTCGGCGGCCGCGGCAATGTTGCACGATGGCTGGTGGTGGGAGGGCGAGACACTCACCAACAAGGCTATCAAGCGGCGCGTCCTGCGCGAACTGCTTCAGGCCCGCTGGCTTACCTCCTCCATCGGGTCGATCAACTCGCCGCGCAGCAGGTACAGCGGGGCCCGGTAGTAAAGCTTGATGTCGTGAAACGGGTCGGTGATGATCTTGGTGAGCCAGACGAGACCGGTCTGCACGTCCTGTTGAAAGAACAGCTGAACCGTGCGAAACAGCAGTGCGCCAAAACCCAGAGTCAGCCAGACCTGAGCGACGTGACGCAGGAATTGCGCGCCGCCCACGGGTCGCGAAAAGATTCCAAGCAGCGTCGGGTCGAGCCACAGGAGCAGCGGTGACAGCGCCCACAGGGAAAGGAGAATGACCTTTCTCTTGAGGTTATAGCCGACCTTGATGTCTTCCTTGTGTTCGTGTGTTGCCTGATTGACTGCGTCGTAGCCCTTCGGCTCGAAGAAGAAGTGACCCACCTGCCGACTCACCATCGCCCCGAGCCATCCGATCAGCGCCGAGGCGACCGGATTGGTAAAGATCGTGAAATACGCGATCAGAAAGCTCAGCGCACTCACGAGATGCAGCGACTGGTTTATGCGGCTGTGGTGATAGTAGCGATGATCGTCCCACCGTTGCGTTTTCAGCGCTTCAAGGAAGCTTTGCATTCGGACTCCTTTGAGTTGACAGCCCTCAAGCATGGGCATGAAGCAAATATAGGAAAATGATTACCGGAACATGACGGTCGCCGCCGAACCGCAGGGACTGTGACCCAATACGCCCCCACAAGCGGCGAGTAGCCCTGGGTGATGAATCCGGACTGCTCGCAGAGCATCGCCGCCAAGGCAACGTCTGCGCAACAAAATCTTTGTATTTCATTCATGCCACCGTCACATGATGCGGTAATGATTCGTCGCGCGAACCAAACGCCGGAGGACCATTGGGGTACCGAACACGGCCTTCGTCTGAAGGCGCGAATCGAAGCACAGAACGCATCGCATGAGGATCATGATCGTGAGCGATGCGTGGTTTCCCCAAACCAACGGCGTCGTCAACACATTGGCTCAGACTGCAGCCTGGCTCGGTCGATTTGGGCACGAGGTTCGGCTCGCGACGCCGCGCGATTTCCGCACCCTCCCCTGCCCGACCTACCCGGAAATCCGCGTGGCTGTCCTGCCGCAGCGCAAGCTCGCGAGGAGCATTGCGGAATTCCGGCCGCAAGCGCTGCACATTGCGACGGAGGGTCCGCTCGGATTTTCCGCGCGACGGTACTGCATCAGCCGCGGGCTGCGCTTTACGACCTCCTATCACACGCAGTTTCCGCAATATCTGCGATCACGGCTGCCGATTCCGCTCGCGGTCTCCTATGCGGTGTTGCGCTGGTTTCACGGAGCCGCGCAGAGCTGCATGATCAGCACCCGGGGAGTGCAGACCGAACTCGCCGCCCGCGGCTTCAAGAACCTCGTGCGCTGGCGGCGCGGCGTCGATACACAATTGTTCCGGCCTGGGAGCAAAGATTTCCTAAACCTGCCGCGGCCGGTCGCGGCCTACGTGGGGCGCGTGGCGGTCGAGAAGAATGTCGCCGCATTCCTGCGCATGCCATGGAGCGGCACCAAGATAGTGATCGGCGATGGGCCTGAGCGCCAGCGATTGCAGGCGCAATACCCCGAGGCCGTCTATGCGGGCTTTCGCTTCGGCGAGGATCTGGCGGCCCACGTCGCCGCCGCCGATGTGCTCGTGTTCCCGAGCCTCACCGATACTTTCGGGCTGGTCAATCTCGAAGCCATGGCGTGCGGAGTCCCGGTGGCGGCGTTTCCGGTCACCGGCCCGATAGACGTCGTGCAGGACGGAGTCACGGGGGCTCTCGATACGAATCTGGCGAGGGCTGCCGAGAGGGCACTGCAAATCGACCCGCGCGCGTGCCGCGCACGCGCCTTGCAGTCGAGCTGGGACGCCTGCACGCGCCAATTCGAAAGCAACCTCGTGGCATGCCGTCCGAGTCCGGTCGCGCGGCCCAAGCCGTCGCATCCGGTCGCCGGGCGCGTGACCACGTGAAGGCTTGCCGCCGACATTAGCTTTCGGGCACACCACGGCGCAAGCGCGGCCGGGTGGACTGGATGGTTACGGCCTCCATAACGCGGCCCGGGCGGTATCAGAAACAGTTCCGCGTTTCGAAATCTGATCGCTCAAGCTGGAGCGGGTCGGGACCGGCGCGTGCGTTCGCGCGCCATTGATCACGGGGCGACCGTCCACGAACGACCGCAGCTAGCGGTCGACCGAACCGAATTCCCGTCACACTTGGAGGAAGGAGCGCGCGTTGGGGACCGTGGAATCGATCTTCAAGCGGTTGCGAACGATGCCTGGATCCAGAAGCAGCCCCGCTTTTCGAGCCGCATCGAAACGTGCCATCTTCTTCGGATCGAACCGGGCAAAGCCCTTCTGATAGTTCGCGCGCTTGCGTAGAATCGTTGACCATGAGAGCCCTGCCTGCGCGCCTTCGAGCGTGAGCATCTCGAACAGCAGCCGGTCGTCACCGGCCCGCGACCACGTTCGTTGAGACCCATGGCAACCCGCACACCAGCCCGCTCGCCCAGGAAGCGCACCGCCGGCCGGTCGAGCAATTCCCGTCGCAGGCTCAATCCCTCGACCCGCGCGCGCGGCCTGGAGGCCGTGGACATCGCGCTGGCGGCGGACCATGAGGCGATCAGCGTCCTGATTGGGCGCCTGCGGCAAGCGGGCGGGACTGTTATCGGCACCTATCGGGATCCCCTCGGCGGCCGGCCGCTTGTGCTCGCGACCCTGCCGGTCCGCGCCATCCAGCCGACACCCTTTCAGCGAGATTTGTCGCCGACGCACACGAAGCGCCTCGCGGAAAAAATCGATCAGGCGGGGGCCTTTCTCGACCCGCTGATCGTCGTGCTCGGCGACGACGATCTTTTTTGGACGCCTAACGGACGGCATCGACTGGCGGCAGCCAAGCTGCTCGGTCTCAAGCAGATCTCCGTCCTCATATCCCCGGATGAGACGCTCGCCTATAGAATTCTGGCTCTCAACACGGAAAAGGCGCACAACCTCAAGGATCGCAGCCTGGAAGTCATCCGGATGGCACGCAGCCTGGCGCGGAGGGAGCCCAGCGCCCGGGAATCTCAGTTTGCCGAGCAGTTCGAGTCCGCCGAACTGCTTACGCTCGGCATCATCTATGAACAGGTGCCGCGCTTTGCCGGTGGTGCCTACGGCCCCATGCTCAAGAAGGTCGACCGCTTCAGCACGCGCCCACTGCCGGCGGCCCTGCGCGAGCGCGAAGGCTACGCGGCTCGTCTTCAGGCAATCGAGACGGAGGTGAAGAAGATTGTTGCGGGCCTGCAGACTCGTGGCTTCAAGTCACCGTATCTGCGTAACTACGTGGTGGCACGCATCAACCCCGTTCGCTTCCAGGTCCAGAAGCGGGGCGAGTCGGGCCCGGCGATGCCGATCGGACAGGCGCTCACCCGTATGACGGCGGCTGCCAAGGCTTTCAAGCTCGAGTCCGTCTCCAACGCTGATCTGGCGTGGGTTGCCGTCGGCGCCGGATCACACGACTAGATGCGACTGACGAGAGATCGCGCTGCCGTCACCTGATTGTGACTGGTACCATAGCCTGTCGCTCCGTGCACGATGTCTACTATTCGTGCCGGTTATAGTCATTGCAACTGCATGCGCCGGATTCACGGCGAGTGATAGCAGTCCGGCCAGCGGCGCTGCGAATTAAAATTGAGAAAATTACGCAATGCTCCGCGGGCTATTCATGGGTATCGATCGCTACGCGTCCGCCCACATCAATCAGACATTCGTGGCGGAAATGGATTAATTCCGCTAACCTTGAGCCTTAGCTTGCGCGGCACCGGCCACACCGCATTGGTTACCTGATGAATAAAGACGATCGCGAGCCCGGTTCTGATGAGTATTTCCCCCAATGTGCGCCATCCGCTGCGCCCAGTAGCGCCCCGTCAAAGGGATTCGTGCCTACCGCTCTCTCAAGGAGACGAACTTGAGCTCTAGCACTCGTATCGCCCTGATCGCTCCCGCGATTGGCGTCGCTGCCCTGTTGCTCTCCCCGGCTGCCGGCGCAGTCGATGAGTCGGCCGCCCGGGAGCTGGCCCGCGCCAATAACTGCTTCAAGTGCCATTCGATATCGAAGGATAAAGACGGTCCCGCGTATCAGCAGGTCGCAGCGAAGTACAAGGGCAAGCCCGAGGCCGAAGAAAAACTGATCCACCATATCACCTCCGGCGAGAAGGCCAAATTCCCGGACGGGCACGAGGAGGATCACAAGATCGTCAAGACCGATCCACCCAACGATATAGCGCAGATCAAGAATCTCGTGGACTGGATCCTGGCGCAGTAGCTACCGATGCGTCAGGTATTAAAGGAATCGTTTCGTGACCACCATTCGAGTGGGAGTGAATGCGTCATGAGATCGACGAGAATCTGTTCCGTTGTATGTGTTCTCATGCTCGGTGTCGGAGCGGCCGCGACGACCTGGGCAGTCGCAGATGATCTGCCTGATCTGGATGGGGCCGGCGCGCCTCCGGCTCCGGCTGCAGCTCCGGTGTCGCTCGCTCAGGAGGGTCTCAAGAAGGACCAGATCTGCACGCGCTGCCATGACGAGAGTGAAACGAAGCCCATTCTCTCGATCTATCAGAGCAAGCACGGCGTCAGAGGCGACCTGCGCACGCCGACGTGCCAGTCATGTCACGGCGAAAGCGAAAAGCATCTGCACGGCGATCCAAACGTCCACGGCCGTGCACCGCCCGATGTCGTCTTCAACAAGGGCACCTATGCGGTCACCGATGCGAAAGCGCGCGCTGGTCAGTGCCTGACCTGCCACAAGGGCACCAATCGCACGCGTTGGGATGGCGGCCAGCACCAGGCCAACGGCATGGCATGCAACGACTGCCACACGATTCACCTGCCGGCCGATCCATTGCTTGCGAGGCGGACGCAGCCCGAGGTGTGCTTCACCTGCCACAAGGAGCAGCGGGCCGACACCCTGAAGATTTCGACGCACCCGATCGATGCCGGCAAGATGGTGTGTACCGACTGCCACAACCCGCACGGGGCGGCCGGGCCGAAATTGCTCAAGATGAACACCGTCAACGAGACCTGCTGGCAGTGCCACGCCGATAAGCGCGGACCGTTCCTGTGGGAGCATCAACCCGCTGTCGAAGACTGCACCAACTGCCATACACCACATGGGTCCAACATTACGCCGCTGCTGAAGTCGCGCCCGCCGTTCCTGTGTCAGGAATGTCACGATGGCCCGCACAACTCCAAGAGTCCGGTCGGGCCCAATGGGGCCGGGTTTCAGGGGGGCCTGTCGTCGAGGAACGCTGCCGACTCCGGGTTGATTTTCCCGAGTACGCAAGCATCGGCGCGCGGGTGCATGAACTGCCATGCCATGGTTCACGGTTCGAATGATCCTGCCGGCGCGTTCCTGCACCGCTGAGCAAGGAGGCTGAAAATGAAAGCGCGAGACCGTAAGTTCTGCATGCATCTCCTATCACTGGCTGTGCGGGGCGCCTTGGTGGCCAGCATTGCTGCGCCGTCAATCACGCTGGCGCAGGACGCCGGCAACGACGACGTCAAGGCGTTGACTATGCCGACGAATTTTCTTCAAGTCGGGGGCGAAGATAACTCGAAGGCCTCAGACAAGTTCGGCGAGTACAACGGCCTGTACAAGAAGGGCGCCACGTTTCTCGGCGACTTCAGCCTTGCGGGCGGTGATGCCTATGGGCAGGGCTCGGGAACCATGCGCTACGACTTGAGCGGCACTGATCTTGGAACGACGTCCGGTTCGGTCAACGGCTCGGTCAGCAACCAGGGCAAGTGGAATCTGGGCTTCGGCTATGACGAGCTGCGTCATGAATTTACCAACAGCTACGAAACACCTTTCCAGGGCACTGTCGGTGGCAACAATTTTGACTTGCCCAGTAACTTTGGCGTCATCAACACCGCCTACAAGCCAGCAGGCTTCTTGACCGCCCCAGGCTCCAATGATCTGACTGCACAACAGCAGAGCGACTTTCATTCCGACAATATTTATAGCGACAGAAAGAACACGTCGTTCGCAGCCGGCTATCGCTTCGATCCGCAGTGGGATGTGAAGTTCGACTTCAATCACCTGGGACAGGACGGAGCGAAGCTGCTTGGGGTGGGTGGCGATCAAGTCAACAGCCCCACCGGCTCCACTTACACCTGGGCCGGTCAGACGCCGCTGGTATTGCCCAACCCGACCGACTACACGACCGATACCTTCAAATTCGCGGTGAATTGGGTTGGAGCCAAGTCGTACGCGACCTTGGGCTATTACGGATCGATCTTCTCGGATAGCTACAGCGGCGTGTCGTGGAACAATCCGTTCATCAAGGCGCCGGCGACGGTGGCCACCGGGACCGTTTCTGCCTTTCCAACCGACTCGATCAGCACCTTTCCGAGCAACATGTTCAACCAGCTGAACCTGACGGGCGGCTATGCCCTGCCGGCAAACACCAAGATCGCCGGCGGCATCTCCTATGCACGCAACCAGCAGGATGACGCGTATCCCGGCACCGGCAATATCGGTTTAAATCCGTTGGGAGTGCCCGAGAACTCGCTCCACGGCCTGGTCGAGATCGAGCACCTGGATCTGAGGCTGACGAATGACTCCTGGAAGCGCTTGCTGCTCGCGGCAGGCGTGAAATTCAATGAGCGTAACAACGAGACGTCATCCAACGCCTATACGTACAATACCATCAACGAGGCGGCGATCCAGACGGAGACATCGGTCAACGCACCGATGAGCAACAAGAAGACGCAGGCCGATGTCAACGGGGATTTCCGCATTTCCAGCCGCCAGCATCTGAGCCTGGGTTACGAATACGATGACACCAGGCGCTGGTGCAACAACGCTGCAGCGAACGATGCGCAGGGCAGTTTGAATGCAGCGGCGACGGGAGGCTGGGCAGCATACACGGCGGCAACCTGCGCCCAGGTGCCCGATACCAAGGAGGACAAGCTCACGGTCAATTACCGACTCGGAGTCAGCAGCGGTTTGAACCTCAATGCCGGCTACAGCTACTCGTGGCGCAAGGCCGATATCAGCCCGACGTTCTACAACCCAATGCAGGCAGTCGACAACCCGGCCGGTTCCGGAGCCAGCGCCGAAGGCTATGAGGTGCTCGGCTTCGTGTCGTTCTTCGAGGCGTCGCGTCACGAACAGATGGTCAAGGCAGGCGCAAACTGGCAACCGGGCGACAAGCTATCCCTCAGCCTCAACGGTCGCTATCGCGAGGACCGATATGCGGACCTGACGTATGGCGTGCAGGATAGTGATGCGGCGAGCGTGAACTTCGATTCGAGCTACAGCTTCAACGACCGCAGATCGGTATCGCTGTACGTGACCTATCAGGATTCATCCCGGAATCTGACTAACCTCTATAAGGTTACCAGCAACGCCGCCTCGGCCACCGCTTTGAGTGGGACTGCTGGAGAGACCTGGACCAACAGACTCCAGGAATCCGATACGACCATAGGCGCCGGTGCCCGCCAGGATGGACTTTTTTCCGGCAAGCTCAATCTGTCTGCCGATTTGAGCTACTCCCTTGGGAACAGCGAGTATGACACCTCACCCTTCGCGGGTACCGATCTGGAAGGCAATACCTGCAGTGCCATCTACTACCAGACCTGCGGCTCGCTACCGACGATCAAGAACAGCACGCTGCGCTTGCGGGTGAACGGCAGCTACCAGCTCAGCAAGGCCGGCACACTGATCGTCGGTTACACGTTCCAGCGGCTGGCGTCGGATGACTACCTCTACAACGCGTATCAGTACGGCTTCACGCCCGCTACGATGCTGCCGACCAATCAACAATCGCCGAGCTACGAGATCAGCGCCATTTACCTCGCCTACCGCTACCGATTCCGATAAGCATTGCAGGCGTCGCCCACCTCAACAGCCCCGGGAGCCATTGAGCATGCCCGACGAGACCCCCTCCGCGAGTTCCGCCACCGCCCCGGGACGGCTCAGGCGCTGGTGGCGTGCCCTGCGAAAGCCAAGCGTGAAGTATTCCTTCATCGGCATTGCGTCGTTGTTCTTTGTGCTCGGCATTATCTTCTGGGGGGGCTTCAATACTGGCTTGGAGGCCACCAATAAACTGGAGTTCTGCATCTCATGCCATGAGATGCGCGACAACGTCTATCCGGAGTACAAAAAGACCATCCACTTCAGCAACCGCACCGGTGTGCGCGCCATCTGCTCGGATTGTCATGTGCCCAATGACTGGACACACAAGCTGATCCGCAAGTCCAAAGCGTCCCTCGAAGTGTGGGGCAAGATCACCGGCAGAATCGACACCAGGGAGAAGTTCGAAGCCAACCGGATGCGCCTGGCGACCCTCGAGTGGGCGCGAATGAAAGCCACCGGTTCGCGCGAATGCCGCAACTGCCACAACTTCGACGCCATGAGCAGCGATATGCAGAAGCAGAGTGTCTACCAGAAGCACATGCAGGCGAAGGCCTCAGGGCAGACATGTATCGACTGCCACAAGGGCATCGCACATCACTTGCCCAAGGAATACAGAGATCCTGACGAGGACTGAACCAGGCGTCCCGGATAACGCCCGCCTGGTCACAAGTCTTCCCGGATCTGGAATCTGGGCCCGGTAGGATTCGAACCTACGACCAAGGGATTATGAGTCGGAGCGATCCACCACGCGTCACCACTCAACACCTTACGACACAAGTACATAGGCGCGCAGCGACGCGCGACTTTGTGGCATTTTGCGGCCTCAAGTGTGCCACCAATGTGCCACGGGGCGGCCGTTTTTCGCTGTCGGTTACTCTCGCGGACATGGCGGCCGAGCCCTACTCGAAGCCCAGCCCAGCGCCGTGCGACGATTGCCAGCACCGGGCGCACTGTGCTGCCTCCCGCCTTGTCTGCGCGGCGTTCACTGCCTACGTCGGCGGTCGAACGCGATCGGCGTGGCAAGGGCTACCGAGAATTCCAGGCAAGCGCCTAACCCTTCAGGTTCGCAAGGCCCAGGCCGCCGACGTGCCGGAAGGCACTACACGGACAGCGGCGCTGCTTCGACGGCTGGGGCGGCGTGAGGCCAAAAAAGCATGGAAACGGCGCAACCGGGAGGCCGTGCGTGCTTCGAAACGAGCCTGGGCGGCGCGGCATCGCGAAAAACACCCGGAAGCGAAACGGCTCTGGCGTGAAGCGCACCGCGAGCAGGTGAGCGCCGCGAGCCGCGCGTGGGAAGCCCTCGACCGCGAACGGCGGCTAGAGCTGCGTGGCCTGTGGCACGCGCTGAATCGCGATCGCGTCAACGCGCAGCAGCGGGCGAGGTACGCGAAACGTCGCGAGCGCCTGCTCGAGGCCGAGCGGCGCTGCGCGCAGCTGCGCGGCTACGCCGAATTGCGAACCGGCGAAATGCTCAAGGCGACGCAGAAAACCGGGGAGCGCGATCGCGGCAAGGGCGGCGATCGAAAATCACCCTTGCACGCTGCGAGCGTCAAAACCCTCGAACAACTCGGCATCAGCGAAACGCAGTCGTCGCGCTGGCAGCAGCGGCCAGCCCTACCAGTCGCACGCTGCGACCAGTAGCGGCGGCGACCGCGGTGGCCGCGGGGTCACGAAAGGTCCTCGCAGCGTGCCAGGACCTTCAATTGAGCCCTCGCACGCTGCGAGCGCACAACTCACCGGCCGCGATGCTTCTGGCGCTCGCAGCGTGCGAGCGCCAGAAGGCGCGAATTCGGTCAGAACGCCGGCGTGAACTTGAAAACTGCCCCGGGTGAAAAGACGGCAAACCCCGCGCGCGCTTCCGCCAGGATCGTGACCAAATTTCGCGTGAAGTCGTCAGCGGAGAAGCCGAGCATCACCGTGGTCTGGACCCGATCAAGGATCGCGCATGCATCGGGCGCCATCACAATGGCCGTGCCCGCAGGCAGACTCGGCCTGATTCTCAAGCGCATGGCCGAGACCGGGGAGCGGGCGACGCAGGCGCACGGCGGCGCCAATGTGCCAACGATGTCGCGCGACGCTACACCGACCCTCGCCGACCTCGGTATTCCGCGCGACCGGGCGGAAAATGTAGCGCCGCGCGACATTATCCCGGCGAGTTCAGACCGTCAGCGCCAATTTGAGGACGGCCCGAAGATACAAAGGCGCGCCGGACTTGCGTATTTTGCGGAATCACGGACGACGCGGCTAGCTTCGCACGCACGTTGCCGAAGCGGTCAATCGCACAGGCCGCGATAATGACTCATTCAAAATACATAAATGTGCCAGGTACAAACTGGATTCGTCCAAGGGGAACTTCGCTCACAACGAAGTCATTTTGGTGGCGGGGCACGATTGTGGACTTATTTGCTGAGGCTTCCCAGATAGCGCTCTGTCGCAAGAATTTTCAGGAAATCAATACTTAAGCCCGACGTCCAGAAGACTTTTGTGAGCTTCAAAGTGCCCCCACGACCAAAGGGGGCCAGAATTAACTATCCGGTTTCACTGCCGAACGTCGAGTCATCAGACTGCTCTTGACCTAGGCTGTCTTATACGTCCGCGAGGGTTTCACGAGGTCGTGAAATGGGGCACGTATGTGCTGTTCTGATGCACTTGGGTAGCTCGAGAGGCCGTTTAGGGCACGTACCGGAACAAAAATTTCTGGCTCATTGAGTTTTCACACGGCCTAGACCCCAAGCGGCCTGTCCGCAGCGTCCGCTCTGGGGTAAGCGGACCGGCTCTGTTTCGTGGTGCGACTCCTGAGGTCAAGATAGCGCGAACGAAGGAGTTGCGCTTTCAATATGAGGCCACCCAGATCAGAGTCTCAGTGCGGCGACGGTCTATGACAGAGCGGGCCACAAGAAGATGATGAGCTTCAAGCAGTTCTTGTACAAGACCGGCTTTCTCAAGCCAAGAAAGGTCCTCGTCACCCTTGATGATCAGGACGAACAAATCCTCAACGAAGCCACCCGCGCGACTGTAGGTCGATACACTGCGCGTCGCGACCCGCCGCACTTTCAGGGTGACGAGTACCATGCTCATGTCGATCTGCCGCGTGGATATCAAATCGGCTGGGGCAAGAGCGGCCAGCGCCGCCACGAAGGCAAGTTTCCAGCGACGATCCCGAAGGATGCCCGACTCGCCGTGGCGAAGGTACTCGGCGTCGATGCCAATCTGCTTGAGGGCTATAGGTGGTTTGACGATGTGCTTCGAGAGGAGGTCATAATCATCGCCGTCAAGCCGCGCCAAAACCTACACAATCCCGAGGATGCAACACGTCAACGCTGACAAGATTTCCGCAGTCGACCCAGAGCGGTCACTGAGGCTTCGTGGCACGAAGCTTGGGAGTTATGCTTTTGCTTCCGCACCGTCTTCGGGCTTCTCAGTAGCATTCGCAATCTGGGTCCTTCCACCGCTGAAGAACATCGGGCCGCCGAACTTGTTGTCGGGAGCGTTGTAGATCACAGTTTCGAAGCTACTCCTTCCATGATTGCTATCCTTCGAAAAGTGCGGAGCTCCGCTGAATACAACTTGGATAACGTGACGTCGGTTTGCCGAGTTGAACACCGCATTTGCGATCGAGTCGAACAATGAGGGGCGCTTGGCTGAGTAAGCCAGTGAGGCGAACAGGGCTTTGTCGATGTAGTCGATGTGTGTCCAGATGATGCCGGGGCGGCTTCCCGTTAATTGACGCTTTGCGGCATCCGAGATCGCCAGAACCATATTGCGGGCAAACCGTGACTTTTTTACCGATCGAAGCCGCACGATAACCTTTGGGTGACTCGGCAGGAAATAGACGGCAATCCCATTGCTGAACGCATCGCGATGTGTCACGTCCCTTATGGGCTTCTCAGGGCCATCGGGGATCGTCCCGACAAAGTGCACGGCTGTGTGGTGTTCGACCTTCGTATCGCCTTGCTTAGCGACTGCGTCGTTGCAAGCTGCGATCAGCCTAAGGTGGTCGTCGCGGTTGGCGGGTAATTTGCCGTCGATAGTGATGTTTAGGATCGGGATTCGTGTCCGGTCGCTCCATCCGCCAAACTTCCGGCGCAGCTCAATGAACAGCTTTTCGGCATCCTGCGGCTGGATCGGATATCCCGAGAAAATGGGCAGCGATTTGCCCTCAACCTCAAATTCGACGGCGTCTCGATGGGCGAGGAAATCGAAGGAGCCCAGCCCCTCCAGATCCGCAAATCGAACATCGCAGTCCCGACGAGACAATGCTACGGCGATGCGCATCTCATGCTGAAGCGACCGCAGGCCGTTGGTCTTGAGCCCGCCAATGATCTGCCCGCGCAATTTGTTTTTGGCGGCTGTCGACAGATGCGGAATCGCCTCCCCGACGCCCATGACAAACTCAGCTGCCTCATGCAGGCGCTCTGGGTACCAGGGAAGGTTCCCTCCGACGCTACGTCGCCGCAGCAGCTCAAGATTCAAGAGCTCCAGTTCAAGGGAGAACCGAAGGTCATCGACCGGTGTGACGTACCCTTTGTGGTTCAGGCCTTTCCCCAGTCGGTGCAGCCGCCGCCCGTATTCGGCGCCGCCGATGAAGGTCACGAACGTCGCCAAGTCGTGCGAAAAATCGGTGAGATTAGTGAAGGGCCGATAGCGCATTGGTTTATTCGCCGAGCTTGCTTTTTCCGGTCTGTTTTGTCGAGGGAGGGCATTGAGATCAATGTCGGCTATCGGGAATCTCGCACGTCGCCTCCAACGACCGGTTTAGTCCTTTGGCCGATGTCTGCCGCTCGCATGCGGATCACTCATATGCGATGCGCGCGGCATCAGTGAAACAAGATCTCCACAAGCAAGCCTCGCTTTATTGGACACTTTGCGTTCGATTCATTCTTGATCAAGTAGTTGATTTTGATGGTGGCCAGGGGTTCCCTCACATTGCGCGCTGAAAGCCCTAGGTTTGCTGGGTAATCGAGTCATCTCTTTGGTATGTTACCCCCAGAAATACCCCGCGACGTTGCAATGGTATCGCGCCGAGTCCGTGCAGAGGACCAAGCGAAGCGCCGACGTCCCCCCGATTTCAAGTCTGATGACCCGCACGCATGCGGTACGCACTCGCACGCAATCGCCATTATTCCCGATATCTCGCACGCGGCTCAAACCCTACCATTTCCCACCTATCTGGGTCGATTGCAACTTGAGTGCAACTTGACCGGCCAGCTTTCGAGCGAGCCCTGGCGGCGCTGTAAACGCCGGCAAGGCTCTGACCACAACCAGCCTACAAGGAGGCTAGACCATGGCTAAGATCCATCGTATCGCATCGGAAGATCCGCCCCCATACCGCGCGGGCCCTGGTTATTCGGACAACACCGCAGACGCCGTACGGGCGTATCTGGCGAGCCTTCAGCCGGTTGATGGCTGCGATCTTACTGACGACAAAAGTTACTGGAATGGACGTGTGCTGATCGAGCGCATAGCCCTCAGCGCAAAGGGCGAGGACGTGCCGACGCTGAGATTGTCGGTGAGCGAGTGCGCCGATGTCCTTCGATTTATCCATTGTTCGCAACCGGTGAGGCGATCGGCCTGGTGGCGAGATCCTCCAGGGAAACCCAGCCACCTCATCGGATTCATCATGGTCCTGCAGGTCCTGGAGAACAGCCTGCGCGCCGTGGGGAGGCCGTCATGAGCAAGGTCACACCGCTCAAGCCCAAGCCCGAGGATTCGGACGAGCTCCCCATCAACGTCATCAATGACAACCTGCGCAAGGCGTATGCGATCGTGGATCTGATCTACACGATGGTTGATTGTGCTGGCGACAACGACGCGCCCCTCGAAAGTCTGACCGTCGGGACGTTGGAAGAATCGCTCCACTGCGTTATGCAGCGCCTCAGAGAAGCCCAGGAGGCCGCCGGCAAGCTGGCGGGGGCACATAGCGCCGGCCCCGCACAGGGGCGGCGCCCGCGGCCGCCCGCGGCCGCCCGCTTCGGCACCAGGCAACCCCCTATCCGTCGAAAATCAGACCTTGCCGATCTCTGGCGCGGATAGGGGTTTTCTAAAAATCTAGTATAATCAAAAGCTTAAAAATAGTAAGGCGTCATAATCCAGTCTCGGCACAGCGATCAGTGCAGTCCCACACGCAATCGCGCCGCTTTCTGTAATACTTCACACGCACGACTTGAAGTTAACGTATATATTAACCAACTTGGTAATGCCGGGTGGAAGAGTACAAACGCGGTGCTGCTCTCTCGGTATGGCGTACGCCGGAGGCAATTCGTACTTGGACAGAAGCCGTGATCCAGGTTGCACAGAATCGACGAGATCAACAGGAAGCGCAGCTGAACGCCAGATTGGACCTACTGGCGGATGCCGGCGCGCTACGGTCGCCTGATCATATGCGATCCGAAGGCGAAGGAATTTGTGCAGTAAAGACCAATCAAGGGCTGCGTGCCTATGGATGGTTTACTCAGGTCGAGTCACGAAGAGCATATGTGATAAGCCACGTGATCCTGAAAAGGAGAGACAAGCTTGATCCTGCGGACTTGAAGAAAGCCAAGGAATGCCGGACGGCCGTTGAGGCAGAGTTGATGAGAAAGAAGACGGAGGAGCGCCAATGAATACCATGAACGATTGGGTAAATTCGACCCCGGAAAGGCAGCGCCTGTTTGCCGAAGAGCGCTTGATCGCCCTCGTCACCGAGGAGATTTATGAGGCGATGAATCGCGGCAAAACTGTTTCGAAGACGGACCTCGCCAGTACGTTGGGCAAGAGCAAAGCATTCGTATCCCAGTTGTTGAATGGTTCCCGAAACATGACACTCCGGACATTGGCAGGCATCGCCCACTCCCTGCACGCAGTAGTCGAAATACATCTTCGGGATAAACATGTGCACGAGAATTGGCAGCCGCTGAGCGGCGCTATAGCCATGCAACTGAGGTCTCCGCTCGACGTGCGATTCGAATGCATGAATGACAACGTTGCGGAAGCAGAAGCAGACGCGAAGGCAGCGTAATGGTGTCGGAGCAGCTCAGAACTGCGCAGCGGGCCCTCTCGATCGAGGATGTCTATGTGCGTGAAGCTACAGCGCATACGCGCGCCGACTTTGATCCTTTGGCGCCAATAGGATCGCCGCCGGGCACCCTGTCAGTCCAGCTTCGGGTAGGTCCAGAGTCAGACGTCCAGTTACTGGAGCACGTTGGACCCGATGGATCTCGAAGACGTGTGCAATACATCGTCAACACAGGGGTTCGTCTACTCAACCCAGGTATCGAGGCCACAAAGCAAGATCCAACGTCTGACGATATCTTCGCGGATATATCGGCGAAGTTTGTTGTCAGGTACTTGATTACTACAGACGACAATCCGACGCCGGAAATGCTCCAAGCGTTTGCTGACAATGCGGTACATCACATGTGGCCTTACTGGCGCGAATTCCTGCAGGCAACATCGGCGCGCTTGCGCCTGCCGCCGATCGTCCTTCCGATGCGCGTTGTTCAGACCACGCAGTCATCACCACCAGACGCGGCGCCTCGGGACAAATAAAGGGGCGCAGCGCTATGGCCTTCGAACATCTCTCAACCGAAGATCTCATTCGCATCGCACAGTACGGTGGCGGCTTCACGTTGGATGCACACGACCGCAGTACTGAAGATCTGATACGGATTGCGCAATATGCCGCCAGCTCCGCCGCACGAATCGTGTTTCGAGGCCTAGGAAGTCGCAAGGTGGAAGACTTGATTCGAATTGCACAGTACGGGAAAGGCGTTGTTGCATTCGAGAACTAGACGGCGCTGCTACTGATCGGACCAAGCGGACGAACGAAGAAACATCCCCCAACCACGCCCCCGCAGAACGCCATCGGACCAGCGAGTCAGTGAAGAGACCTGGTCGCCTCGTCCCGCGGCTCGCTCGCAGGCCTCGGAACAATGGCGCCAGCCTGGTGATGCGCGCGGCCAACTGCAACTGTTGTTGCAACTTACGACATTCCGGAAATGGCACCAATGCCGTTACCACTGACGTTCCTGGAGATTCGCAAAGACATCCACGTCCGTTTTACCGGTCTAAGCAACCGGAGAGCGCCGCACGCCAGTGCTAGCTGGCTTTGTTATGGAAGCGGTAATAGTAGCCCCAGACCTTCATCTGATTATCCGCGCCCATGAAGAACGCATAATTCACGCAGAAATTAGTCTCCCATGACTCACCATATACATCATCGTAGGTGACCTTTCCCCAAGCGAACAGCCTTCGAGTGCTGCCCGTCATTACTTCTTCGACCTCTGCGTCCGGTAACCTCCCGTCAACTACCGCGCTCATCGTAAGTATTTGCCTTGGCGCAAGTCCCACGTCACTTGCGGGCACTGCACCGACGTCGGGCAACGTAACGGCCGCTGGTCCACTCCCATCGATGATGGCGGCGAGCGCCTTGATGCTTACATTCCTTGCTGGCGTCAGACCGTTGTTCACTAGATTCGGCTTCGCTTCGAACCGCAATCTCGCATCTTGATACACAGCCACGCCGACTTCGACCGACACGTAAGCGCGCATTTGCTTCCTAATCAGCGTCTGCATAAGCGCGGCATTGTTATTGGTAGCAAGGGCTACGGCTTCCATAGCGGTAGCGGCCCTGTTTGCCTCAACAACTGAGCGCTCCATCCTATTCGTCTGATCTTTGGCAGTTTGCTTTGCGTCACGGCCGAGCCCTACCGTGGCTCGATAGAGCCTGAACGTATATAGAGCTAACCCGCCAGTGATTAATGCTAAAGCGCCAGTGAAGTAAGCCAGTAGCCATTCTGGAGAAAGGTGATCGATCGGCCGCTCCGTCTTATCGATGGCCTCGATTTTCGGAACGGATGACGGTGACAAGTCGACTACCGCCGGATGGTCCATTGTTCCTCGATTGTCGGGCTCAGACTTCGCCTCGCTCGCCTCTACCGCTTGATTTGGGGGCAGGCGATTCGCTTTCGCTGGGGATTGCGGCTGAACGTTCGACGCGGCCGTCGTAATCCCAATGAACAGTAGAAGTAGAACGGGCAGGTAAGTGCGCACTCCGGCCTTCCTTTGCAGCGACCGCCGTCATAGCGTTTGACCTTGGGTACCTCCCAGCATACATGCCTCCACATTCCGACGCTCTTCGCCGTCAATGCGCGGCATGTCATAGAGTCTCGAAGACGACCTGAAGTGCAATTCAGATTGCAACTTAAGAGCGATGCAGCCGTGCAGACCACGCCAGAAGCGCTATGGTTTCCGGCACATGCACTTGGCCTGCTGGTCTAATTTACCGGTTTGCAGAACCGGCTTGGATTGCGCAACGCATTCACCGTGTGTGAAACCGCGTAACGCTTGGGTTACGGGACGGCTTCGCAAGGCGTCGCTCAAGCCCAGTCGGATTGCCCTCCGACCGTTTACAAGATGTTTCAATAAGCTCTGGGTTCACGACGAATTTGGGCCAGTTTTCATTCCGCGGACTGTCCGGAGGGCCCCTCGCCTTTATAGTGACTTCTTAGGAGTTTCTAATATGCACGACCTGATTAATGGATTGAGACTTGATCCCGGTACTCGAACACTCGGGCAATTGCTGCAAGAGCGCGAATGGGCCGTCAATGAAATCGCGCGCCTGCGACGCCAGAATGCGCAACTTCCATCGAAGACAGCGGCATCAAAAGCAGGTAACAAGTCGCGCTCCCAGTCGACGGCACCACCAGAGATCGTAGATTCAGTACTGAGTTCCCATCGGCTCCTTCGGATGTCTGATATCTGCCTGCTTGTGGGTCTCTCACGCGCGGCGATCTATAAGCTCCGGTCTGCGGGCAGGTTTCCCGCTCCGGTAGAGCTCGGGCTGAAGAGTGTGCGCTGGAGACTGGCGGATGTTCTGGCTTGGCAGGCTTAGTGCGGCGGAGTTACCCTCCCCGGTGCAGTGAGAATTCCCTCTCAAGGCTGCAACACGGGATCGAATCCCGTAGGGAGCGCCATTTAATCAATGAGTTACGATTACTGAATCCAATCGTATCCCCCAAATGTCTCCCAAAATCGGCGGTTCGATGCCTTACCGGATACTGACCCACGGCGCGCCCATCGTCACCGAGACCGTGGGACTATACGAAGACAGCGCCGGGCGCCTGCGCGCCGCGGTTAGCTGGCTCCGAGGACTCGGAGTCGATCTCGCGCCGACGCGCTTCGGCCACTACCTGGACGAGATGGAGAGTTACGCAGCGCACCTTAAGACCGGCGCCGCCGTGGAGCACACGCCCCGGTTCTATGCGGCATCCGCCGACGGGCATGTGCTCATGCAGCTGCATTCGCTGCTGTCCGGCCGATATGACCGGTACGTCATGGACCGCATCGAGCGGGCGAGCAAGGGCACCGATTCCGTACTCGATGAGACCGGTGACAACAGCGACGCGCGCAATTTCGCATTCGAGCTGAGCATCGCGTCGTGGCTCGTGAGCTGCGGGCTCGAGCTGAACTGCGCCGATCCGGCAGACGTGGCCGGGCACATCGCCGGCCGGTACCTGATCGTGCAGTGTAAGCGCGTCCGGAGCGCGGCGCAGGTCGAGAAGCGCGGAGCGCATGCCGCCAAACGACTACGGGAGCGCCTCGACAACCCCAATCACGAGAACATGATTGGCGCCGTCGCCTTCGACTTCACGCCGCTGGCGAACCCGGGCCTGGAGCCGGTCCGCGCCGCGACGATCGATGCCCAGATCCTTTGGGCTGCCGGGTACGGGTCGGTGCGGCCGATAATCCAAGAGAATGCGCGGCACTGGAGAGCCTGGAACCATCCGCAGATCGCGGCTGTATTCAACCGGGTACTCGTCGCTGGCGCGAGCTTCGGCCCCTCCGCGTTGCTGTATCACTTCATCTTCCAGGGGTTGCATTCCTTGGCAAGTCCTGGAACGCAGGAATCCGCCTTCATCGATGATTTCAACCGGGCGGCCCAGAGTGGCGCAGTCCTTGGCGCCGGAGAGGAGCGCAAGATCACGCTGTAACGCCGGCGAATATGATGGCGTGCCGGCCGCGTCGCGGTCTATCGACTCTCGAGCAAAGGAGTTTCTCAAATGCCCGCAGTCATTGGCACGTGGCGCGAAAATTGGAAGCAAGTTCTGACCAGGCATAGTGTGCAGCTCACCGCGATCTACGACCTCATTTGCCGGTACCACGACACCTACCGGCACCCCAGCAGGGAAGAACTAATTCTATCCGTGCCACACGCGCTTGGTGAGAATCCAGGGTATCGCTCTGTACAGAGCTGGCCGAATTACTCGGAGCCGGGCGTCTACATCATGTTGAATGATGCAAAGACACAAGTGCTGTACGTCGGGCAGGCGGAAAAACTGGGTTATCGCCTGAGTACATGGCTGCGACACGGCACCCATGAGTCACGAAGGATGCGCGCCTGGGAGATCAAGCCAGCGCACGTCGCGGTTGTCCCTGTCCAAGAAGATCACGAGGCCGCCTCGCTGGAGAGCTTCTTGATTAGGCGCCTGCACCCGAAGGAAAACACCAAAGGAATCCCCGACCAGTCCGAGAACCGGTTCCGCAGCGAACAGGCGGGCGAGTCAAGTTTCTGGGTGGATGGGCGTTGGTATTCTCACCAGCCGGCCGAGAAGCGCGGTGACTGACTGCGTGCCTCGAATTGAAAGCCCAGGCTCGATTCGGTCGTTACTTGCGCGGCTGCCGAGGCGTGTAAACCCCTGATTTCTATAATTGTCCCGCTAACTGCCATTTCTGGCAGTTGCGCGCCCACTTGGGGAGGTAGACGCTTCTCCGAGTAACAGACAAAAAGACAGGGGCGTACCAATGAGAGACATAGTCACGCTCTTGATTGGCGCAGCTATCGGCTGGTGCGCCAACTGGTTCTTTTATCGGCGCTCGCGCGCAGATAGTGCTGCGACGGCGGAAGCGCAGTTGCGCCACCTACGAACTCTGATTGAGGCGGCGGCGGCAGCGGGCCATATCGAGCCCGTACGTGATAGCCAGGGCACAGTCACTGGCGGGCGTGTCATTCGGCCTGTGGTGCAGACTGGCGCTATGGCAATGGAAGGACAAGCCCCGATAGTGGAAGTGCGCGCAGGTCCTTCGACAGCTCACGGGGCAGGAGTCGTAACAGCTGCAAACCCTAAGCTGTGAAAAGCGCAGCAGTCTCTGAGGTGCGGATCGGGGGGCCCGCTCCTAAAGGGCGAAACGGGTAGACGCTCGCGGACATGCTGCCGACAGATGTCATTAACTGCATCCGCGATTCGATCGACGCCGAGCTGCCGATGCGTGACCAGAGCGTCTTCGAGAGTCTGCAGCGATCTGGCAGCGAATTTGCAGCGCGAGGAACGCTGACTTCCTCGATGGCGTTGCAGGCTCGGGCGCGGATCGGCTGCGATGAGCTCGCGGTGCGCGCCGACATTATTTGGGGATTAATCAGGCGCTGCCACCGCGTGTTCGGCATGCCGCTGGATGATCAGCTCGCCGAGGACCTGCAGCAGCTGCTACGCGAGCACTTGGCCAGGCAGGCCGACGTCGTCACAGGAATGGTCGACAGCAAGCCGTCAGGGCTGGGCCAGCAATGGCAGGCTCTGATTCGCCCCACGGTAAAGCGGCGCCACGAGGAGCTGTTCCGAAAATTCACCAACGAAGCGCGCATCTACGCACAAGCGACCTCGCTTGCTCCCAAGGAACAATCGAGCACATACACATTTCGCGGCCCGGTAGGAGCGGTGCAGCCAGGAGAAAACGCAGTCGCGCACGTTCACATCGATGCCACTGGCGCCACTCGTCTGGTGCAGGCGCTCGAGCAACTTCAGGCCGCGATTCCCCAGGCCACTGGAATGACGCCCGAGCACCATGCGAATAATGAGGAGCTGGTGCGCGATTTAATCGCCGCCTCGCGCGCGCCCAAGCCGAACGGACCGAAGCTTGCGGGCCTGCTCAACGGTGTTGCAATCACGGTCCAGACCGTAGCCGCGCTGCGCGGGGCCTGGGACTTGGTGTGCGATGCCGCGCGCGCGATGGGTATTCCCGTGTCTTAGCGATGGGTCTGCAGCGGGCGGTAACGGATCTTGCGCCTTACCTTAGGTTGAAGGGAGATAACGCACCAATGAAAAGTCTACAGGCACTGACAAGCGACGATGTGATGGCCGCCTTCAATGGTGATCGAACACTGGAGTTCACTGTCCTCGAACGAGCCACCCTATTCCGAAAAGTGTTCCCGCAGCTGGACTTCTCGAAGCCCACCGAGATCCCCCCGACTCCGATAGCCTTGAACTCCGACACAATTGCTTGGGCGATCTTGCATGGCGGAGACACAATGCACGGCCAGTACGCATCACTAGTGTTGCTGATCTACTGGTCTGGCGGGACGATAACGTACACGAGGACCTCTCCCGACGAGTACGTCGCGTCCGTTCGATGGCCTCCGCGGCCGCAGATGTAGCCTGCGTCGATCCATTTAGACGCCACAACCAGAACGGAGTTATTGGCGTGAGAGGACTTAGAGATGTTGAGCATCGACATAGTTACCTGTATCCGCGAATCAATCGACGCTCTGATGACGCCGCGCAACCGTGAAACCGTCACAAAAGTACAGCAATTACTACTACCAGCCCACCGCGACGGTGCATTGGCTGACAACGCAATATCCGGTCGGCGTCAGATCGGCACTGATGAACTCGAACACCGAGCCTCGCTTATCTGGCAGCAAATCATGCGCTGTCATGAACTCTACGGAAGCGTCGTTGATCAGCAGACGGTCGTCGACCTACAGCAGCGACTCGCCGAGCACATTGCCGCGCAGTGTACGGCCGTGCTTACCGCGATCGATCAACCCATTGTGGGACATATCCCTCCCAGCGTAAAAGCGGACATCCGAGCTACCGTCCTGACGCGGCGCAAGGAGCTGATCGACTATTACAACAACGAGTCGCGCCTTTATATTGAGCAATTACGACGTCCGCCTGCAACTTTGCCGAGTGGTGTTCACATTTACGGCCCGGTGGGCGCTGTGATGACGGGGGCCAACGCGACCGCCCACGTGCACATGGATGCAGCAGGGCGTGATCGTTTCGTCGAGGCACTCGAAGCCTTACGTGAGGCAATCGGGCGTATTCCCGAACTGACGGTCGATCAGCGAACAGAGAGCCGTGATGTGATTGCCGAATTGACGACCGAGGCCAATGCGCAGCGGCCAAATACCATGCGGATACGCGGATTGCTGGCGGGATTGTCAACCGGCATTCAGACAGCAGCGTCAGCGCGCGGCGCCTGGGAGCAGTTGCGCGACGCGGCGATGGCGATCGGCGCCTGGTTTCAATGACACTTCGCCAACAAGGGGCCCGCTGCCGCACTGCCTTCACATTTATCTGCGCTGATATTGAACGCACGACGCCCCTTACTAACGCCGCAGGCAGCGGATAGACTTTAGAGAATGGTAACGAGTGTCCGATCCGTATTTTTGGCGTTACTCTTCGCCCTCTTCGTTATGGGCCAGTCCGCTGTAGAAGCAGCGAATTGGCAAGAGATCAAAGTCGACAGCGACGCTCGGACCGCGATTGACCGCGCCAGCGTCAACTTAGTCGGCGGTGTGACAGAAGCGTGGTTCCGAATCTTCTACTATGCTGGCGGTAAGGTCCCCGAAAGCGCGCGCGTGGGCTCGCCGCAAGCTGTCCCGGTATATTCCTACGTGTTGATGCTTCTGGCCTTCGACTGCAGCAGGAAAACGATCGCGACCCTACAAACAGCCTACTACAACACCGCCGACGAGGTCGTCGGACGCTGGTCGGCCGTCGCTACTCCGCGCGAATTGGCGCAGCACATCGTCCCGGAATCGGTCGGCGAGCACTATTTAGAGGAAGCCTGCCGGCGGCGCTGATGACAATAGGGATGGCGGTTGCACTCAAACCCATCGATCACCCTTATCGATGGCGAGGGTCGCGCATGCGAGCGGATGCACACCGGGTCACGGTAGCACCGCCTCCAGGCCGCGTTGGAGAGTCCTCTATGGGCAGCGGAGCACACATATGAAAATCCTGTTCACGACGCTGTCGCTCGCTTACTTCCTACAGCCGGCATTCGCAATCGACTACTCAAAGCGCGTCTTCACTCGTGTCGGCGCGATTGTATGCCCGCTAGAGTCATTTATGGATGTACGCGCAGGGCATAGCACTTCAGATATGACACGCATGTTTTCCGATCCGAACGATAGAGAGATGCATGCGCACGCTCAGCATTGCGAAGTATGGCAAGCTGGGGTTGTGATCTCTGTAGCCCCCTCCTTTCTCATAGACGAGTGGTTCCCTGAAGGGATCCCGCACGTTACGGACAATAAGACATTGCTATTGCTTTACGATACATCAGGGGATCGCTTGCGGTGGTTGGTAACCGCCGTGGACGAAGTTACCAATAGTCCGACCGGGTAAGAGCATCATCAAGCGCCGTACGATTGGCAAACACGATATGCCTCTCCAAATCCTCTGGTGCTCGCGGTGCTCGACCGCCTTCACTTTCAGCGGCGCTCGTGTCGAGCGCACGACAGGCTGCAAGCTCGCCGTTCGTCACATGGACTGCGGCGCGCTCAACGAGATAGTCCCCTACGGCACGAGCAGGGACGGCTGCGAGCTGTACAAGGTTGTCGGCGAAGCGTGACCGATGCATTGAGGATGTCTCGGTGAATCGCATGGCCAAGACAACGGAACATAAGGACGGCAAGTCAATGCCAGAACCACTCACGACAACAATCACAATTGCGATGTTGAAAAAGCCGATCGAGGAGCTTTACAAGGCTGCGGAAGGCAGCGTGAAGCGGCGACTAAAGGCTGCGCAGACTTCGCAGGCTCTTCGTGGAATCTATAAGGCAATGTCATCGATTCTAAAGGTTAAGACCATGTGGTCTATGGAGAAAGAGGTAAAGCTTACGGCTTTCTACTACCCGTCAAAGGTGAGTATAGAAGGGAAGATCCGGGCGATTGATTGTGTACAAGAAATCGAGCAAACCAAGAGTTACGTCATTCAGGGAACTGTCGGGCAGGGCAAATCCATTTTCCTACGGTACCTGTGTATTCAAGAAATAGCGCGAACCAAGCGGGTACCAATTTTCGTCGAATTACGGCGATATGACGGGAAAAAGGAGTTTAGACAGTTCCTCACGCGCGAGTTTGAACGATACGGGTTGCCGAGCGATGACGAGACTTTTGAGTTTTTGGCGACCTCTGGGAGGCTTGTCTTGCTTTTAGACGCTTTTGACGAGATAGAGCTGACTTTGGTGACGTCGGTGATTTCTGAAATTGAGAACCTAGTGCAGAAGTATCCGGACCTACAAACTGTGATCACTTCTCGACCAGAGAGTGGTATCGAAAAGTCACCGCATTTTCGAATTTATTCACTCGCACCGCTGCTACCAAACGACCATAAGCCATTTCTTCATAAAATCGTGCCAGAGGACGCTCAGGTTGAGCGGATAGTGGACGCGATTTCCAAAAGCCCGATGGAGATAAGAACGCTGCTTGGTACACCACTCTTGCTTACGCTCCTGGTCATTGTCTACAACGCGACGCAGGAGGTTCCGCCGACAATGTCGGCATTCTACGAGGAGCTTTTTCGTACTTTGTTAATAAGGCATGACAGCAGCAAGCCCGGGTTTCATCGTAAGCGGGCGTCGCGTCTGAGTGATTCCGATCTCAAGCGGCTGTTTGAAGCGTTTTGTTACGCCGCGAGACAACAAGAGCTCTTGGTGTTCAATCACACTGTTTTGGAAAGGCTTTTGGACTCGGGGTCCGCACTAACCGGGGTGCGCTGCTCGGCGGACGGCTTCGTTAAAGATATCACTCAGGTTGCCTGCCTGATGCAGAGGGAGGGCTTTCAATATCAGTTCATTCATAAGAGCGTCGCGGAATTCCATGCGGCCTCGTTTATTTCGCGATCATCAAATGACACGGCGCTGAAGTTTTACCAAAAAGTTGCAACTCAGCATAAGTGGTTGAAGTGGAGACAGGAACTGGAATTCCTGTCTCAGATCGATCGATATAGGTTCTGCAAGAATTTTTATATTCCATCGGCGCGAAAAGGGATAGCTCTATTCGGGATTGATGCTCTAAGTCCAGGAAGCAATCCGACAGTCAGTACGGATCATGCAAAGGCTTTCCTAATGGGCCCGATTGCCGGAGCGATGCCGATAGATCCGGCGGCGCCGCCCAACCGGTCCGCTGTGCCGTTCCGTGTGACGTGGGGGCAGAGCGCAAATTATGCCACGCATGAGACTACGGGCTTTATAGTGCGTGAGACGATTATGCTTCTGCAGCAGCGCATTCCCTTGGATCACCGTATCTTTTCGAGTCCCACGGTAGAGATGCCACTGGGTTTTCTTATCGAGGAAACCAATCTTCTACCTGAGGTTGCGGTGATGATGACGATGGCTGTGCGCTCCTTAATTGAGAAGGTCCAGCTTATAAGTTCGGAGTTGCAACGAGAGGAACAGGCGAGGGAGTTCATCGATCCTTGATTTGGTGCTGGCACCTTGCACTAGGTAACAGCTGGTACAGGCGCATGTTGACCCATCGAGGAGCGATGGACGATCAGTCCGCGAGCGCCAATCGGTGGCGTTGTAAATAATCTTCAACGGTCGTTGAGTATAGTTAACACTGCGTGGGCAAAGCAGAGTTAAGGCGAGAACCTCATTCAGCCGACGCACATGCTCGAAGGCCGCCAGACGCGTGAGCGCATCGCGTTCAGCTTCAGCCACGGGCTGAAACTCGCTCTGACTCCTTTGGGATTACGCCATGAGCCGGCGCCAGCACCTCGGCCATGGGCGCGTCGAGCAAAGGGCGTCGTGTGTCTTCGCCGTTTTCGAGGCTTGTCTCCAGGCGCGGATTCGGGATTGCTCGGGGAGTAGTGGCAGAGGAACTTGTAGCCCTACGTCACTATGACATCGCGCCCGTTAGGGCATCACGCCCGCTGGCACTCCGTTCCCAGACGTAATCGTAGACAAGCTCCGCGGCGGCATCAGTCTCATCATCAGTAAACGGTGGACGCGGAAGAGACTGATACAGTTTATCAAGGATAAATATCTTCACCTGGGCCTGAGTCGTCTCATTCTGTAGCCATCCAGGCATGGGCCGGACCAAGTCCTGCAGAGATGAAAGCAAAGCCCGACTTGCCTGCTTCAGTCGCTCTCGATCGTTTTTGCTGATGCTGTCTCTGAACAACAGGTCGAAGAGGGCCAACTCATCATCGGTCAGCCCCTCCACCGCAGCCCGCTTTTGCTCTGCATCGAGGCTGGCTGCAAGGGCCACAAGCTGCGCGAACGTGGCCTCGACGGTGGCCCGGTCCTTCTCGCGGTTGTAGTCCGCGATGATCTCCTGGTACTTCCTGTAGTAGTCCATCCGCATGGGGTTTCGGGCGAGCATCTCGGCCAGCTTCTTCTCCACGACCTCCCGGATGTCTTGCAATGCCGCGTGCTTACGTCGCACCTTATTCGCAAATTCATTCCGCAACTTTTCAAAATCGATCTGGCTCAGATCCACCTTGAGCCCCTCGGCGTGGTCACCGCCGGGCGCTGCTACCCGGATCGCCTCGTTGACTATGCGATGAAGCTCCTTGAGCAGCTCTGTCACGTCCGCCGTGTCGCGCCGGTCCTGCAGTTTCTTGTAGATCGCCTCGACGTTGTCGTGCCGCTCAGCATAGGCTAGCGCGCTCGGCTCCATCAGCAATGCCTTGAAGCGAATGAACACCTGCCGGGCCATAATCTCGAAGCGGCGTTTGGCTTCATCCGAGGTGTAGAGCGCATCCACGGCGTCGCGCAGGGCTTCGATACGGGCGAAACCGGTTGCGCCGTGGAGCCGATTCGCATCGAAGCCAAACCCGAGCAGGTGCTTCTCCGCCTCCTCGATGGCCTGGAGCAGACTCGCAACGAGTTCCTCGATCGGGGCCACAATGCCGACGCCCCCGCCACCTCCGTCCTCGTCGCCCAGCGCGTACTGCGCCAGCGCCTCACGCAGGCTCTTGAGCATGCCGTTGTAGTCCACGATGACACCGCAGTCCTTGCCGGGAGACACACGGTTGGCACGGGCGATAGCCTGCATCAGGTTGTGGGCTCTCATCGGCTTGTCGATGTAGAGCGTCGCGAGGCACTCGACGTCAAAGCCTGTGAGCCACATCGCGCAGACGATCGCCACGCGGAAGGGATGCTGCGGGTCCTTAAAGGCGTCCTCGACCGTCACCTGCTTGCCGTCGGGCGTATGGAAGCCGGTTTTCATCACCATCCGGTGTGGAATGATGTCGAAGCCCCACTTCTGGAAATCGCGGACCTCGTTCTGCGCTTCGCTGATGACGATCTCGATGATCGTGCTCTCCATCCACCGCACTTGCCTTCGTACGGCGTCGAGTTCGGCAGCCAGGCGCTCTCGGATTTCCGGGTCTGTCGTTGCGACAAGCTCCGCCTCCTTGCGCAGAATGAGCCACTGGATCTGGCTGAGCTTGGACTTCCAGCGCGGCTCGATACGCTGGAACATCCTCGCGCAGGTGATCTTGTCGATGCACACCAACATCGATTTGCCCGTCTGCCAGCGCGTAGAGCAGTGGTCCACGAAGTCCTCAGCCAGCTTGTCCAGTCGGTCGTCGGCCGTGATGATCTCGTAGTCCTTGCCGAGCAGGTTCTCCAGCAGTGCGACCTGATCTGGATCGAGATCGGCCTTTTCAACCGCGTCGGCAATCCGATCGTTCAGGTCCAGGCGGGCAAGTCCCAGCTTCTCGCCTCTATTCTCATAGACCAGCTTGACCGTGGACTGGTCCTCCACCGATCGCTTGAAGTCATAGCGCGAGATGTAGTGGCCGAAGATCCGTCGCGTCAGCTCGTCGTGCTTGAAAAGCGGCGTGCCGGTGAAGCCGATGAACGAGGCGTTGGGCAGAGCGAGGCGCATATTGCGCGCGAACCTGCCTGCCTGCGTGCGATGCGCCTCGTCCGAGACGACGATGATGTCGTCGCGTAGGCTGTAGGGCTCGGTCACAGGTTGATTAAACTTGTGAATCAGGCTGAAGATGAAGCGGTGATTACCGCGAAGGATCTCCTGCAGATCCTTGCCCGAGGCGGCGCGCGGCGTTTTCTCGTCCGACACACCGCAGCCGACAAAGGTGCGCCAGATCTGGTCGTCCAGATCCTCACGGTCGGTCATCATGAGAAAGGTAAAGTTCCCGGGTACGACTCGTCGAACTTTCTCTGCGAAGAACGCCATCGAGTACGACTTGCCGCTGCCTTGCGTGTGCCAGAAGACGCCCAGGCACCCCAGGTCCTCATGTGCCCGCCTTACCAGCGGCAGCTCATCGTCTTCCACGCCATGAGCGGTTGGGGGTAGATAAGCCGAGTCAGGCGGTAGCGCCGAGGCAACCTTCAGTGCTTCCGGCTTCGGCACTCTGTATTCAATCGTCCGCTTTGCAGGCGGAAACCGTCGCTTGAGTTCTTCCTGGTGTACCACTGATCCGACGGCTCGATTGACGCCGAGCACCTGGTGGTTGCGCGCGACGATCTTCCGTGTACCGCCCGCTCGACTGTCGTCGAACAGAATGAAGTTCTCCACCAGATCCAGCAGGCGCTCCTTGGCGAGCATCCCGTCGAGCAGCGCTTCGGCATCTAGGCGCGCCTTGTCCGTCTCAGTGTTGCGCTTCCATTCAACGAAGTGCTCCCAATTGCTCGTGATCGAGCCGTAGCGGGCCTGGTCGCCGTTGCTCACAACCAGGAAGGCGTTGTGATGGAAGGCATGAGTGATGCTGTGCTCGGATAGGTAGTCGGTCAGGTTGTCGTCAAACCCGGCTCGGATGTTGCGATACACCGCCTTCAACTCGATGAACACCACAGGAAGTCCATTGACGAAACACACCAGATCGGCCCGCCGGTTGTAGTGCGGCACGCGCACGCCCTGTATCTTCAACTCGCGCACAGCGAGAAAGCGGTTGTTGCTGACGTTTCTGAAGTCGATGACGTGTGCGTGCGCGTGGCGGGTCTCGCCCGCGGCATCCCGCCACTCCACTGGCACGCCGCCACGGATGAATCCGTAGAACTCCCGGTTATGTTGGATCAGCGATCGGGCGAAGTCGATGCGGGTGAGCTTCTCGATCGCCTGTTCGCGCGCCGATTCCGCAAGATCCGGATTCAGGCGCGCGAGCGTCGCGCGCAGGTCCCGAACCAGCACGACCTCACGCTCGGAGGCTCGCCCCAGCGTTCCATTACGTCCGAATATTTCGGCGTTGTAGGCATAGACGCTTTCCCAGTCCAGTCGATCACGGAGGTGGTCCGCAAACGTCTGCTGGACAAGCCGGTCTTCGCTATTGATGTCCGATATCATCAATAGGACGGCGTCTACGCCTTCCTCTCTGCTTGGGCTGCCTCTTCCGGCGTCATGGACATCAACTTCACATTTAACGCCGAGGCGATCGCGTTCGCGCGGCGCGAGACGAAGGTATAGTAGTCATCATCTTTAACGCCATACGACTCCATGTCGTTGATCAGATGCGTTTGCAGTGTCTTGGCGATCGACTTATTGGTCTTCGCGAACTTGCCGACGTAACTGCTCGGTGACTTCTTGCCGATTCGGTGTTTATTTGAATAGCCGTCGATTAACGTGATGTTCGCAATTAGGTTCGGCTCCGCTTTGGGGTCGGCGGCGTTGAGGTACCCTTTCGGGAAGAAGTGGTGATAGTTGCGGCTAGTGGCAATCTTTAGGTTACTGTTATCCAAGATAACGATCCCATTGGTATCGAAGGACTTGGGCTGTTGATAGGCCAACAGGCACAGAACAGCCTTGCAGTAGGCATTGCCAGCTGAGAATGAAGTCTCCTCAATGGCTTCCGCGTCTACCGCAAGTTCGCTACGCTGATAGCTCGGCGACTTGCCCTTGGCAATCGCGTCCATCCGGTTGAAATCTTCTGCCAGCTTGGATTCAGTGGCAGAGCTATAGCGCTCCGTCAGTCCTACCCAATAGAAGAACTGCTCCAGTAATCGTGCCTGATCGTTGTCGGCCTTCCTGTTGCCAATCGTATGGAAGAAATAAGTAATCGGCACCACGGCGGCCGGGTACGGCACCAGTTGCGAGACCGGAACCCGCAGTTCCGACCGGATGAAATCGATGGCCATGAACAGCGCCGTTTTCATCGGCTCCCAGCTGGTGATGAATGTCTGGCGCTTTATCTTAAGGATGTCGCGGCTTCGCACGGCTTTTAGAGCGATTGCCGCTACGCATTGCATGATAATTGACTCTGGCAGTGTCTCGAACTTCGCGGCCGCCAGGCACTCCTTTTCCTCGTCAGAGCCATCCCGCAGCGTCTCGTATCGCTCGGCCAAGTCGAAGCCTTGCACCTCGTCGTAGGTCTTGGCAACCATAATCTCAAACACGGTCAGCACCTTGCCGCCGGTGTTGATGCGCGAAAAAACCTCGCAGGCCACCTCGATCGGATAGTCCTTGATCGTGATCGTCGAGAAGTCGTAGGTCGTCAGCGTGTTCCTATAAGCCTGTATCTGGTCCGCCTGGTCGTGGCCGAGGGTTTTATAGAACGAGCCCAAGGGCTTGCTCAATACGTCATGCACGGGCACATATTGCTTACCTTCGACTTTCTCGGTGACCACGATCTGCTCGTCCCGCTCGGGGTCATAGTCCAGGTTGATGAAGATGTCTTTGTAGTCAATCTCCTTGCCGTCTTTCGTGAGGCGGATACCTTTCCTGATGGCGTACAACGAAGTGATGCGTTGTTGGCCGTCCAGAATGTATTGCGCATAATCACCTTTGGGTGTCTCGGGCAATTTGTGATTGCCAACTTCCTTGTAGCTACGGAGTTCCTCCTTCGTCTTCCAGAAGATGAACGTGCCGATCGGGAAGCCTTTGAGGATGGAGTCGATCAGTTTGGCGGACTGCTCCTTGTCCCAGACGAATTCGCGCTGGAATCGTGGCAGCTTGATCTGTCCAGCGTCTATCTCGACGAACAGTGCCTCGTACTTCTTATTATGATTGTCCGGCTGCAGCAGGACCGCCGCTCTCGGCGCTGGGACAGGATCCCGTGCGGCTCCAGCGACGAGGGGTTCTCGATTCTTCTTTGGTTTCATACTGGGATCTCCCCGTTCATCAGGCGCGGCAGCAGCAGATCGCGAGCCGCGCCTAGCTTCTCGTTTTGTTCCATCAAATTAGCCACCTGCCGAAAGATCGGCGCGACGATCTCCTCGAACAGTAGAATATTCCTTTCGCTGGGCACGATGAATGGAATCAGCTTAAATGTATCCACGACAATGGCATCGAAGACGGCGCCGACGGCGTGTTGCTTGAAGTGTTCTATGGCTTCCTTGAGCGCGCAGAACAGAAAGAGCTGTGATACGTGCCCTTTGCCAATCAGCGCGTAGCAGGACTGGCTCATCGCCATGGCGTGCGACGCAAGATTGAGCTTGCCAACGGTGCCTCGCGCCGAGATGAACACCGTGTTCGTGGCGTAAAGCTTGCTATTGCAGCTCTTTAGCCCAAGCTCCGTGATGGAGCGCTCTGTTTGCAGAACATATGAGGTGTCTGATGCATCCTTCGGCGTATAGAAGGGAATCTCGCCATCCCAATAATCGGTCACGGCGGTCTTAGGGGTGCCACCGCTAAGCACCTCCATCGCCGAGTACGCTGTCGAACTATCCCACCCGTCCGGCACGCCGTTGGTGATACGGGTGTGCTCGTGTCCGGGAAATCGGAGGCGGACGAACCACTCGCGATAGAGCTGCCGTGCCGCCTCTTCCAACAACACCATCCTCCGCCGGTTGAGTTCGCTGAGGTCATCGTACGCGGAGAGGATGCCGGCGATGTGGTCCTGCACATCCCGTGGTGGTATTAGAATGCGTAGATCGTGAATATGATTTCGATTTAGCGTCGGGTTCGAGTTGCCAACGTCAAAGCGCTTAAAGTCTATTGTTTTTAGGTAAAAATACACGAACCGTGCGTTATTCCCCCGAAGGTCCTTGCTCCAAAGCGTCGTGTCATGTGGCCAGTAATCAACATCGCAGAAATGCACGGAGCCCAAGGTGCCTTTGCGGCCAATCACCACGCCAGGGCCAGGGGCCCTGCATTCATTGTGGTAGCTCGTCACACCAGACGAAGAAATTACGGGAAACGGGCCATCCGTCTGCTGTGCTTGTGTGATGTCGAATCCCCGCTGGAAAAATACAAGATCTTGCAACCGCGCCTTTTTCCAGCTCTTAGTCAACGGCATTTGGTTCATGCCCCCAACTGCTGGATATTCGCCTGGATCTCCGCCGCGAGCTCCGTCGCCTCTTTGTTGAGGTCGGCCAGCTCGGTGTGGATGTCGCGCAGCGTCTGCTCGAAGTCAAAATCCTCGTCCTCCTCGGGCGGGGCGACGCCGACGTAGCGGCCGGGGGTGAGACTCCAGTCGGCGGCTTCGATGTCCTTGCGGTCCACCAGCTTCACTAGCCCCGGCACGGCCTCAAGCTCGGCTTTGGGAAAGCGGTCTTGCAGCCACGCCACCTGCCGGTGGAAGTAGGCGGGATGTTTCAGTTGCTCGACCGCCGACTTGCGCTCCTCGTCAAGCTGCTTCACCAGACGGCCGGCAGCGCGGCGGTCAAACGCTGCAGAGACAGCATCGTCAACCGCCAGCTCGCCGCCCAGTTCCACCGTCCGCGCAGCGAGCTTGTAGAGCAGGTCCACCTGCTTGATGAGACCGCGAATCGCGTCTGCGCAGGGATCGAACGCCTTGCGTGCCGTGTGCTGGGACTCGTTCTTGTCGGGCAACGCCTTAGCGTATTTGTGGCCGAAGGCGACGAGGCTCTCGCGGAGCTTCTTCGCGTCGGGTTCGTAGAGCGCGGCGGCCTCGCGCAGTTCGGTGACCGCGTCGGCGAGCGGATGCTTCTTCTCGGAATCCAGGTCGGTGGAGTTCGCCACCGCCTCGGCGAGCATATCGAACCGTCCTCGCAGGTCGACAAGCGTTTTATCGAACTGCGCGAGCGCTGGAGGGATGGCGGCGCTCTCGGCGCAGGCGCGCCCCAGATAGTCCTTCACCAGCCCGAGGAACCGATCGCGTTGGCCGCGATAAAGCCACACGATCGATGCAAGATTGCGCATCTGCTCGGGCGAGAAGTCGTAGATCTTGCGGGTGACCTTGCGGTAGATATTGCGCGCGTCGAGCATCAGCACGCTATCCCGCCGCTCGGCCGGTTTGGCGCGATCGAAGTGCCACAGTTCGCAGGGCACGGTACGGGTATAGAAGAAGTTGGAACGGATGGAGATCATCACATCTACATCGCCGGTCTCGACGATCTTGCGGCGCACATCCTTTTCGCCATGGCCGGCACTCGAAGCCTGCGAGGACATGACGAAGCCGGCGCGGCCCGTCGCATTCAGGTAGCTCCAGAAGTAAGAGATCCAGAGGTAGTTGCCATTGCTGACCTTCTTCTGCTTGTTCACGCCTGGTAGCCCGAAGGGCAGGCGCGGATCACCCTTGATGCGCTCGGAGTCCACCAGGTCCACGTTAAAAGGCGGATTGGCCATCACGAAGTCGCATCGGCCCGGTTCGAGGGCCTTTTTTGGACCCAGGTTGTGATCGTCCTGGTAGTAGGTGATGGCCTCGGCGATCTTGCCCTCCAGACCGTGGACCGCCAGGTTCATCTTGGCGATGCGGATGGTGTCGCGGTTCTTCTCCTGCCCATAGAACACGACCTTCTTCGCGGTGTCGCCTCCCTCATCCTCGATGAAGTGGCTTGACTGCACGAACATGCCGCCCGAGCCGCAGGCCGGGTCGAACACCGTACCGTGGCCCGGCTCGATCACATTGACGATGGTCTGCACGATTGAGGATGGCGTGAAGAACTCGCCGTTGTCGTGCGCCTTCTGGATCGAAAACTTGGCGAGAAAGTATTCGTAGATGCGACCGAAGACATCGCCAGTGGCCTGCTTGATCTGCTCGCTGTTGAATAGGCGCATGAGATCTTCGAGCACCTTGGTCTCGAAGATGCTGTAGTCCTCCGGCAGCACGCCGAGGAGCGGCTCGAACTCGGCTTCGATGGCCGTCATCGCCTCGGTGACGAGCTTGGGAAGATCGGCGCCGCTGGTGGCAGCCTGCTGCATGATGTAGTCGTACCGCGCCTTCTCTGGCAGGTAGAGCGAGCGGCGCGCGACATAGTCCGCCGGGAGCACCTTGCGCTTGGGCATCTTGCCGCTCGCCTGGTCGGCTTCGATCTGACGGTGGGCGGCGTCGAACCGGTTGGCGGCGTGGCGGAGGAAGATGACTCCCAGCACCGGCATGAAGTAGTCGCTGGAGGTGAGCTTCGAGTTGGCTCGGAGATTGTCCGCTGCCTCCCAGAGGTCGGCTTCGAGTTTCTCGACGTCTTTATATGCATCGGCATCCATGGTTTGCGTAGTCTACCGACGTTCAAGACATCGATCCGTAAGTCTGTGACCTGCAAGCTGTCCTTACCGTCCCATCGCTCCTTGCAACTCGACGAGGCCATGAACGGGTCAGGGATAGTGCCCGCGGCGACCCGGACGCTCTCTCTGCCGGTTCCACCTGATCAGAGACATATCGCTACCCGTACTGTCCTGAGATGGGGTCTACGGACAGTTGGTCTGGGCGGGCATGAGTGGATCAGGGACTTAGCGTCACTCTCGCCGCCCGTCCCGATTACCGAAAACCGGACAGTTCGCCTTAGGAGGCCCTCAAGCCCCGAAGGCCGGCCCGCCGGCCGATGCCGCTGCGCCGACCGAACTCTGCCCTGCGCACCCGGGAGTACCTGACCGCTGGTGACCGCCTGTCACGTCCTAAGAAACTCAGGTCTATTCATACCAGCGTCGAGTCACTTTCCGACGGGACAAAGGCAAACTGTGAGGCATCAACCCGCCTCCACGTGCTCGGGTTGGCACAGGTGGAAGTCGACGAAGCCCAAACCGCGACCGCCCACCTGTCGTCGAATGCGCTCGGCGAGTACGTATCCGGCGGCAACACAGCCGACAAACGGGGCCCCGACCGCGCGTGTCGCAAGTGTGGTCACGCCGCACGCCTCGGCCCCCTCTTTAAGCAGCTGTCGATACGCAGGCGCCAACGGCGCGCGCGATTCGGGCTCCGCTGCCCATAGCGTTGCCGCTTTCGATGGGCCGGGAAAAGTCCGCACCCGCATGCCTCGAAAATCCGCAATGCCTGAGCCCAAGCCAGCATCGATCGTGAGACGAAAGCCCGCTGCTTCAATCACCCGACGCGCGGCCGCGTTATCGACGCCGAACAGGGCCGTGCAGGGCTCGTCCGATCTCACACGCTGGGCTTCATCGAAGCGTCGCTCAATGAGCGCGGTCTTGTATCCGCGGGCCTCGAGCCAGCGCGCCACGACGCGGCTCTTACTCCGCCCGAGGTCCGAGGCGTGACTGACCATCGAAGTAGAGAGCGTTGACTGTCCCACTACATCGACGTCCTGAAGGAACAGGGGCCGTGAACCGGGCGGCAGAAATCCGAGCGTCCATGCGTAAGCCTGACCGAGGTGCCCGAGCCCGATCAGCCACAATGCATCTTGCGGTGGGTATTCCGTAGCGGTCTTCGCAAACGGCGATGTCGGGTCCCACAGCGACAGATGAACAGCGCGATGTCCTGCATACGGACTATCTTGGCGCAGCATGGAGAAGGCCTCGTTCACCGCCAGCCCTCCGGCCGCCACGCACGCCGGTGCGAACACCGGACCTGTCGGTGCCGATGATCCGATACCGAAGTCCCAACCAGTGGCCCACGCCAGCACATCTGTGCGCGCGACGCGCTCGTCATTGATAACTATGCGAGGCCAGCTCTCCGCTTCGATCAGGGCCCGAGACTTCACCCCCGCCCAGTCCAGAAACGCCTGCAGCCGCGTGCCCTCAAAGCCGGGCACGCCCAGCTCGAAGTCATCGCCTTCAATCAGAACATTGCCCTGAAAGCTGCGCGCGGCGCAGTTGATCGCGGTCAGCGCCACGATCTGCCGGCTGATGTCGTACGCCGATTCGCGGCCCAGGTGGATCTTGACGCCGTAGCGACTGAAGGTGTCCAGCGCCTCAAGGATCGAGCTGGCCTCGCCACTATCGATGAGTAGCTTGAGCAATCGGTGAAAGGAATCGGAATCCATCACGAATCTCCTATGGTGCGACCACCAGCGCGGCGGCTTTACTGCCGAAGCAGCTGAACCACTCGCCCGCACCCAAGTACACATTGAAGCTGACATCGGCCGGCGCAATCACACCGTGCGCGAAGCGCGGGGCAACAAGGGCGATGTGTCCCGGAATCGAGAGCATCGGGTGCTCGCGATCGGACTCGCTCTGCACGGGCTCGTACGGATGGGTATGGATGTCGGCGACGACCTGCAGATTTAAGGCGCTACAGAACTCGGACAAGCGACTGAACGCGGAGGGTTCGAGCTTCACGTAAAGCTGGCGGAGCGCGTTCGGATCGAGCTCGTCGTACGGTATCCAGCGACTCACCACCGCTCTGAGGTCCTGCCTCGCTGCGACTAGAAAGGCGCCGGCCTCGCGGCATCCAGAGCCACGTCTCCACAGATCTTGCATCAAGGTCCGCCAGATCCCCGGTGCAAACTCAAGCGGCTTCGGCGACCAGCTCATGACTTTGCAGGACCTCATGGATCGCTTCGACGTAGTGCGCGAGCCCGATCGCTGGCTTCCAGATCAGCCACGGGTACTCGGCATACCAATTCGGGTGACCCTCGATACTCTGGCGATCGCAGGGAATGTAGAGCGCAGCACCCCCTTTCCAGCCCGGGTTGAACACCTGCGAGACCCGGCCGCCGCGCGGCCAGCGCTGCCGGGGCATGCGCTGCTGCCTCTCCAGGTCCCACACCGTCGCGGTGGGCGGAAGCTCGGGGTAGCCAGTGCAATCAACGCGAAGGATGACGCGACGCTCATCGCGCGCGGCGATCGCCACGATCACCACCGGAAAGTCCTGAGCCAGGAGTTGCCAGCGGCCGCGGGCGACCCCGGCAAGGAAGCGACCCGACTTCAGGTGGACTTCAAGAGCGCGTTGGGCTTCGCACATAGGAGACTTAGCCGTTCACGCGGGTGGAAGGCACGAGATCCAGGCACAGCGCCTTGCTCGGGACTTTCACCAGTGCGCCGATGTGCGTATCCGGATCGGGGCGCTGCTCCGTGCCAGAGATCTGCAGCATCAACTCCGCCGCATCCGAAGCGGGGATCCCGAACTCGTGCGCTGCCCAGCGTTTCACGCGCAGAATCGTGGCACTCGGCCGGAACGTGCGCCGCACGTCGTGCCCCGCGTACCGCACCGTCACATCGATGCCCTTCAGCCGGTGCAGATGCACGCGCAGGCCGTGCGGGATCTCCGTGAGCTTCTCGATGGCGTGCTCGTCGTCGGAGTCCTCGAGATACAGCTGCAGCGCTTGGACCTCAGGGCTCTGCGGTAGAAGGGCGAGCACCTTCTCGCGTAGGCCCGAGGCCCCCACCGCGTGGTCGACTTCCACTGCCTGAACATTACTCAACAGCTCCGATTGAGCGAAGATCATGACCTTCATCGTTCGTCTCCTCGATGGCTCGCGAGGATTCGCGACCTTCTGCCTGAACTAATCGAGGCAACGACGAGAATCAGAAAGCTGTGCTGACTGGGTAATCCCGCGCTCGATCTCACGGATCAATGAGCGAATCGCGACGTGCGGCGCTTACTTGGATTTCGCCTTCTTCTGCGGCGTCTGGGGACAGATCGTCAGGAACGCGCATCGTGCGCAGACGCGTCCGGGCATCGCCGCGCGGTCGCCTTCCTGAAATCGAACCGCAGCGCGGAAACCGATGGTCTTCTCAATAGCCTTCGTCGGCTCGACGGTTTTCTTCGCCTGCGGAACCAATGCATGCAGCATCATGCCCCGCGTGCCCTCACCCGGCATTCCCGCGAGCGCCGGGCGAAGTAATGTTGCGGTCTGCGAGAGCCCGTACTCGGCGAATCGGATCACGTTGAAGGTCGTGATGTATTTGTCGGCGACATTGAATCCCCACGGCAGAGCGATGGAGAGCCCGGCGACACCGGTCTGCGGCTCGACAAAAAGGCCCCCAGCGGCGCGGAACTGCTTGATCTGGGAAATACCGCGGTCGCACACGAGGCGCGCGTGGGCCCAGAGCAACGGATCGAGCGCCGGGTCCGGCAGGTGCTGCGCGGACCACGCCGCCTGCAGATACGTGTCCGGCGCCTTCTTACCGCCTCGCGCTATTTCTCCCAGCGCCTTCATGATCGCCCATCGCGCACGGATCGCAGGCTCCGTGTCTTCCTCGCGTCGCAGCTGCAGCTCGTACCGGTACGCGTACTGCAGGGGGCAGCGTGCGTAGGTTTCGAAACGATCGAAGTCGAGCGGCAGCGCCTTGCCGAGCGATGCGTGCGCGACGGCGGCCGCGGCGGGCGGCTCGGCGGGCGACTCGAAGGTGAAGCTTGCGTACTTCGGCGGATAGTGAAGGAGCTGTGGCGCCCGATCTTTGGGTTTGAACTCAGCATCCTCATAGAGCCACAGGTGTCGCTTTGCGCGCGAGACGGCGACATAAAAGAGATTGTTGCGCTCCACCGCCTGCTCGAAATCCCATTCCTTGCCATCGCTTCCCAACGCCTCCGGCGGCACGATGTCGAGGATACTGTTCGAATCGGTCCAGGTAGGCTTCGTCCCGCCGAATGTGCCAGCGTTCACGTACGTTAGATGGACCGCCTCGTATTCCAGACCCTTGCTGCCGTGTATGGTCTGGATGCGAACCGCATCGAGCGCGGCCGCTTCCGGCGGCAACTCGCGCTCGGCATAAGTTTCCCCGATGCGCTGCCGAAGGCGCTGTCGCATAAGAAATCGCGGCAGGCGCGCCTGCTTGATCTCGCCATCGCCATTGCGAACCGAGTAAGTGAACTGCCAGAGCGCGATTCGCCGCATCCACGCGGCGATGGACGCATCACTCGGATCGGGCATCCCGAAGCGGCGTTCGAGCAGCAGATCACAGACAAAGTCCCAGGGATTGGAGCCGCGCGAGTGCCCCTGCAGGACCATCCTGATCGCGTCGATGGCCTTGAGCCCTGCCGCGGTGACCCCCGGCGGCGGATCCGCAATCCACCGTCCACGTTGCCAGCGCAGATCCGAGGCGGCCGCGGCGAGCAACACGTCGATGTCCTTCTGCGACATCGCGAAAACCGGGACTGTCAGCAATCCCACGAGTGCCTTCGGCTGGCGCTCTGACAGCAGCTGCATGAGGCACAGCAGGCGCTTGACCTCTACCCGCTGCGCGAGCTCGCCGATGAAGAGAACGGGGACGCCATGCGAAGAGAGATACGTGGCCAACGGCTGCCGATCATCAGAGCTGCGGCACAGGACCGTCTGATCGCCGTAGCGAACACCCGCCTCATGACAGTCACCGATCCCGGAGTGCACCGCAGCCGGAATGCCCGCGCGCGTGCTCGCGGTGACGAGACCCGGCCGCACGCCACTCTTGCCCTTCTCCGCTATCATCTTATCGAGCGGCAGACTCGACTCTAAGACATGCAGCTTTCCGGCCTGCTCGACGAGATCCAGAATCTCCTGGCTGCTGCGACGATTGCGCGCGAGCGGATACTTGCGAATCTTCGCCGTGCCGGCTTCTGTTTTGAAAGTCCTATCGAACAGGATGAGGCTGTGGACCGAGGCACCGCGCCAGTGGTGGATCGCCTGCCGCACATCGCCCACGACCCACAGCGATTTCGCCTTGGCTGCGAGCTGACGCATGAGCTCGATCATCGCGAGCGTCACGTCCTGATACTCGTCGACCAGGATGTACTGGAACTCGTCGGCGAGCTCGGAATACGGAGCTCGGTCCGCGCGGATCGCGAGCGCGGGTTTGGCGACGAGGTCGACGAAGTCCACCATCTTCGCCTTCGCCAGAAGGGTCTCATGAGCCTCATATAGCGTCGCCACATCCTCGCGACGCCGCCGGATTTCTTCAGAGTCGGCGGCCAGGGTTGGCAGCCGGACCCGGTACTCGGCGGGACTCACCAGCTCCTCCTTCAAGCGCTTGATGGCGCGGACGACCGGATGCAGCCAGTCGTAGGGATCCTGCACGCGCAGATAGTGCTGAAGCGCGATCCCCGGCAAGGCCGCGGACAGCATCGTCATCGAGTTCAACAGGTCGGCGACATTGAGGTCCGGGTCGAGATCAAAGCGCTGGTGATACTTGCGCAGGAACTCCAGTCCAAACGCGTGGAACGTGCCGGCCCAGATGTCAACCGCACGAGCAATGCCCGCACTCCTCAGCCGCTCCACAAGCTCGAAGGCGGCTTTGTTGGTGAAAGTGAGGACCAGAATATGCGCGGGATCGACGCTCAGTTCCTCGATGAGATATTTCACACGGTGAATCAGTGTCGAGGTCTTGCCCGTGCCGGGCCCCGCGACGACGTTGGCAAAGCGCTCGGCAGCGCGCGCGGCAGCGCTCTGATCATCACTCGCCGGATACAACACTTTGGTGCCGGCGGGTTCCGCCTGAGGCAAAAGCAGCGCATCGAGCATCTGCTGGCGCACGTACTCGATCGGCACCCCGAGATCGTGAGCAATCCGGGCGGGCCCCTGCCCCTTCAAGTATATCTCTCGCACAACGCTCTGCGGCACCAAAAGCTCGCGCGAGAACACGTTCGCCTGCAGTTCCTGGCGTTCGCGCGCACCGTACGCTTCCACAGTGACTACCGCTGGCGATCCCGCACCACCTGTCACCGACTTCAGATGCGCCACCGTCGTGGGTGACTTGTCCGCATCGAGAAACCAGTGACCGAGCTCGTGCGCCACGAGAGCGGCGTGCTTGTCCGAATCGACCGCGTTGCTCACATAGATGTAGCGTTCGTCGCGCTTGAGGACGGCGCTGCCTCCCCCCAGCGCGCCGTAGCCGGGATCGACGGGCTCGATCGCCAGATTCAGAACCGTCTCCACGGCTTTCAGCAGCTCGATCGCCGGAACCGGATCGTCTGCGCGCGCCTTGAGAAGCGTCGCCCGCACCTCCTTGGCCTTGTCCCGGGCCCGTTGGAAGGGATTCATGATGATTCGGGTTAATCCTGAAGGAGCAAAAGCCGCTGCGTTTCCTGCTCCGATAGCCTCAGCGATTTCACCGCCTCCGACCAGGACGTCGGCTGGGTCGCCAATCCTGGCTTCTCCATCTCGGCCTTGAAGGATGGCACCGTCGCCGTCGCCCGCGCGCGCTGGAAGCACTCCATCAGTATCATCGCTGTGGATCCAAGCTGGACGACCAGACCATCAAGCACCTTCCGGGGCACCTCGATGGCGCCGACGAGAATGCCACTCAGCAGCGCTGAGGCTGACCCCAGTCCCACTTCCAGGGCGAGCGTGCGCACGCCCGGGCCCTGTACGGCGGCAATCTTCTCCTGTGCCTCGCGCAAGGCGGCGCTCGGAATCGCATAGAGGCGGGTAATCGCTCGACTCACGCCCGACTCGAAGACCTCGCGATTCAGGGGACCATCGAGATCCGATTCATCGAGGTGCTGCACCGTTCGGTGCAGCAAGGCCGCATCGGCAATCTCGCCGGCAACTTCCGGATGCGCCCCGATGAGCGCGATCCAGTCCTTCTGTGTCGGGGCCGGGTTCATTGACCGAAACTCGGCGATTATGCGGGTGGCGGGGCTTTCGTCTCGTTTCCTCTCTTCACTCATACCTGCACTCCTCGGAGCTTTTCCAAACCCCTTTTTAGGTGTTTCTTCGCGGTTGTGATCGAGCAGCCCATGAACTTCGCCATCTGCTCCCAATCCAGGTCACAGACTTTGCGCAAGTACACGGCGTGCCGTTCCTGCGGCTCCAGCGCCAGCAGAGCGCGATTGAGCGCCGCGGACGTCTGCTCTCGAATGGCGGCTACCTCCGGGGTATCCACCGTCTCATCCTCAATCAGTTCGGCATAGGGGCGGTTACTTCCCCGCTCATCCCGCGCGTGCATCGCATCAAGCGACATTGCCTGATTCTTCTGCCTCAGGCGGCCGCGCAGGTAGTCCTCGATTCGTGCTTCGAGGAACACCAGGAAGCGCACTTCCGCGAAGCACACCACCGCTCGGTCTGAGAGGAGCTTGTCCCATATTTCCGATACGATCTCCGCCTGTGTCTCGCTGCTCGAGCTTGTGACACCGTGCCACTGGCTGTTCTTGTGCAAGTACGCACCGACCAACCGTACGACTCGCTCCAACAGCGCGCTCGCGGCGACATCCAGTGCCCCGTTGTGCTGCCCGAAGCGGGCGCGAACGACGGACGCCAGAACCTCCGAGGCGACGTACGCGTCGTTCCGGTAGTCCGTGATGCCCATGCGTCGCTTCGCTTCGGACGCCTCGAGGCGCACAAAAGCCTCACGTGCCTGCTCGTGCTTCGGATCTGGTTCTACCATGTCCTATGCTCTCCCTTTCTGGCGTCGGGCGCCCCTGCTCCTGGTTAATCGACGCGGGTCCAGAAAATCGACACAACACAGTAGCCCGCCGCGCGAGCGTCGCGCGGTATGCTGCCAGGCGGCGCCAACCCGTCCGGCAACCTCGGCCCAGCGGCAGCGCGCGGCGGGCTAAAGGCAGCGGGCACGGAGCGCGACGGTCTGCCGATAAGCGCGCCCGGCTCTTGCTTCTGTGGCAATACCACGCTCGCGACGTGATCGGCGTGGTGGCACTGGAAACCATGTGACAGATCGCAGCGCCGGCGTGCTCCGGAAGCTATGAGCTCATAGCGGTCGGCAGCCATCTACTGCGCGAAGCAGTCATAACTGACCCCCGTCAAGGCGTACGCCTCGAGGGTTCAGGACTGATTGCGGCGTTCCGCGCACCCGCGAGGATCGGCGACTCCGGGATGAACGGGATCGGCAAGACCACGAGCAAGCCCTGCGTCGGCCAGCAAGAGAAGGTTATCTGACATGAGGCATGGGCGAGTATTCCCCGCCCGCGACGCCATGCTACTGGGCCGAAAGTACGGCCGGGATACCGACTGCCACGTGCGCCCATATTTCTATTGCCGCCAGTTGAATTCCAGCGGCGCCGGCGTCTCGCACTCTCTGTAACGCCCGCTCTGGGTTCGCTCCGTAGATTAGATATAGAGCGCGCTGATATCCGATCTCGTTTCTGAAGTATGTAAGCTTTTGGAGATCCTCCCGGATACCGTGGTTCTCCGCCATCACCGACTTGACCTCCATGACCGCATAGTTATTCCCCGCACCTGGTATATGAACGATGAAATCCGGCTTAGGCGCGCGAGCGGTTGCCGCAAAGTACGGGTGCTGGCTCTTGTCTACTTCGCCATTTAGAAAGTACGCGGAATCGGGCGGCCACCTTCGACGCATCTGATGGTAAAGCTCATAGCAATAGACACGCTCTCGATAACGCGGGTCTGCGCCGTGAATCGGCAACAGGAAGTATTCCGGCGCGATACGTGCCGTCGCCCGCTGCAGCACATCAGTGAGTTGATGCATGTGGCTTAGGGGTCAAGTCGTTGAATTAGCGAAACCCCGCCGTCGCGCCCCAAACGCCGAAAACGGGAAAGTCGCCCCGCCCCGGCGGCGATCGAATCGGGACTCCCGTGCCCGGGAATACCTCACGCCGGCCGAGATGGAACGGCTGCTGGACGCCGCTGCCGCATCTGGCCGCCATGGCCCCCGCGACCGCACCCTGCTCCTGTCGATGTATCGCCGTGGCCTTCGCGTCAGCGAGGCGATTAGCTTGCGCTGGGATCAGGTCAATCTGAAGGCCGGTCACTTGACCGTCCGGCGCCGCAAGAACGGCGTGCCATCCACCCACCCCCTCCGTGGCCGCGAGCTGCGCGCAATGCAGGAACGCGATCCGATCGTCCGGGGCCTGGATCGAGTTGAGAAAGGCGGCCAAGCATTCCTTGCAGACGGCCAGCGGCGGGGCGTGGCGTTGAATTTTCATAGGCTGGCGACTCCTTCGGACCCCCCCCCTCTCAATTCAACCCCCCCCCACTTCAATGCGCGCGCGCTTTTTTTTGGTTTGGCGCACGGATATCGCCGTAGTGGCGCAAGTTTTTGACCCCCTATGGTCGGTGGGTTTTGCTCGCGCGCGCCGCAAGCGACTGATTGCGTAGTGCTTCTGCTGCAAGGATCGCTCGCAGCGTGCGAGCGATCCACGAGCGCCGTTGACGCGGTCGCACGCTGCGACCGCGTCGCGAACGCTGCGGATTGCGCGTGTCGCTTGAATCCTAGTGTTTTCGTGAGTCACCACGCGAAAGACTGCAATTCTCGGCATTCGCGCACGTTGATCACGATCAATTTCTGATCATGGTGCCCGCGGTCGATCGCGGCAGGCCACGTGCGCGCGTAAGTCGTTGACTGCAAGCGCATCAGCGGACCTTTGGAGATTTAAGCGACAAGAACGACGACGCCAGCAGTTCAAACGCGGCGCGTCGATCCGGTGCCGTGGATCCGGCGTAGCGCTCAGTGACCACGAGCGAGGAATGTCGGAGCGCATCACGCACGGCCGTTGCACTCGCGCCGGCGCGGAACATGGCGAACGCGCAGCCGTGGCGAAAGGCGTGCATCGATCGCTCGCGAATGCCGAGGCGCTTGAGCAACGGCGTCAGATGCCGCGCGCGGACGCCGCTACTCCAAAGCGGCCCGCCCTTGGGTCCTGCAAACAGCAGCCCGCGCGCGTTGGGCCTGGCGGTTGCAAGATATGCGCGCAGCTCCTCCGCGAGCGGATCGGATATATACAAATCCGCCTCTGATCGCTTGCTCTTGGTGAGCTGGATCCGCCCCATGACCGCGCTCTGGCGGATCTGCAGCCGCCGGTTCTCCAGGTCCACGTGCTGGTGCTCGAGCCCGAGAATCTCGCCCGCACGCAGGCCCGCAAACGCTCCCAGCGCGTAGATCGTGCGCCACGGTCGCTCGCTGGTTTCGATGATGGCCGTCATCTCGGCAGCGGTGAACGCTTTTTCGGCAACGCTCGCCTGCACGGCGATCGCCTTGCCGAATTCGATCGATCGCGCCGGCGGCGCGCGTGCCGCGAGCCCGTCTGCTTCCGCCCGGCGCAGCATGCGGCGCAATATCGCGTGGCGCTGCCTGACGGTTGCAGGCGCAGCTCCCGCCTTCACCATCGCGCTCACCCATTCCTGCACCTGCCGCGTTTCGATCTCGTGCAGGTGCAGCGTGGCGAAAGCGGGCTGCAGGTGGTTGTCGATCACGGAGGTGACGGTGGCGCGCGAACTCGGCCGCAGCAGGCTCACGTACAAATTCTTGAAGCGCTCGCACCAGGCGCACCAGGTCAAGCTCGCCCCGGGCGCAAGCCGGCGCGGGCTGAGTCGTTCGATCGCACGATCGCCGGCCACGCGCGCGGCGGCAAACGTCGGCAGCTCCGCGGCGTCACCGAGCATGATGCTCTTGAGCCGTCGCTTGCCGCTCGCATCGGGCGGCGCCCGGTAGCGCAGTCGCCACACGCGCCCCTCGAACTTGAGCATCCCGCGCTGCGCGCCGCCGCGCTGATGGCCGGCGCGGGATGGCGCGCTCACCCGGGACTCGAAAGCAGGCGAAACACTGCCTGGCCGAGCACGAGCAGGTCCTTGCGGCAACGGTTGCAGGTGATTTTCGGCGAGCCCCGGCAGGCCGGGCACGCCTCGAGCAGCAACATGCAGGCCTTCACGATGGGCAACGGCTCATCCTTGGGTCTAAGCCTGACCGCCTCACCCGGTGCGCTGCGCTCATGTTTCATCAAGCTCATTGTCGGCCCCACTCCCCGCCAGCCACAACGAAGATGCGCCCCTGCCGGAAGGGTTCCGGGCGCTCGACGCAATAGGAGCAGTGCCACCCAGGGAAGGCGTCGCTGGTCCACCAGTTCGGCGACCCGCACCCGCGGCACTGCGCGAGCGGCAGGCCCTCATCGTCCAGATCCGGAGCGGTGAGCAGCTGGATGATGGCCAGCTTGTGACGGCGCAGCTCCTCGAGCAGCTCCTGATCGACCGCGGACGCGGGGCGAAGCCGCAGCTTGCCCCGATGGGTCGTGATCCTGATACGACGGTCGTGACAGGTGTCCAGGGTCTGCGCCGGGGTCATAGCTCGAGCACCCCATTTTCCGGGTTTTGAATCGTCACATCGTCACAAGGGCTATTTTTCTCGGGAAATTCGACAATTTGGTTCGTAACACCGTGTGACGTGTGACGATATGAATCGTCACATCGCAATCCCCTGTTACGATCTGAATCAGCGCCTTCTGCCTTGTTTTCTAGTGGTTGTGACAATGTGACGGGTAAATCGTCCTTTTTGAGGTACCGGGAGAAGGCGTCGGCGAACGCCGAGACGTCATAGCCCTTGTGTGTGGCCTCGCCCTCTCGGAGGGTTCGCGTCGCAATGCCAAAAGTCCCGAGCCGGCGTGCGAGCTGGCGCACCGTGATTGCCTCTCTGCCTCGGTTCCAGGCGCCCCATGGACGCTCCTCCAGTCCTGCCAGTGCCTGACAAAGGTCCTGGTTGGTCATGCGATCGCCGCGCGCCTGGAATACCTCCCGGATATCGGCGAGTAGCATGACGTTCACATCATCGTCGTCCCGATCACCGCCCGAGAGCGCCATGGCTGCGGTGCGTGCCCGGTCCGGCCATCCGCCGCCGGCCGCGTCGGCGATGGCGAGCAGCGGCCGCCAGTTGTCCGCGGCGCGGTCGTTTAGGGACTTTGGAACATCCGCGTCCGCGTTCTTGATCTGCTCAAAGTGATCGGCCGCCCAGCGCGCGGCCATCGATTGCAAGTGCGACAAATCGAGGCGGTCTTGCCGAAGCCGCTGCACCGATTCGCCACGAGTGCAGCGTTTCAAGTCGATGACGATCGCGCGGTCGGTGATCGTGTCGCTCATGGATTTTGCATTTATGCCAGCGATCGCTTTCGGCGTGAAGGTGTCAAAGACGCGCGGCTCGAGCGCGTCCCCGTCACACCTCCACACGTGGGCGGTCTCCTTCGAGTGGCCACAATTGAGGACCCCGCGCAGTTCGTTGTTTTCTTTGCACCAGGCGTCGACTTCATCTAACAACAGCGTCGGCTTGTGGATGTCCACCATGCGGAACAACACGGCGGCGCTCATATTCGATGCGAGCGCCGGCCTGTGGCAGAGTTTGCGCAAAAGGATCAGGAGCGACGACTTGCCACACCTTTTTTGCGGCGATGTAATCAAAAGCAGCGGGATAATGAACACCGCCTGCGCCACGAAGGTCATCAGCGTCCACAATGCGACGGCATCGCGCGAGGCCGGCGACATCACCATGTAGCGCGCAAGCTCGGCTGAAATCGAATCGAGCAACTCTGCACAATCGACCGCGTCGGACCATTGCCTCACGTCCGGCAGAATGAATCCGCTAGCGGCGCTCTGCGGTGAGCGCAGGCGTTCGACCTCGAAATCGAGCGTGCCCAGGCGGATCCCCATCCTGGTGGCGACACTCTGGCGCAGACGGTCATAGGCCGCGGGTTCGAGCTTGGCGAGCGCCGAATATTTCTCGGCGTCGCTGCCGTCCAGAATCGCGTCGACCGTGTCGGCGCTATCGGGCACTGGCATTCGCGCCAATGCTGCGCGCCAGCTCGTGAAAGCGTGGGACGTCGATGTTGATTGTCGAGCCAAGCCGAACGAAAGCGCCGGCGATGCCGTACTCGTGGCGCTTGCGGTAAGCCCAGCGGGCCTGATGGAGCGTTTTCCACGGAAGTCCCGCTTCCGGATACTTCGACACATCGGTGATTTTGAGGAGCTGTGGACCCATTGCGCTTCTCCGAGACGGCGTGCGTGCCATCGATGGAAATAGCGTACCCGAGCGCAAAGCGGAGCGTGTAAAAGCGATCGCTTTTACAGTGCGGTCAGCCTAGCAGAAGCTTGTCCAAGGTCGGTCGCGAGATGCCCAGGTTCTCGGCTGCAAGCGTTTTATTGCCTTCGTGTTTCTGCACCGCGTCGGCAGCCTGCGCCGGCGTCACATTCGTGCGACGGCCCACATTGGCCTCCGAGCGTTCCCGCGACCTGACGGCGCGCCCGAAATTCGCATCGGCGCGCAGCATCGTCCACGTCTGGACCGCGATGTCCATGTGAAACAGCGCGCCCTCGATATCGCCAGCGGCGCGCGCGGCCTGCATATCTCTCAGTTCCAGATTGATCGTCGCGGCGTACTCAGCACCGCGCGCCAGGCGAGGATCGGTCGAGGCGCGAGCCGCGTCCGCCTTCATTTTCTCGACATGCTTGTCGACCGTGGGACTAGACGCCGCCACGGCTTTGAAAGTGGCGAGCACTTCCGCACGCGAGCCGAAGCCCGGCACCGGCACCACCGTGGTGACGTCCTTGAACAAGCTGCGCGGCGGACTACTGCTTTTCGGTTTCTTTGGCATCCGCGCCGCCCAGGATTTTCTTGTTCATTTTTTCGAGCACGTCGCGGGCGTCCGCGGCGGCCAAATGCACGTATCTGCTCACGATGTTGGATTTCCACCCGCCGATCGCGCGCAGCTGCTGCTCGGTCGCGCCCTCGCGTGCCAGAAGCGACGCGGCGCAGTGCCTCAGCCCGTGGAAAGTGAAGTCTTCGATCTTTGCCGCACGACAAGCCGCTGAAAACGCCTTGTCGTAGCGGTAGCGCTTGCCCGTTGGGCTCGCGAATACCCGGCCGTCGTCCGCCTTCCCGCGCGCGGCGTGATCTATCAGCAGCCGCAACGCGTGGCCGCTGATCCATGCGGTACGCGGCTGCTCGTTTTTCGTGACCTGAAAGTGCAAGCGCCCAGCGTCCAGATCCACGTCGCGCCATTGCAGGTTCCACAATTCGCCCGCGCGCGCCGCGGTAGCGAGCGCCAACACCGTGAACGCGTGCAACTGCGGATCCTTCGCCGTTTCGGCGAGCAGCCGCACGCGCTCCTCCTGCGACAGAACGCGCGTGCGGCCCGCGCCTTCGTTGAATTTCGCCACGGCGCCGACAGGGTTGTGCGCGGTCCAGTGCCATTCCTTGCGCGCGACGGTGAAGAGGTGGCTGAGCGCCGCGAGGTATCGATTGACCGTAGCCGGTGCGCGGGTGAAGCGCGCCGGCTCGCGCCCCTTGATCGTGGAGCGCTTGGATTGCTTCGCGCGCGAGTAGGGCTCGCGAGCGAGTTTGCCGCGATGCTCGGACACCAGCGCCGGGGTCACATCGGCGAGCTTGACTGCGCCGATCTTCGCCCTCCACCATGACAGATGGTTCCGGTGCATGGCGCCGCCGCGCTTCTTCGGGAGTTCTTCGGCGACGTAGCGATCGATCGCCTCCGCGAGCGTGCGCCGGCGCGCCTCGGACCCCTTGAAGTGCCGGCCCTCGATCATCTCGGCTTCGATCGTCGCGGCCCAACGCACAGCGGCGCGGCGCGTGGGGAAGGTTGCGGTCCGCGCCGGGTAGCCGCTCATCCGGCATTGGACGTGCCAGGCCCTTTTGCCATCTCGGCCTGGTCGTTCGCGGATCGTGGGCATACGCCAGCGGGCACCATTGCGCGCCAAGCGGCGCGGTTGTCCACCAGTGTACACCATCGGCGCCCGACTGTGCCGAGGCTGTGCCACGGCTTCCTGGCAGTCGGCGAGGTAGCGTCCAAGGGCTTGTTTTTATGGGTTTAGTTCATGGGCCCGGTAGGATTCGAACCTACGACCAAGGGATTATGAGTCCCCTGCACTAACCGCTGTGCTACAGGCCCGCCGCAAGCACGCAATCTTAACCCATCGGCTCGGCCACGCCCGTGGCCAAGTGCTGATACCCCGCGCGGCCGGATATCACCTGATTGTTATCGAATCATACAAAGCATTTTTATTTACAAAAATGCTTTGTATGATTCGATAACTGCAAGCGACCGCCGACAGACCCCGGTTTCATGTCCTTAGGTCCCTGGCAGCGCTCAGACCGATTTCAGAAACGCATCGCAACTCGCACGCGCCGGCTCCTTGTCCGGGATCTTCACGCAGATCTCCTGCATGCGTGCGTGCAGCGCCTGCAACACATCGTGGTGCTGGCCTTTGGACGCATCGTTCCACGCGCGCAGCTCGCGATCGAGCGTCTCGAGCCGCACACGCGCCCGGCGGTAGATGCGATCGGGGCCGTCGAGTTCCGCAAGCACGGCTGATCCAGCATCCTGTATGCGCGCGCTGTCCTTGGGCGTCATGCGCAACAGGCCGCTGACATAGAGCTGGCCCCACTGAAATCGCGTCGCCGCGCCCTGCGATTCGCGATAAGCCTGATCCAGCAGGCTCACGGCCTCATCCATTTGACCCATCTTTTCCGCGACCTCGGCCAGGTCGGCTTCGAAGTAATAGGGCATGCTCGATCGGGCCATCTCGGCCTTGGCGATCTGATAGGCCTTCGGATAGTTACCGCTGTCCTCGAGGATATTCAGCGAGGCATTGACCAGCCCGGAGCGCACGTACGGATTCTGCTCCGAGTCGAGCGCGGCATCGATGCGCATATTCGCGGCCGCCACGACGTCTGCCGGCAGCTTGGACTTGGGGCCGCCGAGCGCCTTGAGCGCGCGCAGCTTGGCGTCGATGAACCCGAGCTGATCGGCCTCGACGTAGCGCTCGTCGTTCGCCGCCGCATCCATCGTTCCCAAGTAGCCGTCGCGCAGCGCCTGCGCGAACTTCGGACCGCGCTGGCGTACTGCCTTGAAGTAGCTGTCATCGAGCATCTGCAGCGCGTCGGCGCTCGACACCGCAAGCGCCGGCTGCGCGAGGATGCCCGATACCTGGTCGGTCAGGGCCGTCAGCCGCGCCGAGGGCGCGGCCTGCGGCGCATCGAGCGCGCCGCTTTCGGCGTTGGCGGCGTAATACGCTGCGTGGATCGTCAGGCTGGCGCGCTCTAGTTGCAGGTTTGCCGGACATTGCGCCATCGCGGCCTGAAGCTGATCGGAGCGCTCGCGATAGTCATTCTCATCGAGCGTGTCCAGCTCCCAGGAGTTATAGGCGAGCCGCCGGCATTCATCGGCGCTGAGCGATTTGCCGCCCGCGGCAGCCTGCAACAGGGGATCGATCGGCTGCACGTCTTCCAGTGCCGTATCGAGTATCGCGGCATATTGGGCGACGTCACGGCCGGCACCGAGGCGGATGATTTCATGCCGCTCGGGGTCGAGCACGATCAATGTAGGATAGCCCTGGATAGCAAATTGCTCGCCCCATTTCTGCGCGCCCTCGTCATCGCCGTCGAGATATACCGGCAGAAAAAGATGGCTCTTGGCGATGAAGTCGGGTCGCGAAAACACCTTGGATTTCAGGGTGTGGCAGAACGGACACCATTCGGCGCCCCAATACAGCAATACCGGACGGTTCTCGCGTTTGGCGACGATGAATGCGCCCTGGAGGCTGCCGTCGAACCAGGCGATATCTCGCGGTTCATTCGCGTGCGTGGCGTGCTGAGCCTGCGGCGGCTGCGATTTCTGGCAGCCGGCGAGCACCAGCAACAGACTCAGGCAGATCCGGCGTGCGTCCATGATCTTCGAAGCCTCCATATCCGGGCCGCCCGCGTCAAGGTGCTTTTATAGAATACAGCAGCGAATCCGCTCTCCATTCGTTAATGAAAATTCACGAATGCACTGGCGGCGCGCTCGCCGACCCAGCGCGCTCTCACTTACGAGGCCCCTTGCCGAGCTTGCGCTTGGCGCCGCGCGTGGGCGGCGTTTCCAGCGGGTTGTCCGGCCAATGGTGCCTGGGGTAGCGGCCGCGCATGTCCTTACGCACCGCGACGTAGCTGCTGCGCCAGAAACCCGCCAGATCGCGGGTGATCTGCACCGGGCGCTGGGCCGGCGATAGCAGCTTGAACGTCACTGGTACCGCGCCGTCGGCGATGCGCGGGGTTTCGATCAGTCCGAAGACTTCCTGCAGCCGTACCGAAATGCACGGCGCATTGGCGTCAGCATAGTCGATGCGGATGTGCGAGCCGGTCGGCACCACCAGCTCGCGCGGGGCGAGCGCCTCGAGCGCGCGCAGTTGCCCGCCGCCGAGGCGGCCACGCAGCGCCTCGGCCAGAGGCACACGCGCCAGATGTTCGCGGCGCGTGATCCCGGCGAGGTGGGGTACGAGCCACTGCTCGAGGCTCGCCGTCAACGCTGCATCATCGCTCGCCGGCCAGTCGCTCAGATCGTGGCGATGCAGCGCGCGCACAAACTCCAGGCGCGCCTGCAACCCACGGCTTTCCGCGTCCCAGGGCAGAGCCTGGATGCCCAGCTGCCTGACGCCCTCCAGCATCGCCGCGACCGCGCGCTCATCGTCGGCCACCGGCCGCTGCGCGTCTTCCAGCAGCAGCGCATCGAGGCGACGCACACGCCGCGCCAGCACCGCGCCTTCACGCGGCTCCCAGCCAAAGCGCGCCTCGGTCACGATATGCGACGCAAACAACTGTTCGAGCAGCGCTCGCGTCAACGGCGCCGCCAGATCGATCCGCGCCTCACGCTCGCGATCGTCGAGCTCCACCGCGACGATGAACTCCTCGCGTGCCAACGACACCTGACAGGAAAACGCGGCGCCGCGACCATTGGCGAGCAGGTAGCGCCCGTCGCTACCCTCTCGGTGTTGCCCGATTCGATCCGGAAAGGCCAGCGCCAGCAGCGCGCCCGCCAGTTCCATTGGCAGTGCCGGCTTGCGGCTTACGGGCGGTGCGCCCGGCAGCGCGCGCGCCGCCGCCGCCAGCGATTGCGCACCGCGCCGCACGCGCTCGAGCAGATTTCGATTGGCGTCCTCGCCTGTCAATTCGCCTCGCAGCAACTCCAGACGCGAGCGGATGTCCGGATCGTGCGGCGCGCCGCCCACGCCCCGGCGCAGCACATCGCGCTCGGACAGCAACGCCGAGAGCTGCGCTGCGAGCTCCACGGCGTCAAGGCTGCGGGCGGCCAGCAGCATATGCGCCAGGCGCGGATGAACCGGCAGACGCGCCATGTCACGGCCGACAGCCGTCATGCGCCCGTGCGCATTCAAGGCATCGAGCCGCGCCAGCAGTTCGCGCGCCTGCTGCAGCGTCGCCGCCGGCGGCGCATCGAGCCATTGCAGCCGCGCCGCATCGTCGGTGCCCCAACGCGCCAGCTCGAGCGCCAGCGGTGCCAGATCGGCTTCCAGAATCTCGGGTATCGTCGCTGGCGCCAGGCTCGCGTGCGCGCCTTCACTCCACAGCCGGTAGCAGATACCCGGCGCCACGCGGCCGGCGCGCCCGGCGCGCTGCTCACTGGCGGCGCGCGAGATGCGCGCCACTTCGAGCCGGCTCATGCCGGTTGCAGGATCAAAATGCGACCGACGCACCAGACCGGAGTCC